>Ga0207695_10000020_pt1 | contig 723025 bp, 683 predicted proteins | sample KBSC54metaG_FD_184354 | JGI IMG/M metagenome (GOLD analysis project Ga0207695, IMG submission 184354) | Corn rhizosphere microbial communities from Kellogg Biological Station, Michigan, USA - KBS C5-4 metaG (SPAdes) (version 2) | ecosystem: Host-associated > Plants > Roots > Rhizosphere >... | reverse complement strand
TTTGGCGGGCTAAACCCATTTTAAATGAATGGCTGTAATCTTTCTGACTACGCTTAACATACTGTTCTTCTCTGTTTTGTTCCATACGATACTTTTTTGTGTATCGCTATTTCAGGACTAGACAGTATGTTTATTAAAAAAACGGGAGCATTACTGCTCCCGTTTTTTATTCCCTGTTACGAAAAGGCTACTAATGCAATCCCATTTCTCCAAGATATCTTTCAGCATCTAAGGCCGCCATGCAGCCACTGCCGGCCGCACTTACAGCCTGTCTGTATATTTTATCCTGTACATCGCCGCAGGCAAATACACCTTCTATATTTGTTTTAGAAGAATCCGGTTTTGTTATAAGATAACCCTGGTCATCCATCTCCAGCCATCCTTTAAACAGGCTCGAATTTGGCTCATGCCCTATGGCCACAAAAAATGCCTTTAGAGGTATAATGCTTTCTTCGTTGGTTTTATTATTTAGTATTTTTAGCCCGTCTACTTTGTTTTCACCCATCACTTCTACGGTGTCTGTATTCCAGTACACCTTTATGTTTGGTGTTTTCATTACACGGTCCTGCATCACTTTGCTCGCGCGCATTTCTCCGCGGCGTATCAGCATATGCACATTGCTGCATAATTTCGATAAGTATAGCGCTTCCTCACATGCAGTATCGCCGGCGCCTACTATCGCTACTTCCTGGTTCTTAAAGAAAAAGCCATCACATACTGCGCATGCAGATACGCCATGCCCGTTAAGGCGTTGCTCAGACTCTAGCCCCAGCCATTTGGCCGATGCTCCGGTAGCTATGATCAGCGAATCGGTCTCTATCCATTTCTCTTCATCGATCTCTACTTTATACGGGCGGCTCGATAGGTCTACCTTTGTAGCCATTCCCCAGCGTATATCTGCGCCCATGCGCTGCGCCTGTTGTTCAAAATCCACCATCATCTGTGGCCCCATGATACCATTAGGATAGCCGGGATAATTCTCCACTTCTGTAGTTATAGTAAGCTGACCGCCGGGCTGTAACCCCTGGTATAGAACTGGTTTTAAATTTGCTCTTGAAGCATATATCGCAGCGGTATATCCCGCCGGACCTGAGCCTATAATAAGACAATGTACTTTTTCTATTTCTGCCATAATATTCAAATGTGCTAATTAATCAGTAAAAATGCAAAAGAATTGCCGATACAGCAAACCTTTTTCGCTTATAGAGGCATCAAATAATAATTTGTCGCTAATGCGGCACCACAAGATAGGTAAATGAATTGCCATAACCAGCCCATACGCCCAATGCTCCATTGCTGATATTTGATGTAATGTTAATGGGTGTAGAGAACGGATTACCTAATGATTGTTGTGCAAACGCGTATGTATTCCAGAATGTAAATACTCCCTTATCGATCGTAGACCATTGAAGGGATACTGAGTCGCCGGGGTAAAAATACCTTAGTGAGTCGCCATTCACATTTGTACTATCTATAAAGCCGGCTACAAGACCTATTTGGGTTACTACATGCCCATTAATTACCTGGTCTGTAAATACACCGATGCCATAATATGGCCCGTTATTGCGTTTTGTAAAATAGCGTACATAGTTACCTGGTGTATCTGGGTCAGTATAGTTTACAAACAACTGCTGTGCACTCTTTGGTGTCTTATCATCCGTAAACAATGGAACTCCAAACCATGCGGTATCCACAGGTGTAGGGTTGGGTATCTTGGTGAGAGAGGTGTAAGTCCGCCCATTATAGCCGATCGTTAAAGTATAGAACTTGCCCGTTTCGCCTATCATCAGGTTTGCCAGATTACTGGTGTCGATTGAGTAGATATAAAACTTATTACCCCCGGTAGTATCAAATGAATATTCTTTCAGTGTTACGGTCTTGCTGCCATTAGATACCTGCACATTGGCACCGTGCACAAAAAGGCCTTGCAATGTACTCAGGTCTACGTGCGAAAAATATCCGAATGAAGTGGTAAGTCCTACGAATGGAGGCTGTCCGGTTTCTATCTGGCCTTGTACTACAAGAGTAGGTGGCACGCTCTTAAGATTTATGTGTATCTCTTTTTGGCAAGATGCTAATGCCAGTGACATGCATAGTATAGCAGCTATTAGAGGAAGCCTCGCTTTGTTGCTGTTTAAAAATACTTGTGCCATGTTGGGTAATGCTCTTCGTGCAAAGATAAGCAATGCGCTATTCTAGTTCACGTACCTGCCATCAGGTGTGTACATTACAGGGTATATTTTGTGGTTCTTTTCAAAATAGTCATAGCCTGCTTTCAGATCCACCCAAAATTGTTGCTTCACAGGATCCTTACCATACTCGCGTCCCAGGAAGTTGAGGCCTGTTTTGGTAAAGCGGGTAGGGAAGATGTGTACTGGTATATATGCCTGTCCATTAAGCTTTGCATTCAGGCACAGGGTGTATATTTCTTGTATGCCATCGTCTGTCATAGGCATACAGCCAATGGTTACACAACCACCATGTATATAAATATCACCACCGAGCTGCTCTTTCACACCAAGTGCCTGGTCTGAATAGTTAGGATAATTGAGTAGGAGGGATAAATAAAAATCGCTCTTGGGGTTAAACTCTTCTATGAAATAATAACCTTCAGGTACCTGTCTGTCGCCCTCGAAGCGTTTAGGACCCAACACGCCCGATAGTGCGCAAATGTGATAGTCCTTTATCAATTTATACTCGCTATTCTCATTATTGCGCGCCCACAGTTCCATTTCATTTTGTGCCTTAAAAACACGGATGTAAATATCCTTAGGAGGAAAAGCAACACCCTTTCTTTTAAAATCCCTGCTCAGAGAATCATTATACTTTGCCCAGGCTTGTGATACACGGCTGAATGATAACTGAAAATTACGAAAAGCCTGGTCGTCATCCTGCGCACGTGCCGGCAACGAAATCATACTCACAATAATGCATAACAGCAATCCGCCTAACAGTTTCTTTGTCATAATGTTGTAGTACTCTGATGTAAAAAAGACCTTGCAAATATAAGTGGAACAAATCAAATAAAACCCTAAAATACACGCGAAAAGGAGGCGATAAGACTCCTTTTACGTTGCTATGTCAATGGATTAATGTACTATGGTAAGCTTCAATTTTCATCGACCATTAAAACTAAAAACTCCCCATTTGGGGAGTTTTTAGTTTTAATTATTTAAAGGAGATTAAAGATTACCTCTTTTCGCTTGTTCGCGCTCTATTGACTCAAACAAAGCCTTAAAATTACCTGCGCCAAAGCTTTGTGCGCCTTTACGTTGTATAATTTCAAAGAAAAGAGTAGGGCGGTCTTCTACCGGTTTTGTAAATATCTGCAGCAGATAACCCTCTTCATCGCAGTCTACCAATATACCTAACTCTTGCAGCGGCGCCAAGTCTTCATCTATCTTGCCTACGCGATTGGTCATGTCCTCGTAGTATGCATTTGGTGGAGCGCTTAGAAATTCTACACCTCTCGATTTTAAGTCTCTAACGGTGGCTACGATATCATTAGTAGCTATCGCAACGTGCTGCACGCCTTCACCTTCATAAAAATCAAGGTATTCTTCTATCTGCGATTTCTTTTTCCCTTCAGCAGGCTCATTGATCGGGAATTTCACATAGCCGTTGCCATTGCTCATCACCTTACTCATTAAGGCGGAGTATTCGGTATTGATCTGCTTATCGTCAAACGATAGGATGTTTACAAAGCCCATCACATCTTCATACCATTGTATCGTAGGGTTCATGCGGTTCCAGCCTACATTGCCCACGCAATGGTCTATATAAAGCAGGCCTGCATCCTTAGGATTGTAATCGCTCTTCCATGGTTGATAACCCGGCAGGAAGGTGCCATTGTAATTTTTGCGTTCTACAAATAAGTGTACTGTTTCGCCATAAGTATATATACCGCTCATACGCACTTCTCCGTGTTCATCTTTCACGGTTTTTGGCTCCATATATGTCTTAGCGCCACGGCTGGTTGTTTCTTCGTACGACTTGTAAGCGTCATCAACCCATAGCGCCAGTATCTTTACGCCATCACCATGCTTGTATATATGCTCTGATATAGGGTTTGTAGACTTTAAAGGAGTAGTAAGTACAAGGCGTATTTTGCCCTGCTGCAATACATAAGATGCTACGTCGCGTACCCCTGTTTCCGGGCCCGCATACGCCAGCGACTGAAAGCCAAATGCTGTCTTATAAAAGTGTGCAGCCTGCTTGGCGTTACCTACATATAGCTCTATATGATCTGTTCCGTTTATTGGCAAAAAGTCTTTCGCCAACTTCATTTTTTGGCTTGTGTTCAGTGTTTCCATTAGTTTGTCTGTCTGTTTTGGTAAGTGATTAAATTATTGTGCTGAAAAGATCTGGTTAATGCATAAGCGTGCTCCACTCGGCCATAGCCGATGTACGGAGTAGTTCCCTTTTTGCGGTATAATTTAATACTATTCTCAAAGCAGTTATTCTATCCAGCTGATTATATAAGAATCATCTTCGATGCCCAGTGCATCATTGGTAAGCATCAATGGGTGAAAGGTATCAACCATCACAGCCAGTTCTTTTGTTTCTTCTTTACCAATGCTTTTCTCCACAGTTCCCGGGTGCGGACCGTGTGGTATACCAGCCGGGTGTAATGTTATCATACCGCGCTCCACATGTTTACGGCTCATAAAATCGCCGTCTACATAATAGAGCACTTCATCACTGTCTATATTACTATGGTTATATGGTGCAGGTACCGCCAATGGATGATAATCAAACTTACGCGGCACAAAAGAGCATACCACAAAGTTGCGTGCATCAAATGTCTGATGTACCGGTGGTGGCTGGTGCACACGCCCTGTTATTGGTTCAAAGTCATGGATGCTTAAAATGTAAGGATACTCGCAGCCATCCCAACCTATTACATCAAATGGATGGTGACCGTACCATATAGGGTACAAAAAGCCTTTCTTTTTAACCTTTATCAGAAACTCGCCTTGCTTGTCTATCGTCTGCAGATCTCGTGGCAGGCGCAGATCTCTTTCACAATACGGCGAGTTTTCTAGCAGTTGGCCATATTTGCTCAGGTATCTTTTAGGGAACTGTATCGGGCTGAACGATTCAATGATAAAAAGTCTGTTGTGCTCATTCTCAAAAGATATCTGGTATATTGTTCCCCTCGGCACTACTACATAGTCGCCATATTCAAAAGGTAGCAGGCCATACTGAGTTTTTAGCACGCCTTTGCCTTCATGTATGAATATCACCTCATCAGTATCGGCATTCTTGTAGAACACATTATCATCTAATCCCTTTTTAGGTGCGGCCAACGTAAGGTGTACATCGTTATTGAAGAGTACCGTTTTGCGGCTTTTCAGGTAGTCAGCCTCAGGAGCTACATGAAACCCCTTAAAACTACGGTGTTTCAGTATGTTTTCCGTTGCAGCTTTGGGGGCTACATTGGTTGGCTCTTCCGTCCTTATTATTTTGGTAGGAGCATGCAGATGGTAGAGTAGGGAAGAGTTTGATGAAAAACCTTCTGTACTGAATAATTGCTCTGAATAAAGGCTGCCGTCAGGCTTACGGAATTGTGTATGCCTTTTATGTGGTATGCTTCCTAAAGTATGATAGTGAGGCATTCTAATATTGTTTAGTCAAATTTACGATTTTGTTCCCTTATTTTATTGTCATCCCGTTAAAGGTAGGCCAACTTATTTCATATGGCCTTAACATCCTGAAATGTGACGATAATAGCCGAAAGCTACATATTAAAATGTAAGCATGATAATCCCATCTGTATCAGTCCAATGACAAAGCCAAGCACCCCACCTACTAACTCAACGAACTTAAATTCCTTTTTCATTACCGCAGCAAGTATCTCTTCCAGTTTATCGGATGAAAAATTATTAACCTTCTCGGTTACGAGCTTTTCAACGTCAATAACGGCGCCTAGATTATCAGCAAACTGACCTATTACTTCCGGCAATAGAGCTTCTATTTCTTCCATCAGCCCTTCTTTAATCTTCACCAGCGTGCCCTCACCTACGAACATGGAAATAACCGGTAATTTCTCCTTTAGTTTTTCATGCAGAAATATATCTATATGTTTTTCTATATTCGGCATTACTGCTGTAAGATGAGCCGGGTCTTTTATCTGCACCGCGATTTCATCAAAATGCAGCAATTCATTGGCCACTACAGCCCCCAGCTTTGATGCAAATATCTTTTGCCGCTTAGGAAAAATACCCTGTACGGTTAATCCTAAAAAATTGAATGGCTTCTTAGGATGGAACAGCATAAAAAAAGCTATCCATGTAGTGAACCAACCGGTAAATGCAGCAATAAAAGGCTGCAGCCAAAACATCAGATTATTCATTCCTGCAAATATTATAAACCCGGTGCACCATGCATGCACCGGGAGGTATTATTAATTTATTAACAACTTATATTTTCCCAATAAGATTTTTTAGATAAACGCCGTAGCCACTCTTCATATAGATAGTGGCAAGCTTATTCATCTGCTCATCATTTATCCATCCGTTGCGGTATGCGATTTCTTCAAGACAACCTATTTTCAGGCCCTGCCTCTTTTCTATTACTTCTATAAATTCGCCCGCTTCTATCAGCGAATCAAATGTTCCTGTATCTAGCCATGCAGTACCTCTGTCCAGCACACCCACTTCCAGCTTACCTTTTTCAAGATACACCCTGTTCACATCCGTTATTTCCAGTTCTCCGCGTGGCGATGGCTTTATTGCTTTTGCAATAGCTACAACATCGTTATCGTAAAAATATAATCCCGGTACAGCAAAGTTCGACTTTGGTTGTGATGGCTTCTCTTCTATACTCAATACCTTATTGCTCTTATCAAACTCCACTACACCATAACGTTCTGGGTCGTGTACCTGGTAAGCAAATACTACCGCGCCATCGGGGTTGACCTTGTTCTTTAGCAGCGTACCCATCCCTGAACCGTAGAAAATGTTATCCCCTAATACTAATGCCACGGGGTCTTTGCCAATAAAATCAGCGCCTAACACAAATGCCTGTGCGAGCCCATCAGGGCTTGGTTGTACTACATACTCAAAGCGGCAGCCTATCTGGCTGCCATCACCTAGCAATCTCTTAAATGCAGGCTGGTCGTCAGGTGTGGTAATGATCAGTATTTCATTGATACCCGCCAACATCAATGTCGACAATGGATAATAGATCATCGGCTTATCATATACCGGCATCAACTGCTTACTTACAGCTATCGTCAATGGATATAATCTTGTTCCTGAGCCCCCGGCTAAAATGATTCCTTTCATATTTAATAGTCGTAAGTGATAAGTTGTAAACTATTGATGGTTTGCGTATTGCTTTTTATAATAACTCTGATAGTCGCCGGATGTTACGTGGTTAAGCCACTCTTCATTTTCAAGATACCAGTCGATCGTCTTGCTCAGACCTTGTTCAAATGTTACAGACGGTTCCCAGCCAAGTTCATTTTTTATCTTATTGGCATCAATAGCATAGCGTCTGTCATGTCCCGGGCGGTCTTTGATATACGTTATCAGCTTTTCAGACTCACCTGCTTCGCGACCTAACTTTTTATCTAACTCTTTGCAAAGTAGCTTTATCAACTCTATGTTCTGCCACTCGTTAAAGCCACCTATATTATAGGTTTCACCGTTGCGCCCTTTATGAAATACAAGGTCTATGGCACGTGCATGGTCTACAACATATAGCCAGTCGCGCGTGTACTTACCATCACCATATACCGGCAGTGATTTTTTATTTCTGATGTTATTAATAAAAAGAGGTATCAGTTTTTCCGGGAAGTGATTCGGCCCATAGTTATTAGAGCAGTTAGTGATAACGAACGGCATGCCATAAGTATTCCCAAAAGCCCTTACAAGGTGGTCTGATGCCGCTTTCGAAGCTGAATAAGGCGACTGCGGATCATAAGGTGTTGTTTCAAGAAAAAAACCTTCATCACCCAGCGAGCCATACACTTCGTCGGTAGATACATGGTAGAAACGCTTCCCTTCATAATTATCTTTCCATATTGCGCGGGCTGCATTGAGCAGGTTCGCAGTGCCCATCACATTTGTTTGTATAAAGGCATTAGGGTCTTCTATCGACCTATCTACATGGCTTTCTGCGGCAAGATGTATCACCCCATCAAACTTATCTTGCTCAAAGATCATTCTCATCTCTTCGCCATTCGTAATATCGGCTTTAATAAACCTGTAATTAGGTGCGTTTTCTATATCCTTTAAGTTCTCCAGATTACCTGCATAAGTAAGCTTGTCGAGGTTTATAATATTATATTCCGGGTATTTCTGTACAAAGAGCCTTACCACGTGCGATCCGATGAATCCGGCACCTCCCGTGATCAATATATTCTTATTCATGTCGCGAAAATAACTATTATTTTTTTAGGTTAGTATAAAATAGAACGTCCGGCACATTTACTGCGCCGGACGTTCTATTTATTGATTATATTATTTTTTTATAACAAAGTGTGTTATATAGTTATCATTGGTTGTTTTAATATGCAAGATGTATACGCCGCTTGCATTGTCACCAGATAATGCAATTCGTGTGCTATACCTGCCGTTGCTGGCTTTTACTACATCTTTATATACTACCTGGCCTACCATATTCAATACTTCTATCGTGGCTGCATCATTATTGATGTTTCCTGCTACAGTAAATGTACCATCATTAGGGTTAGGGTAGAAATCAATAGGTGAAGATGTTATCTGTGCTACAGAAGCAGGATTGTGCAATGTAAGCGTATTACTGATAGCCGAGTCCGGCGATGCGCATGCAATGCTGCTATGTACAATGCAAGTTATCATATCGCCTGGTACCAGTGAACTGCTGGCGTATGCTAATAGCGTTGCGCCGGGTATGTCTACACCATTTTTGAGCCATTGATAAGTAGGAGTACCTCCGTCAGATACGCTCGCGGCAAAAGAAATAGTTGCGCCAGGTGTAGTCACTATAGTATCTGGGCTGGCAGTTATGGTAACGGTTGGTGGTGTGGTAGGAATAACGTGGACCGTCTCAAGGTTACTTACCGCGAGGGTTGCCGTAGCGCATGGTGCATTGCTTGTAAGCTGGCAGGTTATGTTATCGCCGTCTGCAAGGCTGCCATCGGTATAAGTAGATGCATCTGTACCTACAAAACTGCCGTCCTTTATCCATTGATAATGTGGGGCACTGCCGCCGTACGTAGCAGTAGCTATGAATGTTACAGATGTGCCTGCGCATATAGTGTCATTTGGACTGGCTGTTATTGTCACGCCCGGTGTTACTATTGAGTTTACGAGTATTGATAATCCTGCACTTGTATCAGATGCCGGTGTAGCGCAAGGCATGCTACTTGCAAGTACTGCTTTTACAATGTCGCCTGCCACTAAAGTACCATCAGTGTAAGTAGCTGCGTCAGTACCTACAGGTAAGCCATTTTTCAGCCAATGATAGTGTGGGGTAGTACCACCATTAGTTATAGTTGCCGTAAACGTAACCATTGTGCCCGAACATATAGTGTCGCCAGGTGTAGCGCTGAGCGTAATAGTTGGCGTAACAATCGGATTTACGGTTATTGTATCAATAGTCGAATCAGCAGATGCTGATGCAGCACATCTTACAATGGCTTTAAAGTAAGTAGTAGCAGTTAAAAGCCCTGGTGCATAATAGTTAGTATCTGTGCCTACCGGTAGCCATGTGGTGCCGTCTGTCGATGATTCGAACTGGTAGCTGATACCGATGCCTGTAGCTGTTGCTGTTGGCAATGTGAGTGTAGTAACACCGCTACCGCAAAACGATGTGCCACCAGAGCTGGCTATGCTGCCTGCTGTTGCGCCTGTGCATTGAAAGTTTACCATACGCACTACGCTGTTATAAGCGTCTGCTATGTACAAGTTACCATGTTTATCACTCTTCGTTTTCAGCGGGTAATATAGCTCTGCATCGGTAGCAAGGCCACCATCACCACTATAACCAAGCGTGCCGTTACCAGCTACCGTACTCATGTTACCGGAAAGATCTACCATTCTCACCCTGTTGTTAACATAGTCTGCAATGTACATATTGCCTGTACTGTCAAAACTTACACCGTAAGGGAAAAACAATTCTGCGTCAGTAGCCGTGCCACCATCGCCGGAATACCCGGCAGAGCCATCACCTGCAACTGTAGATATAAAACCTGTAGTTGCATCCACCTTACGTATAACATCATTCTGCTCGTCTGCTATATACATGTTATGCGACGCGTCAAATGCTACATCCGTAGGGTTGAATAGCTCAGCAGCCGTTGCTGCGGCGCCATCACCGGAGTAGCCGCTATCCAGCGGTGTGCCCGCAACAGTGGTAATGATACCTGTCGAGGCTGTTATCTTGCGTATGCAATGGTTATAATAGTCAGGTATATAAATGTTGTTACTGTCATCAACTGTTACGCCATACGGATGGTTTATTTTTGCAAGGTTCGATGCACCACCATCGCCGCTATAGCCAGCTGTACCTGTACCGGCTATGGTTGTAATGATATTGGTAGCAATAGTAATCTTACGAACACAATGGTCCACATCGTCAGATACATAGATATTACCTGTATCATCCAGTGCTATATCAGTAGGGTGATTAAGTTTTGCTAATAACGCGTCGCCACCATCGCCGCTATAACCCAACGTACCCGTGCCGGCAACAGTAGTTATGATACCTGTTGCGATATTCACTTTACGCACGCGTCCATCATTCCCATCGGCCAGGTAATAGTTGCCTGCAGTATCAAATGCCAGCCCGAAAAGGTGCGTTAGGCCTGCCGATGTGGCCGCACCGCCATCGCCGCTATACCCGCTGGTGCCGGTTCCAGCTACGGTGCTGATGTTCTGCGCGTTAACAGGTGAGGTAAAAAACAAGATAGAGAAAATGGCTGCCAGCCTACAGAGTAGATTTGTTTTGTTCATGTTTACGGTTTTAAAGGTTAAATTAATTTATCATAATTGTCGTCACTAAAGATAATTTATTTATGATACATTTACAACCCTCAGAAGCAGCATAGATAGCACTGGCAACTATTTATCATATTTCCTGAGCACGTTATACATAAGAACAAAATGCATAAAAAAATGGAAGCATATCACTTCCATTTTTTTATGCATTAAGCAAATAAGATATTTTATTACCTAAAATTTATTATCCAAATTTAAAATCCCCAAAAACTTTGTTGTGAAATTTGCCATCCTGAATTCCTCATTCTTAATCAGTTGCTGATGAAAAGGAATAGTGATTTACCCATTTTTATTACATAATAATTCAGTGTGTACTCCATAATATTTATAGCTACATCCTTATTATACTATAATCATCATTGTCCGCTTTTTTGCCTCATTTATAAATAATATCCATTATTTTATTGGCTATGAAAGGGCGATAATGGGAGTCTTCATAATAATTGTAAATACTCCCAGTAAACTCATTAATACCGGAAAAGTCAAAAACATTTTCTTTACCAAAGATTGCATAAAGCTCTTTAAGGTCTGTGCTATCTATCTTTTTTTGATCATAAAGCGGGCTTATAACGATGCGATATGAGGTCTGATCTTTATCGAATACCTTTTTGATATTATTAAGCAGATCTTTTTGCGCAACACCCATTACAGGTGTACAGTAATGTAAAAATGTATCCCTTTTATAAAATACATTCATTCTCGGTAAGTAAAAAGAATCCCTGTTCTTCTCTATCAGTGATTCATATTCAGGAAAGGAAAGTTCATTAGATGCAACGTCATAATGTGTTTCTACCGTATTCAATACATGGGCGTCCAGCATTTCACGCGAAAGTTTATGCGTGGTAAGAAATTTAAGATATACTTTTAAAAATTGTACATCAAAAAAATCTTTTAAAAAATCTATCTGGTAATCGATTTTTGACTCACCTGAAATTTCCGGATGTTTTTTCATCACATGCCCTTCCGTATTATTTACAACCATGCACGAATAGGCATCAAATACAATCAATGCGTTTTTAATATTGACATTTTTTTTGTCTAAGAATTGGATCTTTCTTTCAATACCATATAAGCTTTCGCCACTTGCATCAAAATGAAAACACTTATCTGAGTTAATGTGCTTCTCCCATTCATTCACATGATAATACATAGACCGGGAGTTGCCAAAAATATAGGAATCGTATTTATACTTGTTGTAGTTATTTTTAAAGGTTTCAGTGGAAACGTAATCTTTATTTAGCGTAATGTACTGAACTCCATCTTTTGCAAAATAACTGTCATAATGATATAATACCTTAAAGGGATCATTGACTATATATACAAATAGTATGGCCAGGATGGGGAGTAAAACAAGAATCAGTTTTAAGGTAAATTTCTTCATCTTTAGAATTGAAAATAAATAAACTGATGCTTCTCATACACTCCCAGATATATTAATGCTGCTAAGCCTGAATAGTAAAGACCCCACCTTAGTACTGTAGGTTTTTTACTAAATGTATCCTCAAGATTATACTTAACAGAAATAATATGCGCTATTTCTAAAAATACGATCAAACCGGCAGCGGGTAGTATCACATTTTCAAGGCCGGGAAGTTTCAAAAAAGCAATTTTTCTCGTTTTTACTACCTTCATTATTTCCATAGGCACATGACATAGTTTTATAAGAATGTAACGGGCATCAGCAATATTCCTGGCTCTGAAAAATATCCAGGCCACATCTACCAATATAAATGTGGTTATAACATTTACTGTATTATTTAACCACTGTATTTTTGGTGGTTTGGTATCACCACCAAAACGTTTTCTGATATTTTTAGTAAATAATGCAAACGTCAGGTAAAAACCGTGTAACGCGCCCCACACTATAAAGGTCCAGTTCGCTCCATGCCAGAATCCACTTACCAGAAATACGAAAAAAAGATTGAAATACATTCTTGGTATAGAAACCCTGTTACCACCTAATGAAATGTACAAATAGTCTTTAAACCAGGTAGATAATGAGATATGCCATCTTTTCCAGAATTCAGATATGCTCCGGGAGTGATAAGGCTTATTGAAATTCGTCATTAAATGAAATCCCATAACCCTTGCTGCACCTATAGCTATATCAGAATATCCTGAAAAATCGCAAAATATCTGAAATGCAAAGAATATGGTACCTATTGCTAGTCCTATACCTGAATTCTGGTGTACGTTATTAAAGATAGGATCGGTTATTTGGGCAAGACGGTCTGCAATTACTACCTTTTTGATCATCCCCCATAACATTTGTCGCAAACCTCTTACGGCATTGTCATAGTCGAAAGAATGCTTCTCATGAAATTGATGAAGGAGATTTTGTGGCCTTTCAATAGGTCCTGCTACGAGCTGTGGGTAAAACATTACATATAAGGCGTAGATACCAAAATGCCTTTCAGCTTTTTGATTTCTTCTATACACCTCTATAGTATAGCTCATTGCCTGAAATGTATGAAAAGACAGGCCTATAGGCAATATGATCTTTAATAAAGGAATGGAGAACTGCGCATTCGCAAGGTGCAAAACATCATTTATATTATCTAAGAAGAAATTGTAATATTTAAAAAAAGCAAGTATGCCTACATTGGTAATAATGCTTAATACAAGAAACCATTTTCTTTTTTTATCATTAGCCGCCTCATCAATAAGAATACCCGCAATGTAATCTATGATGATAGTAAAAAAGAGGATAAGGATGTATATAGGTACAAAGTACATGTAGAAGATACAGCTTGCTACAAGTAGATGCACCCACCTCAGTTTATGAGGAAGTAAAAAGTAAATGATAGTTACTATTGGGAAAAATAATAGGAACTCAAATGAATTAAAAAGCATTTTTTATTGCTTATACAAGCTTAAAACTTTCAATAAATTTTGTCGTAAAATTTCCCTTCCTGAATTCCTCATTTTTCATCAGTTGCTGATGAAAAGGAATAGTGGTTTTTACACCTTCTATCACATACTCACTTAGTGCGCGCTCCATGGTATTTATAGCCTCTTCCCTTGTCTGCGCTACAGCTATCACCTTCGCGATCATAGAATCGTAATACGGTGGTATAGTATAGCCCGCATAGATGTGTGAGTCTACGCGCACGCCGTGCCCACCTGGTGTATGTAATACAGTTATTTTACCGGGGCTTGGCCTGAAGTCGTTATAAGGGTCTTCCGCATTGATACGGCATTCAATAGCGTGCATTTCAGGCTCGTAGTTACGGCCGCTGATAGGCACACCTGCTGCAATCTTTATCTGCTCTTTAATAAGGTCGTAATTAATAACTTCTTCCGTCACACCATGCTCCACCTGTATACGGGTGTTCATTTCCATAAAGTAGAAATTGCGGTGCTTGTCTACCAGGAACTCTATGGTACCTACGCTCTCATAATTGATAGCGCTGGCTGCCTTTATAGCTGCCTCACCCATACGCTGGCGTAGTTCCGGCGTCATAAATGGCGATGGAGATTCCTCCACCAGTTTTTGATGCCTGCGCTGTATAGAACAGTCGCGCTCGCTGAGATGGCATACAGTGCCAAACTGGTCACCTGCTACCTGTATCTCTATATGGCGTGGTTCTTCAACGAATTTCTCCATGTACAACCCATCGTTCTTGAACGATGCCGCTGCTTCTATCTTTGCTGTGCTGTATGCATGTTCTATCTCGCTCTCGGCCCATATCACACGCATACCCTTACCACCACCACCGGCAGTAGCTTTAATGATAACAGGGTAGCCCATTTCATTAGCCAGTTTCTTGGCCTCATCTACATTCTCCAGCAATCCTTCAGAGCCGGGTATTACCGGTACTCCGGCGCGAATCATAGTTTCCTTTGCCGTTATTTTATCGCCCATAGAGCGCAGCATATCAGGGGTGGGACCTATGAATTTTATATTGTATTGTGCGCATATCTCCGCAAAGTTCGCGTTCTCAGAAAGAAAGCCGTAACCGGGATGTATCGCGTCTGCATTGGTTATTTCCGCAGCAGCCATTATATGAGGTATGTTCAGGTAAGAGTCGCTGCTCTGCGCCTTGCCTATGCACACTGCTTCATCAGCAAAACGTACGTGCAGGCTATCCTTATCGGCAGTAGAATAGACAGCAACAGTACGTATCCCCATCTCACGACAAGTACGTATAATACGAAGCGCTATTTCTCCGCGATTTGCAATTAGTATTTTTTTAAACACATTTTAGATTTTAAGGTCAGAATTAGTGGATTGCTTAAATTACAAATAGCACCTTATCAGTGCTATTGTACAAGATTTAAGTATCTCATTAGCTCGGGTCAACAAGGAATAATGGCTGATCGTATTCTACAGGAGATGAATCGTCTGCGAATACCTTCACTATCTTTCCTTTCACTTCTGATTCTATTTCGTTGAATAGCTTCATTGCTTCAATGATACAGATCACATCACCCGGCTTTATTTCGTCGCCTACATTTACAAACAACGGCTTGTCTGGCGATGGGCTACGGTAGAATGTACCTATCATTGGCGACTTTACAGTTATCAGGTGCGCATCGTTTGCTGATGGAGCTGCAGCTTGTGGTGTAGCCGGCGCTGCCTGCTGTGCCGGTGCCGGTTGTTGCTGTGGCATCTGCTGCATTTGCATCGGCATGGCCTGCATAGGCGCGTATTGTACCTGTGTAGTATGCTCCTGCTTAATGGTTATTTTAAAATCTCCTTCTTCAATGCTCAGCTCGCTGATGTTAGATTTATTGATGGTCTTTATCAGCTCTTGTATTTGCTTGTACTCCATGAGTAAAAATGATTTATGAGTTAATTGAATGGCTTTTGTGTGGTTCCAAGTATCTGTACCCCAAACTCAAACTACGACTTTACTCTTTCTATATAATTACCTGTTTTGGAATCTACTTTTATTATCTCGTCAGTATCTACAAACAGTGGCACCATTACAGTTGCACCTGTTTCTACAGTTGCAGCCTTAAGTGCGCGTGTAGCGGTATCGCCACGTAGGCCCGGCTCAGAGTAAGTGATACGCAGGTTCACGCTTGGCGGTAGTTCTACCGACATTGGTACTTCTGTTTCTGTATTTACAATCACAAAACATTCCTGGCCATCCTTATACAGTTCAGGATGTTCTATCATCGACTCGGCTATTACTATCTGCTCAAAAGTGTTGTTATCCATCAGGTTAAAACCACTTTCATCTTTATAAAGATATTGGTAAGGGCGTTTTTCTACGCGTACAGGGAATATGTTATCGCCTGAGTTCCATGTGTGCTCTATAGAACGGTTATTGTCCACGCCTTTCAGCTTAGCCCAAACCTTTGCTGCGGCACGTGCTGTTTTATTCTGACCAAATTCTACTACTGAATAAAGGCTGCCATCTAACTTTAAAATGACGCCATTCTTAATGTCTGCTGTTGTAGCCATGTTTTACGTTTTGTACGGACAGCAAAAGTAATCATTAAAGGGAGAAAAGGAAATTAAGAATAAACGCATTTTTGCTTGAAATAGGGTAAAAATGAATGATTTTATAAGTTTTTGACATAAAAAATGATAAAAATTCAACAAAATAGTCATTCCGTCTTACGAGGAACAAAGCAATCTAATGTAACACGATCCGGTTGATAACCAATAATAAGAACATCCTGCTTCTACTTTCTGAAAACTATTAAGTGGAATAACTAAATCAACTATTCAACCTATCAACTGAACACTTACCTTAACGCATCCATTTTCATCCGTAACAACTCCTTTTCCCCCTCTGTTTTTGTTATAGAAATGGCATCGGCATAGTGCTCTATAGCTTTGGCATTGTCTATGTCACTGTATAGCTCACCCAGTAGTGCATGGTACAAATGCGACTCCTGCAGATCCAGTTTTTCCGCTTCTGCAATTGCTTCCTGCTTGCCATTCGCTTTAGCCAGTGCGTATGTTCTGTTGAGCGCCGCTATAGGACTGTATTCTATTATTAATAGTTTATTATATAACTGTAATATGTGTTCCCATTTTTGTGGCGTATCCGCCTTAACGGTATGGCATTGTGCTATGCCGGCCTCTATATGATATTTAGATATGGTGTCTCCTGTTGCCGATCGTTCAAGAAAATATTTGCCCTGTGCTATAAGCTCGCGGTTCCAGAGTTGTTCGTCCTGTTCATCATATAAAATGATGCTGCCCGTTTCAGTGGTCCTCGCTTCAAACCGTGAAGCCTGAAAGCTCATGAGCGATAGTAATGCGCTTACCTCCGGCAGGTCTGTGCCGGGGTTTTCTGTCAGCAGGTGCGTAAGTCGCATAGCTTCTGAGCAAAGATCTTTGCGTAGCGTTATCTGGTTACTGGCAGAGTAGTAACCCTCGTTAAATAACAGGTAAAGGGTTGTAAGCACGGTAGCCAGTCGTTCCCTTACCTTATCTTGTGGAAAGACTATTTTCACTTCCGCGTCACGCAGTTTTTCTTTAGCTCGCACTAGCCGCTTGTTAATGGTTTCCTTGCTTGTGAGAAAAGCATCGGCTATCTCGTCTATCCCAAACCCGCAGAGTATGCGCAGCGCCAGGGCTATTTGCGCCTCTTCTGATATTGCCGGGTGGCAGATGGCAAATATCATCTGTAACTGGCTGTCGGCTATGTTTTGTTCCGATAGGTCTATATTTAATTCTTCTGCGGCTTCTGTGCTTTGCAGCAGATGTTTTGCTATTTTGTCCCTGAATAAGGTATCGTGCTTCAGGTGGTTCTTTGCCTTATTTTTAGCTACGGTATATAACCATGCTACGGGGTTTTCCGGCAGCCCTTTCAACCCCCATACCTCTGTTGCGGCCAAAAAAGTATCACTGGCTATATCCTCCGCTACCTGTATATGTGTAATGCCGAATAGCTTGCAGAGTACCGATGTTATCTTACGGTACTCTGTGCGGAATAGGTGTGGTATCAGTTGCTGTTGCTCCATAACATGAAAAAGCCTTTGCAATATTACAAAGGCTTTTTATCAGGTATACAATACTTACATTGGGTTAACCGGCCGTACCTCTACACTGCCGCCTACCGACAGTCCGGGGCATCCCTTTGCCATGTCGCAGGCTTCTTCGAGCGTTGCGGCTTTTACAATGCTGTAGCCGCTCACTATTTCTTTGAGCTCTGTATAAGGGCCGTCAGTTATTACATTCTTTGGCTTTAAAACCTTGCCGGCTCCTTCAAGCCTGTTGCCCGGCGCCGACAATTTATTTTGCCCTGCTATACCGCCTATCCAGTCCATCCAGCGTTTGGTCATGGCCTGCATCTCTTCCGGCGAACCTTGTGGTATCATTGCCGGGTCTGTCCTGTAGATAAATAAGAACTCTTTCATTTTGCTAAGTTTTTAGTGGTTAAAGAAGTATAACAACCAACCACCACAAAATAGGACAATGAGCTGATATTTTTTTATTTCTTACTTAAACCAATCACCTTTGCAAGGAAGCTCTATTACAGTCGTCCCGTCCTTGCGAGGAACGAAGCAATCCAACGCAACACGAGTTAGTCGACTACACGACCGGCAAACAAAAGGAGTAATTGATAGTTCTTTTAGTATATTTATGTCTATTATTTACCTATGAAAAAGGCCCTTTTCTTAATCGTCAGTATTCTTTCCTGCTGCAATATCAATGCCCAAACCATTAGCACATATGCAGGTCGTGGAGATTATCTGTCAAATGGGATACATGCTGATTCCGCTGATTTGGTAGACCCTGCAAGCGGTGAATTTGATAAATTGGGGAATTATTATTTCGTTGAAGCAGTAGGTGGGCATCGTGTAAGAAAGATAACGACAGATACACTTATTTACACAGTTGCAGGTACAGGCGATGCCGGCTATGCTGGAGATGGAGGGTTGGCTGACACTGCCTTATTGAATATACCTACGGATATTACATTCGATACAATTGGAAATCTCTATATTGCAGATGCAGGAAATAATGTCATAAGGAAGGTTGACGCTTTTTCACATATTATAACAACTGTTGCAGGTAATGGTGTTTTTGGTTTTGGAGGAGATGGGGGACCGGCCACTTCTGCCATGCTTAAAGACCCTAATGGGGTTTGCATTGATAAAAAGGGCAATTTATATATTTCAGACCTTGATAACTTTAGAATTAGAAAGGTTACACCATCGGGCGTTATAACAACTTTTGCTGGAACTGGATTGGCAAGTGGGGTGTATCAAGGTGATGGCGGCTACGCTGACACAACTAATTTAGGACTGGTAACTGATATTTGCGCAGATGGCAATGATAATATATATGTTTTGGATTTTTCTGGTGCAAAAGTATACAAAATAGATACTATGGGTATCATTACAACCTATACAGGCACAAGTGCAGGCTATACTTATAATGGAGATGGTATCCCGGCAAATACGGCACAAATAAACCCTGTAAATATATATTATAAAGATAGCAACCTTTATATTGCAGAACATTTAGGCTATCGAGTAAGGATGGTAGACCGAAATGGTATTATACATACAGTAGCAGGTAGTGGCGGAGATGGTTATAGTGGTGATGGCGGTCCTGCAGATTCAGCGACATTATCATATCCTTCAGGATGTGCAGTGGATTCCTGTGGTAATATTTACATTCCAGAAGCAAATAATGCAGATATAAGAAAAGTAACCCTTCCATACTGTGGCTATCAATTCCCTACTGAAGGTGTCAAAAATGTAACAGCGCAGAATGGCATATCTGTATATCCTAACCCTGCGTATAGCACACTTACCATACGATCTACGCAAGACATACGTACCATAACCATCACCAACATGGTAGGGCAGGTCGTTTACACGCAAAACAGCAATACTAATAAAGTGGAATTGAATGTGTCGATATTATCACCCGGAGTATATTTTGTGCGAGTGAATGATAATTACGTGCAAAAGTTCATTAAAGAGTAACGCTATTCACAGTCGTCCGTCATTGCGAGGAACGAAGCAATCTAACGCTACACGATTTAGTCGTCTGAATAGATTGCTTCGTCGCAGCCACTCACAAGCCTCACAAAGACGTGTGCTAATAAAAAATGATAACGCTATTCATAGTAGTTCCGTCATTGCGAGGAACGAAGCAATCTGACGCAACACGATCTAGTCGTCAGAATTAGGCTGCTTCGTTACAGTCCTAACAAGACTCTATAATACTCACAAAGAAGTGCATTGATAAAATGAGTGCACTATTCATAATAGTTCCGTCATTGCGAGCAACGAAGCAATCTAACGCAACACGATTTAAACCACAACATCCTAAAAACCCCTGTTCAGACAAACCTCTAACGCATAACCAATTCAGCCTCAAAATCATAATCCCACATATCCACAAAATTTCTTAAGAAAATACACTAAACCTGCTTCCACACTACATTTCAACCACCTCAAAATTTGTGCATATCTTCTTTTGTTCAAAAATAATTTCCATCTCAACTTTGTGGCGTGGTGGCCTCAAATACACCCTGGCAAACTATGGAAATAACACCCTTACAGCAGCACGCCCGCGATCTCTTCCTGCACACAAAGCTTACCCGCCTGCAGATCGCAGAAACACTCAATATAGACCGCAAGACACTTTATAACTGGATAAAAGAAGGTAGCTGGCTTCAGCAGCGCTATCTCGATATGCAAGGCCCTAATAGGCTTGCCGCTCAGTATTATGCACAACTGAATGCGATCAACGATGCCATTGCCAACCGCACCGACAGGCCATATCCTACCAAAGAAGAAACCGACATCATCCGCAAGCTCAATGCTACCATACAAGGTTACAAAAAGCAGCAGCATATCAGCGATACGCAGCAGGTATTTAAAGCCGTCCTTCAGCGCATCAAAGACGAAGATGTAGATATCCGTCTTGCCGACAAAGTATCCAACTACTTTAGCAAACACATCAATGCAGTCACCGCGGCGGCAAAGCTCGGCGATGATATCAATTTTCAAAAAGAAGAATGCGCATTCGAAACGGAATACAATAAGATATGCGCTGTCGAAGAAAAGCAAAATGGGGAAAATGGGGAATTACAAAAAGAACCACAAGACCTGCCAAAACCTGCTACCGTAGCACAAAACGACAACAAAAGCACGACCACTTCCATTCCCCAAAACGAAAAAAATATAACTCCGCAGCGATCCGTACAAAATCACATTTACTCCCAACAACAACCTCATTCTAAACTAACACCCACACAACAAAAAGACAACGCCCGTAAACAAACACACATAGAAAATCCTCTCCGTCCCACAGGGTAATAGCAATTAGAAAACCATCTCATTGTAAATAAGTTGTATGACACCTCTCCATTGGAGAGGGCCGTGGTGAGGCCAACGCATAATATCTATCGCCGCATACCTCTGCTGTAAAACACAATTCAAAACACCCTACACAACCCCATTCACCACCATCCTATGCACCGGGTTATTCCCGAAATCATAAGGTATGTAAGACAATGACGACATGGGCCGAGTAACGATAAGGTTAGCTTTCTTACCAATCTTTATAGTGCCCATCTCATGTTGTAGTTCCATAGCTGCGGCGCCGTTAATGGTTACAGCATTAATGGCTTCTTCAGGTGTCATCTTAAGTTGTGTGCAGGCAATAGACAACAACAGCGGCACATTACCCGATGGGCACGAGCCAGGGTTATAATCAGTAGCCAGGCACACTGGCAACCCGGCATCTATAATGCGCCGCGCAGGCTGGTATTGTATCCCCAGGAAGAATGCAGCTGCAGGTAGTAGGGTAGGCATCGTATCGCCGCTTTTCAGGCTTTCTATTTCGGCGTCGCCTACGCATTCCAGGTGGTCCACGCTTATAGCTTTACACTTTACACCCACCTGCACACCGCCCGAATAGTGGAGCTGGTTGGCATGTATCTTCGGCTTTAGTCCATGCTTCCATCCCGCTTCCAGTAATCGTTCTGTATCATCCACACTAAAAAAACCTTCTTCACAAAATGCGTCCATATATTCTGCCAGTCCTTCGCCCGCCACCCGTGGCAGCATCTCATCTATGATCAGTTTTATGTAGCCTTCTTTATTTTCCTTGTATGCGAGGGGGTAGGCATGCGCCGCTAAGAATGTCGCCTTGATGGGTATGGCGGTATTTTCTTTTAGCTTCCGTATCACCCGCAGCATTTTCAGTTCACCTTCTGTACACAGGCCGTAGCCGCTCTTTATCTCAATAGCTCCTGTACCCTGCGCCATCACCCTATGCAGCCTCGCGTACGAGTGCTCATATAGTTCCTGCTCGTCCATGGCATTTAGCTTTGCGGCAGAGTTGAGTATGCCACCACCACGTCTGGCTATTTCTTCGTAGCTAAGGCCTTTTATGCGGTCTACGAATTCACCATCGCGGGGCGCGGCAAATACAAGGTGGGTATGCGAGTCACACCATGCAGGTAATACCATTTTACCGGTAGCATCTATAGTCTCATCAGCATTTGTTTCAGAGAGCGTATACATTTCACCGAAACTATGTATGATACCATGCTCCGCAATGAGCCATGCGTTATCAATGCATGGCAATGCAGCCATCTCCGTTCCGCTACGTTTTAGAATGGATGTATCTGTTTCGGTTTGGCAGAGCTGCTTGATATTTTTAATAAGGAGGCGCATAAAGCCAAAAGTAAAATTTTATGTGCAGATTACTTATTGCGGCATACCTACGCATATAAAATAGGGGCATTGCGATAGCAATACCCCTTTACTTACTTTTTATGATATTATATTATCTGTGAGGATGTGGTGGCAATGGTGGGTGTGGCGGCAGTGGCACAGTTACCGATACACTACCTCCTCCGCCACCACCATGTCTGTAATGATCGTGGTGATAACCGCCGCCATGTCCGTAACGGTCGTGGTGATAATCGCCGCCATGTCGGTAACGGTCATGATGATAATGACGATGGTAGTGACCATGATGGTAATGGTGACCCTGTGCCATAACATCAGTGCTCGTAACTAATTGAAAACCTATGGCCATCAACAGGATAAAAAATATTTTTTTCATGATTTTTTGTTTGATTATATCATTACTTACAAATACCTCTCCACCGGCAACCGGAGAGGTATACTATTTTAATTTGTGTGCGTAATGATGTAGGTATCAGCTATAATCTATAGTAAATACTTTAGCATTATTTAGCATTATAATGATGAGCATTATTGCTGCGTAATTAGACCTTATCTTACGGAACTTGTATAGCATAGATTAAACTACCATCCTGTAATACCGTCTTACTGAGGATTATAAAATATTAAAACATGCAAATTAAAAATTTAATAAAAGGACTTTTTGTAGTAGGCATACTACTATCTGCTTCGCCTGTATTCGCACAAGAGCAGATGCAGCAACAGCAGATGCAAAGGAAGACACCGGAAGAAAAGGCCGGCCGTCAGTTGAAGTGGATGCAAACAAACCTGATGCTGAGTGAAGATCAGAGTAGAAGCGCATATAATATACTACTTGCTACAGCGCAGGATGAGGATAGCGCTGATGCTGGTATACCTCCCGGCCGGGAGAAGGCGCATGAAAAGAAGGCAATAAAGCGCGATGCAGTAGCTGAGATGAAACAAGTCCTCAGCCCCGACCAGTTTCAACGATATATAGACCACCTGCACGAGCAAAGAGAAAAGCAAATGCAGCGCAAGCAGGTAATGCAGGGTAACTATTAGGAAGTATATTACGCATATTGATCTTTAACATTACAATGACTGTGTAAGGATGTACCTCGCTTATAAGAGCTTATCTTTGCACCCTCATGCGATTTTTGAAGAAATTTTTAAAGGTTATAGGGTATACCGTCCTTACCGTCCTGTTACTATTAGTGTTGTTTTGTGCTTATGTGTGGAAGGTGTCTGATACCAAACCACCAAAAGTCGCGGACATGAGCGCCCTGAAGCTGGAAAAGAAGCACGTAGAGGGCAGTCTCTATACTATTGGCGACGACTGGATAAGGCAGAATAAATACGGCTTGTATGAGATGTCTGTATCCGGTAAGCCTTTTGAGCGGGGGGTAAAGAACGGTAAGCTATCGCAGCAACTCATTACCGATCAGGAAGAGGCGTTTACACAGCAGATAAAGCAGATGATACCCTCGCACAGCTACCTCAAATTTCTGAGGTATGTGATAGGCTTTATCAATAAAGACCTACCCGATCATGTATCGGAAGAATATAAGGATGAGATATATGGTATATCATTTTCCGCAGCAGATTCCTTCGACTGGATAGGCAGTAACTACGCGCGTATCCTCAACTACCATGCGGCCCATGATATAGGCCATGCCTTGCAGAACATGATGCTGGTAGGCTGCACCTCTTTTGGTGCATGGGGTGGCAAAACGGCTGATGGCTCTATGTTGCTTGGCCGTAATTTCGATTTCTGGGTGGGCGATAAGTTTGCAGAGAATAAGATGATCGCCTTTTACCGACCTGATAAAGGAAACAAGTTTGCCTTTGTAACATGGGGTGGCTTTACGGGTGTAGTATCGGGCATGAACGATAAGGGGCTTACAGTGACCATTAATGCTGCTAAGTCCGATATCCCATGGGGTGGGGCAGCAACGCCGGTATCGCTTGTGGCCCGCGAGATATTGCAGTATGCAGGCAATATAAAGGAAGCGGTGGCCATAGCGCATACGCGCAAGATGTTCGTATCAGAGAGTTTCCTTATCGGCAGCGCAGCCGACCATAAGGCAATAATAATAGAAAAGACGCCCGACACACTGGCGGTCTACGATCCTAACCAGGATAACATTCTTTGTACGAACCATTACCAGAGCGATCAGTTCCAGTCTCAGAAACAGAATAAGGAACAGATGCAGCAGAGCGCTTCAGTATACCGTGAGAAAAGGCTGCAGGAGCTCATGGAGCAAAGCTACCCACTCACGCCTGAAAAGATAGCTACCATTCTCCGCGATAGGAAAGGGTTGCACGGTATAGACATAGGCGATGGCAATGAGAAGGCGGTGAATCAGTTAATAGCGCATCACTCTGTTATCTTTCAGCCCGATAGCCTGCGTATGTGGGTAAGCACACAGCCATGGCAACTGGGCACTTATGTTTGTTACGATCTGCGAAAAATATTTGCATACAATGGCTTAAGCAGGGATGTAGAGATAGCAGATACTAATCTAAACATTGCGCCGGATACATTCTTAAACACGCAAGAGTTCAGAAATTTTGAACTGTTCAGGAAGAACAAAATGGCGCTTACATTAAAGCAGCCTGTAGATACTGCGCAGACCGTACACAGCGACCCTAAGTTCTTTGATGCCTATCGTGTAGCTGGAGACTATTGCCGCAACAAGAAATGGTATACTGCCGCCATCAACTATTATGTAAAGGCGCTCGATTGTGAATTGCCAACGTTTGCCGAAAAACAGTCGCTTCAGAAAAGGATTATAGACTGCGAAAAGAAAATGAACGCGGAAAACAAGTAAACATTTTTTCTCATCGTTGCTTATATTGCGCCACCTAACGTCAAATGCCCGATACCCAAAGCCATACCCACGAATTGTTCCGGCAATGTAAAGCTTGTGTGCTGATACCTACTTACAATAATGCGGGTACACTCACACAGGTTATTGATGGCGTACTAGCTTATACCGATCAGGTTATAGTGGTTGTTGATGGTGCTACAGATGGAACTGCTGATATACTGAAGCAATACCCATCGCTACATGTTATAAGTTATATGCCTAATAAAGGCAAGGGCGTCGCGCTGCGCACGGGTATAAAAGAAGCCGCAAAGCTGGGCTATGACTACGCTATATCCATAGATAGCGATGGTCAGCATCAACCTACCGACCTATCTGCGTTTTTAGAGAAGATACAGGAAGTACCCGGTGTGCTTATCATAGGAGCCCGTAACATGGAGCAGGAAAATGTACCGGCAAAAAGCAGCTTTGGTAATAAATTTTCTAGTTTTTGGTTTTGGGTGGAGACGGGCAATAAACAACCCGATACACAATCGGGTTATCGTTTGTACCCTGTGCAGCGTTTGTCGCGGATGCGTTTCTTTACACGAAAGTTCGAGTTCGAGATAGAAGTAATAGTACGGGCAGCATGGGGTGGGGTGCCTGTTATAAGTATACCGGTATCTGTTTACTATCCGCCGGCAGGCGAGCGTGTGTCTCACTTCCGTCCCTTTCGCGACTTTACCCGTATCAGTATATTGAACACGGTATTGGTACTCGTATTGTTACTATATATCAAGCCGCGCAATGTTATACGACTCATATTCAGCAGGCATGGCTGGCAAAAAATATGGCAGGCTATATTCGTAAATCCGCAGGAGACAAATCATCTCAAGGCAGCATCCATTGCCTTTGGTATATTTATGGGTATTGTGCCCGTGTGGGGCTTTCAGTTGTTGATTGGTATACCGCTGGCACTGCTTTTTCGGCTCAATAAGGCATTGTTCCTGCTTGCTGCCAACATCAGTATATTTCCTTTTACCGCCTTCATTTTATTAGGCAGTATCATCACCGGTAAATGGCTGCTGCACAGCAACACCATATTACCCGACTGGCACCATCTTACATTCGCAACTGTAAGGCACGAAGGCCTCGCATTCTTCCTTGGAGGTACCGTATTAGCTATAGCCGCAAGTATAGCCGCTTATGTGCTTACATTGGGGGTACTGGCTGTGACGAGGAAAAGGAGGTAGGCTAAATGAAATAGCCCCCGATAAGATCGAGGGCTATCAAATATTTATACACTTAGTATTTTATCCGAGATATACTTTCAATGCATTGCTGTAGCGGGCCTTTTGCAGGCGCTTTATAGCACGTTCTTTTATCTGGCGGATACGTTCTTTTGTAAGGTCATATTTTTCGCCTATTTCTTCAATGCTCGGCCCATCATCGCCTTCCAGCCCGAAGTATGCGGCAAGTATTTCTGCCTCACGGGTGCTCAGTGATTTAAGTATGCGGCGTATCTCGTTGCGGAGTGAATCCTTCATCACATCCTCATCGGTATCACTGCTACCTTCCAGCAGGTCACCCATAGCCACATCTTCTGCTTCGTGCACAGGTGCATCAAGCGATGTGTGGCGGGTATTGCTGGTGAAGATATTAGTTACTTCCGTTTCGCTCATGTCGAGGATGCCTGCCAACTCTTCAGTCGATGGTTCACGCTCATGCTCCTGTTCGAAAGCGATGAATGCTTTGTTAGCTTTATTATAGGTGCCTATCTTGTTCTGTGGTAAACGCACCAGACGTCCTTGCTCGGCAAGCGCCTGCAATATCGACTGACGTATCCACCATACGGCATAAGATATAAATTTAAAACCCTTTGTTTCATCAAAACGCTGTGCTGCCTTGATGAGGCCCAGATTGCCCTCATTGATAAGGTCGCTCAGGGAAAGTCCCTGGTGTTGGTATTGTTTGGCCACGGAAACTACGAAACGAAGATTCGACTTGACTAACTTTTCAAGTGCACGCTGGTCGCCCATGTGTATCTTCTGGGCCAGTGTGGTTTCTTCTTCAGGGGTTATCATAGAGATCTTGCTGATCTCTTGCAGGTATTTTTCAACAGCCTGCGAGTCCCTGTTCGTAATCTGGGTGGCAATCTTTAACTGCCTCATAGTAAATCCTTTTGTTTAATTACGTACATTTAATAAGACACAATTTTTAGTGAAAGGTTGAATATTCTCCTATAAAATTGCTACTCATCTATGCACAAAATACGTTCCACAATTATGTAAAAACGTTGTGTTTTGCCGCCCAATATTAAATATAACGCTGAAATGCACGTTGGTACATGCTTTTTGTTGTTATGGAAATAACTTATAAGCCTATAAAGCGTAAAATTATACTAACTATAACTATTAATCGCGCCGCAAAATTATACCAATCTGCCAAAAATGCTACCTTTGCGCCACATTTCATGTCAACTTTAACATATCATGCAAAAAGACTTATACCAACACCCGGACTATTACCTTGTAGATGAGCTATTAACAGATGAACATAAGCTGATACGCGATGCCGTTCGCGCTTATGTAAAGAAGGATATTTCACCGATAATTGAAGAGTACGCCCAAAAGGCAGAATTCCCGAAACAAATAATCAAAGGACTTGGAGAGTTGGGTTGTTTTGGTCCGTTCGTACCACAGCAGTATGGCGGCCCCGGCCTCGACTATATCTCTTACGGTATAATGATGCAGGAATTGGAAAGGGGCGACTCCGGCATACGCTCTACAGCTTCCGTACAAGGATCGCTGGTAATGTTCCCGATCTATAAATTTGGTACAGAAGAGCAGAAACATAAATACCTGCCAAAACTGGCAACAGGTGAAATGATGGGCTGCTTCGGACTTACAGAGCCGGATCACGGTTCTAACCCGGCAGGGATGATCACCAACTTTAAAGATGCCGGCGACCATGTAATACTGAACGGCTCTAAGATGTGGATATCGAACGCTCCATTTGCAGATATAGCGGTAGTGTGGGCTAAGGACGAGAACGGTGATATACGTGGCCTGGTTGTGGAGCGCGGCATGGAAGGTTTTTCTACGCCTGAAACACATGGTAAATGGTCTTTAAGGGCATCTGCTACAGGCGAGCTTGTATTTGATAATGTAAAAGTGCCTAAGGAAAACATTTTCCCAACAATAAAGGGTTTAAAAGGGCCATTGTCTTGCTTGTCGAGTGCGCGTTATGGTATTGCATGGGGAGCGCTTGGCTGCGCTATGGATTGCTATGATACCGCTCTTCGTTATTCATTACAGCGTGTACAGTTCGACAGGCCGATAGCAGGTTTTCAGCTTACACAAAAGAAGCTGGCAGAAATGATCACAGAGATCACAAAGAGCCAACTGCTTAACTGGCGCCTGGGTGTGCTGCGCAACGAAGACCGTGCAACCCCTGCACAGATATCTATGGCAAAGCGCAATAGTTGCGATATAGCATTGAAAGTATCGCGCGAAGCAAGGCAGATACTGGGTGGTATGGGTATAACCGGCGAATACAGCATTATGCGCCACATGATGAACCTGGAATCGGTTGTTACTTATGAAGGTACGCACGACATACACCTGCTTATAACAGGTATGGATGTAACAGGCATTAATGCATTTAAATAGCAGATAATTATGCTCATAAATGAAAGGGTGCCGCTACTGCGGCACCCTTTCTATGTCTGGTAATCTTAAAAGATTATTATGGATTGTCTGTTGTTACATCCTGCGCCAGCCTCGCATCATCAGGAGAAACTCCGAGGTCTTTATCCAGAACATACAAAGCATCATCTTTTGCATTTTCGCCGCCGGCTATCTTTATCTTAGCCATTAAACTTAATGCAAGTGATTCTTCTTCTGTCTGTTCTTTTACGAACCACTGCATGAAATTCCATGTTGCCCAGTCTTGTTCGTCATGACTCATCTTTACTATCTTGTATATTGCGGTAGTATTGTCCACTTCTTGTTCAAACACCTTTTGGAAACAATCATTCACGCTCTTGGGCTCGGGTCCGGGGTCGGGGATAGCTGTCACTTTGACCTTAGCGCCGCGGCTTAAAATATATTCAAGCACCTTCATCATGTGATTGCGCTCTTCGTTAGCATGTCTGAAGAGAAAATTTGCTATGCCCTCGTAACCTTTATCAGATGCCCACGATGCATAAGATAAGTATATCTGTGCAGCATGTGCTTCTTTTGTCATCTGTGCATTAAGTGCATCAGACATTGATTTTGATAGTCTGTTAGTGTCCATGTTCTTTGTGTGTTTGAATAGCAGAACATAAAGACTATGCCAGAGGGGGCGTAAGTCGAAAGCAGATAGTTGTTAGTAGATGGTAAATAGTCAATCACGAAGTCAATGGTAGAACGCTGTTGTAGAATGATGGATAGACGATTATTGCTTTTTGAGAATGGCAACAGTAAGCCTGCTGATGCAAATGAGCTTTTCACGTTCATCCTCAATTTTTATGTCCCAGACGTGTGTGGTGGCGCCTATATGCAACGGCCTTGCAGTAGCGGTAACAATGCCATCTTTCTTGCCACGGATGTGGTTACAGTTTATTTCGAGGCCCACACATATCTGTTTATCGCGATCGATGGTGATCGATGAGGCAACACTGCCGATCGTTTCTGCCAGCGCGGCTGATGCACCGCCATGTAATAATCCGTAAGGCTGACTGGTATTGGCATTGACAGGCATAGTTGCTTTTATGAAACCATCGCCTGTTTCAATAAACTGAATGTTAAGTATTTGGGCCATTGTACCTCTCGATAGTTCATTTAAGCTATCGAGCTCTATATCTCTTTTATCCCATATTACATTCATGTTATTTAAAATTTTATTTATTGATTAAAAATATAGATAAATAAGCGTTATGAAATAACACTGCAATACTATTACTTTTGGCATAGTTTTGATAACTTTTGATAGTAAATATGCGAACTATATTGATTGCCGGTGCCGGTAAATCATCCATTTATCTAATTCATTACCTATTATCTCACGCACCTAGAAACAAGTGGAAGGTTGTTGTAGCTGATGGGGATGCTAATGCTATTGCAGAAAAAATAAATGGTAACCCTTTTGCAGAGGCGGCGGTAATTGACATAACAAATAACTCAGAGCGTGAGGCACTTGTGAAGAAAGCAGACATAGTTGTGTCGCTTATGCCCCCGCACCTGCATATACACCTTGCCAAAGACTGCCTGAAGTATAAAAAGAACCTGATCACATCTTCTTACATTTCTCCTGAAATGAAGGAGATGGACGAAGCAGTAAAAGCAGCAGGCCTGATGTTCATGTGCGAGATGGGGCTGGATCCCGGTATTGACCACATGACCGCAAACCAGATAATACATAGCATACAACGTGTGGCGGGCAGCATTACCAGCTTTAAATCTTACTGTGGCGGCCTTATAGCGCCTGAGTGCGATAATAACCCATGGCACTACAAATTCAGCTGGAACCCTAAGAACATTATTACTGCAGGCCTTGGCGGCGCTAAATATCTGCAACAGGGCAAGCACGTAGAAGTACCTTACGAAAAGATATTTGACAATAACAAGAAAGTAAAAATAGATGATCTTGGTTCGCTGGCTTATTATCCTAATCGCGATTCGCTGCGCTACCTTGAGATGTATGACGTGCCTGAAATAAAGACTTTTATGCGCGCTACATTACGTCACCCAATATTTTGTAAAGGTTGGCACGCACTAATTTCACTCGGCCTTACCAATTCTGAAGATATAATTAACACGCCGGGGCAGACCTATAATTCATGGCTTAAAAACAAGTCAGGGTATAGTAACTCTGTGACGCTGCAACAGCACGTTGCCAAAAAGCTGAGCCTTGAAGAAGATGATAAAGTAGTGAGCATGCTCGACTGGCTGGGTTTATTCAATGAAACACCTGTAAAACCAACGACCGCAACATCGGCAGACCTGTTGCTGGACCTGCTGCTGGATAAGTGGAAAATGGCATCGGCAGAGAAAGATATGGTGGCAATGCAGCACGAGATAGAATACATGCGCCGCGACCAGAAGGTGAAGCTGACAAGCACAATGGTGATAAAGGGAGAGAACAGAGAATTCTCGGCAATGGCGAAGACCGTAGGACTACCTATGGGTATACTGGCAAAGATGGTGCTTAACGATAAGATAGTGCCACCTAAGGGCGTGCTTATACCAAGTATGGCATCTGTATACCGCCCTGTGCTTACAGAGCTTAATCATCACGGTATCAGCTTTAAAGAAGAGGTAGCCTGATAGTTACTTCAGATAGCGCTTTATTTCACGCTCCACATCACGGGACTTTATACTTTCACGCTTGTCGTGCAGCTTTTTACCCTTGCCCAGGCCTATCTCTAATTTAGCAAGGCCCTTATCTGTAACGAACATACTCAATGGCACAATACTGTAGCCTTTTTCCTTCACCTTGGCATGCCACTTGGCCAGCTCTTTTTTCTGTAATAATAGCTTACGATCGTGGACGGCTTCGTGGCCAGCATAGCCGGCATTTATATACTCGGCAATATGCAGGCTTTTGAGCCACAGCTCTCCATTGCTAAAAAAGCAATAGCTATCGTTAAAACTAACCTTGCCATTACGTACCGACTTTATTTCGGAGCCGGTAAGCACAATGCCAGCCTTGAGCCTGTCTTCAATGGCATACTCGAATGTGGCGGGGCGGTTCTTTATGTAAATATTTTCCTGCAAAGTGGTAGTAGGTAGTGTTATTTTAAGCGGTCTTTTTTGTGAACCATTGTAGTACAGTGGTTAGTCTTTGTTTCAGGATCTTACGGTCTATAATGAAATCGAGAAAACCATGATCGAGTAAAAACTCTGATTTCTGGAAACCCGCGGGCAGGTCTTTCTTTATCGTTTCCTTTATAACACGCGGACCTGCGAAGCCTATCAGCGCGTTTGGCTCAGCAATGTTTATATCGCCCAGCATGGCATAAGAAGCGGTAACGCCACCGGTGGTAGGGTCGGTCATCAATGATACATACGGCAGGCCTGCTTTCGCAAGTCTTGTAAGTTTTGCTGATGTTTTGGCCATCTGCATGAGGGAGAATGCGCTCTCCATCATACGGGCACCGCCCGATTTAGAGATGATCATAAATGGCAGCTTGTGTTCTATGCAATAGTCGATACCACGGCATATCTTTTCGCCCACAACGGAGCCCATAGAGCCGCCGATAAATGAAAAGTTCATACAGGCTACCACGAACTCTATACCATTCATTTTTCCTACGCCCACGGTCATGGCATCTGTAAGACCAGTAGTTTTCTGTGCATCCTTAAGTCGCACATTGTATGGCTTCATGTCTACGAAGCCGAGGAAATCTTTAGGGACTATCTGCTCGAACAGTTCCTCGTATTCATTATTATCAAAAAGTATCTCGAAGTATTCTACCGCGTTGATACGATTGTGAAAGTTGCAATGAGGGCATACGTAAAAATGGTCGTGCAGCTCTTTTACTGTATTGGTTGCTTTGCACTGCGGGCATTTGTGCCACAGTCCGTCGGGCGTTTCCTTCTTCTCTTCGGTAGTAGTTAATATTCCTTTCTTATTACGACGAAACCAGGTTGATGACATACAGTTATAATATGATAATTCGGTGCAAAGATAGGTTATTGGTTAATTGGGTGAAGGGATAATTTACCTCCTTCGCTAAAGCTACGGCAGCCGAAGAACCCACTATGACAAGTTAGTTTAGATATTTTGCTTCTATCATTGCTTCACAATTTTTTGTACATACGCTTCATTCACCTTTACAAAGTACACACCTGCGGGCAGGTTTGTGATACTCATCTCTACTTTCTCTTTATTATACTTTTGTGCCTCAACTACCTCCCCTATAATATTGGCTATCGTTACTGTATTTATCTGAGCAGATGATTCTATAGTTATCGTGCTATATGCAGGGTTGGGGTAGATGGAGATTTTCTCTACCCATATTACGTTTGACACACATTCATTGTAATCCGTATCGCAAGTAGGATTAAATGCCACTTTGCGTATATGACCGGAGCTTTCTGCCTGGGCTATGTATAAATTGTTACAAACATCAAATGCCAATCCAGAAGGTTTATCGATTTCAGCTTCCGTTGCTGGTCCTCCGTTTCCAGCATTTCCATATATTCCATTCCCAGCTACCGTATGGATAATCCCAGCTGCATCTACCTTACGTACTCTATAATTATGATCTTCGCCAATATATAAAAAACCGAATCTATCTATCCTGATTATATTAGGGTCAATGTTAGCGGTTGTCGCGGGTATCTCATCTCCATTATATAGATACCCTGTATCTGTACCTGCTATCGTCGTTATATTACCTTCAATACCTATCTTAAAAACACGACCATTTACATTATCTCCAAAATACAGATTCCCCATAGTGTCTACACATATACCTGCTACACCTCCTATTCTCGATGTATCAGCGGGTAATCCATCACCACTATATCCAGGATAGCCATTGCCGGCTATGGTCGTAATAATACCATCTGTAGTTACTTTACGTATTCTGTAGTTTGAATAATCGGCTATATATAAATTATCAACTTTATCAAAACAAATATCCTGCGGATTAAATATAGTAGCTGATGTAGCAAGCCCACCGTCGCCACTAAAACTCCCTGTCCCACTACCTGCATATGTGGTAATGATACCGGTTGTCATATCTATTTTCCGTATTCTATTCCCCGCTCCAGTTCCAGGTCCTCCTCCTTCGCAGAAAAATAAATCGCCAGCAGTATCTAAAGTTACTGCATCGGGATAACACAATTGAGCAGAGGTGGCGGGAATGCCATCACCATTATAGCCTAAAACGCCCGTACCTGCGATAGTGGTAATAGTGCCTGAAACATCTATTTTTCTTATTTTGCTACCTCCTAAATCAGATGCAAAGTAGTAATTACCGTATTTATCAAATACACCAGACCCAGGATCAAATATCAATGCTGAAATTGCCGGCCCTCCATCTCCTTCAGCGCTTCCGCCCCCAGCAAATAGAGTAATGTTTTGAGCATGTACTATAAAAGGTAATAAAAATAGTGATACTATAAATGTTTTTATTATCGCGGTCATACGCGTTTGATTATATAAAATATTTGCTGCCCCAGCCGTTATATTATTTTACTTCCTATCACAAATGTATCATTTAATTCAATATGTATCGTATTATTTCTACCCACGGTATGATGAATATGCAGATACACAAAAAGCAGAAAAGAGGAGAATTAGTAGTCCAACTATCTTAAAGTAAATTTTCATTAACGTAATAATCATATTAGGGTTGATATAAAGCTACTATATCTTTTAATATGTAGTAGTGACTATTCGCCCATCTCTGCCTTGCCGGAGAGGAGGTAGATGATGGCCATGCGGATGGCTACGCCGTTCTCTACCTGGTCGAGGATGATGGATTGTTTGCTATCCGCTACGTCTGAGTTTATTTCCACGCCGCGGTTTATAGGGCCGGGGTGCATAATGAGGATATCTTTCTGCAGGCTATCGAGCATCTGTTTGTTTACTCCGTAATAGAGGGAGTATTCGCGCAGGGTGGAAAAGAGAGGCTTATGCTGTCGCTCGAGCTGTATGCGCAGCACGTTGGCTACATCGCACCACTCAAGAGCCTTTTTTATGTTGTATTCCACCTTTACGCCCAGCGACTGTATGTGCTTTGGTATAAGGGTAGGGGGGCCGGCAACCATTACCTCAGCACCCAGTTTATTGAGGCAGAAGATATTGCTCAGCGCTACGCGTGAGTGCATGATATCGCCAATGATGGTGACACGCTTGCCTTTCAGGTCGCCTATCTTTTCGCGTATAGAGTAGGCATCGAGCAGGGCCTGTGTGGGGTGCTCGTTGGTGCCGTCGCCTGCGTTTATGATACTGGCATCTATGTGATCGGCAAGAAACCATGGTGCGCCGCTAGCTGAGTGCCGCATCACTACCATATCCACCTTCATGGCCAGTATGTTATTAACCGTATCTATCAGCGTCTCGCCCTTTGATACTGATGACCCTGATGCTGCAAAGTTCACCACATCAGCGCTAAGTCTTTTTTCTGCCAGCTCGAAGGAGATACGTGTACGGGTGGAGTTCTCAAAAAATATATTCGCAACAGTAGTATCGCGCAGCGTAGGCACCCGCTTTATGGGCCGCTGCAACACCTGCTTAAAATTATCTGCTGTTTGAAATATCTGTTCGATATCATGCACGTTAAGTTCCTTGATACCCAGCAGATGTTTTACAGATAGCGACATACTTTATAATTCAAAGTTAAAATTAAATTCAAAATTCAAAAGTAAAAATTCAAAAAAGCATAATCCAAAAACTACACTTTACTAGTGGGCTTATCTATAAGCACTACCTCTTCTTTATCATCCCTTTCCTGCCAATACACTTTTACTTTTTGCGTGAGTATCGTATCGACCGTATTGCCTATATAATCGGGCTGTACAGGCAGCTCGCGACTGAAACGGCGATCTATGAGCACCAGCAACTCTACACGCTTTGGCCTGCCAAAATCTATGAGTGCGTCCATAGCAGAGCGTATCGTTCGCCCGGTATGCAGCACATCGTCTATCAGTATTACATTCTTATCCTGTATGCTGAAATTTATATCGGTAGCAGACGGTACGTGAATAATACTGTTGTGATAATCGTCGCGGTAGAAAGTTATATCGAGCTTGCCGTAATTGATATTGTTGTTACCCGATATTTCTTTTACCAGTTTTACAATGCGGTCGGACAGATATATACCACGCGGCTGCAGGCCGATGATGGCCGTATCTTTAAAATCGAGGTGGTTTTCGACCAATTGATGTGCCAACCGCTGCAGCGTTATATGGAGTTGTTTCTTATCGAGCAGGGTCTTCACTTTGGTGAGATTTAGCTCAAAAATAAAAATCTGCGGCTTATTTTACGAATTAATAAGGATAAAATGTTTGAGCGCTGATTTTTCAGTAAAAGGGATACGGTACTTTTGTTGCCCTGAAACCGTGAAATATGAACGCTTCCACTCCGCAAATACAATCCATAAATACCTTTTTTGAAATGTACGCAAAAGCCCTTGAAAGCTATGATACGAAAGGGATAGCGTATCTGTACAACATACCCTGTACTATGATATCGGACGAGGCAACGACCGTGTTTAACGATGCGGGTAAACTGGAAGGTTTTTTTAACCAGGGAGCCTCTTTTTATAAGCAATTCGGCATAGCCCATGTGCGCCCCGAAGTGTGGAGCAGGCGCCAATGGACCGATAAAATAACCAAAGTGAAGGTAAACTGGCAATATTTCGACACTAATAAACAGCCTATTTACAACTGCGATTATCACTATGTTATGAAGCTGGATAAAAACAACCAATGGCGTATTATACTATCCGTATCTGTGAATGAAAAAGAGCAGATGGAAGCATGGCAGCAGCAGGCGAAGGCCGCTAAATGAGGCCATAGTCTAATGCCTTTATAAAACCGCTTACCTTTGCACTCATATATGGCGAAAAAGACAAGCACCTACCAGATACTCGTTTACATAGCTTACGCATTTTATATTCTGTTTGCGGCTACATGGCTAGTGACCAATGTACTATCGGGTGCGCCGTTTGCGTATATGGCATTGCTGATGCTGGCTATTTTTCTGGTGCAGTGCTATTACCGCAATAAGCTGGTAAACCTCATCATAGGTATACTGAGCCTTGGTGGTTCCATCTTTATGCTCATGGAGGTGTTTTCTACATACAACCTCTTTGCGAAAAATGCGACCTTCGATGGGTTTATTGATGCTATGATAGGGCTGAGCGTATTTAGTATTGTTATGTCGGGGATACTTATCTTCAGTTATATGAAGCTTAATTTTCAAGACGAGTAGCCTTACCTCTGTCATGGAATAATTTTATTGTATCTGTTCTTAAAAAACAAGGACACAAGAGCGAGCAGGCGTATGAAAAGAACAGTTGCCATCCGGTGCGGGTATCAAATAGCTATAGCAATACTTATCTTCTTCTCGGGTTGTGCGCGTACTGTTTACATACCTGCAAGTGAGAATGTGCCGATGTTTGATACAAACAGGCAAATAAAAGCAACAGGATTTGTGAGTACAAGCAGCTTGCAGTTGCAAGGAGCGTATAACCCTGTAAAGCATTTTTCTATAGCAACTAACATAAAGGCCGGTAATGGTGTGGGTATGTATGATGCCGCGATAGGCACCTATGGCTTTAATCATAACCTTAACTGGCGGTACGAGCTGTTTGGCGGCTATGGCTATAATTACAACTATAGCAATGAAGGTGTCTTTCATTTAGAAAAGAGAAGGGACTACAATATAGCAAGCGAGTACAACCGGTATTACATACAGCCGGCCTTTGGGTATTTTCATAACCTTATAGGGTATAATACACGCTATTCGTTCGTGTTCTCGTCGCGGGAATCTTACCTGCATTTTTCGGACTATGCTTATACCTCTACACGTACCTCCGCACTTGGCGAGCCGATCGTGAATAAGAATTATCATAACCAGAACGTGTTTGTTTTTGAGCCGGCAATAACAACGAAGTTTGGCATAAAAAACATCAACCTGTTATTCCAGGTAGAAAGCATCAGCCCTTATGCTGCAGGGTTTGATGTGGTGCACTCAGACTTCTCGCACACTATTTTATTCAGCGCAGGTATTGAGTACAACTTTGTATTCAGGAAATAGCCTTCGTTTAAATTTTGTACCTTTACGGCGGTGCCAAACCTCGGGCTGCAATGGGTAAGAAATTACTTGACTTGCAGTACCAACAAAGCCCCCGCGAGAGCAGGGGCTTTGTCATTTATAGATCTTATTGTTTCATTTAGTGCATTGCCTCTGCCAGATCGAGGTCCTTGTTTTTCTTAGCCTTTACCATTAACACAAATGGTATACAGATAAGGAACATGATACCAAGATAGAGGAACACATCCATGTAAGATTGTACTGCTGCCTGTCCGGATACTATCTGTTCGAGTGTCTGATAGGCTGATTTTAAAGCCACATCGGGCGTCATGCCAGTGTTGATATATCTGTGCTGCAGGTTAGCAACACGCTGCTGTACGGCAGGGTTATTCGTATCGAGATAAGTAACAAGGTTACTGCGGTGCACCACATTCTGGCGAGCCATGAACGTAGTGATAAGCGCGATACCAAATGAACCACCCAGCTGGCGCATCATACCCGTAAACGCCGCACCCTGGCCTATCTGCTGGCCCTTGAGCGTGGAGAGCGAAAGAGTAGTAATAGGAATGAACAACATACCCATACCAAGCCCGCGGACAATAAGCATCCAGAAGAATGCCTCCTTAGGTGTATCGGGGGTGAGTATAAGGTAGCCCCAGAAACTATACACGAAGAATATGAACATACCCATTGCCACAAGGTATTGTTGCTTCACCCCTCGTTGCAGCATCTGCCCTATAATGGGCATCATAAATGCCGTGGTAAGTGCTGCGGGTATCATTAGCATACCTGCCTGCTGTGCATTCCAATGAAGGCTCGACTGCAGGTATAGCGGCACAATAAAGGTGGATCCATACAGCCCGAGCCCAAGTATAAAGGATAATATGGTACCGACTCTAAGGTTTGTATTCTTCAATACACGTAGCTCTACAATAGGATTCTTCGCGGTAAGCTCGCGCCATATAAAACCAAAGAAACCAAAGAATGCAGTGATGGCCAATGTAGTAATAACCTTGCTGCTGAACCAATCGTCTTCCTGCCCGCGTTCTAACACATACTGTAAAGACCCTACAGCTACGGCTAGTAAACCAATACCCAGGAAGTCGATCTCTTTTCTTGATTTTTTCTCGGCATACTTAGGGCTGCGTACAAACTGCAATGTGAGCAGGGTAGCAATAGTACCTATCGGTATGTTGATGTAGAATATGTAAGGCCATGTAAAATGCTCTACTATATAACCACCCAATGGCGGGCCTAATGTAGGGCCTATGATAACACCAAGACCATATATTGCCTGCGCCATACCACGTTTCTCGGGCGGGTAGCTTTCTGTGATAATAGTTTGTGAAGTAACGAGCAGCGCACCACCGCCAAGCCCCTGCACAAAGCGGAAGAATACAAGCTCCCATATACCATTTGCATTACCACATAAGAAGGAGCATATAGTGAATAATATGATCGATGCCGCGAAATAATTTCTTCTGCCAAACTGTGCCGATAACCAACTGGTCATTGGCACTACTATAACGTTACCTATGGCGTAGGCGGTAATTACCCAGCCTACTTCATTAAGTGTAGCGCCAAGGTTACCCTTCATATCATTCAGCGCCACGTTTACTATCGTAGAGTCCACGATCTCGAGCAGTGCACAAAATATCGCTGTAATAGTGATAATGACGCGCCGCGAACCGTACTCCACAAGTGAATTCTGTTGAGGAACCATCTGCTTATTTTTTAAAAATAACTTTATGCTTTTGAAAGATGTGCCACTATTATTAATAGCAGCGGCGCATCCTTTATTATATGCTTAGTCCAGATGCACATCCACATCCACGTTCATACCTGGGCGGAGGGTCTTGACTAACTGGTCGTTTGTATTGAATTCTATCTTAACCGGTAAACGCTGTACCACCTTAACAAAGTTGCCCGATGCGTTATCAGGAGGCAGCAAAGAAAAACGCGCGCCTGTAGCAGGGGAGAATGAAGTAACCTTTGCTTCAAAATCGTGATCAGGATAAGCGTCAACGTGTACCATTACCTTCTGGCCTACACGCATCTTATCGAGCTGTGTTTCCTTGAAGTTCGCTGTTACCCATGGGGCGCTATCCAATACAACTGTAAAGAGCGACTGACCTGCCTGTAAGTATTGGCCTACCTGTACACTAACCTTTGATATAAGGCCATCTTCAGGCGCTACAATAGCTGTGTATGAAAGGTTCAGCTGTGCGTTGTTAAGGTCGGCCTGGCGCTGCTGTATTGTAGCGTTGGCTACACTTACCTGCTGACCGGTCGCATTGCTTTGCGATGTTGCGAAGCTTGTCTGGCGGTTTGCAGCATTCTTCTGGTCAACCAATACCTGCAGTTGGCGCTCAGCTGTTTGCTTTGCGGCTTCTGCCTGCTCAAACTGCTGTTGTGTTACCGAATGATCCTTTATCAGGTTAGCATAGCGGTTGTAATCCTGTGTAGCGCGCCACAGTGTAACCTTTGCAGCCTCTATCTGTGCATCAGCAGTAGATACGTTTGCTTCGTAAGTAGATATGCTGGCTTTAGAAGCGCCGGTATTAGCCTGTGCCACGCTCAGATTGCTCTGAGCTGCAAGCAATGCTGCCTGAGCCTGTGCTACCTGTATCATTTCTGTACGGTTATCCAGTATTACCAGCGTATCGCCTTTATGTACTTTTTGATTATCTTTTACACGCACTTCAGTAATGTAGCCTGATATACGTGGTATAACCGGGCTTATGTTAGCATCTATCTGTGCATCGTCTGTTTCTTCGTGATGCTGTGCGTGAATGTATTTTGTTACCCCGAAAGAACCGCCTACCAATACCAATAGGATCAGCACGATCATAAAGGTTTTGCTTTTTTTCTTTGGTGCTTCAGTTTCTACAGCTGCCATTGCTGGTGTATGCTGTGCTGTCTTTATTTCTTGTTCCTGTGCCATAGTATTATTTTTATGTAGTAAGTGGTGTTTATTTATTGATGGTTGAATTGGTTACTGTAAGTATGCCGGCTGTCTGCTGCAATTTTTTATATGCAACTGCTGCGTCAGCCTTAGCATAAGCGTAGTTAAGTTTAGCCTGTAGTTGTGCTACATCCGCGTCGAGGAGGTCGGTAGTGGTTACGAGGCTGTTGTCATATTTGTTCTTTGTTATTTTATAGTTCTCATTGCCTTGCTCTACCGCTTTTGCGTACACGTCTATTTTCTTCTGGCTAAGCACATAATTCTGATAAGCCTGATTTATCTGCACACGTACCTCATCTGCCAGCATGCTCTGGTTGGCTTGTACTTCATGCAAACGTGCTTTTGCTTGCTGTACCTTAGCGCCTGTTTTCCAGAGCGCGCCAAAGTTGTATTGAAGGCCTATGCCAGCATTCAGCGCATTGGTAACCGTAAGCAGGTTAGGAATATCAGCAGCAATATAGCCACCTGTCAGCGCCAGTCCCGGATAGTATTCACCCTTCGTAGACTTTATGGCCGAGTTAGCAGCTTTCTCGCGAAATGATAATGCGTTGATATCCTTTCTGTTAGATAGTGCTGTTTCTTCCCATTGTACGATACTACCTGCATCTGCATTGTTTTTGAGCGAGGTGGTGTCCGGTACCAGTTGGGTATCTTCGGGCAAGCCAAGCATCAGGTCCATATTTATGTAGGTGATCTTCAGGTTGTTTTCTGCATCCAGCAAAGACAACTCTACATTGGATTCCTGCAACTCTGCTTTTAACAGGTCGTTCCTTGCCAGTAATCCATTGCTTTCAAGGTTAGTAAAATCCGTAACACGCTGTTGTTCCTGCTTCAGGTCTTCCCTTACCAGTTCTACAGATGTCTGCGACTTATACAAATTACTGTAAGCGGAGATCGTGTTTTGTATTACCTCTTCACGGTCGTTATCCGCATCCAGCTTTGCTGCCTGCTCCAGGTATTTTGCAGACTCTACACCATAATGTATACGCAACCCCGAAAACAATGGGATACTTGCGTTTACAAGTGCGTAAGCAGCTGAGTTAACTGTAGGCGTAGATGACTCGCCGCTACCACTACCACTGCCGCCCCCGCTACTGTTACCTGTTTTTACTTTCAGGTCTATGCTTGGATTGTTAAGACGTATGTACGAGCCGGTTGCCTTTACATCGGGCAGGTGGTTATTCCATGCATCGCGTGTATTAGCAACTGCCTCATCTACTTTTGCCTTACTGAGTTTTAATTGCTTATTGTTCTGCATGCTCAGTTGTATTGCTTCGTCGAGTGTTATATTTCTCGTCGTCTGTGCTGTTGCCGGTTGGCTCATCGCACCAAGCAGCGCCAAGGCCAGCGCGCCCGTTTTGATGTATGTGTTATGCTTCATAAGTTAGTGCTGCTTTAAATAGTAATTTCAAATGTGTGCTTAGTTTTTTTCTTATATACTTGCGAAACTCAACTTCTGATAATGTCTCCAGATTATTAAGCTGCTTGTAAAAATTCTGTGATGATATTACCTGGCTTACCGTACCTACCATGGTGCTCATCATCATTACTATGTCTATGTTTTTTCTAAACTCGCCATTTTTCTGCCCGCTTTGTATAAGGCTTTTTATAGCGTGCAGGTTACGTTTTTTAAGGTCGTGTATGAGGCCCGCCAGAACGCTGTCCTTTTCTATAAGCTGCTCGCGCATCATTATTTTATGGAACTGTTGCTGGTCAATGAATTTATCCACATAATCATCAATGAGGATATTAACTTTCTGCAGGTTGCTCATGGTGCTGTCCTGCATCATGTTCTCCACCTTCAACTTTATATTGTGGGTGCCTTTTTCAAAGACAGCCTCTATAAGCTTCTCTTTAGAACCGAAATAATAGGATATCATAGCGATGTTAACATTTGCTTCGGCAGCAATATCCCTTACTGATGTGCCGTCGAAGCCTGCCGAAGCAAATAGCTTTTCCGCCGCATCTATGATGGCTAGTTGTTTCTCACTATATTCCATTGGATCATTTATCACGGTACAAAGTTAAACAACCGTTTAAAACTAAACAAACGTTTGATTAATTTTATTGACAAAATTTATCGATAAGTCGATAGTTAAAAACAATGCCAATGATTTAAAATGGCCGGAGGGTAGTGTAAGTAATTGTTATTCAGAAAGTTGGTGGTTATTAATAAATGCTAGCTAATCTTACTCCAGTGCGACTGTTGCGATTTTTCGCGGAGCAAATATCTAAGTGGTTGATTCTTAGGGAGGGTGAGGGAAGGATCTTCTGCAAGTACTGCCTGTGCTGCTTTTCGGGTTTCTTCAAGAATGCCGGCATCAGCTACAATATCAGCCAGTTTGAAGCGCAGCACACCGCTTTGCTTTGTGCCATACAGGTCACCGGGGCCACGCATGGCAAGATCCTGATCGGCGATCTTAAAGCCATCGGTAGTGGATACCATTATATTAATACGCTTATAACTATCGTCTGATATTTTATTACCCGTCAATAAAATACAATAAGACTGCTCGGCACCGCGGCCTACGCGACCTCTTAACTGGTGCATCTGCGACAGTCCAAAACGTTCTGCACTCTCTATAAGCATTACCGATGCGTTGGGTACATTTACACCTACCTCTATTACGGTTGTGGCTACGAGCACATTGGCCTCGCCTTTTACAAAGCGCTGCATATTACGCTCACGTTCGGCTGCTTCTTGCTTGCCATGCACCATGGCTATCTTATACTTATTCTCGTCAAACCATATTTTCACCTGTTCATAACCCGCCAGCAGGCTCTCATAATCGAGCTTTTCTGATTCTTGTATCAGCGGGTATACAATGTATGCCTGCCGTCCTTTATCTACTTCGGCACGCATAAACTCCATTACACCCATACGTGCGGCATCGCGGCGGTGCACCGTCTTTATCTCTTGCCTGCCGGGTGGCAGCTCATCTATTACCGATACATCCAGATCGCCATACATGGTCATAGCGAGGGTGCGGGGAATAGGGGTCGCCGTCATTACCAATACATGCGGTGGTATCTCGTTTTTCTTCCACAACTTAGACCGCTGCTCTACGCCAAAACGGTGCTGCTCATCTATCACCGCCAGCCCCAGGTTTTGAAACTGTACGGTTTCTTCTATAAGCGCATGCGTACCAACGACTACACGCAGTGAGCCATCTGCGAGCGACTTTAATATTTCTTTGCGCTCCTTGCTTTTTGTTGTGCCTGTAAGTATGCGCACGGGTATGCCCATCTCTTCGAGCAATTTGCTGATGCTCTGGTAATGCTGCTGCGATAGTATTTCGGTAGGGGCCATCAGGCATGCCTGGAAGCCATTATCGAGCGCCAGCAGCATAGCCATTACAGCTACTATTGTTTTACCGCTGCCCACATCGCCCTGCAGCAGGCGGTTCATTTGCCTGCCGGTGGCTGTATCCTGCCGTATCTCTTTAAGTACGCGTTTCTGTGCGTTAGTAAGGTCGAATGGTAGGTGGTCTCTGAAAAAATCATTGAAATGATCACCCACCTTATCAAACCGCCAGCCCTGCTGTATGGTATGCTGTAAGCGCACACGGGCTATTGCCATCTGTGAGGCAAACAACTCCTCCCATTTCATCCTGTATATACCTGCCTGCTTGTGTTCTTCAGTATCGGGGAAGTGTATCCAGCGCAGGGCGTGATAGCGGTTGCAGAGCTTGTACTGGCGCACTATATCAGCAGGTAATAGCTCTGTTATGTCGCCGGGTTTTATTTTCTCAAAAAGGCTGTAGGTAAGCTTTGCAAAAGAGCGATTGGTAATACCTCGTATTCTTAGTTTCTCAGTAGTGGGGTAGACGGGCTGCATGCCAGCCGTGGCGGCTTCTGCATTCCATACATCTATCTCGGGGTGCGCTATGCTGTAGTAACCGTTAAAGGTATTGAGTTTACCGTAAACAATATAACGCTCGTTCTCTACGAGGTTCTTCTTCATCCACTGAGCACCCTGAAACCACAATAGCTCTATACGGCCGCTATCATCCCAAAGCGTAGCGGTGAGCCGCTTTCCCTTGCCACCGCCTTCCTCGCCAATATTTATTAGTGTGCCTGCCAGTTGTACATATTCTGCGGTAGGGTCTATATCGCCAATGCGGGTAAGTTGTGTCCTGTCGAAATAACGAAAGGGGTAGTGGTACAACAGATCCTCGAATGTAGCGATACCCAGTTCTGTGCGCAGCAATTCACCCCGCTGCGGGCCCACGCCCTTCAGGAACTCTATTGGTGACTCTAATATTGATGTTGACTGGTTGATTGGTTAAATAGTTGATTTAGTTATCCGCTATCAAAAATAGTACTTAGGAGCGTTAATAAGTGCCACCAGGTTTTTACCGCAAAGGCGCTAAGATGCAAAGGGGTACACGATAAGTAGTTTTGACCACACAATTAATACAGGCTTATCGTCTCTACGTCTTCTTCATCCGCGATAGCTTCAGCGAAGGAGGAGCGGTTCAACAACTTATCGTCTGACCAAATCAACCTATCAACTATTCAACAAATCAACGTGCGTTGTTCTCTACCGCCAGCACCGTTCTCAGGTTTAGCTCGTGGGCGGCACGCATTACGGCTACGATGTTGTCTGCTGTTGCAGCCTTGTCGGCATTTATAACCACAGTAGGCTCCGCATCTTGTGCCTTCGTAACGGCCCTGTTGATATAGCCTGCCAGCGAGTCTACACCCACAGGCGTAGTACCTACAAAAAACTGCTGCTTATCGTTGATGGATACTACCACCGTCTGCTTAGCTTTCGTATCGCTCTTGGCCTTAGGTATCGATAGCTTTATTACGTTCGGGTTGGCGAGCGTGGATATGATAAGGAAGAACAGCAACAGTATGAACAATATATCGTTCAGTGCCGAGCTGTGCCCCTGACTTTCGTCTTTGCGTAAATGTCGTCTTATGTTCATCTTACAGCGTTGGCTCTTGCAGTATGTCTAAAAATTCTACCGATGCCGCTTCCATGCGGTTCACATTTTTATTGATCTGTGCATTGAGATAGGCGTACGCCATATAGCTCAGCAAGCCTATGATAAGCCCGGTAGCAGATGTCACCATCTTAGTATAGATACCGCCCGCTATGGTTTCGAGTGAGAAACCCTGATGCTGTACGTTAAAGAACAGTATGATCATACCTGCTATGGTACCGAGGAAGCCAAACATAGGCGCCACACCTGCGAGTGTGCTAAGTATGGACACATTCTTTTCCAGTTGGTATACTTCGAGCTTGCCGGTATTTTCCATCGATTTCTCTACGAGGTCTATCGGCTTGCCTATGCGGTTCACGCCTTTTTCTATAATGCGCGATACTGGCGTATTCGCCGCACGGCACGTGGCCTTAGCAGCGGTAAGATTGCCCGCCATTACCTGGTCGCGTACGCGCGCCATAAAAGTATTGTCTACCTGGCCTGCCTTGCGGATGGCCAGCAGGCGCTCTACAAATACATATACCAGCACTATGCTGCACAGCAGCAGTGGTATCATCAACATGCCTCCTTCCTTTAGCAGGTGGAATAGTGATATCTTCTCAACAGGTACATTTGTAGCTTGTGCCGCGGCCTTCATAGTAGTATCGGCCTGCAGCAAAATAGTTAGTAAGGACATGTGTTTAGTTTCGGTAGCTCAAATGTAATGATTACCTGTTTTAAATTTTGGTTAAAATCGTGGCTGGTTTTTGTAGTATATTTATGTTAATTTTTAAGTTATGAAAAGAACCCTGTTTTTATTCTTTTGTGTTTTTTGCTTTAGTAATGGTTTTACACAAACCGTTTCTACCTATGCAGGCCATGGTAGCAATTTTGGTAGTGGCATTTCAAAAGATTCTGCACTTTTAAGAGATCCTGTAGGCGGTGTATTCGATAAGTTAGGCAATTATTATTTTGTTGAAGAGCTAAGTGGAAATAAAGTGAGGAGAATTACCTCTGACGGAACGATTTATACACTCGCCGGTTCTCCCACAGATGATAACGGCTTTAGTGGTGATGGAGGTTTAGCAGATAGTGCATTGCTAAATGGCCCTGACGATCTTATATTAGATTCCGTAAATAATATTTATATATCTGACGCTCAAAATAATAGGGTAAGAAAAATTGATGCTATAACACACATTATTACAACCATCGCTGGTAATGGTATTAGTGGATATGCTGGCGATGGGGGTATTGCAACTGATGCTAATTTATATGGCCCCGCTGGGTTATGTATAGATAGCAAAGGTAACTTATATATAAGCGAAAGTACAAACGGCACCATCAGAAAAATCAATAGCGCCGGTATTATTACAACTTTTGCAGGGGTGGGTGCTTCGTTGGTATATAGTGGTGATGGTGGGTTGGCTGATACGACCAAATTAGGTTTCTTGGGAGGAATGTGTATAGATGAAAAGGACAATATATATGTTGCGGATGCAACAAATAGTAGGATATTAAAAATCGATACACAAAATGTTGTTACAACTTATGCCGGGTGTGGCTCAGGATATCTATTTAACGGGGATAACATACCGGCTACAACAGCGCAAATAGACCCCGGAAATGTTTTTTATAGTAAAGGAAATATATACATATCAGAGGTGCATAACTATCGCGTGCGTATGGTGGATACCAACGGTATCATACGCACGATAGCAGGAAATGGGCTTCCAGGTTATAGTGGTGATGGTGGCCCCGCGGATTCCGCAGAATTTTTATATCCAACAGGATGTGCCGTGGATTCCTGTGGGAATATTTACATACCCGAAGCTAATAACAATGTAATAAGAAAAGTTACACTGCCATATTGTGGTTATCAATACCCTGAAGCGATAAAGAATGTAGTATTGCAAAATGCCATATCAGTGTTCCCTAACCCGGCATACAGCAAACTTACCATACAATCTACGCAAGGCACTCATACAGTAACCATCACAAATATTGTAGGGCAGGTTGTATACACGCAAACTGCTAATGCAAATAAAGTGGAGTTGAATGTTTCGATGTTATCAGCTGGTGTGTACTTTGTGCGAGTGAACGATAGCTATGTGCAGAAATTTATAAAAGAGTAATGCTGTTCATAGTCGTTCCGTCTTTGCGAGGAACGAAGCAATCTAACGCAACACGAGTTATAGGTTCAGGGCCTTGCGCGAGTTGGATTGCTTCGTCGCGACCGCGCACAAGGCTCTGCGCTTCTCGCAATGACGTGCATAAAATAAAAAAGCAGTAACAAGTGCCGCTAAACGCTGCCTCCTGCTACTGCTTCCTAAATTTTTGAGTAGAATAACTAAATCAACTATTCAACCCAATCAACTTTATTTGCCTATCGATACCAGTTCCAGCTCGAAGGTAAGATCCTGACCGGCCAGTGGATGGTTCGCATCCAGCAATACTGTTTCGTTATTTACTTCTGTTATTACTACGGGGAATACATTGCCTGAGTTATCGCCCATCTGTAGCTCCATGCCTACTTCCGGCTTCATATCAGCAGGAAATTCGCTGATAGGATACTCCATCATCATATCGTCATTGCGCTCGCCATAAGCGTCAGCAACAGGTATGTTCACTGTTTTTTTATCGCCCGGCTTCATATCCAGTACCGCATCGTCAAAACCTTTTATCACCTGTCCTTTGCCTACTGTGAACTGCAGCGGCTCGCGGCCTTCAGAGCTATCGAAGGTAGTACCGTCTGATAATGTGCCATGATAGTGTACGTTTACGGTATCACCATTCTTTACTTGTTGCATACTAATTGTTTTTAATAAAAAAATATGGCGCAATATACACGATATTATCAATTCCGCAGGATTATCTTTGCGCAAAATATAGCAGGGTTTATGATGCGTTGGTTGTTAATTATTTGTGTGCTATTAAAGCCACTTGCAGGCTATAGCGATGGCTACGATACCACAGTGGCCCCGGCCGACGCTTCCGTGAACGTTTACCTGCCTTTATTGACAGGGAAAAGGGTAGCCGTTATCGTAAACCAGACCTCCCGCATAGGCGATAAATTACTGCCGGACGTGCTTCTCGCAAACCACGTACAGGTTGTAAAGATTTTCTCCCCCGAGCATGGTTTTCGCGGCCACGAAGACGCGGGTGCTACCATTGGCAATAGTACCGATAGCGCCACCGGCCTGCCCGTAATATCGCTCTACGGCGCTCATAAAAAGCCAACAGCTGCCGACCTTGCCGATGTGGATATAGTGGTCTACGACTTGCAGGATGTGGGCGTGCGCTTCTATACCTATATATCCACACTGCAATATGCCATGGAAGCCTGTGCCCAGAATAATAAGCCATTCATGGTGCTCGACAGGCCAAATCCCAATGGGTTTTATGTAGATGGGCCGGTATTGGATAAAGGATCCCGCTCGTTTGTGGGCATGCAGTCGATACCTATTGTATATGGCATGACGGCAGGGGAGTATGCTAAAATGCTGGTTGGTGAGCAATGGTTTGACAGCGCGGCATATCTGAACCTACAGGTGATACCATGCCTTAACTACGACCATAAAAAACATTACAAGCTGCCTGTATCGCCATCGCCCAACCTAAAGACAATGGCGGCAGTATATGCATATCCATCCATGTGCCTGTTTGAGGGTACGCAAATAAGCGTGGGCCGTGGTACCAATATGCCATTTCAGCAATGGGGTTGTCCTGAGTTTACCGGTATATTTATGTATGCCTTTACGCCCCACAGCACCGATGGCGCCAAAGACCCGCCCTATAAAGACAAGGTATGCCATGGTGAGGCAATAGGCGCAAGCGAATCGCTGGTGCTCGAAAAAATAAAGAACGGCGTTAACCTTACATGGCTGCTGAAAGCCTATAATGCATATCCCGACAAAACAAAGTTTTTTAATGGCATGTTCATTAAACTGGCGGGAGCATCTTTAAAGAAACAATTAGAAGATGGCCTATCGGCACAGGCCATAAAAGCAAGTTGGCAAACCGAACTATCTGCCTTTAAAACGATCCGTAAAAAGTATTTGTTGTACAAAGACTTTGAAGATTAAGTTTATTTTTACCCCGACCAATGATACAAGACTTTTTTGTTGCCATATATGACTTCTTTACCAAACGAAAGCTACTTCTTTGGCTGGTGTTCTTTGCAACACTCGGTGGCGCGGTAACCCTTGCACTTAAAGTAAAGTACCTCGAAGACGTTACCAGCATATTGCCCAACAGCAAGGCGATACGCGCCATGAATGATGTTATCAGCCATACACAGGCGGGTGAGCAGATCGCATTTATAGCATCCTTTAAAGACACTACACATACTGACCCAGACAGTCTTATAAACGCGGTAAATGGTTTTGGTGAGCAGGTGCAGACAAAATGCGCACCCTACATTGATACCATGCATTTGCAGATGGGGGGCGGATACGAGGAAGCGCTGCTGGATATTTTTCAGAACAACCTGCCACTATTCCTCACCGAGAACGACTATAAACAACTCGATACCTTGCTGCAGCCTGCTAAGATAGATAGTACAATGCAGGCCAGCCGTAAGATATTACTATCGCCGGCCAGCGTAGTGTACAAGCAAATGGTAGCGCAGGATCCCGCGGCTATATCGCGTATCATCTGGGGCAAGCTCCGCTATTTGCAGTTCGATCCTAACTATGAAATATATAATGGCTATATCTTCTCTAAAGACCAGCGCCAGCTCACCTTTTTCCTGAAACCCAAATACAAGGCCAGTGAAACGGGTGTAAACAGTAAATTTTTCAGCAGCCTCAATGATATTGTTGATAACTGGGAAGCAACGCATCCCGGCCTGCATGTCACCTACTTTGGTGGCCCGGCCGTAGCCGCAGGTAATGCTATGCAGATGCGCACTGACACAGTGGTGACGCTATCGGTTACTATTCTCTTATTATTAGCGCTTACTTATTACTTTTTCCGCCGCAAGCGTACACCTTTATTGTTGTTAGTACCTGTTATATATGGTGCTGCCATGGGGTTATCTGTGGTGTACTTAGTGCAGGGCAGCATATCTATCATATCATTGGGTGCAGGTGCAGTAGTGCTTTGCCTGGCCATCGATTATTCCATACATTTCCTGGCGCATGCCCGCCATGCCAAAGATCTACGCAGTACCATTTACGAACTTGCCCAACCACTTACCATAGGCAGTTTCACTACTATTGCGGCCTTCCTTGCATTGCGGTTGGTGCATACACCTATATTACAAGACCTTGGCCTTTTTGCGGCGGTGAGCCTTACAGGAGCTGCACTATCTACGCTCATTTTCTTGCCGCATTTTCCACTTGGCATACGCCACGAAGAAGTGCGCGAAACGATATTTGATAAATGGTCGCACTGGAAACCTGAGCGTAATAAATACCTTGTGTGGTTCATCTTTTTACTCACACCTATACTACTATACTATAGCTTTAATGTAGGTTTCGATAGCGACCTTATGCACCTCAATTACCTGTCGCCGCGCATGGAAAAAGCGCAGGATGAGGTGAGCAAAGCCAATGCATTCGCTCTTAGCTCCGTATTCCTGGTAGCAAATGAGAATAACGAAGAGCAGGCTTTACAAAAGCTCGAAGCACTGGCGCCGCAGCTTGATACATTGACAGCAAGAGGGTGGGTGAGGAGCGCATCAAACCCCACAATGCTCATACCATCGCAGGCCGAGCAGCAACGCCGCATTGAGCGTTGGCATAACTTCTGGACAGCAGAACGAAAGCAGTCTGTGATGCAGTCGATAAATACATCGGCGAAAAAGGCTGGATTCACCGCAACAGCGTTCGCATCATTTCCTGAAACGATCGATAAAAATTATACACCGCTTGATACAACAGCGGTAAGTATTTTAAAGACCTTCTTCCCGGGCAGCTTCACGTTCGATAAAGCAAATCATTATGCCATCGCCGCCATCAAGGTACCGCGCGAGCACAGGCAGCAAGTATTCGACTATCTCGGAAAACAAACAGCTGTTACCGTTACCGATAAGCAGCAAGGAGCTGTGCAGCTTGTTAAGATCCTCAATACCGACCATAACAATATTGCCATTTACTCCACATTTATTGTGTTTTTCGCGTTATTGCTGGGCTATGGGCGAATAGAGCTCACGCTCATCTCATTTCTGCCAATGGCTATATCGTGGATATGGATACTTGGGCTTATGTCCATATTCGGTATGAAGTTCAATATCGTCAATGTAATTATCTCCACCCTCATCTTCGGTCTTGGCGACGATTACAGCATCTTCACTACTGATGGATTGATGGAGAAGTACAAGTATGGCACGCATAAATTCACGTCTATACGTGCGGCGGTATACGTATCTGCGCTTACTACCATTATAGGCCTTGGCGTGCTACTACTGGCAAAGCATCCTGCGCTGCGCTCTATCGCCGCTATATCTGTTACAGGTATTCTTTGTGTGGTGTTTATATCACAAACACTGCAGCCATTTTTGTTCAATTGGTTCATACAAAACAGGGCGAATAAAAAGTATCTGCCATTCACTTTGTGGAGCTTTTTGAAGTCTGTGTTTGCGTTTACTTATTTCTTTACCGGCTCGCTGATACTCACTGTTATGGGTGTGTTCTTCACAAAGCTGTGGCCGTTTAATAAGGAGAAAGGTAAATACTATTTCCATGCATGGGTCAGCCGCTTTACATGGAGTATGATGTACATCATGGCTAATGTAAAGAAGCGTGTGTACAATTTAGCAAGCCAGGATTTTTCAAAACCCGCTATCTACATTTCTAACCATGGCTCATTCCTCGATATCCTGGTTACGACCATGCTTAACCCTAAATTGGTATTACTTACAAACAAGTGGGTATGGAAGTCACCGGTATTTGGTGGGGTAGTGAGAATGGCGGAATACCATCCTGTGGCAGAGGGTGCTACGGATAGCATAGAGCCTTTACGAGACCTTGTGAATCGAGGCTATTCAATAGTTGTATTCCCGGAGGGTACCCGCTCTTATGATGATAAAATGAAGCGCTTCCACAAAGGGGCATTCTATATTGCTGATGCATTAGGATTGGATATTGTGCCGCTGATACTACATGGCGTACAGTATACCATGCAAAAAGGCGACTGGCTACTGAAGGATGGTACCTGCTCAGAATACATTTATCCACCCATCCGCCATGATGATAAGTCGTTTGGCGAGACCTACTCGGAACGTGCAAAGCTTATAGGAAAATGGATGCGCAATGAATACGCGCTCATAAAAGAAAAGAACGAAACCCCACGATATTTTAAAGAACAACTGATACGTACGTACCTCTACAAAAGCCCTGTGTTAGAATGGTATTGCCGTATAAAAATAAAGCTGGAAAATTATTACGAGCAGTTTCATGAGATCATACCACGCGAGGGTACTTTCTATGATCTTGGCTGTGGTTATGGCTTTATGACTTATATGCTTCACTGGGCATCGCCTATGCGTACATTTATAGGTGTAGACCATGATGATGAAAAAATAGAGACTGCACAACACAATTTTCTACGCGATGATAATATCCATTTTGAGCAGGGAGACCTTACACAATATGAGCTAAAACCGTGCGATGGTATCATCATCAGCGATGTATTGCATTACCTAACACCCGTAGCACAAGAAGCTTTATTAGAGCGTTGCTACAGTGCGTTGAATAATAACGGCAGCCTTATTATACGCGATGGTGTGGCCGAACTGGCAAGCAGGCATAAGGGTACAAAGCTTACGGAACTATTCTCTACACGTATTTTCAAGTTCAACAAGACACAAAATGATCTCCATTTTATTAACCGCGCGTTTATAGAGAATTTCGCAAGCCGCTACAGCATGGAGTTACAAGTACTTGACCTTACAAAGTTTACGTCGAATCTCATTTTTATTTTAAAGAAAAAATGAGTTTTTAACACTTTTATACTGATATTTATTTTACTTTAGTATTTTAAAATCCAAACCATTTAAAAAAATTTACTCGTATGAAAAAATTGATCATCGCATGCACTTTGCTGCTCGGAGCATCTACAGTATCGTTTGCTCAGGACGCTAAAACTGCTGCGCCACAAATGAATGCCCCAAGGCAAGCGCAAAGCGCTGAACAACGTGCAGACATGCAAACTAAAGGTTTAGAAAAACGCCTCGGTGCTACTTTCACAAAAGAACAGCATGATGGTGTTACTGCAGCTAACCTTAACTACATGAATGCAACAATGGAACTGAGAAAATCAGGCAAGCCTACAAACGAAGGTTTCCAGGCACTTGGTAAAACAAGGGAAGAAGCTATTCATAAAGCTTTAGGTACAGACCTTAGCAAGAAATATGATGCTATGAGGCAGCATCAACCACAGCAGCAGCAGATGGCTAAACCAGCAGCAGCGCCAATGGCTCACTAATTCAGCTTAATCAAAAAATTATAATAACGCCCTGCTAATTGCGGGGCGTTATTATTTTGGGAAGGTAGCCACACTATATAACAGCTACTACAGAGGTTGAAAGTAATTTAAGGTGCTGGGTAGTGGAAACGCGATGCTCGCGTCTCGATCGCTGATAACAGTAAATACAAATCAGAATCAGCATTCATGCTTAATGAGCAAATATGGGCAGATACAAATAAACCTATCCACATGCCGGTTTTACATTTTTACTTTTACCTTTTTAATTCCTTCCTACTGTACTGACTGGTACCGCCTGCTATTCAGAAAAATACTGATGAGCCACATCACAACCCCCAGGCATGTCAATACGGTAAGGGGTAGCAGGACATCTTTTACAGATCCATCTCGCAGTATTACATTGTTTACCGCAGTAAGCCCCCAGTGAAGTGGCGATACCATAGCTACATGTTGCATGGTTTTAGATAGGAGATCTATTGGTACCCAAACCCCACCCATAGCTGATAATATAACTATAGATATAGACCCGAATGGAAGGGCTTGGTTTACGGTTTTAAATATCGCACCTATCAGGTAACCATAAGTAGTTGCGGCAAACCCTATACAGATGGCTATAGGCAATAATAGTACCGGATGAGTTCCAAGGTATATGGATGGCAATCCAAGCAATGGCATTACCCAGAGCCCTATACCGAACATGATAAAGAACTGCAGTGTGCAGATGAGCGTATAGAATATGATCTTCCCCATTGCCACGCTCTTGTACACGTTTGGTACAAGGGCTATACGCAGTGCGCTGCCTTCTTCGCGTTCACGTATCATATGCCCTGCCAATGGTATAACTATAAAGAACATCCCGAAGATAGCCCATGCAGGCACGTTATGCTGTACGGAATTGATGTGTTGTTTATAGCTTTCCTTGTCGTTGAGTGGTTCCTCTTTTATACCTACGCCTTGCAATATTTTTTTAAGGTCGGGGTTGGTTTTTGCGCTTGTATCTGCCTTTTGCCCCGATAATAAAGACAGCCTGTCCACGAGTACATTGCTGCAGGCATAAGTGATGAACTTATCCAGCGCATTACTTATCGATGCCCGAAAAGAGGGCATGCTCACCGGGTCGAAATACATCTGCACAAATATCTGGTCGCGTGCAGCACGCACCGGCAGGGATGCATTCATACCCATTTTGCCCGACATACTGTTAACGATGATATTGGCAGAGTTAACAACTTCTGCGGTAACGCCTTTGGGTATTACAATACCTATTTTATAATTACCACTACCATCCTGTAGCATGTTTTTCAACTGCTGTTCAGATAATTCTTGTCCACCTATGCTATCGGTCACATGGAAGTTCTTGCTTTGCCTCAGGCCATTTTTTATTTGCGTGGCCAATATGCCGTGGTCGTTATCCGCCAGCAGCAGATCAAAGCGCACTTCCTGGTAGTCTTTAAATGGAGCATCCTGTATCAGCGCCATTACTACGATAAGTATCGCTGGCATTACTAATAATAGCAACAGCCCTGCGAAGTCCCGCTTCATCAGTAGCCACTCTTTTATGATCGTTGCTATTATCTTTTTCATTGCTCTAATCTCTTACGGAGTGTCCTGTATAATGCAGGAATACATCTTCCAGCTTTTTAGCATCCGGCGTGTTTGTTATTAATTCTTTGGGTGTGCCATCTATTACAAACTTGCCTTCGTCAATGATCACTACCTCATCACATATCTGCTCTGCTTCATCGAGCAGGTGAGAGGTATATAGTATTGTTTTACCAAGTTGCTTATAGTCGTTCAGAAACGTCATTATCATCGCCCGCGATTGCACATCCACACCGGCAGTTGGTTCGTCGAGTATCAGTAACTCGGGTTCATGTAGCAGCGATGCTATGATGTTAGCTCTGCGCTTCATACCGCCACTATAAGATTTTATGCGTTTATCTGCGTGCTTTTCGAGGCCCAGCCGCTCCATAAGGCTATTAGCCCTTTTAGTAATTGTCGCATCGTTCAATCCATACAGCCTGCCTATGTACATGAAATTTTCCGTAGCGGTAAGATTACTAAATAGGGCGATCTGCTGTGGCACCACGCCTATTATGTGGCGTATCGCTAACATATCTTTTACGCAATCTTTCCCAAAGACTTTAGCGCTACCCTTATCTGGTTCTACAAGCCCGCATATTATATTGATGCTTGTTGTTTTACCGGCTCCGTTAGGGCCAAGCAGTCCCATTACAGTATTCTTCCTTACAGTAAATGAAAAGCCATTGAGCGCGGGTGTCCATGCGCCTTTATAGTTCTTATACAGGTCATTTATTTCTATGGCATATGGCATGTAGACGCTGCTCCTATTGATTATAACTGATGTCTTTTATCAATTTTTCAGGTAACGCGGGCAGTTGTGTACGTGGTAATAAAAAAGTGGATAGCTCTGCCAGCTCTTTAAACACATAATGGCTGTCTGCCGCGCCTTTTAAATAGTCAGCGCCGCTGCTGCCGCCTGTGCCCACACGCTTGCCTATGGTGCGCTGCACCATGTGTATATGCCTGTGCCGCCACATAGATAGCGACTCATCTATTTCCAAAAGGATATTCAGCAACTCATAAGGCAGTTGCAGCAGGGGATAATCCCTGTACAACATAATAAACAAAGCATTCCTGCTTGCCTCTGCGCTAAAGCTGCGCTCCTTAGGGTAGTCAGCGTCATTTATAAATAGTGTGTCAAATATCTTTATATTATTTTGTTCGCTCTCCTGCAGGCTATCTATATATGCTTGCCTGTATTTGCTCCAGAACGAGCCGCTGGTTACCTCTTGCCAATAAGATTCATTCTTTACAAATGGCATACGCTCCAGCCAGTTGTTGAAAAGCACTAATAACGATTGCTCGCTTTCTGCTTTTTTTACTCGTTCTATATCCGCAGGGGTTAGCTGCGACAGATAATATTGTTTACCAAAACGGTGATTATATTCAAGCCCCAGTGTGGCTTCTATCATTTTGAACTGAATACTCTGGAAACCCGATGCGGGTTTTAGCAGATCGCGGAAATCGAGAAAGTCGAGTGGGGTCATTGTTTCCAGTACTCCCATCTGCAATACAGCTATCTCCAGTATGCCACACACGCGTTTCAGTCTGTGTACGCTATTATATATACCCGCAGAGCTGTTAGGTATATGCTCCTGCTTAAAGATGTCTCTTACTATTTGTAGCTCATGCAGTATCTGCTTGAACCAAAGTTCGTATGTCTGGTGTATGATGATGAACAACATTTCATCATCGGCCCGCAGTCCTTCTTTTGCACTTTCAGGTTCCTGGGCATTTAGTATTTTATCAAGTTGCAGGTATTCGCTATAATAAACCGGTGGGCGTTCCTTCTTTTCCATGGGGCTAAATTAAACACGATTTCTATGAAATTTGCTTTTCAGGTCAATATTCACTTGGCTAACTATTTTTTTAACCTTTAGCCGATTGTATTCTTTATTACCAATAATGATACAGTGCCGATGATCACCCAAAGCAGTACACCTTGTAGTATGGGGCGCCAGCCTACTTGTCGTATTGTTTTTAAAGACAAGCCCGATCCTATCAGGAATAGTGTCACCACAAGTCCTTTCTTACCAAACATAAAGGCATAGTCAAAAATGGTTTTGCCGTATATCTGATTATTCAAAGCCGGTATATAGTGTGGCAGATAAGTAGATATCAATATTGCAAGGATAAAATAAAATATAAAGTAAGGTATCTTTATCTTACCTGTACTTTTTTGAAAATACGCGGTTGCCAGTGATATAGGTATTATCCACAGTGCGCGTTCCAGCTTTATCGTTGTTGCTATCTGCAAAGCTTTAGGACTGAACTTACTTGCAGCGCCCACCACAGAGCTTGTATCGTGTATGGCTATAGCACACCATGTACCAAACTGTTGGTCGGAGAAATGTATCAGATTTGCTGCTATCCATGGGAAAAGGAACAGCGCAATGGAGTTAAGAATAAAGATAGTACCCAGTGATACGCTTATCTGCTCGTCATTAGCTTTAATAATTGGTGCCACAGCCGCGATGGCGCTGCCTCCGCAGATAGCGGTACCATTTGATATAAGCTGCGATGTCTTCTTATCTATTTTCAAGGCTTTACCTATAAAATATCCTGCAATAAGTGTAACGGCAATAGTGCTTATGGTGAATAGAAAACCCTCTTTGCCCGCCTTCATAGCGTCATCGAAGTTGATCTTAAACCCTAATGATACCACCGATATCTGCAGCAGCAGGGTAGTAGCCTTCTTATTAAGATGTATAAACGGATGGCCTATGACCAGTGCTATCACCAGGCCCATCAAAAGGGCGATCGGTGCGTCTATCTTGAAAACGATGCAGGCTGCTAAGCACAATATGAAAATGGCTTGCCTGACCGGGTTTGGTACAGTTATTAGTGTGTTTCTCATAGACAAAATTTTTCAGAAGGTCGTGCCACACGATTGTCTCCCGCGGATTTTGTTGTTATTTTTGCCAAAGATAGTATTATGATCAGCAAATTTCTACCCCATATAAATAATGATGCTTTGCAGCAGGCAAAGGATGCGAAAGATTACGGCGCAATATATGACCTGCTGGTACAGCCGCTGCATGAGGAATTGTATAAGCGACAAACATTTGATCTGCTTGACGATTTATCTGAGGGGCAACAATTATTGCTTGCTTACGACTATCTCCACATGCAGGCAGGGCAGGGTGGTTTTATACAGTATATACAAAATGGTTATGTAGGCCTGCTGCCGTCTATGATAGAACAGCTATATAAGCTTGGCGCAAACGATATGGCCAAAGTGCTCGATGACGCATTAAAAGTATATGTGCTGAACAGGGAGTTACTGGAAAAGCAAACAACTGTTGAGGAATTTGCAAAACTCTATAGTGAGCTGAAAGAGTTTGAAATGATCGACGAAGAATTTATGCGCCTCAACCAGCCTACAATTCACCTCATCATCAATTATGCATTAGCGCATCCGGATGAATTCATATATGTCAAATAATTGTTTTTATTTAACTATTGTGTAAATACATCAATAAAGAACACCTAAAATTTCGTAACTTTGCACCCGCTAAAAGCTATGATCTGTAGCTTTTAATTTTTTGAATTTTTACTTCTATTTATAATTACGATACATGATTTCAATTAATAATTTATCGCTTCGCTACGGCAAGCGCGTGCTGTTTGAGGATGTGAACATACGTTTCACAGAGGGTAACTGTTATGGCATCATTGGTGCAAACGGTGCAGGTAAGTCTACATTTTTAAAGATAATATCAGGTGAGATAGACCAAACGACGGGCAAGATAGAAATATCTAAAGGCCAGCGTATGAGTGTGCTGAAACAGAATCACTATGAATTTGACGAGATACCGGTACTGGAAACAGTGATACGTGGCAATACGGTGTTATATGATGTAATGAAGCAGAAGGATGCCATCTATGCTAAAGAAGATTTTACAGAAGAGGATGGTTTAAAAGCCGGTGAACTGGAGGGTATCTTTGCCGAAATGGAAGGGTGGAATGCTGAAAGCGATGCGGCGACCCTCTTAAGCAACCTTGGTATCAAGGAAGACTTACATTATAAATTACTGAAAGAACTTGATGGTAACCAAAAGGTGAGGGTACTACTTGCCCAGGCATTGTTTGGCAACCCGGACATTCTGCTGCTAGATGAGCCTACTAATGACCTTGATCTCGAAACTATTTCGTGGCTCGAGAACTTCCTAGCAGATTATGATAAAATCGTATTGGTTGTGTCGCATGATCGTCACTTCCTCGATACGGTATGTACGCATGTGGCCGACATAGATTTTGGAAAGATTAATTTGTACACGGGTAACTATACCTTCTGGTACGAGTCGAGCCAACTGTTATTGAAGCAAAGGAGTGACCAGAATAAGAAAGCCGAGGACAAAATTAAGGAGCTTCAGGACTTCATTGCCCGCTTCTCCGCCAATGCCTCAAAGTCAAAACAGGCAACCAGCCGTAAGAAGGCATTAGATAAAATTAAGCTGGATGACATGAAGCCATCCAACAGGAAATATCCTGCTATCCTGTTCAATAACCAGGTTCGTGAAGCCGGCGACCAGATACTGGAAGTCAAGAAACTTGGCAAAACGGAGCATGGAGAAATGCTGTTTAAAGACATCAGTTTCGATCTGAAACGTGGTCAGAAGATAGCTGTGCTTTCTTCTAATTCACTGGCTACTACAGCATTCTATAATATACTTGCAGGAGAAGATAAAACATTCGATGGAGAGTATAAATGGGGTGTTACAGTAACGCATACTTATTTACCTAATGACAATTCGGCATACTTTCAGGCTAATGATAACAACCTTATAGATTGGCTGCGTCAGTTCTCTGAGGAGAAGGATGAGACTTTTATACGTGGTTTCTTAGGACGCATGCTTTTCTCAGGTGAGGAAACATTAAAAAGTTCTACAGTATTAAGTGGTGGCGAAAAGATGCGTTGCATGCTTAGCCGTATGATGATGCTTAAAGGAAATGTGCTGCTGCTCGATGAGCCGACCAACCACCTGGATCTTGAAAGTATTACAGCTTTAAATAATGGAATGAAGGACTTTAAGGGTACCATCCTTTTCACCACTCGTGACCATGAGCTGGCAAATACGGTTGCCGATCGTATATTAGAAATTACCCCTAACGGACTTATAGACCGCGAAATGGGCTTTGATGAATATGTGACCAACGACCGTGTAAAGACACTGAAAGCAGAAATGTACGGAGAGGCAGTAGCATAGTATTAGCTTATATTCGATTATATTTAAAGAACCCTGAGCATCAATGCTTGGGGTTCTTCATTATAGAAGATATCAAGTCCAAATCTTATACTACTTCATATTCATTGTACTTATAGTTCGCTCCACGAAAATTCTGTCTTTAGTATGTATGCGCCTACCAGCCACGATTGTACTACCGTAGTCACATCTACAGCAAGCCCTTAGCTGCATTATACAAACTTACCTGTTGCTTGCCGGCTTTACTAACGGGGTCTTTTATAGATATGCCCGCAAGGTCATGTGTGGGTCGGTTACTAATCAGAATTTATAACTTCAGAAAGCATATTTTTTTCCATTGGTAAGTTGAAATTTGAAGTCAAAATGATATTGTAAAGCCAATGGTTCTTTTTAAGAAACATAATTTCGGCCGATCTGCGAGAAAATTTTGGTGTATGCATATTGATGAAAATGTCTGAAGAATCAAGACGATCAAGACTAATAGAAAATGAGTCTAAGATTAAAGAATAGATAATAAAATTTTCTTTTTTTAGAGTTGTTATAGAATCACCCCAAATGTTAATTGCTATATTATTTATTTTCCGAACCGCTTTTGCATTAACGATATATTCAAAATTTTCCGGTAAGGAATAGTATCCAGTGGGAAATTTAAAATATGGATTAGTACCATGTTTTGGCGTATTTGTCGCATCATGTAAAACATTATCAATTAACAGGGAACTATCTGAACATTCATATCTAGTAACAACTATTCGATAATCAAAAGGGTCTTGTTTTCCGTAACCCCAAGTTTGGATAGGTTCTCTCTTATATTGGTTCTCAAAATAATAAACAAAATCTTTATCACTTAGATTCTTGAAAATTGATGAATATATATTATTATTCACAAATAAATACCCTATCTTATGATAGTAATATTTACAAAAGTAATTTCCTGCAATAAGACATATGATGAGTATTATGATTATTTTCTTCATTTAACTGCTTTTACCTTAACACAGGCAATATAATATTAGAAGCATGCTCCCTGCCTGAAAATATCTGCACATTGCTCGGTATAAAATCTGCTTCGGTACAGGTGTAGATGTCAACAAATTGTTGCGGATTTCTATCTACAAGCGGGAACCATGAGCTTTGTATCTGCACCATAATGCGGTGGCCTTTTTTAAAGGTGTGTGCCACATCCGGCATCTTGTATTTTACCTCGGTCACTTTATTAGGGATAAAAGCCTCCGGTGTTGTAAAGCTCTGACGGTAACGGCCACGCATCACCTCGCCGCGCACCAGCATTTCGTAGCCGCCCATAGGGTAGTCCTTGCCGTTCCCTTTGCCATAAATAGTTTCATCGTACGTAAAATTATCAGGGAACACATCTATGATCTTTACTACAAAATCGGCATCGGTAGTAGATATGGCGGTGTAGAGGTCGGCTATTACGGGGCCTGCAAGTGTCACATCATTTGTAAGTGTGTCGGTTTGATAGGTGAGTACATCGGGCCTGCGGGAGGCGAAACGCTGGTCATCGGTCATATACTCACGGGTACGTTTGAAGTGCACATCTTCGGTATAGGGCACAGGGTGTGTCGGGTCGCTGGTGTATTGTTTATAGCTTTTAGCGTCGGGTGTTTGCGGGGCTATGTAAGACAGGCTGCCATCCATCTTCAGGTACAGTGGTTCGTTAGTAACTTCTTTTGGCGGCCAGGTATCAAAGGTACGCCATTCATTAGCGCCGCTGAAAAAAATATTGGCTTCCTTTATCTTATTAATGTCGCCCTTGCCCAGCAGGTAGTAGTCGAAATAGGGTATCTCTATATGTTGCTGATACCACTCAGCGGTCTTGCTGCCAAAGCGTACATTGCCCATATAATCGCCGGCGGAGCGCGACCAGCCACCGTGGAACCAAGGGCCCATCACCAATTTATTGTTATTCACTTTTGCTTTTTCAATAGCTTTATACAGATTCCATGCGCCAAAACAATCCTCAGCATCAAACAATCCGCCAACCACAAGGGTGGCCGTGTGGCCTGGAATATGATCTACATAGTTGCGGGTATTGCGGGACTTCCAGAAGTCATCATAGTTGGGGTGGTCGTAGATCTCCTTCCAAAACTTTACACTGTCGCCAATAAGACGGGCTATGTTTTGTAGTGTGCCTGCATCGAGGTAGAACTTGTAATTATCCTTATTAGGATACGTAAATTCTGTAGCATTAATGGTAGTAGGCTTGCGGCGGGGCTTACCAAAAAAGTTATAAAAGTTGAACGCGTCCATTTCCATAAAGGCACCATTATGATGAAAGTCATCGCCCATGAACCAGTCTGTAACTGGCGCCTGCGGACTAACGGCTTTGAGTGCAGGGTGGCCACATAGGGCGGCCTCGGTACTGTAAAAGCCGGGATAAGAAATACCAAATACGCCCACCTTGCCATTGTTGCCCTTTACATTCTTCAGCAGCCAGTCGATAGTATCGTAGGTATCAGAAGCCTCGTCCGTCTCTTTTTTGTTTTTGTGCTCGATATAGGGGCGCACATCCTCAAATTCACCTTCGCTCATATACCTGCCACGCACATCTTGTAATACTATGATATAGCCTTCCTTTAAATAATTCATCCAGTATGTGTACCAGAACGGACGAAATGCCGAGCCATAAGGCGCTATACTATATGGTGTACGGTTAATAAGAATAGGGTGCTTTTCCTTTTTATAATCCTTTGGTGCATATACAGCGGTGTAGAGTTTTTCTCCGTCGCGCATCGGTATGGACGATTCTGTTTTAGTGTAATGCTCCATTACATAAATGGAGTCTGCATCATGATTTTGCGCGAAAGCAGAGAAAGAAAGGGTAGTGAGTAGTAAGACTAAAATGAGCTTATTCATGTGTGCTGGTATTATTGCCTCTAAAGTAATAGAAACCGAGCTATGATTATATACCCTCTAATTTACAATAATACTACTTAACATAATGTAAATTATAGAACATTTACTCTCTCGCTGATTGAGCGGGAATTGCAAATGAAGCATTAATGGGAAGTGTTTTGGCATAAGTTCATTTCTTTATAAAAATCATCTTCTGTGAGTTCTCAACCTTTTCATATCCCAATTCATTTACCCAGAATTCAATCTGGACTCGTATCTCCTGAGCCTGAAGTGGCTGAATTGGCAACCCTAAGTCGACTGGCTCGTAATGCAACCAAAAAGGTAAATGACCGCATCTTAGAAGATGCTCAAGAACAAATATCCATTCTTCAAAAAGAAGCGAATGAACAAGGTCTGAATGTTCTGTATGAATTAATAATTCAAGTTTAGGGAAATTAGCAAGTTTCATGCTAATTGCATTTTCTAATGCATAATTAAAAAGTGGAGTTAAATTAAGTTTTTTATTTATTCTTTTTTCGAAATCCGCTAAAAATATAATTTTTATCTCCTCCATATCGTTTACATTTAGTTGTGCAAAACAAATGTAATACTTAGCCCGTAAGGGGCTTTGTTATTTTATGTATATTTGTAATGCACAACTAATTTATAAGCCATGAAATATATCATTTCTATACTTCTCGTTGCACTTAGTTTAAATTGTAATGCACAAAATGACGCAATTAAATATTTCATTAACGATGTTGTTTTATTAGAATATCCTTTGGGTGCTTCTTTGGAGTTCGGTACAGGTACGCTACTTTTTAAAAGTTCTATAAATGCACCGAATCAGGATAGCGTGTCTGGGCGTGTATATTTAGTTACGAATAAGCACGTGTTGCCGGAATTCAACAAATCATCTTACATAAATGCGAAGATATCTAAAATTGCAAAAGGTGATTATGATACATATTTCGAAATGAAGATTAAAATCTTTGAAGACAATGGAACTTATAACTCAAATGTTCATATAGGGAACAATGAAGATGTTGCTGTAATAGACATAACAGAATTATACATAAAGAGTGGCTTACATTATATGGATCCCTTCTTGCTTCCCTATTCATTGCTTGCTACGTCTGAATTAATTAATTCTCAAGAAATTTCTCAAGGAGACGAGGTTTGTTTTATTGGGTACCCTAGCTATGTTTTCGATTCTAGAAGTATACAGCCAGTTCTTAGGATTGGGATTATTTCAACTAATCCTAACAGAGATTGGGTAGATAATTCGAGGAGAGGAGGGGCAGAATTACATGGGTTCCTAATAGATGCAAATGTATTCGAGGGCTCAAGCGGCAGCTTAGTATTTCTTAAACCACAACCGATACAGCTTGATTCAAGAGGAAACACTCGGGCAGGAACAAAAGGCCCCCCTTATATTCTGGGTATTTTAACTAGAACCATGAATAGTATTAATACAGGCAGCAATAATGAGAAAATAAATATGGGACAGGTTATATCAAGCAAGGAAATAATAAAAGTAATTAACTCATTTACCGACTAACCGGAAAGGCTTAAATTCCCAATACTGTTTTTGGAACGTAATCACGTCCTCCTTCTTGATTTTGTACTTAATGCAATCATAAAACTGGCTATCTATCAGATAGCCAGTTTTGACGATTGGCTTTTCTGGGTAACTTGATTCGGGGGGCCAGCACAATATTCTAACTTTAATTGTATCGTTTCCGGATGTTTTAAGGGTAAATTCTTGACCCCACCCCCCTATAGGTAAAAAGAAAAGGACGATTGAATACAATATTGATTTTGACATAAAAAAGTTTTAACTTCGTTATGTCATTGCCAAATGATTAACCACGTACTGCAATACGTGGTATTTTTATGCAATATACGAAAGTTCTACTTAACATAGTACCACGTCCCTACACCCCTACAAATCTTCATCCCTACCCCTGTACACCGTAAACGTTCTATAATCAGATTATCGTTAAATACTACGCAAGGACAGAAAAATGTCCCTTGCTCCGTATTCAAGCCTTCGGTAACATAATCTAAAATTATGGAACAAAAAGGTCTTTTTGATTTTGGCTCTGCTTCTAAAGCCCTACGGCTGGCGCACAGATCGTTTGTCTAATCGCTTAAAGCCGCTACTTGGAAAGCTCATGTAGCAGGTTATAAAATGTATTCATAGCATCTTGGTGGGCGTGCTTAGTTGCAAGATAGTCTGTCCAATATTTTGGCTCGAAAAAACCATTTCCATTTTTAGCTAAATTAATTTCGGAAGCAAGGTGTTTTGAGAATTTATCTATAGAATCTAACCGTGCGCCTTCTAAGCAGCCGTCAATTTTGTTTAAATTATTTGTATTCATATTAATAAATACGTATAAATCATGCCATTAAAAGGCTGCGATTGCAGCCCTTAGTTATCTCTTTCTATTGAGGTAAGTTAACCCACCTCCCAGAAGGTTATCAGTAATCCGCCGGCAACAATTAGTGTGCCGCCTACAAGTATCGGCGTTGACGGGAGCGTGCGAAAAGCAATATAATTGATTACCTGCCACACCACAAATAACGTAGCGATATAAAGCCCTACTACTTTACCAAATTCTACAGGAGCCAGATTGAGCGAAAAACCATAACCGAACAACAGTAAGGCACCGGCGATCATGAGACCAATGCGTGCTATTCCTGTATTGTTGTAGATAGATGTTCTTATTATGGCATCGCCACATACCTCAAGCAGCGTAGCCACTATAAGAAAAAATATGGGATGAATATTCTGGTTAAATTTTATCATTGGTAAAAATTATTTTATAGCACTACCCGCTCATTTTCTATGAGAATAACGACGCACAATATATAACAATATCCCCATCAACCGTTCGATTATGCGATGTATCTATTACATTCGTACAGCTAATGAAAAGAATATCAGCATTACAGAATAAAATGATCTCTTCGTTCGATCGGAAGCTTACATGGGTATGTCTGTCGGGCTTGCTGATACTCATTGGGCTTGTTATCTTTTCCCCAAACAGGCTTATTGTAGATGAGATATACCTGTATAAAAATATTTTGTACGCCCATACCGTCGCGCCCATCACCTTTATAAATACCTATACACAGCAAACGCCCGGGCCATTGTATGAGTTTGTGTATTATCTCACAAATACAGCAATAAAAGGTATCGTTTTTATAAGGTTGGATAACCTGTTTTTGCTGCTTTGCTGCATGGCGGTGATCAGGGCTATAATGAAGAAAAATCGTGTGGAACATGCCACACTGCTTAGCCTGCTGTATATATGCCTGCCGCTAACATGGTCAAACGCGGGTACAGCCCTTACCGAAGCCCCTGCACTTCTTTGCCTGTTGCTGGCCTGCCTCTTCCTTTCTGATGAGTTGAATGGCAAGCGAACAAATATGTTTATGCTTGTTCTTGCGGGGTTACTGCTATCGCTGGCGCCCACATCAAGAAGCACATATCTTGTAGCTACTCCTGCTCTTTTATGTGCTATGTACATGACGAAACAAATAAGTAATCTTCGTCTTTGGTTGGTAGTACTTTTATCTTTGCTGCTGCCAGCATGGCTGTTTGGTATGTGGCATGGACTGGTGCCCCCGGCACAAGCATATACTACCTTCAGCGGACTAAGCTGGAGCCATTTAATGGCTGGGATTATATATAGCGGATTCTGCCTGTTTATTTTATTTCCTAACGCTATAAGAATTGTGCGCCCGTACCGGCTATCTTTTATAGCCCTGACAATCGTTTTTTTTATAGCCCTGTATAGATTTCACATCCACCTGCTACCGTTTATACAAGCTGTACCCCCGGCTTTATTTGCAAATCCCATTGCTAAGTACATACTACTTATGTTGTATGCACTATCATCATCTTTATTTGTGATCGCGACGTTCATCAGCATAAAAAAAGAAAAAAACGGGGCGTATATCTTCCTGTTGTTTACCATGCTTTTTTTAATCGTTTCTAATATCAAGATAGGCCCTTACTTTTCCTCTAATTATGTGTTCCAGTTTGCACCGTTTATGATCATTCTTTTCCGGCAATACTTTGTACAAAACAGGCTGCAACTGGCAGTCAATATCACAGGGATATTACTGGGCATTATATGGGTGTTACGCCTGTATGGTGTACCGCATCTGATATAAAATAGCCAGGCAAAAAGTTACTCTTCTTTCTGCTTCAGGTAATGTGTGGTAAGTGTTCTTGCCCAGTAGCGGGGCACACTATATTCCTGCTGCAGATGCGCCACCACATCATTCGACTTCTTATCTGCTGCTCCGAATTTGTCGAGTATCTTTATCCACTCGGCTATCTTTTTGCCGGTCTTTTCAATGACCTGCTCGTCTGATACGTTCCAGTAGTCTTGTTTCATTGAAAATTAAATATTAGAAATGAGAATAAAAAAATAGTATTTTGATAAAATATCGAAATTTATGATTGTTAAAATATTTCAAACAATTACGCATATAAAATTGCAAGGCATAGAATTTTACCAGACTCCTTATTTTACTTTAACTAGCAACCAAGACGTAAAAAAGGAGCATTTTAGTAATACTCTATTTGAAAAAGCTATCGGTTCTATGCGCTATGCTAAAATACAAACGGATTATGACTTTATATTTTCCATCCTAAAAAGTAATGATTTGTTTGATGAAAAAGACCTAAATCAAATGCTTGGTGAAAATATAGATCTGATTCATCAATATGCTAATGGACTTGCTTCATGCCTATGGTTTATAAAAGATAATAGTGTTAACATTTCAGAAATTTACGGTAATGTTATAGATGGTGGCAGCAATTCATTCTTATGTATGTCTCCAATAACTGTTATTACGAATTGCCATGGTGACACTAAAGAAGTGTTATTTAATAGAAGTGAAATCGATAATGCATATCTGATATCAAAACAGTATGTAAAAATATGTCCACAAAAAGAAGAAGAATTTGGTAACCGAATAACTGAACATCAATTCTCAAATCATATAAATACAAGCATTATTAAGGGAGAAAATGATAATATTAATTACAACAAATTTAATAGAATTGAAAGAGCTATAAAGTTTTTACATATTGTTAGGGAAACTAGTTATTTACCCCGAAAAATTGCAATGTATATGCCTATTTTTGAATGTCTATTTTCAACCGAGCCTCATGAAGTGACAATGAAAGTGTCAGAAAGGGTTGCTTTTTATATTAGAGGAGAAGACAAGAAAAAAGTATATAAAATAATAAAGGAGGCATATAATTTAAGATCGCGGTATTTGCACGGAGAAGAATTACCTAATAATCAAAAAGAAAGAACGTATCAGCTTGAATTAGCAACGCAAATAGATGGGATTGCTAGGTATGTTTTGACACGTGTTATAATGGAAGACTCTGAAAAGTTTCTTCTTAAAAAAAGTGATTTTGAAAATTGGTTAACTGATATCATTTTTCAGAACGGGTGAAATTCGTGGTTTACACAATTAAAATCTACTGAATAACCTTTTTATCTTTGTACGACTGTAACCAAATTTACAATGACCGCTAAAAAGAAACAAGAACTCCTTACTGAGCTTAACAATATCAACTACAAGAAAAGCTTTTCTTATTACGAGTTGGGTACGTTCATAAACGATCTTATAATACTCAGCAAGCAGGAAGAGTACAGCGAATTCAGGCCATTTAAGAATGAGTTCAAGAACCGCTACGATCATCTAACCGAGCGCATGACAGCAGAAAAATTCAATGCGACCAAGGAGGCTATGATAAAGGATCTGGAGTCTATGTAAACCACTCCCCTTTCGGCTTTTGCTTATTAGATTATTTCTACCGCAGCTATTGCAGGCGTCATTGCAAAGACGTATTACCTGTTTATTATTCTTCTTTTCGACATAAGGCTTATCTTCGGGTATATGCCTATCATTGAGATCGTATTGTTCCTGCTGGTGGTATTGGTGGTATTATCTGCCTTTGTCGATAAGCTGCATATACCGCAGCCTATACTGCTTGTATTGGCAGGGCTGGCAATAGGGTTCACACCCAAACTGCCTGATGTGATACTGCAGCCCGATACGGTATTCCTTATCTTTCTGCCTCCCCTACTCTTTGCTACATCTATAAAATTATCGTGGCATGAGTTCAAGGCGCAGGGCCGCTCTATCATTTCTTTGTCCACTGGGCTTGTGTTTTTTACCACTATTGCCATAGCTGCTGTGGCGCATTATTTTATTCCCGGCTTTTCATGGCAGCTTGGTTTTGTACTGGGCGCTATCATATCCCCGTCTGATGCTGTTGCTGCAACATCGGTCACCAGGGGGCTGAACCTCAATAAACGCGTACTTACCATACTCGAGGGCGAGAGCCTGCTCAATGATGCATCGGCACTGGTGGCTTATCGCTATGCTATTGCAGCAGTGGTAACCGGTGGCTTTGTATTGTGGCAGGCAAGCCTGCATTTTTTGTGGCTGGCGCTGGGTGGTATAGCCGTCGGTTTACTGATAGGCTTGGTGCTATCGTGGGGGCATAAAAAGATACGCGATAATTCTACGCTCGAGGTTTCGCTTACCTTGCTCACCCCCTATGCCGCATACCTGCTTGCAGAGCATTTTCATTTATCAGGCGTGCTGGCGGTAGTATCGGCGGGGTTGTTCATATCATTCCGTTCACCCGAAACATTTAATTTTCGTACACGTTTGCAAGCCAATTCTTTCTGGGACATCATAGAATTTTTGCTAAATGGCTTTGTATTCATATTGATAGGCATGCAACTGCCGCAGATAGTGGACGATATAGAAAAAGGCTCACTGCTACAGGCTATTGGTTATGGGTTGCTGATAACACTGGTGGCCATAGTGGTGCGCATACTATGGGTGTTTCCCGGTGCGTATTTGCCCCGGCTGCTCAGCAGGCCAACGAAATTTAAAACACTTGGCTGGCGCAATGTGGCCATCATCTCGTGGACGGGTATGCGCGGTGTTGTATCGCTGGCATCGGCACTGGCCATACCGCTTACCTTATCTAACGGACAGGATTTTCCGCAGCGCGAGCTTATATTGTTCATCACCTTTTGTGTTATTTTCTGCACACTGGTATTCCAGGGTTTGTCGCTTCCGTTCATCATTCGCCTGCTGAAAATAAAGAACGATGGTACACGCGATATTGTAGAAGAGAACCGGGTTAGGAAACTGCTTGCAGAAAGATGCCTGCTATTTATCGAAGACAAATTTAATGATGAAAGCGTAAATGAGCACGTAGCGCAGCGGATAAGAAGCAAGTACGAGACACAGCTAAAACTGGTGGAAACAAGGGATGGCAAACGCAGCGTGGCGGCGGGTAAGGCGGCCGATTCTATCTTCGCAGCCTATCTGCAGGCGCAGCGCGATGTGCTCGACTATGAGCGTGGACTGCTGATACAAATGCATAAAGACGATGCGGCAGATAACAATATACTACGCGAAATAGAGTTTGAGCTGGATATAGAAGAGTCGCGGCTCAATGGCCAAATGAAGCGAATAAAATAGTGACCTTAATTCTTATTCTTCAGTAACTCTATTTCCTTTTGCAGGTGCAGTAGTGTGGCTTGTATAGATAGTAACAGATCGTGCTCCTTCTTGTCAGTGTCAGTTATTGTATTTGTGTCGTGTGGTGTTTCAGGCTCATCCTCATCTTCCTGTATCTCGTCCACTATTTCATCCACGTCTTTCTGCATTTCTTCGATGTCCTCTCCTATCTCTTCAATGTCTTCTCCCAGTTCGTCCACATCCTTTTGCATCTCCTCAATGTCTTCGCTTATCTCTTCGATATCGCCACTTATCTCTTCAATTTCTTCACCCAGTTCTTCGATATCTTCCTGTATGATCTCTATGCTCTGGTTATTAATATTGATGGACATTTGTATAAATATAGAGAGGTATATGGCCTCGAGCGATACGATTGTTGTGAGCACCAGCAGCATCCGCTCAAAACTTACAATGCCCAGGTATGGCAGCGTAAAGGAAACAATGAATAGCAAACTATGCAGGATGACAGAGGTTGCCGAACCCACCCACTTAGTAATGCTGGCCGACACATTTTCCATAAAACTTTTCTGTTGTTCCCTGATACTCATCGTTATTGTTTACAGCGGCGAAGGTAATACACCACATCTAATGTGTAATTGCATTCGATGCATATTTATATTGATAAAGGAAAAATAATATCTTATCAATAAATTATGTTTATCGTACAGAAAGTGTAAGATATTATCATATACTTCTAATAAGAAAGCCCTTTAGGGGCTTTCTTTAGTCTGGCATTTTAGTAGGCCCTTTAGCCATTGTTATTCACTGGTTAACGATATTGTCATTAACTAACCATAAACATTATACCAAAGTATATGCAAGTAGTTTTACGGAGAAAGTGTTAACCCCCTGCGTTCAATGCATTACATATTGAATCGTAGCATTTATCTGAATTATGAAAAGTATACTCTTTTTTGCCTGTATTATTATCACAGTGGCCTCATGCACCAAGGCCAAAAATGATCTTCCGGCTACTCCGGTAACTCAAATGCAGCACACTGTGCAGTACCACCTTACTACACAAGGGCGCGATAGCTTTAACGTATATTATTACGATGCGCAAGGTAAGCTATCGGCAATGCAACAGGCTGGTAATATTAAAATATCGTTAGCTCCCACAGCGTTCCCTTTTATGGCCGACTTTGGCATAAACAATGTGTACCTGGCCGATACAAACAGCTATAACCTTTACATTACTATTGATAATAAGGATACTGTAGTAAGGCTTACCAACATTACCGGTGCTTTCCATCATTGTGTAGTGTATAGCGTTACTGATAAAAACTTTGCCGGTAATTAATAGCAATAACTTTCTTCTTCGCTTGCAAAATCGAATTTGCCTGTAGCCAGATCATACATATCTGCGAACTTATAGTATGGCTTATCTGCCACGGTATCTATAATGCAACCCAGGGTAGCATTGGTATGTAACAAGAATACACGCGAGCAGGTATCAACTACTACACCGTGCATATTTGTATAGCGCAGCGATACGCCATATTGATAGTCAGTGCCCAGTACGCCGCTACTGTCATAACCATCCCACCCAGTTGTATGGTTGTTTGTTTCAAAGATGATTGTACCATTTGGTCTGTAGATAGTGAGTAGAAAACTTGCATCGGTAAGGCTATCACTTAGTACGCGAAATAGATCATTGCGGCCATCACCATTTGGTGTGAACGCGGTAGGCATTGCAATATTGTAATACAAACCCGGCGATACTATACTGGTAGTATCTCTTACTGCATAAGCACTATCGCAAGTCCATGTAGTGCTGGTTGTCGATGTTGTTTTGGCGCTGTCTTTCTTACAGCTTGCATACAGACAGCAAATAGCAGCTACTGCTATAAAAGCTACGTTCATTAATTTTTTCATGTGTGAATATTTGGGTGTTGGACGTAAGTTAATAACTAAGGTTTAATGATTAATAGACCGTAAGATAAAAAGACACGTTAACTCTTGACAATTTAAATATAATGGTATGCCCGGATATTTTTGATATCTTACAACTCATAAAAAATATCTCCATGAAAAAGCACTACATTTTTTCCTTATCAATTATTATTGTTTGCACATTGGGCGTTACAACTATGCATGCCCAGGGCGTTGCTGTTAACGCCACCGGCACGGTAGCAGATGCATCTGCTATGCTGGATGTTAATTCTAACACGCAAGGTATGCTGGTTCCGCGAATGGATTCTGCTCACCGTGTGGGTATCAGTGCACCTGCAACAGGTTTGCTGGTCTACCAGACAGACGGCGTAGCGCCAGGCTTTTATTTTAAAGCAGCAAGCGGATGGCAATCTTTGAGTGCCGCAGCCAATACAACCACGCAGGGTAATACCTTTAACGGTGCTAATCAACTTGCGCAACTCGATGGTAGTGGTAAATTGGCAACATCAGCATTACCATCAACTGTTACCACAGCCGGAAACACCTTTAACACAGCGAGTAACCTGGTAAAGCTGGATGGATCGACCAACCTGCCTGCGGTAGGCGGCGCACAATTAACAAACCTCAATGGTGCAAATCTATCTGCGAATAGTGTCACTATTGGCAAATTACCAAGTGGTGCAAGCTCATCAACATTCCTAAGAGGTGATGGTACTTGGGCAATACCGGGCGGAAGTTTTGGTATAACAAAGACCACTTCTTCAAATTACGCGATCTTAGCAACAGATAACCTTGTAGTATATGACGGAGCTGATTCAATTGTTACATTTACTTTGCCATCATCTGTATCTGCAGGAGCAGGCAGAATCTATTATCTGTCCAATACTACAACTGCAATAGCTACTACGTATATTAATACACTTAACTTAACCGGCACTGACCAAATAAACAATCCGAATAATGGGGGTTTTAATTCAACATCCTATGTTGTAACAAATTGGTTTGCACTTATAGTTATCAGCGATGGTGCCGGCAAGTGGATCGTTATCTCACAGTCGTAACTTATAAAATACAAATGCCGGTTTTGATGGCATCACTGTTTAATATTGTAGCTTAATAATATCAAAATATTTAAATGCTCCGCCGTATCGCGGGGCATTTTTATTACTATCTTTTCGTAAATTGCTTTTCAAATGGTAAAAAATAAACGACTACGCATTCTTACTTCTGCAGGCCTACTACTCGTAGTATTGCCCAATACGCTTAAAGAATACATACACATCCCCGATTTTTTCAGGGGGGTGTTTGTAGGTATTGGTATGGCCATGATGATATACTGTATCATAATTATGAAGCGCAAGAATGTCTCTGCATAAGCTTAACTTGTAACAATACAAACAGAAGAATAGTAAACAAACCGGCTTTGCCTATCCCTATTATTCGGTAGTTATTATCTTTTGTATAATACCTATTTTGCAGACTTATACAAACTGTTCTTTATGAAATTTCTTAACGTTATTGTTACTTCAGCATTGATATTTTGCGTCAATGCTTCTTATGGACAGGGCGTAGCTGTTAACACTACAGGCACGCGTGCCGATACCAGCGCGATACTCGATGTTAGCTCTACAACGCAAGGTCTGCTGCCACCCCGCATGGCGAAGTCGCAGCGTGATGCAATAATACTCCCTGCAACAGGCCTGGTAATTTATCAGACAGATAGCACACCGGGGCTGTATGTAAATAACGGAGTACCATCTATACCCGTATGGGCTATATCCTATACGGCTCCGGCATTTGGCGCCTTTTTCAATTATGGCATGACCATATTTGGCCCTAATGTATATGATACGATTCGTAACCTTTCTACTATACGTATGAGCAACCTGTCAGTAGACTCTGCAAGTGGTACTGTAATCACAACTGCTGCGGGCGTTTATCATTTTACATTTACTGCCACTGTGCACACAGATGTTAGTGCGCCTGCGGCTACCACATTCAATGCCAATATTATACGCAATGGATATGCTACCGATTTTTATGCTCTGGCAACCTGTGTCAATGGCAATTATGCAACAATATCCGGCGATTTTGTGATGCCATGCTCTGCCGGTGATTATTTCAATCTTCAATTCGAGTCAGACGGGGCGACAGGATATGTGCAGCCATTAGGTTCTGGTCAAGGTGTTTATTGGAATATTATACAAATACAATAACTTTCTTCACTTTATATATTATACAGCCCCAACAATTTGTTGGGGCTTTTTTTAAAATAAGTGTTAGCGAACATTTCATTAACCGAACAATAACAGTATATTAGTGCTCTAAAAGATATTTAAATGAAAAAAGCACTACAAACAACACTCGTGGCAGCTATGCTGTGCGGCTCTTATATGGCTGGCGCTCAAGGAGTTGCCGTTAACACATCTGGCTCTGTGGCAGATCCATCTGCCATGCTCGATGTTAGCTCTACTACCCGCGGTATGTTGGTACCACGTATGGATTCCCTGCACCGGGTAGGTATTGCTACACCGGCTATTGGTTTGCTGGTTTACCAGACAGACGGTGTAACACAGGGTTTTTATTATTACAGTAGTGGTGGTTGGACATCGTTAAGCAGCCCGGCAAATGTAACTACGCAAGGCAATACCTTCAATGGCGCTAACCAACTGGTGCAACTGGATGGTAGCAGCAAGCTACCTGCTGTTGATGGTTCTCAGCTCACAAACTTGCCTGCAAACAGTGGTGGTGGTGCAATTATTCCTTTTGCATCAGGCGCGCCAGTTAGTTTATCATCTGATGGCTCAGGAAACCCCGTTGGTGTGTCGGCGATAGGTTTTGGCAACGCTACCAATAGTATAACTCCTACAGGTGGTAATATAGATGCTACCAGCATAAACTGCCAGGCATTCTCAATACCAAAAGATGGAACTATCACCTCTATTTCGGCTTATTTCAGCTCAACAACGGCCTTAGCTTTAATTGGCACAACAGTAACGATTACCGCACAATTGTATTCATCCACTACTCCCGACAATACTTTCACCCCGATTCCTGGGGCAATTGTTACATTAGCACCGCCTTTAACTGGCATTGTTTCAATTGGTACTGTTTCAAATGGTCTAACAACTGGTTTGTCGATACCTGTTACATCGCAGACAAGATTAATGATGGTGTATTCTTTTAGTGAATCCGGCCTTACATCTTCCACCACAGTTACCGGTTATGCAAGTGCCGGTCTTGCAATACAATAGTATTTATTAATTTTATTAGTTACAGCCCCAACGAATGTTGGGGCTTTTTATGTAGCAGTTTGTATCTTGCAATAGCTATGAAGAATAAGTGGATCTATATCGGGTTAATATATATTGCAGCAATATTATTACTTGCATACGAGGTGGTTTTTGCAAAAAAAGGTACCCCCCAATACTATGTGGCTATGGTATTATACTTTATACTGCTTGCGGTATATTTTATAAGAAGGCACAGATACATAAAGAGAAAGGAAGGAAAAAACGACCTTATTAACATATCAACTATTCAACCTATCAACTCTTTATTTCTTCCAGTTATGTTTAGAGAATTTATATCCGAAAGAGCCTATATAGGTATCTGGGCAAAGTGTGAGGAGGGATTTTTTATTTGTTTCATCGAGGCCGTGCATCTGGCGCACTGCTGCCCATAGGTCGCTATACCCTACCTGTCGGCCATCTTCAAAAAAGCATTTCTTACCGCTTTCGAACAAGCCGAACCGTGTACCGTTTTTTATTTTATCAATTATAACTTGCTTAATTTCCGCAGATTCCATTGAGGTAAAGGTACCACAATGATGTTAAGAGATGATTAAAATAAAATAAATTTTCTATGGTTTATTTTAAATGAATGTTACCAAATATTATTATGAATCATTTTGCAAATATTAAAACTATTCAACGGTTGCTCCTGCATATATCTGGCGCCCTGTATAGAATCCATAGTTTTTATTGCCAAATGTTTGAATGTTTTGGTCAAAGAATATCGCCAAAACAGGGACATAGCTTCCTGAATCAAAAACACTTAATTGAGCCGGAGTAAAGCCTATAGAGGGCGATGATGCAGCTACCCTGATAACAAGTCTTGTAGAACCGACCGTACCTAGATATAACGCTACCGAATCAGCACCAATGACATTTGCACCTAATGCAATTGAATAGCCTGAGTTACGGTGTATCACTAAAGGGATTGTACCAGTAAAATTCGGTAGCGGCCTTGGTATAGTATAATTTATACTTGGAATACTATCAAACCCAGATAAGTTCCAGATAATGCCACTAAATAAATTCATTGACGCCATAAACTTGGTATAATTATCAACAGCGGTAGTAGAGCTAGTTGTGTCTAGTTTTATCTCATTCACTCTAACCTCGCCAGCATAAGTATCATTACCGCTTGCATTCACAAATTTTGCAAGTAATTGGTAAGCTGTATCAAATGAAATTGTACCCGTCTGAGTTAACATGAGGCCGGCTTCAAATGTACCCCATACTGTACTCGGCCAATATTCAATAGGATGAGGGTTTGTTAATACACTACCCGCCGTCGTGACAGGAGTGGTGGATGAATCTTTTTTGCAGGAGGCAAAAAGGATTGGGAATAAAAAAAATGCAAAGTAAAAATATTGTCTCTTCATTGGGTTTATATATTTGCCAAACCTACAAAAATTTGACATTACCTCAACTGCAGCTCATTCAGATTTTTGTACAACCCTTCCTCAATACCCAATAGCTCAGCATGGGTGCCGCTTTCCTTTACTACACCACCTTCCATCACTATTATCTTATCAGCATTGCGTATAGTAGATAATCTGTGTGCTATTACAAATGAGGTACGGTTCTTCATTAGGTTAAAGAGCGCTTCCTGTACCAGCGATTCAGATTCTGAGTCGAGTGAGCTGGTAGCTTCATCAAGTATAAGTATGGTAGGGTCTTTAAGTATAGCGCGCGCTATGGCTATACGCTGCCTCTGCCCGCCCGATAATTTTATGCCCCGCTCTCCTACTATCGTTTCGTACCCTTCAGGAAACCCGGATATATAGTCATGCGCATTGGCCTGTTTTGCTGCGGATATCACATCCTCCCTTGTTGCCCCCGGTCTTCCGTATGCAATATTCTCATAAATTGTCCCACCAAATAGCAGCACATCCTGCGGCACTATGGCCATCTGTTTACGCAATTGGGCTATCGGTATAGATGCAGCCTCTTTACCATCAAATAGTATTTTTCCTTTATCTGGCTCGTAAAATCTGAGTAACAGGGAAACGAGCGTACTCTTACCTGCCCCACTCGGCCCTACAATGGCTATCTGCTGTCCACGCTCCGCCTGCAGGCTGATGTCTTTTATTATATTTATTTCTCTGCGTGTGGGGTAGCTAAAGCCTACATGATCAAATTCTACAGCTCCGGATAGCTTAAACTCATTTTCTAACTGAGTTTCTTTAAGTTGCACATTTTCAGCTTGTTCATTCATTAATTCACGTACCCTTTGTGTAGCACCAACTGTTTTTTGAAGTTGGCTATAAATATCCGCAAAGCCGGCCATCGTACCACCCACAAATGCGGTATAAAGCACAAATGCGGTAAGGTCGCCATACGATAAAAGGCCTGCCTGCATCAACCCTGCTCCATACCACACCACCAATACTATGGCACCGAATACACTAAAAAGCATGAAAGAAATAAAAATGCCTCTGAAAGCGCCATTCCGTATGGACATTTTTACTACCGTATCAATGCTCTTTTTATATCGACCAGCCTCATACCACTCATTAGAGAAAGCTTTAACATTAGCGATACCCTGCAGCGTTTCCTGCACGATTGTACCCGAATCTGCCAACTGATCCTGCGCTTGCCGCGATAGCTTTCTTATCTTTTTCCCAAACACAACTGCAATAACAATAATGATCGGTATGACAGACAACATTATCAAGGTCATCTTAGGGCTGATATATAATATAAGCCCTATCCCTATAATGAGGGTGAGAATGCCACGGAGCAGTTCGGCTAATCCCGTTGTTACCGCATCCTGTATTTGTGATATGTCCGCCGTTATCCTGCTCGATAGTTCACCCACCCTGCGCTGTGAGAAAAAATCCATAGGCATGGTGATGATTCGGTTGTAAATATCCTTGCGCATATCGGCCACCGCATTCTCGCCCACGGAGGTGAACAGGTATATCCGCATAAACGAGAATATCATTTGCACCGCCAGTACGCTTATCATTATTAATGCTATAGTACCTGGCGGATAATTAAATTTACCCTTACCTAATCCATTAGCACTATCCACAAGGGTTTTTAATAGATAAGGAACGGCCATCATAGTAGCGCTCGAGAGGGCTATGAAAATCATCCCTGTTATAAACTGCTTTCTATACGGACGTATATAACGGAATATCTTTAATCCTTCGCGCAGTGATTCTTTGGTAAGTTTTGCCTTTGGCAGATCTTCAGTATTTTGTCTTGGTCGGGCCATATTATCTTTAGTCGTACGTCGTTAGTTATAAGTTGTAAGTCTGCGACGGTGTTTTATTTGATAGCAAAATTACCTTATGGTGCTATCGGTTAAAACATATTTTCGGCGAACTACCCATACCTGTCGGTAAATCATTTCCTACCTGCGTATAGTTTTTATAGTTTTGCCTACACTGTTCGTGTAACTTTTAGCTTTTCACTTTTACATTTTTACTTAACAGATGACCGTAAAACGCAATGCCGCGCTTGGCTTTATATTTATTACTATTCTTATCGATGTGATAGGTTTTGGTATTATCATACCCGTACTGCCTTCGCTCATCAAAGACCTTACGGGTGGCAATATTTCACAAGCAGCACGATATGGTAGCTGGCTCACCTTCGCTTATGCCGTTATGCAGTTTCTGTTCTCACCATTGGTCGGCGCTCTCAGCGATCGTTTCGGCAGGCGGCCGGTATTACTGTTCGCATTGTTTGGCCTCGGGCTCGATTACGTTTTTCAGGCATTCTCCCCTACTATCACTTTATTATTCCTGGGGCGTATTATTGCGGGCATCACAGGTGCCAGTTTCACTACAGCGACAGCATATATTGCCGATATCAGCACACCCGATAAAAGAGCACAGAATTTCGGGCTGATCGGGGTTGCGTTTGGGGTAGGCTTTATCATAGGTCCCGCTATTGGCGCACTTAGTAGTAAGATAGGTGCACAAATGGATCCACACTTATTAGGCAGCTATCTTGTTAACTGGAAGGTGCGTCTGCCATTTATAGTTGCAGCCATATTCAGCCTGCTCAATATGCTGTATGGCTATTTTGTATTACCTGAATCTTTGCTAAAAGAAAACAGGCGAAAGATACAATGGAAGCGAGCAAACCCTGTAGGTTCATTAATGCACCTGCGCAAATATCCCATTATTTCGGGGCTTACAATTTCATTCTTCTTATTGTATATAGCGGCTCATGCTGTACAGTCGAACTGGACATACTATACTATGTATCGCTTTAACTGGGATGAGTTTGACGTAGGTATCTCTTTATCTGTAGTAGGTGTGTTGATAGCCGGTGTGCAGGGCGGATTGATACGCGTTACCATGCCGAAATTCGGGGCAAAGAATTCAGTTTACATAGGCCTTACATTGTATGCGATCGGTATGTTGTTATTCGCCTTCGCCACTAAGGGATGGATGATGTATGTATTTCTTGTGCCTTACTGTCTTGGTGGTATATGCGGCCCTGCGCTTCAAGGTATCATATCTAACCAGGTACCTAACAATGAGCAGGGCGAGTTACAGGGAGCGCTTACAAGTCTTATAAGTGTTACCTCGTTTCTCGGGCCGTTGATAATGAACAATACGTTTGCTTATTTTACCGGTAAAAATGCGCCCATTGAATTTCCTGGTGCACCTTTCGTTCTGGGGGCGGTGTTGGTAGTTGGCTCTATATTGTTTGCTATACGGTCGCTAAAGGCGCATCACTTATCAGAGCAGGAAAACGCGAAAGTGTAATAGTTATTTTGCGTTGATGGCATCCCATGCGTCATATACGCCATTGTACTTTCGTACCTGTGCTATTATATCTACAGCTATGGGGTTTACGACTGTAGCCTTAATAAATATAGCCTTCGATAGTTTCAGAATGTAGGGGTTGTTGCCTTCCTTCATTTTAAACATATCAATTTTAAAATCCTTGCCCAGTGCATAGTCTGCCATATTCTTTCTGTCAGCCTCTGTTTTAAAGTAGGTAAGGAAAGTTATGGTCGTTTCCTTGCTGTCATCGATCCCCTGGTTACGCAGCTTTACGATGATGCGTGCATTCTCCATCCAGGTAATGGTCGTATCATCAGGGTACAGAAAATTACGATACGTGCTCCAGTCAGGCTCATACTTCATGTTTATAGCAAAATCGTAATCGCCGAAATTGCGTTTATACATACGCTGCAGGGCGTTGCGCGCATTCATCGTGTCTTTTACATAGTAGTAGTTGAGCCGCTCACAGTTATAAGTAAATGTGGCTACCAGCACTTTGGCGGTAACACCGGTAAGAAAGTTATTGGCACCATCCAGCACTTCTTCCAGCTTGTCTATCTCATCATTTGCGGGAAAGCCATCCTTATCACAGTTCTTTGCCCTTGGTCCGGTAATAACGAGGTATGGATAATTTTTATCAGGCGCGCGTTCTATCGCGTTCATGTCTAACATCACAGAGCCGCGCTTATCACCAAATTTGGTTGTGTAGGCGTCCCAGTTTTCCTGCGCCAGCGCACTATGAAAGGACAACAGCAAGCACACGAATGCTGATAAATAATTTTTCATGTAGCAAAGTAACAAAACACTCCCCAGCCTTTGTTGGCTTTAGGAAATCTTTGGCAATTATAAAAATAACACAGCATGCTATTGTTTTTCAGTGGTATTATATAATTTAGTGAAAAAAATAAGAACATGAGAAAATTAATTTGTATTCTGGCAGCATTCGTAGTAATGCACACTATTTCTTTTGCACAGGATAAAACCGCAACCAAGGCTGCACCCAAAGCCAAAACCACACAAGTAGCCCCTGCCAAGACTGCTACACCGACAGCTCCGGCCACAAAACTGAAGAAAGATGGTACACCTGATATGCGTACTAAGGCTAACAAAGCTGCGGCAACGACAAAACCAGCTGCGGGGCCAATGAAAAAAGACGGCACACCGGATATGCGCTATAAAGCTAACAAGGCTGCAACACCAAGCACTACACAAAAGAAATAGTTTTATTTATTCTTAATAATGGATTACTAAGCTCCGCATTTGCGGGGCTTATTTTTTTGCAATTGTTACCTTTCTCTAAATGTGTATCAGCAAATAGTTTAACAAACACTTATAATAGTCATCACTAATACATTCTAACTTTACCTTCTAAGGCACGACATTTTTTATTGCATTTTTAAACACACCGATATGCGCTCAAACCTTCTTTTATTATCACTCGCTTTTATAACTGTGTTCGCAGTTTCCTGTGGATCTTCAAACGACGAAAAGTGGGTAGCGTACACATCTGCTAATGGTAGGTTTGTCGTAAATATGCCATCGGGTTTTAAAGAAACAGAGAAGCAAGAGAAAACAGCTTTTGGTACACAATTGGTACATAATGTATCGTGGAAGCCTGCCACTATGAGTTTTGTACGCTTTAAGCTATTCCAGGTATCTTATACAAATTGCAGCGTAGCCCCGACCGATTCTGTGGGTATGTCTGCCGCCCTCGATAGTAGTATACGTTTGCGCGTACATGATTTTACAGATAATCCGGTAGAGATCGACCAGATAGAATTTGTCGGGCACCCCGGTCGTGCCTTTATATTGGATATAGGTAAGGAAAACACCATAACCATCTGCAAGGAATGTATAGCAAATGGTAAGAAATATGAGCTTACAGCCATAGCACTCAAATCGTTTTCTAATGAGCCACAGATAAATGCGTTCTTTGATTCTTTCAGAATACAATAATTCATGAGCGGTTGTTAATTTTGTATCGCTACTTTAGTGGCATACAATTAGTGTATAACAACAACCATGGATTATAAGGATTATTACAAAATACTGGGTGTAGAAAAATCAGCTACCGCGGATGTCATCAAGAAGGCATACCGCAAACTTGCTGTAAAGTATCATCCTGACAAGAACCCAAACGATAAAAAAGCAGAAGATAAATTCAAAGAAATAAATGAGGCCTACGATGTACTGAGCGATGCTACCAAGCGTAAGAAGTATGACGAGATGGGCGAAAACTGGAAATATGCCCAACAGCAACATGGCGGTGGTGGCGATTTTAATTACGAGCAGTGGGCGCGGCAGCAAGGTGCCGGCCGGCAGCAGGGGCAGCAACAATACTACCAGGGTGGCGACGAGAGCCAGTTCTCTGATTTCTTCGAATCCATATTTGGCCATGGTGGTGGTGGGTTTGGCAATTCGCGCCAGCGCAGCAGGCAGATGAAGGGTGAAGATTATAGCGCCGAAGCAACGATAAGCCTCTACGATTCTTTCCACGGCACCACACGACAAATAAACCTGCAAACACAGAAGCTGAACCTGAAATTAAAACCGGGCATAGAAGACGGGCAGATATTGCGTATGAAGGGTAAAGGCGGCCCTGGCGGTAACGGCGGCCCTGCAGGAGACCTGCTCATTACTATTCATGTACAAAAAGATACACTTTACGAGCGAAGAGGTAACGACCTCTATTTCGACCAGCCACTCGATGTGTATACAGCCATACTTGGTGGCAAGCTTGCCGTGCATACGATAGACAAAACCCTGAACATAAGCATACCCGCCGGTACTGATAGCGATAAGGTTTTCAGGCTGAAAGGCATGGGCATGCCGCTCTATAACGATGCTGCCCAACGCGGTGATGGCTATGTGCGTGTAATGATAAAAGTGCCAAAAGAGCTTACCGAAGACGAAAAGGAAACGCTTACCAGATTAGCTAACGCAAAAAAATAAATACTATGCTAAGCATCTATGATCCGTATGAAGACGTATTTGAAAGGCCATTGTATAACATACCGCTCCGCCACATGGCTAGCGAGCTGATGAAGGATTTTGGCTTTGCAAATACAGCGGAGTTGAATGACTCGTTACAGCGCACATTCGAGGTATGCCTTATTATGAACATACCCATCACCGACCACTTTAAGAAAGTGTACCTCTACGCCAACCACGACCTTACCACCGATTGGCTGCTATCAGACCTCGCTACTTATCTATTACTAATGAACGGAAACAATCGGAATTACAATGTAGCTAGGGCCAGGATGTATATAGCTGCGATGAAGGAAAGGCATTAATGCTCGATAGCATAGTTTAATGCAGCATCTTTACCATGCATGTAGTCTGCTAAAGATTCTTTTATAACCGTCTGCGGTACATAAGAGCCGTTTTTTGTCGGATCATTTACAATGTAATTGGAAGAATAGCTTACCGTTAATCCTGAATTTGGCAGCTTAAAAGATTTGACCTGTCCAAAATGATTAATACTGCCACCTGTTGGCTCCCCCACCGTTGTTATATGTATAAGCTTTGCTAAGTCGTATATATTATTAAGGCCGGCTGAAAAAGTTTTTCTCCCGGTCAATACATATACATCACCTGTACTAAAATTGGTTTCACTTAATTCAAATATAAAAGGTTGTAAAAGCTTTCGTACCCCGCCGCTATTATCTCTCAGATCTATTATTACTTTTGATGGTCGTTTATTTTTTAGTACTTTAAAGAAATCTTCCTGGAACTGACTGAAAGGATATGCTGCATCATTTGTACATTCCGCATAGTTGAAATAGATATAATTTTTGCTTTCATCATAACGATACCAATAATTTCCTTTTTGGCTTGAACGCAGAAAACTATGCGCTATCTGATCATCAAAAAACCTTATCTCATTATTATTCTTCGATTTCAAAGTTGCAACAATTGTGTCGCCATTATGATTGATGAGTGTAAAATTTGCAGCATCAATATTATCTATGATATCTAACCCGTGTAACACGAGTGTAGATGGTAAACGTCCTTGTACATTTTCCCTAATAGAAAATTCATTCCTATCTGGGAAAATGTCTGTCATCTCTTTTGCGATCTTTTCTACAGGCATATTGTTAATGGCTACCAATTTTGAGTATAACAATTTGCTATTCGCCTGGTCTATTTGTATTATATATATGCCTTCGTCAAACCAATAAAATATTAAAGGGAAAAATTTTGCTTTGCTAAAACCGCCAATATTTGAATGCTCGTCGAGTAGTTTTGCATTCAGGCGCCTAAGTGATATGATAATCTCGTCCGCATTTTGGTTAACTGCATCTTCCTTTATTTTCTCTATACCATTAAGAAAATCTTCTTTAGAGATATTTTTAAAGGGATTGACATGTTTCCGAATAATGCCCTCTTTATAGAAATCAATATCTTTTATTAATGCCTCTTTTGTTACTTGAGAGGATTGCCCATAAGTGTACTCAAACGGATAGAATGTTGCCAGGAATACAATAAAATACAGCAATCTCATTTTTTGAAAAGTTGTGTTGCTCTTCAAAGTTAACTAATGGCATGTCTGAATATATTATGAAGACAAAAAGATAATGTGACTTACTTTACGGCTCCCGTTTTATGGTTATTCAGCAGCCACTGCGCACTTTGTATCATGCTTAGCGCATATTGCTTCATGCTGTCACCGGGTTGTTTTATTAGTTCAGGATGTTCCTTTCTATCCCTTATAGTGTATATATTCTCCCCCCCACGCTGATGCCATTCGTATAATAGTGATGAATCTGCAACGCCCACCTTATCATCCTGGCTAAAATACATCCACGGCCGCGACTCATGCAGCAGATCCATACCCAATGTGTTATTATCGTAATTACCGCCCAGCAATCCCGCTATCGTCGGGAATATATCTATCTGTCCACCTGGGTTTTTAATGGCTCTGTGCATAATGTTCAGCGATGGACAATATATAATGCAAGGGATGTGGTTATATGTAAGTGGCATGTCGCCGTAAGTTGTGCCTTCTGTAGCGCCATGGTCTGCCACAAATACAAATATGGTATTACCGAACCACGGTTGCTTAGCCGCTTCCTGCATATAGTGTCCTATCGCCCAGTCGGCATATTCTACACATCCCCCGCGCACATCTGTATGCTTTGGCGTAAAAGGTATACCCTGCGGTATTACGTATGGCCCATGATTGCTGGTGGTCATATATCCTGCAAAAAATGGCTTACCCGCTTTATAATATTCATTGAGCACCGGTATTGAATAGTCGAACATATTATGATCAGGTACTCCCAGTGTACTCTTTACCTGGTCTGATGGATAGTCCTTTTTACTAATGACCCTTTCTATATTATTCGCCGTCAGAAAACCACCTATATTATCAAACTGGTCATCGTGCGTTATAAAATATATCGTCTTATAATTGCGCTGCTTCATAAAATATGGCAGGCCGGTATATTTAGGTATCGGCACTACTTCCAGGTTATGTTTCGCCATCAGTGCGGGATAAGAATATAACGTAGCAAAGATGCCGTTGAACGTATGCATGCCCGCCGAGTAAAAATTATCAAATGCATATCCCCTGTCGGCCAGGCTATCAAGGTTAGGTGTCAGGTTATCTTTATTACCGTAGCGCGCCATATAGTAGGCACTCATACTCTCCATCGTTATCAGCACCACATTGTACTTATGCTCCGGCTCATCTGATATTATCTTCCGGTACACAGGGAAATCCTTATTCGCTTCTGATGGGTTTATATGCAGATATTGCTGTGCAAGTTGTATGGCTTTTGCATCATCCATCAGGTGCAGTTGCTTATTCTCATCCTTCATACCATCCATCCAGCTTTGCATTAATGTGTACACCGGGTTCAGCCCTGCCTGGTTCAGCATATCGTACTGACTAAAGTATGCAGTACCCACCATTATCGGCGCTTTTTCATCTGTACGCCCCCTTATTCCCAGCATCATAAGCCCCAGAGCAAATACCGATGCTGTTATCTTAAAGCCAAGCCTTACATTATATGCCTTCTCCGCCATTATAGCTCCATACCTTCTGTATATTCTTCGTAATAGCAGTATAAAAAGAACAGACACAACTATGAACACAAAAAAGTAAGTAAGGAATATATTGTCCTGCCACACCATCTTCATCATAAACACCGGTGAGTCGGTCCAGTTGAGAATGGTAACATTAAGGCGGGTATTATAATTTTTAAAGAAGGGAATATCTGCTGCACAGGCAAAGAACGCTATCGAGTAAACCACACAAATGAACGCCTGCACCCAAAACAACAATCGGCGCGATAATATCTTAAAGTTATCCGCCACTATTAAGATGAATAAAGGTAGTATCAGCAAGTATCCGCTAATTACCGTATCAAACCGCAGTCCCATCAAAAATGAGTACAGCAAGTTACCGGTTAGGTTAGGTATGCCATCCAGCAGCGGCCTGTTTGTAAAAAAGAGCACACACCTGAAAAATGTAAAAAATAAAATACCCGTTACAAAAACAGAAAAGATATAACGAATTGATAAGGGGATGCGTAAGCCTTTCTTCATGGATGAGCAAAGCTAATAATTTAACCTAAAATTCTTTTATAATTCAGGTTAAGTTCTCTCCACTGTCTCAACAAAAAGCTCCTTGCAATTGCAAGGAGCTTTCAATATTATATAAATTCAAGCTTACACTTTCTCCACCCATCCGTGGTTATCAGCCTTTACGCCATAGCGAATATCTCCAAGCTCTTTCTTCAGCCAGTTGGCTACCTCCCATTTATCCATCGATGGCAGTTCCATCTTGTCATCATGATAAGTAAGCGCCGATATCGGAGCTATCGATGCCGCGGTACCTGTACCAAAAGCTTCTTTCAGTTGTCCCTCTTTATGTGCGGCTTCTATTTCGTCAATGCTTATCGGGCGCTCTTCTACTGTTATGCCCTTTTCGCGCAGTAGTGTTATCACGCTGTCCCTTGTTACACCTTCCAGTATCGTGTCGTGTGTTATATCCGGTGTTATTACCTTATCACCTATCACGAAAAATACGTTCATGGTACCTATCTCCTGCACATATTTATGCTCAAAGCCGTCTGTCCACAGTATCTGATCGTAGCCCATTTTCTTTATTTGCTGTGTAGGGTACATACTCATACCATAGTTGCCTGCGGCCTTTGTAAACCCTATGCCACCCGGAAAGGCCCGCACATATTGGTCTTGTACATAAATTGATACCGGCTTGCTATAATATGGCCCTGCCGGGCTGGTAATAATGATAAATAAGAACTTCTCTGCCGGGCGCACACCTATGAACTCATCGGTAGCCACCATAAACGGACGAATGTATAGCGATGCGTCTTCTGCCACGGGTATCCAGTCGCGGTCTATGTCTATCAGCTTTTTCATGCCGCCTATAAATATCTCTTCCGGTACATCGGGCATAGCCATACGTTCAGCAGAGCGGTTCATACGCTTCCAGTTATCATATGGGCGAAATATTGTTGGGTTGCCTTGTGGGTCTTTATAGGCTTTTACACCTTCAAATATTGCCTGTCCGTAATGAAAGAATGTAGTTGCAGGGCTTAGCGATAGGTCGCGAAAGGGCATTATTTCAGGTTGTTTCCACTCGCCATTCTCGTATTCTGCAACCAGCATATGGTCTGAATATAATTTTCCAAAATGTATATTCGCAGGATCCATTTGCTTTATGCGGCTATTCTCTGTTTTAGTAACACGTATATCTGTAGTGGAAACACTCATAATGAACTTATTGAAATAGTGGTTATTTTCGTGCAAAGAAACGATTTTTTTCGGGGAGTTCTGCAATGCGCCGTTTCTTGCAATAAATACTCTATATGACGGGATACGTGGATATAATTAAGACGGACATTGTAAGTAGCGATTGGGATGTTTTCTGGGAAGATATATCTGCTGTTATACCAAACCCTGTTGCCAGCGCCGAAGTATTAGTGATTGCAAATGCTGCATCCGACAACGACAGGCTGATGAAGATGATGGAGGTTTGCAAACTCATGCCTGGCACCTACAATCTACTAAAACTAACAACGGAGCAAAAAGTAGCATGGCATCAACTCCGCGACACGTTAAATCCAAAGGTTCTTTTTCTCATTGATGTTACACCTGCACAACTGGGCGTTTCAGCTATGTTCTTTCAGCACGAACCCAATAGTTTTAACGACCGCACCTGGCTCATCACAGTATCCGTAGCCGAGATAGACCAGAATCCGGAGCTTAAGAAATTCCTGTGGTCGAGTGGCATGAAGCCCATCTTCGTTGATAAAACAGTGGGGGAACTCAGCTAAGTGTCACAATCACCGGCGCAGATATTAAAGCAGTACTGGGGGTACGATAAATTCCGCCCCTTGCAGCACGATATTATCACCAGCATACTTGATGGTAAAGATACTCTTGCTTTACTGCCCACCGGTGGCGGTAAGTCGGTTTGCTACCAGGTTCCTGCGCTTATCAACGATGGGCTGTGTCTTGTTATATCACCACTTATAGCCTTGATGCAGGATCAGGTACAACGCCTCAAAGAGCTTAATGTACCTGCCGCTTGCCTGCATGCGGGTATGCATTACAGCAATGTAAAGCAGGTACTCGATAATGCCCTCAATGACGCGTACAAATTACTGTATATCTCCCCCGAGCGTTTACAGACGCAATTATTAAAAGATTATCTGCTAGACCTTAATGTAACGATGATAGCGGTCGATGAGGCGCACTGTATATCTCAATGGGGTCACGATTTCCGCCCTGCCTATTTAAAGATAGCCGAGGTAAAGGAGATATTCCCTGATGTACCGATACTGGCCCTCACCGCCTCTGCCACCACTGTGGTGCAGAAGGATATCGTAAAGCAATTACAATTAAAAGATACCGCGGTCTTTCGTCAATCATTCGAACGGAGCAATATCTTTTACAGCATCAACTATACCGAGAATAAGAATGCCGGCGTAGTGGCAAATATGAATGGCAGCTGCAGCATCATATATTGTCGCAGCCGTAAGCAAACCGAGGCTATCAGTAAATTCCTTAGCCAGTCAGGTATAGCAGCCACTGCTTATCATGCAGGTATGAATAAAGATAAACGCGAAAGTGCACAGAATGAATGGATGCAGAACGAAGCGCCGGTAATGGCTGCCACTACCGCTTTTGGTATGGGTATCGATAAGCCCGATGTCCGCATGGTGCTACATTACGATGCGCCCGAACATCTGGAAGCATACTATCAGGAAGCCGGCCGTGCGGGTCGTGATGGCGCACCCTCAAAAGCTTTAGGGCTATACAATAGCATGGATATAAAGCGTCTTGAGGAAAGTACTGCGCTGCAATACCCACCGGAGGCATATCTGCGGGAGGTGTATCAGGCAGTAGTAGAATACCTGCAGGTACCCATTGCTACAGAACCCGATCACTACTACCCTTTCGAGCTGAATGACTTTTGCCAGAAGTTCGACCTTATGCCTAATCAGGCGGTATACGCCTTAAAGCTATTGGAGCGGGAGGGTCTGTGGACGATCAGCGATGCCGTTTACCACCCTGCTACTATACAGTTCGTTACAGATCGTCATACGCTCGATGATCTGCAAGTTACCAACCCGAGGCTGGGCTATATAACCGTAGGCCTGCTGCGTATGTATGGCACAGTGTTCCACTTCCCTACACCTATTCGCCTGTTCCCTATTGCCAAACAGCTACGCTTGCAGCAAGACGAGATAGAGCAGGCCTTGCAGCAACTGCACCGAATGGGTATACTGGAATATAATAAGCCCGGAGAGGGGCCGCAGCTATTCTTTCATCATTACCGGGTAGATAGCCGCCATCTTATTATAGACCTCAACAGGATAAACCTGCTCCGCAAACAACATGAGGCACGCACCACTGCCATGCTATCGTTCCTCGAGAATAAGATAGCCTGCCGCGAGCGTCTGCTGCTCACCTATTTTGGCGAGCATCCCACAAAAGATTGTGGTCATTGCGATGTATGTTACGACCGTCAGCACCACCAAATCACTGATAAAGACCTGAAAGCCCAGCTGCTTGATACCATACAGCAGGCGCAGAGCATACCGGTGCAAATGCTTGTAGCACCCTACCCTGCTGCAATAAAAGAGCAGGCAATGTCGTTACTTCGTGAGCTAATAGATGATGGAGTGTTGTTAATAAAAGAAAATTGTTTAAGCTTTAAAAGGTAGTTAGTAAATGGAGTATGATTTGGTTTACAGTATAGCTAACGATGATGACTTGCCCCAACTGCAAAAATTAGGTGAAATAGCTTACAGTGAATATTTACCTGTGCTTGATGAAGATGGCAGGAATAAACTACTCAGCAGCATTACTAAACTGTCTACCTATCGCGACCTGATGAATATTTCTACTGTCTTTATTTGCAGGACGGGTAATATGATAGTTGGTATGGCATTCTACGTACCGGCAGGCAACCCAACCGATATATACGAAACCAACTGGTCTTATATTCGTTTCGTCGCTATTCATCCTGCTTATGCTGGTCGGGGTATTGCAAAACAACTTACACAAATGTGTATTGATAAGGCGGCAGGCACGGGCGAAAGTATAATAGCCCTCCATACCTCTGAATTTATGGATGCGGCCAGACATATCTATGAGAAAATAGGTTTTATACAACTGAAAGAGATACCATTGAGGTTTGGTAAAAGATACTGGCTATATACTTTATCATTAAACATGCAGCAGTAATTTTTAATTTTTACTTTTACCTTTTGAATTTATTTACCCTTTGAATTTTAGAACGCTTTGAATAACACCCGCTTTCTTATTGTTGGCTTTGGTAATATAGGCCGCCGCCATGCCGAACATATTCTGCACAATGCCGATACTACGCTCGTAGCGGTATGTGATACCAATGCATCTTTGAAAGATAAGGTGCCACAGGGAGTGGATTTCTATACAAGCCTCGAAGAAATGCTACAACACGCACAGGCAGATGTATTGTGTGTGTGCACCCCAAATTACCTGCATGAGCCACATACTATAGCAGGGCTTAAAGCTGGCCTGCACACGGTCGTTGAGAAGCCAATGGCCATGAGTGTTGCTGAGTGCAACAACATGATAGCTGCCGCCAACGAAACAGGCAAGACAATATTTGCCGTAAAACAGAATCGCTACAACCCACCGGTACAGGAAGTAAAGAAGTTAATGGCAGCCCATGAGCTGGGCGATATATACATGATACAAGTCAATTGCTTCTGGAACCGTGGTGATGCCTATTACAAAGAAAGCGACTGGCGTGGTAGCAAACTAAAAGATGGCGGTTGCCTTTTCACCCAGTTCAGCCACTTTGTAGATATCATGTATTACCTCAACGGCCCTGTAAAAAACGCGCAGGGATGGATACACAATTTCGCGCATCAACATAATACAGAGGTAGAAGATACCGGCAGCTTTGTATTGAAAGCGGCCAACGATGCCATCATCAACTTCAACTTCACCACATGTGCTTATGAGCGCAATATGGAAGGCTCTATAACCATCTTCGCTGAAAAAGGAACTGTAAAGATTGGCGGTCAATACCTCAACACAATTGAATATCAACAGCTTGCAGCTGCAGCCCTACCCAATATAAATATCTCTGCCAAGGCCAATGATTACGGCCTTTATCAAGGCTCTATGAGCAACCACGACAGGGTGATACAGAATGTAGTTGATGTACTCCACCATGGCAAGTCAGTAATGACCAGTCCCGAGGAAGGCCGAGAGGTCGTCCGCATCATAGAACAGATGTACGCAGCGGCAGTGAGGGTTTAGTCTTACGGATTGTTATAGTTTACTCAAATGTAATAATCGCGATCACATTTCGATAACCCTTACCTTATATTTGAATAAGGAAACGAACCATCATGGAAAAAAGAAAGATAGGTAGCACGGGCATAGAGGTAGCACCACTTGCATTAGGCACAAATATATTTGGCTGGACGATCGATGAGCAGCAATCATTTAAGATACTTGATGCATTCACAGACGCAGGCATGAACATGGTCGATACGGCTGATGTATATAGTCGTTGGGGAGCTAACAACAAAGGTGGCGAGTCAGAAACCATTATAGGTAATTGGATAAAGCGTGGTAATAACCGCAGCAAGATAGTGTTGGCCACTAAGGTAGGTTCAGACATGGGCGATGGCAAAAAAGGACTCTCAAAGAAATACATTTTACAAGCAGTTGAGGATTCATTAAAACGGTTACATACAGATCATATAGACCTGTATCAGTCTCACTTCGACGATAACATCACACCTGTCGGGGAGATGATGGAAGCATTTTTTCAACTGATGAAGGCAGGCAAAGTGATCGCTGTCGGCACTTCTAATATGAGCAAAGAACGTGTGCAGCAATCGCTTGATGCAAGCAGGCAGAATAACTACCCTGCATACGAATCACTGCAGCCATTATACAATCTCATGGAGCGCAAAAAATATGAGGGAGAGTACGAAGCGCTCTGTCTCGAAAACCACATCAGTGTGTTTCCATATTTCGGCCTGGCGAGCGGTTTCCTTACCGGTAAGTATCGCACGAATGATGACCTTTCAAAAAGCGTACGTGGTGGTGGTATCACTAAATACATGACCGAGCAAGGTAACCGAGTACTCGATGCGCTCGATGAAGTGGCTATGCAATACAACGTTGTTCCTGCTACCATAGCGCTTGCATGGCTCATAGCCCGACCATCCATTACTGCACCCATAGCCAGCGCCACAAAAACAGAACAACTCACCGATCTGATAAAAGCAACTCAAATAACCCTCGATGCTGCTTCCATTGAAAAGATAGATAAAGCCAGCTCATAATTAGCCTGATAAGTTAGCTTATTAACCTTTTAACAAATTATCCTATTACCCTATTAACCAATAAGTCAACCAAAACAAATTGGCATGATTTCTGTATTTTATTTATTTAAGCTCCTTAGTTGAAATGAAACAATACTCTTATTTATTAAGTCTTATATGCGCTTTGTTCATTACATTACCTTGCAATGCACAACAGGTCAATGATGACCCTGTGGATGAGCAATACAGAGAATGTATCAAGATCGATTCAACTTCGGGCAATATCTGTACCTGTGCTTACATAGCTTATGGCAAGTATAATGAGCAGATGAACAAAACATATAAAAAACTCCTCAAGTCGTTAAAGCTGCCAAAAGAAAAGACCGTCCTGCAACAGTCGCAAACTGCATGGATGGCTTATAGAGATGCAGAGTTCAAAACATACGATGTAATGTTCAATCTGCCGGGCGATAAGTGGTGTGGTATAAGGCAATACGACCGCCTTGAAATCGTTAAAGCCCGCATAATTTCGCTGAAGAACTATCTCATAGCTTTAGAGAAAAAATAACATTATTCCGGCGTAACTTAGCCATACTATGAGCCGCGCCTATGCCGATCTTCCACTCCATTACGGACAAGTACCACCGTGGCTATATCAGCGCATGAGCAAGCTTGGCGTTGCCATTGTAGAGGCTATTATACTCGACTATGGCAGGAATGCCGTTCTACAACGCCTTAGTGATCCTTGCTGGTTTCAGGCACTGGGTTGTGTGTTAGGCATGGACTGGCATTCATCCGGCATTACCACCTCTGTAATGGGTGCACTCAAACGCTCTGTAAATGAACGTTCAAAAGAACTGGGTATTTACATCTGCGGTGGTAAAGGCAAGTTCTCTAAAGAAACCCCGAACGAACTATTACGTATCGCGGAAACAACCGGCCTCGACGGTCTTGGCCTCGTGCGTAGCAGTAAGCTATCTGCCAAGGTCGATAACACGGCTATACAAGACGGCTACCAACTGTATCTCCACTCGTTTATAGTTAGTAGTGATGGTGAGTGGGCGGTGGTACAGCAGGGTATGAATGATAGCAATGGCATGGCGCGGCGTTATCATTGGCACTCGCCTACCCTTACCTCTTTCGTTGAGGAACCACACACATTCATCTACGGCGCTAACCAGGGGCAGATCATCAACATCACAGACAAACTCGCTAATACTACACGTGATGGTATACTACAACTCGCAAAAGAAGACCCCGCAAGACTACTACCTGAGATAAAGAAGCTCGTTATGCCATCGCACCACGATGTGAAGGCGAAGGATATAGACCTGAAGCGGCTGGGCAGTGTACTTGCTGTAGCTTACGAAAAAGAACATCTTGATGTTGAATCTCTGTTGTTGCTTGAAGGGCTCGGCCCGCGTACATTACAGTCGCTTGTACTGGTAAGTGAGGTCATTCATGGTACTCCATCACGCTTCACAGACCCGGCACGTTTTTCATTTGCACATGGTGGTAAAGACGGTCATCCTTTCCCGGTCCCTACTATGGTGTATGATGAAGCCATACAAACATTAGAGAAGGCTGTGCATCGCGCCAAACTCGGTAACAGTGACAAAAATGATGCACTTAAAAACCTCACTAAAGTAGCCCAACACCTCGAAAAAGATTTTAAGCCAAACAATAACTTCGAACAACTTATAGAACGTGAACGCAATGACTCATGGAAGTATGGCGGACGCACCGTAATGGGGAAAGCTCAACCACCGAAGACCATTAAAACAGATACGCAGTTGAGGTTGTTCTAACGATGCTAATTCTTATCCACGAATTTCAAATTACCAGCACTATACCTGTCGCCCGTTTCAGGGTATTTTTTCAATAAAGCTTCTACGTCTTGCAGGTTTTGTGCGGATAGTGATACATCTACACTTCCTGCATTCTCCTGTAGGTACTTTCTTTTCTTGGTGCCTGGTATCGGGATGATATTATCACCTTTTTGCAACACCCATGCAATGGCAAGTTGCGCCGGTGTGCAGCCTACCTGTGTGGCTATTGCCGCGAATCCATGTGCAAGACTTGTATTGTTATCAGCATACTGCTGCTGATAACGCGGCAGTGATCTTCTGAAATCATTTTCGGGCAACGTGGTCACATCGAGCGTATTTGTGACCAATCCACGCGCCAGTGGGCTAAATGGAATAAATGATATGTTCAACTCTTTACAGAGCGGTAGTATCTCGGTCTCTACGTCGCGGGTAAGTAATGAATATTCACTTTGTAATGCAGATATAGGATGCACAGCATGTGCTTTACGTATACTATTAGGTGATGCTTCCGATAGTCCGAGGTATTTTACTTTACCTTCTTTTACAAGACCGGCCATAGCGCCTACTGTTTCTTCTATAGGATATTCTGGTCTACTCTGTGTGCATAATACAGATCTATTACATCCACCTGCAGCCGCTTCAGGCTGGCCTCTACTGCGGTCTTCATATATTTTGGCGAGCCATCAAACCCTGTTAATCGTGCGCCTTCATCTGTGGTAAAACCAAATTTTGTAGCAATAAATATTTTATCACGGTTCGGCTTTAGCACCTGCGATATTAGTTTTTCATTATCACCGTTGCCATACACATCTGCCGTATCCCAGAAATTGATACCCAGTTCTAATGCTTTGTGTAGTGTTGCTATTGATTCCGCGTCATCTCTTAATCCATAAGCATGGCTCATGCCCATACACCCTAAACCTATCGCCGATAATGACTCGTTTGTGTTTCCTAGTTTTCTGTATTTCATAATGAAGTGTTTGTAGTGTCTTTTAAAATAATTCTCCTTGTCCTGCTTTTCCTGAATGTTTCCATTCATGATCCAGCAGCCACTTCTTGTTTTGCAAACCACCGCCAAATCCTACCAAGCTGCCGTTAGAGCCTATTACTCTATGGCACGGTACTATGATGGCAATGCTGTTATCACCATTGGCGCTGGCTACCGCGCGAATAGCTTTCTCATCACCCAGGAAGATAGATTGTTGTTTATAACTTCTTGTTTCGGCATAAGGGATTTGTAAAAGTGCATTCCACACCCGCTGCTGAAATGCGGTACCAACCATATCCAGCGGCAGATCGAACGCTGTTCTTGTACCTGAAAAATACTCATCTACCTGCGTCCTTAACGGCTCAAAATATGGATGCTCACCTACTTCAAATTTATCTCCCTTTATTGTCTCTATCCGGCTCAAAAGGGTATCCCCACTGCGCCTGTATTCAAAATCGAATACGCAAATACCCGCATCCGTAGCCGCCGCGCGCATTTTGCCAACAGGTGTATCTATGTATGTAACTGTTATCATGGTTGCTAAATGTATTTTTCAATTATGGCACTTATTTCCGCACCCCTGCTATATATCATCATGTGCTGTCCGTCATCTATCCAATGATTCGCGCTCACGTTTTCGGGGGGTATTACTTTGTCTGCAGTACCGTGTATGTGTGTAATAATGGGTGGATAGGTATCATTCTCCCAATGTAGTATTGCTTTTAGCGCCCATTTCATCAGTGCTGGGTCAGAGTCTTTAATAATGTTACTAAGCAGCACTTTTTCATCTTCTGTTTGTGCGCCCAGCATATCCAACATTACATTGTTTGGCTTAGTAAGCAGCCAGTCTGGTAATATCTTTGTATTGACAATGAACTTTAATAACCCACTACTCTCTGGTAGTTCATCACTTGTCTTAGCGCTTGAGACGAGAAATACCTTTGTGGTTTCCCGCATCTTTGATATCTCTGTTGCCAGCATACCGCCAAAGGAAAGGCCGAGTATAATAGGTTTGTCTTCCTTTATTGTTGATGACATCTTTTGCGCATAGCACTGCAGGTCGTCGTGCTTATCGAAGGGGCACCATTTTACAGGCACTATTTCCGCTCCGTTTACAGATAGCTTTTCAAAAGCTCTTTCATCCGCTCCAAGCCCACTGATACAATATATCCGTTTCATCCTATACCGTTAAATTGTGGACCAAGCATAGCTATAAGCCACTATTTAAAGCTACAAATAATATACGTACGAAAGCGAAAACTAAGCTTGTGTTTCTTTGAAATGATCTTTGAAAAGATCTATGAGATGTGAACCGACCATCTTCTGCGCCACACCGATCATGTTCTTGAATGCAAGTGCATGAGAGATGCCATGGCCGATGATAACGGGGCTGTTGATACCGAGGATCGGTGTGCCGCCATAACCTTCAAAATTGAAGGCATCGAGGAAGGTATCCTTTACACCTCTTTTTATAAAGATGTCGTAGATAGATTCTGCCATTTTAAGGGCTACATTACCTACAAAACCCTCGCAAACCATTACTTCAGCCTTATCGAGGAAGATATCCCTGCCTTCAATATTACCAACGAAATTGATGTCTGCCTGTTCTTTAAGTAATGGATAGGTAGCTTGTGCAAGTATGTTGCCCTTGCCTTCTTCTTCACCAATATTCAGTAAGGCTACACGGGGTGTTTCCAGATCGAATATGTGCTTTGCGTACAGTGCACCCAAATATGCGAACTGAACAAGATGTTCCGGCTTGCAATCAGCGTTGGCACCTACATCAAGCAGGAAGTTGTGCTTACCATCTATACGTGGTATAGGAGAAGCAATTGTGGGGCGCAATACGCCTTCGATAGCCTTTACCGAGTACATAGACCCTACCAGCATAGCGCCGGTATTACCTGCACTAATAAATGCATCGGCCTTACCCTTTACCAGCAAACCAAAACCAATAGAAATACTGGAGTTGGGCTTTTCTTTGAGTGCCTTGGTAGGATGCTCATGCATGCCTATTACATCGGCGGCCTCTACGAATGTGTAGCGGTACTGATATGGTTCCAATAATGAAAGATAGGGCGCGGCAGCATCGGCATCGCCAATGAGCAAAAGATGCACTGAAGGGTCAGGCATCTGCTCAAAAAATAATTGTACGCCCTTAATAGCTTCGGCCGGGGCGTAATCCCCGCCCATGATGTCAAGCCCTATCTTCATTAACTGAAAATAATATTTTTATTGTGTTTTTTCACTCTCAGCGGCAGGCGCTTTGTCTACTACAACTTTACCACGATAGTAGAGCTTTCCTTCTACCCAGTGAGCGCGATGGCGCAGATGGCTTTCGCCTGTTACCGGATCAATTGTCCATGTAGCAGCTTCAGCCTTGTAGTGCGTACGACGCTTAGCACCGCGTTGTTGTGAGTGACGTCTTTTAGGATTAGGCATTTTACTTCTTATTTATTATTAACAAATTGTGATATACTATCTTAAAAACTTACTTCTTTAATTTATCGCCGGGCTTTGCTTTAGGCCCTTTCTTTTCTTTCAGTTGCTCCAGCCCTTTCCATATTGGATTGGCTACCGGCTCTTCTATGTGCTCTGCTAACTGATCGAGCAGGTTTAGCGCTTGTGCATTACAACCCGGGGTACCATCTTCCTTATCGGGGTGAATGTGCTGCAAAGGTATGCTAAGCATTATATACTCGTACAACCAATTGCTTATATCTATCACCGTTTCGCTGCGCGGGATGAAGATAACATCATCCTCATCTTCTATTTCGTCAGAATCCTCACCCATCAGCTTAATGATAAGATTGAATTCATCCCACAGCCTCAGCTTAAAATCATCTCCACACCTGTCGCACGGGGCTACTACGCTGCCATCAATGTCAAAATGCAACATGAAAAAGTTGCTCTTCTTATCAAAATCAAGCGTTATGCGTGCGCTCCAGTCTTTAAAACTTTCATCCGCCTCATGTGCCTGCATAAAACGATCATCGATGTCGTATACAAACTTATGTGGCCCCGGTTTTAATCCCTGCCAGGCTATTTCATATTCCCGGTTGTGCTTCATTTGGTCAATACCAGTTTGCAGTTCCAGTTCAAAAAGTAAAAAATTATTTATTTAAAATAACCATTTACTGCCATTCCTCAACTCCAAACGGGCTGCAAATGTAGGAAAAAATACCTGAATTACATCAATTTATTTCTCTTTACTAAAAATGCATGCAGTACTTCCTCCACAGGCTGTGAAAGGTCTACCGGTATACGATCGACCTGATACTGGTGGCATTTGCTTTCTATCGTTTCCCTGAACTCCTTCATTTTACTTACATATTGCTCTTTTATCTGTTGTGGCTGTAGTTTTATGCGCTCTCCGCTCTCCATATCCACAAACTCATAAGGGCGGTTCTCGAACTCAAAATCCATTTCCATGGCACCGTCCATCACATGAAATAAAATAACTTCATGCTTGTTGTAACGCAGATGCTGCAAGGCAGAAAAAAGCTCATCAATATTATCAGCATCATCCATCATATCACTGAATATGACTATGAGTGAACGTTTGTGCATCTGCTCGGCAATGAGGTGCAGGGCTTTTGCAGCGTTGGTCACTTTATTTTCGCTGTTGAGGTCGATCGTTCTCTGCAACTCATTCATCAACAACCTGTAATGGCTATTGGTAGAGCGACAATCGGACAGGAAATTTACTTCATGATCGAATAAGGCAAGGGATGCAGCATCCAGCTGCCTTTTGAGCAGTTGTAGCAGACTTGCAGCAGCTACACATGAGAATTGCAGTTTACTGGCTTTTTTCTCATCTTTAGGGAACTGCATGGAGGATGAAGTATCAACTACCAGGCAGCAACGCAGATTTGTTTCCTCTTCAAAGCGTTTTATAAACAACTTATCGGTACGGCCATAGACGCGCCAATCGATATAACGTAGTGGGTCGCCCGGATTGTAGAGACGGTGCTCGGCAAACTCCACAGAAAACCCATGAAAGGGACTTTTGTGCAGGCCTATAATGAACCCTTCTACCACTTGCCGTGCTATAAGCTCTAAATTATCTGATATGGGTTGTTTTAATATCATCTTTGTTAACTACACTCAAAAAAATCGACATATAATCATTGATTATCAAATAATTAGCGATAAAATCTGCTACAAAAATTCGACAAAAGACTGCACTTTAGCGACACTGTCGTGGTTTCATTTCTTTCTGAAGGGAAAACACCATAGTTGTGCTCCAAAGTTCTTGAATAGTATTGTCATCTGCAAAAGAAAGATCTGGAGAACAGATATAAACAAAAAAGCAGCGCTGGCATGCAGTTGAGCTGCTTTTAAGAATGATAATCTTTATTGTTTCTCTATTTTTTGTGTCAGGGCATTTCCGCCATGTGTTGGTATTGCTTCGAGTGTATATATACCTGGTGCAATAGCTTTCACATCTATTTTTTGCTGTGTGTTGGCGTTTGTAGTTTGTGTATAGAGGGTTTTGCCAGTAGCATCTACAAGCCTTACAGTATATGCCGCATTATCTTTAGCTGTTATTATATAGTTGAAATTATCCGTTACAGGATTAGGGATTATCTGCAAACCCACATTGTTATTATTAATTGTAGTTACTCCAGTCGTTACGAGTGGGAACATCGCATTGTTCAGCGCCATAAGCCCGTTACCCGGATAGGTAGTATGTATACCAGATGCCGCAAAGTTCGCAGTAATGAACGCACCTGTTGTATTGTATTTCCACACCGTACCATTTGTAGTATAATCAGATCCCTGGTCTTGTCCCTGATCGTTAATGTAAAGCGTATCTGCATCAAAGAGCAGGCCACCTAACTTACCTCCGGGTATGTAATCGACGGTTGCAGAGGCCGCAGGCACTATATAGGTAGGGTTGCCTGCGCTCCCGCCTGTTGATGGGCTTGCCAGAAGAGTTGTTATCCATGCTGCACTGATTTTTGCAAGAGTACCCTGCCCTGCGTCATTTGTAAGGTAATCATCATTGTTATTACCTATCCAGAGGTTACCTGCTGCATCACTAGACACGCCTTCAGGAGCCGATAGAAGGTTCACCATTATTGTTGAACCCGTTACATCTGTAGCTGTGTAAGACTTTGTCGCATCATTGGTTATTTTATAATAATTGTCTTTAACACCACCTTTATAACAAATAAGATAGTGCTTTGAAGGGTCATCAGACGGATCCCAGGTAGTCATCCACAGATTTCCACTAATGTCAAAGGTGATATTTGCACAGTATGTTGCCACGCTATTATCATCGTAATAGCTTGCAAACTGGCTAACAGATGTATAACCTGAAGCAGCGGTTGCCATATATACACCGGCATCTGATGAGCCATTGTAAAATGTTGCAATGTATAAATCTCCGTTTGCAGGATTTATAGTTATACCTGCTGTTGACAAGCCGTTTGTCGCATCCTGCGGTTTTATGGCTATCGGAGCAGTAGCTGTACGCACAGGATATACGTCAGCATAGTTATAAATAAGCACTCCACCGGAATTGCCAAGGTCTAAAGAAATGAATATTTTGTTATTGTAAATCACCACATCATTTATTCCAGAGGTCCCTGCAACTCCCCATGCAGTGGCTACATCTGCCGAGATATTGAGTATAAAATACGGTGATGCAGCTGCCGCAACATCCTTATTATAAAAACGCACTTTATTCTCGCCGTAATATGGCTGAGCGATATATTGCTGAGCTTGTATATTGATGGTGCCAAGTACAGAAAACAGCACAGTCGCAATGTTTAACAACTGAAATTTTTTCATAAGCTGAAATTTAAATTTTGAATGGTTTACTGTCATCTAAAGGTCTGCATATTACATGGTAAATAAAACATTCGCTCATATTAAATTATGCGTAGCAGAGGGCAATCATTATCCATTTCTATCATAAATTTTGCATTTTAAGTTCCTATCACTATCTTCATCCGCAAATAGAGCAGCGTTCATGAAATTTCGCATATTATTCTTACTGGCATTGGCGGTTACAGGCATCCTATCTATGAGTTCTTGTGTTAAAAGCTACACCTGCCATTGTGTAATATCTTATAGCGGTACGCCCGGCTTGCCCGATACAGTAATAAAAGAATATACGGTAAAGGATACAAAATCCGGCGCGAAGAGTAAGTGCAGCAGTGAATCCGGCACGTACAATAACAACGGTATCATGACCGATGAACACTGCTATATATATTAATAAAGGTTTAGCAAATCCCTTTTCTTTTATCTGTTATTTTTGAGCGGTAATGATGAACAGTTTATCGCTTACCCGCAAAGACAAATATTTTTACTTAGCACGCACTATAGGCATCGTTTTGCTAATAGCCATGGGTGGGCTGTTCCTTTTTTCGGGATACAGCAAGATATATTCTCAAAGTTCGTTTGATAATTTTCAATGGACATTCCTGGATCTTGGCATCAGCAGCGTGACGCTTGCCGGCATTATAGCGCGCGTGATGATAGGACTGGAGTTCGCATTGGGATTGCTGCTTATCTTTCATATCTATCTTAAAGAGTTTACTTATAAGGCGGTAATAGCATTGCTATCAATATTCATCGTGTACCTTATATTCGTAATTATAAAGCAGGGCAATACTGGGAACTGCGGCTGCTTTGGCGACAAACTGGCGATGAAGCCATTGGCTGCCATCTACAAGAATATATTGATGATCGCAGCCACCGTGTTGCTGATGTATATATACCCCATAAAGCCGTATAAAAATCAGGAATGGGTGGGAATGGCGCTGACCATGGCATGCCTTGTAATACCGTTTATAGTACAGCCGCTGGATATGGGCACGTCACCTGAGCCACAGCACTCGAAGGTGAACCTGGGACTATTATATAACTACACACCCGCGCCGGATATTGATCTAAGACATGGCAAGCATATAGTGGCCTTTATGAGCCTTACCTGCCCTCATTGTAAGAAGGCTGCCTATTTGATGGGCATTATACATAAGAGCCACCCTACCCTGCCGCTATACATGGTGCTGGATGGTGCGGAAGCACACGAAGATGCTTTCTGGGACGAGACACACGCGCAAGATGTGCCACATCTTATCTATCGTCATTCTGAGGACTTTCTGCAATTGGCGGGTAGCTCGGTACCATCTGTATATTGGATGGAAGGCGATAGTATCGAGTACAAAAGTGTGAACGCTTACTACCAGCTGGATCCTAAGGTGATGGAGGATTGGATGGCCGGGAAGGCTTTTAAATAAGAGGCTGCTTGCATCTCTTGTATAGGGACAGTCTGCAGGTGCAGGATGCAGCTATATATATCTGTTTAGGGCAGTGGTTGGAAGCCGAATTGAGTGGCACTTGCTGTTCTTTTTCCCACACAATGTCTTTGCGAGGAGTACATAGACATTGTGTGGGCTACGACAAAGCAATCTATTTAGTCGATTAAATCGTGTTACGTTAGATCGCTTCGTTTCTCGCAAGGATATCGTTGCTTTTTAGTGCTACAATTGTTTTGATTACTTTTGCGGCATGGCAGATGAGTATATAGCAGAAGATGTGTGGGATGATGAAGACCCGGACGTGGATGTGACGGAGGAAAATGATGTACCCGTAGAGCGGCTACGTTATACGGCTGAAAAAGGCATTGTGCCCCTGCGTATAGATAAATTCCTGATGATAAGGCTGGAAGGTGCTACCCGTAATAAGGTGCAGCAGGCCATTGACGAAGGCTTTATACTGGTGAATAATGCCATAGTAAAGAGCAACTACAAAGTAAAGCCCAATGACGAGATCATTGTATTTGAAACACGCCACCCCGAGAGTAGTGAAGTAATACCACAGGATATACCGCTTGATGTTGTGTATGAGGATGATGACCTGATGATCGTAAACAAAAAGGCGGGCATGGTGGTGCATCCCGGCTGTGGCAACTATACGGGCACGCTCGTAAATGCACTGGCATATTACCTGCAAAAAGAAGAGATCGATACGTTGAACCTGAACCGCGTGGGACTTGTGCATCGCATTGATAAGGATACTACAGGCCTCGTAGTGATTGCCAAAAAGGAAAAGGCTATGACCGACCTTGCGGCACAGTTTAAAAAGCATACCGTGTACCGCCGCTATGTGGCGCTGGCCTGGGGCGACCTGGCTGAAGACGAAGGAACTATTGTAGCGCACATAGGCCGCAACCTGCGTTTCAGAAAGATAATGGATGCCTTCCCTGACGGTGATTATGGCAAGGAAGCGATAACCCACTATAAGGTACTGGAGCGATTTAACTATGCTACGCTGGTAGAGCTAAGGCTGGAAACAGGCCGCACACACCAGATACGTGTACACATGAAGCACATAGGGCATCCGCTATTCAACGATGCTACTTATGGCGGCAATTTTATAGTGAAGGGTACGGTGTTCAACAAATACAAGCAATTCATCGATAACTGTTTTAAGATACTGACAAGGCAGGCGCTGCATGCAAAAGAGATAGGCATAGTGCACCCTGTAACAGGTGAAGAGATGCGCTTTAACAGCGATCTGCCGGCAGATATGCAGGAGGTAATAGAGAAATGGCGCAGCTATACCGGCGGAATGACCAAGCAGCTGCGGGAGAAACTTGATAACAACTGATAATGAAGTATTTATTAACTATCAGTTGTTAAATTAACAATCGGACAGCACCTGTAGGGGTGGCGTTTCGGGAAATTTTACTATCTTTGTTTTTGAATTAAATTTAAACTTTTTTATATGTCAATACTGAATATCACCCCCCAACTGCTGTTTCACATGCCAGGCGGCGACCAGTGGATATGGATCGTACTTATTGTTGTAATATTTTTTGGCGGTAAGAAAATACCTGAACTGGCGAAAGGCCTGGGTAAGGGTATACGTGAATTTAACCACGCTAAAGAAGGTATAAAGAGTGATATACAGGCTGGTATCAAGGACCAGGAAAAAATACAGAATACAGAGTCTACAAGTACTACAACTACTCCGCCTCCTGTAAATACAACAACAAACGCATAAACGCCCCTGCCGCACACGCCCGCGGCTATGGTCTTTTTTTAACTAAAGCTTCCCTTAACAGGGTTGCATGCTTCACCGCTTAAACAACGATAAAACATGCAATATAAAGTTCTTTTACTGGTGCCCCTTCTTGCAATCACTGCGCCTTCTATGGCGCAGAAGTACCAGGATTTTTCTATGAAGGGTTCATCGCGCAGGATAAAGTCTGATACTACGATCATATACGTTGGTAAGTCTGCAGAGGCTCCCCATACATTAGCATGCTATACCCCATCCGCAAATGCAACAAAGGGCAGTGCGGCGATGGGTACAGATGGTAAGGTGAAGTACAAACCAGTGCCGCTGGCAGGGGAAAAGTCGTACTTCGGTGATATGAACGATTATATGAACGACTTTGTACGCAAGTACCTACAACTTCATAATTCCACACTCAATGTTGTGCAGGATAAGAGCGCTACGCCCTTTAGCCTGATAGATAATGTACTGGAGAAGAATAACATTCCCAAACAGCTTAAATACCTTGCTGTAATAGAATCTGCGCTCAACCATAACGCGGTATCGCAAGCAGGAGCAATAGGCCCATGGCAGCTTATGGAGTCGACAGCACGTATGATGGGGCTGTCTGTAAGTCGCCACAGGGATGACCGTACAGACTGGTATAAGTCTACTAATGCAGCTGCAAAATATCTTACCATGCTTTATGGCCAGTTCAATGACTGGCTGCTGGTGGTAGCTGCATACAATAGTGGCCCGGTACCTGTGCAGCGCGCTATAGAGCGTACCGGCAGCCGCAACTTCTGGACGATAAAGCCTTACCTGCCGCGTGAAACGCAGGGACACGTACTGGCCTTCGTAGCTACTGCAAGCATTTTCGAGAATCTGAGCAAATTTATTGGCCTGGGCAGTATACCACTGGATTTTCAATTCAATAAAGATGAAGAACCGGTAAAAACGGTGAACGGTAAAGCGGTAGCAATAGCAAAACCGCAGTTTACGGATGACGAGTTAAAGAGCATGTCGATAGTACGTATCTCTGAGCCACTGCACCCTGACCTTTTGTGCTCTGAATTAGGTATTGATAAATCATTGCTGAAGAAGTGGAATCCCGATTATGAACTATTCGTTTATAACACCTACCCTACCAAGTATTACAGTCTGCGTATACCAAAAGATAAGTTGGAAGTTTTTATGCAGAAGAAGGATTACCTGACCAAAAAGTCGCATACCATCTACAATAACATGAACATGTAATGTCCAATGTTATTAATGTAAAAAAGTTTTTTTGCTGAATAAATATTTTAAATTACCTTTGCAGTCCTTAAAAACAATGCAATAAATGGCAAATCATAAAGCAACCAAAAAAGATGTTCGTCAAAGTGAAAAGCGTCGCGATCGTAACCGTTACTATGGTAAAACGACCCGTAATGCAATGCGCACACTGTTAGCATCTACTGATAAAGCAGCATCACAGGAAGATCTTAAGAAGGTTATATCTATGATAGATAAGCTGGCTAAGCGTAATGTAATACACAAGAACAAGGCAAGCAACCTGAAATCCGGTATCGTAAAGAGGGTTAACGCACTGGCGTAATTCTACTTCAATATATTTTGAAAGCCCCGCAACAGCGGGGCTTTTTTCGTGTATAGTTGTTAAATAAATCAAAAAACGGAAAATCAGTTTTGTACTTACGAAAATATTCGTACGTTTGCTTACGAAATCATTCGTAGGTAATCATGAATCTATATACCCTATCAAAACGAATGGTTCCTGAAAAAATACAAACGATATAATGAACAATATAATAAAGCCTACCGACAGCGAACTGGAGATATTGAACATACTCTGGGAAAAAGGACCGAGCACGGTGCGCGAAATACATGAAGTGCTGGAACGCACTAAGGATGCAGGCTATACAACTACGTTGAAGCTGATGCAGATAATGAATGAAAAGGGCCTTGTAAAGCGCGACCCTACAAACAGGAGCCATGTGTACGAGGCAAATGTATCGCAGGAGAAGACACAGGGGCAACTGCTACAGCGAATGATAGAGAATGTATTCAATGGATCTGCATCGCAATTAGTGATGCAGGCGCTAGGTAGCCACAAAGCAGATGCCACGGAACTGGATAAGATAAAAAAGTACCTGGAAGAGATGGAAAGAAAGGGTAAGTAAATGTTTTAATAAACTCACTACATCATAAAACCATTTTATGAATACTACACTGTCATCCGCATCATTGCTCATACATTCCTTCGGGTGGGCGCTTATCTACTCCCTGTGGCAGGGTGTGCTTATCTATGGTGCGCTAAGCATATTGCTAAAACTGCTCCCAAACGCTAATGCAAGAACGAAGTACTATGTATCATCAACGGCCATGCTGGGATTATTTGGCTGGTTCGCGGGGACAGGGTACAGCCAGTGGCAAACACTGAAGGGTGTGACGGTATTCGTAACACAGGAAGGGACGGGCATACTATCGGGCAAGACATACGCTATACATACTATACCACAGGAAGCGGTACATAACGACTGGCTGCATACCATGCTATATCAACTGGAACAGTATATGCCGTATATAGTGAGCGTATATGTGGCAGGGTTGCTGCTGATGGCGGTGCGGTTTGCAGTAAATCTGTGGCGGGTAACAAGGTTAAAGACACAAGGGATATCTGCGCCGGAAAAGGAATGGAGTGACTACGTGCAGCAATGGAAGAAACACTTCAATATACTGCGGCCGGTGGCATTGTACCTATCGGATAAAGTAGCAATACCTATGATGATGGGTATTTTAAGACCGGTAATACTTATCCCTGTTGCTACCATTAATCATCTAAGTGCTGAGCAACTGGAAGCAATACTGCTGCACGAGCTGGCACACATAAAACGTCATGATTATCTGCTGAATATTTTACAAACGGTTGTAGAAACAATTCTGTTCTTCAATCCATTTGCATGGCTTATCTCTTCGCTGATACGAAGGGAGCGTGAGCACTGCTGCGATGACCTGGTAGTGGCGCATACTATAACGCCCCTACCCTACGCGCACGCGCTGGCCATGCTGGAAGCTAACCGTAAAAATGTGCTGGCCATGGCGGCCACAGGACGTAAACAACATTTATTTAACCGCATTAAACGAATAATGGAAATGAAAAAGAATTCCGTTAATTACAGCCAATTAGTACTTATTGTATTGGGCGTTGCAGCCATAACAATAGCGGTAGCATGCTTCTCGCCATCCTTTGCGCAGAAAACAAAAACAGATGGCAAGGACAGCACAGGTAAGAAGAACACTTACGTTTACACAGAAACCTATACCACCGATAAGGATGGCAATACAAAGAAGGAAGTAAACAAAGAAAAACAAAGCGAAGATATCAATGATAAGGACGATGCTAATATGGATATGACCTTTGGTGATGGCGATTCGCTGAATGTAAGCAACATTATAAAGATGAGTATGCGTATGGTGGATAGCTCGCTGCAGGCAGTAGACTGGAACGAGATAAACAAAGAAATTGCGGATGCAAAGAAAGAAGTAGGTAATATCGACTGGAAGAGCGTGAATAAAGATATAGCAGACGCCCAAAAAGAGATAGACAACATAGACTGGAAACAGATACAGAAAGAAGTAGATAAGGGGATGAAAGAAGTGAATGACTCCAAGGTACGCAGGGAGGTAGAAAAAGCTATGGCAGATGCTAAACGCGAAGTAGCTATGGCGCGGATAGAGGTAATAAAAGCTCAAAAACAACAGAAGGAAGCAATGGAAGAGTTGCCGGAGGCTGTACCATCTCCTCGACCACAGCCGCATATTAATAAAATTGATGGAGAGGAGTTTCAAGTAAACAAGGGTACGATCAAAATTCATGCAACTTCACCCACGCGCGTTCATAACAGCGACGGTACCTCTTTTGATGATGTATTGAACAATATGAAAAATGATGGCTTAATTACTCGTACAGCTAAGGTAACAATTGCAAATAGCGAAGGTAACCTTTATATAAACGGAAGGCAGCAATCTGCAGCTGTATATGAGAAATACAAGGATTATTTTCCAAGTAAAGGGTCAGTTGAAGTAGAAGTAGATGGAAATATGACCACCACCATTGCCAACCCAACAATTGAAAAATAGTTTTTGTAGAGCGAAGAGCCTCTTGCTGAAAGGCGGGGGCTTTTTCGTATTTTCATAAAAAACAGGAGATGCAGGTCGGCAGGAATGACTGGAAAATAATACAGCGGGCGGTGGATGAGTGGGAACAGGAAGGGAAACTAACTACCGACAAGGCTAAAGAACTGCGCGAAAGTGTGGCCTTTGAAGCCACAGAAAAACAACAGCTTGCCAATTACTTTTTCTTTATAGCCCTGTTTTGTGGGCTGCTGGCGTTTGGGGCAATATTTATTGATGATAAACTACTGGAAAGATTCAAACGCTATTTTTCACTGAGTGACATTATCATAGCGGCGCTCACAGCAGCGATAGCCGTTGTATGGTTTTGGTATGTGCGTAAGAAAAGACACAAGCTCAGTTATGTATCGTACGAGCTGAATATGATTCCCGGCGCACTGGCAGCCATTACATCGCTGGTGTACATTTGTAAGGAAATTAATGTGAGCACGGATTACGCCTATTTTTTAGGCGGCGCGGCTGTGCTATTCGTATGGCTCAGTGTGTGGTTCCGTTCGCAGAGTTTGTGGGTGGTGGCTGTAATGGCAGCAATGGGCTGGTATGGGTACTATACAGAGCAGCATGCAGTGAATAATCTGTTCCTGGATATGAACTATGCTTTGCGGTTCACTGCCTTTGGCGGAATTGTGCTACTTATTGCAGCAACACAAACACGTATAAAAGCTTTGAGCTTTACTGTGCGTATTACCCTCATTGCAGGGCTTATTATATTGCTTACAGGATTGTGGGGTGCATCTATTTATGGTAACTATGGCAACATATATGAGTGGGAGAAGATAAAGCAAACACATGTGCTGGTGTACGGTATCATCTTTGGTGTCGTATCGGCCATAGTGTTTTACTGCGGAATACGCTATAAAGACAATATGGTGCGCGATATGGGGATCATCTTTTTATTGTTGAATCTGTATTCGAGATATTTTGAATTTTTCTGGGATACGATGAATAAGGGTATCTTCTTCCTTGTGTTGGCTGTAACATTTGGTTTCATTGGCAGATGGCTTACACGTGGCAGCAGGAAGAAGAAAAGTGTATGATGTGCTTACTAAGCTTATTTTTGCGCTGAAAATTATCTTTTACAACTCCATATTATAACGTGCCGAGGTATTTTATAGAAATAATGTATGATGGTACGGCCTTTCATGGCTCGCAACTGCAGGGGGAAACACCTACAGTGCAGCTGGAGGTGAATAAGGCGCTGAGCACACTGCTGCGCACCAATATGCTGACCGTTGGCGCCAGCAGAACAGATGAGGGTGTACATGCAATGTGCAACTATTATCATTTTGATACGGAGCAAGAACTGCCTGCTGCTTTCCTATACAATTTTAATGCTGTTATACCACGCACTATTGCCGGTAAAAATATTTACATGGCGAATGATACGGAGACCAATGCACGCTTCGCAGCGGTGAGCAGGCAATACAGATACCGGATATATGCAAGGCGCAATCCTTTTCTTGTGGACAGAGCGTTGTTCTATCCATTCGCGATAGATAAAAATGTGCTGGATGAAACGGCGGCTATCATAAAAGAGTATGAACAGTTTGAATCGTTCTCGAAGCGGAAGACGGAAACCAAGACCTTTAAGTGCAAAATAGCGACCTCGTACTGGGAAGAAAAAGACGGTGAGTTGCATTACATAGTTGAGGCTAATCGTTTCTTACGGGGAATGGTGAGGGGGCTTGTGGCTACGCAGTTGCATATAGCACGGGGTAAGCTACCGACTGATACTTTAAGGCGCATATTGGAAGCGCAGGACTGTACAAAGGCATATTTTAATGTGGCTGGTCACGGGCTGTACCTGGAACAGATCGTTTATCCGGAGGGGTTGCTGACGAGAGTAATGTGAGTCGTTACCCTGATATTAACCACGGAGGGCACGAAGGCGTTGCGGCTATTGGGCACAAAGACCAAAACTATTGAACCGCTCCTCCTTCGCTGAAGCTACGGCGGATGAAAGAAGGTGCAGAGACGCAAAGCGTGCATTACTCATTCAACTAAAACAGCGGTAACTGGTTATTCTTCATTCTTCTGAAAGCGGAGGTATTCCATTCCATTTTTGTTTCATTAAGATGGTACTTGCGGCAGTAGAGCTGGAATTGTGTTTTTATCAGCTCAGCGAATTTACCATCACCTACTATGCGGTTACCAAATCGGCTATCGTTTACTGTGCCATCGTGGCACTCGCATATCTGGTGCCATACTTTTGGCGCGCGGTCGGGGAAGGCTTTGAAGAGCCAGTCTTTAAAGATATCGCCGATAGCACCATTGAGGCGCACTACTGTATACCCAGCCCATTTGGCGCCTGCTTCTGATGCGGCTTTCAGCACATCGTGCATGTGCATATCATTGAGCCCGGGAATAAGCGGAGCGTTCATTATGCCCACCGGTACGCCGGACTTTGCCATGGTCTCTACAACCTTTAACCGTGAGCGATACGATGCAGTGCGTGGCTCCAACACACGGCGCAGATCCTCATCGAGCGATGTTATAGAGGAAAATACACGTACCAGATTCAGCTTGTTGAGCTCTTGTATAATATCGAGGTCGCGGAGTACGAGGGCATTCTTTGATAGTATACCAACGGGGTTGCGGTACTCGAGGCATATCTCCAGCAGCGACCTTGTGATGCGCATCTTGCGCTCTATGGGCTGGTAGCAGTCGGTATTGCCTGATAGGGATATAGGGGCCGGCAACCAATTTTTATTATCAAAAAATTTACGCAATAAGGCAGGCGCATTCTTCTTCACTACTATGCGGCTCTCGAAGTCGATACCTGCGCTATACCCCCAGTACTCATGCGAATTGCGCGCGTAGCAGTAGATGCATCCATGCTCGCAGCCCTGGTAAGGGTTAGCGGAATACATCATGCCTACATCGGGGCTGGTGACGGTATTTACCAGTGTCTTGCTGGCATCGAGTATGTATTGGGTTTCGCTCTTTTCGTGCTCCCAATCGTCGATCCCTTCTACATGCTCCTGCATATAGGCGCCCTTTAAGAACCTGTTCTTAGGGTTGAACTGTGCTCCCCTGCCCTTCTCAAATCTATCGTTCGCGCTCTGGTTGATCATGGTTTTAGTTGTAAGTCGAGAGTCGTAAGTACGTTGCGACCATCTGTGTTTGTCATTATACGATGCTGTTAGCATCGGGTTTCATTTTTATGTACGGTCTATAAATATTTGATCCCTTCAGGATCGTGCATATTTATCTGAGTATTGTTTCATTATCGAATTAATAGTCATCATCCTGTAGTAGGTAATCATTTACCACATCGCCGGTAGCCGTGCTGAGGTCTCTTACGGATCCGAACCCTATGGCATCTTTCATAACGCCGAGCGTGAGCATTTCACTGCCCTTTCTTACAATGTTCTTCTTGTCGAAGCGGTCTTTAATATCGTACATCACCTTGCGCACCACATCGTGTTTTATCCGGTTATCGAACAGACTATACTGAAGTATTTTATCACTCACGAAATTCTGTATGCCCACACCCAATTGCATTGTGTTAGCATTGAACAGCACCGGTATATTATGACTGGTTTCGTATTCATGTATACGCTCCGCCAGGTATTGCCTTAGCTCCAGGGCATCCTGTACGGGTTGCGTTAGTTTTACCTTAGTATCCCAGCCGGTGCGGTCGTGGTAGCGGATAAAGAACGACACCTCTTTACAGAATATTTTGTTCTTCACCATACGCTGCTCAAGGCGGGTACATAAGGCAATGAACAAAGACTCCAATGTTTGCCTGTTGGCGCTTTGTGCGCTGCTTACTGTACGAGTGGCGCTCATGGTGCGCTGCTCATTGCTATAAATATCTACCTCGGCAAAATTGAGCCGCTTGTGCCAGTAGTTACCTACTACCCCACCAAATGCCTTGCGCAGCAAGGCCTCAGAAGCATGCCGCATCTCTAGGGGGGTGTTGATGCCTATCATTTTCAGCCTGCGTTCATTGGCGCTGGCTATGCCGGGCAGATCGGTGAGCTTTAATGTCGCCAGGTAGCCATCAATATTTTCAGGATTTATCTGTATGAGGCCATCGGGCTTTTGCAATTCCGTGCCCAATTTTGCAAGGAAGGAGTTAGGCGCTATACCAATGGAGCATTTAAGATAATCGTACTGTGCGGCTATATCCTTCTTTATGTTTTCGGCGATGCTTTTAAAGTCTGTCAGCACCCTTGTGTAAGAGGTAAAATTCATTGATGCCTCATCGATGCTCTTTGCCATTACATCGTCGCAATATTTTCTGAGAATGGCCATTACATCCACGTGTATCTTACGGTACCATGCCGGGTGTGTGGTGACGCATATTATGTCGGGACAGAGCACCTTGCAGTCGCCTAGCCGCATGCCTGTCTTTACGCCCATTCTTTTGGCTTCTATAGATGCCGCTATTACCGCGGCATTAGGGCTATCGTAAGTGAGCACCCCTACCGGCTTATTGCGTAGCTCGGGGTGTGCCTGCTGCTCGCAACTTGCGAAATAGCTGTTCATGTCAATATACATGACAATGGAGTCCTTAACCCCGGCTGCAGAGTTTTGGTGAAAGCCTCTGCGAGCCACGTCGTGCACAGCACTTGGGGCTTTTTTAGGCATTATTGACGAACAGTATTCCTCGCTTTCCATTGCAAGGCTAAGGTAAACTATTTGTCAAATAAATTGACAAATAATTGTCAATTTATTTAGAATTAGCTTTCTTCCCGTTGAAAATCACCCACTGAGGGTAAGAAAAAGAATGGAAAAAGAGGTTACTTTTATCCTTTAACTGATAATTAAGCTTATATGAATACAAAATTAACTGCAGTTGCTGCAGTGGTGGTATTGTTTGCCGCATGCAATCAGCCATCACAAAATACCCCTAAGGCCGATATCATCATGGCGGATATGGATACAACCGTAAATCCTGCCAATGATTTCTTTGACTACGCCAATGGTGGCTGGATAAAGAAAAACCCGATACCTGCTGACGAAACCGCATGGGGCATAGGCGAGCTGGTGCAGAAAGAATTATACGCACGCCTGCTACATATAAATGAGGAGGCACTGAAGAAAAATGAGCGTACCGGCACAGGACAGCAAATAGGCGATTTCTGGTACAGCGCCATGGATACAGCAGATATAGAAAAGAACGGCGATACACCACTGAAAGATGAGCTGGATAAGATAGCCACGCTAAAAACGCCACAGGATGTAATGACGCAGGCGGCGCACATGCACACCTACGGCGCCAATGTGTTCTTTGATGAGGGGGTATCGCAGGATACGAAGAACAGTGATATGGAGGCCTACTACATGAGCCAGGGCGGGCTGGGTATGCCGAACAGGGATTACTACTTTAATACCGATGCACGTACTATGAAGGTGCGCGAGGCATACCCTAAGTACCTTGCTACTATGCTGCAGCTGATGGGTAATGATGCCGCAACTGCGCAGCAGAAAGCCGCTAAGATACTGGCGTTGGAAACTACATTGGCAAAGTCATCGCGCAAGCTGGAAGACCTGCGCGACCCTTATACCAACTATAACAAAGTAGCCATCAGTCAGCTACACACATTGGCACCGGGCACTGACTGGCCTGTGTACCTTAAGGATATGGGCGTGAAGTCTGTGGACAGTGTGATTGTAGGCCAGCCAGAGTTTTACAAGGAACTGGATAAGGCGATAGCAAGCACAGATATGCAGACGTTGAAAGATTATATGTCGGTGAGGTTAGTAGCAACCTTTGCCGGTTACCTGAGCAAGCCGTTTGAACAGGCTAACTTTGATTTCTATTCTAAAACGATACGTGGCGCACAAGAGGAGCACCCACGCTGGCGCAGGGCGCTCGATGCTGAAGAAGGCGCGATCGGCGAGGCTTTGGGACAATTGTTTGTAAAGGAATACTTCGACAAGACCGCTAAAGACCGCTACGAGCAGGTAGTAGAAAACGTGCGTAATGCTTACAAGGCACGTATGGAAAAGCTGGACTGGATGACCGACAGCACCAAACAAAAGGCGATACACAAGCTAATGGCTATAAAGAAAAAAGTTGGCTATCCTGACAAATGGAAGGATTTCTCGGCTTTGAAAATAGACCGTGGGCCTTATGCGCTGAACATGATGCGCGCCAACCAATGGTGGAACAACTATGAGATGAGCAAGCTTGGCAAGCCGGTAGACCGCAACGAATGGAGCATGACACCACAGACATATAATGCATACTACAACGAATCGAACAACGAAATAGTGTTGCCGGCAGCAATGATGACTGTACCTGGTTTTAAGGACGCAGAGCTGGATGACGCATTAGTATATGGCTATACAGCGGCATCGACCGTGGGACATGAGATAACACATGGCTTTGACGATGAGGGTCGCAAATTTGATGAGCATGGTAACCTGAGCAACTGGTGGAACGCTACAGATACTGCTAACTTCAACAAACGTTCTAATGTGCTGGCTATGCAGTTCAGCAAAATGACACCGCTGGATACTATGCATATAAATGGTAAGGCTACGCTGGGCGAAAATCTTGCTGATCTGGGTGGTATACTGATAGGCCTCGATGCATTTAAACAAACGGATACCTATAAAAAAGGTGAAAAGATAAATGGTATGACGCCATTGCAGCGTTTCTTCCTTGGCTATTCTCTTGGATGGCTGCTGGAGGAGCGCCCTGAAAGAATAGCAACGCAGTTACTTACAGATGTGCATGCACCGGCTAAGAATCGCGTAAATGGCCCATTCCCGAATGTGCCTGACTTTTATGAAGCGTTTAATGTGAAGCCGGGTGATAAGATGTACCTGCCTGACAGTGCACGTGTGCACCTCTGGTAATTTATGATTTGATTATTTATGATGTATGATATTGCGGGCGCCGGTGGTGCCCGTTTTTTGTGTAGTTTTATTGCGGGCTTTTAACTACGGAGAGCACAGAGATCAAATATATTGGGTGAAATCATGAAGGAAAGATTATTGACAGCTTTATTAATTATGTATTGTTCATTTTGTGGTGCACAACATAAAATGGAATATGTAAAGGTGGATAGTGCACCGGTAGTGCTGCTGGTGCCGGAGTTCTTTTCTTATGCGCCTTCTTATAAAAGGGATACTGTATTTACGTTTGAATGCTTTGATGAGGATGATAGCCTGATACACGAGGTGAAGGATTTTACGCAAGTGAAGTATGTGTCGCAGATGAAAAGCTTTACAGATTCAAACCATACTTATAGAGATGATGACGGCAAGTATAAGCCACTACCTGTATCCACTATAATGGTACGTTACGATAGGCAGGGCGAGCATAACTGGCTATCGGTGAACTATGCTACCAATAAATATACCGAGCTGATAGAGGCAACGGATGACATTGTGAAAACTGATACCATCAATAGTGTAAATACTATAACACATAGCCCTGAACAGGCAGTGATCGTAAATTATTATAAGGTGCAGAAAGTTAAATAGACGCTTCCATCCATTCTTCTTTTACTTTTTCCATAGCGCCATCATTACATGTGATCACGGCCAGTCGCTCTATTACCCTTTCTACAAGTGCATCGGGGCAAGATGCGCCCGATGTGATCATAACCCGAAGGGGACGATGTGTGGGTAGATAATCGACGCTGATTTTTTCTGCATGTTGGTGCAGGTCGAAATGACGTATCTCATTTGCAGAGATAATACAATGTTCATCATTGATAAAATAAGTAGGCAGGGTAAGCTCACAAAGCTCTACGAGGTGCGAGGTATTTGAGCTGTTATAGCCACCTATTACTATGGCTATATCGGCCGGCTCCTGCAGCATACCTTGTACCGCGCTCTGGTTATCGTTAGTGGCGTAGCAAAGCGTATCGCGGGTATCGGCAAAGCGCTCATTTGTTTTTTCGGCCGGTGTATTGTAGTGGGCTACGATCACTTGTTTTAGATAGTCAGCTATGGCCTGTGTTTCGCTGGCGAGCATGGTGGTCTGGTTTACTACGCCTATGCGTTGCAGATCTTTTGTTACATCAAATCCTTCTGAGAATTGCCCTTTGAAGGTTTCATAAAAACTATTTGCCGGTAATGCCCCGGTAATATATTTTGCAAGCACCTCCGCCTCTGCCATATCTTTTACAACCACCGTTGGCGTTATAGCTTTACTGTGCGAGAAGGTAGCCCTTGTTTCTTCATGATTAGGCTTGCCATGCACTACTATTGTATATCCATCATCCCCTATTTTCTCTGCCCTGTTCCATACTTTTTCTACAAACGGACAGGTAGTTTCGTAATGGGTGGGATCTATACCTTTATCACGTAGCTTCTGCGCCAATTCGAGCGTTGTACCAAAGGCGGGTATAATGACGATATCATCGCTATTGAGGTCGTCCCACGGCATAAGCATATTGCCCTTCGTATCCATAATAAAACTGACACCAAGTGCCTGCAGATCAGCATTAACTCCCGGGTTGTGTATCATTTCACTAAGCAGGAAGATGCGCTTTCCGGGATTGTCTTTTATAGCTTTGAATGCTATCTCTATGGCATTCTCTACACCATAACAAAACCCAAAGTGCCGTGCAAGGATTACCTGCAGGCTGCCGAGATTGAGTATAGCGGGTGTAAAATCCCGTTTCATCTTATCTGCAGCCTTGCGTTTTTGCTTTATAGCGGTTACAAGCGGGCTGCGGTAGTGTTCGGGAACTTCAAAAGACTTCATAGACGATGCAAATTTACAAAAAACGGCTGACAGGAGCTATTATTCAAGATAGGCCATGTCATCCGCTGTAAGTTGTATATCAGCAGCCTTAATATTTTCTTCAAAATGCTTTAATGAAGAGGTGCCGGGAATGGGTAGTATCCACGGCGAGCGGTGTAGTAACCATGCTATATTTATCTGTGCTTCTGTTGCATTATACTTTTGCGCTATTTCTGCTATGCGGGTGTCTTTTTTAGATTTTGATGTAAGTATCGACCAGTAAGGTATCAACGGTATACTGTGCTGTTCGCATATAGCCAACACTTCTTCGCCACCATTGCTTTCTCCATAGAGCGATGTCTGGCTTACGCGCTGGCTGTGCCCGAACATATTTTCTACGGAAGCCACCTCGCCCATCTTCATTGCTGTTTCCAGGTGCTTTGGAGTTACATTGCTTACACCTACGTGTAATATCTTGCCCTCTTGCTGCATTTTATACATTGCCTCCATTGATTCTTCGAAGGTAGTTGTGCCATGCATCACCCTGAAATGCACCAGGGTTATCTGTTCCAGCTTTAACGTACGTAGGTTATTCTCTATACTGCTACGCAGGTTTTCAGGACTATTGAATGGTATCCAGCTTTTATCGGGTTTTCTGGCTCCGCCTACCTTTGTGCATATTACCACGTCATTCGGGTAAGGGTATAATGCTTCCGCTATCAGGCGATTGGTCACGTCTTCGCCATAGTAGTCGGCAGTGTCTATGAATTGTATGCCACTTTTTACGGCTTGTTTTAGTATTTCCAGTGCCTGTGGCCTGTCGGCAGGCTCACCGTATATACCCTCGCCGGTGAGGCGCATGGTGCCGTAGCCCATACGATTCACGTGTAGTGGATGTTTGCTGTTACCAGCTATTGTAATTGTTTTTGGAATGTTCATGCTGTGATAAGTTATTGTTCAATGAAGTTAGCCGATAAACCAACGGCGCATTATAAGGTTTTGTTATTCTTATATATTACATCATACCTTTTATAAGATTACCGAGCTTCTTTAAAGCTTTATCTACCTCCGGCGTCCACTCCATACCAAAACTAAGGCGCATACAATTCTGATACCTGTCTTGCAGGCTGAACATAGCACCGGGGGCTATACTTATTTTGTGTTGCATGGCTTCCTGATATAAATGATATGTGTCTATCTTTTTATCCAGCTCCATCCACAATATAAAGCCACCCTGCGGATTTGTAAGCTTTACACCTTCGGGGAAATATTCGCCTATGGCCCGGGTAAACTGGAGGCAATTGGAATGCAGGGTCTGCCGTAGTTTTCTAAGGTGATGTTCGTACCGGCCGGTAGCAAGAAAATTAGCAATCGCTGCCTGTTGCACGGTTGCAGAAGTAATGCTATGATAAAGCTTTAACCGCTTTATCTTGTCTGCATATTTACCGGGTGCCACCCACCCTACTCTGTAACCGGGTGCAAGTGTTTTAGAGATAGAACTGCAAAGTATCACGTTACCTTCTTCATCAAAACTCTTGCATGTCTTCGGCCGCTTCTTACCAAAATAGACGTCGCCATACAGGTCGTCTTCTATGAGCGGCACACCATTGTGCGACAATAATTTTACCATTGCTTCTTTCTGCTCATCGGGCATACAGTAACCAAGCGGGTTACTGAAATTAGATACAAGAAAGAGCGCCTTTACTTTATGCTTTTGCAATGCCTTTTTCACATCGTCTGGGTCTACACCGGTATCCGGGTCTGTAGGTAGTTCTAATACCTTCAACCCTATACTTTGAGCAAAACGCAGCATACCAAAGTATACAGGGCTTTCTACAGCTATCGTATCACCTTTCTGCGTTAGTGCCATAAGGCTGTATGCTATTGCATTCATGCAGCCTGCTGTGGTTATCAGTTCATCAGCACGCAGGTTGCCACCCCAGTTGATAGACCAGCGTGCTATCTGCCTGCGCAGCAGCTCATTACCTTGTATCTGCTCGTACGATGTACCATTAGCGGGTAATTCACGCACTGCCTGCATCAATGCTTTATTAAGCTTTGCCAGCGGCAATATCTCCGGTGTAGGTACGCTGAGCGAAAAACGTGTAGCGCCGCTCATCGACAGATCGTCGTATACTTCACCTATTAGTGCTTCTACATTTTTTGACTTCACAGCAGGTTGCGGATTACTCTTTTCTATTTTGCGCGGAAAGCGTGATGGGTTGAACCGAACAAAGTATCCTGATTGTGGCCGCGACTCTATAAGCCCCTTGCCCTCAAGGTGATAGTATGCCTGTAACGTAGTGCTGACGCTTATTCCATGCTCCTTGCTGAGCACGCGTACGGAAGGTAGTTTGTCACCAATGTTCAGCACTTTCGTCATTATTTGTTGCTCTATAATGTCTGATACATGCAGGTATATATGTTCGTTCTTTCCCTTGATTTCCGTTTTCATAAAATAGACTGTTATGGTCAAAAATACGTAAATTGTATCTGTTTTATTTCAAAATATCTTAAGACTTTTGTGTTGTAAATGACGAAACAGACCAAGGCATATATAGCACTGATATTTATCTGCATCACCTGGGGCACCACGTATCTTGCTATCCGCATAGGCGTTCTTCATTATCCTGCGTTTCTATTTGCCGGCATCCGGCAATCGATAGCAGGTGTGTTGCTTATTACTATCGCATTAATGTTCAGCAAGAAGAGAGATCTTTCCCGCAAGAATATTCTCAGGCAGATGCTTATTGGCTTCCTGATGCTATCGCTGGGTAATGGCTGTGTAACGTGGGGCGAGAAATATATACCGAGCGGTATAGCAGCACTCATCTGTGCGCTAATGCCCTTATTCGCAGTGCTAATAAACCTTATGTCGTCCAAGAGAGATAAATTCAACTGGATGATAGGTGTGGGCCTGCTACTGGGTGTTTGTGGTGTAGGGCTCATCTTTAAGCACAACATTGCCGACCTAAGTAATCCAAAATATATCGGTGGTATACTGAGTGTGATACTCGCAACTATATCGTGGGCGATAGGCAGTATTTATAATAAAAAGAATGTCAACCCTGTAAATCCATTTTTCAATTCGGGTTTACAGCTTTTTTTTGGTGGCATTTTTATGCTGCTAATGAGCCTGGTAATAGATGACTATACTGGTATGCAATTATGGAATACTGAGGGCTTGTTAGCATTGGTGTATCTCATCATATTCGGCTCGCTGCTGGCGTATGCTGCTTATATGTATGCTCTTAGCGAACTACCAGTGGGTATTGCAACATTATACGCATATATCAATCCACTTATAGCCGTGCTGGTAGGCTATCTCGTACTGCATGAAGACCTGAATATATACACCGGCCTTGCCTTTATTACCATAGCGCTTAGCGTATACATAGTAAATAAAGGCTACAGAAAACAACACAGTATTGCACAATTAGTCGACATACATACAGAAGCATTTCCGGAGAATGCATCTGAATCATAACCACTCAAAATTATTACATTATGAGCCACACTATTTCAATTACACCACAGAAAGACAGAATAGTAAAAGACACGAAGTCGCTCCCATTCGGACAGACGCCAACGGAGCACATGTTTATAGCGGAATATAAGAACGGAGAATGGCATAACACACGTATAGTGCCATATCAAAACCTCGTTTTAAGCCCTATGACGCTTGCTTTACATTATGGGCAAACGGTTTTTGAAGGCATGAAGGCATTTGCAATGAAGGACGGCGCGGTCAACATCTTCAGAGTGAATAAGCACTACGAGCGTTTCTCAAAATCGCTGGTGCGTATGTGTATGCCGGCTGTACCTAGAGAGCTTTTCACCGAAGCACTGCATCAGTTAGTGCAACTCGACAGTAAGTGGGTACCTGAAGAAGCGGACGGTGCACTCTATATACGCCCTTTCATGATCGCTACAGAAGACAGGATAGGTGTAAAAATATCGGATGAGTATTTGTTTATGATCGTATGCTCGCCTGCTTATCAGTACTATGCAAAGCCGCTAAAAGTGAAAATAGAGACAACTTATGTACGTGCTGCTGACGGCGGCACTGGTGCAGCAAAATGTGGCGGCAACTATGGGGGCGCCTTCTACCCTACTCAACTGGCGCGCGAAGCAGGGTATGACCAGGTGTTATGGACAGATAGCATACATCACGAGTTTATAGAAGAGTCAGGCACTATGAATGCGATGTTTTATATAAATAATGTACTTATTACACCGGCACTATCCGGTACTATACTAGATGGTGTGACCCGCGACTCCCTACTGACGATTGCTAAAGAGCATGGCATGCAGATAGAAGAACGCCAGATAAGCTATCGCGAACTGATACGCAATTTTGAGGACGGAGTACGTGTAGAAGCTTTTGGCGCTGGTACAGCCGCAGTAATAGCCCCAATTGCTACAATTGCTATCGGCCACAAAGAGTACGCCTGCTATACTGAGCCTGATGCGGTAATGTATAAACTGCAAAAAGCATTGTACGACATACGGAAGGGAAACACTGAAGATATTCATGACTGGAACTACATCATCTAATGGAACCGATAAACGTAAAATACTTAGGGTATAACATCACAACGGATAAAGATCTGATGAAGGTGCATGATGTGTATCAATGGCTATCAGAAGAATCTTATTGGTGCAAGAATGTTCCGTATGAAATATTTAAACCCTCCTTCGATAATTCTTTTTGCATAGGCGTTTTGACAGATGAAAGCCAAATAGGCTTTGCAAGGTTAATTACAGACTATGCCACATTTGGGTACCTGGCAGATGTGTACGTTAAAGAGGGGCATAGGGGTAAGGGCATCAGCAAAAAAATGATGGAGATCCTGCTAAATCTTGACTGGGTAAAAGGCTTACGAGGCATAAAATTAGCCACGAAAGATGCACATGGCTTGTATGAACAGTTCGGGTTTACAGTTTGCAAGAATCCAGATCGGATAATGGAAATATCAAGACCGGCAGTCTATGCAGAAATTAAAAATGAATCATAAAATTTAAACACTCATTATTATGATACAATATTTAGATAGTGCCAAACGTCAGTTCATGATGTACAAACTTCTTGGTGAGAAGGCGCTTAAACAGATAGCAGATGCAGATCTTGGCTGGCATGCTAATGAAGATAGTAATAGCATTGAGACCATTATAAAGCACATGTGGGGCAATATGCTCAGCCGCTGGACAGACTTCATGACAACCGACGGCGAAAAACCATGGCGGCAGCGCGATGCTGAATTTTCGCAGGATGGTATGGATCGTGAAACGCTGATGAAGAAATGGGATGAAGGTTGGAAATGCCTCTTCGATGCGCTGGATAGTATTACAGACAATGATCTTGAAAAAATAATTTACATACGCAATGAAGGTCACACTGTTTTAGAAGCTATTAACAGGCAAATAGCACATTATTGTTACCATGTGGGCCAGATAGTGTACATAGCCAAGATACGCAGTGCAAAAGAATGGGAAAGCATGTCCATTCCGCGTAATAAATCAAATGAGTATAATGCGGGTAAATTTTCGCAGGAAAAAGAGCGAAAACATTTTACCGATGATTGGATAGAAAAGAAATAAACATTGAAAAAGCCCGCCGAGATCGGCGGGCTGCTCTACAAAAACTGACCAGCATTAGTCATTCTTTTTATCCAGCCATTCCTTCTTTTCTATTCTGTAAGAGAAGTAAAGGCCAAGCCCGCCACCTATGGCTATTAATGCAAAATAAAGTGCAGGATTAATTCCATGGAGAGTTGCAGAAAAATCCCCGCCATGTGATGCAAATGAGCTCTGCCCTGCTATTAAAACATTTATGATATATGCCGCCAGCAACCCCGAGCCAGCGCCTACGAGCAACAATCCATATTTAAGAATAGCAAACGGACGGGGCGCCGATGCATTGGTGCGTGGGTTGATACCTTTTTCTATAAGCGACATGTTTTCCTTATTCTTGAGGTATACAATGCCAAATATAAGGGCGAACATCCCGGTCATTATTACTATTGGTACTAGCGCGTCCATCATAAAATACAGTTTTTGAAAGTTATACAATATAGCTGCTTTTGTGCCGCCATTACAAACTAAGACGACTCTATTTGTGATGAGGTTACAACCATGCGTTCCTTTTTCTGAAAATAATTCCTTTTCTTGTTGTAACCTGTGATGATGTTCTTACGTCTTACTACTATACATGCGCGAGCAAGCAGATGATAATGAGATAATACAATTAGTACTGCAGGGGCAGCAGTCTGCGTATTCGGTGTTGGTAGAGCGCTATCAGCAGTATGTATTCACGCTTGCTTACCGCTTTGTAAATAATAGAGAGATAGCCGAAGAATTGGCGCAGGATGTATTTGTAAAAGCATACCGCTATCTCGCCGACTTTAAAGGCAATAGTAAATTTAGTACGTGGTTATATACTATCGTTAATACTACCTGCCTGTCACACTTAAGGAAAAAAGGGGATGGTATTATCTCACTTGCGGAAGAGCATATTATATCCATCGTAGACAATAATGGTGGCCAGTTGCCCAATAATCTTTTACACCAGAAAACACAGAAGCAAATGCTGGAAGCAGCTATGCGGTACTTACCCGATGGCGATGCACAACTGCTTACCTTATTTTACCAGGCAGAGCAGTCCCTGGAGGAAATAGGTATTATCACGGGACAAACACCGAATAACATAAAAGTGCGCCTGTTTAGGGCGCGTGGTAAATTGAAAGAAATATTGACACAGAAGTTCAGTAAAGAATTAATGTGATATACTTAACTTTATAACGATGAAGCAGGAAGAAATAGAGATGGAGTTGTGGGAGTATATTGATGGCCTGTGTAATAAGGCCGACCACGAACGTATAGCAACATTGATAGCTACTGATGCTATGTGGCTACAGCACTATAATGAACTTACGGCACTGCATGCACTTATTCCCAAAGAGCTTGAAATAGAACAACCCTCCATGCGTTTTACAAAGAATGTAATGGAGGCAGTCGCTGCAGTTAAGATAGCTCCGGCAACAAAGAAGTATATCAATCATACAGTAATAAAAGGCATCGCGGCGTTCTTTATCATTACTATTGTAGCATCTGTTATTTATGCATTTGCTATTACAGACTGGCACTCCGGCAACAATGATGCTTATACCAATGCGTTCGCTAAAATGGATCTGAGTGCTTTTTTCAACAGCAATTTCTTTTACGTTACTCTGGGTATAAATGTAGTATTGGGCTTACTGCTCACCGATACGCTATTCAGACGCAAACTTCGTAATAGCAGATCATAGCATTTTGTTGATGGAATAGTTTTAATGCTGTTTCATATAAACAACAAAATCATGGATTGGTTTATAAAACTATGGGGCGAAGGTAAGGACCTGGACACGATACAAATGTGCAGCAGGGGCATTGCTACATTTATTATTGCGTTGGTGTTGATACGTATTTCCGGCAGACGCTCATTTGGCATACGCACACCTTTAGATAATATTATTGTCATACTTCTTGGTGCGGTAATGAGTCGGGCTGTAGTAGGCGCATCACCCTTTATACCTGTTATGGTCACAAGTTTTGTCATTGTAATGATACATCGTATTGTAGGTTGGCTTACAGCAAAAAATACGACTATAGCTAAACTGGTAGAAGGTAAAAAAATACTGTTGTTTAAAGATGGTGCGTTTATTAAAGAACACCTGCTTAAAGCTTTGATCTGCGAAGAAGATGTAAAGCAGGGCGTACGTGAGTCGGCCTTGGTGAATGATATGAATAAGATCAGTGAAGCATATATGGAGCGCAATGGGGCGATCAGTGCCGTTAAGAAAGATGAGTAATGCTTGTTGTCATATGTCCATATCTCTATGTATATAAATTCAGCATAGCAACATATTTTTTAGAAACTATATCCGAATTAATAATTTAGTAATTGAGCAATTAAATTACTTTTGCAGAAATCTCTTTTCTCTTATATGCGGTATGCGTGGTGGAAAGTAATCTGCGTGCTATTGGTCGGGTTCACAGTTGTAGGAGGTCTCCTGCTGCCTGTTCCCCGCCTCGACATCCTCAACGAAACTATACGTAATTTATACTTTCATGTACCCATGTGGTTTACCATGATACTGCTGTTTGCAGGCGCATTCTGGTATTCTATTAAATATTTAAGAACCAATAAGTTACAAGACGATATTTATGCTGTTCAGCTTACCAATACGGGTATAGCTTTTAGCATTTTCGGTATGCTTACAGGTATGGAATGGGCCAAATTCACCTGGGGCTCTGCATGGAGCAATGATCCAAAGGAATTAGGTACCGCCCTCAGTATGCTTATATATTTTGCCTACATAATACTTCGCGGAGGCCTTAAAGACGAAGAGAAAAGGGCCAAAATAAGCGCGGTATATAATGTATTCGCTTTCGCAATGATGATACCACTCATATTTATCATCCCACGTATGGTAGATAGCCTGCATCCGGGCAATGGCGGCAATCCTGCTTTTAAACAATACGATCTTGATAAGTATATGCGTATGGTGTTCTACCCTGCCGTTGCAGGCTGGTTTCTGCTTGGCCTGTGGATCGCTACATTAAAGATACGGCTGGGCTTATTGAATTATAAACGGGAGAATCCTTTTCAATTCGACTTTGAAAAAAAATCAGATAATGCGTAAAGTTTCGATAATTACACTCATACTAGTGTTACTTAATACTTTAGCTGTACAGGCGCAAAGCACAGATACCGAAATGGCAGATGTGATGCGCAGTAATGGTAAAATTTACGTTGTGGTTTTGGTTTTAGCTACTATATTTGCGGGTATTATTCTATACCTCGTACGGCTCGACCGAAAGATCAGCAAACTTGAAAAGAACAATTAAATCTAATCTAAACACATAACAAACCACTTTATGGCCGACACTAATTCAGGCAAACCCGAACAAGCACATTATAGCTTCTTCCAGGGTGTAGAGCGCAACTTTGACAAAGCCTCTAAATATACGAGGTTCGAATCAGGCATCCTGGAACAGATCAAAGCGTGTAACTCTGTTTACCGTATGAAATTCCCCGTACGCATCGGTGAAAAAATCGAAGTAATTGAAGCTTACCGTGTACAGCACTCTCACCACAAACTTCCTTGTAAGGGCGGTATCCGTTACAGCATGGATGTAAACCAGGATGAGGTAATGGCGCTGGCGGCATTGATGACTTACAAATGTGCTATCGTAAATGTACCTTTCGGCGGTGCTAAAGGTGGTATCAAAATAGCTCCTAAGAATTATACAGTTTTCGAACTTGAAAAAATAACACGTCGTTATGCATCTGAGCTGGTGAAGAAAAACTTCATAGGCGCAGGTATCGATGTTCCTGCTCCTGACTATGGTACAGGCGCACGCGAAATGAGCTGGATAGCAGATACATATGCTTCCCTGAAACCGGGTGAAGTAGACGCGCTGGCTTGTGTAACAGGTAAGCCTGTAACGCAAGGCGGTGTTCGCGGACGTACTGAAGCTACCGGCCTTGGTGTTTACTACGGTATACGCGAGGTATGTAATGTAGCGGAGGATATGAAGAAGATAGGCCTCAGCACAGGTATAGAAGGTAAGAAAGTTATTGTACAAGGTCTGGGTAACGTGGGCTTCCACGCTGCTAAGTTCTTCTACGACAATGGCGCTATCATCGTAGGTCTTGCTGAGTACGAAGGTGGTATCTACAACGAAAAAGGCCTTGACCTTTATAAGGTTGTTGACCATCGTAAAGCAACAGGTTCGCTGTTAGGCTACCCTGGTGCTACTGATATTAAGGTTAGCGCTGAAACTATGGAACAGCCTTGCGACATATTGATACCAGCAGCCCTTGAAAATGTTATCAATGCAAGCAATGCAGACCGCATTAAAGCTAAGATAATAGGTGAAGGAGCAAACGGTCCGTTGACGCCTGATGCTGATGAAATACTGAATAAGAAAGGCGTTATAGTAGTACCGGATATGTACCTGAATGCAGGTGGTGTTACGGTATCTTACTTCGAGTGGTTGAAAAACCTTAGCCACGTTCGTTTCGGACGTATGGACAAGCGCTTCAGCGAAAACCAGAACTCTTCTATACTGCATGCAGTAGAAGGCCTTACCGGTAAAAAAGTTAGCGATATAGAGCGCACACAATTATTACATGGCCCAGACGAGGTTGATCTCGTTTACTCAGGTCTTGAAGATACCATGATCGGTTCTTACCACGAGATACGTGATTCTCTCATGTCACTTGGTGTAGGCGATATGCGTACTGCTGCCTTCGCTGTTGCTATCAACAAAGTAGGTGTGTCTTACGAAGAGCTGGGTATATTCCCATAGTTCTGTATCTTATATTCATTATAAAGGCTGCCAACCGGCAGCCTTTATTGTTGCAATCATTAGTTGAATATCTTACTACTTTTATCCTGTTTTATCCTGTATGGAAAAGATAAAGATCGTTGAAAAAATAGAAGAGAGCGCACACCATTTTCTGCATGGTATGAAACTGGAATATGATGGCACTAAAGAAGCCGGTGCAGTAGTAAGAAAATACGTGAAGGGCGAACACATCACGCCGGAAGAAGAGCACATCCTTAAAACACAACTGATGGATTCGCTGAAGATGGCGGGCGTCATGGTGCCTTTCGTACTGATACCGGGTGCATCTATATTGATGCCGATACTCATCAAAGTTGCGGGCAAGTACAACATAGAATTACTGCCCGCTGCTTTTAATACTAAAGAAACGACCGTAAAGGTTGATGTTATATTAGAGACTGGTAAAGGGATGTGATCATTTTATGTGATCATTTTAATCAAGATGATACTTTTTTAAGCAAAAATAATTCTTAGGATATGGTTTAGGCTTATACCCCTTATTGTATAACATTGTCCTATTCTTCACGGATATACTGTCACTCCTGAACACTTCGTCCTGCAGTCTCACCTGATTATTTGCAAGTCGAATACTGTCTGCCTTTGTAACGTCTTCAATAGCTGCATAGCGGTTATAGCCGGCCACACCGCAATATCCCTTACCGGTAGTATATAGCTTTTGCCGGTCTTTTAAAAATAAGATAGTCGACTTTTGCGGAAACTTACACGCTGCGTTAAGCTCGTCTAGCTTTTGTAAAACCGCTTTGCTATGATTATTATCTTGTGCTGCAATGTGCAATAAAAGACCTAAAAATCCTGAAGGGTAAAATCCAAGCTCGTGTTCGGAAGGAAAGCCGTAATTATTCAGTACCCACATAGTGAACTCAAATGTGGCGCTATCCACCCTCAGCGATAACGTATCTATGAATGCTCTCTTTTCCGGTGTACCGTGGAATATTTCATTTTCTGGGAAAAGTGTACCATCCCTTACCGATTGATCTATGGCAAGTGTCTTTACAAACTTATCATAAACATCAAAGTCTATTTTAGATCTGTTCGCGATAGTGTATTGCTTTATCTTATCGGAGTCCATCTTTTTGTAAACATCGGGGTAGCTTCCCTTTATCCAGTTTGCTGGGTAGCCTCTTTCTATTGCTTTCGTGAAATATAAAGCTGCAGAGTCGGCATTTAAATGTACATAATCGCCTGCCAGTTCATAGTAAAAATCACCTGCCTGTTCTTTATCCAAAAAAGTAAGCCCGTCTTTTAAGGCGCTCACAACCATTGGCCAATCTTCAGAAGACGAATAAACATTACTCAGATTATACAATCTATTAAAGCAGTCGCAATTTGACTGTGCGGTAAGCCTTAATGATGCAATTACAAGCAGGATCGTGAGTTTCCACTTCATTACAAGTAAGATTTAAAACAAGATATGCCATTTCGCAGGTTTAAAAGAGGATATTTTCCTTATTTTATAAGGTTTATGATATTGTTTTACAGGTTAATTTCCATTTCTGTGTCATTTTGAATAATTTTGCACCGTTCTCAAATAAGTTACTTAATCATTCTTCGCAATGGCATTCGATATTGACCTCATTCAAAAGATCTACTCAGCAATTCCCGGTAAAGTAGCAGCAGCGCGCAAACTATTAGGCCGCCCGCTTACCCTGGGAGAAAAAGTATTGTATACCCACACATTTGATACCGCAGGCAAGGCTTACGAGCGCGGTCGCGACTATGTGAATTTTTCACCCGACCGTGTAGCGATGCAGGATGCGACAGCGCAGATGGCGTTATTGCAGTTCAGTACTTGCGGTCGTGATAAGGTAGCAGTGCCAAGTACGGTACACTGTGACCACCTTATACAGGCTAAGACAGGTGCTGCGCAGGATCTTGCTACAGCACTTGATGTAAATAAGGAAGTGTACGATTTCTTGTCTTCTATCTCTAACAAATACGGTATCGGTTTCTGGCGCGCAGGCGCTGGCATCATACATCAGGTAGTACTGGAGAACTATGCATTCCCCGGTGGTATGATGATAGGTACCGACAGCCATACGCCAAACGCAGGTGGCCTGGGTATGATAGCGATAGGTGTTGGTGGCGCTGATGCGGTAGATGTAATGGCAGGATTGCCATGGGAGCTGAAAATGCCAAAGCTGATAGGCGTAAAGCTTACCGGCAAGATGAGCGGATGGACATCTGCTAAAGATATAATCCTTAAGGTAGCAGGTATACTTACCGTAAAAGGTGGGACAGGCGCTATTGTTGAGTATTTTGGCGAAGGCGCTGAAAGCCTTAGCTGCACAGGTAAGGCTACCATCTGTAACATGGGTGCTGAAATAGGTGCTACATGCTCATTATTCGCTTATGATGACAAAATGGGCGACTATCTGAACGGCACTAACCGTGCAGAGATAACAAAGCTCGCAAACGAAATAAAAGAACATCTGCGTGCCGACATTGAAGTATATAACAACCCTGAAACTTTCTACGACCAATTGATAGAGCTTGACCTGAATGAACTGGAGCCACATATCAATGGCCCTTTCACTCCGGATCTTGCAACACCTATCAGCCAGATGGCCGCAGCAATAAAAGAACACAACTGGCCTGAAGAAGTAGAAGTAGCGCTGATAGGCTCTTGCACTAACTCTTCTTACGAAGATATATCCCGCTCTGCATTTATAGCGCGCAACGCTATGGCCAAAGGGCTTACTGCAAAGAGTGAATTTACCATAACACCGGGCTCTGAAATGGTGCGTTTCACCATAGAGCGCGATGGTATGCTGGCCACTTTCGATAAGATGGGTGGCATTGTACTGGCTAACGCTTGTGGTCCTTGCATAGGTCAGTGGGCGCGCCACGTAGATGACCCTAATAAGAAGAATACCATCGTTACTTCTTTCAACAGGAACTTTGCAAAGCGTAATGATGGCTTGTCATCAACGCATGCCTTCGTTGCATCTCCTGAGATTGTTACAGCACTTGCACTTGCAGGTAAGCTGTCTTTCAATCCACTGAAGGATACACTAAAAAATGATAAGGGTGAAGATGTGATGCTCGATGAGCCGCAAGGCTTTGAAATGCCTCCTAAAGGCTTTGCTGTTGATGATGCAGGTTACCAGGCTCCGGCCAGTGATGGCAGCAAGGTGCAGGTGATCGTAAGCCCGCAAAGCGACCGTTTGCAGTTATTACAGCCATTCGCACCATGGGAAGGTACGGACCTTAAGGGGTTAAGGTTGCTGATAAAAGCATTCGGCAAGTGTACTACCGATCATATATCTATGGCAGGCCCATGGCTTAAATATCGTGGCCATCTTGATAATATATCCAACAACATGCTGATAGGCGCTATAAACGCCTTCAATATGGATACAAACAAGGTTAAGAACGAGCTTACCGGTGAGTATGGCGAAGTTCCTGCTACCGCGCGCGACTACAAGGCTAAGAATATAGGCACTGTGGTTATTGGTGATGAGAACTATGGTGAAGGTAGTAGCCGCGAGCACGCAGCTATGGAGCCACGCCACCTGGGTGTTCGTGCTATCATCGTTAAGAGCTTTGCCCGTATACACGAAACAAACCTTAAGAAACAAGGTATGCTGGCACTTACGTTTAATGATAAGCAGGATTATGATAAGGTACAGGAAGACGATGTGATAGACCTTAACGGAATCACTACAATGGCACCCGGCACACAGATCACTATGGTATTGCACCATAAGGATGGTAGCACAGATAACGTGATGCTCAACCAGACCTACAATGAGCTGCAGATAGATTGGTTCAAAGCAGGCGGTGCACTCAATGTGATACGCAAAGAGTTTGCCGACAGGAAGAAATAATAACAAACAGTTACTTTATACATAGCCCACCCGCAACGGTGGGCTATTTTTTGTTTTTATTCTTAAAAATCGGCACAATCATTGCTTCCATAATACACCTGCGAAGCTTACCTTTGCAATACTATCATTATGCCCAAACTAACAAGTATCAAAGACTTTATTGAGTGGAAAGCTTTCGGAGTATGTACCGCTATTGGCGAACGCCTGGGGGTTGCTTCATCCCGCATCCGCCTTTGGTTTATCTACATCTCATTCCTTACCATGGGCTCACCTGTTATTGTATACATGGTGCTGGCCTTCTGGATGAATCTGAAGAATTATATCTTATTGCGTAGAAGAAATCCGCTAAGGTGGTTGTAATGCTTTAGTCCATCATCTGGGCTATCATTTCTTTTAGCAGTTCCCGGTCATCAACACTACTTTTTATACCCACGGCCATTGTGTTATACTTGGCAAGCAGCATCAGGCTCCGCTCTACCCTGCCCAGCGGCCATTGTTGCGTAGCGGCCATTATATCCTTCAGCCTGTAAGGCGATACGCCAATTACTGCGCTCGCTTCTTTATCAGACTTGCCGCGCATAAAATTAGCAAGGTAAAGCCGGTTAAAGTGACTGTAAAAAGAACCTATAACTAATGGCAGCGGCGCAGACTTGGCATTGGCCAAAAAGTAAGATAACATTTTAAAGAGCTTGTCTTTATCGCCGCTGGTAAGCGTTTCAGGAAATTCGAATACATTATACTCGCGGCTGATGCCGATATATTTTTGTATCAGTTGGGTAGTAAGCTCTGTTTCGCCGGGTATATTTATGCGTACCTTCTCTATCTCATTTACTATCTTCTGCAGATCGTTGCCTAAGTAGCTGGCAAGTATCTGTGCTTCACGCTCCCCTATTTTTAAACCTGTATCGCGGCCATAGTTCTGTATCCAGCCAGGTATGTTATCGTCCTTTATTTTGTCCGATGTAAAATGGATACCTTTTTCCTTCGCGTACTTTACCAGTTTGCCGCGCCCGTCTGTTTTCTTAAATCGATGTTCTATAAGTAATACAGTAGTAGGCGATGGCTTCTCTAAATAACCCACAAGGTTGTTCAGGTCTTTCATCTGTGCCGCGTCTTTAAGTATTACTACCTGCTTCTCTGCAAACATTGGGAACCGGCGGCAGGCATTTACTACATCCGCCCACTCCACATCCTTGCCATACAATACCATCAGGTTAAAGTCGCGCTCTGATGGCTGCAGTATATCATTTTCAAATCGCTCTGTAATAAGGTCCAGATAGTAAGGCTCCTCACCATCTATCAGATACACAGGCGCGTATTGGCGCAGTTGCAGGGATTGAAGTAATTTTTTGAAATCGGCGTTCATCAGTATGGTACGGAAACGTGAAAATACATAAATGCACGCACTGTTTTACATTTAAAAGGCGCTCATTTAAGCTTGCTCATTAGTATAAACAGGCTCAAAAGTAAAGTCGTTTACCCCTTTGAGTTTCAGATACACTTTAGCGCTTGTTATCACGTCCTGCAGGCAATATTTAGCAATGCGGGGCAGGTCGTTCTCTTTATAAAATACGTTGGCTACCATACTGCCATCAATATCGCTTTTAGGTGATGGTATACCCAGTATTTCCGCAAGTAGCGAAAGTGTAGTATAATTCTTATGGTCACCAAAACGCCACATTTCAAGTGTATCGAGATGGCCTACTTCCCATGGCTTTTTACCACTAAGCTGCATGCAATCAGGCAAGCCAATACCGTTGATAATCATACGTCTGCATAGAAACGGAATATCAAACTCCTTAATATTATGCCCTGAAAATTTAAGGTCAGGATGGATTTTTGTAAATTTTGTTATCACCTCGCAAAAATCTTTTAACAAAATATTTTCCTCACTATTTGCGAGTGATTTTAACCTCAATTTCCAACCGTCTTCCTGCAAATGAAAACTACCGAAACAGATACACACAACTTTGGCGAATTCAGAAAACACTCCTGCACGTTCGCTGAAAAGCTGCGCCGGGTCAGCGATAGCGTCTGCATCAAGTTTTATATTTTTCACTTTTCTTATCCACTCTTTCTGCATTATCGGCGATAGCCCATTAAAATCCTGAATGGCTGGCACGGTTTCTATATCCAAGAAAAGTACTTGCTGTAAATGTTTCATTGCAGTTTGGAAATATTATATTTGTCTCGAATTTAAAAAAACACATCTTATGAGCCAGGAAATTAATCAATCTACGCCACCATTGTCGCCAATGGGAAACAATCCCCAACCCGGAAAACGCAATAACTCAGCAATATACTGGGTTGCGATCATTATTTTATTAGGTGTCTGCATCTTTTTGTTTGTAAGCCGTAACCACATGGCACAACAGAACGACATAACAAATAAACAAATAGATTCCGTAAAGACAGACCGCGTAGCCCTGCAAAGTGATTTTGATGCAGCTTCTGCCAAGATAGACCAGTTAGTATCCGAAAATGTAAAGATGGATAGCTCTCTGCAGAACAAACAAGCTGAGCTGCAAAAAATGAAACAACAGATCAAAGGCATATTAGGTGATAGCAAAGCAACAGCCAGCCAGCTGAAACAGGCAAGAGAGCTGATCAATAGCCTCAATGACAAAACAAAAGATTATGAAGCCCGTATAGCTGAACTTGAAAAAGAGAATACAGCACTTACCGGCCAGAACAAATCCCTGACACAAGAGCGCGACTCGACAGTACAGCAGAATATCGCCATTAAGAAAGTAGGTTCAGTATTGCACGCTTCTAACATACGCATGGAGCCGATACACAAAAAGAGGAACGGCAAGGAAAAGGAAACTACAAAGGCCAAGAAGGTGAACGATCTCCGTATCATGTTTGATATAGACGAGAATCGCATAGCTGATGCAGGTACCAAACAATTGTACTTGCGCATACTGGGTCCTGATGGCAATGTGGTAAGCAGTGCCGCTTATGGTTCAGGCAATATAACTACAAGCGCCGGCAGCCAGGTAAATTATACATTGGTAAAGGAAGTGGCTTTGCAGAAAGAGCAACCTGTAAAGGATATAACCATCGACTGGAGCCAGGACAATGACTACAAGAAGGGTTCTTATACAATTGAGATCTATAACGAAGGCTATAAAGTGGGTAGCGGAAGCGTAACGCTTCACTAATAAAACGCTCATTATTCCGGGTAATACCGCATTATATAATTTCGCTTAACAATTATATAATGTGGTATTACTTTTTTGTTCACAATACCTGTTCTAATATTGCACTCGATTAGAAGATAATTATGGAAGTATTCCCGGGTAAAATATTAATAGTAGATGATGAACCAGACATAGTGGAATTCATCTCTTATAATCTGAAAAACAAAGGCTATCTGATAGCCTCCGCCAGGGATGGCGTCGAGGCTATACGCAAGGCCAAGGACTTCAGGCCTGATCTTATCCTGCTCGATATCATGATGCCCAACAAAGATGGTATAGAAACCATCCGCGACCTGCGCAAAATGCATGAGTTTGATGATACAGCCATCATTTTCCTTACTGCACTCAATGATGAGAAGTACGAAATAGAAGGCCTGAGCATTGGTGCGGATGATTATATCACCAAGCCTATAAAGCCCGAACTGCTGGCTACCCGTATAGGCAGTGCGCTACGTCGCTTCCGCAAAGACGATGAGCAGGAACAGAAACAAACATTTGGCGATCTCGAAATAAACAAGACCAAATTCACCGTTTCGTACAAAGGCGATGAACTATTGCTTGCTAAAAAGGAGTTCGAATTGCTTTCTTTACTGGCATCAAAGCCCGGTCGTGTATTTCTTCGCAACGAGATATTACAGCGAGTATGGGGTACAGATGTAATAGTAGGCGACAGAACTATCGATGTGCATATTCGTAAGATACGCCAGAAAGTAGGTATTGACCTTATAACTACGGTTAAAGGTGTAGGATATAAGTTCGAAATGGCTTAGTTTTAGTTCCATGTCATTTCTGGATACCAAAAACTTATCCCCCCGGCTGCTTTCCTTTATCACAGCGCTTATCATAGCATCTATCAATGCCTTGCTCAGCCTGTTGGTACATCCTGCGTGGTATACGCCGGTAGTGGTGTTCCTGATCACGTTTATTATCATCTACTCCATTTACTATTATACGCTGCAGCGCTTTATCTATCGTAAGATAAAGCTCATTTACAAGTTCATCTACACCATCAAGGCCACAAAAAAAGAAGAGTTCTTCTATAACAATATCCTTCCGCAAAAATCGATTGAAGAGGTAAGCGAGGATGTACAGAAGTGGGCCATGCAGCGCAAGGACGAGATAGAGTTACTACGTGCCAATGAGCAATTCAGAAAAGAGTTTTTGATGAATCTTGCGCACGAGTTGCGCACACCTATATTTTCCGTACAAGGTTATATAGATACACTGCTTGGAGGGGCCCTCGAAGATGAGCAAGTGAACAGGAAGTTCTTATCTAATGCATCTAAAAGTATAGACCGTCTTGTAAGGCTTGTCGATGACCTTGATGAAATATCCAAGCTAGAATCGGGCAAGATACCAGTGATAGAAGAGTCTTTTATCATCCAGGAACTGGTAAAGGATGTATATGAAGAATTCTCTTTAAAAGCCAAAGACAAAGATATAACCCTGCAGTTTAAAAAAGGTACTGAGCGCCAGGTATGGGTGTATGCAGACAAGCAAAAAATAAAGCAGGTGCTTGTAAACCTTGTAGAGAACGCACTGAAATATGGCAATGAGCATGGCTCAATTAGTGCCGGCTGCTACGAGATGGATGAGAAGCGGGTATATATAGAAATATCCGATGATGGGCCGGGTATAAGCGAGGAGCATCTGTCGCGTATATTTGAGCGTTTTTACCGCGCAGACAGGCACCGTGCCAGAGCCATAGGCGGTACAGGGCTGGGGCTTGCCATCGTAAAGCATATCATAGAGGCACATGGCCAAAGCGTGAATGTAAGGAGTAAGATAGGTGTCGGCTCGTCTTTTGGTTTTACACTCAATAAGAGTACCGATAAGGTATAACTTTCACTTCGTTTTCACTTTACAACTCCCTGCATTTTCATACCTTTGCGGCACAAAAAATCCGCTTTAAAGAATGACTCCGCAGAAGATAACCATGGGTGCAGACCATGTACTGAATGTCCCCGACCAACCTATTATACCATTTATTGAAGGAGACGGTATAGGCCCCGATGTATGGAGCGCCAGCAAATTAGTGCTCGATGCCGCTGTAGAAAAGACATACAACGGTAAAAGAAAGATAGAATGGAAGGAGATACTTGCAGGAGAAAAAGCCTTTAATCAGACAGGTGAGTGGCTACCGGTGGCAACACTCGATGTAGCACGTGATTGCTTAGTATCTATAAAAGGCCCGCTTACCACGCCTATTGGTGGCGGTATCCGTTCACTCAATGTGGCACTAAGGCAGGAGCTGGATCTGTATGTTTGTCTTCGCCCGGTAAAGTGGTATAAAGGCGTACCTTCTCCTGTCGTGCATCCGGAGAATGTGAACATGGTCATCTTCCGCGAGAATACGGAAGACATATATGCAGGTATAGAATTTAGTTACGACAGCCCTGAAGCAAAAAAACTACTGCACTTTCTTACAGATGAGCTGGGTGTAAAGAAAAAGATACGTTTCCCCGAATCTTCTGCATTTGGTATCAAGCCGGTGTCAAAAGAAGGCTCTGAAAGGCTGATACGCGCTGCTATAAAATATGCGATTGAACACAAACAACCATCGCTTACCCTGGTACACAAGGGCAACATAATGAAGTTTACTGAAGGAGCCTTTAAACAATGGGGTTATGACCTTGCTGAGCGCGAGTTTGGCGACCAGGTATATACATGGGGCCAATGGGAGAATGCTAAGAAAACACAAGGCGAAGATGTGGCAAATGCTAAAATGAAAGAAGCAGAAAGCCGCGGCAAGCTCATCATTAAAGATGTAATAGCCGATAATTTCCTGCAGCAAATACTCATCTCACCCAAAGATTATGCAGTAGTTGCTACTCTAAACCTCAACGGTGATTACATCTCTGATGCCGCTGCGGCATCGGTTGGTGGTATCGGTATTGCTCCGGGTGCTAACATTAACTACAAAACAGGTCATGCTGTGTTTGAAGCAACACATGGCACTGCTCCACGCTTCGCAAATACAGACTCTATGAATCCATCGTCATTGCTGCTGAGCGGCGTTATGATGTTGCAATACATGGGCTGGCACGAGGCAGCTGACAGCATTGAATATGCGCTGAGCACTACCATCAAGCGTAAGCGTGTTACTATAGACTTTTACAACCTTATGCATGATGCGACATTATTGAAGACAAGCGAATTTGCATTAGAGATAATAAAGAACCTGAAATAAGCTATGCCTTTCGACATTGCTCCGTACATAGATCATACCGCGCTGAAGCCTACTGCTACGCGTGCGGATATAGAGCAGCTATGCAATGAAGCAATGTCGCAAAGGTTTGCCGCTGTTTGTGTGTCTCCATATTACGTGTCGGCAGCTAAAAAAATATTAGCTGCTACTGATGTAAAAGTAGCCACTGTCATAGGTTTTCCATTTGGTTATAATACTACTCCATCAAAGCTTGCAGAGATACAATACGCTATTGCAGATGGCGCTGATGAGTTTGATATTGTGCATAATATAGCTGCGCTTAAGAACAAGGAATATAACTACTGGGCCGATGAGCTAATGGCATTGACAAGCAGCTTACGTTTTCATAAAAAGATCATCAAGGTTATTATAGAAAGCGGCATACTTTCTGATGAGGAGATCATAAAGGCCTGTGAGTTATACAGCGACAGCGGTATAGACTATATGAAAACATCTACGGGCTATGCCGAAGCTGGTGCAAGTGTACATATGGTAGCATTAATGCGGGCGTACTTGCCTGAAGGTATGGGAATAAAAGCTTCGGGAGGTATTCGTACCTTTGCATTTGCAAAAGAGCTGATAGATGCCGGCGCTACGAGGATAGGATGCTCGGCAGGCATGCAGATAGTACAGGAAAGCAAACAAAGCTGAATGAAAAAAATAGGTTACATAATCTTCCTTTTATTATGCTGTTCGGTCGTTAGCCGGGCACAGATAAAAGTGTCTATGTCTGATAATAGAGATAGTGTCAGTAAGCCGTCATCAGGTGTTGTAATGCACACAGACCCGCGGTTGGCGGTACTGGTAAAGAAACATAAAACAACTTTGCCGTCTCCCAATTCAGGTGGGAGTATACGCTCAGGTCGAGGTTATAGGGTGCAGGTGTATAACGGCCCTGATCGTAATAAGGCTACTAAAATAAAGCTGGACTTTATGCGTCGCTTCCCGAATATGCGTACTTACCTTACTTATGTATCTCCTCATTTTCGTGTTAAGGTGGGCGACTTCCGCACGCGCAACGATGCAGAAGGTATGTATAAAGAAGCAAGTGGCATGTATACGCCATGCATGATAGTGCCGGACATCATAGTTATCAATACACTGAAAGATGATTGAGCAAATACGCGAAAAAGCGAAACAATATTTCCCCGAGATACAGGCGATACGCCACCATATACACGCCCATCCCGAGCTTTCGTTCGAGGAATATAAAACGGCAGCATTTGTGTCTGCAAAACTTACTGAATGGGGTATTAAGCATCAGACAGGCGTTGCAGGGACCGGCATCGTGGGTCTTATAGAGGGTAAGAATCCCGGCAAGCGCTGCATAGCGCTGCGCGCCGATATGGATGCGTTGCCAATACAAGAACAGAATGAAGCACCTTACTGCTCACAAAACGATGGTATAATGCATGCCTGTGGCCATGATGTGCATACAAGTTGTTTGCTAGGCGCGGCTAAAATACTCAACGATCTGCGCAGTGAATGGGAAGGAACTATAAAGCTCATCTTTCAGCCGGGTGAAGAAAAGCATCCCGGTGGTGCCAGCCTTATGATAGCAGCGGGAGTACTGGAAACCCCTAAACCTAATGCCATTTATGCGCTGCATGTATACCCACATCTGCCATCAGGCACGGTAGGCTTTCGTGCAGGCCAGTATATGGCCAGTGCTGATGAGATATACATTACCATAGAGGGTAAGGGTGGCCACGCCGCACTACCCCACCAAACAGTAGACCCTATTGCAATAGCAGCACAGGTTATAACGGGGCTGCAGCAGGTAATATCCCGCAAAGGGAATCCGTTGATACCATCTGTACTTACCTTTGGCATGATAAAGGGCGGGTTTGCTACTAATGTGATACCTGATAAGGTAGAGCTACTGGGTACATTCCGTACCATGGATGAACCATGGCGTGCGGAAGCACATAAATGGATAAAGGACTTTACCGAACAGACCTGCGCTGCGTATGGGGCAAAGGCCATTGTAGATATGCCCCCCGGCTACCCTTCCCTATTCAATGACCCCACACTTACAGCAAAAGCTGAAGGCTTTGCAAAAGAGTATATGGGTGCTGCTAATGTACGCACTCTGGATCTGCGCATGGCCGGTGAGGACTTTAGCTTTTATACTCATCATGTGCCGGGCTGCTTCTTTAGAATAGGTACCAGCAAGGATGGTAAACAATTTACCGCTCCTGTACACAACGCCCACTTTGATATTGATGAAGATGCGCTGATAACAGGGATGGGGTTGATGGCGTGGTGCGCTGTTAATTAACCTATTTATAGACCCGGATGAACCTTTTACCCATTAAATTTGTAATCTTAAAGCAAACTCATCTATGATATACAATATGCTACTTTTATTCGGCTTTCTATTCTCTCCGGCACCAAAGACAAATGCAGATGTACCTAAAACCATTTATGACTTCAAAGTAGAAGCGCTTGATGGTGGTACTATCGACTTCTCCCAATTTAAGGGAAAAAAGATACTTATCGTTAATACCGCATCAAAGTGTGGCTACACTCCTCAGTACGAAGCTTTGCAGAAAGTGTATGATAAGTACAAGGATCAGTTAGTAATAGTTGGCTTCCCTGAGAACAACTTTATGTTTCAGGAACCGGGTTCTAACCAAGAGATAGCAACCTTTTGCAAGAAGAACTATGGTGTCACTTTCCCTATGGCTGCCAAGATATCTGTAAAAGGGAAAAACATGGCGCTCATATACCAGTGGCTCACTAACAAAGAGTACAATAACTACCAGGACAGTAAGGTAAAGTGGAACTTCCAGAAATACCTGATCAATGAAAAAGGCCAACTTACTAATATTTTCTACCCTGCCACTACACCCGATGACCCTACAGTAATAGCAGCAATAGAAAAGAAATAATTTGTTAGATATTCTTTTTAAAAGCTATCCTGCGCTGGTGTGCAGGGTAGCTTTTTTATATTCTACTTGTAGAGTACCTCACACATATTGCAATAGAAAGTGCGTCGGTGTGTTTTACCTAAATAATCTTTGTGAAAAGGGATATGGTCGCGGGGGCAAGTCTTTTTTGTATGTGCCAGCCAGTGCTTTTTGAGCACCCCTTCTTTCTTCCAATCTAAAAACTGAAAGGCATATACACGCACCTCATTTATCATGCTGCGAAGCTGCTTTAATGGTATAGCTCCTACCCTACTTTCAGGATGAATGCGTACACGAAATAACACCTCATTCTTAATTATATTTCCAAGGCCTGCAAAGATATTCTGATCGAGCAAGGCATCGCAGGCGAGTGTTTCAGGTTGTTGTTTTAATTTCTTTTCGGCTGCTTTAGGATCCCATTCATCCGACATTATATCGGCTGACCAATCGTATACCTCATCGAGCGACTCCTCTATCATTTTAATAGCGCAGGTATAGAAGTTTAACTCTTCACCTTTAGCAAACTGAAGGCTGAGCCTTGGTACTGCATCTTTGCGCTCATTGATACGATAGGTGCCAAACATCAGTAGATGTATGCGTAAGGTAAAGTCTTTAAAACAGATGAGCGTGTGCTTACCCCAGGAACGGATATCGGTTATCTTCTTACCAGCAATGCGTTGCAGGTCTATTTTGGCATTACCATCTACGGCAATAACCTTTTTACCTTTGAATTGCTGTATAGCCTCCTTTAAGATAATAATAGACGGACCTTCGGGCATAATATACTATTTACAGGTGCAAACAGTATAAATACTATTCCAGCGAATAGCTTAGTCGTTACGGCCCAACTTCTTAAGATGCGATACATGTGATGCGATGGCCATGTACATCTTAGGATGCTCTATATATGGCGCGCCCAGCTCTTGGCATGTCTCCCTGATTATCTTGCTAATAGTAGGATAATGAATGTGTGATACCTTAGGGAACAGATGATGCTCTATCTGAAAGTTAAGGCCACCTACCCACCATGTGATGAACTTATTTTTAGTAGCAAAGTTTGCAGTGGTCTTTAACTGGTGCAGTGCCCACTCATCTTCCATACGGTTAGCCGGTTGCTCTGCAACAGGGAAAGAAGTTTCTTCGATGGTATGTGCTAACTGAAACACGATACTCAGGATAAAACCACTTACTAATGCGTATGTAAGGAAGCCGATAACCCAAGGCAACCAACCGCAGATGTAGATAGGTAATGCAACATACAGTACCGCATATAACACCTTAGATGTCCAGAAAGAAATGTGGTCTTTGGTCTTGAGCTTCTTCAAAGGCACATTGCCTATTTTGTTTGTAAAATACTTATTGTAATCGGTAAAGAATACCCAAAACAGATGCAGGAACGAATAGAGAAACCAAAAATAAATGTGCTGGTAACGATGCATCTTATACCTCTTTTGCGTTTCACAAAGGCGAAGCAGTATGCCTGCATCAATATCATCATCTACACCATCAATATTCGTATAGGCATGGTGTACCACATTATGCTTCATGTTCCACATAAAGCTGCTGGCACCCATTAATTCTATACTGCTTGCAGCTATCTTGTTTATCCATGGATGTTTGCTGAAACTACCGTGCGCGCCATCGTGCATTACGTTAAAGCCAATACCCGCTGTGAGTAAGCCAAACAAGGCACACTCAGGTATCGCTAACCAAGCCGAAGGAGTAAAGAATACAAGATGAACGTAAATGAACGCGTAACTGAGCAACAAAACAGCAGCCTTTATATACAGCTTATATGTACCGGTAGCAGCTTTATCAACATTCTCGAAGTAAGTGTTTACGCGCTTTTTTAATTCTGTATGCAGAGATATTTTAGTTGATGCAAACTTTGGAACATTCATATTATTTCACTCTTATTTGTGACGTATATACTTACGATATAAACGCCGGTATTGATTTACACAAAGATAAGCCTGTATAACGTAATTGTGACACACCAAAGTCATTATTGATCCGCAGAAGATACAATTAAAGTATCCCCTTAACGAATCAATAAGACATTTAGATATTACCTCTGCTAAGCTTGTTTAGCAACGTAACATACGCCTGCTTTGCGCCATCAGGCAGGCCCTTTATTATTTCGGGCTCTATGACAGGGTATGAATGATCGTCGGTCCACTCTATCTTGTTATCCCATTTTTTTTGAAGCTCGGGTGAAGTATGCTTCATGATACGGGTAAAAGATGCATTGAACTTGCTCTGCAAATCAGGCGTTGTGACCATTCGTTGAAAAATTATATCAGGCTGAAACTATAACTTGTTTAAATATGCTTAACCTATCTTTTTCACGTTGACGGCGCTGTAGCCTTTAGGTCCTCTCTCTACTTCAAAAGTAACCTTGTCATTTTCCTTTATCGGACCTGATATCTGGTTGATGTGTACAAACACCTGATCGCGACTCTGAGAATCGTTTATAAAACCATAACCCTTGGCATCGTTGAAGAATGATATTACACCGGTCCTGATCGGATCTACGGCCTCACTTGCCTGCCTCTTAGACGGGCCTAATTCGATGTCCTCTACATTTATCTCTCTTCTTTTTGACGGATCGGGAGGCGTGGATGTAAGGTTGCCATTCTCATCAAGGTAAGCGATCATAGAATCGAGCCCCTTGCCCTTGTTACTGTTTTCTTTTCTTTTCTCAGCCCTGTCGGCCTTGTCTTGTTTGTTCTTAGATTTCTTCTTTTCTCTTTCTTTTTTACCAAATGTTTCTTGACTCATGCGTATTAACTACCTGTTTTTAGTGGATATTGTAAATAAATTAAATCCGGCGATGCGGTTTCGTATAAAGGTAATCATATAGTACTGCACCGTCAAAACTATTTGGTCTATACGGTTCGTTAAATATTAAATAATCATCACTTCAAGTAAGTATGAATATTCCAGGTGCAGTTTTTTTCTTTTGGGAAATTTATTTTTTGCGAAAAATACGCTGTAATGCTTTGCTGTATTGTGCTTTAGGAATATTGCCGGATGTTTTTCAATTCCCCATTTTCCCCATTAGGTAGTGAGGTCGTTAGATTACTTTTTCGTAGCTATCGCAGGTTCATCGCAACGACATTGTGCTGATGCAAGTCTTACCTCTACCCTATCCGGTATAAAGGTGAGAATAATAGTAGGATGAAAAATGGGAAGATATCCACAAGAAATAGGGTTTGAGCGGGTGAAACCGTTTATAGACAAGGGTTTTGTCGTTAAAATTTCAGGTGGATATCTTTTTTAGTGGATGTGGGATTTTTGTGTTGTGTATAGAGCGTGGCTTGTTTCGCAGAATATTATAACCTTATGATAACCTTGTAAATACGCTGTGGTAAAGGTTTTGCGCACATGACATTAGAAAATATGTAGCTGAAGTGAAAAAAGTTTTTTGAAAATCCACCTGCTTATATAATTTTGTCCACGGAGAGATGGCAGAGTGGTCGATTGCGGCGGTCTTGAAAACCGCTGACTGTCAAAGGTCCGGGGGTTCGAATCCCTCTCTCTCCGCCAGTAACAATATCAAATTGAGCTAAAAGCCTGCAAACGCAATGTTTGCAGGCTTTTTTCTTTCTAAGCGAAGATCAAAACGTTCACTAATTGCCAAAAAAATGGTGAGTAATTCGGTGAGTAACTTTTTCTTCGACTTTTTACTCACCGAATTGTTTATAAATGGTTGTAAATCAACCTGTTCACGCGGTGAACATCTTGTCCAGCATTATCTACAGCGCTAATTTTGTTTAACCTTTAATGATTAAGTCATGAAGACCAATTTTAGCATGCTTTTCTACATGAAAAAGCAAAAGAACTACAGGACAGGGGCTGCACCCATTTATTTAAGAATCACTGTAGATGGACAACGTGCAGAAATTACTACAGGTCGGGAATGTGATCCCGCAAGATGGAATAGTAAAGCCGGGCGTGCGAATGGTACGAAGGAGGAAATAAAAAACTTCAACGCCTTCCTTGACAACCTTCAATCCAAAGTTTATGAAGCGCATCGTTTTCTTTCTGAGAAAGAGGAAATTTTAACTGCTGAGGCAATTAAGAACAGAGTTACGGGCAAAGGCGAAAAAAGTTATATGCTCATGGAGGTATTTAAGGACCATAATAGAAAAATGGCAGCATTAGTTGGCTCCGAATTTTCTCCAGGTACTCTGGAACGATACGAAACATCGCTTCGGCATACTCAGGAGTTTCTGGAGCATCATTATGGGATTACAGACATTGACATAAAAAAGATTGACAACGCCTTTATAACTGAATATGATTTTTATTTAAGAAGTGTTCGGAAATGTGCAAATAATTCCGCCGTTAAATACATTAATAATTTTGGTAAAATAATAAGAATCTGCTTGTCCAATGGATGGATTGTCGCTGATCCTTTTGTTAACTACAAGGGAAAGCTAAAGACCGTAGAGCGGACTTTTCTTTCAGAAGAAGAAATCCAAAAAATGGCAGACAAAGAGTTTGCAACTGATCGTCTAGCGCAGGTAAGGGATATATTCTTGTTTTGCTGCTTCACAGGTTTAGCATACATAGACATTAAAAAGCTTAGAAGTTCGCAGATCAGGAAAGGTGTGGACGGTGAACAATGGATTTTTACAAACAGGCAAAAGACAGATACCCGGTCGGCGATTCCTTTGTTGCCAACTGCCGCGAAACTGATTGAAAAATATGCATGTCATCCGCTTTGTATAAATAAGGATATACCTCTACCAGTACCGAGCAATCAAAAAATGAATGATTATCTAAAAGAAATAGCAACGGTTTGTGGTATCGACAAAGTGCTTACTTCACACATTGCCAGGCATACATTTGCCACAACTGTTACATTGAGCAATGGTGTACCCATCGAATCCGTATCAAAAATGTTGGGGCATTCATCACTAAAGCAAACTCAGCATTACGCTAAAATACTTGATGTAAAGGTGAGTGCAGATATGCAGTTGTTGAAGCAAAGAATCAGGATATAGAAAATAGGCCGTCATAAAGACGGTCTATTTTTGTTTAAACCTTTAGAATGGTAACTCAAATGATATGTAATCAATATATAGCTTGTCTTACCTTACTCACTATATACTTTCTTATAAGCCGATATTGCATTTTCTGCCCACTAAAGAGCTCAACCCAAGGTTACTAGCATTCGTTCCAGCTGCTTTTACGCTCACAAAAGTTTGTTTCTCTCAATCCTTTCTTTAGCTTCCACTAATATGCTATGTATCTTTTTCTCTAACTGTTTCTTAGGTGGTAGCTCTGTCCAATATTCTGCTACCATAATACCGTCTTTGTGCATTTCCAGTAATTCTATTTGCTCCCTGCTGCTTTCAGCACATAAGATTAATCCCACCGGAGGCAATTCACCTTCTTGCTTTTCGTATTTATCGAGCCACTTTAAATACAGTTCCATCTGTCCTTTGTGCTTGGCTTCAAATTTTCCTAATTTTAGTTCAACTGCTACCAACCGTTTTAGATTACGGTGAAAAAATAAGAGGTCTAAGTGAAAATCTTCTCCATCTATTATCATCCGTTTTTGACGCTCTATAAAAGCAAACCCTTTACCTAATTCCAATATGAAAGCCTCCAACTCCCGAAGAATTGATTGTTCTAAGTCCTTCTCTAAGTAAGTATTTTGCAAGCCTAAAAAATCCAGAAAATATGGGTCTTTAAAGTTGTTATAAATGGCAGGGTGACCGCTGGTATTTTGAAGGTTAGCTATAGCAGTTCTTTCAAACTCTTTGTTGGCAATCTTTTTACGCAAATCTCTTACCCCTAAGCCCTGAACTGAGGCAGCGTTGGCATAAAAAAGCTTTGATTGAGGGTCTTTTAATGGGATTAATACCAAAAAATGCGACCAACTCAATTGTCGTGACAGTGTAACGACAATTTCTTCGCTGCTGAATTGCTCAGCAAATTGCAACATGCGGCGCAGATTTTTCTCCTCAAAATTCCTCCCGTACTTTACCGTCAATTGTCGTGACAGTATAACGACAATCTGTTTTCCATAACCTGCCCGTTTATTTTGAAGAATGTTTAGATTAATGCGATTGCCAATGTGCCAAAAAAGCATAGTCAAAGTACTATTCGCTTGCAAAACAAATGTCTGTTGAGTGTCCTCAATTAGCTTGGACAACTCCGTAAACAAATGGCTTTCTGTTTGTACGATGGCTTTTTTCTCAGTCATGTTTTTCATCCTTTATCTCAAATTGGTTTACATAAAATTTCTATAATCATAAGTTTTCCCTTCAAACCTGTTCAAAAGCCATCCGATGCGAGCTATCTCATTTGATGTTTGAATTGTGGTGGGTAACTTTGAATATAAATCAAAGCTATTCCAGTTCATTTTGGTCAATCCTAAAATCTCTGTTGCTATTGTCCCTATATTACTTACACCATAATGCTTCTTAATCTTTAATGGTATTGGTATATTCTTTCCACCGAGATAATAACTTCTGTTATCGGCTTTAACCGATGAAACAATTCCATGCGTCCATAACAATGCGGTTGAACCATCTAAAAGAAAACAAGATCCACGCGATAATGGGAACATGCCTGGCGTAATCATATCACCCTTCAGATACATTGAAATGAACCGGGCATTCTCCTCGAAGTTTACTTCAATAAGATCAATCTGTTGGACACCTGATTTTTTCAGGCTATCAACAATACCATTAATCTCATCTCGTTTAAAATGAGTTCTTTTATGAACAACTACACGCTTGGGAATCTCTCCCATAGTATTAAAGAACAATTCCCTAATTAGTGTTCCAAATTTATAAGCATCCTGATAAGAGAGATATGGGTTGTTCTGTTTGTCGATATAACAATCCTCAACTCTTGATAGCCGATATTTAAGTCCCTGCCCAAATGAATTATAAATATGACTACAGCCTAAAACTACCTTGTTCTTGTCCTTTCGCTTATTTACACTATAGCCAATGCCAACAAAGGCTGTATTTGATTCCAATCCGTTTAATACCCACGGAGTGCGTTGCGCCTTCACATAAAAAGATAAAGAAAGCCACCAATTAACCTGACAGATCAGTGTATCAGATAAAGTACTTTCCTGAATAAATTGGGTGGCTATTTGCTTCTGTGCAGCGTAAGCCTTAATGTAATCATGCAAGTCGAATTTTTCATGCTCATTGTCTATGTCAGTGATGATATTCCAATCGGTTGGTATAAAAATAACAAGTACAAGTTTTTTATTGACGGCTTCCAACTGGTCAATTGCTTTCTTTACTTTATCAGCAAATTCATTTGCAGACTGCATCAAATCTGATATAGGCAAGACTATATTACTATCCTTCCATAGATCGCTATTAACATCTGGAACATTAAATGGAATGCCATAAGCACTAAGGAATCCTGGATAGTCTATTAGATAGTCTGGATTAAACGCTCCAGCAGATTGGGTTTTGTTTAGCCGATTCAGGAAGTCATACAGCACACCTTTATACTGTCCAGGACAAATGATACCTAAACTAATCTCGGGATCAAAGACGTTGCCATTTAAGGAAAAGTCATATGGCCTGTTGGTTGCTAAACCCCGCATGGGGTGAAAATCCGTTGTCAATTTTCCAGAGTGCTTATCTACAAATTCTAAGTTTGGTTCTTTATATTGAATACCGTTGTGCAGAATTACTCTTTTATCAAAGTTGTCTGGCAACCGCAATTGATAGCCACCTACCGCTTTAGATAAACTAACATGCATAGTATTTGCACCCATTGAAAACTTAAAGGCCGTTCCCGAGTTTAACGGGTATTCAAACTGTATATTCTTGCCAGCAGGGAATAAGATGGCCGTCCACCTTTCAATCTGATTATTGAACTTGACGTTAGGTTGCCCTTGGAGCAGTGTTTCATGATAAGCTTTACCAACCTCAAACTTCAATGACTTAGGAATCTCAACCTCCGATTTAAGATAAAAGGTAGGTTTTATATCAACGTAAGCAAATGGCTTTGCAGCATGGGAATTATTGTCAAAAAACAACCCTACCTCAATAGCATCATAGAGGTCAAACTGAACACCATTTTTTGTTTGCGTCCTTTTGCTACTTGGAAGATATACTTTTTCAAAGCCATCAGTTTGTAAATTATAAAGTTTGCATAATGATTCAATGATAGTCTTTAGGTAGAGGCTCTTAAAAATACTTCCTTCTTTTATTTCACTATATGTTACAGGGGTTCTCTTTATTTCACCGTTTAGCCTACCAGAAAATGTCTCACGAATTTGTGATTGGATACCAAATGCGTATATCATTCTCTTTAAGGGTACAGCAACAATATTTTTATCCTTTGTAACTTCTCTTATTGATGCCCATACTTTCTCGCCTTCATTAAAGGGCGCATCAAATTGAAAGACTTCAGTTGGCAATACAATGGGGAATAAATTACTTTTCAAAAGTACATGAGGTTGCCTAACATCCATAGAAAAAGGAGTCTTTGTGACTACATCTTCAGGATTATTTTGTAAAATTAGGCTAACGTCTTTTCCAAAAGATTCGTTCTTATCAAAACATGTTTTGGTCACATGAATTAAGGTTGTATCGAAGCCTTCTGTTGGAATATAAAAACCTTTCCTATTGTGAGTTTCAAGGTGTTTTAATAAATCTTCAATATCACTATTCAAGTTATAACCAAACCCACACCAAAACAACATTCCCGCTCCTGGTTTTGAATAAGCCTTTTTTAATGCATTCATAAGAGACTGGTCCCTGCCGCTATAACCTATGATGATAAGATGTTTGTCGTATAGATGTTGTTCAAGAGCACTAATGAACGTGTCATGTTGTGTGTCCAATTCAGGTCCGGTATTTTTCAAGGGGCCGTATTTGAAATCGCCATGTAGTGCAACGGTAAGCAGTTCACTACTGCTTGCAGCCCTATGTATTCTGTCAGAGGTATCTAATGATACCGCAATAGGAGTTAGCCCGGTTTGATGGGCTGCTTTCTCTACTAATCCATCAAAATTGGTAGTAAACACCGATTTGACCATACCATATTTTGCTAATAAGCAAAGTAATTTATAACCTAAATGCGGCTCACGGCCACGGCATATATTTTCAAAGTATTTTCTTCTTGTATCATCTATTGGATATGCCCTTAATGCATAGAAAGAATATTCGTCCACTGATCCTTCCTTTGGATAAGATCCTTCGTTATCTAACCAACGTTGTATGCTTCGTTGAACGGTTTCCGATTTGTATTCCCTATATTGATGCGAAAGGCTGGGGTTTTTCGTAATGAAAATATTTTTCTTCCATTCCCATATGCAATCTCCGGCTGATTGAATTCCTGAACTTATAGAAGCCCCAGCACCTAATAGAAATACGTGGCCCGTATCAGTGTTTTCTTTTAATGTTCTTAAAAAAGCGTCGTATTGCAGTTCGTAGCTCATGAGTAAGTATTAATTATCTTTTAATTTTCGCTCTGCAATCTTCAAACTTGCTAAGCCGAATTTTTCGTCTTTAAGTAAATCATAAATCTGATCTGCTAACCAAATTGATAGTAATTCCTCCTCAGTAGTGTCCAATAATTTTACCAGTAATAAAATCTGTTCTTTTTTAGCACGCCTTTCTCCTCGCTCAATTTTGCTAAACATTGGTGTATCGATTTGTAGTTCGGCGGCAAGCTGCCTTTGGAGTAATTCTTTTTGTTCTCGCAATGCTTTAATTTTTTCTCCGAAATCCATGACTTTTCATTTATTGACTTGTCAAATAATGACAATATTACAGCTTCCATTTCCTAAATCAAATATTCAAGTCTACTTTTTCACTACTAAATGGCTCAATCCCGGATCACTTAACACTCTTTCCAGTTCCGACTGAATAATCTCCTGAACATCCTGCTTTATCTGTAGGTAATTCCGCTGTACCATTGAATTGTCCAGCTTACGAATAACTGGGATCTCTTTATATGCATCCTGTTCCTGTTTTAATGAACTGTGGTCATTTAGTATCTCACAATGAAAGGATTTTAATTCAATTTTGCAATCCGGATCGTCTGCCACCATCCCCACAAATTCGCCTGAAGAAAGGGCTGAAATCTTTGAAGGTGGTATAGCAGCCTCCAGTTGTTTGGAACGGCTTATGGACGTATCCTGGCTGTTTATGGACAAGCTTTCGCGGTCCTGCATGATTTTTCCAAACCGTTCGCTTAGCTGTTTTGAGGTATCGCCGGTAACCTGGCCACTTACAATGTTTCCAGTGATGTTCATGATTACATCAGCCTGCTCTTTACCATAGTCTTTGCGTAGCTGGCTGAAATCCTGCACTCCCAAACATGTAGCTACCTTGTTGCTGCGAGCAGTTGCAATCAGGCTATCCATATTATTGAGATAGATTGTGGGGAACTCGTCAAAAATGAGACTGCTCTTTTGCTTTCCTTTTTTGTTCACCAGCTTGACCAAACGGGTTACATAAAGAGATAGAACCGCACCGTATATCTGTATTTTTTGCGGATTATTCCCCATGCAAACGATCTTTGGCCGGTCGGGGTTATTGATGTCCAGCTTGAAATCGTTACCCGATAGTACATAGTATAACTGTGGTGAAGAAAGCCTAGCTAAGGCAATTTTAGCAGCGGCGATCTGTCCCTCCAGTTGCTCCATTACATCGTTCAGGTAAGCATTCACAAACGGGTTTATCAGCACCTCAATCTCCTTTTCGGTACGCAGAGCAGTAAAAAGGCTGTCATAATCCATCTGCATCAATTCAATTACATGCGGCAACGTACAGAATTCCCCATCTTTGTATTTTCGCAAATACCATATAATAGCGGTCAGAAAATTGATCGGTGATTCAACAAAAAAATCGCCCTGCCGCTTAATCCATTCCCTGTTCAGGCCCATCAGTATGGTGCGGGCTGATTCGGCAGCGTCTGTTATATCCGTCATGCTTTCATGATCCAGCGGGTTACATCTATGGCTTCGGGTAAGGTCGTCAAAATTGATCACATAAAACATAGGCTCTATCGGGTACCGCCCTTTGTACTTCAGCCAAGTATTATATACAATTTTAGATAGGTCATCAAACTTAAAATCGTACACAAACATCGTAAACCCTTTTTTGATATGTTGTGTAATTACGTGCCTGATGACAAAGTAAGACTTACCGGCTCCCGGAGAACCAAGAACCATCAATGCCCTGAACGGATTGATGATATTTATCCAACTTTTACGAGTCTTTCCTTTTAGTTTGTACTGTGCAGGAAGGTTAATGGAAAACTCATTTTCCAGCAGTCTTTCTTCCTGCGGAAAAGTTTCATTTTCCTTATTGAAAATATCCTTGCCATTCAATTTTTGCTGTATTACTCGGGAAAGCAATGTCCCTCCCGACAAAACCAAAATGAACCCGATAGCCGTGATACTTATATATAGCATGGCTGCAGTCGTCAAAGTAAGTTTTGGAAGCAGTGACAGATAACTGAGGAAATAGATGAGCATTCCCGTAATGATGTAGGCAAAAGCAGTTTTATAGTTTAATTTCTCATCTTTCCTGCCCCTTGCACCCAACAGGGAGATGGCCAGAAAGCCCAGTGCAAAAAGTTTGGACGTATGAAAATTGTTGAACAAGCCTGTGTTACGGATATTGCCCATTAGGCGGTCTGTAAGTGTTACCGTAAGCTGCCACTCCGTAAATGCTGCGTAACAATAGTAATAAAAATGCAATACCAAAATTGCTATGCTGATCAGCCTGGTCATATCCAGTATTTTCCTCAGCGCCTGTTCGTTTTCTCCTGTTTGCATAACTGTAATATTTAAAATGATCAAAGTCGTTTTGTAAACCGTTTTTTCCTTTTCTTCCTGCCTTTGCCAGGAAGCCCATTAGGAACATACTCGGATGCGTTTTCTGGTTGCATAAGCGTTTCCAGCAGGTCAATTCCGTCTTTTTGCTGGCTTTGGAGTGGTTGGACTTGCTCATCGGGCGGCAATCCCTTTGGGGCTGGTTGTTTAACAAAATCGGGATGCTGTGCAGGCGTTTCTTTTCTTTCACCGCACCGTTCCAATATGCCTTTAGCGCTATACTGCTTGCCCAATATGCTTCCGTTAAAGACGCATTTGGTGCGATGGTCAACATAGGTTATCCCATAAATAACCCCGTCCTCATTTTGCCTTAAAACGACGTTAATACCGTCTTTGGCAAGTGTGTTCATTAAGTCGGGTAGCGTTAGAATGGGCTGCTTTAGAATGGCAAGGTCAATGGCATTCTTTAGCCTTGCTTTATGAGATTGTCGAGCGGCTTCATTCTGGGTAAACCTTCCTTCCATATAACTAAGAGTGGGCTTGCTGTAAAAATCGCTGGCTTTGATAGGAACACCAACCTTGTTGCCCTGCTCATCCAATATCCGGTACACCAAGCCGTGATTCTGAAATACCCTTGAATTTTCACTGCCTCGGTCAGCCATGATATTGTATTGTTTAAGAATGGCGTTCAACTCAGGTAGGCTGGTATATTTATATTCATTCAGGACAGCATCGAGTATGTTGGTGATAGCTCTTTTGGTATCTGATCGTCCGTGTTGCACCTTCTGTACATTTACAGGTTTGAGCTTGTACGATTGCTGCTGCAACTTGCTATCCTCAGCTTTTTTCAGACCAAAAACCTGTTCGATTTCCTTCCTTGCTTTCTCGGACTGGTTACGTCCAATATTCTGCGTATCAATACGCTTTCCATTAGCCCTAACCTTTACTGATACGATATGAATGTGTGGATGCCCTGCGTCAAAGTGCTGGTAAACTAAATAAGGTTGTTCAGCAAAGCCGATCTTCTGCATATAAGTATCGGCGATCTCCTGCAAACGTTCTTTTGAAAGCTGTTCGGACGGGTCAAAATTGAGCGAAATATGAACACTGTTGCGGCTTACATTTTCATTTAAGGCAGCCTGATTTTGCAGCCGGTTTAATTTGTGGGTAAAGGATAATTGTTCAACATCCATGGGATAATTGGCGGCTGAAATGATTTCAGCCACACCCTCTTTCACCTTGTTTTCATTGTAATTTAAAATACGGTGAAGGGAATGCCCGGTCTTGATTACTGTAACCATTTTTCACCTATTTTCTGGATGTGATTTTTAATTTCATCCATCTTGTTCATCAGGACTTTTTTCTCCAGTTCATAATTGATCAACCAGTCCCTGAACTCCGGTATTTGGTGCAGCGTATGCAGTTTTTTTACCGCCTGGTTGAAGTTGTTGCCGATGCCATTCAACTCGTTGCGCAGCTTAATTGCTTCTGTCATAAAGTCATCAAAGGACTGATTGCGGTAAGTGGCTACGATAGGCTTTTCGAATATGATCCGGCGAACGTAGTCGCTCAGCTTGCGGCAGGTGCTGGCTTTCCATTTCTTCTCCACCTGTTCGTATTCTTTGGGCGTAAGCCTCAACCCTATAATGCGGCTCCTGTTTGTTTGTTCCTGTTCCATCACATTTCATTTTCACGTTTACAAACTCTGTTAAACCTATCAGTGTTCCCGCCCACGACTTCGGAGTGAGGGCGGCCAGATTCGGTTGTTTAACAACCGGACATCTGGCCGATTGCTGAAAAGAGGCAATCTTACAGCCTTCCGTAAGTCTTGGAAGATTTTGATATTCATTTTTGACGCTTTTAAGGTCTTCTACATAGGCAATCGTCGAATAACTATATTTCCTCTTCAAAACAGACTAGTTTATCGCAACCTCTGCCTTAAATGCTTCTTTTGATTTTCTCCTGACTTCATCAGCCATTCGTTAAGGTCCTTATGACCTTTGTATAATTTGCTTTCGTCCGTATATTTATTGCTTAGCGATAAGGCATAGCGACTGTAATTTTGTCCGGTGCTATCCCTGTCCAAATAAAGCCTTGCGGCTTCATGTTGCTCTATGAAAGGGCGTGCTTTTTCAAAGAAAGAAACTGAATTTAAAATGATAAAATCGGTATCGGTCTTTGGTGGCTTTTCGTGCATAGCCATGAACGAAAGGAAGTCCATAAAGCCCTCAAAAACGGCTGCTTCTTTCCCGCTTTTGTTAAACGTGGTTACGTCTTTCGGTGAGCTGCTTGCCTTGAAATAGGGGTTGCGGATTTCATAGCCTCCTGCATCATTTTTAAAGCCGATGCCATAGTATATTTTATCATTCAGATCGTAGCGGACTTCCCTGCAAAATTGCTCAGCAATATCCACTGGGATCTTTCTTTGTTCAAGGTATTTCAGCAGCGCAAAGGAACTTATCGCAAAGTCCTGAAGAATTGTGATTTTGTGCTCCGGTTCATTTTGTACCGGGAGGGAAATAATGGGCCGGTGAAAGGAAAAACCAGTGTCCATTTTTTGGAGAAATTTACCTACAGTGCACTTGTGGTAAAGGATTCCGAAATCAACCAGATTGCCACCTTTGCCCAGTCCGTGATCGTACCAGCGGTTTATCTTTCTGTTGACTTTAAACGATGGCGTGTTTTCTCCCCGAAGAGGCGATAAATACCAATGATTCTCATTTCTAATTTTGGTTGGCTCAAAGCCTAAGTGGGAGAGATAATCTACCATATCCATTTCTTTTATCTCCGCTATGGAAAGCCCTTGCTTACTGAAATTCATAACCGCACATTTATCTTTTCACTAATCAGTTACGTGGGATACGAAGTTAAACAAGTGAGGGGGCTTCTACCTATCCTGACCATATTATGATGAGGATATTTTGGCGACTTACAAATAAATTTGTGCTGTGAAGTTTGAACAATTTAAAACGTGATGTTATGCTAACAACAAATGATGTGGCCAAGGTGTATGATACCATATTGAGTATCCCAGGCATGAATGAAACTGTGAAGATTGATATGAAGATCTCACGTAAAAATGTGCTGTTGCTGAACAGTGTTATTAAACGAGGGTTGTCAACGAAAGATGATGATAAATCGTCAAACCTGCTGGAGAGCATACCAGCGGAAACTTTGCAGGAATTAGAAGCCATTGCAGACGATTACTTGACAAAGGCAGGTCTTACTGAACTTAGTGCAAAACTCAAGGCGTTAAGCTCAAAATAAACCGATCCACATTCTCTTGCAGGGAAATGCAAATATCATTGTCTCAGTCAATGCTCATTTCCCTGCAAGTGTATGTTCCAATTTTTCTCTTTGCTGCCTGTTCTGAAAGAAGTGGCAGAAGCAGACATCGAATTATCGAACTTTTTAGCCGATTTGCAGGAGTTGGAGCTGTTTATGAAGCGGTTTCAAAACCCATAAAGCCAAAATGTTTTTATTAATAAACCTCCAATACCTGTTTGGCTCTGGTTACTGCCGTGTAGGACCACTTTGGGTCTTTTACCCCAAATGTGTTAACGTACACCTTATCCCATTCGCCTCCTTGTGCCTTATGGCAGGTAATGGCATAACCGTACATTAGGCGGATAGCCCCGACGTAGCGATCATCTTCCGGTTTACCGCTCTCCCTGAATCGTATATTCTTGCGAAACCGCTCCGAGCGAAGGGCATTTTCAAGCGCTACATCCATGTCCGGTTTTTCAGAGAGTAATATATCGAGAAGAATGTAATCTTCTACTATTTGTTCACTGCCATCTAAAGCTCTTGCTTTAAGCTTAACCGGCGCAAAATGTAAATTGGCAACGGTTTCGATTTTGTCCAGATGAACCTCTTCAATTACTACATGATCGCCATTGAATAGAATATCTCCATTGCGTTTCCAATTCTGGGTAACAAGCATTAAATCTCCAGGCTCTACAAGCCTTATTTGACCGGAGAACACGTTCTTTCGCACTTCATCATTGAAGATTTTATTAGCCTTATGTGATTGCCCAATTGACACTGCAATGTCCGGGTTATTAGGATTGTACTGTTTTGCAAAATCTCTGGCAGCTACAAATCCATTCCGATGCCTGTAGGCGCTTATGGCTGGAATTACCGGAGACTGATTATCTATAGCTTTCCTTAAGGCAATAGCATTTGTTAGTATATAGCTACCGTCTTCTTGCCGCTTAACTTCGGTTAAATAGTGAAACCCGCCTGTCCAACCGAAATTACTCCTCAGATAATTTGGGTTTAGAGCATTTGATTCTTGCTCATTGATGGGAGGTAATTGGTTTTTATCCCCGAGAAATATGATCTTATTTTTAGAATTTCCTTGCTTTACAAACTTCGTAAGATGGTTGAGTAAGGAATCGTCAGTTTGAAACAGATGGTTATTCTTTGCAGAAACACCGGAAGGGATCATAGATGCTTCATCAATGATGAATACTGTGTAATCGGCACAGGTATTTTTCTTTAATGAAAACTTCACTGCGCCCGTTTCCTTATTAGGTTCAACGGAGTATATTTTCGAATGAATGGTAGCGGACACACTATTAGTTTTCCGGCCAAGAATTCTGGCAGCCCGGCCAGTAGGAGCAGCTATTGAATAGTTTACTTTACCGGCATTCAGGTAGCCTATAAGTGCCGAAGTGATTGAAGTCTTGCCAGTACCGGCAGCACCGCATAAAATCAGGAAGTCTTCGTTGTTTTCTTCGCTAACAAATTCGGCCAACGCAGTCAGAGCGTTTTTTTGCTCAGAAGTTGGACATTGAAAATGAAGGTAATCGTGGATGGTTTTTGCGATGATTTTCATATTGTATCACAATCGGTTTGTTTTTTGATTGCGATGTAAAGATGCGAAGCATGTGTGCGACGATGCTGCACAGATTGTTTTTTTCTTTAGAAACGCGCCTAATTACCTATCTCCAACATTTTCCATCCCCACAGCTCTTTCTCCTTATTGTAGGATTTAATTGCCTTGCCATTGACAGGCTGACCGTCTTTTAGGTTGTATTTTGATACTAGCGATGCGGGCACAAATACCTTTTCGACGAAGCCTATATTTTTGCCTGTAGGTATTTTTATTAAGCCCTCAATAGTTTTGAAAAATTTGTCCTGGAAATCTTTGTTTTCAACTTTCTGCAAAGTATTCAGTTTGTAAAATCCATCATCGCCACCACCATTAAACCGCACATTCACTACATCTCCAGGCTCCAATTTACTTATGTATCTATCGAACTTGAAGAAGCCATGCTTTGTTTCAGATGCGATAAAATTGGCAATCTTTTTGTCACTGTTTACAAATTCAATAACGACAGGCTCTTCTGGAATGTCTGAATAGAGTATTGATTCAGCAATATGAATATTCTGTTCGTAATATTTTTTATTGTTTCCATCTGCCTGTGTATCTATATACCACTCCTGTGCCATCCATGTGTTCACAATGCCTGGAATATTCCACGAATGTTCTTGCCTAGTTTTTATAAGTTGAAGTACTTCTTTTTTTGCCTCTTTGAATAATTTTTCAGCAATAAATAGAGATGCAATCTTTTGATGAACATTAACTAGAAACTCAGCGGGAGTTTTACATGTTAATGCCTTACAATAGCAGGCTATTTTTAGGCTCCTGTTGTCATCAAAGGCATCTGCCAAAATATCCCATACCCAAAAGTCATTCTTCTTCTTTTTAGCGAATGGTAGCAAAGCTGACAATATATTGTCTTTCTCACCCAAAGCCAATAACAACTTTGCTTTATAAAATTCGGTGTAAGTATACTCAGGATGCGATTCATTTATCCTATCCAGTTGCTCAAGAAATAACCTTGCCTTCTGTTCATCAAATTGCAAACCCTCACCAGGGTTTTGTTGGGGCAGCAGATGCTTGGCATAGGCGAGGTATGCTTGTTCTACAAGCGACATAAGCTCTTTCCCATTGGGCATTTTTTCTTTCAGATAATCTTCGTCTCTGAAATTTTCAAAATTCCACCAATCTGCAAACTGAATGTAATTGCTGCTCTCCTTTAGGATTTTATGAAATGCTTTATACAGAAAGGAATAACCTTCAGTCCTTACCGGCAGCTGCATTAATCCCACCAACGGTAGTAATGCGGATGCTTGGCCAGTAATCTTATTTTTTTCGGGAAATTGTAATGTGGCCCAGTCGACGTTTTTAATTAGTGAAAACAAATACTTACCAATTACCCAACAAATATTTTCAAACAGCATTACCTCATCAGCCAGCATATTTAGGGCTGCAATTTCAGACAGCTTGATTTTTAATACTTCGTGATCACCCGAATCGATACCAGCTTTAATGAAGTCAACAAGCACCCAGCTCAAATTTCTTTTAGCCCATATATCGTCTGGTGCAGACGATAGTTCCATCTTTGCCATTTCATATGCTTCGGTAAGATTACCAGATTTTCTGAGTTCTTTAATTTCTTTGGCTGGCATATTCCTCTTTTATTTTGATTATAAACTGAGCTAACTTTTCGTCTTGTACACCAATATCTGACTTAGGTAATGCACTTGTAAAATGATTGTCAATGTTAAAGTAGAACTGAATGAATGAGCATTTACTGGATGTCTTAAAATAATACGTGACGAAATGGTTTGGAATCGACTCAATTATATTTGTGATAGCTATATCGAGATCGTTGCAGATACCCTGTACTTGAGAATAGAGATTAGCAAGGAATTCTGTAGACGGCGTATAATTTACCGAATATTCAATGCTCACTGGAGAATTGAGAATATCTAGGATAAACGTTGGTGCTGGAGACGCAGGCAACGCTGAAAAAGGATGAAAAAAACCTGCACCATCGTGGTTTGCCTGTACAATGAATTCCTGATCATTATACGACAGTCTGTACCGTTCCAGATATGGTCCTGGCGATGTTACTTCATTTATTATAAAAGAATGTTCGTTGGCTTTTTCAGCCACTTCCCAATATTTTAAGCTCTTACACTTGTGTTGATCTTCTCTATGACATGGAGAAAGGGGAACATTCTGCAGATTTAATGCGTTCGCTGGCATTTTGGCTATCTGAACAACCGGTCCCACTTCAAATTGATCAAGTGGGTTGAATTGTGGTGAGTTGGCAACAAAGCACTTGTTTGCTCCTCGTGTAGTTGCGGTATAACACCATTTTAGGTGGGCATCCTTTAGTCCGACTCTTCCAAAGTAATCGATAAACACATCTTTCCATTCCCCGCCTTGTGCCTTATGGCATGTAATTGCATATCCATATTTTACGCGCAGGGCATTTACAAACGGATCTGACATGAGTTGCGTCTTAAACTGCTCCGACCCTACCTGATACACAGGTAGTCCTTTATCCTTATTTTTCTGTTGCTGTTCTTTGAACCGCATAACAAAATTGATGTAAAGGGCTTTCATTTCTGGGACTGTTAGATCCCTGTCGCAGTTATTTAGCAACGAATCTATGATTTTGCAGTTAACTTCATCCTCTACATGTGGAAGGCGAATGGTGACATCCCTGAAAGAAAGCACAATCGTTACTTTTACCGGTTTCCCACCTTGGTCAATATATACAGGCGCCGATTGCGGAGTGGTAAATGGGCTGCAGCTCACCACTTTTGCCATATCGCCATTAAATATCTCTACTCCGTATGTGCGGTAATTGTTGTTATTGATCATCAGTAAGTCGCCCGGCAATACTGTATTGTGGCCGGTGAAGTATTTTTCCCTGATTGCCCGGTTGTAAGCCAGTGTTTGTGTGTTGCTGTATGCAATTACAACACCATTTCCTAGTTCAGGTGTCGGATTTTGATTTACATACATTTCCGGTATGTCATTAGCGTTCACTTTTGTAAACGAGTGCTCATCGTAATTAAACTCCAGGGTATTTCTTTTTGTCTTTTTCAAAAGTTCCCTGAGACGAGTGGCGTTTGTAAGAATCAAGTTGTCCCCCTGGCGGTGTATATGCGTCAACTCTACCTCGTAGTAGCTCAGCCTTTTTTCTTCAAAAAACGTGTTTTGCAGGGCGTATGACGTGTTATCCGTAACTGGTGGCAGCTGTGCTGGGTCGCCTACAAAAATGATTTTGGTAGTTGTTGTGGTGAGCTTAGCGTAAGTAAGCAGATCTTGCAGCAAAATGTCTGTACCGAAACAAAACAATTCGTTCTTAGATTCCTTGTTTGAAATCATGGAAGATTCATCCACAATGATTATTTGCTCGCTGTTGGATAAATCTTTTATAGGGAAAAGGTATTTAAATGAATGTTCAGCGAATTCTTCTGAGTTAGCGTTAATCGATACTACATTCTCAAAGTCATAAATACTGCTGTGAATGGTTTTACCTCTGCCTGTTTTGTCTCTCAGCACTTTCGCCGCCCTTCCAGTAGGTGCCATTACCTCGTGCGACTTCCCAATCGCTTCTATGTGCGAAATAAGCCCATTCAGCAAAGTGGTTTTACCACTTCCAGCATACCCTTTGAGTATAAACACCTGTGTCGGGCTACTCAAGAAAGCTTCAAGCTTTGTTAATGCAGTTTCCTGATCCCGGCTTAGGTTAAAGTGCTTGAAGTGGTTGAATATGCTCATAAGTATTACTAATTGGAATGTTTTCTACTGTTTCAAATCAATCATATTTTTGTAGAACGCATCATAGCACTTAAAAAAACTCGCTTTTCTTTCGGATATATTTTCATTTGCTTTTTTAACTATTTCTCTTTCTTTCTCGGTCAAATCTCCACGATGACTTGACTTATTTCTAATTTTTATCATCTCATCTAAGTCTTGAAACGAATAATTGATTCCATAATATTGCTTAGCGAAAAAAATTTTCGATGTTATTCCGATTCGCATAAGAGCTTTGGGTGTTGAATCCGGATTAAAAAACGAATAATCCCCTACTGTGAGGTCAGTAAATTTATCTTTGTACCTATTAGGGTTGTCGTTTATTACTTTATAAGCATTTGTTATATTGCAAATAGCATTCGTGCAATTCTCTAATTGCATTACTAATCTTCGGGTAAATTCAATTATATCATCATTTTTATCGGCAATTCTCATTTCTTTATAGTCGATCGCCAATTCAATTTTCAAATCAGTGAACTTTACTTTTTTATAATAATTGAGTGCTTCAACCCAAATTAATTTATCAACTGATTTTAAAAAATATTTACTTCTTTTTATATCATTAATAATGTTCAATAAATCTTCCGATAAGGCACTATTAACAGTATTTTTGCTTGCAATTGCGCTCAATTCGTCTCTAAACCATTCATTTCCATCTTCATTAGCCAATTCGGTAATAAATAGCAGCATTTTTTCGAGATCTTCCTTACGTTGAGGCATAGTTATTTTTTGGGGTGATAAATCTGCATTGCCTTCTCTAAGCCTTCATTAATCAGAATTTTCAATACACTATCAAGATGGCTTTCCTTTTCGGCTATAGCTAATATAGGGCTATTAATTAAGTTATTGTACCTTTCCCTGAGCTTCAAATACATTTCACTTTCCCCACCCTTAACCATTTTAAGGTAATTAAGTTTGCCATCAATTACGTTTGCCATATCTGGTTTGCCCTTCACTGGGGTGGTTTTGCTGGCAAAGTATGACGGTAAAAAGTAGTTGTATGCCCTGTCGTAACCATATCTTTCCCAATTATATAACCACATGCGTAGCTGCTTAATATAGTTTTGGTTTACATTAACAGTTTTATTCACAATAAGCCCGGTAACTTCTTGCCTAAAAGCGGTTTGCTGTAGCCTCACCTTTGATTCCTTAATGTGAAATCCTTGCTCCGCAATAATTCTCCTCAACTCTTTTATAAACTCACAGTCTTCCTTGAATATATTATGCTGTGATGAAAATGTAATATCATCGGCATAGCGAGTATATCTAAGACCAAAACGCTTAGCTACTCCAGTTAAAAGATAGTCGAGACGCTGGCAGATAACATTTGTGATTAGCGGTGACGTTGCCGCTCCTTGTGGTAATACATTTTTTTTGACCTGTTGCCACTGACCATCAACTATTCGTTCTACGTACATTTCATTGCAACATAATGAAGACATAATATTTGCAATTTGGAGTCGTCCGCCGGTAATATTGTCCCACCAGTTTCTTAATATCTTTTGCAAAATTGTTTTTTGCTCAGGATACTTTTGCTCTCTAATAATTCCCACAAATATTTGCCTTAATTTACTTAGCTCATCAGCCTTATCTGAATTCGTTTTAGCTTTTGAAAAAGAGATCAGATAACCAAACCAGTCTGCTGGAAACTCCTCCGGTTTAGGGTTCATCTTTTGCCACATCAATATGAAAATAGTTCTGGATGCAGCAGATAGTTCATCAAATGAATCATATTTTGCTTGGGTATCCTTAAGGTTGAATGGTGCCAATTGTAGACATTTCCACACCCGTGCCTGGTCTATACTTGGAAAGAAATCTTTCAAATCGATATTATAGACGTAATTACGGCCAACATGCATTTTAGCATTGTCGACAATTGATTTACCCTGCACAAAGCCTTTTGCAGCATCATGTGGTGTAAATACGCACTGGAGTATAAGGTTTAGGCAACGCTGTATTAAAGAAAGTCCCTTAACAGGCGAATGAATGATTCTGACACCACCTGACTTCTTTTTTATTTCAAACTTTCTGTACCGCCGTCCAGATGCTTTGGGATTAGCATAATACGTTATCTGCTTTAGCTCGAAATGTTTATAATGCGCTCCTATTAGTAATTCTTTGGCGTAGTTTAAAAGTGCCACAAATTCATCTTTTGTGGACATTGTGGCAAATTCTTGCCTGATGTGGGCTATATGTTCGGGTGCGAGTTGCATGGTATATAATCAGTTTATGAATGCCCGTTCCTTATTCTTTGTGTATGAAACATCATCAATCTCTAATAACTATAATAGTAATAGCTAATAGCGATAAAGAATTAATAACTAATAATGTCTAGTAGTTTCGACTTCAATAGCGATATAGCTAAAGTGTCAAGGAAATTACGCCTAGGACATTTCGCCAGGGAGCAAGCCCCCTGGCCATCTGCCGATCTGTTACCAGATAAAATCCGGTAACCAGCAGACACAAATCAATATTGTGGAACGGGCATTCAAAGAACTGAGTGCAAAGCAAACAACGAACTGTGCAGCCTTACTGCACAATAATAATAAAAAATGTGTTTCTTTGTTGTCGTTATACTTCAAAAAAGATGGCAACCACAAAGAATCCGCTAATACGGTACAAAATACTCGACAAATGCTTCAGAAATCCGTACAAACGGTATTTCATTGACGATCTAATAGAGGCTTGTAACGTTGTGCTGATGGAAATAGATGATGAGAGTAAGGGTATCAGCAGGCGGCAGATTTTGGATGACATCGCATTTATGGAGAGTGGCGAGGGCTGGGGAATAGATTTACAAAGGCATAGGGACGGTAAGAAGGTATATTACCGGTATGAGGACACCGCATACTCTATCAATAATATGCCACTCAATGAGGTTGAAGTAAATCAGTTGCAAAGTGCCATGCAAATACTTAACCAGTTTACTGGTATGCCGCAGTTTGGTTGGGTGAATGAAATGCTACCAAAGTTGCAGCAGGGAATTTCAACAACAGAAAGCCAAAAACAAATAATCAGCTTTGATTCCAACCAGTATCTTAAAGGGATTGAGTACTTATCAGTTTTATACAATGCTATTTCATTTAAGACCGTATTAGATATTACTTACCAGGATTTCAAATCAGAAACCCCATACCACATTGTTTTACATCCGTATTATTTGAAGCAGTATAACAACAGGTGGTTTTTATTTGGAATGAATGATGAAAATAAGAACACCCATTGGAACCTTGCACTAGATAGAATAGAACAAATAGAACCGACACCGGGAAAATACAAAGCTGATAAAACTAACTGGGAAGAATACTTTGATGATGTAATTGGAGTAACTGTTCCCGAAGATGGCCAGATAGAAGATGTTGTTTTAAATTTCTCCGGCGAAACTGGCAAATATATTTTCAATAAACCGCTGCACGGATCACAAAGAGCTAAATGGCTAGACAAGTCCTTATTAGAGGTTACCATGAAATTGAAAATCAACTATGAGCTCGAGCGATTAATCTTGTCGTATGCGGATAGTACAAAGGTCATTTCACCTGCGGGACTTAAAAAAACAATAAATCAAAAGCTAGAGCAAGCCATAGAGAAATACCGCTGAAAACCGATATTTTTTGATCTCAAGTAAAAATTATTTTATAAGACTTTGAATTTGTTCTACTTGCCTCTCACCAAATACTTTTGCGTTTAATAATTTGTTCCCTACTCCGATAGATATTAGGATTCGTAGGAAATGTACAATTATAGATCCACCTCAATAAAAAATGGCAGATTAATCGGTTTGTATATTTCGTTTGCTAAGTAGCACACAAAATCATCCTGTTTTTCATCCCACAAAAAACCGGGCCGAACTAGAGTAAAGTAATTTTTGCTTGTAACGCCCTTTACAAAACAATATCCCCAGGGTGATTTATAAATTATCTTTCCTCTACTTGTTTTACTGTCAAAGTCCATGTTATGCAGTCTCACTAAAGAATTTTGAAAAGTTGGTATAATGCGGCTCTTAAATCTTTCGACATTTTCTGACAGATTTGTTGACTGATGTTTAAGTGATGCAATTTTAGTGTCGAGTTGGGCAATTACCGTCCGAATTAATGAATTTATTGTCGAAGGATTTTTATCTCCCAAATAATGCAGTGTATTTAATAGTAGCGTGTAATAATTGGACTGTTCATTTTCAATCCAATTATTGTTGAATATACATACTAATGTTGTGGCTAAAGCTTCGAGCTTCAATTGTTGCATTTTTGCTTGAGTATATTCAAATTCATATTCCTTGAAACCATTCCTACAAAGCATCAGGAATGTGCCAATTATAGTGTTACAGCATCCTTTTAAATTATCTATGGAGCTTGGTTCTGAATTGCTAGTACTGAGATACGTAAATGAATATTCCTTGCTTTCTTCTACATATTTTTCTGATTTGCCTCCGTATTCCATCATCAATTCCAATGCAATAAGATACCGAGTTAAATCAGTCAGTGAAACTTTATAATTCTTAAAGTTTTCTTTGAAATAAATAGTGTCCACTTGGTGAATTCGCAGATTTTTGAAGTAGTGTTCCAGCTTATAACGTTCGTTATTTAGCGTTGCCCGGGTAATGTTCCGTGGCTTTGCACTTTCCTTTTCTTCCACTCCTGTGCTGGTGCCAAGATCCTCCTCTTGCTCATCTACTATTAATTCAGAATGATAATTTAAGGCGAGAATTTTATTATTGGCAAACCGAATCGCATCCAATATACGAAGGGAGGACGAAGAAAGAAGTAAACTCCTTTCTAACCCATGTTTATCCTGAGGTTTGTAAGTTGATAGGTCGTAAATATCCAAAGGCTGAACTATATTCTCCTTCTCTTTATTTGTATTCCTGTTTTGTAGAATGTTGTTGAAATCATTTGTTTCGCTATCATCAAGTATTGCATAATGCAGCAGGTCTACGACCCTTGATAGTTCTCCGTTCTGGATGTCACTGAATATGCTCTCAATGTCTTTGTTTTTAGGATTAGGGTGTGTTTTCATCAGTAACTCAACATCTGCCAGAATCACCTTATTTGATATAGGCTTATCGGTGGCTGTGTCGAATAACTCAACAAACTGCACCTCCCATATTGGCCATGTAATTTTAACATTTATGTCAGGCACTACCTTACTTATCGCAATCGTCTTAATCAACCTGTTTTCTCGGTCATATAGCTTCGCCAGTACTGGATAATCATAACTGCCGTCTACATACAGATCGAGGTCTTCAAAAATCCACTCAGCAGAGACGAGTTTTATTTTATGCTTATTGCTTTTAATAATTGTTTGGTAAATCGAGGGTTGATTACCGGGATTAAATTCATTCAGCTTTTTGGGAGTTTTCAGTTTTATACCCAATTGGTTTAAAATACCTCCACTCTCTACCTCACATAGTATTGAGACCTCGCTGTTTGCTGTATGGCCGGACAGCCCTAATCCTTCGGGTGTGCAATTGGCACTGCCGAATAAACAGAACTCTCTTTTACCGGCTGTTTTGAAGTGAATTATTTTAGCATGGAGTTTTGTCTGTGGGAAAAACCCTTCCATTTTTGAATGCATTTCCTGCCGGATGCTCATAGTTGACCAATCAAAGAAGGAGATGCCTTTTAATGCGGAAAGTTCACTCGGCACCGAACTATTTTCATCGATTACTACATTCAGAATTGCCGATGGGAAAGTTGATTTTAATTCTTGTAAGACAACTCCCTTCAAATCATAAAATGGCGAAAGCACCGTAATTTCAGTAACTTTTTCCTTCCTGATGAGTGCCAATAACTGTTGCCAAATGGTGCCAGCCTGAATATTATACAATAATGCAACCCTGCCTTTGCCTGAGGTGTTTATAAACTGGAAAGGCTTTGTTTTAGGAAGATCATTCAGCCATTTAGCATTTTCAAAAATATACCGGTTGGTTTTGTCCTTGGTAACACCTTTTATTGGGACGCATAGTTGTTGGATGTACGACCATGCCAGGGAAAATAATTCAAGATTATCCGTTGTGCGGATGTCATAATGAAAGGCTCCCCATATCTCTTCATTATTACCATTACCGGCATTCGTAAGATTTCCCGAACCTATAATAAGTAGTGCTTCCTTGTCTCCAAATAGCATCCATATTTTAGGATGAAAAATAGAATTTTGAAAAACAGGATAAAGGGAATATCCAGGTGTCAGGTGCATTTCATCGCCACTAATGTTTTTCATTAATTCGGAGTAGTAGTGCCCGTCAATTAGAACATTCACATTGCTAACACCACAGGATTTCAACCACTTCATCGCCTTCATTTCAAAAAAATAGAAATCAAAGCTGAACGTGGTGATAATGGCCGAACGATATCTGTTACTGCCAATCAATGAAAGGATATTCTCTCGGGTTATAGCCATCAGTTAATCAATAATTGTTCATGCAATGAGGTTAACATTCCATCTTCATCAACTACACCTAAGTCGAATAATAAATTCCACAACGCATTCATACGTGGCGAAGTGAACCTGGGAGGGAATGTATCAATGAACCTGATGTATTGCTCTTCGATTATGAATTTATGCGTTGATTGAGATCCATTTCCCATTTTCCGTATTGCAACTTTCTGGTGCCGATACACGATTTTTTGCAATAGGAACAGCTGGATAAAATTTTCAAGCTCATCTCCTTTTGCTGCGTGCACAGAAAGCAGGCCATCAACCATATTGCCTTCTCTGATCATTTCCTTTCGGGTCATAAAGTCCTTTAACGGATGCAAGTACCGACTGTTCTCATTGTATAACCTGAAGAGTAATAGGAAGCCATTTGTTGCTGCTTCTATAGGATCGCTGGTTGGTCGGCTCTCGATAGATTGCGTTAAAGTTGGTTCATCATCACCAACATGCATGCCCTGTAGGATTTGCGCCACCGGGGTAGCCGGGGTTGCTTCAGGAATGCGTTTGCAGATTTTTTTTGTAACTGTCTTTCCCAAATTCTTGATGAATGCAGGCAGGTATTGGTCCTGCTGAAAACTATACAGATGTTGCAATACAGCCCAGAAAATTGCGCCACAGGCATATTGATAATACTCATTAAACTGGTAAGTATACCAACCTATCATTGTTTCGGCAACGGGATATTCTTTAGTTCCCATTTTCAACTCATAAGCCTGTAGAAGAAATAACTGCCAGTCATAGTTGTTGCCATTCCCCTGCGCTGTATTAATCAGTGCCATTATAGATTCCTTGCGGTGATAGGTAAAATGTTCCTCCATTTCCAATGCAGGTTCATCTTTATCCAGCAGCATATTCCGGTATAATTTCCACTGGGGCAATTCAGCATCTACCTTGTCTATTGCGAAGTATTGACTTAACAGGGTGATATCTGCAACCTTCAATCGCCCTTTCTTAACGTTGTTATAAAACAGGTTCCTTACATCGTTGTTTAAGGTAGCATCAAATGCTGTCGCCAGTTCTGCGCCAGATACCTTTTGCTGAGGTGTAGGTTGCGTTAGTGCATAGATAGCATCACCATCAGCGTTTGTTGCCGCCAGCACCAAGGACATTGCCCGCATGGCACCGTAATAATATTGGCCAAAGGCTCCGGACGGGTATTTCCAGTACACTGGGTTATTTAGATCATCTTTATCTGCTCCCGCTGCCAGGTCATAATAATTGCCTGTGTTTGTGTTAATCATTGTAGAAGCAAATGTGCTGCCGGTAATCTGAAGCACATCACTCCTTTCGCTTTGCATAACGATGGCTATCATTAATTCTGCCCTGCGGATAAACCGGTATTGCTCTACTGAGTTCCCCTTCTTTTCCTTCTTGAAATAAAAATCAAGCAGCCAGCAATAGAAACCATAATATCGTAACCGGTTTGTCAAATTCGAAATGCCGGGCAGAAGAGTGGCATAGGTGGCTTCCGAGGTTGTTTGAAGACTCAATGGGTCAAGGCCTGTGATAAGCGTGATTGAAGCGCCCCAGAACGGATAGTTTGATCTTCCTTTTTGCAAGACAGCCATATGGTATATTTACGCAATGAAATGCTATTTTATCTAGCTTATTATGAAAAAAAAATGCAACTCAGATAATTCTCACCAATAATCAATCTAATCGACAACCATTAATCGCTTTCATTTTATCATAAATATCTTTTGTCAGTTTAGCTAATGGCCGCTTGTGGAAATCATGCTGATGAAAATAGTTCCCAAAATGAAATCTATAAAATTCAGCCTCAGTAGCTCCAAGTGCACTTAAAGATGCTGTTATTGATTTCACATAATGAGGGCTATTCTCATCAAACTTTGTGTGAATTTCTTTTACAATATCATAGTGGGAAGCATACACTTCTCTAAGCCTGAAAACATCAATGCTTCCAGAATCAACGTGACGACCAGATTTTAGCAACCTATAGTGTTCATCGCTACCGGCAAGAACATTAATTTTAATTTTAGGCTTAAATGTTATATCGGACACATCTGATATATCAATAGTATCCAGATCGAAATCAAATGTTGCATGTTGTCCCATCTCGTGAAAATATGGGTGTAAATTGTTTTCAAACTCAAATTTTCTTTGGTTTTTCAGATTGCTATTACAAAGAGAACATGACGGAATTAAATTAAAAAAGCTGATGGTTAATAATGGATTTTCAGCCTGATGAAAAAAATGGTCAAAATTTGGACCAATGATTTTCTCGCCATCGTCATCTACTATGTGGGTAATAAAATTTCTGTTACAGTAAGGACATACAACTATCCCAAGTTTTTGAGCAATAGGATCAATTTCGTTTTTATAATAGGTCTTATAGTTAAACAAGGTGGCTATCAGGATGTCTTTGTCAGGCAACTTAATATTATTTAGTATAGTCGTTTGGATATCTTTTAGCAAACTTGGGTGTGAGTTAAGCAAATCAAAAATGGACGAGTCGGTAAAAGCCATCAAAGAATCATTTATATCCTTTATTCTATTAGCGTACCTTGGTTTTTTACAAATTGCTTGATTAATATTATTGACAAGTTCGTCAGTATCTCCAGATTTTAGCTCCTTATTGTTAGCAATTATTTGAAGTGCTTTTGTGAAATTATCAACTCTACCTCTAACAATATCATTTGTTACCGGATTCCCAGCGTTAAAAATGTCGATGAGGTCGGTAATTGCAGTTAATAGCTTTGAGACTTTGCCTGAAACAGCAGCTACATATTCTGATTTTATTATTTCTAACTTGTCGCTTTTAATTAAAATCATAGGGATCGAACGTTGTCTTCTGCTTATTAATTTTCAATTGTGATTACAGAGTCTACCAGATCAATAAGTTTTGTCCTGATAAAGGGTTCTCCTATAAGTGCTGCAAGTTGCTCCATGCTGCTTTTTTCTATTGCATTAATCGGCTCTCTGTTATTAATTTTCTTTATCGTTGAAATGATTTTGTCTTTTGCAAATTCCCCCATAAATCCATTGTTCATGAAAAAGTCATTAGCCAATAAATCATGAATATTGCTTCCGAAAGTCAATTTTTGCTCGGAAAATATAGAGGGAGTTCCATTATCGTTTAAGAATAATACATTTGAATTAGGGATATCCGATAGAATAAACGGAGAGTGTGTAACAAAACAAATATTAATGTCTTGTATTATTTTATATTCAATTCTTTTAAGTCCGTTTAAAATTTCATTCAAATATTTTCTTTGCATTTCAGGATGTGCATACATTTCAATTTCTTCTAAAATAATGTTTACATTCTGATACTTATTGTATCCGTTTTTCTCCGAAATTGAGTCGATATTGATTAAGTGGTAAACTATAGTATTAACTGAGAAAATAAGCTGCTTTTCACCTGAACTCAATGAATTAAATCTGGATATGCCATTTGAGTACTTATCAATTAATTCAATTTCAATTTTCAATATTGAAGGAGGAATTAATTGGATTGTTGGAATCACCCCGCCATTATCATCCTTAATTTCCTGAATTCTTTTCGCCAACTTTTCAATTGCATATACGCGCATCTCAGGCGTAGATTCTGGTTCTTGAACATTTTGTGCAATGTCAAATAAATCATATTTCAAATAGTTGATAGCCTGTCTTAATTTGAATGTGATATGACTATCGTCGCCTTTAAGTTTTAGAAATAATGTTTCTAAGTTGATTTTGTTTCCATCTGGGTCAACTGTATCTAGGAAAACGCCCGATTGAATATCAAAAAATATTCGATAAGGAATATAAGTCAATGTTATGTTTACAATTTTTTTTATAATGTAGTTTTCTACTTCCTCTCGATAAAGTATGGGTTCTCCTTGTTGATTTATTTCGACACCAAAAATATTAAATGCTATTTCGAGAATATTTGACCTGTCATTTTTTTTAAAAAATTCTTCAAATCTAATTTGTTGCTCTTCAGGAGGTCTGCGTTCATTTTTATATACAAATTCAATTTTTTTCGCATCAATACTGAAGAACAGTTTATTGGCTCTTTGCTTTTCTGTCAATTGTCGATGTTCGGAGTTGCCATTATGATATTGAAGTAGATTCGACAGAAGCCGATAGTATATCAGTGAATTTTCTTTATTTATTTCTATATTCCCCTCAGTTCTCATTGGATTAATGACGAGAGGCGTTTGATACCCATCATTTTTATGAAAGACCTCATGCACCCATTCTCCGAGATCCATTGTGTTTAATGCATAATGTGAATAATTTATTGCAATGGTGTAAAAAAAGTTACTCAATTCAAATGCATCAACAATGTTATTTTGGTCTAATATATACTTGTCATCCTGATGATTGTATCTATTAACAGAAAGAGTTTCGCCATCTATTAAAACTCTGTAAAAATTGTCAGATTTATAAAAGAACTCGATTCTCAAAACATTAGTTGCTGGGTCAATGCCCGGTAATTCTATTGGAATGAGATGATTATCTTTTGTTTTAATTAAAGAGATATTATTAATAGCCATAAATAGCAACTCGATTATTGTGCTTTTTCCGGTGCCATTTTTTCCAACAATAGCTGAAACATTTATATTTATTGGCTTTTCTTTGAGGTCGATAATATTATAGAAGTTTTCCGGAACCGTTTGAGTAAATTGAATACTCAGATCGTCTTTGTCGATCTTATAGTCATTGTAGAAATAATAAAATGCGTTACCTCTTTCTAAAACCTTAGAATATTCTTTGCTGCAATCAGCTAATGGCCTTATCGCTATCAATTTAAAATCACTCATGATAATTAGTGTCTTGGTTTACTAAAGGATTTTTTCATTCTTTTTCAACTTGGCAATTGGCTTTTTGTCTTGGTATACGCTGATGATAAATCAGCATCACCAATAGCTGCCTTTTTTCGGGCAGGTTTCTTGACAGGAGGGTTGCTCTTTAGCTGAATGGTTTGATCGTCTATCTGATGAAAAAGATATGTGTATGCTCCTTTTGCTTTGGTGCTGCGGAGCATAACTTGCTTGGCGAGCGCGATATTACCTTTACGCTCGCTGTATAAGTTCCTGTTGTCAATGTATGCCGCTATCTCATCAAAATTTGCAGAGAAGGTTTTCTTATCAATATTGATAAGCGCAACCACGATTGCTTCGTGTAGGGAAATATCATTTTTCATTGGCTAGCTATCAAAACATGGTTCAAATATAACTTATTGGTTCATCGGTTACTATTTCCAGCTAATATTTATCTTGCTTTCTTAGAGATAGTAGATAGTATTTGATTCTAAAGTGAACACTAAATGATAATTTAGAGCAGATGGCTAAGACGCTCTACGATTATTGGTTTGTACAGTTCGATTTTCCTGATTCTAACGGTAAGCCATACAAAACTAGTGGTGGTAAAATGGTATGGAGTGAGGAACTTAAGAGGGAGATACCTGAGGGTTGGGAGGTGAAGATTTTGAGCGGCTTGGGTAATTTTAAAAATGGTGTAAACTATGACCCCTCAAATCCAGGAGAGATAGCGTGCCCAATAATTAACGTGAGAAACATCAGCGCAAGCAGCTATTTTTTAAAGAATGAGGATTTAGATGTTATTTACTTAAGGGCATCTGATGTTAGAAAATATGCTGTTCATGATGGCAGCATCATCATCGCAAGGAGTGGAATACCAGGTGCTACAAGATTAATATCAGATTTTGAGGAAAATACATTGTATTGCGGCTTTGCTATTCATTATGAGTTGGTGGATTTAAATAAGAAAATTCCGATATTTTTCTATTTGAAATCAATCGAACAGCAGATACAAGACGGTTCAGGAGGCACAATTCTGAAAAATGTAAATCAGGGTACGTTAAATGCTCTCCAAATTGCTTTGCCAAATGATAATACCTACTTTATAACATTCAATGAGTTGATCCAACCAATGTTTAGCAAAATCAACATGATTCAAAAAGAAAATCAAAAAATAACAGAACTCCGAGATTGGTTATTACCTATGCTTATGAATGGGCAGGTAAAGATTGAGTAAATCTGTAAAATAAATTATCATTTACCTAAATCAAGAGCTATTTTTGTTTGCTTTCCTTTGGGATTTATTATCTAAATCAATTCCCATGAAGGAAATTATAAAACAAGGAATTATCAACGAAATGGCAAATGCATTAAATTTTCAACAAATGCAATTACTGGAGAAAGTTCTCCAAAAAAATTTCCGTGAGATTGAAATGAGTTGCAGAACTAAAGAAAATATTCCGTTGGCTGATAAAAACGTTTCGCTTTTGGAGTTATTTATTTCTGCAAAAAAAGTTGAAGGGTGTTCTGAAAAATCGTTAAAATATTATCAGTTTACAATTCAGATGATGTTAGATAAGCTTAGTAAAAAAATTACAGAAATCTCCACCAATGATTTACGATCTTATCTGTCTGATTACCAAGCTAAGAAGAATTCAAGCAAGGTTACAATTGATAACATCCGGAGGATTTTTTCAAGTTTTTTTTCTTGGTTGGAAGATGAAGATTGCATCTTAAAATCACCGGTTAGAAGAATCCATAAAGTGAAATCTGCCAGGACAATAAAGGCTGTACTAAGTGACGAGGAAATTGAAGTACTGAGAGACAACTGTAAAGAAATTCGGGATCTTGCACTGGTGGAAATATTATGCTCAACAGGTATTAGGGTAGGTGAGCTGGAGAAAATTAACCGTGAGGATATTAATTTTCACGAACGCTCGTGTATTGTAACCGGAAAAGGAAATAAAGAAAGGGAAGTTTACTTTGATGCGCGAACCAAACTTCATTTAAAACGGTACCTGGACGGCAGAACGGATACCGACAAAGCGTTGTTTGTTTCCCTAGCAAAGCCTCATACACGATTATCTATTGGAGGTGTAGAATCTGTGCTGCGAAAACTGGGTGAAAAGTCCAATATTACAAAATTGCATCCACATAAGTTCCGAAGAACGCTTGCTACGACGGCGATTGACAAGGGTATGCCCATTGAGCAGGTACAAAAATTACTTGGGCATGTAAAAATTGATACTACACTGCATTATGCAATGGTTAATCAGGCTAACGTAAAAATTGCTCACAGAAAGTACATTGGATAAAAATATGGCTAAACTCGACTTTTTAAACAACTTTTTGGAAATAGAGATGGGACAGTCTCCCGAAGCAATTTTCGTTAACAAAAAAAATATCGGGGTTCCTCTTTTGAATGGTCCTGCTGAGTTTACAGAACATTATCCAATGCCGGTTCAATACACAACTAACGCAAAAAGATTCGCTGACAAAGGCGACATTCTTTTTTGTGTAAGGGGATCTACCACAGGCAGAATGAATATGGCTGACCAGAGATATGCAATCGGAAGAGGTTTGGCTGCAATAACACACAAACAAGGGAAACATTTAAATTCATTTGTGAAGGCATTGCTCGATTTAAACTTACGTGGTTTGCTCGGAGGAAGCCATGGATCAATTTTCCCTAACTTGACTAAGGACCAATTATTCGACTTTAAGTGTGCAATTCCAGATATTTTCAATCAGGAAAAGATATCCAATATTGTTTCAAGTCTTGAAAAAAAGGTTCATTGCAACAATAAGCTAAATGATAATTTAGAGCAGATGGCCAAGACGCTCTACGATTATTGGTTTGTTCAGTTCGATTTTCCTGATGCTAACGGTAAGCCATACAAAACTAGTGGTGGCAAAATGGTGTGGAGTAACGAGTTGAACAGAGAAGTGCCGGATGGTTGGAGTTCATCAACTCTTGATGAAATTGGCAACATTACAGGTGGGAGTACTCCGGCAAGAGACAATGAATCGTATTTTACTTCAAATGGTATTGCTTGGATTACACCCAAAGACTTGTCATTAAATGTGGGTAAGAAGTTCATTAATAAAGGGGAATTGGATGTTTCCGAAGAAGGAAGAAACGCAGCATCTTTAAATGCAATGCCAAGAGGAACTGTGTTAATGAGTTCAAGAGCTCCAGTAGGCTATTTAGCAATAGCGAGAAATGAGGTAACAACAAACCAAGGCTTTAAATCGTTTGTGCCGAAATCATATTTCACAACCGAATTCATATATTATACGATAAAAAACTTGTTGCCAGTTATTGAAAACAATGCGTCTGGTTCCACATTTAAGGAAATATCCAGTTCTGTATTGAAAACAATATATTTTCTCGCTCCTAAAGAGCAAATAATTGAAATGTATACCAAATCTATCTCCTCTGTTTTCAATATGCAGGAATTAATAGAAGAAGAAAACCAAAAACTTGCCGAACTCCGTGATTGGTTATTACCAATGTTAATGAATGGTCAGGTCAACATTGACTAAATCCGTAAAATAAATTATCATTTAGCTTATTGTTGAGTTCGATTTTAGCATCAAGAGAGGATAGAAATGAGGCGATTTTTTGTTGTGTTGTTCTATTGGGAATAGGAACTACTTGTAATTTCAACGCTCCTTCGTTCACTCTTTTGCGACCAGATGTTCCTTCCATACACCCAATTGCTCTTTTTCGAAATGCGGGGCTTTTTGCTAAATAAAAAATGAAATCATTTATTGAGTGTTCATTTTCTCTTAATACAATAAATTCAGATGAACCAAACGCAACTTCGTTTGGTTCTAAAATATCAACTTGTGCAGTTTTGCCGTTTTCTAAGCACGGAGTAATTTTAGCAACCAAAGTATCTCCATTTCTGAATTTAGGTCCAGCAACATACTCTGCAAACTCAAAGCCACCTATTTTCTTTTGATAAGCTGTTAGCCTATCCATAGGGATTTTTTTTACAATTTTTCCTTTTGCAATTCTTTCTGGAGGATTGAATTGTATTGCTTTACCAAGCTCCATTTCTGTCCAACTATTCATAAGACAATCCATTTAATTGTTTCTGAATTTCCTTCTCCAAGGTTTTCGATTCTGCAAATAGATTATCAAGATTGGCTTTAAAGCCTTCCATTTTTTTAGCAAATGCCTCCGGGGTGATGTCAGTATATTCAATTTTTACATCAAAATATTGCCCTGCGCTAAAGGAGTAGTTCTTCTCGGCTATCTGATCATAAGATACTACTACCGTGAAATCTTCTACTGCTTCATGCTTATTGAAGGTGTTGATGATCGTCTGCTCTTCAATTGCACTTAACAGTGTTTTCTGGTTCTTACCATCCTTTACCGTTGTGCCTAGTTTAGAGGCATCCATTAGTACAATGTCGCCCTTTTTATTGGCATTATCGATAAACAATATGCTCACATTGGTACCCGTAGTAGCAAAGATGTTGCTGGGCATACTGATTACGCCACGCAGCATTTTTTCATCGACCAGTTTCTCCCGTATCTTTCGTTCAATACCGCTTTGGGCTGTGATAAAGCCAGTAGGTACTACAACAGCGGCTTTACCTTTTGCTGATAGCGAATACATAATGTGCTGAATGAACATAGGGTAAATAGCCATCCCTTCCGGCTTTGCTTTAGGCACATTAGGCGTACCTGCAAAAAAACGCTGGTGATTTTCTTTCGTTTTCAGGTCTTCTACATAGTCGCTGAAATCCAGTTTAAACGGTGGATTAGATACTATAAAATCAAACTTCTTCAGTTTGCCGTCTTTCTCTTTATGATACGGATCTAGCAAAGTATTGCCCTTTACCACATTAGGTATAGAATGTACCAGGTTGTTCAATATCAAGTTCAGCCGCAACAGGTTACTTGATTTCTGCGATATATCCTGGGAATAGATTGTACACTTATCTTCACCTATGGCATGTGCCAAGTTCATGAGCAGTGTGCCAGAACCGGCAGACGGGTCGTAGCAGGTTACATTTTTCTCAGGCCCGGTCACCAGGCACGAGGCCATTATCTTAGCTACTGCATGTGGTGTAAAATACTCGGCATACTTCCCACCGCTGTTAGTATTGTAGTCCTTTATCAGATATTCAAATATGGTTGCAAAGAAGTCAAATTTCTCATTGAATATTTGTTCAAAACTGAAGTTAACCAGCTTATTCACAATTGCCTTGCAGAAATCATCCCGCTTATCTATTACATACTTGCTGATGTTTTCAAACAGCATTATCTTTTCACCACCATCGGTTATCACAGAGAATATATCGCTGTTCTCCTTAGCTATATCCAGCAGTGTATTATCAAACAGTTCGGAAAACTTATCCCGATTCTGATTTTCAAACAAGTAAGAGATAAAGTGTTCCGGTTTCAGTCGCGCCGTGCTCTCGCTCAGCTGCATCAGCAGCATATCGTAATCCCCTTGTTTGTATTGCTTTAGGGTAGCTTCCCAGTTAGCGGCTCTCGCTAACTTAGGATCTATCTGCTTTACCTCGAACGCGAATTTATCATTGAGAAACTTATAAAGGAATACCTGCGTTATGATCTTAAACTCATTGCCGTCATTTCCTAAGCCGTAATTGGCGCACACACTTTTCAGGTCGTCAATCAGTTCTTTTGTATTCTTTTCAAAACTTACTGTCTGGGTCATTTATTATCAGTTATGCTACACGCCCGTAATACTCGTTCATGTATTCTTTTACTATAAGGTTATTAATCGTTTTTGATTTGTCTGCGTCTAAAGGTAGTTCGTATTTAGTCTTCAACTGGCTTATTACCAGGCGCATGATCATCTTCTCCACATAGCTTTCATTGTCCATAATATTTGCGTTCTGCAATATCTGGGCATCTACTTCTTTTTTCAGGCTTTGCAGTGCATCAAACAGTTTACTTTCACTATCGGTTAGCGGGTCCTTTTCCATCAGACGTTTGTGGAGTCTGGCATACTTGGCATCATTGTCATACTTGGCCCTAAGCAATTGATTTTTTCGCTCCAGTTCTTTGGCTTCGTCATATATCTTTTCCAGCTCCCTGATATTGGCCTCCATTTCTTCCTTGGTTACTTCGCTCAGATTTTTCTTTTTAAATAGCCGCTCCAGTTCTTCTTTCAGCGTCACAAATTCAAGGTCATGCTGGTCAAAATTGCCACCCAACATTTCTCTGGTTTTTTGCAAGGTGTTTTTCAGCTTGTCTGCTATGATCATCTCCTCCTCCCGCAGCTTGGTGAAGGCAAAAATCACATCTTCCAGTGCCACATTTAGCAGGTTGCTGGTGTCCACATTATTTTCCAGTGCTTCCTTGGTGTTTATTAAAGCAAGATGATTATTGGCCTCTCTCGCTAAAACAGTGAGTTTCTGAAAATCCATTTTATCCAGCATCTCATAATGACCGGAAAGGCGAATGAGGTTGTAGAGGTCTCTGGCATTATTGAGTGCCTTAGTGATCTCCAGCATCGTCTTGCGGTCACTTATCTTTGTGATCTGCTGTGAAAAAACTTCGGCATTGCTGGTGTCGTATCTGAACAGCACATCTTTTATCTGCTGTATATCTGCCGCAATTTCTTCCTTGGTTTTAAACAGGTTGGTGTAATGCTCCATTTCATCGCCCAGCTCACTTTGCAACTCGGCAAAATAGTCGCGGTTGGTTTTGTCAAACTCCCGCTGTATGTCTGCAAAATCCACTACATACCCATATCTGAAGTTCTTATAGGTTCTATTTACCCGTGTTAAAGCCTGTAATAAATTATGCGCTTTAATTACCCTGGTCACATACAATTTTTTCAGCCGGGGGGCATCAAAGCCGGTCAGCAGCATGTTATAGACAAACAGCAGATCAACCTTGCCAGCCTTAAAGTCTTCAATTAAATCTTCGCGTTCCAGCTTCGTACCGGCATCATGCAATATCAATGCTGATGATTTAACCTTGCTTTCCTCGCGCTGATTGGAGCCGTATGGCACAGTAGGTTCAGCGGCCATAGCATATCCCTGATTTGCAAAGTCAGCATATTTGTAATCAAAGATCTCCTTCATTTTCTCTGCCTGCTCAGACGAATCGCAGATCACCATACCACCTATAGTATTATCATTCATGGTTATTCTTGACTTCTGAAAGTCATTAACGATATACTCCAGCAGAGGCTCTACAAACTTTGAATGTGCATAAACCAGTTTCCTGTCTGACTTACCTTTTATTACATCAATTTCTTCGAGTGCTGCTTTCAATTTAAGGTGATAGCTTGTTTCTATTTCCTCACGTATCAGGCGCAGGGTATAACCATCGGCAATAGAGGCGTTGTAATAGTACTTGTGTATGTAATCGCCGAAAATGGCTTTTGAGTTGTATTCAGTACCCAATAACGGAGTACCGGTTAAGCCTATTTTTATAGCTTGCGTATCTGATTCATTCAGGTTTGCCAGAAAACTACCCTTAGGGTTATAGCTGCGGTGTACTTCATCGAGGAAATACACCCGCTGAATACTTAGTTGATAATCGTTCCTGCTTACAACATCCTTATCCTCTTTGAATTTCTGAATATTAACAACCGTAATTTCCGGCTTGCCGGAACTGTTATGTATGGCTGTGGTAGTTTTTAAGTCCCTTACAAATTCGTCCTTTGAATTGACCTTGTGAACAATCAGCCCTCTGCTTTTAAATTCACGCCCAGCCTGCACCAGAAGATCTAACCTGTCTACAATAAAATAGAATTTAGGTACAATGCCTTTCGCTCTGTAATAGTGCGTGAGGAACTTCACACTGTAATACGCAAGGGCAGTTTTCCCGCTACCTTGTGTGTGCCAGATTATCCCTTTCCTTACGCCCTCATTCAGCTTCCGCTCAATGGCTTTTGTAGCGAATAACTGGGGGTATCGCATGATATGCTTCTGCAGGCCCGTTGTTTCCTTTACATATGCGATGGCATATTGTAAAATGAATGACATCCTTGCCGGTTGAAATAGTGATGTACAGATTTCATTAGTGGGCGAATTGGGGTCTTTATTAGTTAAAAACTCCTGTGAAAGTTTTATACTGATGAGATTATTGTCCATCAGAATTTTCGACTCCAGCTCATCCGGCACGTCTTTTAACAGGTTACTTAAATCAAGCGCCTCTGGCTCTCGAAAATAATTGAACTTAGTATTGCTATATGAGGTAGTTGCATAAAATGCCCCTTGCAGTGGTTGCGTGCCATCATCCTCATAATTCATGTTGTTCGAGAAAACCATCAACTGAGTGATGTTGATGAACTTTCTGAACTTCTTATTTTTAAATCGTGATTGTATTCTTTTGTATTCTGCCTGAATGCCGTCAAGGTTATTAGGCTTTTTCACCTCAATAAACGCCAGTGGCATCCCGTTAATCAGCAGCGTTATGTCCGGTCGAAATTCCTCTCCATTATTTATGCAGGACAACTCTGTTACAACCTGCAACTTGTTATTAGTGAAATCTTCAAAATCAATCAAAGTCGGCCCCGAACTGGAAGTAAGCATTTCATAAAACGTCTTGCCAAGGTCTTCGTTATCCAATATTAGGTTGATATTCTCATAGAGCGCCAATACTTCATTATCCAATAATTCAGGATTGAGCCGTTTAATGTTTGATAAAAATATCTCTTTGAAAATATTAGTACTTTCATCCCAGGCACCTTTCACCAATGGCAAATATTCATAACCCAACCTACACAGGTGTAGTATGGTTGGAATTTTTACTCTTGAGTCTTCATTAAAGGCCATAGTAAGATGTTAGGCAACGGAGTTCAAATATAACTAATTGGCTCATAGGATGCTGTATTTCCGCATGGATTCCCGTTGTTTTGACTGTAATAGAAGCGATACCAATGGTATATCAACTGGAGTTGAATTTGAAAATAAAGATTTTCGATAGGTAAACAATTAATTCCAACTGCATTCTAACTATTTTTTAAATGGTGGCGAATAGCATTTAACTGCCGTTTTTATTGTGTCACAAAGCTGCATATTGGTTATAGCGTAATTTTTTTTACTCTGGCTTTTGTTTCACCACTCCTATTATCTGCATATTCTTCAATCTCTACATTTATGGACTGTCCATTCGCTAGGCCGCAGCTTGATACTATATGAGGCGGAATGAAGGTATTTTCACCACCAGAATCTGGTTTAAAAAAAGCAAAACCTTTTTCAGGAATATAATTTATTACAGTTCCCGGTACCAATTCAGGTGGCTCATATACCGCAACAACTTCTTCTGTTACCAATTTATGCCAATTTTCAGTTTTGGGTGATCCATCAACATACATCTTAAACCATACAAGAATATCCAAAAGTTGAAAAAGTACGCTTTTGAATAGGTATGGTGTCCTTACAGATTTTACATGCTTATCTACACTTGAACGATGGGAGCCTGCTTGGGTAATTGATAATATACTTCTAAGATAGCTTGCGACTTGCTGCGGCAAGTGAGTTCCTTCCAGATGTTGAAAACCTTTTTCTGTAAACAAAGTTCCATCGGTAGCTTTGCCTGCCAAAAATCTACTACTCTCATTTAAAAAAACTGTTGGGTTGACAAATTCGATTGGGAGTAAATTGTATTTATGAAATGCGATAATCAGATCCTCAACCACTTTTCGAATAGCATTGAGATCTACATCTATACTTGCTTCATCGTTCACTTTCAACAGACTTAGCAAATCTTGGCCCGCTAATTCCCCAATGTACCTTTCGGTGCAAACGTCAAAGACTCTTTTATAAGAGTGCCTCAATTGAGTGTCAACCTGGCTCCTTGCAGCGCCCTTAATATCTTCGAAAAGTCGATTAATATCTTCGTCTTTCCCTTTTTCATACACCTTTGTGAAAGCCTTCTTAAAAGTATTATTTTCATACGCTTCAGCCTGCCCCGTTAGTACGAAAATTTCAAACTTTTTTGGCAATTGAAGAATTCTCTCTTTCGCGCGAAAAGATGCATAGGTATCCTCTGACCCGGCTTCATCAGTTTCATTTTCAAAGAATTTGGCATCCAGAAGAACACCATCATAGTTTGGGTAGTTACGTTCTAACTCGCTTATTCCACCGTCCAATGATTTAAAGGGTATTAGTGTAATTCCATTTCTTTTGGCTCTTCCTTTAGTACCTGATAGCTGTTCGTGTTCATCATCTATCCATAGTATGTTATATACAACCTCGTCCATATTACTTTACAAGTTTTATCGGAAAATGAAACTTAAATTTCACCGGGTATATCGGATCTTCGTTAAGTATTAATTCCCAATTTGAGTCATTAAAATATTCTGCAATCCTGTTAATATCGTAACCTCCCAAGCCGCTCCCAAGTTCCGGGTTTGCCGTGGAGTATTTGCTAATGAATTTTTCCTTGTCATAGTGCCTTGAGAATGGCTTGCCATTATTTCTTATGTCAAAAATCAAAGTGTCATCTACTTCAGTAAGTTCAATTACAACTTCGTTGGTAGAATCCTTCTTTATAAACCCATGCTTATTTGCATTGGTCAGAATATTATCGATCAATGTTTTTAGAAGAGTTGGATTGCATTCAATTCCACGCCCCTTAAGCTTTTCGCCCTTTAGTGGCAACTTCTTTAGCTTGAAATTGAACCCATTGTGGGTTATCATATTTACTATTGCATTTATGTCTGACAACGGAACCAATTTTATGGGATAGTCATCAAGTACCAGCCCATTCTCACCTTTTTCCAAAATTTCCGACATAAAATTTACATCTCGCTTAATCTCATTTAAAGCTGAGATCATGTCTATATCATAAAACTCAGCAAAAGAATTGTTCAATTTTTCAATCTCTATGCCCTTGCCTCCTAAAAAATGAAGCAAGTTATCTGCCCAGTCCAAAATATTCTGCCTGGGCCGTCCGAGAGTATGTTTTAACGACGCAAATTCATTAAACTGAGAAGCAGATCGACCATGCGCTAGGGCGTTTCGTTCCTGTTGAAGATATTTGATTTTTGATGAAAGCTCCTCAAGACCTTGAACTTTGGCAATTTGCTCATTCAGCGGAAGTAGCCTGACTTTTATTTCAAGTAAATCATCCCTCCGAATAAATGGAATTGTATCACCAAGGCGATATGAGTCCAATTGCTCTTGGATATAATCAGAATGAAGTTCATTTATTAAGTATGCAACGTTTGCCAAAGATTCATTAACTCTGAAAGCAATAATATCCTGTGGAAGTAAAATAGCCGTTCCGGAATACTTGAAAAATGTGGGTTTTAGCGTTTTCCACCTGGCTGCAACAAGTAAAGCCGATTCTTCGACCAAACGAGTATTAGGCCGTACTATCTTCACCTCCTCAATGGATTTTTCATCCAAGAAATAATCTAGTTTGTCGTCTTTTAAATCCCGTATTTTAACGAGTCTTCCACTTTCTCCATTTGGAATTCGTGGGCCATGTACACTTTGTAAAATGTCTGAAAGCTTTACACCATCAAACACCTTTTGAAAATATCTTGGAACATTTAGGTTATAATCATACTCACGTATCTGTTGTGTCGGAACAATCTTAATGAAATCGGACTCTCGGCCGTTACTAATAATTGAATACAGACCGTAGGTATTTAATTTTTTCTCCCTTGAACTAGTCGGTTCTACAAATTGCCTCGCATCTATAAACCTAACCACACCGGGTTTTCTTTTAGATTTATTAATAAAGAGAATTACCAACGGTATACCTGTATTCAATAATAACCCACCGGGTAACGAAATAATGGTGTCTAGTAAATCAGATTCTACCAAATGTTCTCGCAAACGTTGTTCATAACCGCTTCTGAACAGAAACCCAATAGGCAATATTGCGATTAATTTCCCCTCGTTGTTTAGAGATGATATTCCTTTTTCAATAAGGAATTGTTCGGCAGTTCTAAATTCAGGTGAAATATCTCGATAGCTATCACCTAATTTCAACCCATACGGTGGATTTGAAACTATAAGATCAAATTTCTGATTATCATTTGGCCAGTGAATAATTGAATTGTCATTTACATACCTGGAATGGCCCGGTCTTTCATAGGAGAGAAGGCGTAATGCACCAATTGCCCAAGTAGTATAGTTAATTTCTTGACCAAAATATGTTTGCCCCTCCTCAAGTAGTACGCCAAAAGACGCAACACCCGCAAAAGGGTTGAAAACAGTAGAATTTGCAGGTAGATCCGCTAAATTACAAACCAGTCGAGTCAATTCAATTGGCTGAATAAATTCACCTCCACTGCGCCCCTGCGACTTTGCAATTCGGAATAGAAGGTTATCAAAAATATCGGGGAAATATTCTTTGAGTATTTCTTGGTCCGTTTTTGACAGAACTTCAATTATGGCATAAAGCCCAGTATTGCTTATTCTTTTGAAGGAACTATCAAACGCTTTGGATATTTCATAATATTCGCCATTATACTCTGCATTTGAATCTTTAAGACGAGATTCAATTTCCTGTCTTAAATAATCATTTGGGGCATTTTGTATATAATCCAAATAACCATCCTTATATAAAGCCAACAGAAAAAGCACCAAGTAATAATCTTCCGAGGAGATAGACTCACTTCTCAGTATATCAAAAAGTGACCACAATCTATTTGTGACCTCTTCCACTATATTAAAATTTTCCAACTTCAATTCTTTCATAATACTGTTAATGTGGTTCAACAAAGCAAAAGTGATATACAACTGTGCGGTGCTTCTGCATAGGTAATGGATATTTCCTAAACGACTGTACTTTCTTATTTAAAATTGCTCTTAAACTCGCGAAATAAGTCGATAAAGCTACTAGCTAATCAATTAAAGTAGCTAATAAATCATTCTTATCATTTCCGGTGATATCTCCTTTTTCATTTATCCATTCAGGCAAACAGTTGTAATTCCCCCTTACTACCTTTAGTTTATATGAAATTATCCGTTGCTGTTTCATATCGGTATTTTAAAATGCTGATACATTTTTCTTAAAATAGTCAATGTACAGGTGTAATTCATTTACGAACATATTTGGTCTATACAACGTGTTGAGGATGTTGATGCGGCCATAAATATGATCGGTCATTTCTTTTAATGAAAATACACCGGAAAAGTAGGCCAGATTAGGGCCAGGGCAAATGGTCACAGCAGACAATTTATGAGATAGTGGTATTCCATCTTTCAACCTCACAGTTGTGCCCAAGCCTTCACACAGGCAGTCTTTGTCTGTAATGCGTTTGTATTCTATATTGAACATTTCTTCCGGCAAGGCCCTGTTCTTTAATTGGTTGATCTTAAGATGTTGGTATTTTCTTGATGCGGTGCAAATTGGTTCATCTGTAAATTCGGTGTCGGAGGCAAGAAATTTTTTATGGCAGGGGCTTCCCGGCCTTCCTTTTTCTATACGTTCCAGCCGCTGTTTTTCTGAAGTGCTTTTCCTGAAATTGTAGAACGGAATACCCAGCGGAGATGCGTCGCTTAAATAATAATCCTCCTGCTTCGCAGCGGCCAGTGCATTTAGAGTGTCCTCATCAACATTTGTTGCTTCCGGCACCAGCAAAAATGGGCTTCCCCATCCGGTTCCGTCAAGCTCATAGTGCTTTATCAGGAATTCGTCTTCATTAGCAGTCCCTATGCCCCCCTGTACGGTGATCTTTACCGCCGGTTCCATGCCAAATAGATTTTTGTCCTTATCGGCAAGTGCGGCATTACATAAGGCGAACAATTCAGCGGACAATTCGACCTTTTTATCTTTAAACTCTTCAAGAATTGGCCCCAGAAGCAAACCTTCGGTAGCAAATGCATGACCGCCGCAATTCAGCCCGGATTCAATCCTGAATTCAGAGATCCAGAGACCTTTCTTTGCAAATATTTTCCCCTGAACAAGTGCTGATCTAAAGTCGCTCACCTTAAGAATGATTTTCTTCTTCAAATTTCCATTCTCATCAGGGTAGAAATCCGGAAACTGTTCCGCGTAGGCATATAGTCGGGGATTATACCCTGCGGATAGAACAACAGATGATTGCAAGTGGCTCTGCGCGTATCCCCTGAATGCGGCAAGTGCATCTGAATATTCGGCCGGTAGTTCATTGCCGCTTTCATCAAAATTTGTTTTGTCTACTTTTGACATGATATTTACGTCGATAGCGCCGGGTGCGATATTTGATCTTAATTCGATCTGCATCTTATGCTTTTCAACACCGGCGGGTAATGTCAGCATTGAGTAATACTGCTTTTTTACAGGTGAGCTTTCGGGCAGCAGCTCGAAGTACTTTACTATCTCGCTACCTGTATCAAAAGGTTCATTTCTTAAAGTTTCTACCTGACGTGTAACGATAGTATTTACCAGGTTCAAATATTCCGTTATTCGTCTGGCGCGATGGTCCGTACTGTTTTTGTTTATCTCGATATAGTGTGTGCCGGTTTCACTGCAATAGAATTTTCGCATGTCCTCTATCAGCTGATCATCCATTATGGATATTACTGACGAAATACCAAAGCGGGCAACTTTAACAGGAGTATCGACAGAATATGCTAAACCAAGCACCGGTATGTGGAAACTATGTAGTCTTTGTATGTTCATGTCCTCGTTTTTATTGAAATTTTTCATTTATGGGTTGATGTTTCAGCATCGAACTGAGAAATCACCACCCTGTACTATATCGAATTGCTGAATATTCTCTTACTACTATTTGCTTTGCCTTTTTGGAGGTATAGGTCTAACGCACTACAGATATTCCTTATGAAATTCTTTCCTTTAGCTGTTACTTGTATTTCGCGTCCGCTCATGCTAATAAGCCCATCATCCTCTAGTTCTTTTAGTTCCTGAATACACAGGTCGTGTATGGTTTTTAGGTCGATTTCATTGATAATTGTTTTTCCCCGGCAACTTATATCCAAAATGTATTTGCCAAAACGAACATCTTCATCATTTAAATAATAGCCTTTTTGGGCAGGCAGATTATTTCTTTTTATATGGTTGTAATATTCATGAATCGTCTTGGCATTTTGTGAAAAGCTACGGCTGGTGCTGCTTATACTGGATACTCCAAGCCCAATAAGAATATTTGTATGTTGAGTGGTATATCCCATAAAATTTCTATGGAGGTAGCCATTCATTGACGCCTGATGTAGCGTATCAGAAGGTAATGCGAAGTGATCCATACCAATGTCATGATAGCCGTGATCCAGGAAAATTTCCATTCCAATCTGATATAGTTTTAGCTTTTCATCCGCAGTTGGCAAATTATGCTCGTCAAATAGTCTCTGACCTCTACTGGTCCATGGAACATGTGCATAGCTGTAAAATGCTATTCTGTCGGGTTTTAGTTGTACTGTTTGCAGTATTGTGCTGGCAATACTCTCCGTCGACTGTAAAGGCAGGCCATATATCAAGTCATAATTTACCGAAGTATAGCCAATGTTTCGGGCCATTTCTGTTACATTCCTTACATTTTCTATTGGTTGTATTCTGTTAATAACCCGTTGAACCTCCGGGTTATTGTCCTGAACGCCAAGACTTAATCGAGTAAAGCCCAGGTCAAACAACGTTTGCAAATGTGCTTTGGTCGTATTGTTTGGGTGCCCTTCAAAGCTAAATTCATGTTGATCAGGAACGACACATGATTTAAAGATAGCTGACAGTAGCCTTTCAAGATTTTCAGGGGAGAAGAAAGTTGGCGTTCCTCCACCAAGGTGAAGTTCGCTGATGACCGGCGTTTCACTCAATAAGGTTAAATACAGTTGCCACTCCTGTATTAGCGCCGTAACATAGTCGTCTTCAACGCTATGGTTGGTTGTTATTCTCTTATTACATCCACAATATGTGCAAAGCGATTCACAGAAAGGCAAGTGGATGTACAAACTGATGCCATTTTTTTGATTTTCTAACTTGAATTGATGCGCGAGTGTATCTGTAAGTTTTTTTACATCTATATCGTCTTTCCAGACAGGTACTGTTGGGTAACTGGTATATCTCGGAACTGGGACGTTATACTTTTGCAGCAATTGTGAAGTAACCATACCTTCAATTTGGTCGCAAGGTAGTCGTGAGCAGCAGGAATTATGATGACATTCGTCAGTTATTGACAATCGGATTAACTTTAACAATGCATATATTTATTACATGCAGGATAACTTCTTAAAATGCGATTAAGTGAATTGCTTAAATTAAAATATGAAATCCGGTTGCGTAAGCTTCTATTATAACTATTTTGTTGAGACTTACCCGTTTTGAACATACCAATTTACTCCACCTCTCTTGTCCTTTGCAATTAGAAGTACGCTGACTTATTTATTCAAATCAAACATAGTTAAAACCGATACTGCGAGAAACTTGTAATTGTACAACCTCAAGTAAATGCGTATCTTTGTCGCAGCATTGTAGTAAAAAAGCCAACAAGGAAGGTGAGTAATTCGGTGAGTAAAGAACCAAAGCCTTTATAAGATATTGAAAACAAAGACATTGTGGAGTAGGTTCTGAAACCTCTCTCTCCGCCAGATAAACAAAACCCGCTAAAGCATTGATTTTAGCGGGTTTGTATTTTGTTGACATTTTTATATTAATTGTCTAGCTGTAGCTAAACTCATAATTAACTGTAAATGAAATAGATAGAGCTGATTCATTGTTCGAGTCCAGCTCAACATCCTACGTTTTAGATTGTCATTCAGTCTATTATAGTGAATGATGCATGGGGTCAAAAATCGGTGAAAGAATAATACTGCTTTACCTTTTGCATTAAATTAGGGTAATTACAAGGCTTGTTTATGAACCTGGATGTAACCATTTAAAAAGTCACGGGAGATCAATATGTTTTCTCTGTTGCTATCTGCAACTAAACTTTCATTGGTCTTTTTAACAGCTTCAAGTGCATTCCACCAATCTTTTTCTGTCTGCCAGGTTTGGATCGACATGGTTTTTTCATCATTAATTTTTACCAATTCCAATTCAATAAACCCCGGCTGCTTTGCAAGAAGGTTAGGAAAACTGGTTTCTTCTTTCGACCTATAAAGTTCTTCGTCAGCCTTGCCTTGTTGAAGATTAAAAATAAGCACGACTTTGTAATGTGTTGATTTGTCCATTTGATTTTTAGTTTTTTGCTTTTTTCTAGTTATTATTTAAGTTATTGATAAGCTTATTTAGCATTTTTATTGTCATAATTTTCTCTTGTTCAGTAAAGTCTTTCAGCAATTGTTTTTCTAGTTCCTGCCAAATTTGATACAATTGTTGCCCGTGTTTTTTTCCTTTGCTGGTCAGAAATATTCTTGAGGTTCTTTTGTCTGTTTTGTCTTTGTCTTTCCTGATCAATCCTGCTATTTCCATTCTGTTAACCATTATAAACAAAGTAGGGTGTTTGATTTTTAATAGGTCCACCATTTCACTCATGGTTAATCCATCTTTTTTTGATAAGTAATATAGAAGCCCATCTTGTCCAGGGTAGAGATCTAATACGGATAGTTTGTTGGCAATAGATGATCTGTGAGCTTTTAGTAACCTAATAAGTAGTTGTCCAATGTTATCCATAATTGACTCGTATTCTAATAGTCAACGCAAATATAGTTATTTATTTAGCCGACTAAATAAATTGATATTATATTTCCATTTTTTTTTATTCTATTAGATTGGTACCCTTAAAAGAAATATGGCCACCTGGTATAGGCAGCCATATTTTATCGGTCGATATTTCATATATAAAATTGACATCTTTAGGGGAGACCTATGATCTCCCTATTAAAGTTTATCTAGCCAATAAATCTAATTGTAATGGAAATCAATCAATAAGGGCCGAATAATGTTTATACTTGATTCTTAATTTCTATCTCAAACAAGGTTATAACTCCCAATAATTGAGGCGGAACTAGACAATGGGTACTCATCACAACGGTCATTGATATTTTCCTGAAATTTTTTAAATGCGGGTAAACTGCTAAATTCTTTACTAGCTTGTTCACTCTCATGAAAATAAATATGCACAAAAGTAACACCATCTTCGAGTTTGAAGGTAGTATATCGAACACCTTCAATTTTTTTCTCATGCAGTTGTTTGTAAACATCTTTGACGAGTTGCTCATTCTCTGAAACTTTATTTGCTTTTACTTTGTAGCGGATTAATCCTTTTTTCATTTTTTTTTTTTATTGTTAGTGAATAAATTATGATTGCTGTTCTTTTCATTCTGCCATTTTTTTAAATTACCTATAAGCAATTTTTTATTGCCCTTTCGTAGCCTTCAAAGGAAATAAAAGGGGTTACTAATTTCTCATTGGTTATAAATTATCTTTCTCTTTCAACTTCTTCAAACTAGCTCAACATTTTTTCCATGCCAAATGCAGTTAGAATATTTTCGTATTGCTCCTTAACATGTTTGTTTGCTATTTCAGCAAAGCTTCCGGTTGCCGGGTCAACAACTGTTCTTAAAGGTCGTTTGCCTTTAGGCGTATCAATTAACTTTACAACTGCATCAGCAACCAATTGAGGATTTGGTTTTAAGTTTTCAAACATTTGCACAAAACCCGTTACCATTTGTTCAGGAACTTTTGCTAAGTCGCCATATCCAGCAAGTACGGTAGCATCTGAACCTGTTGCGACTTTCTCCCAAACTTCGGTTGGAAACGGACCAGGTTGAATCATCACCACATCTACACCCAAAGGTCTCACTTCATAATGTAAGCCCTCTGTTAACCCTTCAACTGCGAACTTAGCACCATTGTAAACTGTTGTAAAAGGGAAAGAGAAACGACCTCCAACGCTTGAAATATTTACAATCAAGCCTTCGCCTTGCTTACGCATATGAGGCAAGGCTGCTCTAATGATTCTCCATGGTCCTGTTACAGCTACATTGAGCATTCTATCCAAATCATCTTCAGTAAATGACTCAGCAATTCCGACTGCGGAGATTCCTGCATTATTTACTACCACATCAATTCTACCTTCTTTTTTTATGATAGTAGCAATTGCATCTGCTACCTGTTTTCCATTTGTAACATCTACCTCTAACACCTCAATGTTTTCTTGCTGAACCAATGCCTTTGCTTTTTCAGCATTACGACCTTTTGTTTCGCGCATAGTAGCGTATACTTTGTGTCCTAAAGCAGCACAACTGTTAGTTGTAAGCCAACCAAAACCGCTATTTGTTCCCGTAATTAAAATGACTTTTTTTTTCATAATTTTTTTAAGTAAATAATTTTGTTTGAATTTACTGGGTCAAAGGTGCTGCTTTAATATGACTTTAGTGGGGCGTAAATTTGACATTTTAAGGGGTTGATTTGGACAAATATTTGTATTACATTTGTACAAAAAAAATGAAACAACTTTCTATATTGTTACCGAACGGATCTACCAGTTTGAGTAGTTTAATTTTAACCGTTGAAATGATTAAAAAAGCTAATGAGTACTTTATTGAAAGAGGAAAAGGTGCTGTTTTTAAAACCACTTTGGTAGGTGATGCAAAAGGAGATATTGCAAAGAATGGCTCTTTTTCGATACGCCAAGACAAGAAATTTGATGAAGTGGCGAAAACTGATATGATCATTGTTCCGTCCCTCGGTGACAATATCGAAGCCTCATTAAAACAAAATAAAAGAATGATTGATTGGATAATAAATCAATATAAAGATGGGTCTGAAGTAGCTGGTTTATGTACGGGTGTGTTTATACTTGCATCTGCCGGGTTATTGAACGGAAAACAATGTTCAACACACTGGGGCGCAGCTGAAGTTTTTAAAAGTTTGTACCCGGATGTTAATCTTACTATAGAAAAAATAATTACAGAAAAACATGGTGTTTATACTTCAGGCGGTGCTATTTCCTCCATGAATTTAGTACTACACATTGTTGAAAAATATTATGATAGAGAAACGGCAATTTATTGCGCTAAGACTTCTGAAGTTGACCTCGATAGAAACAATCAAGCGGCTTTTATTATTTTTTCAGGACAAAAGAATCATGAAGATGCTGAGATAAAAAAGGCACAATTGTTTATGGAAAAAAATGCTGGGAACAAAATTATTATGGAAGAATTATCATCTAAACTTTTGATTGACCGAAGAAATTTTGACCGAAGATTTAAAAAGGCCACAGGAAACACACCACTTGAGTACTTACAAAGGGTAAGGGTTGAAGTTGCTAAGAAATCTCTGGAAACAAGCCGAAAAACAATTAAAGAGGTGATGTATGATGTAGGTTATACTGATATAAAAGCCTTTAGGGAAGTATTTAAGAAAGTTACAGGAGTGTCTCCGATAGAATACAGAGGAAAATATAATAAAGAAGCAATTGTAACCTAATACCTATTGCACCCTCAAAAAAATCATGCTTCTGGATAGATTTGTCTAATCAATATTACCAATAAAAGTCAAAAGTGGTACCAAGGGTTCGATTGTGGCCCCTTTCAGCCCGCCAGATAAACAAAACCCGCCTTATGGCGGGTTTTGTGTTTTAAGATATACGTTATGTATTATTAAATTGGTAAAACATATTTTTAAAATACATGCTTGAAAATGAATTACATATACAATAACTAATCTTTTACACATCGTACAGAAAAGCCATGATACATTCCACCATGGTTTCTACCTAAAGCTTTGCTGTCGAATCGCAAATACCAAGCCCAGGCATCGACATCGTTATACGCTGTGCTACTCCAAAATAATGAAGTGCCATTGGTTAAAGAAATAAATCCGCCTTTGCCACGAAAACTGCCGTATAAAGCTGTAAACCCACTTGAATTTGTTGCGCCGGCGTTTGGGCTTGACCAAAATTCCGTACCTGTTGCTTTCATTTTGCCACCTGCTACAATTTCGCCACCAAGAAATTCTGCCAATATTGACCATTCTTTATCGGTTGGTATGTGCCAACCTTTCGGGCAAAGTTTACCAGTATCTATGGCGTGCCAATTATACAAAGCACCTATAGTTTCCTTTTTAGTCTTATCATCATTATACCAGCAATAACCTGGTGAATTTAGTTCATACCAGGCTTCTGCAGTATCTAATATAAATGGGATTTCAATACCATCATTATATTTTGTGGTTTTTAAATTTTCTACCATCCATACTTGTGTTCCAATGGATACTGTATGATAAACATTACCGTCAATATCAGTAATTATTTCTGTTTTCTTGTCCATTTATCTTGATTGTTGTATGTAAATATATTTATAAAACCGGTGTACTTTTGATATCAATATCCTTAAGGATACCAGTGGTTTAATTATGAAAGGAATGACAGAAGAACAAGCAATGAAGTATTTGCAAGATACATTGTTTGTCGTAGGTGGTAAATGGAAACTCCCAGTGTTGAGAGCAATACATAGTGGAAATTATCGCTTTCGTGATATACAACGAAGTGTGCCTTTAATTACAACGAGGGTTTTATCAAAAGAATTAAAACACCTTGAAGAGAACAAGTTAGTACTTAGAACCGTTTATCACTCGCCACTTGCAGTTGAGTATAAAGTGTCTGAGTATACGCTTTCTTTATTGCCAGTCATTAAAGAAATGATGTTATGGGGTAAAAACCATAGAAAGAAAATCAGTGAGCAATGATCCCGGTTGCATCAATTAAATGACGCTCTGAATTTCAAGGGTGATAGCTTAGCCTTTGCCTTAAACAACTTGCTAAATGACTGTGAATGTTCAAATCCGAGTTCATAAGCAATTTCGCTGACTGACAAATTTGTCGTGGTTAATTTTTCTTTGGCTTTTTCAATCAACTTCTCGTGAATGTATTGTTGTGTGCTTTGTCCTGTCAATACTTTCAGTAAGCTGCTTAAATATTTTGGAGATATATTTAGGTTACTAGCAATTTTTTCTACTGTCGGCAAACCTTTTGAAACCAAATTTCCAGTATTAAAGTAGCCAATTACTATTTTCTCCAAACGTTCTAAAATTTGATGATTGGTCTTGTCTCTTGTGATGAACTGACGATGGTAATAGCGTTCCGAATAACTCAGCAAACTGTCAATTTGTGATACAATAATCTGCTTGCTGAACTTATCAATATTGGAAAGATGTTCTTCCTGAATATTTTGAATAATGTTATTGATGATCGTTTCTTCTTTCTCTGAAAGCCATAAAGCTTCATTTACGGAATATCCAAAAAAATCATACTGTTTGATCGTTTTTGCAAGGGAGGTATTCCATAAGAAATCGGGGTGAATAAGTAATATCCAGCCCGAACGCTTTGTCGTAGCATTGGGATCTGGTTCAATTCTGAAAACCTGATTGGGCGAAGCAAAAAAGGCCACACCATCCTCAAAATCATATTCCTGTTGGCCGTACCTCAGTTTGGCATTCATTCCCCTTTTTATAGAAATCTGGTAGAAATCAAATACCCAATTGGTTTCACTGATATCAGCAGGACGTTGAATTTTAGCATAATCCACAACGCTGATCAGCGGGTGTGCGGGTAGTTGCAAACCCCTTAAGCGATGAAATTCGCTGATCGTTTTTATGCTTCGTGTCTGCCGCTGTTCCATTATACAAAGTTATGGCTCAAGTATCTTTTAGCGAAGCGCATGCTATTCGGTTTTTTTATAAGTGAGTTGAAAGTCGTGCTCCCAACTATTACCATCTACGGACTTCTCCCAATATCCCGAGATGATGTTTTGATCTTGGTTGACCTCGCCTGTAAAGCGTTGCCTGAATTGAGGGCCATTGCGCCAGAGCTTCCATATGCTGTTTTCAAAACTCATTTCATATACCCGGGAAGATCGTTGATCATCCATGTAAAATACGGTGTAGTTCTGTGCATCTTTATCATGACCAATAAACCATATCGCCCACGGCGTTTCCTTATTTTTTGTGCCCTGCCGCAAAATTAAAAATTCACCGTCTTCAAACCATTCAAATGATGCGTTTGCCTTAATAATTGCATGGGCATCCGGTAAGAAAGATGCATTTGATATTTCCATTTCCCAAGTGCCAATAAATAGCTTTAACGCTTGTAATGCCGGATTGATATTGTTTTTCATTGGATGATAAGTTGATCGATATACAAAGATCGGAACAAATATGGTGTCAGGTGAGGTGCAAATGCGACATTTTAGGGGGTATTACGTCTCGTTTTTAGGGTGTTGGGTCAGGTGCTCCCAATTGACAAAGGCAAATTTTTCTTTGTCCGCCTCACTCAGTGCCGTTGCTTCCAAAAAATTTCGTGCATCCCGTCCCGACCGGTACTGATAAGGATAGTCGGCAGAAAAAAGGATGCGGTCTGTACCGATGATCTCTACGGAACGTTGCAGGTAAGCCTGGCTGAACATTCCGCTGGCTGTTACATGGAGGTTTTGGCGTACATAATCAATAAATGGTCTGTCAAGTTTAGCTGCTCTGTTAAGCGAAGCCAATCTTTCCGTATAGAATAAGATCACTTCCCCCCAATGCCCAAGAATAATTTGCAACTTGGGGAAACGGTCAAAAGCGCCGGCTAAGATCAAGCGGACAAATTGTATGCCCGCCTCATAATGCCAGCCCAGTCCAAAGGTTGAAAACGCAAGGTCGGTCAGTTCGTCAAAACCTGAATAATAAATGTCCCTGACCCCTTTTTGAGGTATTTGCGGATGGATGAATAATGGAACGCCAAGTGCTTCTGCACATTCAAATACTTCCCAAAAGTCTTTGTGGTCCAAATTTTTCTCCCTGGTTCGCCCGCATAACATGGCGCCTTTCAATCCGAGATCTTTTACAGAACGTTCCAGTTCTTTTGCCGCATCTTTCGGCGCGAACATGGGCAACGCTGCCAGGCCCTGGAATCTGTCGGGAGTTTTTTTTATAATTTCCGATACGTAGTTGTTGGTTTGAATAGACAGGCTAATACTTTCACTTCCTAAATTATGAAGGCTTGGGCTTGTCAGTGAAAGCACCTGCACATCTATACCTGTTTCATCCATCAATTGCAACCGTGAGCTCCCGATGTCTTCCAACCGGTTTTCAATTTCACCAAAGTGTAGCTTATGGGTCGGGTCGTCTTTGTCGGCATTTTTTTGCCATGCATCTCTGACTTCTTTTGTCAAAAAGTGTTCTTCTATAGCGATTAGTTTCATTTTAGCTGTTGCTTTTGGGTTAATGCAAAGTTCAACACAATTTCAAAAACAGGTGTAGCCAATTGTCTGATAATTGTAGCCAAAAAGAATCGTCAATGCCACCTGATGTTAGATCGTGCAGAGTGGTGCCATTACCGCTACCAATGTTAGGAAAGATGCGAAATACGCCTTGATCAACTGGTTTTGGTATAATTATCAGAGTAACGAAAGATTTGTTGCAATAAAAAAATCCCTGCTTCCGGGAGAAACAGGGATTTGAAGAAGCTTATACTTTAGAAACAATTATTTTAGTGCGTTTTGATGAAGCCACCGCTAGTAAATAATTCCGTCTCTTTATCTTTTTTTGATTTAAAAACCATACATGCCACCCGAAACGGAAATTTGCTCGCCCGTGATCCACGCTGCATCATCGGAAGCCAAAAATACGGCTGCTTTCGCAATATCTTCAGGCTGACCTCTGCGACCAAGCGGTGTATTGGCAATAAACATTTTTTCATACTCGCTACCGGCGGTCACCCCCGCTGCGGTTGCACCTTCCGTTTCTGTAGCGCCCGGCAAAATTGAATTGATACGAACATTCTTAGCACCAAATTCTTTCGACAAAGAAATGGTTATAGCATCTAATGCCGCTTTGGTTGCCGAATATAACGAGACTCCCGGCATCGGCATTTTGCTTGCACCTGAACTAATATTGATGATATTACCTCCTTTATCGCCAAACAGCTTCAAAGATGCCTGGATAGTAAGTACGGGACCTAAAACATTGACGTTGAAATGCTGATGAAAAGCTGCTACCGATGCCTGATCAATCGGTAAGAATTGCTGAAAGACCGCGTTGTTGACCAGGATATCTAACGTGCCGAAAGCCTTCCTTGTTTCTTCAAACAGTCTTGTTACATCGGCTTCCTTCGATATATCTGCCTGTACGGCAATGGCTACACCGCTATTACCGGTTATGGTTTTCACCACGTTCTCAGCGTCTTCCTTGCTTGAGGCATAATTGACAACAACCTTGGCGCCTGCAGACGCGAAGTGTTTCGCGATAGCCGCACCTATTCCTTTAGAAGCACCGGTAACTATGGCTACTTTATTTTCTAATTTATTCATTATTTCTTTTTTAAGATTGAAACTTTTTAAGATTGAAATTGTGGTACGGATTGTCTACGAGGCAGGGTCGTATCGAAATTTACGACCTGATTCATCAGCCGAACTTGACTAGGTCCTGAAAGATGAGTTTACCCCAACTATTGCCATGCGCCTGCACCAGCAGTCCGCCTTCCGAAAGCCCGCCGAGTTTGACTGGTGCAAAACCGAGCTTTTCCGCCAGCGCGCCGACTTGCGTTGCTGCATCATCATCGTCGCTCGCCAGGAACACAACTCTCCTGCCACCATGCACGGCCGGATCCTGCTCCAAAATTGCAGCACCTAAGTGGTTGAATCCCTTAACCAATTTTACACCGGGGAAGGCTTGTGCGACCAACCTGGCAGAAGGCAGTCCTTCCAGTTGCTCAGTGGGCACACCGTAGGCATTTGTCACATCTACAATGATCTTCCCTTGCCAGTTGGAAAGTGCCTTCGCGACATCCCGGTACGATTCAAAACGAACTGCCAGGAAGATGACGTCGGCCTTGACGGCTTCCGCCAGCATTGTGGGTACAAGTTCAGGTCCGATCGCGGCGGCATCGGATGCAAAGCTTTCCGGTTTGCGTGTGGTTGCAACGGATACTTTGATGCCCTTACGTGCAAACGCCTTGGCCAGGGCCTTGCCGATATTGCCGAAGCCGACAATTGCGTAACTAGCTACGCTGTTTTCTGTTTTACTCATTTTGATTTTTTTATTTAATAAAAGGAATCACAACTCGTGCAAGTATGTGGTTAATTATTTTGACAAATAGGTCATACCACCATCAACAAGGAGCTCAGCACCCAGCATGAAGGAAGAATCATCAGAGGCCAGGAAAACCGCTGTTTTACCAATATCGAATGGTTGCCCAATTCTTCCTGTCGGCATTCCACTTGCAAAGTGTGTTTTTACAGCATCAATTTGGTCTGCGGGAACAAACTTTTCAAATGCCGGTGTATCCGTTGTACCGGGTGTTATTACATTTACCCTGATCTTCCTATCTAAAAGGTCGCTTGAAAATCCTTTTGCAAAAAAGATCACGGCTGCTTTTGCGGCACCATAAAGCGTAAAATTAGGATATGCACGGTGTGCTGCATTTGACCCGATAAGGATGATAGAGCCACCATCATTCATATATGGCAGTGCTTTATGAACAGTGAAGTATACACTCTTCAGGTTGAGGTCCATCGTACTGTCATAATCTGCTTCGCCAAGGGTTGCTACAGTTCCCACAGTTCCAGCACCCGCATTGGCCACGACCACATCTATTTTACCGAATTTTTCGGATGTCTCTTTAAACACCCTTTCCAAATCGGCAAGGTTGGTCACATCGGCATTGATAGCTATAAAATTATCGCCAAGTTCAGCAACAGCGTTATCCAAAGTTTTCCGGTTCCTGCCGACAATTGCCCCTACAGCGCCTTCGTTTCTAAATTCCCGGGCAATACCTAACCCAATGCCACTATTACCACCTGTAATCACTGCTACTTTGTCTTTTAATTTACTCATTGTCTTTAATTTTTCTTATTTGTTTCACAAAGATACTTTCATTAGTTTCCAAAAGATACTATCTTTGTTCTTTCTGGTACCCTTTGGGTAACTACTTTTATCAAAAAATAAAAACAGTGAAATGAGAGATGATAATTTTTGCAACTCAAACTGCCCATTTACAAGGGCAATAGGCACAATAGGCAACAAATGGAAGCCAATAATCCTTAATGTTATAAAAGACAGAACTGTTAGGTTTGGTCAGTTGGATGCTATTATTCCTATAATAACCCGAAAAGTATTAACCGAACAACTTAAAGAATTGGAAGAAGATGGAATTATTCATAGAGTAGCGTACAAAGAATTACCACCCAGGGTAGAATATTCACTTACGGAAAAAGGATTGGCATTTTTGCCAATCCTAGAACAAATAAAAGAATGGAATTTGAAATTTGAAATAGTTTCAATGCCAAATGAAGCCGTTTGTATTTAATGTTACAATAAGTTTATTGATTTATTATTTTCAATTCTTCTAAAATAATTAGTCGGAATACCTGTTTTTACCATTATTGATTTAGGGGTGAATAAAGTTTATGATAATAAAAATAGGAAATACCTAAAATTGCTAAAAATATCAATGGAAAGAACGACTGAAAATCCATTCCATCTACAGCAAAGTGACTGATACTAGCAAATAAGAAATTAAAGGTAAATCCGGCATAAGCAAACTCTTTAAAACGTTTGGGGACTTGTGGAATAATCAAAGCCAACACTCCAAGTATTTTAAAAGCTACTAACGCAGACCCGAAATAAGGTGGATAGCCCAAATGACTGACACCTTGTTTTGCTGCTTCAGTTTGAAAAGTTAAGCCAGTTAATAAACCCTCAAACAAGAAGATGATAATCGTTGTAGTCCAAAAAATTATTTTATACTTTTTCATTTTTCTATTTTTGAATTGTTGATAATAATGTTTGCAATTCGTTTAATGTCATAGTAAAACCTTCTTTGAAGCCCATTTGTAACTGCATTTCCAAGTCGGCTAGTGTTTTATGTTTTATTACGATGCTCACATTTGTTGTTCCGTTTTGTTCACTGAAATTCAAGTTCCATTCTGAACTGGGAAATCCTCCGTTAATGTGCTCATCTTTGTCAGCAAAAGAAGATACCCACTTAATGTTCGTTTTAGGGCTAATGGAAGTATATTGCTCAATAGACCAATGTTCTTGCCCTTCCGGGCTTACCATCGCATAAAATCTACGTCCACCCACGTTAAAATCCATAGCCTTTGTTTTGGACTCCCAGGGTTTAGGTGCCCACCATTGGTCAAGAACTTCTTGTTTCGTAAATGCTTCCCAAACAAGTGGTAGGCTGGCTGCAAACTCTTTGTTTACTAATACCGAATTAGTTGATTTGTCAACCGTAAAATAAAATGATAAATTACTCATGGTTTTGTTTTTTTTATTGTTGTTAATAAAGCCTCTATCTGATTAAATCACTTTCCCGAATCTCCCTAAATTGTTTCTTTAATCCTGTGCCGGAATTTGTGATGCATCCATATAGGCAATTTCCCACTGGTGCCCATCAAGGTCTGCAAAACTGTGCTGGTACATCCAACCATGGTCTTGCGGCTCAAAATAAATGGCAGCCCCGAGCTCCTTTGCCTGACTAACAATCTTCTGAACTTCTTCCCGCGAACCCGCATCCAGGGTAATTAGTACTTCGGTGGTAGTTGTCGCATCGCTGACCGTTTTTTTTGTGAAAGTTGTAAAATAGGTCTCTGTCAAAAGCATTGCGAAGATGTTTTCACTGATGACCATACAACCCGCCTTATCGTCGGTAAATTGAGGATTGAACTTGAAGCCAAGGTTGGTGAAGAAAGAAATTGAGCGGTCAAGATCCTTAACTGGTAGATTGATAAATACTTTAGTTGCCATGTTGTTGAATTAAAAATTGTTAATTAATAATTCAAAGGTCAGGAAGACTTTTCTCTATAACATTTACATATGTTGAGAAAACGATAAAATTACTTATTGGCAAAAAAGATTCTGCTGAGTTGCGTTGGTGTAATGCCTAAAAAGGAGGCAATATGATGCTTTTTTAGGCGGGTTATTAACGTAGGATAATTTCTCAAAAACTCCTGGTATCTAGTTTTTGCAGTTTCTGCCCTAAACGCTATCTCTAAAGGCTCTTTTTCAATGATCCAATGTTGTTCCATATACCTGATATAGAACATGGCCACGTCGGCGTGATCTCCCAAGAGCTTTTTAAAGCCTAAGAAATCGTATTCCAGAACAGTCGTAGTCTCAATTGCGGTTATGGTAAACATACTTGGTGTGTCGGTTAACATTGCGGTTACCGATGCAGCAAGGCGACCTTCGGGAAAAAAGTATTTGATGATGCTCTCTCCTTTTTCAGACGTGTAATACTGTGAAAAAAGTCCTTCGATCACAAAAGCAACCCTTCGGGGACGCTGCCCCACATTTATAAAATTCTCTCCTTTTCTGTAAATTTTCTGACGAAGCAGGGCAGTCCAAGCACTTTCTGCCTCGTTTGACAGGTCATGATAAGTCCGTATTTTACGAAAGAAAAGTTCAGTATTCACAAACTATTGTCATGTATTTGTCACGAAGCAATATGCTTAGTTTCAAAGTTAAGCAACATTTAAATATTTACATTCGTTGAACGATAAAACTATTGTTCAGCGAGATTTGCGTAAGCTCTTTTAGATTCACACCTTTTGATCAAAATATAATGTGGTGGGTTTGTGCATTTATCTTATCCATAGCTTTTCTTATTATTAACTATACGTTGTTTGCCATCAGGTGGGACCATATGAGTTCACCAATTCCATTTTTTTAAAAACTGATCAAAATGAAACAACTGAGAACTATGCAGTGAATTGCTCTTATAACTTTGCTGGTACAGGCGCCGATCCGACGTTGCGTTATTATCTACAGATCCGCTGGTAATACATGCGGCCACGTTGCTGACCCTATCATCACGAATCCTTATTTAAGTATATTGTCTTCAATGCCCTATTCTTCCTTTGTTCTGCAAGGCTCGTCAGCCATATCTTTCGATTCATTACCGGTTTCAGATCACTGATACTGCATGCAATTCTTTAGATCCAGATCACAGATGGGCTCTTGCTATTCAAAATGCGACCCAATTAACTAACTCACTATCAATATACCCTACCCTGCTCGAGGAAAGCAATAAAAATATAAACCTTGACTTAGATGTAGAACAGTCTTGTATAAACTACTAATTAAAGCTGCCAGGACTTTTCAAATCCGGGCAGCTTTAATTATTCGATAGGTATGTGAAAGAGCAAACACTGGCTGTATATGGCCCGAAAGTAAGGTAAGGCACTCTCTCTATTTTTCTTTTCGAACCAGGAATGTATCGTTCACATAATTGACTTTAATTCCAATTCAACCGATAATATCAGGCATACAAATCTACCTTATAAACATTCGATATGTCATCCTAATATTTGGTGAAATTGATACGTCTATAGTGGTAAATAAACATCGCATGAATAGATATTTCTTATTGCTTGGCCTAATGGTATTCATGTTTGCCTCAAATACTGCGTGTAAAAAAAGTAGTGATACAAAACAAAATAATGTAACTAGCTTAAATACCATTTTCCCGGATCTACAAAGTTCTCCTCAAACGTTTTCTGTAAATGCAGGACGCAATTCTACTTTTCGAGCAAATGGAGGAACAGTCATAAATTTTTATCCGAATTCTTTTAAAGATGCCTCAGAAAATATTATTACCACAGGCAGTATATCGATACAACTTACAGAAGTATATACGCCGCTTGATGATGTGATACACAACAGAACAACCATTATGACAAATGGTGTTATGCTTCAGAGTGCAGGAGAAGTTAATATTGTTGCTACTCAAAATGCGCAAGAGGTATTTGCTAATAAATATGGCATAAGTTTTAAGCAAAGCACAGCATCATCGCAACCCACGTGCTTATATTATTACAGCGCTTCTGATACAGGTTCTGGTGTAACCTGGAATATTTCCGATACAACTAAAAGTGGTACGGTTGTAAATGGCACAACGACTATTACCAATACAACTTTAGGGTATGAAATAGTATATACTTTTGATAGTTGCACCAATTTTAATTGGATAAACTGTAAAAAGATTCATTACAGCGATTCAAATAAAATGTTGACTGTTACGTTGCCGGATTCATCCTATAAAGCAGCAAACACATCCATATTTATAGTATTCCCTGATCTCAATGCAGTTATTACTAATATGGGAAGACAATGGGTAACGTCAACAATTTCGCCATTGATAATAAATTTAACCAGCGATGGAAAGTCAGATATTATCCCTAATGGCGTAAATTATAAAATACTGGTGATGAGTAATAAGAATGGTTCATTTTATTATTACGAATCTACAGGAACAGTCTCCGGAAACTTGTATGTATCTCCATTATTTGAACCTAAAACTGAAAGTGGGCTAATAACTTTATTAAGCAATTTATAACCCTATGAGGTATCAGATAAAGAAAAACATTTAATAATTCTGAGACATTGAGTAGATGTCACGAATCTCGATCTTGTGTATTAGAACATTTTTGCAGAGCATCAGTTCCAAATGAATAGTCAGACAATAAGTTGCTGAGCTAGTCCGATAAGCAGCCCATCGGCTGCACGAAGGTAACAAAGCCGGTAAGAATTTTGATACTGAACCACTTCACCAACCAACTCGGCACCATGTTTTTCTTTAAGCCTTATTACCATCTCATCAATGTCTTCAACGGTAAACATTGCGCGCAGGTAGCCCAGTGCATTTACCGGTGCTGCGCGATGATCTGAAACAACAGCCGGCCTGATAAATTGAGATAGCTCCAGTCGACTATGGCCATCGGGAGTGACTAACATAGCAATTTCCACGCTTTGATCGCCAAGTCCGGTAACACGACCTGCCCATTCACCTTCTATTATCATCCTACCTTCAAGCTTCAGACCTATCTCCTGAAAAAATGAAATGGCCTTGTCGAGAGATTCAACAACAATCCCCATATTGTCCATCCTTAATAATTTGTTATGTGCCATAAATATTTATTTTTATTAAAGTTAGAATTTTATTGATCACACAAAGATGACAACCATTTCAGGATTTAACACTGTGTAAAAACGACAACTTTTGGGTGAATTCCGACAAAGGATTCGAGTGAAGTGCCCTCTTGTACGATTCTCCCTACTACCGGCAATACAGTTTTTTTTATCTTTATCAGACCAAGAATAGCGTAAAAAGTCAATACTAAAACTAATCAAATGAGAAAGGTGATCTACGGCATTAACCTGAGTGCGGATGGCTGCTGCGACCATACCAAGTTTGGTGGTGGTGAAGAGACTCTTGAGTATTTTACTGACCTCATGCAGGATGTTGACCTGATCGTTTATGGACGTAAAACCTACGAGCTGATGGTTCCTTATTGGCCTGACGTAGCAAAAGAACGGTCCGGAACAAAAGCAGAGAATGAATTTGCCAAAATATTTACCGCCATCGACAAAGTTGTTTTCTCGCGATCATTGAACAGCGCCAAAGGGAATGCGAGCATTGTCAATACAAATCTCCGAGACGAAATCATTAAACTGAAACAGCAACCCGGCAAAAATATATCGATAGGAGGTGTAAGCCTACCTGCACAAATAATAGCGCTTGGCCTGGTTGATGAATTTTATTTTCTTGTCCATCCCATCATTGTTGGGGAAGGAAGGCGGTTGCTTGAAGATACCAGCCTACAAGAAAAACTAAACCTAAAACTAGCCAGCACGAAGACCCTCAAATCAGGATGTGTAGCACTTCATTACCTGAAACAGTGAGGGGTAAATCTGCGATCTGGGTGTGATGCATAGTGTGAAACCTATCCTTTAAAGGGGCCGCCAGGTACTCCCCAGCCCCATTTAGGCATGGGCATATCGGGCGGTTCGGTAATGCTGTCTAAATTTGAATTGATGATGGCTATACGCGTTCCCCATTCCAGGTAAGCAAGAAATGTCGAGCGAAATTCGGGATCATCAGGTAGTTTCAGCTCGTCCGCAGTTTGCAACAGGAGCTCCATCCAGCGTTGGCGATGCTGCTGTGTAAGGTGTTTCGAAAGATGATGACGTATCATTTCGAAATGGCTGCCTTCTTGCTCGCTATATAACTTGGGGCCACCCAGCACTTCGGCCACAAAATGCGCAACGTGCAGTCTGTGCTGTGGCGACATGTGTCTGAATACAGGTTCTAATATATCATCGGATAGTACCTTATCATAAAACTTATCGAACAGTTCTACAAATACAGGCATTTCGCCGGCCCATTCGTAAAGCGAAGGAATAGGTTTATTATCGTTCATAATTATGTTTTTATAACTACAATTCTCGTTTAGAGAATTACCTAAATTAATAATTATCCATTAGGTTCGTATGGAGTTTAAAATAGGTAACTTATAATCATTAATGGATTTGCCGTATATTACTTCAGGCTTTATAAACACCATTTGAAGTTATCAACGTGCTTTTTGTTCAAATCCCATTAGATCACATAGTCCTTACGTTTTGCATCAATTCAGAATCAGGATTTTATTTGCATTATTATCTATTCGATAATATTTATTTCTTTCAATGAGCAGGGCTTCGTGTGTGCCTTCGTGTTCATTTACATCTACGCCAATTATTTTATTGTTATAAAATGGCGCTATATGATTGAGAATGTCGTGTCCTACAATAATTTTTTTACACCCGTAAATGCCAAGGTACTGTCTACCAAGTCTTGTGTAGCTCTCGGGTCTATAAAATACCCTCTGTACCAGAATAAGGCATTATCACCAAATAATACTTGTAACCTGTCAGGAATAGACTTGAAAGTAGCATCATAATACGGACGACTTTCCTCATTTATGATAGTCAGGTCGAAATGCTTGCATAGTACCTCCGATGACACGCCTCCATGCAATACAAGCAGATCGCCAATTTTTTCGATAGTATTTTTGCTGCGCAACCACTCCCCCAACTCTGAATGGGCGTTATAAAAAGTGCTATAGTCCTGTTTAAATAATCTGGCATTCGCAAAATATTCCGGGTTAACATACCTAAAATCGCCCTGAAGATTCATAATATCATGGTTGCCCAGCACTACGTTTACATCGCCACCCTTTTCCCTTGCCTCGTCTTCAAGTTTATATAGTAGCCAAAGGCATTGGGAAACCTGTTTTCCTCTGTCAAATAAATCTCCGGCAACAATTAATTTACCAGTACCAAATGTCCAGTTATAATTTTCATTAATAACATTTGCCGCCAGTAGCAAACTTCTGAAATATTCAAACTCGCCCTCTATATCGGAAACCACAAGCATCCTGTCTGAACCTCCGAATACTGGCAGGCGAGGTTTATTATCCATTTTTAGCTTAACATTGAAGTTCCATTCTGGATGGTCTTGCAACATTATATTCAACAGTTTTTGTGTTTTTTGTTCTTCCTTAAAACTGTCAACTATAATCTTCGTTATTCCAGCTTTAACTGTAATGTTTTTTGTGATGACCCAGCCATTCCTATGGAAAACATACGGACCATCAGTAATATTATTGGGTACTGATTCTTTTTTTGCGCCTACACCAATTAAATAGTTCGCTATGTCTTGATGATTAAACATTTCAGCATAGGTAACTGGTGTCTTGCCTTTTGCCAACGGGTAGTCTCCGTTGTATTTATAATTAACGTCGGCACCATGCTCCACTAAAACTTTAACCATATCCAAGCGTCCATATTTGGCAGCGTGCATGAGCGGGATTACATAGCCATTACAGCTCTTATTAACGTCCACACCCTTTTCAATCAGCAGGTTGAAGCAATTAATTGCGTTACCTCTTACAGCTTCGGATAGCAAACTATAGTTACCATAGCATTCATTAAGATTATCTGTAGTTAATAATGCACTTAAATAACTACTGTCGTCATCGCTTAAAGCAGCAAAAATACGACTTGGCATTTTCTGAGCTTTGGCGCAGACAACCACAAGCATAAGAATGAAAATGCTAAACGGTTTCTTCATAAATCAATAGTTAGCCTACTTTTTTGCTAATGATTACATGGGTCAAAGATAAAGTCATATCTAATGCTGCTTGTACTACATTTCTAATTTCAGTATGGTTCATTAACTGCTTTTAAAAGACACTTTACTAAATTCGTTTTAAGAAATATAACCCGCACTGCAATCAAATTGGGCTCAACGGAATAAAGATAAAAAAGCTGGAGCCCTTTCCCAGGGTGCTCTCAAAATCTATACGACCGCCTTGCCGTTCCATAAACTCTTTACATAAAGGTAAGCCCAAACCCACTCCCTTTTCATTGTCCGTTCCAAATGTTGATCCTGATGTCATTGAAAACAGCGTGTCCTTTTTACTTTGATCAACGCCAATTCCATTATCGGTTACGGTTATCCTGCATTCACTGGTTAATACCCACGCATCTACATTGATTGATCCTCCCTGCGGGGTAAACTTAATAGCGTTATTAATAACATTGCGTATCACCAATTGCAGCATATTAGCATCAGCAACTACAGTAATACCGGCATCTATCCGGCAATTAAGTTCGATACTTTTTTTTGTAGCCAGTGTCTTTTCGATCTCTATAGTTTTGTTGAGTATAGCAAGCAGATCCGCCTCGACCAGATCAACTGTAGTGCCTTCCATTTGTGACCGAGACCAGTAAAGCAGGTTGGAAAGCATCTCTATAGTCTGATCGGTAATATTAAGCAGCTCTCTTTCGACAACCAGTCGTTCAGGGCCATCCATTTTAATTTCATTCAGTAAATGCAGATAGCCTTGTATATTATTAAAAGGGGTCCGCATATCATGAGAAATGATGGACAATAGTTTATTTTTTTCGGCATTGCTTTGCTCCAGCTGATCTTTTTGCCGTAATATCTGTTCATTTCGAAGCTCGATAGTAGCTGCTTTCTCTTCGGCTGCCGTCCTTTCCTTGTCGTAGCTTTTTCTGATGAAGATGATAATAATAGCGATGGTAATAACAGGCATGGGAAAGGCTGTAACACGATCAATAAACTGACCTCTGCCAAGATCGAAAGGATGCTTCACCAAGGCTGGATAATAGTATTCAACGAGGTGCAGCGCAAAAAAGGCCACTATATAGATGATAACCCATAAAAGGTGCTGCCGGTAAGATGAAATAGCTAATACCAATAATAGGTATGAAGGCCATATCAGGTCTGTAGAGCCATTGATACCCGAATTGGAAAAATAATTTACAGAAAAAACAAGTATCCCGGTCAATGCAAATACGGTATTACTATGCGGTTTACCGCGAAACCTGGAGCTATAATATTGAAAATAAAAAAAAGTAGCTATCAGAGCAGCGGAAATGCTAGCTACATAAAGCCCTTCAAAAAAATTATAAGGTGCGTAAACCGCTGCCAGCACGACCAAGCCGATGCTAATGGAATGAAATATGCGTGTCTCTAAAGGGAAAACCGCAGAATTGCCGATTAAATTGACCCACTTATCATTTATCTTTTTGATGAATTTAGATACCGGCATAAATTAATTGATCGCAGCTTTAATTGAAAGGGCCACTGTATTATTCTTGCTCATTTAAAATTGAAAATATTGAAAACTTCATAAAAAATGAGTTATTGGTAGAAATTCTAAATCTGACTCTCCGCCCTGTGATTCAAATAGCCTGCAAAAGTATTCATTTTAGCAGGCTATTTTCTTATTAAGTAATTTCTGCTCGCTCACACCTGTAGCACCCAAACTTTTGGCTTTGAGCTATATACAACCGCAGGTTGTTAAAAACAACAGTAAGTAGTGTAGTTGCAACTAATCGGTTAGACCTTTATAGTGATTCAGGGAATGAACCAAAATAACTTTGCAGTGTCGAAAAAAAAGACATTACGTATGGATACAAAAATGATCGGCAGCAAAATTGCCAAAGCGCGAAAGGGGAAAAGTATGTCTCAGGCGCATCTTGCCCAACTTCTATTTATTAGCCCACAGGCTGTAGGGAAATGGGAACGAGGAGAGTCAATTCCGGACATTGTTACTATGAACCGACTTGCGGAGATTTTAGAAGTTGACCTTAATTATTTTTCAGAAAACTTCCAATCTCCGAATAATGACACGTCTTTCAAGACAGTTGATAATAATAGCGACATTGAGCAAACGGCACAAGGGGTCACTAACCCTTCCATCTCGTCGGGTGAGCGACAGTTGTTGACAAATTTCAGTGGCGGCAATCTTTTAAAAAGTGACTTCGCAGGCGTTATCGCGCATAACAGGAAGTTTTACGGGAGTGCATTGCGGGGCTCCGATTTTACAGGCGCGGATCTGACCGGTAGTTCGTTTACAGGTAGCGATGTACGTGAAACCAATTTTGATAGGACTAACCTGACAGACTGTACCCTATCTACCAATGACCTTACGGATGCGTGCTTCAATAAGACCATTCTCGTACGCACCATATTTAGTACATCGGGGTTGGCCGGGGCAAAGTTCGTAGATGCAGAACTGACAGACGTAAAGCTGACAAAGACAGATCTTAGAAAAACGGTATTTGAAAACTGCATCTTCAAAGGCGTGGATTTTAAGTATTCCGATATGCGGAATGTATCTCTTGACGGGCAGACATTTATTGGCGTCAAATTTGATAAGGCAGCATTGGACGAGGCTACGTTCAATGGCGCGACATTCAGGAATGTATCGTTCCGCCCAACATATGCCCTGACCAATAAATATTACCGCGCTATCAAAACCATCAACTTTGACGGCGCGATGATGGATAAACTGACTTATGCCGAACTCAAAGGTATGGGGGCCGATCTGTCGAATGTTACATTTATATAAAGAGCGAAGTATATATTCAAACAACTAAATTCATGTAAAAGGAATCCAAAAGTCTGCTAATAGCTAAAGGTTCTGTTTTGTTATATTTAGCTTTGGGTGAAAAATATTTTAGCTGTTTGTCCTGTTTTTAATAGCTCAATTGTTATTAGGGTGTAATTCAACTACTCATAACAAAAACGTAAAAACATGAAACAAAGAATCAATGTTCAGCAAGACGGACAGCAAGCAATGGGTGCATTATATGGCCTCGGTAAGTACCTGGCGAAATCATCATTAGAACAGTCCTTATTAAACCTTATTTATTTCAGGGTATCACAGATCAACAGCTGCGCCTTTTGCCTGGATATGCACGCTAAAGACTTGCGTGCCAGTGGAGAGAGCGAACAGCGCCTATATGTACTGGACGCATGGCGGGAAGCACCATTTTATACAGGTAAAGAGCGTGCAGCACTTGCATGGGCAGAGTCGCTTACAAAATTGACAACGAGCATTGTGCCGGATGATATTTACACTGAAGCAAGAAAATATTTTTCTGAAACAGAATTGATCGATCTTACACTAGCAGTTATTACCATTAATGGCTACAATCGCATCAACATAGCTTTCGGTGCTCGTGTGGGTACTTATGAGGTTGGCCAGTTTAACTAATATAATAATTGAATCACAATCTCTGGTCACGTGCAGGGGATTGTGATTCTTAGTAATGAGCAAGCGCATCTTGAAATGAGGTATTAAGTGCCGTTTCTTTTACTTTTTTGATACTAAAAAACTATTTTACAAAAAACCGATCGTTTTGTGTGGCTAAACCGTCAAAGGATAAAACCAAACAAAATGGAAAATTTAAAAGACAAAGTAGCCGTAGTATTTGCGGCATCGGGAGAAATTGCAGGAGCTGTTGCCCGTTCATTCGCTCAACATGGAGCAAAGGTATATGTTACCGCCCGGAACATGGATGCAGTAAAAGCATTGGCCCAGGAAATCAAAGCCAATGGCGGACGCGCTGAAGCCGCTAAAGTAGATGCGCTAAATGAGACAGAAATAGACAACTTCCTGAAAAAAGTTGTTGACGACAATGGCAAATTGGATGTAATATTCAATGGCATCGCGGTTGAATATAGTGAGATGGGTGGACGTCCACCCACAACAGCGGCTACTTTTAAGCAATTTATGGCCCCGATGGAAAAGATCTGCGGATCACAATTCCTTACATCAAAGGTAGCAGCCAAATATATGATACAGACCCAGTCTGAGGGAACTATCTTGCTTCTAACGGCTGCGTTATCGAGGTCCAAACTTGCTAACCTGGCAGGCATCACTGCTGCCAGTGCAGCTGTAGAGGGAATGACCCGCGCGATGGCTGCTGAATGGGGTGGCGACGGAATAAAGGTGATCTGTATTTGCCCGGGCGCTTTGATGGAGACAAAGAGGATCTCCGGATGGATCGAATCTGCCGCAAAACAGTATGGAATACCGTTGGAAGAATTGGTTGCACAGTACAAAGCCTTCGACATATTAAAAACAAGCCCAACACTGAAGCAAGTAGGCGAAACGGCTGCTTTCCTTGCCTCTGAAATTGGGGTAGCATTCAATAGTCATATTGTTGATGTGGATTGCGGCAAGCTGAACATATTATAGTAGATTAGAGGTTACAGCCTTCTGACAGAGGGTTGTAACCTTATTTTTTATTTGTTAATAAATTGAATGGAAAAAGAAGAAATTCTCAGAGCGGCCATATCAGGCGATATCAATGCATTCCAAACACTGTTTGCCGAATTTCAAAACCAGTTAAAGTCTTACCTGTATCGCCTACTTGCCGATCGTAATGATGTAGACGACCTGACGCATGATACTTTTATCAAGGCATTTACTAAGATATCAACGTTTAACGGGGATTCTTCTTTAAAAACCTGGGTATTCCAAATAGCTACCAACCTTGCCTACGATCATTTACGGAAATTAAAAAGATGGCAGGCTGATGCCCAGGATAGAGGTGCTGACTTAGCTATAGGCTCGGACGAAGTAAAACGGGTATTTTGGATGGTCCATGATACATCAAATGCCGGGGCTTACGAGATGAGAGAGCATATTGACTTCTGTTTCACGTGTATCTCAAAGACCTTAACCATAGAAAATCAAGTTGCACTGATCTTAAAGGATATTTACGATTTTCAAATCAAGGAGATTTGTCTCATCCTGGGAAAAACCGAAGGCGTGATAAAACACTTGTTGAATGATGCGCGGAATATTATGACTGATATTTTTGAAAACAGGTGCGCGCTGATCAACAAGAATGGTGTGTGCCACCAGTGCAGTCATATAAATGAGATCTTCAACCCCAAACAAAATCAGCAGGAAGAGCTGATGAAGCTGGAGTTAGTAAAAGCATCGAAAAAATATAACAGGGATGAGCTTTTTACATTGCGAACATTATTAGTAAAGTCCATCGACCCACTACATGCCTCTGGTACCGACTTGCACGAATCTATAATGAATTGCGTGAGAACGGGAATTGGTGAAAGGAGTGACCTCTTTGACCTGAGCCGGGATAAAGGATAATGTTGACACACTCTCCCATCGGCATTTATAAATCAGATTATTCAAGGACCTAATTAACTCTATTTGACAAAAATATTTTTTTTGTCGAATAGTTCATACCTTTGTGTCCGTTATGGCGAAAGTAGTAACTACAACTAATGATGATCCCGTACAGGAAGAGATACTGCGGGCAGCGCTGCAACTATATCAGAAGTTTGGCACGAGGGGTATAACAATGGATGACCTGGCTACCGCTACAGGCCGCAGCCGCAGCTCGCTTTACTATTACTACAAAAGCCATGATGAGATATTCCAGGCAGTGCTGGATACCATTGTAAAGAATATAGCCGTGGAAATACGCCAGGCTGTTGCTGGCGCCAAAACCGTCAATGATAAGATCTACACCTTCTGTATAGCCAAGCTCAAAGCATCTGAGAACTGGAAGGAGGTATTGCATGCCATGTGGTCGTCTATAAATGTTGAAGAGCAATCTAAGAAAACCAAGGATATAAGTGCACTGCATAAAAAAATTATGCACCAGGAAGGTATCATAGTGAAAGAAATATTGGCAAGTGCCATCAGTAAAAAAGAAATACGCCCTATAACTGTGACAGAACAAGATATGCTTACGTTCATCATATCCAGTGGTATGCGTGGCATAAGGGATGAGATAGCATATCATAGTGCCCCGCACAATATAAAAGAAGCTATGCGTATGGTAACTGATATGGTTACAAGCTGGCTAAAGGGTTAATATTTTTATCGAATTTTCGACATTTTTTTAGATAACGTCAAATAGCATTAATGAAAAAGATCAGTGAATTGAATGTATTCCGGGCGTTTCGTAGTAGGAATTATACTCTTTATTTTGTTGGCAGATCGGTTTCGCAGTTTGGTACCTGGATGCAACGCACCGCGGTAATATGGGTGGTATATTCTGTTACACATTCGGCTCTTTTAATTGGTGCTACAATTTTTGCCGAGCAATTTCCTTCTTTTCTCTTTTCCATTATAGGCGGTGTAGCTGCTGACAGATATGACCGGTACAAGATCATAAAAATAACGCAGGTCACATCTATGATACAATCGATATTGCTGGCGGTGCTAATGCTCACGGGTCATACGATTATCTGGGCTATTCTGCTGCTTAGCGTTATACTGGGTATCATCAACGCGTTTGATGTGCCTGCACGGCAGGCGATAATACACGATGTAGTCGCAGATAAGGCTGATCTTTCTAATGCTTTATCGCTTACCACCGCTACAGCCAGCCTTGCACAGTTGCTGGGGCCGGCGCTATCAGGTATTGTATTGAGCGCATTTGGCGCGGCAGTTTGCTTCTTTATCAATGCCGCCAGTTTTGGTGGTGTGCTTGCTTCCGTTTTACTGATGAAACTACCTAAATATGTGCGCAAAAAATCTGATAAAAAGGTTATTACCGAATTCATAGAAGGCTTTGCATATGTGAGAAAAACGAAGAGCATTGGCGTTGTGATATTGATATTATGTATCGCAAGCCTGCTGGTAGCCCCATATAATACTGTGCTGCCTGTATTTGCTAAAGTTATTTTTAAAGGAGATGCTGCTACCTTCGGGTATATCAACAGTTTTGTAGGCGCAGGTGCTGTTATCGCTACTATCTTCCTGGCCACGCGTAAGCCGGGTGCACAGTTAAAAAAGATACTATTTGCATCTACGATAGTTATGTCTGTAGGGCTCATCATTTTTTCGCAAGCAAGAAATTTCCCACTAGCCATGTTTGCTGCTATGCTGGCCGGTTTCGGATCAATAGCGCAATTTGCTACGTGTAATATTATTGTTCAGTCAGAATCAGCACCGCAAATGCGTGGTCGCGCCATTGGTGTGTTGCTCATGTCCATATTCGGAATGATGCCTATTGGGAGTGTAATTGTAGGTGCTGTGTCGCAACACATAGGAGCGCCTGTAACGGTACTGGCAGAGGGTATTATTGGGTTAATTATTGCAATTGTATTTGTACGTTTTTTACTCACACGTGGTAAGCCCGCTATTCCTAATGATGCCATGATCAATGAGGCTGAAGAGATAATTGCGGAGCAAAATGCATAGCCAAGGTTATGCGTATCCACTCCCCTACCCGTACAGGTTTATTGCCGTATTACTAAAAGAAAAAACGCACTTAAATTAAGTGCATAATACCATTCTTTGGCCCGCCATTTTGTAAGATAACGTCATTACTTCTATAATTATTGTGCCCAAAAAAATATAGTTTGGAAACGATGTTTTGCTGCATTGTGCCTTGTATTTTTGGCATTGCACATCTCCAAAAATCCACCAGCATGACATCGGAAAACAAACTCAGCGAAGCAAACAAAGCAAACAAATATGTACTCGATCTTCAGGAGATAGACAGAACAAATCTTATGATTGTAGGGGGTAAGGGCGCTAATTTAGGCGAGTTGTCCGGGATTGAGGGAATACAGGTACCCAGGGGCTTTTGTGTTACCACTGACGCGTATAAAAAAATAACTGAAAATGATCAGGAGTTTCACAGTCTACTGGAAGAGTTAACGCGTTACAAGGCAGGAGATGTTAAAAATATCAGCAAGATCAGCGCAAAGATCCGAACGGAAATTGAAAGGATGTCTATACCTAAGGAGATTGCAGAGGAAATCGCAGATCATCTCGCGAAATTTGGTGAGAATGATGCATTTGCTGTTCGATCGAGCGCGACTGCTGAGGACCTACCTACTGCCTCTTTTGCGGGACAGCAAGATACGTATCTGAACATTATTGGGAAAGAGGCAATTCTAAATCATATCAGCAAGTGCTGGGCATCTCTGTTTACTGAGCGTGCGATAATTTATCGCCGTCAAAATGGATTTGATAAACATAAAGTCCATTTGTCTGTGGTTATTCAAAAAATGGTTTTCCCGCAAGTAGCGGGGATCTTGTTTACTGCCGATCCTGTCACTTCTAACAGAATGGTACTCTCCATCGATGCCAGCTTCGGACTTGGTGAGGCCATGGTCTCCGGTCTTGTGAATACTGATAACTATAAAGTGCATAGCAGTAAGATCACAGAAAAGAAGATATCGACCAAGAAACTGGCTATTTATGCTTTGAAAGAAGGGGGTACAAAGGAGCAGGAGATAGAGCCTGATATGCAGAACAAACAAGCGCTGACGGATGAACATATCTTACAACTTGAACATATCGGCAGAAAGGTCGAAGAGCATTTTGGTTGCCCCCAGGATATTGAATGGTGTCTGGCTGATGATATGTTTTATATTGTCCAGAGCCGGCCGATCACTACTTTATACCCTATCCCTGAAGCGAATGACCAGGGAAATCATATTTATATATCCGTTGGCCATCAACAAATGATGACGGATGCTTTTAAGCCACTGGGATTGTCTTTATGGCAATTAACTGCCGCACGACCCATGTATAAAGCCGCGGGAAGATTGTTTGTTGATGTTACACAGCAGCTGTCTTCGACCGATGGCAGAGCGGCTTTATTAAATATCATGGGCCAACATGATCCGCTTATAAAAGACGCGCTTATAGCTATAATAGAGCGGGATTATATAAAGTTGTTGCCTGATGATAAAAAAAAGCAAAATCCTACCACGAGCAATAAAGACAGATCATCCGCGGATTTTCAGGCACTGGTAGAAAATGATCCGGTAGTTGTTTCTGAGTTGATCAGAAATAGCGAAATATCAATAGTAGAATTAAAACAAAATATCCAAACGAGATCGGGAACTGATCTGTTTGATTTTATTCTGGAGGATTTTCAGCAATTAAGAAAGAACCTGATTGATTCACAAAATATGAACGTGATCATGACCGGTATAAACGCATCACATTGGCTCAATGAAAAAATGAACGAATGGCTAGGCGAGAAAAATGTAGCAGATACGCTATCTCAATCTGCACCAAATAACATTACTTCGGAGATGGGCCTTGCTCTATTGGATGTAGCAGATGTGATCCGCCCCTACCCGGCAGTTATTCAGTATTTGCAGCAAGTAGCAGATAACAGCCTTTTAGGCGAACTTGTTAAGCTTAATGGTGGAAAAGAAGCTCAGGAAGCTATCTATACTTTTCTCGATAAATATGGAATGCGATGTGCCGGAGAAATTGATATCACTAAAACCCGCTGGAGCGAAAAGCCATCCATACTTATCCCAATCATACTTAGCAATGTCAAAAGCTTTGAGCCAGGTGCCGGTAAGCGAAAATTTCAGCAAGGGCAACAAGAAGCTTTAAAAAAAGAACATGAGGTTTTAGATAAGCTAAAACAATTACCGGACGGCGAACAAAAAGCGAGAGAAACGAAACGAATGATCAATCTGCTTCGGAATTTCATCGGATATCGTGAATATCCTAAATACCGCGTGATCAGCCGCTACTTCGTTTATAAACAGGCTCTGCTGAAAGAAGTGGGGCAGCTTTTACAAACCAACATTATCCATGAAAAAGAAGATGTTTACTATCTCACGTTTGAAGAGCTTCGCGAAGTAGTACGCACACAAAAAGCAGACTATAAGGTCATCAGCAAACGAAAGGACGAATACAAACAGTATGAAAAGTTAACACCCCCACGTGTCATCACGTCTGATGGAGAGATCGTTACAGGTAAGTATAAACGGGAAAACTTTCCGGCTGAGGCCATTGCAGGTCTGGCTGTATCTTCAGGAATTATTGAAGGAAGGGCTCGCGTTATCTTGAACATGGAAGATGCTGATCTGGAAGAAGGAGATATATTAGTTACTACCTTTACTGACCCCAGCTGGACACCATTGTTTGTATCTATAAAAGGCCTGGTGACCGAAGTGGGTGGGTTAATGACACATGGGGCGGTTATAGCACGCGAATATGGCTTGCCTGCAGTTGTGGGGGTAGATAATGCCACAAAGCTGATAAAAGACGGACAGAGTATACGGGTGAATGGAACGGACGGGTATATAGAAATACTATAAACTGATTAGCTTTTTTGCCTGTATGCATACTAATATTGATAGTATTATAAACCGTATAGTTGTTTATTTTAGATAAAAAGGGCACCGACTGCTTAATAAAATCAAACTGATATGTCTACAATCGTTCAGATCAAACGGGTTTATGACAAACCATTATTAACAGATAAATACCGGGTGCTTGTTGATAAGCTCTGGCCGCGAGGCCTGACAAAGGAGGAAGCCGAAATAAACGACTGGGCTAAATTATTGGCACCTTCCACTGACCTGAGAAAATGGTTTAACCATGATCCGGCATTATGGGTACCATTTCAAAAAAGCTACCTCGCAGAATTAAAAAAGAACACTGCAGTTGATTTGTTTATTGAAAAGAATGCAGACAAAAAACTGATAACGCTGCTTTATGCAGCAAAAGATACGGAGCATAACCACGCTATTGTACTACAGAAATATCTACAACAACGATTCAATAAATCCTGATGCCATTACAGTAGTATGTCGTTACGTTACTATCAACTATTAAATTGCCGCAAGTGGTGATCGACAGGTTTATAGATCATACAGTCAATTTGGTCCCTTGTAAGTGAACCAAAGAACGGATGAACTAATTGTCTGAATTGTTAGCGTATCTACTCGCTTGGAATAGAATGATGTTCATGCACAATGGTCCATTGTCCCTTAATTTTCTTCAGGCCGGTGGTTAAACGGAAGTCCAGATCTATATAGTCGGTAGTGCCACTTTTATCTGCACACTTCATAGTTGCAAAACAGAAAGCTACGTTTTCATCTGCAACGACCTGTAATTCCTGAATATCGAATACGCCCGGCTTTGTATAAGTAAAAAAGGTATCCCATGTTTTCCGATATGCATCTATGCCAATAGATTGAAATGGTTTGGGTACATCATACATTACAATATCCTCAGAGTGATTCGCCAGTATGGCATCTATATCTTTATTACGAACAGCAGAGGCCCAGCTTTCAATGATCTGTCTTATCAGGATGGCTTCAGTGTTTTCGGGCATAAAACATTAGCTTTTATAATACCCAAACTTACATCCTCTTGCTTATATATTCAGGTTGTATAATGACAATAAAGAGGTTTTTTGCGACATTTATATCAAACTACAACCTAATAACCGTATTCTTAATAATTCATATCTTAGAGCAGACCTTTACATAAACAAATCAACAAATGAAAGAGATCATCAGCAAGTTCAAATTCAAGAATAATGGCGTTGTGATCAATGCACCTGCGGCAATAGAGGCAGAGCTTGTGGAGCTAGGGTTTGCAGCAGATTTTGACAAGAAGACAAAAAGCACGAACACTTTGATTTTCATTAACGACAATGCCGAATATCTTCAATTTCTTAAAAAGGGTTTAAAAAATGTAGAGCCCGACAGCGTACTTTGGTTTGCTTATCCCAAGGGAACATCAAAAGTGAAGACGGATATCAACAGGGATACAATAAGGATAACCGGTGAGGAATATGGCATCACAACCGTAACGGCTATCTCCATTGATGGCACATGGAGCGCTCTGAGGTTCAGACCAATTGAAAAAGTAGGTAAATGACCTTTACATTTCGTTAAAGGATACCCAAAAGCATCCCTCAATGTGAACCCTACCTCTCTTACGACCGTATATAGTTATAAATTTGACAAATGGGTATAATACGTAAAGGTATCTGCGCGATATTAATGCAATTTTCAGGCTTAGCTGCTTATGCACAGCATACAGCGCCGGAGCAGAGCAAGACTTTTAAAGAGATGAATGAACACAGTAAAGTAGCAGTGAAGCATATAGACACAGCGACATTTGGCGCAGGATGCTACTGGTGCACGGAAGCGCAATTTCAACAGTTGGCAGGCGTAGAAAAAGTAGAATCGGGATTTAGCGGGGGGCATGTAGATAATCCAAGTTATAAGGAAGTATGTACGGGCACTACCGGTCATGCAGAGGTGTGCAATATCTATTATGATGCGTCAAAAATAAGCTTTGATGAGTTACTTGCAGCTTTTTGGACATGCCACGACCCTACTACGCTGAATAAGCAAGGGAATGATGTGGGCACACAGTACCGCTCAGTAATATTTTATCACAATGAGGAGCAGAAGAAAAAGGCCGAAGGGTACAAAAAGAAACTAAATGATGAAAAGGCATTTGAACACCCTGTGGTAACAGAAGTAACACCATTTACTAAGTTTTACAAGGCAGAAGACTACCACCAGAACTATTATAATGAGAATGGTGACGCACCCTATTGCCATTTCGTGATAGGGCCTAAGGTCGATAAGTTTAAAAAAATCTTTAAAGACAAGCTAAAAACAAATAAATAATTGTTATTCCAAAAAATAGTTGTATGTTTGTGGCTTAATCTAATTTTTTAATTTTTTTACAATGCAAGAAGGTACAGTAAAATTTTTCAATGAAACTAAAGGATTTGGTTTCATCACACCGTCAAACGGTGGTCAAGACATCTTCGTTCACGTTTCAGGCCTTAGGGATGAAATCCGTGAAAACGACAAGGTGACTTTCGAAGTTCAAAATGGTAAAAAAGGTTTAAACGCAGTTGACGTTAAGGTTATCTAATTTCAACGTAGTACTTTAAAAATCATTACAGGGTGCACTTACCGTGCACCCTTTTTTATTGTGTAAAAATTACATTTAATATTGTTCCTATAAATGGCATAGTTTTTATTTGATAGAGTGAAAGCACAAAAGCTTATCACTATGGCAAAGACAGCAAAGAAGAACGTACCAGCAAAGAAAGCAGCCCCCAAGAAGCAGGCCGCCCCGGCAAAGAAATCTACTCCTAAGAAAAGTGAATCGAAGAATTCAGGATTGAGGGAATTCTTTGAAGATGAGTTAAAGGACATTTATTGGGCAGAGAAACATCTGACGAAGGTATTGCCTAAAATGCAGAAGGCAGCAACAGCACAGCAACTGAAAGACGCATTAGGGGACCATCTGAAGACCACAGAAACACACGTAACGCGACTGGAGCAAGTGTTTGAGATGCTTGGAAAGAAAGCGCAGGCTAAAAAATGTGATGCTATGGCCGGCATTACTGAAGAAGGACAGGGCATAATAGACGAGACAGAAAAAGGTACAGCTACACGCGATGTGGGTATAATACTCGCAGGTCAGAAAGTAGAACACTACGAAATTGCTACCTATGGCGGCCTTGCACAGTTGGCAAAGACGCTTGGATTAAATGACGTAGCAGATATACTAGAAACAACACTTGGTGAAGAAAAAGAAGCAGACGAATTGCTGACGGAAATTGCCGAGAACAATATCAATTACGAATCGATGGAAGAAGATGACAAATAGTATTAATGATTGTTAATTGCTTCGTAAATAAAAAGTGTCATGGTTCGACAAACTCACCATGACACTTTTTATTGGTTTTAGTATTACGTCCTCTATATAACTCTATCTTTTCACCAGCCTGAAAGCATGGCTCCATTCATTTGATAGCATACCCGGAATGCACCAAAGCATGCATAGCGGCTCTATAGCACGGGCGGCTGTAGCCTTACCCATATCGGCTATTTCCCAACCAAATTCCTGCAGGATTTCGTGTACTTCTTTTTTAGCTGTGTCGTTATTACCGCAGATGAACATGGTAGGCTTTTCACCGAAGTTGGGGTCTACCATATCTGTATTGCCAACGCTGTTGAATGACTTAACAAAATGTATCTCCGGGAACTGTGCCTGAAGCCGTTCAAGTAATGATTCTTCAAGGGTAGTAAAGTATTTAAGCACACCGTTTTCAGGTGGGGCATCTGCTATAGGGTTACATGTATCAATGACTGTTTTACCATTCAGATGTTGCGGACCAGCCAATTCTACAGCCTCTGCTGCTGCGCTACCCTTTACTGCCAGTACTACTAGATCTCCAAACTTTGCTGCGTCTTCAAAGCTGCCTGTATGGCCTTTGCTGTTCTTTGTTTGCCACTCAGCAAGTTTGCTAACATCGCGCGAGCCAAGCATTACCTCATAGCCGTGTTTAATAAAACCACTACCTAATGCTTTAGCAACTACTCCTGAACCTATGATGCCTATCTTTTTCATGGTATATCAATTTTTATGAAAATTAAGGCAAAAGGTAAAGCAAAGAAGTTAAACTGTAATTAATCTTTCTTATGCACTAATTGTAATTATAAAGGACCAAGAACTATGTCTTTTACATGGCGGTAACGTATGCCAATTGTTAAAGGGAATGCGACTATACCATAGTGCAATAATGCATCCGTGGACGATGCAGGCGCATGTGCGGTATAAGACAAGTTTATGTAGCGCGCTGCCAGTTCCATATTTACACCCAGGCTGCTGGTGACGCCCAAAGTATAGCCTATTTGCAGACCGGCCTCATATCCTACTCCGCCATCTGGGGCTCGGTACGATACGCTGTTTGAGATGCTGTGATTGTTAACACTACCTGCGCCACCGGCTGCTATGCCATAGTAAAAATACCCTTTACCAAACCCTACCCTTCTATTAAGCACTATATCACCTGAAAGCAAAGGAGCAGCATAAACAAAGCGCTTACCATCATCGCCTATCTCATTGCCATGCGGGTCTGTATACGTATGGCTTGAGCGGCCTGATAAGCCCTCGGCACGTACCTGTAACCCGAGTTGCCAGTTAGTACTCAGGTTGAATATCACAGATGCCATGCCTGCATAGTTTGGCGCCGGATTGTTGCTTTTATAGGGCATATTACCAGTGGGTGCGGTATTAGCACTGATGCCACCACCTATGCCTAATTCTGTTTGCGCCTGCGCTGCGAATGGCAGCAAGAGTATAAAGAAAATCACCTTTTTCATCGCCCTCAACAATTACTTTGGTTATTACTATTTGCGTTTAGGTCCTTTAAATTTTCGTTTTTTATGGGGTCTGTCGCTACCTTCCCTTACATCGGGCGCAGGGCCAAACTGTTCTGGTACAGGAAGCTTTTCTACAGCCTTACCCAGCAGTTTTTCTATCTGTTGAAATTTGAACTGGTCTTTGTCGCTTATAAGCGTGTATGCAGTGCCCTTGCTTTCAGCACGGGCAGTACGGCCGATGCGGTGTATGTAATCCTCACCATCGTGTGGTACATCATAGTTTATTACAAGGTCTATATCCTCTATGTCAATACCACGGCTTAGTATGTCTGTAGCTACGAGTATTTTTAGTTTTTTGCTTTTAAAATCGCTCAGCGCCTGTTCGCGGTGTTCCTGGTCGAGGTCAGAATGTATCTGGTCTGCAGAAAATTTTGAGCGCCTTAATTCTTCGGTAAGCTTCTTTACACTTAGTTTGCTGGAGCAAAATACAACCACGCTCCCAAATTCCTTCTGGCTAAGTATATACTTTACCAACGGTACCTTTTGCGCATCAAAAACGAGGAACGCACCCTGCTTTATCTGCTCCGGTGGTTTTGATATAGCAATATTTATTTCTACAGGGTTTACCAATATTGTATTTGCCAGTTTACGCATTGTTGTTGGCATGGTTGCCGAAAACAAAAGATTCTGTCGTTGTTTTGGCAGGAAGGATATCATCTTTATAATGTCATCGTAGAAGCCCATATCAAGCATACGGTCTGCTTCATCAAGTATCAGGTATTTAAGGCCATCAAGCTTTACATATCCCATATTCAGGTGAGATATCATACGGCCCGGCGTGCAGATAACTATGTCCACACCCGATGCAAGCGCCTTTTTTTCATTAGCAAACAAAGCGCCACCAGTGCCGCCATATACAGCAATAAAGCTGATGGATGTAAAGTAAGATATGCCTTCCAGCGTTTGTGCTATCTGCATAGCCAGCTCGCGTGTAGGCACTACGATCATCGCATTGATGGTGTGGCCCTCATGGTGCTGCGTAAGTAGCTTGTGTATTACAGGCAGCAAAAAGGCTGCGGTCTTACCTGTGCCGGTCTGTGCAGCGGCTATAATATCCCTTCCCTCGATAATAGGTGGTATTACCTGCTCCTGTACCGGGGTGGCTGTTTCATAGCCCATCGCATCAATACCATCGAGCAAGTCATCGTCAAAACCAAAATCTATAAAATTCACTATTAATACGTTTATGTACGCAACCTTGTAAAGATAGCATAGAATGTAGTAAAAGTGATTAATTGACGGATGCCGGCCAGTCGGCAGGTTTTATGCCCCACGACTTGTTTGGTTGCCTACCCATTACAAACGTCAACTCGCCACCCTTTAGCAATGTTGCATGATCTATATAAGTCTTTGTATAAGGCCTGCCATTAAGCGACACACTCTGTATGTAGATATTCTGCTTGCTTACATTTTTAGCTCTTACCACCATTTTCTTGTGCGATGGCAAATCCATTATTACTTCATCGAACATGGGCGCACCAAATGTGTATTGGCCACTGGCGGGGTTTGCAGGATAGAAACCTATTGTACTCCATACCATCCATGCGCTCATCTGTCCGCAATCTTCATTACCTGCATAACCATCAGGTGCGGCGTGATACATAGAGTCTACAATCATGCTTATTTTTTCCTGTGTTTTCCATGGCGCTCCTACAAAGTCATACATATAGGCAATGTGATGGCTTGGCTCGTTGCCATGGGCATACTGCCCTATCAGTCCGCTTACGTCAGGTGGGGCACTTTCACCTTTCAGTTGTGATGATACAGTGAACAAAGAATCAAGTTTTTTTATAAAGGCAGCATCACTGCCAAATTCTTTTGCGAGGCCACGCACATCGTGGGGGACAAAGAATGTGTATTGCCATGCATTACCTTCCATAAACATGGCATCTTTACCTTCTGTAGATGCAAAGAAAGGATCGAATGGAACAACCCATTTGCCATCACTGTTTTTAGCACGCACAAAATCGCAAGACTTATCGAATAGTAATTTGTATGCTTCGCATCTTTTTATGAAGATATTGTAATCATCCATCTTGCCCAGTTTCTTTGCTACCTGTGCTATGCACCAGTCATCGTAGGCATATTCGAGAGTAATGGTTACACTGTAGCCATCTTTATCTTGTGGCAGGTAGCCATATTTTATATAGTCTTGCGTGCCTCTTACCTTTTGCGTAGCGCTTGCCATCATCGCCTTGTAAGCTTCTTCCGCATCGAGGCCGGGTGTATTCTTCAATACAGCATCGGCAAGCACGGGCACGGCATGGTAACCGCTCATACAATTTGTTTCCCAAGTACTGAGGTCCCAAACAGGAAGCAGGCCGTTCTCATCATAGAATGCAAGCATACTGTTCAGGATATCCGTATTACGCTGAGGCTGTGTAATGGTGAATAAGGGATTGAGCGCACGGAACGTATCCCACAAAGAAAAGACCGTATAGCGCTGGCCGCTATGCTTCATCTTCAATACTTTCCCTTTTGCGTTCTGGTATTGACCATCAGCATCTGAATACAATACCGGAGCCATACAGGTATGATACAAGCCTGAATAAAATACTTGTTTCAGTTTTTCATCAGTAGTTTTTACCTGTATTTTGGCAAGCTCGTGGTTCCATTTCTTTTTCGCTGCTGCACGTACTGATTCAAAGTCCCAGCCTTGAATTTCCTGTAATGCGATTATTGCTTTATCGGTACTAACTGTTGACAGTGCTACTTTCATCATTATAGGCTTACCCATCATGTCTTTGAACACCAACTGACCATTCACAAAATGCCCATTCAATTCTTTCTGTGAGGTCTTCATACTATCTTTATCAAGCAGGTATAATTTATCAACAGGCACAGATGTACGCACGGCAAAATATACACGCTGCACATTGGCCCAGCCTCTTGAATACCTATACCCTACTATCGTTGAGTCATCGACTTGCTTAAGAGACGATGCAGTAGTGCTATCATAATTTATTGCATAGTTAAGATCGAAGCGGATAACAGGTGTGCTACCTGTGGGGAATATATATTCGTGAAAGCCGCAACGTTCTGTAGCAGTCAGCGATACTTGGATACCATCGTTCATCTTTACGCTATAGTAGCCGGGAGAGGCTGTTTCGTTCGCGTGACTAAAACCTGTTTTTAGAAACCTGCCAGTATCAGTTATCAACCCATTATGTGGCATCACGGATATATCGCACCAGTCGCCACAGCCTGTGCCGCTGAGGTGCATGTGGCTAAAACCGGCTATAGTAGTATCTGAATAATTATATCCACTGCACCAGTCCCAGCCTTCAGAACCATTGTCCGGGCTCAGCTGCACCATGCCAAACGGTACTGTAGCACCAGGATATGTATGCCCGTGCCCGCCCGTACCAATGAATGGATCTACGTATTGCGTAAGATCCTGCGCAAACGTATTTACAGCGATCAACAGAAAAGGAATAGCCAGCATTTTTTGTATAATATTCATATCGGGTATCGACGACAGTTAACAAGCTAAGTAAAGCTATTATTGAATATAAAGGAAGTGAACGGGCTAAAACAATCAGATCAAACCTAATACAAATTAGTATAAAGCAAAATACCACTGCAGTAGCAGTGGTATTTATTTCTGTGACCTTGTCAGGATTCAAACCTGAAACCTTCTCATCCGTAGTGAGATGCTCTATTCAGTTGAGCTACAAAGCCATACCCGTTTGGGAGTGCAAAGATACAAAACGAACATTATTTTACAAATAGTTTTTACGATAACGTAAATTATTTCAACTTTGACGGGTATATGCACATAGAAATATGGTCTGTAGGAAAAGAGAATGAGTCATTTATAGAGGATGGACTGCGCTATTATTTCCAGAAAACGAAGCCCTATAACAGCATAGAGCTTGTGGTATTGCAACTGCCCAAGAAAGCCGCAACAACGGACACAGAAAGGGCAAAGCTGGCAGAAGAAGAAATGATACTAAAACGACTACAGCCACACCATTACCTGGTACTGCTCGATGAGCGGGGGAAGCAACTTAATTCACTGCAATGGTCACAACAATTTCAGCAGTGTATGAACCAAGGTGTTAAAACGCTGGTAATACTTATAGGCGGGGCATTTGGCGTTACAGATAAAATACGCGCGCAGGCAAGGCAATGCTGGTCTTTATCGCCGCTGGTATTTCCGCATCAACTTGTAAGGCTCATAGTCGCGGAGCAAGTATACAGGGCGTTTAGTATACTTAATAATTCGCCTTACCATCACGTATAAATGGCGTATGTGTAGAAATGGCATTACATTCGTCCTATAAATACAGTCTTTAAGACACCAATGAACTATACGATTATTATTATAGCTATAACCGCTATCGTTTCTTTAGCAGCATTTAATGACCAGAGGCTATTTGACAAACTAATTTTGTGGCCGCGCAAGATGCACGAGCCTAAAGAATATTACAGACTGCTTACATCGGGCTTTATACACGCTAACTGGCCACACCTGATATTCAACATGATAGCGCTTTATTTCTTTGGCACTGTTGTGGAGCAGATAATAAAAGAGTTTACGGGTATGCAGGCACTATACCTGGTATTATATATTACGGGTATAGTTGTAGCATCACTGCCTACGTTCTTCAAACACAGGAATAATAGCGCATACAGATCTTTAGGCGCATCGGGCGGAGTAGCGTCTGTGCTCTTCGTAACGTTTTACTTTCAGCCTTGGTCAGAGATCTATTTATTTTTTATCCCCATCGGGATACCCAGTATTCTTTTTGCAACGGCTTACCTGATCTATTCAGGCATCATGTCTAAACGTGCGAGCAGCCATATAAATCACGGAGCGCACTTCTGGGGTGCTATCTATGGGCTTGTCTTTGCTTTTGTAATAGACCCAACACATGGCAGGTGGTTCATTGATCAGCTAATGAGCCCGCATTATAAATTTTAAGCCTTAGCAGTACGTTTTATTACAAGTACCTTTTCGGTAGTATCTTTTACTTTAAAACGCTCATCAAGGCGCATACCTGCTATCCAGGCTATGCGTTTGCTGCACTCTACTACCCAGATATGTTCTTTTTCGTGTAGTGGCACTTTTTCATCAATGAGGTAGCGGCTTACTTTTTTCTTTTTCATCTTCATCCCGAACGGATAGAAGTAATCACCCATCTTGCTTTTACGAAGCAGTACAGGGAAGCTTACATGCTTCATATCCAGGTACGCTGTATTCACATCCGCCGGTATCTTTACAGGCTTGTCTTCAATTGAAAATGAGAATGTTGCATTACCAGTATGTATAGTGCATGGAGCAGCATCTACAACTATAATGTCTGTCGATTCGGTAGGTAATGTAGTAACAATAAGAAAGTCGCGGTTGCGAATGATACGGTGTGTGGATGAAGTAATAAAACGGCCGGTTTCCGCGTCCAGCAAACTCAAAATGTGTGGCAGTTGTGCAGCAGCAAAGTTATATGGCAGAAAAAGCTCGTAACAAATAGTTTCTAAAGGCTGACGCTGCCTTAATTTCAGCACAGGAATATAATGATCTTGCCCACGCTGTTCTACAAGCTTTTTACGTTCCTGCTCTATTGCTTTTTTATATAGTTGCTCTACCTGCCCAAACCTGGCGATGCTTTCCTGCACATTAGCTATAACGTTAGGGAATTGTTCTTTGATAGCGGGGATGATATTCAACCTGACTGCATTTCTTAGGTAATCATCCTTTGCATTGGATGCATCCTCACGAAAGGCTATATTATTTGCCGCGGCAAATGCGTAGATATCGTCTTTATCAGCAAAAAGTAGGGGACGGATGATATTGCCGCTCTCAGGTAATATACCATGTATACCGCTGATGCCCGTACCTTTAAACAGGTTTATCATTAGCGTTTCTACATTGTCATTTGCGTGATGGGCGGTAGCTATCTTTGAATAGTTGTGTTCCGCTCTTATTATTTCGAACCACTCATAACGGAGTATACGTGCCGTTTCCTGTATACCCTTTTTCCATTCGGCAGCCTTATCAGCAGTATTAAACCGAACTGTATGAAATACTATATCATTTTTTGCACACCAGTCTTTTACTAACTGTTCATCCTTGTCGGCCTCTGCACCTCTTAGCTGAAAATTACAATGAGCGATTGCAAATTTCAGTTTACTTGCTAAAAACAACTCCGACAAAACAATAGAGTCTACCCCACCGCTTACGGTAAGCAAAAATGTCTGCTCATGCGTAGTGGAATGTTTTGCCTTCCAGTTCTTTTGAAATCTATGTAGTAGTATATCGCTCATATTGTGGCTAATATACAAGGTCTTCGTAAACACCTTGCAGTTCATTATAGCTATGCATATCATTTGCCGCCTTTGCCTGGTGCATACCCAGTTCATAAATAGCTATAGCCTGCTGCTGGTCGCCAATGCGCTCTAATAGCTTACCCAGGTGATAGTAGGTAGCTACATATGTAGGATGGCTATTGAGATTAACCTCAAAATGAATTCTGGCATTTACATCGTCTCCTATCTTCACATACTCCAATGCGATAGCATGGTTTAAAAAGCTATCGTCGGGGGCATCCTTTAAGAATGCCTTTATTTTCTCTATTCTTTCGTGCATAAGGCTGTTGCTTATAACAAAAATAGACTGCAAGCAGCCTATTTTAAAATATACTTTTCCGGCAAAATAATTACTTAGTGATAACTATACGTGTTTGCAGCTTTTTGCCGGTATTCAGATCTTCAACAAACACTACCGTATATACACCATTTGAGAGCGCTGAAGTATTTAACTGTTGATGTGTATTATTACATTTTGCGACAACTACTTCACGACCCAGCGCATCAATTACTTTAATTATACCATTTACCTGCTGTATACCTGTAAGGTCAATATTAATTACATTCTGTGCAGGGTTAGGATAAGCATCCATTGATATAGATTGTGCAGAAACATTGTTAACAGCAGTCGTTGTATGTACAACATAAAAATCTTCTGTATAACCTTGTCCGAAGTCGTTGTTATATGTGCCAGAATAGTTATAGCCATGCATAGGGATGTTTCCGCCGGTAAGCGGAGCTACATGTAAATAGCCAGGTGTATAACCGCCGCCTGCAATCGCCCACCAGTTGAGGCCATAATATTCGCCGTCATCATAAGGCGCATCAACAATTGCAAGCTGATAATAGCCGGTAGGTAAAGTAATAGTATCAGTATATGTAGTGGCGAGATCGCAATTGATCCTTTCCTTAACGATAATGTTAGTGCTCTTGTCGTATATAAACCAGCTTGTCTGCGCTATACTTTCTCCTGCAGCATTCACATTGCTCGTTTTCATTGTTATCTTAAATGTAGAAGGGAATTTTGGAGCAGAAACAAACTGTGAGGTCATTACATCGTTTGTAGGATCTACATCAGCAGTACCGTTTACAGCAAGTATTTTGGCAGTAAAATTATAAGTACCGGCAACACCCGCAATTGTATTCAGGTTCGCTAATGGAGCTAGACTGATTTCAGAATCCTGAAGCGGTGCCAATATTCCTACCCAAGTGTATGTTTGCATTGCGGAATCAACAATACCATATTGAAATTGAATAGAATCAATAGTTGTAGAGCCAGAGTTACGTACGTGCAATACCGGCTGACCTAAAAGCGGATTTTCCCTAAAGAAATTTTCATTGTTTGTTGGTGCTACAATCTCTTCAACAGAGGCATCTATCGTCTTATTTATTGGGCCATAATATATCATTGTACCAAAAGTAGTATAGCTACCATAACTACCTGCACTTACATAAGGATCGAATTGTATGCCTACATTGTATGGCGAACCGGCAGTGATGCCGGGCAATATATGATTACGTGAATACACCATGGCGCCAGGACACCAGTTAGCACGTTCTAACAACCATGTTCCTGATTGCGGATAAAGCTCGTTTAAACCACAGTTATCGCGCCAAAGTGTTTGAGTTGTTATAGATGAGCCGTTTAACATAACCTGGTAATTATGTGACGCAAATTCGCAACATCCTACAGCATCATAGCCATGGCCTGTAATTGTAAACTTAAGGTTAGATGTTTGTGTGCCAGCAGGAGCAGTAGCAGAAATAGCGGTAAAGTGAGTATTAATATCATTAGAGTCGCTGTGCGTTGTATCACCATAGTTATAGCTACCATCCCATAATTTCTGAATACCTACGACATTACGCTCAGGGGTACCTTCTATAAATGCAAACTTAATATCTGCAGTGAACCCACCCGAATAACCTGAATAGTGGATACGCATTGTAGCAGAATCGTGGAGTTTAGATACGTAATCCGTAACATCATAAACATAGTGCTGCTGCCATGTCCATGGTGTACGAGGAGCGGAAGCATTTGCATAAGGTGTAATAAAACGGCCCAACTCAAGCGTATCACCAGCCGGTGTCATTAAGTAATTCTGAACTGTGTAATCCCAATCACCACAGTAAGTAGAGCCTGAAGGGCACATATATTTCCCTAAAGTGAAGGTCATGTATATCTTACGATAGGTTGCGGCGCCCAATGCAGGAAAAGCTATCGTAGTGTCATAGTCATTATAGTAACTCAATTGGCAGTTATTCGCCTGCACCCAAGTCGTATCGCCGGGAGCGGCTTTAGCAGATACACTGATGCACAAAGCCATCACCACAAACAATAAATATTTTCTCATTTTAGCTATAAGTTTATAGTGATAAAGGTAAAGATTATCACTTTAACAATCTTATTTTCAAAAGAATAGTATTCATCCACATATTAAAAGTACCTTTGCAGCCTTAAATTTTATAAAATTATGCCGGGTTTTACCGTAGCTATTGTGGGAAGGCCAAATGTGGGCAAATCAACTTTGTTTAATCGTTTGCTGGAACAGCGCAAGGCGATCGTTGATGATGTAAGCGGAGTAACGCGCGACAGACAATACGGAATTGCAGATTGGAATGGAAAAACATTTAATGTGATAGATACCGGTGGTTTCGTTTCACGTTCTGAAGATGTTTTTGAGCGCGAGATACGCAAACAGGTGCATATAGCGCTTGATGAGGCCGATCTTGTAATATTTGTATGTGATACCATGACTGGTATTACCACGCTGGATGAGGAAATGGCTGATGTGCTGAGGCGCAGCACCAAGCCCGTTCTATTGGCTGTAAATAAGGTAGATAACCATACACGTAGCCTCGATGCTACAGAGTTTTATTCTCTTGGTTTTGAAAATACTTTCTTCCTTTCGTCTATCTCAGGTAGCGGAACGGGTGAACTGCTTGATGCAGTAACCGCAAGCATCACTACAGATAATCCTGTAGAAATACTGGATAGCGAGGGCAACCCGATACCGAAGTTTGCTATCATAGGTCAGCCTAATGCTGGTAAATCTACATTACTCAACGCACTGATAGGCCAGGAACGTACTATTGTTTCTGACATCCCGGGCACAACGAGGGATACGATACATACCCACTATAAATTATTCGGTAAGGAATTCATGCTTATAGATACCGCAGGTATCCGTAAAAAGAAGAATGTGCATGAAGATCTTGAGTTCTACTCTGTAATACGCGCTATACGCGCTATGGATGAGGCAGATGTATGTATGCTACTGATAGACGCCACACAGGGTGTAACCGCGCAGGATGTGAGCATCTTCAGCCTTGCAACGAGAAAGGGAAAGGGAATAGTAGTGCTGGTAAACAAATGGGACCTGATGGAAAAGGAAACCAACACACCACGCGACTACGAGAAAAAGCTGAAAGAGAAATTTGCGCCTTTCACTGATTTTCCGGTACTGTTCATATCTGCTTCAGAGAAGACAAGGATATTCCAGGGAATGGAAAAATCTATAGAGGTATATGATAATAGAAGCAGGCGTATAGCTACCTCTGCACTGAATGATACCATGCTGAAGGAGATAGAACACTACCCGCCTCCAATGGCTCGCGGGCATGCTGTGAAGATAAAATTCGTGCAGCAGATACCTACAGTGGTTCCTTCGTTCGCATTTTTCTGCAACCATCCAGATTCGATAAAGGAAGCATATAAGAATTTCTTAGAAAATAAATTACGCAGTCATTACAATTTTAGCGGTGTGCCCGTACGTATATTCTTCAGGCAGAAATAAGAGATATTGTGAAAACGAAAAAACTAAAGCAGGATAAAGTAAACATCATTACCCTTGGATGCTCCAAGAATATGGTGGATAGTGAAGTACTGAGCGGGCAGCTTAATGCCAATGGTATTAAAGTGCTGCACGAAAATACAAAGCTGGACCATAACATAGTAGTGGTGAATACCTGTGGCTTTATAGATAAAGCAAAAGAAGAAAGCGTAAATACCATACTGGAACAGGTAGATTTAAAGCGTAATGGCAAGCTGGACAAAGTATATGTGACTGGCTGCCTGAGCGAGCGCTACCGCAACGACCTGATGCAGGAAATACCTGAAGTAGATGCCTGGTTTGGCACAATGGAATTGCCGTTGATGCTGAAACAATTTAATGCCGACTACAAGCAGGAATTAATAGGTGAGCGCATGCTCAGCACACCTAAACACTACGCCTACCTTAAAATCTCCGAGGGGTGCAACCGTACTTGCTCATTCTGTGCAATACCACTAATGCGTGGTCAGCATGTATCAAAAACAATTGAAGAAGTAATAGCCGAGGCTAAGCGATTGGTGAAGATGGGCGTAAAGGAGATTATGCTCATAGCACAAGAGCTTACTTATTACGGACTGGATATTTATAAGAAACGTGCATTATCAGACCTTTTGAAACATCTTTCAGATGTGGAAGGGCTGCATTGGATACGCCTGCACTACGCTTATCCGCATAAATTCCCGCTCGATGTGCTGGATGTAATGCGCGAACGCGATAATATCTGCAACTACCTGGATATGCCGCTGCAGCATATATCTGACAACATGCTTAAAGCCATGAAACGCCAGATAACCCGCCAGGATATTCATGAACTGATACATACAGTGCGCGACCGTGTGCCGGGTATATGTATACGTACTACACTTATCACAGGCTTCCCTGGTGAAACACGCGATGATGTGGAAGATGTAAAACAATTTCTCGAAGAAGTGCGACTGGACCGAGTGGGTATATTCACTTATTCGCATGAAGAGAACACATCAGCTTATGAGCTAAAGGATACGCTTTCATCAGAAGAAAAGGAAGCCCGTGCACAGGAAATAATGGAAGTGCAGCAGGAAATATCTTTTGAGAAGAACCAGGAAAAAATAGGCAACACCTACAAGGTGATCATTGATAAAAAGGAAGCCGGCCGCTACCTGGCACGTACAGAATTTGACAGTGTAGAAGTGGATAACGAAGTACTGATATCTGCCAAAAAAACATTACCAATAGGCGACTTTGTGAATGTAAAGATCACGAAGGCTTTTGATTATGACATGGAAGGCGAGGTAGTAGCTTAATACATCCTGTAATGTTTTCCCGGAAGTGTTTTTATTATTCCCTGCATCTCTAACTGTAATAGTGTTGCTGCCAGTTGCGAATTTGCAAGGCCTGTATGGTGCATCAATTCATCGGCATGTATAGAGTCTTTAGTTTGCAGCAGGTCTACGATCTTTTGTTCTTCAGGTAGCAGGTTTATGAATAGTTGCTTTTGTACCGGCCTTTGCTTTTTAGTCTGACTCCAATTCATAAGATCCAGCAGATCATCTGCATTCGTTATCATCGCCGCTATGTTTTTGCGTATCAGATCATTACAGCCAGCTGAGCGGCTATCGTTTACCCTGCCGGGGATGGCGGCCACTTCTCTGTTATAGCCGCTGGCCATGTGCGCCGTTATGAGTGCACCACCTGCTATGTTGCTTTCTACAACAATGGTTACATCGCTCATTCCGGCTACTATACGATTGCGCATAGGGAAATTATTGCGATCAGGTATCGTTTCAGATGGAAACTCGCTCAGTAATCCACCGTTCTCTACCATCTGCTCTGCAAGATGTTTATTGGTATGGGGGTATACCCTATCAAGCCCATGGCCTAATACTCCTACTGTAGGTATGCCGAGCTGCACACACTTTTTATGTGCAATAGCATCAATGCCTGACGCAAGTCCGCTAACGATCAATATACCCTCCTCGCCTCTTAACCCTTCTACTAATTCCTCCGTTACCTGGTGACCGTAGTCAGTGTTCTTTCGGGTGCCTACAATGGCTACGATCTTCGCTGCATCAAGGTTCGCATTGCCTTTGTAATATAACATCAGCGGAGCATCGCTGCATTGGTTCAGCCGTGCAGATAGTTTATCCGGGTATATTATTTGGATGTCATTTTTAAGAACGAAATTATATTCCTTCTCTACACGCTTTAGTATCTCTGCATCTTTAAAGGCCTTCACCCTGCCTTCTGTGATGCCATCTATCTGCATAAGTTGCTTTACCGGGGCATGAAACACATTGCGTGCGTTGCCAAAATGAGCCAATAACGCACGGCCTATCTTGCCACCTACATGAGGTATAAAACTTAGTGCTATCTGGTAAAATCGTTCGTCGTGTTCTTGCTCGGGCAACATTGCCGCAATATACATACAGCAACAAATAAATCAGAAGGATAGGCGCGTAATATTTTTACCATTATTTTTTGTATTTATATATGCCAATGGTTGGTATAAGAATTACCTTTAGCGTAGAAAAAATTACCACATGAAAAAGCTATTGATCACATTACTGGCAGTACTTGTAGCGTTTGGCGCTTATGCAACCCACAAACATAAGAAAAAGAAAAAAACGGCGAATGGCATTGTTTCCGTGCAGATGCACAGAACACCATGTTTCGGCAAATGCCCTGAATATACGATCGACATAGATAATGGCGGCGTGGCCACCTATACAGGTATCCGCTTTACAACCGACAGCGGCGTCTACAAAAAGAATATAGGCACTATAAAGGCAAGAGATATAATTGCCAAATTCATGTCTTACAGGGTCGATACCTGTAACAATCGTTACCCGAATAGAATACCTGATGTGCCGGGCATCAACTTTACGATCACATACAGAGATAGTACAAAAAAGATACAGAACGCAAATTTCGGACCTGGCTTTTTACGTGAATTAGCTACAGACATGGATGATGCAGCTAAAAAAACAGATGATAGTTGGAATAAGGTAAAGTAGACAAATTCTATATTACACGCATAAAAAATGCGTCCTGACTTTCAGGACGCATTTTTTATGGTCTTTATTAATGTTCTTATAAGTGCAGACTATCTTTCTTTGCAAGCAGTTCATCGATAGTTTCCTTATACATATCATCAGGTACACAACAGTCTACAGGACATACAGCAGCGCATTGTGGCTCTTCATGAAATCCCTGGCATTCTGTACATTTATTAGGTGTAATGTAATATGTATCAACAGCTACAGGCTCATGCCTTTCAGATGCATCGGTCATAGATCCGTCCATCAATTTATACTGGCCTTTTACGGAGGTGCCATCGGTTATGGCCCACTCTACCCCACCTTCATATATCGCGTTATTAGGACATTCCGGCTCGCAAGCGCCGCAATTGATACATTCGTCTGTTATTTTAATTGCCATATGGTCTCGGTTTTTTATTGGTATATATCCCGACAAAGTTACAACTTCGCATGAAATACTTGCAACATTGTTATGAATTACGATTCACTTACTACAGACAGGAGAACAGACCTACTGAACAACCTCGGAATTTACATGCTATCGAACGATATAGGGTGGCAAAACGCACAGGCAAGAGCGGCATCTAAAAATCAATGGTTTACTGCAGAGCATATATCGTTGGCAATAAATAATATAGCTACGCAATTTTTGCAAAAAGATAAACTTCAGGCATGGATAGCGGCTTATAAGTTACCTGAAACATATAAGAAAGTAGGCATAGTGATGGCGGGTAATATACCACTGGTAGGTTTTCATGATTTCCTTTGCGGATTTATGAGCGGGCATAAGTTGCTGCTGAAATTATCTTCGAAAGATGACGTGCTGCTACCCTGGCTTATTGATAAAATGGCAGAATGGGAACCTGAAGTAAAAGAGCAAGTAACGGTATCAGAAAGACTAAATGACTGCGATGCTTACATAGCCACGGGCAGTAATAATACAGCAAGATACTTCGAGCAGTATTTTGGTAAGTACCCACACATCATACGTAAGAACCGCACGTCTGTAGCTGTACTCGACGGTAGCGAAACAAGTGAGGAACTGGCGATGCTGGCAGATGATGTATATCTATACTACGGGCTTGGCTGCAGAAATGTAACACAGGTATGCCTGCCGAAGGACTATGATTTTGCTAAACTGCTTACTGCATTTAACAAATATAATAATTACAGCGATCTTAATAAATATAAGAACAATTACGATTACCATCTTGCATTATATCTGCTTAACAGGGTGCCATATATGAGCAATGAATCGCTGCTAATGGTGGAGAACGATCTGCCGTTTTCGGCTGTAAGCGTTTTGCATTACAGGTACTATCAGGATAAAGCCAGCCTTATAAAAGAATTACAGAACAGCCCTGATATCCAGGCAATAATCGGCAATGGGTTTACGCCATTTGGCACATCGCAGCAGCCCGCTCTTAGCGACTATGCTGATGGAGAAGATACAATGGCTTTTCTTTGTGGCCTGTAAACTAAAACGCTCCCGAAATCCGGGAGCGTTTTAGTTTATGTCTTTCAGTAATTTCTATTTCAGTGTTTCGCTCAGCCAGCTAAAGAACTCACGCTGCCATGCAATACCATTTTGTGCGTGCAGCACCCAGTGGTTTTCATTAGGCAGGTATAACAATTTGCTCTTAATGCCTTTTAATTGTGCCGCCTGAAACGCTTCAAGCCCCTGCTCTACCGGTACACGAAAATCAATACCACCCTGTACTATCATTATTGGTGTATTCCACTTATCTACGTAGTTACTCGGATTGAATTTGCTATATGCTTCCGGTGTTGGATTTTTCCAGTATGGGCCACCTATATCGTAGTTGGCAAACCATAGCTCTTCGGTAGTTCCATACCAGCTTTTAAGGTCAAAAAGGCCATCGTGTGCTATGAAGGTTTTAAATCTGTTGTTATGTATACCTGCCAGCATATATACGCTGTAGCCACCGTAGCTTGCGCCTACACAACCCAGCCTGTCTTTGTCCACATAGCTTTCTTTTGATACATTATCTATAGCATCGAGGTAGTCTTGCATCGGTGCACCACCCCAATCGCCGCTAATGTCTTCATTCCACTTAACACCCCATCCCGGCATGCCGCGCCTGTTAGGCGCTACGATGATATAACCATTTGCAGCCATCAACTGAAAATTCCAACGGATGCTGTAGAATTGCGACAGCGCAGATTGCGGGCCACCCTGGCAATACAGCAGTGTTGGGTATTTTTTCTTCGGGTCAAAATCCGGCGGATAAATAACCCATACGCCCATCTTCTTACCATCGGCAGTAGTTATTTTACGCAGCTCTGTTTTGCTTTGTTTTATGTTCCGGTAAGCGGCGTTATTCTCTTTTGATAAAGGACGCATGTCACCATCAGAAAGATTTACTGCGAATATTTCCGTAGCATGATTCATATCACTGCGGGTTACAACCAATTCATTGCCTGCCTGCCCTACCATTCCATTTACATCAAATTTTCCTTCTGTTATCATGTTCACTTTAGGAGATTCTTTTTCGCCTATTGGTACATTCACTTCAAACAGTTGCTCGGTACCACGCCATGCAGCGTTAAAGTATATCTTATTGCCGCTGTTGCTCCACATCACACCACCGGCTGTTTCATCCCATTTGGCGGTCAGGTTCATTTTCTTTTTGCTGCCCGATAGCTTCATTACAATGATATCATTCTTATCCGCTTCATAGCCATCTCGTTTCATGCTAAGCCATGCTATATAGTTACCATCTTTGCTGAATACAGGATTTGTGTCGTAGCCCATCATACCTTCGGTCCAGTTCTCTGTATTGCCGGTATATATGTTGTAGTAATAAAGGTCTGTATTGGTGCTTTGTGCATATTCTTTGCCGTATTTCTTCTTACACACATATACGAGTCCCTTACTGTCCGGTGACCATGTAAGATCTTCTGCCCCACCTGATGGCTTTTGCGGGCAATCGAATGGCTCAGTTGCCATGATATCTTTTATAGAACCAGTGGCAATATCTGCTACGAAAATGTGTGAGTATTTACCATCCTCCCATGTATCCCAATGGCGGTCGTTAAGGTCGGTATAGACCTGCGCCGTTGTTTTTGGAAGATCGCTATAAATGTCCTTGCCCAGGTTTGGTTTAACAAGCACATCCTTTGAGAACGCAACATGCCTGCCATCCGGCGATACCCATATATTGTCAGCACCGTCAAGCCCGGTAAATACAGATTTCCATGTCTTACCTTCATTAGTGCTTTTATAAAGTACATTATCATCGTTAGCGAATAGTACATTGCCATTGCGCTGTATCACGGTTTTATCAGAGTTTGTCTCTGTCTTTTTACCATCCGCAATGTTTACACGGTAATGGACATAAGTGCTTTTCTCCGTCTTCCAGTCTACCTGACGAGATGTGTAATAGAGATAACGGCCATCGTTGCTCACAGCTTCTGGATTTACTCTTTTCAGGCTCCACAGCATTTCAGGCGTCAATAATTCCTGTGCTGATACCGCTGTTGCCAGCAATAATAATAAAGGTATTAATCTGTATCTCATGTTCTGTAAAAATGATACTTGAGGTTAAATATGAAGTAAAATATAAAAATTATTTTGATGGTGGTAATTTAGGCGTACCTAAACCTTGTCTTGGTTTAGGTTTCTGATCGAAATCTACAATATTATCCCAGCCTGCTTTTAAGTTCATTACCTCATTATAAGGTATCACTTCTTCAGGTTGTATCTTACCAAAAAGGTCACCTGTATCCCACTTACCATTCTCGTTTTTATCGGCTATTACACGGAATGTGTACTTGCCGGGCTTTAGCCTGGTAAGTACCACAGCAGTATCAAGTACCGGCTTTTGATAGAAACTATCGTTATCTGCCAGTACCACTAAAAGAAACTGTTTGCCATAATATTTTGCAGGCAAGTGTATCTGTATCTTCCCATAGTCCTCATCTTCCTTTGTTCGGAAAGTAAAGCGACCGGGGAGCGCATCTGCGCCAGATGTGTCTTTTGCAAACCCTTTAGAAAGTTTCAGTGTGTATACTGTATTATCTCGCCATACGGGTTTTATTTGCAGCACATCAGGATGTGCTGTATCTGATATTAGCTGCGTTTCGGCCAGCATGGTAATGCCGGAGCTGTCGTAGGTAAGTATTACCTTATCCTTATTGATAAGTGGCTTTTTATTAAAAGTGAGCGTAAGGTTTAAGTTTATATCAAAACTGCGTTTGTTAGCGTTGCTGGTATCGGCATTCACTACATAGTTAAAGCCGGCATTATCTTTTTCCTTATCCTTCTTTCCTCTTGAGCTAAGTTTACTTACAGATGCTGTGGTATCCGTCTTGCTTTTAGTGCTTGTGTCACTATGTTCCTGAAACATTTTTAATAGTATCGGTGCAGTATCGCCGGGTTCTATTATCCTGTCAGTAAACGCTATCATTTCGGGCGGCCCATCATAGATGAGGTTGTCATTAGCATCTTTCAATGCGTATATCTTAAACTTTCTGTCGGGCAAGCCCTTTATAGAGAAAAAGCCACTATGATCTGTGCGGCCTATATACTTTGGTTTATGCCTTACAATAGCGCTATCAGCACTCGATGCGCTATACAGCACTACATTTATACGTCCGGTATCGGGCAGCCCCGTAGCTGCGTTTATTACGTTGCCCGAGATCTGCAATGAATCAAAATAACTACCGGTGCTGAATGTATAGGTATAGTGTCCGAACGGATTTCCTTCGTGCAAGTCTTTTATTGATGTGCCAAAAGAGATACGATAGGTAGTATTGTCCTCGAGGAGAGTGTCGGCGATCTTTACAATGGCTTTTTTGCCGGTACCCGTCATGGTAGGCGCTACGGATAAGATGGGGGATATCTGCAATTCCTTACTTACATCTGCGATGGTCACGAACTCGTTAAAGTGCATTTCTATGCGCTTTACCCTTGTATTCAATAAGGAATCAGCGGGATCTATCGATACCAGTTTGGGCGGTGTGGTATCTTTTCTGCCGCCGGTAGGCGTGGTGATATTAGCACAGCCAGCGCAACATATCAATACCAATAAAAGTAAGCGGGAAGCAATTTCCTTCATCAGCGTCAAAAATAAGTAATGATGCCCATAATAAAGTGTGAAGAACGAGATAGGCTACCGATAAAGATATATACTGAAATTTACCCTGTATACTCCCACACCAAAGTAGCATTGCACCCGCCAAAGCCGGAGGCGGTTTTCAGCACATATTTCATATCAGCCGGCTGCATGGTACGGGTCACGTCTATCGCTTTAGGAACACCAAGATTTTCGTACCCCGCCGATGGTACAAGCGACTGATACCGCATGGCTTCGAGTACTATGGCGCTCTCTAACACACCGGCTGCGCCAAGCGTATGCCCTATATATCCTTTAAAGCTATGTACCGGACTATTCAATACACCCGCTACATCAAATGCTTTTGATTCCATCTCATCATTATATACAGTTGCCGTACCGTGTGCTGATATCATGTCTACCTGTGATGGCGTGATGCCGGCTTCGTTTAATGAACGGGTTATAGCACTTGCCAGTTCCTCGCCTGTGCGGGAAGGGCCTGAAATATGGTTTGCATCATTAGAGGTGGCACCCCCAATAAGCTTCCCTAAAACATCCCCAGACGGCTTTGATGAGAGAATAATGGTTGCTGCAGCCTCTCCCAGCGTCACACCATTACGGGTGCTATCGAACGGGCGACAGGCCTCATCTGATACCGCATGAAACGACTGAAAACCACTAAGTATAAACTTTGAAAATCTATCGCACCCTGTAACAATCGCATGCTTATATTTACCCGACTGTAACAAACGCATACCGTGTTGCAGGGCAATAACACCCGATACGCATGCATGAGATATAACAATAGGTTTTGCACTAACATTCAACTCATGCCCAACAACATTTGCGGAATGAAAGAGTGATATCCGCTCATCAGGCGCCTGTCCTAATAGTTCAATATTTCCTTTTGTTGTAGATAGTATAAATACTGTTTGCTGCAGGTCTATTTTTTCATCGAGCGATGCGAGCGCTTTTTGTGCGGAGTAAACACACATCTGCTCAAAAGGCGATAGGGATACTGTGCTTTTTGTTTGCGATTGGAGGATCTGCCACTGCGCAGGATCGAGTTTTGACGCCATAAATGGCCCATCGCTCAGTGACATATCTTCATACCTGCGTATACCCGTTCTGCCGGTAGCTGCACCCTGCCAGTTGGCCGCAGTGTCGAGGCCCAATGACGAAACAATATTAGAAGCGATAGCGTAGACAGAATGCATCAGGCTGATAACCATTTTTGTTTCCAATCTGTCATAAACTGCGGCAGGGTAAGCATTAATTCCATGCGCTCCTTCTCCATGAATACCTGCATAGAACTTCCGGTAGCCACCTTTTCTTCTGTGTCGAGGTCGTAGATGGCATACTGAAAATGGAGCTTAGCAGCAGGCATATCTATGTATGTGGTTTCAAGACGTATCCTGTGGCTATACCGCAGGATACGCTTGTAGTCACAATCAATATGAATGATGGGTACTATGATATTGTTTCTGTAAAGATCGAGGTAGCGCAGGCCATAAGCCTTGCCAAATGCTTCACGGCCATCTTCGAAATAACGGATGTGATGCCCGTGCCACACGATACCAAGCGGGTCTGCCTCGCTGAACTTTACTTCTAACTCTATACTATGTTTTAGTGTTTTGATCAATCTTATCAGCAATAATTAGCTCTTGCTCCAGCTTTTATGATCATCTTTAATATCACCAAGCGCATTGAAAAACGTCTTTGCCCAGTAGTGGCTGAAACCAAAACCACCGGCTGTTTCGTCATAGCGTTTTGTGAATATAACCTTTTTACTGTCCATATTCACAAATGTAACCCAGATAGACGCTTGCTTGCCATCTTTATCCATGCTCTCTACAAAGAACATCAATCCTACGCCCTTCTTACCTTTAAAATCATACTTGCCTACCAAGGATGTGATGTTATCGGCAGATATATGCTTGTAATCTGATGAGTTTTTAGAGAAAAGATCACCGTTAGATATCTTATCGTTCGCACTTTCAGTAACATCGAGTGCGTATTCTACGCTGCTTCTGTCTACGGCGCCAGCTACATCATACTTTGGCTTCTCTTTAATAAATATCTCGTTCCAGGAGGGGAAATATTTAGTTTTCATTGTTTCAGTAGTAATAACACCGGCATCCTTCCACTGTGTGGCGTCGCCAATAAATTTCAACTGGGAGAAATCAAGGCCCAGAAAAGTAATAGGCGTTGATGAATTGCCAATGTCAGCTTTTTGAGCAAAACTGCTAACTGTGATGGATGCCATTAAGGCGAGCATAATTACTTTTTTCATTGTAGTTAATTTTATGGTTAAGACTTGATAAAAATTTTAAGTTCGCAATTAGCTATTTCTTTATCTGCCACCATCACCCTGCCCTGCACTATGTGCGCATTCATCACTGTGTGCTGAAATGTTATCTCTGTAGTTATTGTATCATTTATCCTCGGTAAACTATCTATTTTTAAGTTTTTTAATGCCGCTATATATCCTACAGGAGCTTCTTTTCCATCCTGCCTTGCTTTATAACCTGTGCCTGCTGCTGCTGTTTGCGCCATATTCTCTACAAGTCCCGGTTCCGTAAAATTACCGTTAACTGCAAACAGGTTATCTGATGTAATTGTAAATTTTGTACGCACAAGTGTTTCATCGGCATGCAATACTTCATCGACCATTACAAATGGTGGCCGCTGCGGTATGTATGAATGTATCTCGTTGCTCATGCTTTCCAGAAGTCATAGTAGTTAAACCATTGCTCAGGGTATTTTTCTATCTTTTTTTCTATAGCTGCCACATAATCGCCCAGCATCTGCTCTGCGCCTTGTGTGCCCTTACCCTCGTATATTTTAGGTGGTAGCGTATAAAAATGATAATGAAAATTACTTTCTTTAAATGCAAATACAAATGCCACCGGCGCTTTCAGCTTAGACCCAAGTATGAACGGGCCCAAAGGGAAATTCGCTTTTTCGCCAAGCAGATCGTGCTGTATTGTTCTATTGCCGGGGCGAAAGCGGTCGGCATGCAAACATATCAGTTCGTTCCTGTTCAGCGCAGCGGTTATCTCGTATATATGCGATGCGTCTTCTTTTACAAGGATAATATTGAAAGAGCGTTTGCTATCGAATTTGTCCATGTAAGCCTTTATCTGCTCCGCCTCGCCATCATACATCAGTATGTTTATTGTTGCATCTATTCTTTTCAAAAGATGCCCTGCCAGTTCCCAACTTCCCAGGTGCGCACTTACTAAAATACCTCCCTTGCCGCCAGCTGCTATCTGCTCTATATACTCTATACCCTCATGGGTAAACGTGAGCTTGTTCTTAACACCCGAAAGAATAACTATCTTATCGATCAGGGATTGGCCAAATAGCAACAAATTCTTCTTTATCATTTGCCGGGTCTTAGCAGCGCTGTAACCAAGGCGTACATTATAAAAATATCTTAATGGCTTTACCGCATCGGGGGCAAAAAAGCGGTAATAAAGCGTTACAAAGTGCAATAACCCATAAGTGGGCAACAAACCAACATAACGTAACAACAAAACAAAAACCTGGTAACCGGCAGCGGAACCGCGCGAACGGCCTTCCCAGGCATGCTTATCAGGCATGTGGCTGGGCTTGCAAACGGTTTGAAACGTAAGTATAAAAGTCGCCTATTGTATGCATCTGCTGAAAATCCTCAGGCTTAACCTTAAACCCAAAGTTCTGCTCTATAACCACAACAAGATCTATATAGTCGAGACTATCCAGATCCAATGTTTCTTTAAGGTTTGCATCAGGAGAGATCGCATTTTCATCCACTTCAAAATCATTCACCATAAAAGCATTAATGCGACTAATTATTTCTTGTTGATCCATAACAGTTTAATCAAAAAAACAGGTTTATTATTATGCGAATTTATTTTCTATATATCTGCTCAAAGGTACGTTTTTTGAAAAATATAACCCAACAAATCATTATAATTAGTAGGTAAAAACGGCAAAAATCAGATGAATATCCGATGCTGTTATCGTATATTGAGCGGAATAGATACCGTAGCGCTGAAATTACGGCCCATATTATATATGCCCGGGCGTCCGGTTGCATAATTCTCCGGCAAGTAACGGAATCTGCTAAGCGCATTCTGGTAGGCAACATCTGCAAGATTTTGCCCCGCAAGCGTAAGGGTGAATAACGTCTGATGCTTGCGATTGGTAATATCTGCACCAATGCCTGCATCTAATAGAGTATAACCCTTGGCTGGTGTTTCTGTACCATAAGCTGTAAACACATTATTCTGGTCGAAATTAATATCGATGCCAAATTTGGCATAGGCATTCTTCATATAATTACCCAATGTCTTTTTCTGTGCACGAAGCTCAATAAGCCAGCGTGCAGGTGGCATATATGGCAGGTTGCTGTTGCTATCAATAGCGCTTGTGAACTTACCCCTTACATAAGAAAATGTATTTTCAAGATGCAGCCAGTCGAGCGGGTGTGGATGCAGGTCTATATATATCTCGCCACCATAAAGGTTTGCATTTGACTGGCTATACAAGTAAGCAGCATAGCCAGCATCGTTATTCATAGAAGGAATAGAATCCGTACCTGTCGGTGTCAACAACCTTCTGATGAAAATATAATTAGTGATATAGTTATCAAACAACGAAACGCTTATCATGGCGTGCTTTGTAGTCCATACAACGCCAAGGTCTGCCTGTATACTCTTCTCCGGCTTAAGGCCGGTATTACCTATCTCGTAGCGGTTGGTACCATCATGGACACCATTCTCTGATAGTTCTGCAATATTTGGTGCACGATATCCGCTTGCCACGTTCAGCTTCAGGATAGTGCTGCTGTTTACATTATAACCCGCACCCAAGCTACCCGATACATTAGAGAAGTTATCGGTAAACGAGTTAAATACGTTGTAGCTCTGGTACTGCGGTATAAGCTCTTCCGTAAGTGCTGTGGTATGTATAGTACGCATATCATACCTCACCCCACCCGATACTGTCCATTTCTTCCAGTCTTTTTTTGCCACAGCGTATACGCCACCATCAAACAGATTGTAGTCAGGGATCAGGTATTCAGTAGCATTATCGTTAGTATTCCACTGACTCATACCGTTAAGTCCGAATGCTATCTGCCATTTGTTTATTTCGGGCAGGTTGTATTTAAGGTCATAAGTGGCCGTCTGCAGCAATAATGATAATCCTGCCTGATCTGGGTTTACCACGTCGCCAAACTCTTGTCGCATATTGCGTTGGTAACCAAGTGTAAGGCCCACCCTGCCACCATTGGAGAGATACAGGCTATTATCCCATACTATTTTCTGGTGTTGTATGTGCTGGTAAGGCACCGTCATAGCATAGTTCTTGTTATCGGCATTCGTTACGATGGCTGTTTCATCAACACCGTTTACATTCACGTCTTTTAAAAACCTGCCAGTCAGCGAGTCCCTGTTACCTTCCGGTATCCCTGTCTTTTCGTTGAAGGATGTATAAGACAACCGCGAAGAACCTCTTGCTTTATTAATACCAACACTCACACCATAATCCGTATTATGAAATCTTGTATCGAATACGTAACCATCATACTTATTTTGATAGTCATGCGCGTCTTTTTGCGTCACATACGCGTTCCAGCTAAGCCCGTTTTGGTTGCCACCAATATCTGCATGCAAAGCTGCAAGGCCGGAATTGGTCTGGTAATTAGAAACGATCTTACCGGTTATCTTGCCCAATGGAATATCGGGTGTAGAAATAATATTTACAACACCAGCCAGTGCATCAGAGCCATAAGTCATAGATGCGGGACCTTTCAATACCTCTATTCGGCTCACATTATAATCGTCTATTTCAATGCCATGTTCATCGCCCCACTGTTGTCCTTCCTGCCGCACACCATCATTTAAGGTAATGATACGGTTATAGCCAAGCCCCCTAATAACAGGTTTTGATACAGATGGCCCTGTGGTAAGCGCGGTTACTCCCGGCAGATTTGTAACAGCATCAATTACATTAGATGAGGCATTTTCCTGTATCTCCTTGATGCTGATACTCTGAATAGGGGTAAGACTCTTTTTCTCTTCTGTGGCAAGGCTGGCACCTGTAACCACTACTTCGTTCTTCTCAATAATATTATCGTTCAGTTGAAAATCTTGGTGCGTATTACCGTTTATACTTACTGTTTTATTTAAAGTGGCATAACTAATTAAATGTATTTCAACAAGATATGATCCTTTTGGCAAATTATTTAAGTGATAATTCCCATTACTATCTGCTACTGCTCCTGTTTTCAGGTCGGTTATTTCTATAATTGCACCCGGCAATGTAGTGCCGTTCATATCGGTGATCTTACCGCTAAGCGAATTTTGCCCTGCGTATGTTATAAATGATACTAAAGAAAGAAAAAATGTAAGTATAACCCTAAAGGACATAATTGATGTGGTTTGGCAACTCCGTAAAGACAAAGCTACAACAGACCAACCAATCCGCATTTATTATGCCAAAATAGGTGTGTACAACTATTATAACAATAAAATCACCCTGTTCAATAAAACTGTTAATACTTACAATACGATTAAAAATATCAGTAGTTATTACTATACCTTTGCTTCAGCCATGTCGAAACGGATAATCGTCAACATCTTATTTGTTTTTGGATTAATATTTATTATTAATTCAGATCATGGTTCATACAGTTCCGTATTTGCTGCAAACAACCCCACACTACAAAGTCTGGATTTTTCTGAGCACATCTCTGATGTACACCAAGGCAACACAGACGAAACAGTAGATATATTTAAGATAAGAAAGAAAGCCTGCGATGACTCGTTTGCCCCGCTCTTACCTGTAATATGGAGCTATTCTTTCAAGGCTCCTTTCCATAGCATTCTTCGCTATACTACGTATAATGTCTATACGTTCTCTCCAAAGTACTTTAGTTATTCGCTGCGCGGGCCTCCGGTAGCATGATCATATAACGGATACTATTTTAAAACTTAACTAAACCAATCGGTTTTTCACTTCCTTTTTTATGAATAATTATGTGCAAACGCACCTAAAAAGGTGTTTACTGTTTGCCATTTGTATAGTGCCGAATAGTGTAGCCAATGCGCAAACGCTAAGCCTGTACGATGCGGTAAACAAAACGATCAATAACTACCCCCTCATACATCAACGCGAAGCAGAACTATCTGCAAGCAGAGCACATGTAAGCACTGTGAATGGCAACAGACTACCTTCACTAACCCTGCACGACCAGGTAAATGCCGGAACTTCTAATAGCCTTCCTGGCTCATATTTTCCATTGGGCTTAGTCCCGTCCACATCGGGTAGTATAGCCGCGACCAACAACAATACCCTTACGTCTGGCAATATCGCCATCTCTTACCTGCAATGGGATATTTACGCCTTTGGCTATTACAATGCGCTGCATAGCGAAGCGAACGCCGCTGTAGCTACGTCTCAGGCAGGACTCAACAGTGATAAATACCTGCTGGCGCAAAACATAGTAATACTATATATCGACTGGCTGAAAAAGTATCGTGTACAACAGATAGAGCAGGATAATGTAAACAGAGCTATGACCATACTTACGGCCATACGGGCAACTGTAACCAGCGGGCTAAAGCCTGGTGTAGACAGCAGCACAGCAAGCGCTGCATACAGCGATGCCCATATTGCCTACCTGAACGCCGTCAATGACTTCAACAACGACAAAATAGCCGTTGCAGAATATACTATGGTCAATAATGCACTGCCCGATACATCTATACTATCTGCCGGGCAACCGGTAAATCTACTGGAAGCACAAAACACTGGTATTACGGATAGCGTGCCACAGAATCATCCGCTGCTTGATGTGTATGAAAAACAATATGAACAGCAACTTGCAAATAACAATACCATATCAAGAAAGTATCTGCCAAAGCTTGGAATAGATGGTGCGGCATGGATGCGTGGCTCCAGTATATCTTCATCGGGCGCATATTCTGATGATCTGGGTAGCGGATTGCCTTACTCGAGGTATAATTATCTGTTTGGGCTAACGCTCACGTACAATATCACCGACCTGCGGCACAGGCACGATCAGCTTACAGAAGGCAGGTATCAGGCGCAGGCAAGACAAGATAATCTACAAACACAACAGACCGATCTTAATAAAGTACTACAACAGGTAAATACGCAGTACAACACTACGTACGAAAAGCTGAAAGAGCTACCGGTGCAGGTACATTCGGCAAACGAGGCTTATGGGCAGCAGTTGGCACTCTACAAGGCGGGGCTTAACACATTGATAGATGTCACCAATGCGCAGTATGTACTGCGGCAGGCACAGACAAACTATGTGATAGCACAGGCCGATCTTTTACAACTATTATACATCCGCGCAGGCCTTAACGGGCAGGCAGATGTTTTTCTGGAACATTATAAAAAATAACTCATGAGCTTAGTATCAGCGTCGCTCAAAAGACCGATAACAATACTGGTAATAGTATCAGCAGTGTTCCTGAGTTCTTTTCTGGCGATAAAAACAATACCGATAGATATATTTCCCAAACTAAATCTGCCTACCATTTATGTAATAGAGCCTTATGGAGGTATGACCCCGCAGCAGATGGAGGGCTTTTTCTCCACCCGCCTGCAAGACCAGTTTTTATATGTAAGTGGTATAAAAAATGTTACGAGCAAGAATATACAAGGCATCAGTATTCTGAAGCTCTCTTTCTTCGAAAGCACGGACATGGCGGAGGCGTCAGCACAGGTAGCATTGCAGCTTAACAGGGCGATGCAGTTCTTTCCGCCCGGCGCATTGCCGCCACAAGTGATACGTTTCGATGCATCATCACTACCTGTAGGCACGCTCGTATTTAGCAGTAACGATCGGAAGCTCGAAGAAATAAACGACCTCGCGGCAACGCGTATACGTCCGCTCTTTTCTACAGTGCCCGGCCTTTCTGCGCCGCCACCCATCGGCTCTAACCAGCGCACCGTAGTAGTAAACATAGACCCCGACAGGCTGCGTAGCTACAACCTTACGCCCGATGAGTTAGTAGAGTCGATAGCCCACAACAATATCATGTCACCATCGGGCAATATTCGTATTGGTAATACCATGTACATGGCCACAACTAATGCCCTCGAAGGCTCGGTAAAAGCGTTTGGCGACATACCTGTAAAGACCGACAACGCCAGTACCGTATTTCTGCACGATGTAGGCACCATACAGGATGCCGCCGATATAACAACCGGCTATGCGCTTATTAACGGCAAGAGGTCTATATACATGCCTATTGTAAAAACCGCAGATGCATCTACATGGGATGTGGTACAGCAACTAAAGGCAAAGCTACCCGAAATGCAGAGTCTGCTCCCCGATGATGTACATATCACTTATGAGTTCGACCAATCAATTTTCGTTATTAATGCCGTAAAAAGCCTCGTTACAGAAGGTATACTCGGGGCCATACTTACAGGCTTGATGGTGCTGTTATTCCTGCGCGACTGGCGCAGTTGTATCGTGGTGGTGGTCACGATACCTATCTCTATACTATGTGCTGTGCTTGGACTTAAGATGGCCGGACAAACCATAAACATTATGACGTTGAGTGGGCTTGCGCTTGCCATAGGTATATTGGTAGACCAGGCAACAGTGACCATAGAGAATATACACCAGCACCTGGAAATGGGCAAATCAAAAAAGCTGGCTATCTATGATGCGTGTAGTGAAATCGCCTTTCCGCTCCTGCTTATATTGCTGTGTATTATAGCGGTATTCGCACCATCGTTTGTAATGCAAGGTGTACCGAGGGCATTGTTCCTGCCACTATCATTATCCATTGGTTTCGCAATGATAATATCATACATACTGGCGCAGAGCCTTGTACCTATTATATCTAACTGGCTGCTAAAGGAAGAAATGTATCAGCATCACCACAAGCACGAAAGCCTTGATGATGCGTTAACGCTCAATGACAATGAAGCAACTGCCATACAACAGCACCTTGATGAAGAGGAGAAAGACCCATCAAAACTAAAGGGCTTTGAAAAAATAAAGCTGCGCTTCCTGCACCAGTTGCAGCGAATGATAACACATAAGAAGCGAAACGTAACAGCCTATCTTATCGCCGTATCGGTATTGACAGGTGTTGGATTCGTATTTATTGGTAAAGACCTGCTGCCAAAAACGAACAACGGGCAGTACCAGATAAAGTTGCGTATGCCACCCGGCACAAGGCTCGAGCGCACGGAAAGCATGGTGCTTGATGTGTTGCATATACTGGATAGTGTCACTAATAAGCATGTGGCTATCAGCTCGGCCTATGCGGGTATGATGCCGAGCAACTATGCAACCGCCAACCTATACGTCTTTAACAGTGGCACGCACGAGGCATCATTGCAGATACAGCTTGATGAGGATTTTAAGATGAACAAGGATAAATTTCAGGATTTGCTGCGCGATGAAATACACCGCAAGCTGCCGGAAGTATCCGTATCGTTTGAACCGATAGAGCTTACTGAAAAAATAATGAGCCAGGGAGCTGCTACACCAATAGAAGTTGAAGTTGCTGGTAAAGACATGCACGAGATAGGAGATTATGCAAAACGTCTTGTAAATGAGCTGAAACAGGTATCATATATGCGCGATGTGCAGATAGAACAACCGCTCAACTACCCTACTATCAAGATAAATATAGACAGGTATAAGGTAGCACAGATGGGGCTGAAGTTGCAGGATGTATCCCGTTCTATAGCGGCATTTACCTCATCGAGCAGGTTCACGGAAAAAAACCTGTGGCTCGATACGAAGAGCGCGTACACCTTCCAGGTACAGGCGCAGGTGCCGGAATATATTATGAACAACATAGGCGACCTGAAAGAGATACCCTTACAAACCGGGCAGGCAGGGCTTGTGTTACAAGATGTGGCCACGTTCGATGTCGACAGCATGTCGGGCGAGTATGACAGGAGTGGGCCGCGCAGGTTTGTAACAGTTAGCGCCAACCTCTACAAAAAAGACCTGAAGAGCGGTACGGATGAAGTAAATAAAGCAATAACCTCGCTTGGCCAGCTACCCAAAGGGGTAATAATGCGTGTGGAAGGTATGTCGAACCTGCTGACAGAAACACTCGATAGCCTGCAGAACGGGCTACTATTTGCGATAATTGTAATATTCTTACTACTCGCTGCTACCTACCAATCCTTCAAGGTTTCACTTGCGGTATTGTGTACCATCCCGGCTGTGCTGCTTGGCTCCATCACTATATTATTGCTGACGGGTGCCACGCTCAATCTGCAATCTTACATGGGTATTATTATGTCAGTAGGTGTATCTGTTGCCAATGCTATACTTATTGTTACCAACGCAGAGAAATTGCGCATCACTTACAATCATGATGTGGTGAAAGCTGCAACCGTGAGCGCTTCTATAAGGCTGCGCCCGATACTTATGACCAGTCTTGCCATGATAGCGGGTATGATACCTATGGCCAGCGGATTGGGAGAAGCAGGCGACCAGACCGCTCCATTAGGTCGCGCCGTTATAGGCGGGCTTATAGCATCTACTTTCGCCGCGCTATATATAGTACCGCAGTGCTATGCATGGCTTCAAAGAAAGGCTACATTAAAAACATCCTCATTATTACCCGAAAATTCAAAATAAAAAAAACAACGATGAAACATATAATTCAGTTTTCCGCTACGCTTGCTATCATCACCATGGTATCCTGCGGGCATACAGAAGAAAAGAAAACGACCACCATATCTACGGCTACTGTAAATACATACAAAACATGCACATTACAGCCGCATAAGATAAATGGCACCGTACAACTGCCGGGTGTTATGCAGCCTTTTGAGTTCGTGCAGTTGTTCCCAAAGATCAGCGGCTTTGTAAAGACCGTACTTGTAGACAGGGGTAGTATTGTAAAACAAGGCCAGGTATTGATAACGCTCGAAGCGCCTGAAATAGAACAACAGGTAGCCGCTGCCAAACTGAAATACACTCAGGCTAATGCTACATATCTCACCAGCAAAGACAGGTATAAAAGGCTGCTTGAAACCAGTAATACCCCCGGTACTATATCGCCATACGACCTCTCTGCCGCCGCTTCAAAGATGCAGGGTGACAGCGCAACCGCACAAGCTGAATATGCAAACTATAAGGCCCAGGGAACCATGTACGGTTACCTTACTGTTACAGCACCATTTGATGGTGTTATTACAGAGCGAAACGTGCACCCCGGCGCACTCGTAGGACCCGGCGCGCAAAATGCAAAGCCAATGTTGGTATTGCAGCAATCATCAAAACTGCGTCTCGTAGTTGATATACCAGAGCAATATGCAGCGCAGATACAAAATGCAGATGAGGTACATTACCAACTAAATGCCATTCCAGGGCAAGACTTTACTGGTACTATATCCCGTTCGGCACAAAGTCTTAGCAATAACTACCGGTCAGAAACAATTGAAATTGATGTAGCTAACATTAAAAATACATTCAGGCCGGGCATGTATGCAGAAGTAACCTTACCGATAAGCGGTAGTGCCAACGCCTTTGTTGTACCAAAATCTGCAGTAGTGACCACTACAGAACGAAAATACGTAATAGCAGCAGATAACAATGTTGCGAAATGGATAGATGTATCTGAAGGCAATCAAAACAATGATTCCACAGAGATCTTCGGCAATCTGCAGGAAGGAGAAAGTGTAATAAGTAATGCGAGCTATCAGATAAAAGATGGGCAGGCTTTGAAGTAGGTAGTTAAATAGTTAAAAGGTCAAATGGTTAATTGGTCTTGCATCAAAAAGGGAACGCAACCTAATTGCGTTCCCTTTTAATATTTTAACTAAATCAACCTGTCAACTATTCAACAAATCAACAAAAAAATCAGCACCTTTCAATGATCCCCGCTATCCCCTGTCCACCGCCAATACAAGCGGTAACGATACCATATTTTTTGTTCAGGCGCTTCATATCATGTAGCAACTGTATCGTAAGTTTTGCACCTGTACAGCCTAATGGATGCCCCAATGATATTGCACCACCATTTATATTCACAATATCAGGGTTCAATCCCAGTTCGCGGATAACGGTTAGTGCCTGGCTTGCAAAAGCTTCATTAAGTTCTATAAGGTCTATCTGCCCTAGTGTAAAATCTGCTTGCTTCAATACCTTAGGCACAGCTTTTATGGGGCCTATACCCATAATACGCGGATCTACACCGGCACTGGCACACGATATCAGCCTGCCTATTGGCTGCAACCCTAATTGGTTCATCAGCCTTTCGCTCATCACTATAGTAAAGGCGGCCCCATCTGATGTTTGAGATGAGTTACCCGCCGTAACTGTGCCACCCAGTGCAAATACAGGTGGCAGCTTAGCCAATGCTTCTAACGATGTATCCGCACGCGGCCCTTCATCTGTATCCACTATATGCTCGCGTACCGCCCTTTTATTCTTTTCATCAACATATACCTCTTGTACGGTAATAGGCAGTATCGACTCTTTAAAATATCCTTCCTTTATCGCGTTCAGCGCTTTCTGATGCGATCGTAGTGAGAACGCATCCTGGTCCTCACGCGTCACTTTATAATCCTTCGCCACCTCTTCGGCGGTAAGGCCCATACTCAGGTAATAATCAGGTTCGTGCTTTGCCATTTCATAGTTAGGCATCGTACGCCAGCCAGCCGTAGGCACAAGGCTCATACTCTCTGTTCCGCCTGCTATTATGCACTCTGCCATGCCACTCTGTATTTTGGCAGTAGCCATAGCTATACTTTCCAGTCCCGATCCGCAATACCTGTTCACCGTCACGCCTGCGGCCCACTCTCCTACTGCCTTATTAGCAATAATACGGCCCACCTGGAGGCCCTGTTCAGCCTCAGGTACCGCATTGCCTACTATTACATCATCTATAAGTTTAGGGTCCAGTTGCGGCACACTTGCCAGCAAGCCCTTTATCACATCCACCGCCAGGTCATCAGGCCGATAAAATCTAAAGCCCCCGCGTTTCGATCTTCCCACTGCTGTACGAAATCCTGCTACTATATACGCTGTCTGCATATTATGCTTTTGAGTCCTGGTTAAAAGTCTTAGCTAAAGTTAATCATAAGGATTTGAATTACAATCATCATAGCATTAAGCTATGTTGGCATTGTTTTTCATAAACTCATAACGGATAATTATCCTTTAATTTTACACTATGAGCAAGAATAAAACACTGGTATTAGGCGCTTCTGAAAATCCTGAACGTTACAGTAACAAGGCTATATTAAAATTGCAGAGCAAAGGTCATGAAGTAGTAGCCATAGGCAATAAAGAGGGCAACGTTAACGGGGTGGCTATTATTAAAGGGCAGCCAGCGCACGATGATATAGATACGGTGACATTATACCTCAACCCTGCGAACCAAAAACCTTATTACGATTATATAATTGGCACGAAACCAAGGCGCATTATATTCAATCCCGGTGCAGAGAATGAAGAACTGGAACGTATCGCTGCTAAAGAAGGCATTGATATACTGGAAGCCTGCACGCTTGTATTGCTGAGTACGGGCCAATACTAAGCAACATTACCCTGCTATTAGCGACAAGCAGCTCACAAATTTGTGGATATCTTTTATTTATTTTCCAGCATTCCTGTGCGACCTTTATACCACAAAACCATCGCTTATGAGACCTATCCACCATTCCGTTTTTATCTACTACCAAACATTCAATTAAATAACACATTACCCCACCGGATGGGGAAAATGGGGAAATGAACAAGATTGTAAAAATCAGCTACAAAGCACACCCGTAAAGCCTTTCAGCATTTAGAACATTGCAAATTAATTCCCCAAAAAGAAAAAATATTAACTTAAATAAATAGTAAGGATAGAACAATAACACTATTCGCTTAGTAATTGCTTACTAAGGCGCTATTACATCCTTCAGCAGCCTACTTTGTAAGCGTAGGGGTGAACAGATGATTAGGGCAGCCGTACTTCTTAGAGCTCGCTGTACAAGAAGATATAAACGCAAGCGCTATAAACGCTACGATTGGGGCAAAACGGCGGATTTTAGACATTACCTGCATGAACTATAATAATTATAAAAAGTAAAAAGCTCGTTTAACTTTGTACGAAGATACGAAGATACTGAAAAAATTATGAAACATATTCACTTTATAGCCATAGGGGGTGCAATTATGCATCAATTGGCAATGGCACTGCAACGGCAGGGCTATATTATAACTGGTAGCGATGACGAAATAACCGATCCTGCCAAGAGCAATTTAAAGGCTGCAGGCCTCCTCCCCGACCAGTTTGGCTGGTTTCCCGAGAAACTGAATAACGGTGTAGAAGCTGTAGTATTAGGTATGCACGCCAAAGCCGACAATCCCGAGCTTCTGGCGGCAAAAAAGGCCGGTATACCTGTCTACTCATTTCCGGAGTATGTTTACAAGGTAAGCAGGGACAAAAAAAGGATAATAGTAGCAGGCAGTCATGGTAAAACGACCATTACATCCATGATCATGCACATCCTTAAGCATCAGAATATGGATTTTGACTACTTGGTTGGTGCAAAGGTCGCGGGGTTTGCTGAGTCGGTTAAGCTCAGCGATGCGCCGCTTATTATCCTCGAGGGCGATGAGTATCCCGCATCGGTTGAAGAAAAAAAGCCAAAAATATTCTTTTACCATCCGCACATCAGCGTGCTCAGTGGCATAGCATGGGATCATATCAATGTATTCCCTACTTACGAGAATTATTTTAGCCAATTCGAGCAATACCTCGCCGGCATGGCTGATGGTACAAAGGTCTATTACAATAACGAAGATGCAGAGGTAAGGCGGCTCATACAGTCAGCCGGCAGTAAATTAGCTACACAGCCATATGCTACCCCGCCCTTCCATTACGATAATGGCCACGCAATAGTAGATACGTCTGCCGGGCATGTTACCGTCTCTGTATTTGGTAGGCATAACCTGCTTAATATGCAGGCAGCCATAGATGTATGTATGGAGCTTGGGGTTTCTGAGGCCGATTGTTACAAAGCAATAGCCAGCTTCACCGGTGCGGCACGCAGACTGGAGAAGGTAAAAGAAGAAGAAGGTCTTTTGGTATATCGCGACTTCGCACATGCACCCAGCAAGCTAAAAGCTACACTGGACGCGGTGCGCGAGGCATACCCTACGCACCATTTGGTAGCCTGTTTCGAGCTGCACACATTTAGTAGCCTCAACGAGCAGTTTCTTAAAGAATACGGTCATAGTATGGATGGCGCAGATGAGGCGATCGTCTATTTTAGCCATCATGCGCTTAGCCTCAAAGGGTTGCCCAATCTACAGACAAATGTCGTAAAGCAGTATTTTGATCGGGAAGACCTGCAGGTCATAGACAACAAAGATGAATTACTGACTGCTGTAACCGGCATGATAAGCAATAAGTCGAAGCCGGTTTTTTTATTATTAATGAGTTCCGGTACGTTCGATGGAATTGACTGGAATAGCGTAAGTTCGCAATAGATTCAATCACTAACATGTCAAAGCTTGCATTAAAAAGGCCGGTCGTATTTTTTGACCTCGAAACAACTGGAACGGACCACGTAAAAGACAGGATAGTAGAACTGGCCTTTGTAAAGATATTTCCCGATGGTAAGCGCGATACGATGGTAAAGCGCATAAACCCGGGGATACCTATCCCGCCCGAAGTAACTGCCATACATGGCATTGCTGACGAGCATGTAAAGGATAGTCCGTCTTTTAAGCAGATAGCACATACACTATATGATTGGATACGCGGTTGCGACATGGGTGGCTATAACTCCAGTAAGTTCGATCTTCCGCTACTTGCCGAAGAGTTTCTTCGTGTAGGTATTGATGTAGATTTTACCGAACGCCACATGATAGATGTGCAGCAGATATTTTTCAAAATGGAGCAGCGTACACTTAGCGCCGCTTATGCGTTTTATTGCAACAAACAACTAAACAATGCTCATAGTGCTGAGGCGGATATACTGGCTACCATAGAGGTACTGGAAGCGCAACTGGAGCGATATACTGATATTGGTAACGATGTAGCGACCCTGCATAAATTCTCTAATAATGATGAATATGTAGATTATGCACGTCGCATTGTACTCAAAGACGGTCAGCCGGTTTTTAATTTCGGTAAACATAAAGGGCGCAAGGTAGAGGACATTTTTAACGCCGAGCCGCAGTATTACGACTGGATGATGCAGGCTGATTTTGCCCTGCATACTAAGCAAAAGATATCAGAGATACTAAACCGTATGAAGCTGAAAAAAGCCGGTCTTAAAGTTTAGCAAATTTTTAATCCATAAGTTTTGTTTTATTTATTACTTTTCCGCTTCTAAAAAATAGATTGCCCTGTTGGATAAGCTGGTTGTCATACCGACATATAACGAAAAAGAGAACATCGAGAAGATTATCCGCAAGGTATTTTCATTACCCGGCGCGTTTCACTTACTCATTGTCGACGACGGTTCCCCCGATGGTACTGCTGCCATTATTAGATCGCTGCAAACGACCTTCCCGGAGCAACTACATCTTATAGAGCGTTCCGGCAAGCTTGGCCTGGGTACTGCATATATAGCAGGTTTTAAATGGGCGCTGCAAAGAGATTACCAATACATCTTCGAAATGGATGCCGATTTTTCGCACAATCCAGAAGACCTTACACGGCTCCATGAAGCTTGCCTGGCGGGTGCGGATATATCTATCGGCTCACGCTACACAAAAGGTGGTAAGGTTGTCAACTGGCCGTGGGACCGCATCTTCATCTCTAAAGGTGGTGCGTTTTACACAAAGCTGATAACATGGATGCCCGTTAGTGATCCTACTGCAGGCTTCATCTGCTATACAAGGAAAGTGCTGCGTGCAATCCCACTCGATGAGGTCCATTTTATCGGTTACGCATTCCAGGTCGAGATGAAATACCGTGCTTGGAAGCTGGGGTTCAAAATAAAGGAAGTACCTATCACCTTTATAGATCGTATAGAAGGCGCCTCCAAGATGAGCAAGGGCATTGTGAAAGAGGCTATGTACGGTGTATGGAAGATGCGTAAGTTCCCTAATAAACGCTTAGAGTAAATAGCCTGTCGACTGCAATATTTCATCCCTTTTATCCATCAGCCACTTTACCGCATAAGGTCCTTCTGCAAATAGCAGGTCAAGCATGCTGAGGTTAGGCAGGAAGCCATTACGCTCCTCAAATAGTTGATAATATTTAGGGAATGTATCAATCTGAATGGCGTCAGAAGACTTTATATCCCTGATATCCTTTACCGTTGCAGGGTAATCTTTTACAAATGTTTCGGCTATCCGTATGTCAAAAGATAATTTCAGTTGCTGTTTCAGCCATTGTATCGATGCCAGGTTAAGATCTATAAGCCACTTGTAGTGCGTTTCGTACAGTTTGCTGAGGCTATGCTCATAATGCTCAAAGAAAGGTGTTCGCTTATATACTGATACCATCGTACGCCAATGCTGCAGTTGCCACTTTTCTTTGTCGGCTATCTGCACATCAGCCATAGCAGCCCGTTGTCCACGGCCATTTACTAGTGGCACGCTAAGCTGTATATTGTTATTGGCACCGGCGATATTGTATCGGTTCCGGTAGCTCATTTTTTCAAAATGCTCGGCTTTGTCGAGTATCAATACCTCATTACCGGCCACAGCGGCCCACCACCCAATGTTGGGAAATGTTATAAAAGAACTAACAATTTCAGGCATAAGGGCTTAGTAGCTTATGATTTAGTAATTTGCGAAAAATAATACAAATGATTCGTTGCCTTTGGCTATCTTTTTTAATACTTTTTACTTCCATACAAGCTAAGGCTATAGATGCTGTAGTATCTCATACTATATTCTACCTGCCCGATGATGCAAAATTAAGTAACTCTACGCCTTATGCCGAGGTTTACTGGCAAATAAACCAACATAGCCTGCATTATATACGCAATGCCGATAGCTCTCTTGTAGCCAAAGTAATTACAGACATAACCTTTCGCAATGATACAGGCGTAATACGCCACGAGCATTTTTTACAACAATCCAAAGGTGCCAATGTAGCTGTTATACTATCACATGGATTTATAGACATAGGCAGATATGCGGTAACCAACGGCAATATAAAGATGACGATTACATTTGCAGACCTTACGGACAGCAACAACAAATTTAAATTTACCGATAGCTTTATTGTTGCTCCGCCGGTTAATACAGCGTTCTTTAGTGGTATTGAATTATTAGATACAGCTTATACATCGACTGCCAATTCTGTTTTTCTCAAAGGCGGTAAGATACAGATACCACTTTGCGCTAATTTCATCGACGATAACAGGTCTATTCTTCATTACTATACAGAGCTGTACGGTGCAGACCTCGTATCAAAAGATGATTATCCGTTAATACAAAAGATCTTTATCACCAAAAATGAGAACGAAGCACCATATCTCCGCTTTTATAAAATTGACACCATAAAGAGTGTGCAGGAAATAAACTCTACCGGAGAGATTAATATCAAGGCATTAACATCCGGAAATTATTATATCAATGCTATATTGGAAAATAGTTCGAAGCGGGTTATCGCGTCAAACGATTTGTTTTTTCAACGATTGAACCTGCATCCACCCGCAGCTGATACGACAACAAAAAATGATACGGCATTAGAGAGTGTAGCAGTCGTTGATCTGAATAAAACCTTTATTGGAAAGTATAACCTTACTGAGATACGAAAGATACTACGCATGCTGCTCCCGCTATCCGACCCAAGTGAAGCACAAACCATCAATGGCTTTTTAAAGAAACCCGACGAGCTATACATGCGTTACTTTATTTACAACCACTTTGTAGCTATCGACAGGCTCGACCCGGGAAAGGCGTGGAAGGAATTTTCAAACAAGATAATACAGGTAAACAAACTATTTTCAGAAGGTGGGCATACAGGTTATGAAACAGAGCGCGGCTATGTATACCTCCGCTATGGTCAGCCTACAGACATTATCACAGTAGAAAATGAAGCAGGCTCTTTACCTTACGAGATCTGGCAGTATAATAATCTCGTACAATTAAATGGAAAATATGCAACCGATGCCGTCTTCCTTTTTTATAGGCAAAACGAAATGTTGTCAGGTTATAGATTGCTGCATTCAAATGTTATTGGCGAGATACAGAATAAATCATGGCGTAGTTACCTGTACACAACAAATTCAGGTAGCGCAGGCAGTACTAATTCACGGGCGGAGCAATATATAGGCAACAAGTAAACTAACGTTATGAAGCTGCATTTTTATAAATATCACGGCACAGGTAATGACTTTATCCTGCTCGACAATCGCGATGGACTGATATCACTTGACACAGAGCAGGTAGCGTTTTTATGCCACAGGCACTACGGTATAGGTGCTGATGGGCTGATGCTGCTTGAAAATGCAGATGGTTATGACTTTAAAATGGTATACTATAACTCCGATGGCAGGGAAAGTACTATGTGCGGAAATGGTGGCAGGTGTATAACTGCATTTGCTAAACGTCTGGGAATAATCAGCAGCGATGCAAACTTCCTCGCAATAGATGGCGGCCATACTGCGCATGTATACGACGATGGTACCATAAGCCTGCACATGCAGGATGTATCTGAGATATCATTTGAAGAAGGCCATACTATTCTCAACACTGGTTCTCCTCACTATATACTTTGGGTGAACGACGTAAAGAATACCAACGTATTTTTTGAAGGTAACCGCATACGCAATCAGCATGATTTTCAGCCAAATGGCATCAATGTGAATTTCGTACAGTTGCTCGATGGCAAGTTATGGGTACGCACTTACGAGCGTGGCGTAGAGGACGAAACATTGAGCTGTGGTACAGGAGTTACTGCAACAGCAATAGCTGCAACAGCCAAGGCTACCGGCGACTTTAATACCGGTGTACAGACACCTGGCGGAGCACTAAAAGTATCCTTTACAAAACCTACAGAAACAACGGCTGTAAATGTGGTGCTTTCAGGCCCTACAACCTTTGTTTTCGAAGGCGATATTGAGCTGTAATAGACTATTGGGAGCAGCAAAGCTTAAAGACCGTCTTTTTGTGTCTTTATTCACCGACAAATCAGCCCCTTTCACCGACAACCCTCTTATTCCCACCTAATTACACTTCTGCACGGTAATTGCTGTATGTACTTTTGTTTCAACAATTAAAGGAACAATATGCGCAACCGCGATTATTACCGGTACATGAACTCCGGAGAGACCAGTGAAGAAAGGATGAAGAAGTTTCATGAACACAAAAGAAGAAGCAGGGCGTTCTTTGGCATTGCCCTGGCATTGGGTGGTTTGTTCTACATGCTAAAGGAAATGGATATTATACGCTTTAGCATCAACTTTACCTGGCCCTATATCCTCATAATCGTTGGTCTGTTTCTAGGTATTAAAAGTAAATTTCACAATGCTGCCTGGTGGATATTGATACTTATAGGCGGAGCATATCTTGTACCCGTATTCGAAATAACAAAAGACCATTATTCTAATGAGCTCGCATGGCCGGCCTTGTTTGTTGTCATAGGCCTCGCAATAGCATTACACCCAAAGCGTGATCGCTGCAAACCATCGTTCAAGAGGAAACTGGATACAACCATCAATACAGCAGACAAGATTAATGTTGATGTGACCTTTGGTGGCAGAAAGGAAGTGGTGACCTCAAAAGAGTTTGCCGGTGGGGTTACCTCTGTAACCTTTGGTGGCTGCGAGATGAACCTTTCACAGGCCGATTTTACTACCCCATCTGTAGTGCTCGACTTCCATATATCATTTGGAGGTGTAGAGCTCATAGTCCCTTCGCACTGGGAGCTGCAGAATGAGATAAGCCCTACTTTCGGAAGTGTAGAAGACGAGCGTACCATACAAACAGCCGCTACAGCCGAGAATAAAAAGATACTGATACTGAGAGGCTCTTGCTCTTTCGGCAGCATAGAAATAAAATCGTACTAATACCTATATCCTTTTTACAGACCATTTAAAATCAGCCACATGAGATCATTTACAGCGCAAATCATTTACAGGATAGAATGTGAAGGATTACCAACAGACCAATACGAAGAACAATGGCGCCTAATATATGCTGATGATGAGCAGACAGCGCTCACCAAAGCGCGCCAGGCTGGGAAGGATGAGGAGTCTACTTTTATAGACAGGCATGGCAGAACAATGTGCTGGCGCCTGTTGGCAGTAAAAGACCTGCAGCCAATAGAACTTACCAATGGTGGGCTATTATTCTCTATGGTACGTGAGGCTGAAATGGTAGCAGCTCCATTGTGGATACAATAAGCAATAAACTTGCTTATATTTATGTAAGGCCGTTGTGCCATAGTGCTTCTTATCCCGCTAATTTTCTAAATTTCATTTATATCTATTTTGCGTTTTTTAAAGAAAGACATTCACTGGGTTGTGCTATCGCTGATGATTATTGCGGCGGCGGCATACGCTTATGTGCTTTATGATACGCTAAATTTCGACAAGAGTATTGCTATCACCGACAGTGTGGTTACGGTGGTTTTATTCGGCCTTTCAGCATGGGGCATTATCTTGCTTATAAGAGCCTACCCCACTACTGTTGCTATTATAGTTTACTCCCTTGTAGTGGCTACTATACTGGGTATAGCAGCGGGCATTACCAACTGGCAGATACTAAAGTGGTGGCTCTGCGACCATAAAGAATACCAGATATGGTTGCGCCATTCGCTTTCTACAAGGTTGTGGATGCTATGGATACTCAACGGATGGGTAGCTACGAGTGCGGCCCTACGCAGAAGGCTTAATACGCTTGAAATTCGCTTTCAGCAACAGGCGGATGCGGCGACATTACTCCGCGAGGCAGAGCTTTTTAAGCTGCGCCAGCAGTTACAGCCACACTTTCTGTATAACAGTCTTAACTCCATCAGTGCCCTGATATTGATACAACCCGATAAGGCGCAGGACATGATAGGAAAATTATCAGACTTCCTCAGAAGCTCCGTAAAGCGCGAGGCGCAGGATAAGATAAGGATAGATGAAGAGCTTGAATACATCCGATCATACCTCGCAATAGAATCCGTACGTTTCGGGGACAGGTTACAAGTGTCATTTGAGAAAGAGTGTACTGATGATGCGACGATACCACCATTTCTGCTACAGCCTATTATTGAGAACGCGATAAAGTTCGGGCTATACGGCAAGACAGGGATCGTAGACATAATAGTGCATATAGTACTAAATACACCCATGCTTTCTATTACCATTACCAACCCTTATGACGCGAACACACAACCGCCAAGGGGCACAGGATGGGGCCTGGAGGGTATAACACGCAGGCTATACCTACTCTATGCACGTACAGACTTGCTGGAGACCAGTAAGGATGAAAAATATTTTACAACAACGCTAAATATACCTCAATAATGTACAAGGTAATTTTGATAGACGATGAGCCTTTAGCAAGGCAGCTAATAAAGACACTTTTATTGGCTTACAGCCAGGTAGAGGTTGTTGCAGAGTGTGCGGATGGATTCGAAGGGTTCAAAGCCATACAGGAGCTATCTCCCGACCTCATATTCCTGGATGTACAGATGCCAAGAGTGAACGGGTTTGAAATGCTGGAGTTATTGGATAACCCACCGGCAGTAATATTTACTACAGCATTTGATGAATATGCCATGAAGGCATTTGAAACCCATGCTATTGATTACCTGCTAAAACCAATTGTAAAAGAACGCTTCGAGAAAGCGATGCAAAAGTGGCTACAACAAATACATGTGCCTGCAAAAGAAGAGCCGCATGTAAGCGCACTGCTGGAAGGTAATGTATATGAAGGTTATCAGCACCGTATCGTAGTGAAGGATAACGGCCTTATACGCATTATACCCGCGCAGGATATTTTCTATATCGAGGCAAACGATGACTATATAAAAATCGTAACGAAGGATGGTAGCTATTTAAAGAAAAGCACGCTGTCGCATATAGAGCAAACCCTCGATCCGCAGCAGTTTGTGAGGGTACACCGCTCCTATCTGGTGCCTGTTAGCCAGCTATCGCGCATAGAACCTTATGAAAAAGAAAGCCACATTGCATTGCTGCATTGTGGCGCTAAAGTAACGGTAAGTAAAAGCGGTATGACTAAATTGAAAAGCTTACTGGGCTGGTAACAGAAAGAATTATTGTTCTTCCTTCCTGCTGTATTTATCCATCCAGTCTATCTTCTTTTGTTCGGGTTTAACTGCTTTTCTCTCTAATAAATAACGGACGAAAAGATAACCGCCAATGCCGAAAAGATCGGGGGTGAGGCTACGTACGAAGCTATCTTTAAATAAAAACTCCCATTGAGAAGCAACTACAGTCATGTATTGCTGCGGATTTTTCATATAAGCTGCCATATCAACATGCCACTTACAAAAACCAAACACAACAATGGCAAACCCGATCATTTCTGCGAATAAAAACAAGATCACAGTAATGAAAGCCCAAAGCGGTCCACTTTGCCCTACTCCTTTTGCCCGTACGTTATTCCTGTAGGCAAAGTATATCGCTAAAAATATCCCCATTATCTGTTTTTATATGTTTTTCATGAACACGCTTACGCTGTCCATCACATGATCTATTTGTTCCTGGCTAAGGCCATGGTGGCATGCTAGCAGCATACCGCCGCGCATTACCTTATCCGCTTCCGGGTAGCCACCCTTAGCAGACTTATTCGCAACGTGCTTAAAGCCAGGCTGACGTAGTATATTACCTGTAAATACAGTACGCGTCTGTATATTCCTTTTCTCCAGGAATATCTGTAGGTCGCGGCGTATGAATGGCGCAGTTTCACGGATGGTAACCGGAAATGCCAGCCAACCCGTGCGTGAATTTGGCAATTGCTTAGGCAACACAAAGAACTCTTCGTATTGGCTAAAGAACTGGCGCATATTGTCATAGTTCCTGGTACGCGTATCTATGTTCCTACCCAGCTTACTTAACTGTACAAGGCCAAAGGCAGCACCCATTTCAGAAGGCTCTATGTTGTAACCCGGCTCTTCAAATACGAATTTCGCATCGTAAGGTATACCGTCCACTTCTACATTAAAGCGGTTCTCAATTTTTTCAGACTCTACGAAGAGCGATGAACTGCGACCCCAGCTACGTAACAGGCGGCCACGATCGTAGAATGCCTGTGTATTTACACACAGCATACCGCCGTTACCACCACAGTTAATGATATGTGATCCGTAGAAGCTTGTAGTGCTCATATCTGTATACCTGCCCGAAGAAGCACCATCTATTTCTGCACCAATAGTATCTGCGGAGTCTTCCAGTACAAACAAATTATGCTTATCAGCTATCTCACGGAGTTGTTTCCAGTTTGGCAGATTACCCATTAAGTTAGGTATCACCATCGCCTTTGTCTTAGGCGTTATCATTTCCTCTACCTTATTCGCGTCGAGGTTATAAGTACCTTCTTCCACATCGATAAATGCGGGTAGCCATCCTTTTTTAACCAATGGTGCCACTGTGGTAGAAAATGTAAGCGCAGGCGTTATTATTTCCGATCCTGGTTCATAATTCATCAGGTCGGCAGCCAGGTAAAGGGCAGATGAACCACTGTTCACCCCTATCCCGAATTTTTTATTATACAATGCAGCGACACGGTCTTCCATCTCGCGGACATTCTTTCCCATTTGTGTACTCGTACGTAATACTTTTACAACAGCTTCAACTTCTTCCTCACCATGTACGGTTTTGCCATAGGGCACATGTATGTAATCTGTCTGTAACATCTGTTTAAAATGATTAGAATGCGAATGTACTGGATACAGCGCATATAATTAAGTTAATAGTGCAATAATGTGGTTAATTATGGTTAATTGCCGTATAAGCCCACCACAATACTATTGTGGTAAATGCACCCCGGATATCATTCATTCCATAAGCACATAAAGAACCATTCAGCCTGACCTTAAGATCCATATTTAAGAAACAAGAATTAACCAAACCTATTGTTTTCTGAGGCTTTAACGCTCAATTACCGCAAAACTGCAAACTGTTAATTATCTTGCATCCAAATTGGCCGGGCGCATTTGCCCGCGACGAAACAAATGACATATTAGAATGGATTTTAAACGATACCTTATTACTGCTGCACTACCTTATGCTAACGGGCCCGTACATATAGGCCACCTTGCAGGCTGCTACCTGCCGGCGGATATATATGTACGCTACCAGAGAGCACAAAAAAGGGATGTGAAATTTGTTTGCGGCAGCGATGAACATGGCGTACCTATTACCATACGCGCTATGAGGGAAGGCATTACTCCGCAGGATGTAGTGGATAAATACAATACTATAATAAAGGACAGCTTTGAACAGATGGGTATATCGTTCGACATATACTCACGCACATCGAGCGAAACACATAAAGAAACATCGCAGGCCTTTTTTACTAAACTATACAATGCCGGCCTGTTTGAAGAGCGCGAAAGCGAGCAATACTACGATGCGGAAAAAGATGTATTTCTTGCCGACCGTTATATAATAGGCACATGCCCGGTATGTGGTAATCCTAATGCTTATGGTGACCAGTGTGAACGTTGCGGATCATCTTTATCACCAGAACAGCTTATAGATCCGCGCAGCGCATTGAGCAATGCAAAGCCGGAGAAGCGTATGACCAAGCATTGGTACTTTCCGCTAAATAAATATGAAGACTGGCTGAAGGAGTGGATAGTAATAGGTAAAAAAGATGAGTGGAAAGCGAACGTATATGGCCAGTGCAAAAGCTGGCTGGATAATGGCCTGCAACCACGCGCCATGACCCGCGACAGCCTGTGGGGTGTACCGGTACCATTACCCGATGCAAAAGGAAAGGTGCTGTACGTATGGTTTGATGCGCCTATTGGTTACATAAGCGCTACTAAGGAGCTTACCAATCAATGGGCCGACTATTGGTGTAAGGAAGATACGAAGCTGGTGCACTTCATAGGCAAGGATAATATTGTGTTTCACTGTATCATCTTCCCTGCTATGCTGAAGGCTCATGGAGGTTTCGTACTGCCGGATAATGTACCTGCGAATGAATTTCTGAATATAGAAGGTGAGAAAGTATCTACATCGCGCAACTGGGCCGTGTGGGTAAATGAATACATACAAGACTTTCCCGAACAGCAGGATGTGTTGCGCTATGTACTTTGCGCCAATGCGCCCGAAACAAAGGATAACGACTTTACATGGAAAGATTTCCAGGACAGAACGAATAATGAGCTTGTATCTACTTTCGGTAATTTTGAGAATCGTGCATTTGTATTAATGCACAAGTTATGTAATGGCCGCGTACCCCCACTGCATAAGGAGATCATGACAGATGCTGACCACGCACTTATTGAGGAGATCAAAAAAACAAAAGAAAAAGTTGAAAATTCGCTAGAGGAATATAAGTTCCGTGATGGTCTTGCGGAAGTTATAGATCTTGCCCGTAAAGGCAATAAATATTTACAGGAAAATGCACCATGGAGCCTTGCGAAGACACCTGAACTGCAACAGGAAAATCAACAAAAGATAGATAACTGTCTTCACTTGTGTCTACAACTCAATGCAAATCTTGCTATTCTTATTAATCCCTTTTTGCCATTTACAGCAGGGAAAATGTGCAAAAAAATGAAGGTAGTGGATCGTATGCTGGATTGGGAAAATGCTGGTAAAATCAATTTGCTGAATATAAATTACCCCTTACTTCCTCCCGAGCTATTATTCAGGAAAATAGAAGATACGGAAGTAGCGGCGCAGGTTGAGAAATTAAGAGCAAATCTAAATCAGGCAACTGCTGCTATGACGAATAACAATACAACAGAGCCTAAGAAAGAGGAAGCACCTGCTGCTCCTGTAGCTGAAGCTAAAGCAGAAATAACTTATGACGACTTTGCGAAGATAGACCTGCGTGTGGGAACAATCATCAGCGCAGAAAAGGTGGAGAAGGCTGATAAATTATTGAAGCTGGAACTGGATATGGGCACGGAGAAAAGAACAGTGGTATCGGGCATAGCGATGCATTTTAAGCCGGAAGATATTGTGGGCAAGCAAGTTACTGTTGTGGCAAACCTTGCACCACGCAAAATGCGTGGCATTGAGAGCCAGGGAATGATACTGATGGCGCAAAATGCGGATGGCAAGCTTATATTCGTATCGCCGTTAGAAACTGCAGATGCAGGAAGCGAAGTAAAATAATACATTTACACTATTAATTTGCCTTCGGTTATGAAGAAAAAAACACTTTGGTGGATCATTATTGGCTGTGTGCTGTTCCTTATCATTATTATTATCGTTGCTAAATCAACAGGCGATGAGGGTACAAAGGTGGCAGTAGAAAAAGCAGCAAAGCATACTATTACCGAAACGGTAAGCGCCAGCGGCAAGATATACCCTGAAACGGAGGTAAAGATAGCACCTGAGGTAAGCGGCGAGATAACTGACCTGCGTATACAGGAAGGCGACAGCGTACACAAGGGCGATGTGCTGGTAAAAATAAATCCTGCTATCTATAACTCACAAGTAAACCAAGCCGAAGCATCGGTGCAGCAGTCGCGTGCGTCTGCAACGAACACTAAGGAAATGGTAGCACAAGCGCAATCTCAATATGACCTTGCCCTGGCTACTTATAACCGTAATAAGAAACTGTATGACCAGAAGGTTATATCACAACTTGAGTTTGAGCAATCTGATGCTTCTTTTAAATCTGCAAAAGCAACGCTGGATGCTGCCAAAGCAACTACATCGGGTGGCATGTTTGGTGTGCAAGGTGCACAAGCCGGATTATCACAGGCGCAAGAGAACTTACTTAAGACAACCATCACTGCACCTACTGCCGGAATTATATCAGAGCTGAACGTAAAGAAGGGCGAGCGCGTTGTGGGTACAGCACAGATGGCAGGCACGGACATGCTGACCATTGCCGATATGAGCCGCATAGAGGTGCGCGTGGACGTAAGCGAAACAGACATATCGAAAGTGAAGATTGGCGACACTACTATTATAGACGCAGACGCTTACCGCAACCGCAAGTTTAAAGGTATCGTATCAAAGGTGGGTGTAAGCAGCAGTAAATCAGGCACTACACAAACCACCAGCACCGACCAGGTAACGAACTATACGGTACATATACTTATACTGCCCGAAAGCTATGCCGATCTTCTTGCCCAACTGCCTAAAGGGAAATTTCCATTCAAACCGGGGATGTCGTCATCTGTAGAGATACAGACCAACAGGCAGGCAGATATACTTTCTGTACCGGTAAATGCTGTTACCACAAGAGACTGGCCCGATAGCATAAAGACAAAAATGACCGCATCATCAGACGCGACCAGCATACGACAGATAGTATTCGTTTACAACGCTACCACAAAAACGGTGGCGATACGCGACGTAAAAACGGGGCTGCAGGACAACCAGTATATACAGATAACAGATGGCCTTAAAGAAGGAGATCAAGTGGTAATAGCGCCTTACGGAGCTATTGCACGCCTGCTTTCTGATAAGTCGAAAGTTACCATTGTGGCGAAGGATAAACTCTTTGAAGCGAAGACAAAAGAATAATCTTTATTACTAATCATACAACTTTGAGCGGAAAATCATTAGGACAGATTGGTATTATAGGTAATGGCAGCTGGGGCACCGCCCTCGCCAAAATACTTACAGATAATGGGCATACGATACAATGGTGGGTAAGAAATGAAGAGGCCATTTCTTATCTTAAGAGCAGGCAGCATAACCCGCACTATCTTACGTCTGTGCGCTTTATGCCCGAAACGATACACCCTACCAAAGATCTTAATGAAGTTCTAGACAAGTGCGACACCATTATCATATCCGTACCATCAGCATATGCACAGGGTGTTATAGAGCAGGTAGATAAAAAAGTATTACAGCAAAAAAATATTGTTTCGGCTATCAAAGGTATACTGCCCGATAGCAACCTGTTGCTCAATGATTACCTTGTAGATAAGCTTGGTTATCCCCTTGAAAAATACGTATCTATTACGGGTCCCTGTCATGCAGAAGAGGTCGCTGATGAGCGCTTGTCATACCTTACATTCTCCGGCCTCGATGATACACTGACCTGCGGTGTGGCAAGGGCTTTCAATAATACTTACATTAATACAACTACCAATCACGATATCTGGGGCGCACAGTTTGCAGCGGTACTTAAAAATATCTATGCTATAGGCGCCGGTATTGCACGGGCATTAGATTATGGTGATAACTTCCTGAGTGTGTACATTACCAATTGCTACCGCGAAATGTATCATTACCTGAATAACCATTTTGAGAAAGTACACCCATCAAATGAACACCCTGATTTTCATACCAGTGCATATTTAGGCGACCTGTTAGTTACCTGCTATTCCCTGCACAGCCGTAACCGTACATTCGGCACAATGATAGGAAAGGGCTATTCTGTGAAGGCTGCTATACTGGAAATGAAGATGGTAGCAGAGGGTTATTATGCGGCACGGGGCATGCAACACATCTCAAAGACATTCTCTATAGACATTCCTATAGCTACATTCGTGTATCGTATGCTATGGGAAGGGCTTACTCCATCAGATGGCTTTCTGAAACTAGAGAAGCTGTTGTCTTAAAGGAAAAGAAACTACATTAACCTATAAGCCGGATTCTGTACCCTGCAAGCAAGGCCGTTATCATTTATCTGGGATGACACTCACGCGCCACCTCTTTCTGCCAACCCACGTGCATCGGACGAGCCGTCCTCGAGCGCACGCTTATTCAGCATTTCAACACACAAGGTTTACCCCTGTTTATTGTTACCAATATACACCGTAGTCTCTTACACTACGTTTTCACCCTTACCCGTGCATTGCTGCAAGGGCGGTCATTTTCTGTGGCACTCTCTGTATCCCGTTATAGGACCCCACCCGTTAGGTGGTGTGCTGCTCTATGTTGTCCGGACTTTCCTCCCTTACCTACGTAAAGGCGATAACACAGTTAATGTAGTCGGGGTAAAATTAAGAAATTAAAACGTTTTATCGTTTCTATAAAACAGCGGCCACACTATTGAATAGTGTGGCCGCTGTAAAAGGTACATTATTGAAAACTATTTGAATGAGTCTATTTGTTTTTTCATATCATCTGCCTTGTCCATCTTGCCTTGTACTGCATATACCTGCTTCAGCGCAAAAAGTGTAGATCTGTACGTTACCGCATCCTCGCCATGCAAACTACTTACATTGGCAGAGAGCACTGTGTATGCTTTCTCAAGGTTTGGCAAAGCTTTATTAAAAAGCATATCGCGCTTACCCTTTAATTCTTCATACTTCTTCTGATCTTGTGTATTAGCGATCTGCTCATTATAATCAATAGCTGCGTTGAAGAACATTGCACCATAGTTATAATTATAGGCAGCATTATCAGGCGCTATTTTCAGTGCTCTTGAATAAGCATCATCTGCCTTCTTCACCAGGTCGACTGCGTTAGCCGGCCTTTTACCATCCTTCGGATTGGCCATGCCATCGTAAGTAGTGGCGAGGTCGTACAAGAACTCAGCATTGTTCGGATCTTTAGCTACTGCATCTTCGAGCTTCTTCAACAGATCTTCCTGCTTACCGCTCTTAATGTAGTAGTTGATCTCCGCGTTATGGATCGTCTGATCGTCAGGAAATGCTTTGCGTGCCTCATCAATGGTAGCTAACATCTCTGCATTCTTCCCTTTTTTATCGTAGGCATCTATAAGGCTGGAATAAACAGACGATTTACGGGTAATCGGGTTACTTTTTACCTCAATAAACTGAGAAATTGCCTCATCATAATTAGCAGAATAATAGGCACAATTAGCTTTCACAAGCTTTGACTCAGCAGCTACTGTATCAAATTGGCCATATGTGCCCTTATATTGTTCCGGCGCATTCTTGACATTGTACCTGGTGCCACCGTCTATGTCGTGGATCTTAATAACCTCACCCATGTATTCTGCTGACTCCTTCAACTTCTTCTCGTTGTAGGCATTCACTCCATCGTTATAATAGCGGAAGGCACAGGCCATCATATTAACCGATAATATCTCTTTATCATAATCCAACTTGTACTCATCGGCCTTTATGAAAGATGTTGCAGCTTCACGATAAAGCGTAGCATCTTTGTTGTTCGGGTCCTGCATCATTGCCATAATAATGTTACCACGTATAAACCAGGCCTTGGGGTTCTTGTCTGTGGAAGGGTCTGCAATAGCCTTATCAATGTATTCTTTAGCTTTTACATAATCCTTTTCATTATACTCATTCGTCGCAGATTGTATATTCTGTTTTTGTGCAAACGAAGTTGTACCAAGGGCCACGCAGGCAATCATTAAAATACTCTTTTTCATTTTTTGATAATTGTATGAACAATATATTTCCAACAATAGTTATTCCTGCACTTCAGGGGCTTCACCTTCGTTATCTGTTTCACTGTCCGCTGTGCCTTCCATGGTTTCACCTTCTATGCCCTCAGTTACTTCTTCTATTTCTTCCTGATCTTCTATACGTGCTATCGCAGCTATCTTATCTCCTTCGTCAATGTTTATCAGTTTCACACCTTGTGTTGCTCTACCTGCTTCGCGGATAGCGGCAACCTTCATGCGGATAGTAACACCCGACTGGCAGGTTATCATCAGGTCATCTTTCTCCTCAACAGCAAGGAAACCTATAAGGCCGCCTGTCTTATCAGAGATATTGATGGTCTTAACACCCTTACCACCACGATTTGTAACCCGGTAAGAAAGCAGGTACTTCTGGTTATTACCATCAGCATCAGCTATCTCTACCATGTTCGACATTTCGTCTGTGTTCACATCTTCGCCGGCAGGCTCTAAGAATGGCGTACGCTTACCTAATCCCTTCTCAGAAACAACAAGTATCTGCTTATGAATATCTTCTTTAGAAACGCACAGCATACCTACAACCTCATCGTTATTTTCATCGAGCTCTATACCGAATACACCTATCGCTCCACGACCTGTCGGGCGCACTTTACTTTCTGGGAAGCATATAGCTCGACCGGATTTAACAGCCATCATTATATAGTAGCCTTCCTTAGTAAGTGATACGTTCAATAACTCATCACCTTCCTCGATAGTTATTGCGTTAACGCCATTTGCACGCGGACGGCTAAAGTCTTCGAGCCTTGTCTTCTTTATTATACCCTTCTTCGTGCAAAGTACCACACAATGCTCGCTCACAAACTCTTTATCATCCAGCTTTGGCACGTCTATTACGGTACGTATCTTATCATCCGGTGGTATCTGTATCATGTTCTGTATAGCACGCCCCTTAGCGTTTTTATCCGCTTCAGGTATCTCATACACCTTCAACCAGAAACACCTACCCTTTTCTGTAAAGAACATGAGTGTATGGTGGGTAGATGCTACAAATAGATGCTCTATAAAATCCTGATCCCTTGTACGGCCTGCCATAGCACCACGACCGCCACGACGCTGTGCACGATATTCGGCGGTAGATGTACGCTTGATATATCCAAGATGAGAAACCGTGATAACCACGTCTTCCTCTTCTATAAGGTCTTCGATACGCATTTCATCGGCCATGTAATGTATCTCCGTCTTGCGCTCGTCACCAAATTTCTTCTGTACATCCAGCAGTTCTTCCTTGATGATCTCGTAGCGTTTACCCTGGTCTCCAAGTATCTCTGTAAGATGTGCTATCAGTTTCATAAGCTCTGCATGCTCTTCGCGTATCTTATCGCGCTCCATGCCTGTAAGACGCTGCAAGCGGAGTTCCAGTACCGCCTTAGCCTGTATATCAGACATACCAAACTGGGTTATCAATCCATCCTTCGCTATTTCAGGGTTTGCAGAGCTGCGAATCAATGCTATTACTGCATCAAGATGATCGAGTGCTATAAGATAACCCTCCAAGATATGCGCGCGCTTCTGTGCTTCTTTCAGTTCATACTGCGTACGGCGCACCACCACCTCATGACGGAAGATGATAAACTCAGAGATAAGGTCTTTCAGGTTCAATGTACGCGGGCGACCGTTTACCAGCGCAACGTTATTGATACCATAAGATGTTTGTAATTCACTATACTTATACAGTTGATTGATGATAACCTGTGCTACTGCGTCTTTACGAAGCTCAACAACTACCCGGGTACCATCTTTATTTGATTCATTGGCAACGTGTGTAATGCCGTCGATGATCTTGTTATTAACAAGATAACCTATTTTTTCAGCGAGTGCATCGCGGCTTACCTGGTAAGGCACCTCCGTGATAACGATCATTTCTTTACCATTCTTTGTCGTTTCTACATTCACCTTACCTCGCAACACTACCCTGCCCCTACCTGTATGCATACCGGCCCGAATGCCATCAATACCATAGATGATGCCACCTGTAGGGAAATCAGGCGCCTTTACAAACTTCATCAATTCCTCTATGGTAATGTCATTATTATCGATGTAAGCAAGACAGCCATCAATAACCTCTGTAAGATTATGTGGCATCATGTTGGTAGCCATACCTACTGCTATACCAGAGGAACCATTTACAAGCAACTGAGGTATGCGTGTAGGTAATACTGTAGGCTCTTCGAGTGAATCATCGAAGTTGAGTGAAAAATCGACGGTTTCTTTCTCGATATCTTCCATCATCGCCTCACCCAGCTTCTGCATACGCCCTTCAGTATAACGCATTGCTGCCGGGCCATCACCGTCTTGCGAGCCATAGTTACCCTGGCCATCGACCATCATATAACGCATGCTCCACGGCTGTGCCATACGTACCATAGCATCGTAAACGGATGTATCGCCATGCGGGTGGTATTTACCCAATACCTCCCCTACTATACGGGCGCATTTCTTATAAGGCTTATTGAATGTATTTCCGAGCTCGTGCATGGCGAACAATACGCGGCGGTGTACAGGTTTCAGGCCATCGCGCACATCAGGTAAAGCACGCCCAACAATCACCGACATTGAATAGTCGATATAGGCGGTTTTCATCTGCTCCTCGATGTTTATCTGTACTATTTTATTAGAATTATCAGACGGGTCTTGCGGTAACTGTTCTTCGTTGTTTTCAGCCATAATAAGTTATAAAAATAAGATGAGCAAATGTACGTTTTTATAGGCGCATTATACGTTTAAAATGGCTACTGTCAATAAGTTAATTGAGGTTATGTGAATAACATTGTTAGTAACTTTTTCGCAACGCTTTATATACATTATTAAAGATAAAATTTATTCAATTTTACAATGTTTTATATATCCGACACATATTTCGATAGATTTGTACACTGGTCACCTAGACAGTTTGCATGAATAAAAAATATATATTACTATTAATACCGATATTATCTGTAATTATCTATTCATGTAAGAAGAATAGCACCACAGAGCAAGAGATATACAATCCTACACCGGCTACATTACACTATCCATCTTTTGTTGATAGCAATATAGGTTCACCTGTTATTTCTACTGATAATCCACTAACTACTGAAGGCATAGCACTGGGGCGAAGATTATTTTATGATAAGACACTTAGCAACGACATGACCATGAGCTGTAATTCGTGTCATAACCAAAATAATTCCTTTGATGATTACCGGCAGTTTAGTCAAGGTACTAATGGCTCTTTTGGCAAGCGAAACGCTATGCCTATAGTGAACATGGCATGGAATGACCGCTTCTTTTGGGACGGACGGCGCAGCTCTCTTGAAGGACAGGCTCATGACCCTGTAGTAAACCCGATAGAAATGGCAAATACATGGCCTGTAGTAGTGCAGCGTTTGCAGAGCAGTACTACATACCCAGAATTATTTTTCAAAGCCTTTGGTACAAAAACAATAGATAGCGACTTGATTGTAAAAGCGATAGCACAATTTGAAAAAACGCTTATTTCCTTTAATTCACTGTACGATCGTGTTATTTACCTGCACACAGATACGTTTACTACAGCACAAGCAAATGGATATACGCTCTTTCAAACAAAACATTGTATCACTTGCCATAGTAACGTCGTTTTCACGGATCATACTTTTAGAAATAATGGTTTAGATCTGTTTGTTTCAGATTCAGGGTTAGCAGACTTCACACATCTGACAAATGATGCAGGAAAATTCAAAGTACCTTCGTTGAGAAATATTGCCATTACCGCACCATACATGCACGACGGTAGGTTTACAACATTAGACCAGGTTGTTGCTTTCTACAATAAAGGTGTAAATCATGGCAATCCGCATACTGATTTTGTGATGCAGTCGTTCAATAAAGCAAACGAGATGACCATCCAGGAGCAAGCTTATCTTGTTTCCTTTCTTGAAACTCTCACAGACAGCAGCTATATAACGAACACCCAATACATGCCTCAATAATGAAGCTCTTTATAAAAAACATGGTTTGCAACCGTTGCAAAATGGTTGTACAGAGTGAATTGGAAAAACAACAACTGCATGTTTTACATGTAGACCTTGGTGAGGTAGAAATAGCGGAACAGACTCTTTCACTCCAGCAACAAAATGACATCTCCGCATCGTTGCAAAATGCCGGTTTTGAATTGATCGATGATCAGAAAAGCCGTATCATAGAAAAAATAAAGAGCGTTGTTATTACACTTGTGCATTACACAAATGAGCAACGAAAAGAAAAATACAGCGACATTTTATCTAAGGAACTTCATTATGAGTATACCTATTTAAGCAAGTTATTCTCAGAAGTAGAGGGCATAACCATAGAGCAATATATTATCACCCAAAAAGTAGAAAAGATAAAAGAATATCTTGTTTACAATGAGCTTAATCTTAGCCAGATAGCGGACAAGATGGGTTATAGCAGTGTAGCGCATTTATCAGCACAATTCAAAAAAATTACCGGGCTGCCGCCCAGCCACTTTAAAAATGTTGGTGTTGCACATCGCAAATCGTTAGATAAGGTAGGCAAACCATAACTGCAAGGTTATATAAATCATTCACAAAATACTGTAACAATTACCGTTACCGGCTGTGCTACCTTTGTGTTATAGCTAAACACGAGCAATGATACATACATATAACATAACCGGCATGACCTGTAATAGCTGTGTCGCGTCGATAAAAGATAAACTGCTGCGCATTGGAGAAATAGAATCTGCAGATATACAGTTAGCTGCGCCACAAGCAACTATAAAGATGCGCGAACATATAGCCACCGAAACCTTACAAAATGCTATTGGTAATGGAAAATATACTATAACAGAAGAAAATAGCAACGCAATGGGTATACCTGCTGACGCTACATCAGAGAGCAATTCATACTACCCTATTTTTCTCATATTTGGCTACATAGCAGGCATTACATTACTGATACAGTTCTCTAAGGGCGGCTTTGTACTCATGAGTTGGATGAGCAGCTTTATGGCTGGCTTCTTCCTTTTATTTTCTTTCTTCAAACTACTTAATTTAAAAGGTTTTGTTGAAGGATACGCTACCTACGATATCATAGCAAAGCAACTACCTGCTTATGGGTTTGTATATCCTTTCTTAGAATTATCGCTTGGCATCGCCTACCTCACAGGATTTAATCCATTGGCTACCAATATTGCAACGTTGATAATAATGGGCATTAGCTCCATTGGTGTAATACAAAGCCTGTTGAAGAAAACAACTTTTCAATGTGCGTGCCTCGGTACAATTATTAAGTTGCCACTTAGCAAGGTTACATTGGTGGAAGACCTTTTAATGGTGGCTATGAGTGCGGGTATGTTGCTTGGCGGCAATCTTTAACACCTTTAATCAAAAGCAAACAACATGAAAAAACTTTGTATAGCCATATCTATACTCATAGCTTGCGTATCAAACACATTTGCCCAGCACACGATGGATCACATGCCGGGCATGGATCACCATACGCCAAAAGATACAACCGAAGAAAAGGATGATATGGCTGGCATGGATATGAGCGATCATACAGGGCACATGAATATGAGCAGTGCATTGTCACTGAATCTGCCAATGACACGTGATGGTTCTGGTACGAGCTGGGCACCAGATGCAGCACCAATGTATATGTACATGAAGCATTATGGGAAATGGATGTTCATGGCGCATGGTGATATATTCATCAGGTATAACAAGCAGGATATAGGCAATGCAGGAAGTCGCGGTGGCGATAAAGTAGACGCACCAGATATGCTGATGTTAATGGGACAAAGAAACGTAGGGGCGAGGGGATTATTCCATTTTAATGTAATGCTATCTACTGATGCTTTTGTTACGGGCGGCAGCGGCTATCCTCTATTGTTCCAAACCGGTGAATCGTGGCAGGGGAAACCACTGGTAGATCGCCAGCATCCACACGATCTGTTTTCTGAGCTATCTGTTAGCTATGCATATGCACTATCTAAAAAAGCAGACGTTTCTTTATATGTAGGTTATCCCGGTGAACCAGCGTTAGGCCCTACTACTTTTATGCATCGTGTATCCGGCGAGTTCATGCCAGATGCTCCTATCAGTCACCACTGGGCTGATGCTACACATATTACATTTGGAGTAGCAACCGTAGGTATACGCTATGGCAAATTCAAACTAGAGGGGTCGTCATTTACAGGACGTGAACCGGATGAGAATCGTTATAATTTCGATAAGCCCCTTTTCGATTCATGGAGTGGACGATTATCATTTAATCCATCTCCTGAATGGGCATTGCAGGTATCGCATGGATTTATAAAAAGCCCGGAAGCATTGTCAGCAACTGAAGATATAAACAGAACTACGGCATCAGCAACTTATGTTCATAACTTCAGTCCTCAAAAATATATTGCTGCAACGCTGCTATTCGGACAAAACGTAATCGCGCATGAAGATGCTTCTAATGCAATATTATTTGAAGTTACCTATAAAGTAAAAAAGCTGGCATTATATACACGGTACGAATGGGTACAAAAGTCGGGAGAAGAATTGAACTTAGATCCACTTATGTACGGTTTCAGTACGTTTTACAATATCAATGCAGTAACGATTGGCGGCGGGTATGATCTGTTTACGTTGGGACCTATAATTGTTGCCTGTGGCGCACAGGTTTCATTAGATCATACGCCAGATGCATTAACAGGCCTTTATGGCTCTAACCCTATATGCGGCGAAGTGTACCTGCACTTGTATCCACGATCATCGCATTAACATATTGCGGCTTATTTGATAACGAGGTATAAATTGATTAATTTTGTATGCTATTTGAAAGTTTTTTTATAAACGAATTCATTTCCTGATACTGTACACCACCTGCAACACGCTTGAGTGGCGTATATTTCATACATTGGGTACGAAATTATTAAAGATACAGCGTGCAGAAACTTGAGTTAAAGCCATATTACGATGTTGTTGTTATAGGCGCCGGTGTTGGTGGTATGACCACGGCTGCCCTGTTGAGCAAAGCAGGGTTTTCTGTTTGTGTGCTGGAAAAAGAGCCCCATGTAGGCGGCTATCTTGCCGGATTCAGGAGAAAGCATTTCAGATTTGACACTGCTATACATTGGCTTAACCAGTGCGGGCCTGATGGCCTTGTATCAAAAGTATTCGATGCGCTGGGCACAGACCATCCCGTACCTGTTATCCAAAAGCGTATACGACGCTACAAAGGAGATACATTCGATTACATACTGACCGATAACCCTGATGAGTGGCGGGATACGCTCATCGCAGAGTTTCCTCATGAAAAAGAAGGCATTATTCGTTTCTTTAAAGCTGCGAAGAAAATAGGTACATCGTTTGATAATTTCAGCAACATCTTTCGTTCTGAAGAGACGATGGGCACCTTTGAAAAAATGAAGAACAAATTCAGGCTGCTCAAATTTGCTATGCCGTTTATACCATTCATAAGGTATAGCGGAGAGAAAGGCATGAAAAAAGGTCTTGATAAATTCTTTAAAGAAGAAAAAATACACAAAATATTCACCTCAGATACAGAAGTACTATCCTGCCTTGTGCCTATCGGATGGGCCTATTATAGGGACTTCCAAAGTCCACCAAAAGGTGGCGGGCAGGTGATACCAGAATGGCTGCAACATGTTGTAGAATTCTATAACAACCACGCCTATTTTAAATGCGATGTAAAAGAGATATTGCTGGATAATGGTAAGGCATCGGGGGTTGCATTCAGTCATAGAGGTAAAGACTATAAAGTAAACAGCAAATATGTGATAGCGGCTTGCGATGTGGAAACACTCTATGAGAAAATGCTTCCTGCATCTGCTGTGCCTGATAAGCTTAAAAAGAAATTAAGAAAGGCAGAACTGTATAGCTCATCTGTAACAATATCTATTGCACTTGACTGCCCTACAGAAGAATTGGGGTTCTCAGAAGAGTTCGTACACCTTGCCAGTGAAACAGTACCCAAGGGGGAGCATACAAGTGGCGACCCGCATAAAAGCGAGATCAGTATATTGGCACCATCGCTCAGAGATAAATCTCTGGCCCCTGAAGGACAAGGAACACTTACTCTTTTCATGCCTGCCATGATGGACTATAAGGATGAATGGCATACCAGCAAAGACCTTAACGGTGACTACACGAGGAATGAAGCCTACAATAAATTAAAGAATGAGATAGCGGATGTGATCATATCGCGTGTGGAAGAAAAGATAGCTCCAGGCCTACGCTCACACATTTTATTCTATGACGTAGCTACCCCAGTTACACATTGGCGCTATACAGGCAATAAGAATGGCACTATGATGGGTGCAAAACCCGGCAAGGAAAATATGATGGGTAAGGTAGCACACTACCAGACACCTGTACCAAACCTTATACTTGGTGGCCACTGGGCAGAGCTGGGCGGCGGTGTGCCAATAGCAGTAAAAGCAGGAGCAAATGCGTGCCTGCTGGTACTTAAAAAAGAAAATAAAAAAGCATTCAAAGCTCTTGCCGATTACATGGATAGCAAGATAACGCTGGGGGAATTTCAGAAAGAGCCATCATTCAAACCTTACGACAATAATTGGGTACAGCAATTGACCCCAGCACAAAAACTGGCGCTCAGAGGGTTGGCAAAAGAAGACGAGGAAGAAACGGACGAAGACTAATTATAAATAAATAAACTCTATTTCTGCATCACTGCCGAATGCATCCTTAATGCGCAAGGGGTGCGTATCAGTAAGTATTACTTGCCCGAAAGAAGGGGTGCGAATGATACGTAACAATGCCTCCATACGGCTTTGGTCTAGTTTTTCAAAAATATCATCGAGCAACAATATGGGTAAGTGATGTAGTTCTTTGCTGATGTAAGCGTATTGTGCCAGCTTTAATGCAAACAAAAAGCTTTTCTTTTGTCCTTGCGACCCGAATTGCTTTAGTGATAGCCCGTTGAGCACCAGTTCCCAATCATCTTTATGTATACCACGCAGGGTGCGTTGCAGCCTGAGATCATGCTGTAACGTTTGCTGCAGCCAATCTATCAATGGCTTTTGAGAAAGGTCGCTGCTGTAATTAGCCTGTAGCGGCTCTCGCCCACCCGATAACTGATGGTAATAATCCTCGAGCAATGGCAAAAATGCTTCTAGAAACTTCGTCCGTTGCATATAGATATATGCCGCATCGACCGAAAGTTGTGTATTATAGAACTCTAGCTCAGTATCGTCTATTGACGTCTTAAGCGCCTGTTGTTTCAGCCATGCATTGCGTTGCAGCAGTAACCGCTGGTAGTGCATCAGCTTTTCAAAATATTCTTTATCTGTCTGGCTAAGGATACTATCAACCCACTTACGCCTTAGCTCGCTTCCTCCATTTATAAGTTCTGTATCATCGGGCGCGATCATAACAGAAGAATATTTCCCTATATGATCGGTGAGTTTATCATATGGTACACCATTAGATAATATCTCTTTTTTTCCCTGCTGCCACTTGCAGCTTATAACTTCTTCCCGGCCTTGCGTAAACACACCCTCCACCCTAAACCCATCTTTCCCGCTCTGCACGCTATTCTGTTGATATGCGGTAAAATAGCTTTTTGTATAGCACAAATAGTAAATAGCATCGAGCAGGTTAGTCTTACCGCTTCCATTAGCACCCGTAATGCACGTTACAGGCGCATTAAATGCGTAGCTTCCCGACGCATAATTACGGTACTGTATAAGAGATATTTTCTTTATCGTGTTCAAAGCGGGAATTAAGACCGAAAGTTTTTATATTTTCGCACAAATTTATAGGATCGTGCAGACACAATTCGGTAAAGAAACATATTTATACTGGTATGAGATAATGCTGCTGATGCGCCGCTTTGAAGAAAAGGCCGGCCAGCTCTATGGCATGCAGAAGATTCGTGGATTTTGTCATCTCTACATTGGGCAGGAAGCAATAGCCGCAGGAGCCATGACGGCTACCCGCGATGATGATAATATGATAACCGCCTACCGCGACCACGCACTGGCGATAGCAAAAGGCATCCCCGCAAAAGAATGTATGGCTGAACTTTTTGGTAAAGCTACAGGCTGTACCAAGGGCAAGGGTGGGAGTATGCACTTTTTTAGCAAGGAAAAAAGATTTTTTGGTGGTCATGGTATAGTGGGCGGCCAGATAGGTGTAGGCGCAGGTATAGCTTTCGCAGAGCAATATCAGGATACCGACCGTGCTACGCTTTGCTTTTTTGGCGATGGCGCTGCAAGGCAAGGGATACTGCATGAAACCTTCAATATGGCGGTACTTTGGCAATTACCAATAGTATTCATCTGCGAAAATAACCATTATGCAATGGGTACATCGGTAGAGCGTACATCTAAAGTACTGGACATTTACCGTCTTGCTGATGCATATGACATGCCGGGTGATAGTGTAGACGGTATGAGTTGTGAAGAAGTGCATAAAGGAATAGAAAGAGCTGTGCGCCGCGCACGTGAAAAGGGCGGTCCTACATTCCTCGAAATAAAGACTTACCGTTATCGCGGCCACTCTATGAGCGACCCAGCTAAATATAGGTCTAAAGAAGAACTGGAAGATTACAAGGAAAAAGACCCTATCAACCAGGTACTGAAGACTATTACTGATAATAGCTGGGCTACTACAGAACAGATAGAACAGATAAATGAAAAAGTAAGGCTTGAAGTGGAAGATGCCGTAAAATTTGCTGAAGAAAGCCCATGGCCGGATGACAGCGAGTTATATAAAGATATTTATGCAGATCAAAATTATCCGTTCATAACCGACTAAAATAGATATTCAAGTCATTTTTATTATTCAAAACCATTAAATCGCATATATTTACAACCAATTATGGCAAATTCAGCAAGAAATCAACCAGGTGTAGAAAGGACATCACAGTCATCGCAAGAGACCGATCCACTACTCACTATCCAATCTAAGTACGAAAAGAATAAAAAAGCTATCAATACAAGCATTACCGTAGTGCTGGTAGTTGTATTAGGATATTTTGTTTATCAGAAAATGTACAAGGCTCCGCGTGAGGATAAGGCTTCAAACGCTATTGCTTATGCACAGCTTTATTTCCAGGTCGATTCATTGAACATGGCACTTAACGGTGACGGTAAGAACGCAGGTTTTTTGAAGATAACAAAGAAATATGATGGTACCGCTGCAGCTAACCTTAGTCATTACTATTCAGGCGTTTGCTACATCAAGGGTGGTGATTATAAGAATGCTATCAAACAATTAGAAGAATTTGATGGCAAGGGCACTATGATAGGCCGCCAGGCTTATGGCCTATTAGGAGATGCCTACCGTGAAAGCGGCAACGTAAAGAAAGCGATAGAAAACTATACTAAAGCGACTGAAGATAAGGACGATATCATTGTAACACCTATGTACCTGTACAAAGCAGGTCTGGCTTACGAAGCTGACAAACAGGATGGCGAAGCAAAGAAAGCCTTTGAACGTATCCGTGATGAATATCCGCGCAGCATGCAAGCACGCGATATGGATAAAGAACTGGCACGCCTTGGAGAATTAAACTAAAATCATTCTTTTCATTTTATACCATCCCCTTTTTACCTTTGGCTAAAAAGGGGATATTTGTTTATGGCACAGTCACAGCATAGCAGCACATTAATGGATACACGCACGCTTGAGCACTTAACACTCGCAAAGGTGGCCATCGTGCATACAGAGTGGAATGATAAAATAGTACGCGAATTAAAGAACGGCTGCGAAAGCATGATACACCGTTTTGGCGGCGATATAATTGAAAACGTTGCAGTACCGGGTTGCTTTGAGCTGCCATTCGCAATAAAGCAGTTGTGGCAACATTATGAACACAATGAAGAAAAGCCGGAAGCTATTATAGCATTCGGAGTGGTGATACGCGGAGGTACACCTCATTTCGATTATGTATGCCGTGCTGTTACCGATGGTATCCTACAGTTGAATCTAACTTTGCCAATACCGGTTATTTTTGGCGTGCTTACCTTAGATAATGAAGAGCAGGCATGGGAAAGACTGGGTGGCATACATGGCCATAAAGGAGAAGAGGCTGCAATAGCTGCATTGAAAATGATAAAGAATTCACGCAGGGGTGAGTAACACAAAAGACTGAACAATGAAAGTACAATTATTCATACCATGCTTTGTCGACCAGCTTTATCCCGCTACAGGAATGAATATGGTAAAGGTGCTGGAGAAGCTGGGTTGCGAAGTAACTTATAATACAAAACAAACCTGTTGCGGGCAGCCTGCATTCAATGCAGGTTATCAGCACGAAGCAAAAGAAGTAGCTACTAAATTTCTGCACGACTTTGATGCTAATAGTTATATAGTAGGCCCGAGTGGCTCATGCACCGGTTATGTTCGTAATTTTTACGAACAGATGTTCGATAATAGTTCTGACCACAACCTATGCAACGGAGTGAGGAATAATATGTTTGAGTTCACCGAGTTTCTTACTAAAATACTTAAAGTCGATAACGTAGGTGCATCGCTGAATGGTAAAGCAACATACCACGATGCCTGTGGCGCACTGCGTGAATGCGGCATAAAAGCGGGACCGCGCAAGTTGCTGGAAAATGTTACCGGACTGGAACTTGTAGAAATGAAAGAATGTGAAACTTGCTGTGGCTTTGGCGGCACATTTGCAATAAAGTATGAGCCTATATCCATGGGTATGGCACAGACAAAAGTAAAAAGTGCATTAGACACAGGGGCAAAATACATGATTACTACAGACGTATCGTGCATGATGCACATACAGGGCTATATAGATAATAATAAGCTACCGATACAAACAATGCACATAGCAGATGTGCTGGCAAGTGGGTGGTAATTTTAGCGGCAGTTTGCAGAGGCAGGCAGGATGCAGCGCCCTTAGTTTCAGAAAGCAGGTACAAGATATTCACTTGAATATATGCGGCTGCACACTTATAAACTATTCAACGTATTACCCCTTCGCCTTATCAACTTTAACTGCAGCGGCACTCCCCTTCCTGTTCCAACGGAATGAATAGTTGATGTATAGATTAAAATCAAAGACCGCGTTCTTATCTCCCCTGCCATAACCGGCAATGTATAATGGAGATAGATCGCTGAATGATTTTGAGTTCAGAAGGAATTTACCTCTGATATTCCATCCTGCGAACAAACATTTCACGAGTTCAACCCGCATACCACCTGTTATCTCTGCCCAGTAGCCATTAAAATTCTTATTAGCCAGGCTGCCCGATGTACTACCCCACAAGCTGTCGATAACAGTATATTGTGCTGCACTGCGCGATATGCTGCCAAATGCGCCCCTCAATCCTATGAACATCATGTCCCAATCCTTTGGGTTCTCCCTGGCAAGCAAGCCCTTATTAAAGCCGAATCTGTAGAAGGTGTTTTTGGTAGTGTACTTCAGATCAACGTAGTTTACATTGCTACTGCCCCATCCGCCTTCTGCCACCACATAAAGCTCTTTACTTAAAAAATAGTCGGCTTCAAACTCATAGCCTTTACGGTCGCTGAGGCTGGCATTGATAATAGGATGTGTGATATCAAAGCCTAACGACAATTGATGACCCGCATGCTCCACATATTTTGCCGGAGCATGATCTGTAGTATCCGTAGCAACAGTGTCAGCCGTTGCCTGAGCATTGGCTACTACACTCCATAGCACGATGCTAAAAGTCAGGATGAATGTATAACTTAAGGTGCTCCGTATTGACATTTGTCGTTACATTATTGTTCTCTATCAGGAACGAATCTATATTATGATGCGTAGTAACTACTGATGTAAGGTTGTAAAAGTAAGTATATCCGCACGCATTAGATAAGAACTGCAGCTTACGGCCATAATAAAAGCTTATCGTATCAAAAACATGGTTCGACAATGTATCAGTAGTGAACATCCACCGACAGCTATCCGTATCCGGCGACAAGGATATAGTAAATAAAGCCTGTGGTACACTTACGAAATATTGTACAGGCCCCGCGGTGGTCATAGCACCAAACATTGCAGATGGTAAAATGGTATCAATAAACGTGGTGCTTGAGTCTGTAGGTAAGTGTGCTGTTTCAATATTCAGCGATGCTACTTTTGCCAGCAGGCATGGTGAACGCTCCTGCGTACAGGCGCCCCAAATCATACAGCATATCGCCACACAAGTTATTACTATGTATTTACTTCTATTAATCATTCAGCGTATGCAGTATTTTGTCTATCTCGGTTATCACATTATCCAGTTGCTTGCGCATGTTATCATTCTCCTTATGCCCGGCTACACTCTTTCCAATATGCACACTCACCATTCCTTGCTCCAATGATGACAGCTTATCATTCAGTGAACTGATAGATTCTTTTTGCTGCTGCACAGTTGTCTTAAGACGTTTATTTTCCGTCTCTAATGCTGTGTGCTTTTTCAGCAACAGGTCTATCTTATCGTTGAGTAGCTGTAGTGCCTGCATTTATTCGCGTATTTGAGCCTGAAGTTTGTTTTTATAAGTATCCATAAGCTGCTTCATCATTTGCTCTATTTCGGCGTCAGTAAGCGTACGATCCTGCAACTGAAAGGTATAGCTTAGGGCGTAAGATTTTTTTCCTTGTCCCAGCTTCTCACTTTCAAATACATCAAACAGGTCAAAGTCTTTCAGGGCATCAAGCTTCAATTGTTCTGTCGCGTTTTGCACTGCTTCATAAGATATACCTGTATCAATTATTACGGCAAGATCGCGCTGCACGGCTGGGAACTTTGCTACTTCGTTGAACTTTATTTTTTTAGCGGTGGTAGCCTTTACCCATACATCCCAGTTTATCTCAGCAAAAAATACTTCCTGTTTAATATCAAATTCACCAAGCCGTTTTGTAGTAAGCTGTTTAGCCGTACACAACACTTGATTTTTCCACTTCCATACCGTTTCGTTCTCGTTATAAGAAAGCGATGTAGTATTGATACCATTATACTCCAGCAAGTTATTGATAACACCCTTCATCTGAAAGATATTAGCCTTTACCGGCTTCTGATCCCAATGCGCTATTTGTATATTTCCTGTTATCCATATGGCCAGTTGTGGTTGTTGCACATACTTGCCACTCACTACTGCATATATATTCCCGAACTCGAATAATGCGAGATCCTGACTTTTGCGATTGCAATTATACGCTACCACTTCAAGCCCGCCTTCTGCCATCGAAGGGCGCATTACATCAAGCTCTGTACTCAGGCTGTTTATCATACGTACAAGGTATGTACGCTCAGGATAAAATTTGCTGTTTACAATAGAGTTCGTCACTATCTCCTGCATACCCATACCACACAGCAGCGATGCTACTTTATTTCGTAACTGGCGGTCATCGGGCATTGCCTTTGTTAGTGATATATTCAGCCTGTTGGGTATTTGCACATTATCCAATCCGTCGATACGAACTATCTCTTCTACAATATCCGCAGGTTGAGATACATCCGCTTTGTTAGTAGGTACCTTCAGCGTCAAGGTATCATTTGTTTCTGTTATTGTTTCAAAACCCAGAGCAGTGAGTACTTCTTTTATAGCAATAGTGCTATACGCTTTTCCACTTAGTTTTTGTATATAATCGTAAGAAACAGTTACAACGTTTTCTTGTACAGGCTTAGGATAATTATCCGTAACCTGTGATGCTACCGATGCACCAGCGATCTCTACCATCAATGATGCTGCGCGTTTCATTGCAGGCAGTACATTGTTTATGTCTACACCTTTTTCAAAGTGTGTTGCGGCATCGGTGCGCAAGCCATGTCTCATTGATGTGCGGCGTATCGTTTTGGGGTCGAAATATGCACTCTCTATAAAGATATTCGTGGTACTGTCGTTAACCCCACTATGTAATCCGCCAAATACACCAGCCATTGCCACAGGTTCTGCACTATCACATATCATTAAATCTTCAGCGTTTAGTTTTCTTTCTTTTTCATCCAGCGTTATGAACTTAGTACCCTCTGCTACAAAGCGCACATTTATCTCGCTGCCTTTTATGTTCTTTTCATCAAATGCATGTAGCGGTTGTCCGTATTCGTGCAACACATAGTTGGTAATGTCCACCACATTATTAATGCTACGCATACCTACAGTATTCAATCTTTGCTGCAACCACTCTGGCGACGCACCAACTTTTATATTTGCCAGACTAATACCCGCATATCGCGCACATGCCTCTGTAGCTTCTATATTGATCTTTATATTATTGCCCTTCGTTTCTGCTATTTGCACATCAGGCAGGCGCACTTCATATTTTTTATCGCCATGGTGTGTAAGGTATGCACATACATCTCGTGCCACACCTATATGGCTGTTTGCATCAGAGCGATTGGGTGTAAGCCCTATATGTATCGCAAAATCCGCACTTGGTATATTAAAGTATGTCTTTGCCAATGTACCAACGATCGCATGCTCATCCAATACCATAATACCTCCATGGTCTTTACCGAGTCCTATCTCATCTTCAGCGCATATCATCCCTGCACTTTCTTCGCCACGTATCTTGGCTTTCTTAATCAGAAATGGTTCGCCGGTTGTAGGGTGTACGGTGGTGCCTACAGTTGCAACAACTACCTTTTGGCCGGCAGCTACATTCGGTGCGCCACAAACTATTTGCAGCGGCTCATCTGCGCCTACATTAACAGTAGTTACTTTCAGTTTATCAGCATTGGGATGTTTATCAGCAGTCAGCACCTCCCCTATTACAAGCCCTTCCAGGCTTCCTTTTATAGCTTCTGATGGCTCAATAGCTTCAACTTCAAGCCCTATAGACGTGAGTATTTTACCTAATTCATCTATGGGCAACGGCTGCGGCAGGTATTCGAGCAGCCATTGGTACGAAATGATCATTTAAAGTCTTTATTTCGACAAAGATAACCCATCATTATAGGAAAAAGCAGGTATCTATAAAAACCATTAACAAAATCATTTTCTACAGTCGTTTTCTTAGTAGCATGTGAATTAATGTTGAAAACTGTTTTTTTTGCCGAACTTTATGTGTACAACGCGGGGATATCCGGTGGATAAGTGGCAATGAGCATAGCAAAACTAAAGAACAGAAAAAAATATTCTCTCCCGCTTTTCCCTATTACATTCGTCCTCCCCAATAGGTTTTTAACCATTGTGTAATACCGGGATAACATTAAAAAATGACTTTATCCCCTTAAAAATGCAGTTACGAAACCAATTGAAAAGAACAAAAAAATACTAACTCACTATATAATCGCTTACCTCAGAATGGCAGTAAATATTAAAAAAGATTTTGGCAATGCAAGAAGCCGTAAACCAGACCTTACAAACCTCGTTTATGGTAAAGTACCGCCCCAGGCACCTGAGCTTGAAGAAGCCGTATTGGGAGCAAGCATGCTTGAAAAAGACACCTTTGCACAGGTGCTTGAAATAATACAAAGTGAGGAATGCTTCTATGTAGATGCACATCAGAAAATATATGCTGCTATGCGCCGCCTGTTTGATAAGGGCACGCCTGTAGACCTTTTAACCATAACGGACGAACTTAGAAAAACCAATGAGCTCGAAATAGTTGGCGGTGCTTATTACCTTACCCGCCTCACAATGAGCGTTTTATCGAGCGCCCACGTAGAAGCTCATGCTCGTATCGTAATGGAAAAGTTCATCCAGCGCGAGCTGATACGCATTTCCGGCTCTGTAATTAGTGATGCTTATGAGGATAGCACCGATGTATTCGATCTGCTGGATAAGGCTGAATCAGGCCTTTACGAGATAACGGATAAACACCTTAGAAAGAACTTCAAAAGCCTGCAGGATGTACTCGTGCGGACAATGAACGAGATAGATGAGAACAGGAACAAGACCGATGATATGACAGGGGTTCCATCAGGCTTTAAAGGCCTCGATGCCCTCACCGGTGGCTGGCAAAAGACCGATCTTATTATCCTGGCGGCCCGTCCGTCTGTGGGTAAAACAGCTTTTGCACTTAACCTGGCCATGAATGCCGCAATGAATGCAAACAAAGCGTTCCCGGTAGCGGTGTTTTCATTAGAAATGGGTGCTGGACAGATCGTAAAAAGGATGCTCAGCGCTGTATCAGAAGTAGGAATGGAAGCCATTACCCGTGGTAAAATGGCAGAACATGAGTTCATACAAATGACACAGCGAATGACCAAGCTAGCACAGGCTAAGATATTCCTCGATGACCAGGCTGCGCTGAATATATTTGAGCTACGTGCAAAAGCGCGCAGGCTGAAACAGAAGCACGACATACAGCTCATACTCATAGATTACCTGCAGCTGATGCAGGCAAGTGTGGAAAAGAATGGTAATCGAGAACAAGAAATAAGTAAAATCTCGCGCGATCTCAAAGCCCTTGCAAAAGAGCTGGAAGTACCTATCATTGCCCTTTCACAGCTTAACCGTTCGGTAGAAACCCGTAAAGAATCAAAGGTGCCACAGTTGAGTGACCTTCGTGAGTCGGGAGCCATTGAGCAGGATGCCGACCTTGTTATGTTCCTCTACCGTCCTGAATATCATGGTATCACCAATGATGCCATGGGAGAGACTATAGAAGGCGAAACACAGATACACATTGCCAAGCACCGTAACGGTAGCACGGGTATGGAGAAGGTACGCTTTATAAAAGAGTATCAGAAATTTGTGGATATGGAAGAACGCTTCGATTCATTTGGCGGAGGTAAACCAAATAATTTTAATGATAATCCGCAAGCCGGCATCCGTCGTGACCCAAGTGAATTTGGCGGCTCTAAATTATATGTACCGAGCGGAGGCTTTCAGACACGCTCATCAAAAGCAAATGACGTGAACTGGGATGATGATGATCATTCAAAACCGCCAACCAAACCAAATGTACCCGATGAGGACGCCCCATGGTAACAAGTAATTATCGAAGTTAATAATTGTTAATTTATTTACATGCAGGCTGTTTATGTCGTAATTTGCAGTATAAATTAATTTATTATGACAACGATATTATTGTCGGGAGGTGGTGGAAGCAATAACTGGCTACCCTTGATGCTCGTGCCTTTGGTAGCAATACTAATACTTAAAGGTGTTCAGCGCCTTATTCAGTTCATTAAGAGAAAGCGAACACGTCACCATAGCAATATTGATGACATGCGTTTTACAAAGCAGATGCCATTTCATGATAATTAGGCATTTATTTCTGTAATTTTGCATTCCAAATCAATTTGTTACAATGAGCCGTATTTATTTCGACAATGCTGCAACTACTTCGCTAGACCCTGAAGTACTGGATGCTATGATGCCATATCTTACTGAAAAATTTGGCAACCCGTCTTCTATTTACTCGTACGGGCGCGAAACAAAAATGGCCATTGAGAATGCACGTAAGTCTGTAGCAAAAATATTAGGCTGCACGCCCGGTGAAATATTTTTCACCTCAGGGGGTACAGAAAGTACAAATACAGCCATCACTGCTGCGGTCCGCGACCTTGGCTGCAAACATATAATCAGCTCATTGGTTGAGCACCATGCCACGCTGCATACAGTTGAGCACATGGCGCATTTTGGACTGGCTACTGTTAGCTATGTAAAGCTTACAGAAAATGGGCATGTTGATATGACCCACCTCGAAGAATTACTAGCAGGCAGCAAGGAAAAAACATTGGTTACGCTCATGCATGCCAATAATGAAATTGGTAATCTGCTTGATATAAAAGCAGTGGGCGATCTCTGCAAAAAATACGACGCTATATTCCATAGCGATACCGTACAAACCGTAGGCCACTACCCCTTCGACCTTAAGAATACAAACGTTCATTTTATCAATGGCTCCAGCCATAAATTCCATGGCCCTAAGGGTGTAGGTATATTGTATGTAAATGCTGATGTGCAGATAAAGCCATACATCAATGGCGGATCGCAAGAGCGTAATATGCGTGCAGGCACGGAAAATCTGTATGGTATAGTCGGTTTTGCAAAAGCCCTCGAAGTGGCTACACAACGCTACGAAGATGACAGCAAATATATCAATGGGCTCAAACATTCTATGGCTAAACAGCTACAAGATAAGTTCCCCGGTATCACCTTTAACGGCGATACTAATGGCAATAGCTTGTACACTGTACTAAATGTAGCCTTCCCAATGACAGAGAAGTCTGACATGCTCTTGTTCAATCTCGATATGGCGGGTGTATGTGTAAGTGGAGGTAGTGCCTGTACAAGCGGCGCCAATGCCGTAAGTCATGTTATCAAAGCCATATACAACGGCAAGTCCGAAACCATGGTGCCTATACGCTTCTCCTTTTCAAAACACAATACCGAAGAAGAATTACACACTGCAATAGAAAAATTAAAAGAAGTAATATAAGTACTACAGCACGCCGGATATTACATGGCTCTTAGTTAGTATCTGCTCTATTTCTTTTTCACGCTTGTGTATCTGTATACGCATTGGTGAGAACGACCATTTTGTGCGTAATCTGTTCAGCCGGTCTTTAGGGGCCTGAAAGAGCAGCCTTCTTAGCCAGTTAAGCGGTGCGAAATGCCTCATCACGTTAGATACTTTAATGAAATAAATAACCGTTGATGCATCGCACAACTCCAGTATATTTTTCAGTTCCTCTGTATCTGTGAATGATGATATGCATAGTACTGAACCGTGTTTGGGGCTAAAGTATTGTTGTAGTGATTTGTCTTTATGCCAGCTACTATTGCTAATGATGCGCATACTCCTTTCTGCCTCTGTCAACTGCTCCGGTATATTAAAACTCTGGTCGGGTATATAGCGCATTTCCCACTCTTTCTTTGCCAGCGTATCGTACACTGTCCACACATTGTTTTTATAGTAGTTCAGCATTTCCTTTAGATAGTCATCATTCATCCAGCTCTTTTTTGCATTAGCATAGAATGATGCATAGAAATACATGTGCGATGCATATGGCTCATATAGTTCAGGCATACGTACCACCAGTTCTCGGTTCTTTGCGTACACCTTCCATACTATCCGGCGCACATCATCACCGGCCTCAAAGTCTTTGTAATTAAGATATTCCCCCTCTACCCTACGTAGTTGCTCTATACGCACATCCATCGTTTCCGTCTTACGAGGAAAAACTTCTGCGTCGTAATCCTTCTTCAATACTGGTGGCTGATAAAAATGCCCGCTGATAGGTTGTGCTACTGCAAGCGAAAATATATGCAGCATATCCTGGAAGTAAATAAAACCACCTTTCAGATCATATTCCTTTATATCAGGCAGGTTCATCCTGCTCTTACCGGTTATTGCTGCACGCCATAAGCTTTGCTCTTTACGCTTGTTAGATAGCAGGCTAAATCTATCCGTCATCTCGTTATCGTCATAAAACAAACGGCCTTTTACAAACCCAAGTATAGGGCGTATTACTCCATCCAGCCGCGCATTCAGGAACAACTTATTCTTTCGGCCGTTCTTTGTTTCGGTAGTAAAATTTACTTCTAATTTGTAATTCTTTTTACTACGCAGCCAGTAGTAATACAGCCAGCTTGCGAACGTGCTGATGATAGACAAACCTATCAATGCAATAAAAAACCAAAAGGCCAGCTTCGCCATCAACAATATAAAAGGAAGAAATGGCGACGGATCCTCACCTTTCGGCTTCGGCTTATATAATATATAGTAAGCAAGCCCTCCAGCCAACACGCATATTACTGTATTGAGTGTAAACGGAAAATATTGCATCGCATAGCGTATCTTCCATTTGGTATTTTTCCATGCCATATTATATATCGAATATACAACCTGCACGTTGATCACAGACAAGTACAGCTAATAAACTTTGATATTTAACAGTTTGTTACTGTGGAACTGTTTCCTTTCTGCCAGCCATATTGCCCAGCCATTGGGCAAATCTATGCGATGGGTACTCTACTGCAAGATAAAATAGATAAGAGGCCACCAATATTATAAAGATGTACAAAAAGTAAGTATACATGCCGGGCCGCAGACCCATTTGTAATAGCAACATAATGCACGGTACGTGGCATATATATATGGAGTAAGAGAATTTGCCAAAGTATTCGAATGTTTGTGATGCTGCATGGTGCCGGTAATAAATGATCTCCTTTTCTATCCATACATATAGTAATACCGCGAAAAAATTCATAGATATAGCATAGCTAACATAAAAATGCACTACCATCATCATTAGTGCCATACCAGATATAAATACCACCCCACGCCATATCCATATCTTCTGTTTTGTTACTTTATATGCGAGGTCGTCTACACGTTCTGCAAGCATTACGCCAAGCATCCAGCAAGGCAGCCCTATAATACCGGTAATGAACAGATTATTATTCGTGTAGCTACCCGCATACCCTATATTATGTTGGTGTACCAGAGATGCTATGTTTCCTATATTGAATGTAATGAGCACAATCGTAGAAAGAATAAACACTGCATAAAGCTTATACTTCCACTTTACTTTTATTGCGAAAAGCAAGGGGTATAATATATAATAAGCAAGCTCGCATACAAGGCTCCAGTAAGGTACCTTACCAATTGCCTTGGAATTTACCGGATGTAAGAGAAAGTATAATACAACCATTGGCAGGCATATCCTCAATAACCTTTTTATATAAAACTTTGGCACATCGAGCCGGGTCCTATGTTTATTAGGGTAGTGAATAACAAAGCCTGAGATGATAAAAAAAGCGATCACTGCTCCTGCCCCACAAAATAAATGATTAAGTAATACGCCCAATATATTTGCTGCATGCGGGTTCATTTCTTTAAGATAAGGTCCGAATGGATTACGCAAATGTGACAGTACAACAATGAGCGCGAGGAAAAATCTCATACTGTCAATTCCCTTTATCCAATGCGTTCTTGTTTGCAGCATTAAGTTTAGCAGTTGATTATAATTGCATGTCTAAAAGTAATTTATTGCTGTGTAAATAATAAATTATTTAGAACAGTTTTGGTTAGTACATCACTGATAAACTTTGATATTTAACAGTTTTTTTCTTTGCATTGACGAGCGTGCCTAAAGCAATAAACAAAGAAAGCCTGTCGAACAACGACAAGCTTTCTTTGGTAAACACTCTAATCTCTAACAGAAGATCAGAGCTCTATTCCTTCTTCATTGTCTTCATCAACGAATCAACGCTTGTAGTAGGGCTTGTCTTGCCCATGTGGCAGGTAACACAGGTTATCTGATCAAGATGATGATCGCCCATTTTAGCAAGGTACTGTGTATTGATGATCTCTGTCATGCGCATCATATCCCGGGCAATGTCCTTTTCAGGCTTCGAATCTGATGCGAAGTCCATCTGTGGCCGCTCTTGCCCTTCTATCTTTTTAGATTCGTGGCAAAAATTACAATGCACACCAAGCGACATAGAATACTCATGCATCACCTTATGCAGACTGTCTTCCGATATATCTTTTGGCAACACCTTTAGGTTACTTGCTTTTTCATCATGCCCCCCATGCTCTTTCTGTGCAAAAGCGCTTGCCCCAAATATTGCTACGCATAGTGTAGCAGCTACTATAATTTTCTTACCTGCAAAATGCATACTGTGTTGTTTGTGTTTAATGGTGAAAGTAAAATTTATTACATACCGCTGAGTATATCTGTTACTTTGTATCCGCTCATGTCAAAATACGTTTCATCTGCTTTGCCCATAGTAAATTCTGATAGCGTTTGCGTCATTGATATATTGTCGTTATCGTCGTAAGCCACCATACGCACTACATAGCTGTTGGTCATATCCGCAAATAGAGGGTTTGACGGCACCTTGTAAGCATTAAGCCTCGAGCCGAACATATAGTCATCTCCAAGGTTCATCTTCACATCCTTGCTAAGCCACATATCCACTCGTTTGCCATCTTTTGACTTCATTACATACTTACGGGCATTATACCCTGCAATGGTAGCGTATTCGTCGGTCGCCTTTATACCTACGTCACCATCAGACGATGATGAGTAAGCATCGGCCGCACGCTGCTGCTGATGTTCCATCATCTTCTGAAAGTTGATGAGCGGCATCTTTATCGCAGTTCTATCCTTTACGTTTACAATGTAGTTAGCTTTATCAGCATAGTTAAATATAAAGTACACATCCTGCTTTTTCGATTCATCACGCGTCACATAAGCCTCTCCTACTTTACCGAATACTACCTTAGTGCTTATCACAGACTTCAGCCTGTCTTTCTTAAAGGAGCTGTCCATATAGCAGATGGTGGCCTGTACGCGGTTGCCCATATCTTTAAAACGCGTATCGTTTTCATATACATGATCGCGCACAGCTTTTTGTCCCTGCTTGCGATAAGTACTATCCATTTTGCGTTCTACGGCATCCTGAGCATAGCTACTACCTGGCTGCGCATTGAGCATACCCACAAAGCAAAAAGAGAAAAACAGGAAAAGAATAGATATCTTCTTCATGGAAGTTGCTTTTGTTGCAAGATAAAAATACTAATTTTTTGTAATAACGAATAACAATGGTCCCTTATCTTTCTATTAAGTCAAAGGCACAATCTTTATCGTCACCTCAGTCGTAAGTATAAGTAAGTGGTGATAAACAGAATATAGTTGATCATCCTTAAAAGGCTTGTCAAAAAGACATACAAACCGGATGAAGAAAAAAATAAAATACCTGCTCGCATTATTGCTGTTACCTGCAGGAGCATGGTCGCAGGCTATAGATAACAACCTAAGCTATCGTAATATCGATAATGCCAACTACTTCCGGCTCAATTACGAGAACGACTTCTTTACGGCTACGGATAAGTATTATACACAGGGCCTTTACTTCGAGGCTGTGGCACCTGGTCTTAAATATAACCCGCTTGTACATTTGCTTATACACCCACATGCAGATACTATCCGCTATGGATTGTCTTTGGAGCACAATGCATATACGCCTACCAGCATCCGCCACAATGAGATACTTTATGGCGATCGTCCTTTTTGTGCCGATCTCTTCCTTAACTCATACCTTATAGCTACTAGTGCAGCGCGCAAAGACAGGTTCAGCGTTTCACTGAGTACCGGTGTTATAGGTCCATGGGCGTTTGGTAAAGAGATGCAAGTAGGCATTCATAAAGCACTCGATAATATTGCTCCACTAGGCTGGCAAAACCAGATAGCAAATGATGTAGTACTCAACTATCAGGTCGACTATGAGAAAAGCATTGTTTCTTATCGAAATAACTTTCTTATTAGCGCCACCGGTTCTGCGCGCGCAGGTACACTGAGCGATAAAGCTGGTGCGGGATTTACATTGATGGCAGGTAGTTTTAACTCACCATTTCAGACAGGTACTGCAGGAAAAAAATTACGGTTCTATGTATACAACCATGCGCAGGTCGATGTGATAGGCTATGATGCAACTATGCAAGGTGGCCTGTTTTCGCAGGGTAGTGATCCTTATGTAATTCCTGCTGGTGATATTAGCAGAATAGTATTTACAGACCGATATGGTGTATGCCTTACCTACAAATGGCTTTATTTAGAATATTACCAGACCTATATCACAGAGGAATATGTGCGGGGACTGGAACATCGTACAGGAGGTATCCAGATTGGTTTTCAGTTGTAATTTCATGAGAAGAAACGGGTTCAAGTTTATATTTTTGTTAACGATATAAATTTTATTCAGTTGTGAAATAATTTCTTATCTTTGGTATATTCATTAATTTTTTATCCAATTTACAATGCAAGAAGGTACAGTAAAATTCTTCAATGAGACCAAAGGATTTGGTTTCATCACACCATCAAATGGTGGTCAAGACATCTTCGTACACGTATCAGGCCTTATCAGCCAGATCCGCGAAAATGATAAGGTGTCTTTCGAAGTACAAAATGGCAAAAAAGGGTTGAACGCCGTTAACGTTAAAGTAATTTAATTTACCGACGGACGACATCAGATATCCTTCCAAGACGTGCAGTAATGCACGTCTTTTTTCATGCCTTTTATTGGGTAAAATATAACAACGTACATGCAATAAAGAGGCGCATTTTTAGTTTCTTTGTAAAAATCACACTATTGCAAGCAGTTATATATTATATAACAATACCTTTCATTTATCTTCTATCAATACTGCCGTTTCCGGTATTGTATCTGTTCTCCGATGGTATGTACCTGCTGCTGTTTTACATATTAGGTTACCGTAAAAAAGTAGTGCTGCAAAACCTACGCAATTCATTTCCTGAAAAATCTGAGCAAGAGATAAACAAGATATGCAAGGATTTCTATCATTACCTATGCGACCTCTTTCTAGAAACTTTTAAGACCTTATCCATCAGCAAAAAAACTATGCTAAGGCATTGTAAATTCAATGCTGAGGCAGAAGCCTTATTTGCAAAACTTGCGGCAGAAAACAAAAGCATCGTATTAGTGATGGGCCACTTTGGTAATTGGGAATGGGCGGGCAATAGTTTTAGTCTAATTTGCAAGCACCAGCTTTATGTGATTTATCACCCTATAGGCAACAAATACTTCGATGGGTTGATGTATCGTATGCGCACACGCTTTGGAACAAAGCTCATAGCTATGAAAGATACGTTTAAGCAAATGCTGTCAAAACGCAATGAGTTAAGCGCTACCGCTTTTATTGCAGACCAGACACCTAGCCCTCAAAACGCTTTCTGGACAAGTTTTTTAAACCAGGACACACCCATATTTAAGGGTACGGAAGTGATCGCAAAAAAACTGAACTACCCTGTTGTGTATGCAACAGTGAAGAAAATAAAAAGAGGATACTACGAGATATTTGCCGAGTTGCTTACAGATGCATCCGGCGCTACAACTGATGGTGAACTTTCTGCAGCTCATACAGCCAAGCTGGAAGCTGATATAATAGAGCAACCAGCCACCTGGTTATGGTCGCACAAAAGATGGAAACATAAACGGCCGGCAGAACAAAACGTGGCACTATAATTGAACTATACGCTTAAATTAATGCTTTCAGGTAAAGAACTAATACTTGCTACAAAGCCCTTTGTAAAGGAGGACAGGACGAAAAGCTGGCTACACTTGCTTTCTACCCTACTGTTCTTGCTATGCGCAGAATCAGGCGCATTATTCATCCCCAATATCTTTGTAAAGGCTGTCTGCACAATGCTTTTAAGCCTGCTTATGGTACGTATGTTCGTTATCTATCACGACTTTCAGCACCACGCCATACTCCATCGCTCTAAACCCGCCAATGTTATTATGACGTTATACGGCTTGCTGGTATTAGTACCAAGCAGTATCTGGAAACGATCGCATGATTATCACCACGCACACAATTCAAAATTATTCAGCGCCAGTATAGGCTCCTACCCTATTGCTACAAAGTCAAAATTCAAATCAATGACGTCGGGCGAAAAACGGTTATATCTTTTTGTCCGCCATCCCTTGACCATCATTTTTGGTTATATTTTCATGTTTATGATAGGTATGTGCGCCAACCCATTTCTGAACGCACCAAAGCGCCATTTCGATTGCCTCATTGCACTTGTGCTGCATGTAGCCATATCCGTGGGCATGGTGCTGTTATTTGGCTGGCAAGTGTATTTTATGGCTATGCTCATTCCGTTTCTCATTTCCAGTTTCATAGGTGCATACCTATTCTATGCACAGCATAATTTCCCTGCTGTTACATTCAGCTGCAACCAGGATTGGAAATACGATGTTGCCGCACTAGAATCATCGAGCTTTATGCTCATGAACCCCTTTATGCGCTACATGACCGCAAACATTGGCTACCACCATATACATCACCTTAACTCACGCATACCATTTTATCGTCTTCCTGAAGCCATGGCAGCCCTTCCTGAACTGCAAAAGGTAAAGACAACCTCCTTTAAGCTAAAAGAGATCAATGCCTGCTTTAAGCTTAAAGTCTGGGACCCCGAAAGAAATAGGATGGTTGGATTGAAACAAAATTGATACTGTAATTTATACAAGACTTAGCAAAAATAAGAAAGGCCTCGATCGAGGCCTTTCTTATTTTTAAAATTTTTCTAAGCTGTTCTTTATGATATCGATGCAGTCATCGAGCTGTTCTTTTGTAATGATAAGTGGTGGGGCAAAACGTATTTTATCGCCATGAGTAGGTTTTGCGAGTAGTCCGTTTTGTTTCAGTTCTACGCAAATATCCCATGCGGTATCTTTTTTAGGATGCTCTATTACAATAGCATTAAACAAACCTTTACCGCGAACGATAGCGATATGTTCATGGCCCATTGCTATCAACTCTTTGCGAAGGTGTGCGCCGAGTACTTCTGAGTTCTCCGCTAGTTTCTCCTCCTTTAATACCTTCAGCGATGCAATACCTACTGCACACGACATAGGGTTACCACCATACGTAGAACCATGCTCTCCGGGCTTTATAGTCAGCATTATATCATCATCTGCCAGTACAGCAGAAACAGGCATAGTACCACCGGAAAGTGCCTTACCAAGCAGCAGTATATCAGGACGTACATTTTCATGATCGCAGGCAAGCATTTTTCCTGTACGTGCCAGGCCCGTCTGTATCTCATCTGCTATCAGCAATACGTTGGCCTCCTTACACATGGCGGCGGCTTTTGCGAGATAGCCGTCATCCGGCACAATAACACCTGCCTCACCTTGTATAGGCTCTACAAGAAAGCCAACCACATTTGCATCCTGTAGCGCTTCTTGTAGCGCCGCAATATCGTTGTATTTTATTATTTCAAAGCCGGGTGTAAAAGGACCAAAACCTTTCCTGGCTTCCTCATCACTGCTAAAAGAAATAACGCTTATGGTACGGCCATGAAAGTTATGCTCACAGGTAATTATTTTTGCCTTATTCTTTGGTACACCCTTCACTTCATAGCCCCATCTGCGCGCCAGCTTAAGGCCTGTTTCCACGGCCTCTACACCGGTATTCATTGGCAATACCTTATCATATCCAAAGTACTTTGTGATATACTCTTCGTATTCGCCTAAAACATCGTTATGAAAAGCACGTGATGTAAGCGTAAGCTTATGCGCCTGCTCTATAAAAGCTTCTATAATTTTAGGGTGGCAATGCCCCTGATTGATAGCCGAGTAGCCGGAAAGAAAATCATAATAGCGCTTATCGTCTACATCCCATACATGCACACCCTTGCCCTTTTTAAGAACTACCGGCAATGGATGATAGTTATGTGCTCCGTATAGCTCTTCCTTTTCTAAATAATATTGAGTCTTCGATGTATTGGTCTGTGTTACCGGCATATAGTGCAATTTACATTTTTGCAGTCAAAGTTTCCGCATGTGTATGCTCATGAGGAAATGTTACCATTTCATGAGCATTAAGTTTATCTAGTTCTAATACAGTGTAGGTACCGCTCTGCGCTCTTTCGAACATGGGCAGAAATTTTGCACCATAAATTAGTTGCTGATAAGTATATGAAGAGCGTTGCTGCACAATATTTGAAAAATGATCATCAAATGCCTTGATATTAGCAATTATTTCCGGCTTGGCATCAATCAGATCCTCTTTTGTATAATTATAAAGAGGGCTATCGTCATTTATGGCATGTACAATGGTCCAGCTAAGCGCAAGGGAATTAATTTTTGTTATTTCAAGCGTTAGAGGGTAGAATCTTGTTACCATTTTGCCGTTTTCTTTTACGTGTACGGCAAGTGTTAATTGCGCCTCGGCATCTGTAAGGTGATTATTCTTGTAAGTAGCAACACGGAGCATGAGCGCTTTACCATCTTTGTAAGGAGCTATAAGGATGTTCTTACTAAAAGACAAGTATGCACGTGGGCGGGAAAAACGCCCATAAATAAGGCCGGTTACCACAGCAAACGATAATATACCCAATAGTGACTCTATTGATGCCAGCATATTAGTTATCATACCCGAAGGCGCAACATGACCATAGCCGACTGTAGTAAGCGTTTGCGAACTAAAGAAAAAAGCATCCATGAATTCCCTGAAAGTAGACGTAGCTGTATCTACTCCTAGTAAATGGTCTACACCTACCCCAAAATAAATGGTAGCAAAAAGCAGGTTAATGATCGTATAACCAACAAGTATCATAAAGAAAAACTTGCGGCCACTCATACGCAACAATGTATGATACACGCTTATACGCTCCCAGATGGGAAGACCTGTTTTCCGCAAATTGTTGGACCCATCTGCATTAACAAGCCTGCCACCCTCTATACTGCTGTTTTGCCCGAAACCCGTGTTATCTATGTTCCTGAACTGGTGGCTGTGATGTGATGTTGCCATTTTGCTGTCTTTTAAATTCAAAAAATAAAGAGACAATTATAAGTATAGCCATAACCGCTCCACCCAAAATTAAACTAATACGCTGTGTAAAACAGGTATTGCCTAAATAATGAATAACTATAAATATACAGGCAAAAACGATGAGTTTTACAAACCAATTTATATAAGGTATTAGTGAGCGTATGCTGACCTTTAATAGTTTTGCTGAATAATACAAATAAAAAGCACCTTGTAAATAGGAAGTAACTACAAACCCTAATGCTATACCCGGCAAGCCAAGCCATTTATATAACGGATACATAAGCGCACATGCGATCACAAGGTCCAGAATAGCGCCTATATTGATTATGGAGCCTTTGTGCATGCGCTGCAACACAGTAGTAAAGCTATATGCCCGTAATGGGATGGCCATGATCGAAACAAAAAATACAGGAATTGCAGGAATGTATTTTGCGGAGAGCAATTGTGTAATAAGCTCGTATCTGTAAATAAGTAAATAAAAAAACAGCGGAAATACAATGCAGGAAAGAAACTTACCCGAACGATTAATAAGTTGTACGGAATTTGAATTGTCATCGTGCCGGTTAGCGGCTAATTGTATTAAAACGGCGCTACCCGCCGCGCTTAACAGTAATGGCAAAAAAGGAATATTCAGAGAGCCGTTATAATAAATAGCAGATACCTCTGCAGTAAATAGCAATGCTACAATGAACTTATCGATACCGCTGAATAAGGTTTGTGTAATATCATATATAGCAAGGTGCAACCACAGCGCACGTACCTTTGATATACTTTGCTCCTCTGTTTGTTCATATGAATTACCCGCTTTCATTTTGCGCGCCGCCATTATTGAATAGATCAACAAACGAGCTATTGTAATTATCAACAACCAAAGAAATAATTGCTGTAAGGAGAAGTCAGTCCTTAATATATACCCGTGGATAGCACAATAAGCAATTGAGTAAAGAATACTTGTAATTGTAAGGCCGTAATAACTTCTGAAAACAATAAGAAATGATTCCAGTACTATGGAGATAGCAAAAGCAATAAGAAATAAAAACGGTATAACAAATGATATATGCAGATATTGCGACTGAAGCAAGGCATATACCACTCCCAATCCAATTACCCAGGAGGCATAAAACAGGTAGTATTTCGCACTTACCTTTTTAAGCAAGGCAATGATATACTCACGTGGGTAGGTAATCATCACGACATGAATACCGAAACACGCAAGCGGATAAATAACATTCAGCATTATCCAGAAATGCTGGTAATCGCCATAGGTTGTTTGCGGTAGTTGTTTGGAATAATAGAGCAGTATCAGCAGGTTGGCCAATGAAGGAAAGAACCTGATAATAAAAATGAAAAACGAGTTACTGAAAAAAGAATTACTTTTTGCTTTGGGCAAAAGCATCACATTCGTTCTTGTTTAATTGTTTTATGACCCCGGCGGGATTGCCTGCAATAACACAATATCCGTCCGGAAAGCTTTTTGTAACTATTGCACCTGCTCCTACTATTGTAAAATCGCCAAGCGACACGCCCGGCAGGATTATGGCCCCCATACCTATCCAGCAAAACCTGCCTATATCTATTGGCTCCTCTTTATCATGTACCTCATTATTAATAGGATTATGATTAGCCGACACCAAGCCTACATTAGGCCCTATATTTGTATAGTCACCCACCTTAATGCCATTAGATGCGTTGATATATACACCTGGTGAATCACCGGGAAATACCATCTTTCCTCTTATCAGTTTATTGGCACAATGGATGGTACTTGTATGATGTACCGGCCATCTCACCCCTGAATTTTGCCGGAGTATTTTCCTGAACAAAATATCTGTAAGATAAAACCCAACACTCATCTCCTTCCGCCTGCGGAAAAGAGAATCAGGGTATGGGTTTACATCATTCATTTTTTAACAGGTGTTGTTTCTTTTCTCATCTTTAACAATGGATAAAAACCACAGAGGCATACAATCAACAGCAATATGCTACCAGCCAAAGCTATTTTTTGTCCTGTATAAAAGCTACTTGGGTGAAAAGTAAACTGTATACTGTGTGCACCTGCTGGTATCTTTATGGCTCGCAGTACATAGTCGGCCTTTACAATCGGTGTTTCTTTACCATCTACAAAAGCTTTCCAGCCATTTGCATAATAGATGTCAGAGAATACAGCAAAGCCATCCTTGCTATTATTCGACTTGAACGAAATATCATCAAGCCCGTATTTATCCAATTTTATAGACGCTGTGCTATCCTTACCAAAAGCATAATTACCTACAGCATCTTTAAACGAAGACCTTACAACCGCTGTTTTCTTTGGCTGGAAGCCATCAGGCCTCGCCGCAGTATCACCTATGTTGGCAGCGTTAAGGCCATTCATATCTTCATCTGCTGAATTGGTCCACTTTATTTCATCTACAAACCAAGCGTTACCACATGCAGTGGGGTTAGGTATGACCTGCGGAGCGCTCTTTTGCCCACCTGCAATAATATATTTTGTATTGAGCATATTCAATACCTGTGCATTGAAGCCCTTGCTTAACTGGCGATCTATAAGATCCTGATATATTTCCATTTTAGCAGGATGATAACCACCCACACATTTATGGAAGTATGCCTGCGTTGCATCATTATATGGGTTTCTGCTCAGGTCAAGGACACGATAATAAGGATCAGGGTCTTTCATTATCTGCTGATCAACTGGTCTTGGAGCAAATTGCGCTTCATAATCGCTTGCATCAACAAAATTTTTGTCCTTTAAATAGTTGTGTGCTACAGGCAGCAGGTCTATCATGCAAATAACCACGATACCACCTATAAGTATATTCCGATTGATCTTCTCTTTGATAAAAGCCCACAATAAACCAGCAGCGATAATGATATAAATAGCGCTTTTTAGCGCGCTTATACTTGCGAGTGATGATCTGTCTTCGCGCAACAATTTAACCAGTTCAGGTTGCATCTGTGCATCTGTTGTACCTGTATAGCTAAGGAACATGCTACCTGCAATGGCAAATACCAGGCAGATACCCGCTGTGATGCCACCCGCTATCTTCACATCTTTCCAAAGCTTTGCAGCGTCAGTTTTATGTCGTTCCAGAATTTCATTGATACCCCATACTGCCATCAGCGGGAATAAGAACTCAGGTATAATAAGCGCCATTTCCACAGTCCTGAATTTATTCAGCATCGGTACATGGTCAAACAGGAAGTAGTTTATCTCCGGCATATTTTTGCCCCACGCCAGTACAATGCCTATAATACTTGCTACAAGCATCCACCATTTATGTGGAGAACGTACCACCATCATACCCAATAAAAAGAGGAAACAAATAACCGCTCCGAAGAACACAGGCCCTGAAAGAAATGGTTGATCACCCCAATATAGTGGTAATTCTTCTGCATTGCCACCTATAGCCTCAAGCGTTTTTGGCGCCATTTCTGCAGGTTCGCTCGATGAGCCACCGTATAAATATGGTATCATGATACAAAAGGTCTCATTAAGGCCACAACTCCACTGAAAAGCGTAATCCTTATCTAATCCACCGCTTGTCTTGCCCTTATCATGCCCGGATAGTTCGCTGGCACCGCCGCGCATCGTTTGCTGCGTATATTCTTTGGTAGTAAGCACAGAACCTAAACTGGGTGCCACACCTGCACTAATAGCAACGATAGCTATCACAGCTGAAATAACAAAGCTTTTTATGTCCTTATTCTTAATAGCTATGTAAAGCAACGTAATACCAAGACATAAGAACATGATAAACATGTAATAAATGACCTGGAAGTGATTATTAACGAAAATGAGCCCGATGCTTAATGCCAGCAACGCAGCACCCACCCATCGCCGTTCTTTAAAAATGAGGAACAGGCCGGCGAATGCAGCCGGCAAATAACCCAAGGTAAACATCTTGGTGTCGTGCCCAACAGAGATGATAACTGCATTATAGGAAGAGAAGGCATACGCCAGCGCCCCAATTGCACCTACCCACCTGTTGATACCTAAAACCTGTGTAAGTAGATAAAAACACAACATAGCTATAAAAAAGTAGTACGCGGGCTTACCTAACAAGGAAAAGACATTCTGTGCATAAACGGCAAAATTCATCACGGTAGCCCCTACATAAGTAGTATAGGTAGGCATACCGCCAAACATACTATTCGACCAAAGTACATCCTTACCAGTAGAGTCGTGATACGCCATTGCTTCATGTGCCATACACTGCCAGTGTATATTATCACCCTGCACCAGTTTTTTACCTTGTAGCTGAGGATAGCAGAATAAAAGGGAAACAACTGCAAAACCAAGAATGATGAGCAGGTCTAACCTTATCTTTTTAAAATCAAATGATCGCATAGTATGCTGTTTAGCGAAACAAAAATAAACGTTCTGACGGCTTATCGAAATTATATGAGAAAAAACATTTCAGGCATAACGGAAAAATTGCATGCTTATTATATAATTTGTTATCGTTTGTTGCTCCACACAGGCTATCATTTACATTGCTAACGACTATTTACTTACTTTTGCGCCTGCTTATCAAATAAGAAAAGTACCGCATGCTATCAAAAGAGTTAATGCTAAAGGCGTATCGCCTTATGATGACCGCCAAGGCCATGGCAGATATTTACGAAGCCAACAGGCCCATCTGCAAATATGTGCACAGCACATCGCGCGGGCACGAGGCTATACAATTGGCTACAGGATTTCTCTTAAAACCATATGATTACGTAAGCCCATACTATCGTGATGAGAGCCTTATGCTGGGCATGGGGCATCGTCCATACGAAATGATGCTGCAGTTACTTGCAAAGGGCGATGACCCGTTCACAGGCGGCAGAGCATATTACAATCACCCAAATCTACGCAGAGAGCATTTTCCTAAAATAATACACCAAAGTAGTGCCACAGGTATGCAGGTAATACCTACTACAGGCGTAGCCCAGGGCATAAAATACCGTGAAGAACAAAAATTATCTGATTACCCCGAACCTCCTGTTACAATATGCTCGCTTGGCGACGGCAGTGTTACCGAAGGTGAAGTTAGCGAGGCATTTCAGTTTGCTGTACTGCATGAGTTACCTATCATATACCTTGTACAGGATAATGATTGGGGCATATCGGTTAGCAGCGATGAAGCAAGGACCATGGATGCCTACGAATATGCAGGTGGTTTTAAAGGGATGGAGCGTGTACGGTTAAATGGCAGCGACTTTGTAGATTCATACAACACGATGGAGTATACCATCGACTGGGTACGCAAGCACCGCAAACCAATATTGGTCCACGCAAAAGTGCCATTACTTGGCCACCACACATCCGGCGTACGCAAGGAATGGTACCGCACCCCGGAAGACTTGGCAAAACATAGTCTTGATGATCCGGGCCCTAAGCTGAAACAACAGCTTTTAAAAGTAAAAGGGATCAAAGAATCAGATCTAGACAAAATAGAAGAAGAAGAAAAGGCATTCATACAAAGTGAATTTGAGGCCGCTGTAGCCGCAGCAGACCCCGACCCTGCGACTGTAGCCGACTATGTATTTGTGCCTACACCCGTTACTGAAGAAACAGGCAATCGCACACCTACCGGGCGTGAAAAAGTAGTGATGGTAGATGCCGCACTGCACGCTGTTGAAGAAATATTACAAGATAATCCTGAAGCATTATTTTATGGGCAGGATGTGGGTAAGCGGCTTGGCGGGGTGTTTCGTGAAGCAGCGACACTTGCCGATAAATTTGGCGATAACCGCGTGTTTAATACTGCCATACAAGAGGCTTATATAATAGGTTCTACGGTAGGCATGAGCGCTGTAGGCCTGAAACCTATAGTAGAAGTACAATTCGCTGATTATATATATCCGGGGCTTAACCAGTTAGTAACGGAAATAAGTAAATCCTGCTACCTGAGCTGTGGCAAGTTCCCAATATCCACTATCATTCGTGTACCAATAGGCGCATACGGTGGCGGTGGCCCTTATCATAGTGGTAGCGTAGAGAGCACACTGGCTACCATTAAAGGAATTAAAATAGCCTACCCTAGTAACGCTGCCGATATAAAAGGATTGATAAAGGCTGCTTTTCTGGATGGCAATCCGGTAGTGATGCTGGAACATAAAGGCCTCTACTGGAGCAAAGTACCCGGCACAGAAGAAGCAAAGATGATAGAGCCCGACCGCGACTATGTATTGCCGTTCGGTAAGGGTGCAGTGGCATTAGAAGCAGATGCAGCAGCTATAGATAATGGGGAGTCCATCTGTATCATCACTTACGGCATGGGTGTGTATTGGGCTAAGAATGCTGCAAAACAATACCCGGGCCTTGTGGAAGTAATAGATATACGTACTATATATCCGCTCGATGAAAAGCTTATCTACGACACGGTAAAAAAACATGGTAAGTGTATCGTACTTACTGAGGAGCAGCTCCGTAATTCATTTTGCGAAGCGCTTGCAGGAAGGATAGCGCAAAATTGTTTCCGCTACCTCGATGCACCTGTGCAGACGATTGGCGCGCTCGATCTGCCTGCAGTCCCAATGAATATGATATTAGAGGCGGCAATGCTGCCTAATGCCGACAAAGTAGCCGCTAGGATCGGTGAGCTGATAAATATGTAAATACAAAGGGCTAAATTTTTTAGCCCTTTGTAAATAATTTTGTCAACTGGTTAACTATGACAATCCCTCTATTTCCCCATTCACCAGTTTTATCCTGTTTGCCTGTGGGTCTTCCGGCAGCCCCGGCATACGCATAATATCGCCGGCTACAGCCACAATAAAGCCTGCCCCTGCGCTAATAATAAGATCGCGGATGTGGATGGTAAAATTTTCAGGCGCATTCACTTTCCGTATATCGTCTGTAAAAGAATACTGTGTCTTGGCAATGCACACAGGCAGATTACCCCAGCCCAGCGCCTCGTATTGCTTTAGTTTTGTGCTTGCAATTGCAGTATAAGTGATATCATCGCCACGGTATATCTTCTTTACTATCTTTTCTATTTTAGTCCGAATAGGATCCTCCAGATCGTACGTGAATATGATATCTTTCGACGGATTATTTTCTATCACATCAACCACTTTCTGCGCCAGTTGTGCAGCACCTTCCCCACCCTTTGTAAATCCATTATTTAGGGCAAAAGCTACGCCTTCCTTTTCACACCATCCAGTAAGATAGGCTATCTCTTCTGCCGTATCATAATAAAACTGATTGAACGCTACTATAACACTTTGTCCGAACCCCTTCATATTCTGCACATGGCGCTGCAGATTAGGTATACCTGCTATCAGCGCTTCAAGGTTTGGTTGCGCTATATCTGAATCTTTTACGCCGCCGTGTAGTTTTAATGCCCCCGATGTGACAACTATAACCGTCGCCTTTGGCCTCAAGCCCGTGTAGCGGCACTTAATATTAAGAAATTTTTCCGCTCCCAGATCACTACCAAAGCCCGCTTCTGTGACCACGTAATCATTACAGCTCAATGCCATTTTTGTAGCCAGTGCAGAGTTGCATCCATGCGCTATATTAGCGAATGGCCCACCATGCACAAATGCGGGGGTATTCTCCGTTGTCTGCACAAGGTTAGGCAACAAGGCGTCCTTGAGTAATATAGTTATTGCTTCTGCTATACCAAGTTCTTTTACTGTAAATGGCCTCTTATCTCTTGTAAAACCAAGCACTATTCGCTCTATCCGGCTTTGCAAATCATCGATGTCCGTGGCAAGACAAAAGAGCGCCATTATCTCTGAAGCTGGTGTTATGTCAAAGCCTGCTTCCCCGGGTACGCCATTTGCAGTGCCACCAAGACCGGTAACTATATTTCTTAGCGAACGGTCGTTTACATCAAGCACGCGTTTCCATACTATCTTTTCCAGTGCTTTATCGGTATGTCTGTTCTGGTATTGATAATTATCGAGTAGTGCCGATATCATGTTATTGGCACAAGTAATGGCATGGAAATCGCCAGTAAAATGCAGGTTTATCTCTTCCATAGGTAATACCTGCGAATAGCCACCACCCGCTGCTCCACCCTTCATACCGAAACATGGGCCGAGACTAGGCTCCCGCAGTGCAACCGCGGCTCTCTTGCCTATAAAGTTCAGTCCGAGTGATAATGCCACACTTGTAACGGTTTTACCTACACCGGCTTTATTAGGTGTTACCGCAGTAACCAGTATCAGGTTGCTTTCTTTTATCTTTTGCTCATCAAGATAATTGAGTGGTACCTTAGCCTTTGTTCTGCCGTATGGTATAATATCATCGACGTTTATGCCCTGCCTTTGCGCTATCTCTGCAATAGGTTTTAATTTTGTACTCCTTGATATCTCTATATCCGAAGGGAATTTGCTCATTGTATATGCTTGCTATTTTATCAATTATTTCACTATCAGATCCAGGCTTTCCTGCGCTAATGGATGATAGTTCATCTTATATTTTTTATACAGGCGCTCTGCCATTTCTTTCTTGCCGGTCTTCATCATAGCGGTATAGAGTGGCTCGATGAATTTTCTTCTTCCTACCCTGCTTAAGAATTGCTCCATAGCGGGATATGCTGTCTTGTAATCAGCGGTTATAGATATGTCAAACCATTGGAACGCTATTTCACTATTACCTGTATTAGTAAAATGAAAAGCTTTGTCAAGTTGTTTCATATTATCCAATGTCATCGGGCTAGGCATCTTACGGAGAAACTGCAGCCACTCATGTGTTGTCCATTCTTTTGTGGTTAATTGCTCAGCTGGTGTACCATGTAAAAAGTGCTCGCGTTCTGTATCAACTTTTTTAAACCGTTCCTGATCCGCACGTGGGCAATTAGCCGGTATACCCGGACCATATACCCACGCTTTTATATTGATCTTATTTTCTGTTGCGGTATCGCCTTTAAAAAGATTTTTATCCATGTACTTCAAAAACTGCTCAGTAGTTATGGTTTTAAAGGCATGCTCATTAAAATATTTATTCAGAAACGCGTCAAACCTCTCCCTACCCACAGTAAGCTCTATTAATCTTAAAAAATGTGAACCTTTTTCATAAGGTATATCTGTAAGGCCGGCATCCGGGTCGCGTCCCTTCAGGTCAAGTTTCAGCCATGTATCCTTGCTGGTATCACCCAAACCCTTTACCTCTGCCACGAGATCCTGGTAGCCAAGTTCCCATAACATATCGCTATAGCTCTTGCCGGCCGTTTGCTCCATAATACGTCGCTCAAAATAATCCGTAAAGCCTTCATTCATCCAAAAATCGTCCCATGTAGCGTTTGTAACAAGATTGCCGCTCCAGCTATGTGCCAGTTCATGTGCTATAAGGCTTACCAACGAGCGGTCGCCGGCTATTACCGTAGGCGTGCAGAACGTAAGGCGCGGGTTTTCCATACCCCCTATCGGGAAGCCGGGAGGCAACACCAGCACATCATACCTTCCCCAGCGATAAGGACCGTATAATTTTTCGGCAGTAGCCACCATTTTTCCATTATCCTCAAATTCATAACGGGCCTTTGTTATCATATCTGGCTCTGCATATACCCCTGTACGCTCATCAATGCTTTTGAATTGTATATCACCCACAGCCAGTGCCATTAAGTAGGCCGGTACCGGTAAGTCCATCTTAAAATGGTATACGCCACTATCGCTTAATTGTTGTGGGTTCTCAGCGCTCATTAACGCCATCAGGCCTTTGGGCACCTTAACGCGTGCATCATAAGTATAGCGTATACCGGGGCCATCGGCGCATGGTATCCACGAACGTGCATATATCGATTCAGACTGTGTATAGAGGAATGGATGTTTTTTAGTACCTGTTTGTTGCGGGTCTAACCATTGTAATGCCCTTGCATTCTTACCTGTGCGATAGCATACCATCACGTTGGTTGTGCTCTCGCTGATAGGGATATGTAGCGCACTGCCCAGATACTGCACCTGGCTGTCAAGTGTGTGGGTACCCTTCTTGCCATCGACAAACACACTGTCTATCGATAGATCATACGTGTCAAGTGTTAGTTCTTTGGCCTTGCTTTTATTATTGATGGTCCATGTAGCACAGCCGCTGATAAATTTTTTATCAAGGTCTACATTGATATCCAGTGAAAGATGTTTCATTTCTATACTATCTGCGTTAGACAGTGTATGCACGTCTTTTACAACGGTTGTATCTGCAACTGTTTTCATATTATTAGTGGTTGTCTTGGTGGTGGTATTCTGACAGGCCGTAAGCGTTATGGCCACAAATAATGCGGTACAGATATATTTTGTCATCGGAGTGTGTATCATAAGAGATTAAGCTACCAAAGATAGTCGTAAAAACAGAAGTTTGATACCATTTTAAAGGTTTAATCCTTACCTTTGCGCCTCAAAACAAGGGTCTTTATATATGATTAGCCGCAGAAATATACGTGTCAAGGTAATGCAAACGCTTTATACGCTTGCTGCGCTTGATAACGGCGAGGTGTTTAAAGATACGGCGTCTAAAATCCTTACCGACAAGCTTAGCCATACACTCGATCTTTTTACCGTTTCTGTACTTTATACACTACGTGTAGCACAGTATGCAGAAACTGATGCGGCTAAGCGTGCTTCTAAGTATCTGCCGTCACAGGAAGATCTGAATGTTGATACGCAGATAACAACAAACGAATTTGTGTCTCATACACTCACCAATACTTCTTTTAATGAAAGAGTAAAAAACTCCAAGTTAGACCGGTTCATTAGCGATGAGTGGGTAAAGAAAGCATATCAGCAGCTTACGAAGACTCCTGAATACGCTACCTACATCGGTACTAACCAGCGGGATGCGAAAAAGGAAAAAGAAATAATAAATTATACCTGGGAACATCATATACTTGGCAATGAAGAGGTACAGGAGCATTTTGACGACGTGCTGCCGGGCTGGGAAGACAATAAGGATATGATCGTAATGCTGATGCAGAATTTCTTTAAAGGAGGCGCTAAGATCAGTTTCTCTACCCTATTGTCAACCGAGAAAAGAGAATATGCATTTGAATTGCTGGAAACAGTAATAGATAAGGAAGAATATTGCATGTCGCTGATTGAGCCTAAATTAAAGAACTGGGATACGGAGCGTGTTGCCCTGATAGACCTCTTACTTTTAAGAATGGGTGTGTGCGAGCTGCTTTACTTCCCTACCATACCTACTAAGGTGACAATTAATGAATATATAGAGATAGCCAAGCAATATAGCACCCCTCAGAGCGGGCAATTTGTAAATGGCGTACTCGACAATATATTAAAAGACCTTACTAAGGAAAACAAGATAGAAAAGCAGGAACGTACAGGTAAATAAGGAAGTCATAACTTTGTAAATTATATGAAACGCTATCTACTTATTATATCACTAATATCATTGGCTGCATGTAATAATGCGCCTAAGCCGGCTACAACAAGCAATGGGTTACCGGCAAATCTTGTCAATAATCCGGCTACCGCCAATGGTGTAGATAGCAAGGCGCTTGCAGAGAAGCCAACAATGGATTTTAAGGATACGGTATACAATTTTGGTGTGGTAAAAGAGGGGGAAACGGTAGAACATAATTTTACTTTTACAAACAATGGTAAAAGTCCGCTAATTATTACCGGTGCTGCCGGTTCATGTGGTTGCACGGTACCTGATTATCCTCATGACCCTATCGATCCGGGTAAAACGATGGACATTAAAGTGACATTTAATTCAACAGGGAAATTCGGACATCAGGAAAAATCAGTTACCATACGCACTAATACAGTTAATAGCATTCACATGCTATATATCAAAGCAGATATGAGCATCGATAAAAAGTAATTATTTTCTAATCATAACAAATCAACAATGCAAGCAAATTTCGAAACAGTATTATTACAGGCTGCACCCGCGGCACAGCCGGGTGGCATAGGTATGCCGGTGATATTAATGGTAGGTATGTTCGTTGTAATGTACTTCTTCATGATACGCCCGCAAGCTAAAAAAGCAAAAGAACAAAAGAAGTTCGCAGAAAGTATGGGTTCAGGAGAGCAGGTAATAACTACTGCAGGTATCCATGGCCGTATAAACCGCGTTAATGAAGATGGTACTTTGCAGATAGAAATTAGCAGGGGCACTTTCATGACCATTGAGCGCTCAGCAGTATCTATGGAAATGACAGCGGCTTACCGCAAGAAAGCAGACGTAGCAGCAGGTATTACCGCGCCTACTACGGCTACTGTAAAATAAAAACATTCAGCTATGCTTAAAGTAGGTATTACAGGCGGCATTGGCTCAGGAAAATCAGTTGTATGCCAAGTGTTTCAGACACTTGGCATACCTGTATTTAATGCCGACGATGCTGCGCGATACCTAATGGAAAATGATGCACATCTCATCAGCAATATATCTTTGCTCTTTGGTAAAGACATCTACAAACAAGGCAAGCTCGACAGGGCTAATGTTTCTGCGATAGTATTTAACGATGCTGCTAAGTTACAGCAGTTAAATGCCCTCGTCCACCCTGCCACTATCAGTTATGCACACAACTGGTTCAGTATGCAACAGGCACCTTATGTAATAAAAGAAGCTGCTATATTTTTTGAAAGTGGCAGCAATAAAGATATGGATGTAATGATCGGCGTATCGGCTCCATTGTCTCTTCGTACTAACCGTGCTATGCAGCGTACTTCCTTATCGGAAACTGAGGTCAAAGCGCGTATTGCGAAGCAGATGGATCAGGAAGAAAAAATGAAGCTGTGCGACTATGTTATAATAAATGACGAGGCCACCGCTATTATTCCCCGGGTGATAGAATTACACGGACTTTTTTTACAAAAAAAATAGCACCCCGAAGGATGCTATTCTCTATCAGATAATGTTTATTTCTTTTCCTCGCCGTAATTATCCCTATACAATTTCTTAAATTCCGTAGCTGTTTCGGGGTCGGTCTCACCAACAATTATTTTCATTAATTCCGGCTTTACTATATCCATACGCTTCTGTGCTTTTGCCGCCACATCTTTGTCCGTTGATTTAGCATCGTCTTTGTACTCACCGGCAACGCCAAACATAAATGAACCTAGCGGGCTGCGGTAGCTCTTAATATTCTCCGTGGTTATGAGTGTTGCATATACTGCTACGCCTCTTTTAAAAGACTCCTCACTTTTTACATTCTTCAGATATGCGCTAAGGCTTATAGCGAACTGGAACTTGTCAGAACCATATACATAAGGAACCTTATTTTCATAAATAGTTACGTCCTCATCGTTACCTTTCTTACCTATAGATGTCCATATAGCATCTTGCAGCGATGATCTTGGGTGGGTACTTAACAGTTGCCTGGCGTATATATAGGCTGTATCTGTATTCATATTAGCTATCGCGGTAAGCGCCGCGCCCGATACTGAATATGAGCTATCGTACAGCGCATGTACCATAGCAGGTTTTGCAGCATTAACCTTCCATTCACCCAATACCCCAAAAGCCGCAGCACGTACCAGTGCGCTGCTATCGAACGAAGCCATTCCTTCTATACGTGGCTGCCATCTTTTGCGATATTTATCACTCTGCTGGCTTTTCAATTGCTCTGCTGATACCTGTCTAAGTATGGAGTTCTTGTCATTCAGACCCATATCTATAATAGCTTGTGAATTGCTGTCAGACATCAGACGTGTAGCAGCTGCTATGGCCATACGTTTGCTTATGTAGTCATCAGTATGCTTATACTGCTCTAACCATTGCGCCGGCTTTTTTGTATCCTTTAGCTCGCCTACCAATACGTGTGTATAGTCCGGTACTATTACAGGTTTTACGCCATTTTTATAGGCGTATGTAAATGTATCCTTGCGCTTAGTGATATTCCAGTCGATAACTGTTTTGTCATTACCGTATATTACGGCTGTCTTTAACGGAAGTTCGTAATTAAATGCACTATCGCTTTGTGTCTGGCTAACAGCAACTACCAATTTCTGCAATGAATCATTATAATTATAAATGACCTTTATTACAGGATGGCCTGCATGGTAATAATATTCATTAAAGAACCAATTCCAGTCCTGTCCCGTTGCTTCTTCTATTGCCAGTCTCCAGTTGTGGGCTTCTCCCTGATGCAGGGCATTCTTTGTCAGGTATATGTTCATTGACTTATCAAAGGCCTCATCCCCTATCAGGTTATTCAGGTAGCGCAATATAGCACCACCCTTTTCATACGATACGCGATCAAACATATCTTCTCTGTCAGCATAGTTAAAACGTACCAGTTGGGGATCATTGCCTTGTACTGAATAGATATATGTCAACAGGTCGGTATATGCAAGATGATCGCCTGCATATTTGCCATACTTATGCGCGCGCCACAGTTGCTCTCCATAGTTAGCAAAAGATTCATTCACTGTAAGGTTCGACCATGATTCGCAAGTAACATAATCACCAAACCACATATGAAACAATTCATGAGATACCACATCTTCAAAGTCGTGATCAGCTATTTCCCTTGCATCCTCGTTCATAAACTCACCAAACAGGGAAGCAGTAGTATTTTCCATAGCGCCGGAAACATAATCGCGAACAACTACCTGGTCGTACTTATTCCATGGGTAAGATACACCGGTACGCTTTGAGAAATATTCAATCATCTCAGGTGTATTATTGAATATCTTTCTTGCATAAGGTGCGTACTCCGGTTCTACGTAATAGTTCACTTCCTTATTCTTCCAATGATCCTTGATGATGCTATACTTGCCTATGGCGAACATTGTAGCATACGCCTGTATGGGCATATCCATCCTCCATATATCCGTGCGCATACCATTCTTGCCCTTTATCGATTTTATCATAGCGCCATTACTCAGCGTTTGGAAGCTATCCGGTATGGTAAGCTCCACTTGTGTAGTAAAGCGTGTATTTGGCTTATCAACACATATCAGCCAGTGAGAGTTTGATTCTGTTTCACCCTGCGTCCATATCTGGGCAGGCTTATGTGGTACGGCATAATCTGTATTAATAAAGTATAAGCCTCTGTCGTCGCTAATGGCAGCGCTGCCTCCTGTTGCAGAAGCATAAGGCATGGCCTTGTATTTCAGATATAGCTCTACCGTATCTGATGAGTGGTATAGATGCCCAAACCGGATCGTTAATTGATTATTTTCGTAAGTATAATTAAGGTGCGCATTACCTTTCTTTGTTACTAACTCCACGCTGTCTATCCGCATACCCTTCGCATCAAGTACTATAGTATCGGTTGGGTAAAAGAAAGGGCGCATTTTTATCCACTCTTTAGCGTCTGCGGTTTTTTCTTTCCGGTTAAAAGATAATGCTATACGGGTGTTTTTAAAGTCCCATACGTGTGTTGCAGAGGCCCTGTAAGCATCAGGGCCTGCTTTTGCAGTCACTGTAAGCGTATCTAATGTTATATGCTGTGCAGCAGTATCTTTACTACCCGCATAAGCGCCTGATACACATAGTATAGATGCCGCTAAAAAAGTGAAAAATCTCATAGATCAAATATGTGGTGTCAAAAGTAATATTTATGTTTAAGATTAGTTTCACCCCGATAGCGGGATAACTTTTGCCAAATAGCCATATTTAGCATGCAATAAATGCGTTTAGCATTTGCAAATGATTATTTTTGCGCTTCAAAACATGCCGGGTACCGTATGCTGCAAATAAAAATAAATGACCGTAATGCATTTTCTGTAGGTCATGAAGATGAACAATGGGTCATTAATGATGTAACTGCCGCATGGGATGCCCAATGGCAGCCTAACGGACTCATAAGTATTCTATACAATGACAAAAGCTATACAGCTCTTGTTGAAAAAGTTGACACCAAAAATAAGGAGCTCTCGCTGCGCATAAACGGACAGGTATATAAAGTGGCTATAAAAGAGCCAATAGACCAGTTACTGAGCAGTATGGGCCTGGACCTGAAGGCAATGCAAAAAGCTGAGCCTGTAAAAGCGCCAATGCCGGGAATGATACTGAAAATACTTGTGGAACCGGGACAACAAGTAAATAAAGGAGACGGGCTCATAATACTGGAGGCTATGAAGATGGAAAATATCCTGAAAGCGGCAGGTACTGCCACCGTAAAAAGTATAAAATGCACTGAGCGCACAGCTGTTGAAAAAGGCGCTATACTTATAGAAATGGAATAATAATGAATAGTGCTGATGGATCAGAAATTACCAGCTTATCACAACAAATGCAATTAAAGAAAACACTAAGATACTTTGTAATAATTCTTTGTCTTGTACTGTCATCCGTGCGGTCGTGGGGGCAATTTTCTTACGTTTACATACAGGGAGATAAAAGCACCCCTTTTTATGTAAAAATGCAGGATGAGATGCTTCCCCGTTACGGGAAGAACTATTGCATCATTTCGCAGCTATTACCGGGTACCATTACATTCCAGGTGCTTTTCCAGCAAAACGTTTATCCTCCGCAAACTTTTACCGTATTAGTGCCGGAAAACGGTTACAGGGGATTTTTATTAGCAAAGGAAAATGACAATTTTGCTTTGTACGACCTGCAACAAAAATTCTATATACCAGCTTTCGATACTATAACAGAAGATCATCTACCCGGTACACCGGGTACTACCGTTGCCACTGCAAAAACAGACATTGCGCCTGTTATGAGAACGGATACCGCAGCTATTGTAAAGACCGATGCCGTAACTGTTACAAATAGCGACACTCCGAAACCTGCTTTTATCGATACAGCAACTAAGGTAATTGCAGAAACAAGCTATAAACCTCATTTTATAGATAGCATGCAGCTTAACAATAGCCGTGTGATACAACCACTCACTACTGCACCGGTGAATGACAGCCCTATTTCCAAAGGTATAGCAGCTACTATCCCATCACCCGATACCATAATAAAGAATGCAGATACAATAGTAAAGCCCATTAAACCAATTAAAGATCCTCATTTGAAATGTAGTGAAGCTATGAGCAAGGAAGATTTTGATGCTATCTTCCATAGTACACTGAGCACTAACGATGACACACGTGGGCTATTCCTAATGGGTAAAATAAACAAATGCTATTCAACGGAACAGGTGAAAGAGCTTTTACAAACCCTTTATATAGAGTCAGACAGATATTTATTTTGCAAACGGATTTATGCCCACGTTGTCGATAAAGATAATTTCGGCACTTTGGAAAATATGTTTGAGACAAATGAAGGAAAACACGACTTTCGTACTATAATTAAATAAAACGACCTAAATGAAAAAGATCGCATACCTGTTACTTTTATCAGGAATATTGTTTTCCTGCAAGCATGATAAGAAAGAAATGCTTGTAAAAACATGGCATGGTGTAAAGCTTGAAAATCCGCAAATGGATAGTTTTTTTACAGAAAGCCAGATGTACCTTGATACAGTAGGTAAAGGCCATGATGACGCTACTAATATGGCACTTTATGGTGTTACTAATATGGATAGCCTCCGCCACGTAATGCAACAGCAATTGGATAGTGCAAAAGAGATGCAAATGAGCGCGGTAAAGAATACAATATTTAACTTCAGGAAGGATAGTGTCGTTATTCTTACTTTCAGTGGCAATGTCGATTCCAGCAAGTGGTATTTTGATACCGATGGCTCATTGGTATTAGATGAACTTAGCCCTAAGCAACCAGGTGGCGATAAGGTAAAGATGGAAGTATTAACCTTATCTGATACGGTCTTAAAACTAAAATTCGCAGAAAACGGGTCAAGCAGCACGGTTACCTTTCACCCGGGTACAAATTAAGCCCGTTCTTATTATCTTTGGCAGCCGGAAAGTATATTTCGCCACATTACATTTCAATAAATTAAAAAGATATAACTATTATGCGTACCATACCATTACGCCAGGCATTAAGAGAAGCAATGGAAGAAGAAATGCGCAGGGATAAAAGCGTATTCCTGATGGGTGAAGAAGTAGCGCAATACAACGGTGCCTACAAAGTAAGCCAGGGTATGCTCGATGAGTTTACCGCAAAACGTGTTATTGATACGCCTATCACAGAGCTTGGTTTCGCAGCAATAGGTGTAGGCGCCGCTATGAACAATACACGCCCCATCATTGAATTTATGACCTGGAACTTTGCAGAACTGGCAATAGACCAGATAGTGAATCATGCTGCAAAGGTCGTATCAATGTCTGCAGGCCAGTTCACATGCCCTATCGTATTTCGTGGACCTAACGGTTCTGCAGGCCAACTGGGTGCACAGCATTCGCAGGCTTTTGAGAACTGGTATGCAAATGTACCGGGCCTTAAAGTTATTTCTACTATAGATCCGTATGATGCTAAAGGTTTGCTGAAAGCAGCTATACGCGATGAAGACCCTATCGTATTCATGGAAAGCGAATCGCATTATGGCGATACCGGAGAAGTACCTGAAGAAGAATATTTAGTAGAAATAGGCAAGGCTGCTGTAAAGCGCCAGGGAACAGATGTAACCATCGTTTCTTATAACAAGATGATGCGTGTAGCTATGGGCGCCGCAGATGAACTTGCGAAAGAAAACATCAGCGCAGAGGTGATAGACCTACGCACCATACGCCCGCTCGACTGGCAAACAATCGTTGAGTCAGTAAAGAAGACCAACAGGTTAGTGATAGTAGAAGAGCAGTGGCCTTTCGGCAGTGTATCATCAGAGATAACTTACCGTATACAAAAAGAAGCTTTCGATTATCTCGATGCGCCTATACGCCGTATATGCTCTGCTGACTCCAATATGCACTACGCACCAAATCTGGTAGCTGCTTACCTGCCCGATGTACCGCGTACCGTGGCATTGATAAAGGAAGTAATGTACATGAAAAAATAAATTACAGATATACAACATATTCAGTGCCTCTTGCAAAAGGGGCATTGTTTTTTAAGCAATACACCAACTGTTACAATGAGCCATCAAACTATAGAAACGCCTGTTATTATCATAGGTGCAGGCCCCGCAGGTGCGGGTGCGTCCTTTTTCTTATCTAAGTTTGGCATTAATCACATTGTGTTAGAAAAGGAGCAGTTTCCGCGCGATAAAGTATGCGGAGATGCCTGCAGTGGAAAAACAGCTTTGGTAATAAACAGAGCAAACCCTGAATGGCTAAAGGAAATACAAGCCAATGAGAAAGGTTTCCTGCCTTCATGGGGTATAAAGTTCATAGCGCCAAACGGCAAATCTTTAGATATACCCTTCTCGCCTACCCGCACAAAAGAAACAAAAGCGCCCGGATTCACAGTTCCCCGGCTCGCACTCGATGATTTTTTATTTCGGAAAATGGAGTCACCATACTGCACCATTTACCAGAATACGAAGGTGCAAAGTATTGAGACCATAGATGGTAAAGTGCATGTAAAAATGCAACATAGCGGTCTTGAGTATGAATTTATAAGCCCTGTAATTATTGGCGCAGATGGCGATAAAAGTATCGTCCGTAAAAAATTTCTGAGTGATAATACTGCGCCTAAAACCTATGCAGTCGGCCTCAGAGCATACTATGAGGGTGTAACTGGTATGCACAATGAGAATTTCATTGAGCTGCATTTTCTACCGGAGGTGTTACCGGGTTATTTGTGGGTATTTCCCTTGCCTAATGGTATGGCAAATGTAGGTGTCGGCATATTATCAGAAACGGTAAGAAAGAAAAAGATAAACCTGCGCGAGCAAATGCTGAATGCGATAAAGAACAATCCGCAGATAGCACCCCGTTTCGCAAACGCTAAGCTAAAAGATAAAATACTAGGATGGGGATTGCCACTTGCTATGGGACGTCAACCATTATCCGGTGATAATTTTATGCTTACCGGCGATGCAGCAGCGTTAATAGACCCGTTTAGCGGAGAAGGCATAGGTAATGCCTTATATAGTGGCATGCTGGCGGCAATGGCTATACAACAGTCTATAGACCAAAATAACTACTCAGCTGTCTTTCTAAAAACTACTTATGATGATGTGCTGTATAAAAGGCTTGGAGACGAACTAAAAATAAGCGCTGTGTTACAGCGCTTATGCAAATATCCATGGTTATTCAATTTCGTAGTAAATAAAGCACACAAAAGTCAGGAGCTAAAAAACACGATAAGCTGTATGTTCACAGATATGGACCTGAGAGACCAATTAAGAAAACCTTCTTTCTACTTTAAAATACTGTTCAATAAATAGAAGCAGACGGACCAGGAACTATTCCCTTCCTAGCCTTTTAAGCATTTTGCCATGCTCTAAAAGTGCATTCCTGAATGTTGGCATTACCTGGTAAGGTATCTTGTATTCATCAGCGACGCTCTTTACGATCTTTGATATCTGCGGGTAATGCACATGGCATATATGTGGAAACAGGTGATGCTCTATCTGGTAGTTAAGTCCCCCGATGTACCAGGATATGATTTTATTGTTTGGTGCAAAATTCGCTGTATTCAGCAATTGATGCACTGCCCAATTATTTTCCATTTTACGATCTTCATCCGGTGCAGGAAATTCAGAAGTTTCTACAACGTGTGCCGGCTGAAAGATACATGCCAACGAAAAACCAGCTATAATATGCATAATGACCATACCCAGTACTACCTGATACCATGCATAACCTGAGAATAAAATAGGCAACACGATCATATAACCTATATAAAGCACTTTGAGCATTGACAACTCTATAACGCTCTTACGTAGCGTTGTCTTTTCTTTCTGTAGCAGGTCGTTCTTATGATAACGCACCAACAATCTGTAATCCTTGGCTATGATCCAGTAGATATTCATGATGCAGTACAACGGCCATGCATATAAGTATTGGTATTTATGATATGGTTTTAAAGGCTTAACAGGCGACATACGTAGAAAATCACCTGCATCTATATCTTCGTCCAAACCAACAATATTAGTATACGTGTGATGCAGTACATTGTGTTGTATTCTCCAGTTAAGCGAATAACCGCCCAATACATTAAGCACACTAGCCAGTGCCCTGTTCGTAGTCTTGTTTGGAGTGTATGAACCGTGATTGGAATCGTGCATGACAGATGTTCCAATACCCACAATACCCATTCCCATTAGGAAATACATACCATAAAATACCCATATAGATGAGGTTGTTAAACCTGTAACGATGAAAACATATGGAACAAAGTAAAGCGATAACATTACGATGGTCTTTATGACCATCTTTGAATTGTAATATTGTGTAATGTTATTTTCGGTAAAATAATCATTAACCCTTGCTTTGGCTGTATCGTAGAAACTGGGTGTTCCTTTAGGAGCAAATTTTACAATTGGTTTCTTAGCTACGATTAAAGACATGTCATGGAATTTAGACGAAGATAAAGTTTTAAACCTGAAATTCCGCCTACATGTACTTAAGAAATTAGATATCAACACCGTATTAATACAACAATAACATATTGTATTAATCGGTAGATAATAGCATACAAATGCTGATGTGCAGCATATTGCAACACATCAGCATTTGGGAGAATAATTTTAGCGTAAGTCTGATGATATGTTCATCTTCAGGTTTTGCGCACCTTCTATACTCTCGTCAAGTATAGTAAGTATACGGCGGCGCACATCCTCACTTAGGCCATCCACTTCATTTTCAAGCAAAGCCTTTACATCTTCGAGTTGCGCTGCAGCCTTACCTCTCAGCTTGTCAAATTTCTTTTTCCACTTTTCTGCACTGTCTGCAATGTCATTGCGCAGGTCTTCTCCTTTCTCCGGAGCTAGTAGCAGTCCTGCCGCTACACCTAATAATGCTCCACATAAAAACTTTGTCATGGTTGATCGGTTTTTTATAATAATGATTGTTACAACACTTATTTACTTCCCCCTGTCACCTTCGCAATGATGAATATGATAACGGCTACTACCAGTACTACTAATATTATGCCTGTCCATACTCCTGCTTTAAATATCCCTTCTATTGCCTGGCAACTGCTCAGCATCGTTATGAGCGCCAATACAGAGAATAATTGTAGTTTTTTCATTTTCGATGTTTTATATGAGTTATCTGTTCACGATGCATATGCACATAAACGGATAATTAAAAGTCATGCCACAGCATTTCTATTGTTATTAAAATATAATAATTGTTGTTAGAAATATTTTCTACTTTAGGAAGAGCATCAAAACAGCCGCCTTATGGATACAAACAGAAAATACATTGCATTGGTAACGGGTAGTACAGGTGGCCTTGGCACAGATATGTGTAAAAGACTTGCAGATGATGGCTTTCATGTAATTGCCAATTATAACAGCGAAGAAAAGGCAGCAAAATGGAAGGTGAAGATGAAAGAGGCAGGATACGAAATGGACATGTATCAATGCGATGTGAGTGATTATGATGCTGTGGCCGGAATGGTACAAAAAATTGAGGCCGAACATGGTCCTATCGATGTACTCGTGAATAATGCGGGAATAACACGCGATGGACAGTTTCGTAAAATGACACCCGAAAATTGGGATCTCGTAATGCGAACAAATCTTTACAGCGTATTTAATTGCTGCCGCAATGTAATTAACCAGATGATGGAGCGCCAGTATGGCCGTATCATAAACATATCATCCGTTAACGGACAGAAGGGACAGTTTGGCCAGGCTAACTATTCCGCTGCAAAAGCAGGTATGCACGGCTTTACAAAAACACTGGCTATGGAAGTAGCGAAGAAAGGTATCACGGTTAATACTATTTCGCCCGGCTATATAGGTACGGACATGGTAATGGCGGTAGCAGAAGAAGTACGAAATAAGATCATTGCGGAGATACCTGTAGGCCGTCTTGGTGGTACGGAAGAGATAGCGCATCTTGTATCATTCCTCGCATCAAAAGAAGCAAGCTTTATTACAGGCGCTAACTATGCGATAAACGGCGGGCAACACGTGTATTGATCAATATATTATTCTCAATAAAAGACCGGATATGCTCCGGTCTTTTATATGTTGAATTAAATAATATTATTAATAACTTTCTCATTATATCCATAGGATTTGGTTTACCGATGATATCTATGGGAATGACCTTGGTACCCTCTGAAAAACAGGCCAAAGCTTATTAATTGAGCATATTTCGCTTTGATATTTTTAGGCTCATATGATATTAACTGTGGGTAGTAAGTGATACCCAGGCATAACCTTCTGGCTAAATGCAATGAAAGGCTGAATGCGCCGCCAAAGCTGGCATAGCTTATATGTTCATGGAAGTTTTGATAAGGTGTCCCATTGTTAACATCATAGGTATATCCGTCAGCGCTGTGTCTGCCCAAATACACACCATAACCTACATCAAATTTCCTGAACATTGTATGTTCGCAAAAATTTATTTGCTGTACTGTTTTTGTGAAGGTTGGTTGTGTACTTTCTTCGTCTAAAATGTTTAACGGGAATGCATCTACTGCCATCAATTCTACGTTTAAAAAATTACGGCTACTAAATTTAAAATTTAAGCCCAATGTTCCTCCGATGGGTGTTACCCCACCAAGATATTGCTGTTTAAAATCCACAATGTAAAAATTTACTATTGGCGGGTAGAAATCAAGAAACACATCGGGCAGATCTTCTTCAGTACGGTGATGCCATGCCATAGCGTAGCTGGCGGAAAGCAAAAGGAAGATAATTGATAAGGTAATAGTCTTTCTAATGAACATACTTTATTATCGCAAAAACAATACCAAAATTTATAATCAATAGATTTTCATCTCTTTACTCGTTTTGAAAAAATTTTTTTTGCAATCAAATGATTGCGCGTATATTTGCAACCATATAATTGCGCAACGACAAAATGATAATTAGGAGAGACATATTTCAGGCAATAGCTGACCCTACAAGGCGGGCTATATTAACCCTGCTGGCATTACAAGCTATGACACCCAATGCCATTGCCGAACACTTCGATAGTAGCAGGCAGGCTATATCAAAGCATATACAGATACTCACAGAATGCGAGTTGTTACATCAAGCACAGACAGGGCGCGAAATATATTACCACTTCAACGCAAAAAAAATGGAAGAGGTAGATATATGGGTAGCGCAATTCCGTGCGGCATGGGATAGCCGCTTTGAACAACTGGATGAATTTTTAAAAACCAAAAAAAACAAACGACCATGACAAAAAAAGAATTCGTCTTTACAAAAGACACAGACAACAAAAAGCTTACGATAACACGTACATTCGATGCTTCACTGAATGATGTATGGAGTGCGTGGACAGAAGCGGAAATATTGGATAAATGGTGGGCACCAAAACCATATCGTGCAGAGACCAAAACTATGAATTTTGCAGTAGGTGGCTCAAGGCTCTATGCGATGGTTTCGCCTGATGATGTAAAACACTGGTGTAAGGAAACCTACACTGCTATCGAACTTCAAAAACTGGTAGCCAATACGGCTGTGTTTTGCGATGAACACGGTAATAATAACCAGGAGATGCCAACAATGTTTTGGAAAAAGGAATTTAAGCAAACAGATGCGGAAACCACTGTACTTGCTGAGATAATCTTTACAAGCGTATCGGATATGGAAATGATCATAAAAATGGGCTTTCAGGAAGGGTTCACGGCAGGCCTCAATAACCTCGAAGAGTATCTCGAAGCGTAGCTTGTATAGCAGAGGCGCGGGTATTAACTACAAAGGGTATAGTGTCAGATGCTAAAACATCATATTACCCCATTAAAAACGTACCTTTGCGCCTCTGTTTACATATGAAGAATATAAGAAATTTCTGTATTATAGCCCATATCGATCATGGTAAGAGCACCCTGGCCGATCGTCTTTTAGAGTTTACCAAGACCATCTCGTCTCGCGATATGCAGGCGCAGGTGCTCGATGACATGGATCTGGAGCGTGAAAAAGGTATTACCATCAAGAGCCACGCTATACAGATGGACTATGAATGGAAAGGAACAAAGTACACGCTTAACCTCATTGATACGCCCGGCCACGTCGATTTTTCGTACGAAGTATCTCGTGCGCTGGCAGCCTGCGAAGGTGCGCTGCTATTGGTAGATGCTTCACAAGGCATACAGGCACAAACAATATCCAACCTTTACCTTGCCCTCGATAACGATCTGGAGATCATCCCTGTCATCAACAAGATAGATATGGATGGGGCAATGATCCCTGAGGTTACTGACCAGATCGTGGACCTGATAGGCTGTAAGCCTGAGGATATTATCCTGGCAAGTGGTAAATCAGGTATTGGTATCGAAGAGATACTCGCCGGTGTTATCGACCGTATACCTGCGCCAAAGGGCAACCCTGATGCACCATTACAGGCGGTAATATTCGATAGTGTGTTCAACTCATTCCGTGGTATCATCGCATACTTTAGGGTATTCAACGGCACGCTGAAAAAGAACGATAAGATACGATTTATACATACCGATGCGGAATATACTGCCGATGAGGTGGGTATTATGAAGCTGGCACTTACGCCTAAACAGGAAGTAAAGGCAGGCGATGTAGGATACATCATCACTGGTATAAAGAATGCTAAAGATGTAAAGGTGGGTGATACCATCACCACTATCGTTAATCCTACACAAGAAATTGTAAAGGGTTTCCAGGAAGTAAAGCCAATGGTATTCGCGGGTATATTCCCTGTAAATACTGATGACTTTGAAGACCTGCGCGACTGTATGGAAAAGCTACAGCTCAATGATGCATCCCTCACCTTTGAGCCGGAAACATCACAGGCGCTTGGATTCGGTTTCCGTTGCGGTTTCCTGGGTATGCTACACATGGAGATAATACAGGAAAGGCTGGAACGCGAGTTCAACCAGACCGTTATTACTACCGTACCCAATGTTAGCTTTCATGCTTATAAGACCCGTGATAAGAACAAGCTGATAATAGTAAATAACCCGAGCGAGATGCCGGAGCCGAGCAGCCTCGATCGCATCGAAGAGCCGTTCATCCGTGCGCAGATCATTACCCTGCCCGATTATATAGGCAATATAATGAGCCTTTGCCTCGGTAAGCGTGGTATGCTCATCAACCAGCACTACCTCACCCCTACCCGCGTAGAGTTGATATTTGAAATACCACTTACGGAGATCGTATTCGACTTCTACGACAAATTAAAGTCCTGCACCCGTGGTTATGCATCATTCGATTATAACCCACTCGACTATCGCTTAAGCGATATCGCCAAAATGGATATACTCTTGAATGGCGACCCTGTCGATGCGTTGAGTGCCTTGATACACCGCAGCCGTGCCACAGATTTTGGCCGTAAACTATGTGCTAAATTAAAAGATCTGTTACCTAAACAACAGTTCGTAATAGCTATACAGGCTGCCTTGGGAGCCAAGATAGTAGCACGCGAGACCATATCTGCCATGCGTAAAGACGTTACAGCAAAATGTTATGGTGGTGATATATCGCGTAAGCGCAAACTGCTCGAAAAGCAGAAAGAAGGTAAGAAGCGTATGCGCCAGATAGGCAATGTTGAAGTACCGCAGGAAGCCTTCCTCGCAGTGTTAAAGCTAGATGATTGATGTCTAATTTTATCAATACTTTATACCGGGCGCTTTATGAGCGCCCGTTTTTTTTGCCAGCTACTACGTAAATTAGCTTATGAAATACCTCGCCGTCGGTTTACTAACCTTTTGTTCATTCACATCTTTTGCGCATGGCAAATATGTTAGTGTTATTGTCACCATTGCAAAGACCGATACCAATGCTAACCTCATAGTATACGGCTCAAGGCAATTGACACTCGATGATTTTCAGGGGCGTCGATAACAATGTATTATCGTATACTGCTGTTACTTTTAGCGCCATAGATATAAAGTGTACGTATGAGGAATCAGAGGATAGCATAAAGGCCAATGTGATCATCACACCCTATTTCGATAAAACAAAGTCGTGGTGTAAAGCATCTGGGCATAATGAACATACACTTGCGCATGAGCAATTACATTTCGACCTTACAGCGCTAAAGGCCTGCGAGCTGGTAAAACGCATACAGACCACTCACTTTACAAAAGCCGATTTCAGCAAAGAACTGCACGATGTAAACCAGTCGCTGCTCAATGAGGTGGCCACAGAACAAGACAAATACGATAACCTCACTCACCATGGCATACTCAGCGATAAACAGGCCGAAGAATCGACAAGAATAAAAGCATTGCTGCAAAAATCATGGTGTTATAACTAAGGCTAATTATCTTCGCTGTATGAAATTCCTGATAGTAGGCCTTGGCAATATAGGCGCGGAATATGATGCTACAAGGCACAACATAGGTTTTGATGTGGCAGATACTTTTGTTATAAAGAATGATGGTGCCTTCACCCTCGATCGTCACGCGTATGTAGCCGAATGCAAATGGAAGGGCAAAACATTTATTGTTATAAAACCTACCACTTACATGAACCTTAGCGGTAAAGCAGTAAAGTATTGGCTCGACAAAGAAAAAATACCTATTGAGAATATGCTGGTGATACTCGACGACCTGGCATTGCCCTTAGGCACAATAAGAGTACGCGCCGGTGGCAGCGATGCCGGCCATAATGGTCTTAAAAATATAAACCTGATACTGGCTACAGATAAATATCCTCGCCTCCGTTTCGGCATCGGTAGCGACTTTCCCAAAGGCAGGCAGGTAGACTTTGTAATAGGTAAGTGGAAACCTTCAGAGCTGCCAATGGTAAAAGAGACACTACTAAAATGTCCCGATGTTATAGAATGTTTTGCCTCACAAGGCATCTCAAAAACTATGACCCTATATAACAAGTAGCACATACTAATAATAGGTTGCCATTACTTGAAAAAATATTTTTTACCAGCAACAAAAACTAACTATATTTGCACCCCCTGAACGTAGTATCAGTAATGCCCGGGTGGCGAAATTGGTAGACGCACTGTGTTCAGGTCGCAGCGTTCGCAAGGATGTGCTGGTTCGAATCCAGTCCCGGGCACAATATCAACTCTTTAAACCCCTGCAAACATTGATTTGCAGGGGTTTTTTGTTTGCATTTACGCTAAACATTATACATACAGAATACGATGTCCTCCGACCATCTTATAAGAGGCTAGTGTTGTTTATTCCTTCGCTCGTCTGTCAAGATGACCTGGCGATTTCTTCTTAGTCAACAAGGCCCATTTGTAATGCTTTCTTTACCAACATTGCAGTGTTCTTTACATTTAATTTTAGTTGAATATTTAAACGATAATTTTCGACAGTCCTTAGGCTTAGAAATAAATTATTTGCTATCTCCTGACTGGTCTCTCCATTTACAATATGTACCAGTACATCTTTTTCACGGGGGGTAAGGCTTGATTTCGAAAAAGTGGTGTTTTGTATTTTTTGATCTAATTGTGTCATTTTTTTTGCCATTGCTTCTTCGATAAAAATGGCGCCGCCATATACTGTTTCAATAGCCTGTACAATGATCTTTTCTTCTGCGCTTTTTAACACATAACCGTGCACACCGGCTTTTATCATATTGTTCGCATACAATGTGCTGTCAAAATTGGTCAGGGCTATTATCTTCATTTTAGGATACATCTTTAAAAGCGAAGGTGCGAGTTCATCACCTGTCCGTCCCGGCATCTGTATATCCAGCAATAGTACATCAGGTATTGTTTGTTGTAATCCTACCAGTAAAGCTTCAGCATTCAGGTAGGTGCCGGATAAAGTAATGTTTGGGTAATGCAGTAACATATTTTGCAAACCACTTATTACCAACGGATGGTCGTCTGTAATCGATACTTTTATACTCATGATGCATGTTTTAATTTCTCAAGGTCAAATTCTATATATACAGAAGTACCCTTGCCTGCCGCAGAAGTAATAGATATATATCCCTGTAACGCCTGCACGCGATATTGTAAGTTTTGCGATCCTGCACCGTTACTGTTATTTACATTAAACCCTGTACCGTTATCTTCCACAATAAGGTTCAGTCTTCCATTGTCCTGTATGATCTGTATAATCGCCTGGGTAGCCTTTGCATGTTTTATAACATTTTGTATCAGCTCTTGTGTAATGCGATATAAGATCAGCTCTACCGATTTATTCATTTCATGCAATGCACCATGTAACTGTAGTTCTATATTCAGACTACAACCTGCGTTTACATTCTCACAATACAACAGCAGTGCATCTTGCAGGCTGTTTTTAATAAGCACGTCCGGCATCAGGTTATGTGCGGTCTGGCGCACCTCTGCCGCAGTATCGTTCAGTAACGCTATTACATCGTTTATCTGCTTGATTTTTGCTAATTCAGGATGCTGTTTTTTAATAGAGCCAAGATTTAATTTTGCTGCAGCAAGCATGCCGCCTATACCATCGTGCAGTTCTCTTGACAAGCGGCTGCGTTCTTTTTCTTCTCCTTCCAGCATCGCCTTTAAATTGCCCAACTCTTTACCTTGTTCCAGGTTTCTGATCTTTTCAGTCTGGGTATGTTGTTTATGTTTCCCTATAAGATAAAAACTAACCAGCAGCACACTTAGCAATAAAACCCCACCGAAAACGCTGCCAATCAGGATATTTTTGTTTTTGAGCTGTAATTCTTTTTTAGATAGCAATAATTGTTTCTGTGCAAGCTCTTTGTCTTTTTCTGACAGCTGATAATTTATTTCAAGTTTATTGATATTAGAATCTGCCCGGTGTTGCAACATGCTGTCTGTGTAAGCAACATATTTGTTCAGCCAGTAATTTGCCTTTTCATACTTTTTTTCTTTTTGGTAAATGTCTGAAACCATCCACATAGCACTTCCCAGGTCTTCTTCTTCAAGCCCCAGCTTTTCCGCTTCTTTAACTGTAGCTAAAGCATATTTTTTTGCCACACCATAATTATTTGTTTCATAATAGGCGAAGGCAAGGTTGTAGTATGCACCTAAATTATGCTGGTATGCATGTTCGTCATCTGTAAGAGAAATAGCTTCCTGAAAGTAAGGAATAGCTTGTGCAGGCTGGTGCTGCGTACGCAATGTGATGCCAATATTCGTTAAAGCTACTTGCCGTGTACTTAGCATATTTTTTTTCGTTGCAAGCTGTTCAGCACGTAGTATATATATATTGCCCTCATCGATTTTATTTTGTTCGCTGTAGAGAACACCAAGGCTCTCATAAACAACGATCAGCGAAACCGTGTCTTTATTTGAAACCGCGATTCTTTCGGCTTGTAGCAGATACTTTAATCCGTAGTCATATCTTTGAATATCCACCCACAATGCACCCATATTTACGTATAGATGACACGCTATCACCGAATGTTGCAGCCTGTTATGTACCACCTCTTCCTGGGCCTTATAATAATAGTACGCTGCTTGCCCATAATCCCGTTTTCTGAAATAGGGGGTTCCCATACCAGTATATAATGTTGCCATCAGCTCCGTATCATACCTGCACTTTTGTGCGTATGGTATGGCTTCAAGATAACATGCGAGGCTTTCTATTTCATCTCCTTTGGCAGTATTGGCCATACCTAAGTAAACAAGTGCGTGCGCGATACCATTTGTAAAACCCACACTACGGCTTTGAGCCAATGCATTTTTTAGTATTGCTATACTGCTGTCGCCGCCTGTGTTTTGTAAAGAATAGGCATTTCTTATTGTGATTAGAATGTCCGTGGTGTCGGGTATGGAAATAGCGGGCGCCTTGATCTCATTATTGCTTTGTGCAATAGCAGATGTTACCCATGTAAAACAAAGGAAGATATATGGTAACACTGCTTTCATGTATGCATTGGTAATAACAGAAGATATATGAATGTGGTATGCATAAAACAAATGTAGGTGCAATTATAGTGTTATTACATTGCATTTAATAATATGAGTATTTATACTCCCCAACACGGTTTTCTGCGCTACCGTCTTTATTAGCAAGTACTTATTACTCACCACTAAAATAATACAAATGAACTCAGACCTGGCTTTTATAGACTTACTCACTAATTGTATCACCGACAATATGATATTGACGACCGGGAAAAATCCCAACATATACAATGATTTTACGCGCTTGTGATCAATGAGCCAACACCTTTTTACAACTAACGATTAATTTAATTTCAAAAAAAAACAAAATGAAAACACAATTATTACGACCGTTTATTTTAAGAATTGCCTTGGCCGCAACCGGGCTTTTTATCTCAGCCAATGTACATGCGCAATGGACTGCAGTAGGTTCTACCGGCTTTGACGCATTTGGCAATCTTGGTGAGCATGTTTTTTTTGATGCATCGAATACAGCATATGTCTCTTATGCAAATCCTCATGGGCAGGTGAAGAAATATACTGGTACAGGCTGGGTACCCGTTGGTGGCACAGATATAACAACAACCACCGCCTCCGATTCATGGTCCGCGATAGGCCCTGACGGGAAGATCTATTTTTCTTATGCAGATGGTACAGACTCGTCACAAGCTGCGGTACTCATGTACGATGGGTCTTCCTGGTCATCAATAGGTAGCAATCTTTCTATAGGAGCGGCCACTAACACAAATATCGTTATTTCACCGGCAGGTATTCCATACATTAGTTTTATAGACCACGCTACATCGCCGTCCAAGCTTTTTGTAAAAAAATATAACGGCGCTGCATGGGTAATTGTTGGTGGAATGGCAATAGATACTACAAATATTACTTACCCAAGCCTTGCTATCGATAACAATGATTCTGTGTACATCGCTTACTGTGATGAGCAGAACACGCAAAAAATTATTGCCAAAAAATTTAATGGTATGGTTTGGATAATGCTTGATACTGCGTTTTCTGCAGTACCTGTTGGTGATAATGCATATATTTCACTCGCAATCGATCACAGTAATATCCCTTACATATCTTATCTAAGCGATAGTACACATAACAGTGTTTCTGTTTCTAAATACAATGGCACCCATTTTACCACACTGGGTAGTGTTGGCTTTAGCCCTGAAGGTTCAGATTTTTCATCACTTGCTATTGACCATAGCAACGTACCCTATGTGGTATTTGGCGATAACTCGATAGAGGGTAAAGCGTCTGTAATGAAATATACAGATACGGGTTGGGCATATGTAGGCGTATCAGGTTTTTCTCCGGCATCAGCAATTTTTACAACTATTGCAATAGACGGTAATAATAATCTTTACACCTCGTTCTTAGATGGCAGCGATGGAGGCACAACGGTGATGGAATACACGGTATGTACACCTCCATCTGCTGCCGTTGCTACATCGTCCGATACATCCATCTGCAGGGGTACCATCGCAAGCTTAACGGCTATAGGCGATCTGCACGACGCGGCTAACTGGTATTGGTATACTGGTTCATGTACAGGTACTTTAGTAGATACAGGTGCTACAATAAATGTAACGCCGGGCGATACCACAACTTATTATGTGCATGGGTATGGCGGATGCGTATTGTCGAGTACGTGCACATCTGTAACGATCAATGTAGATACCATTGCTACTCCCGTAATAAGTTTAGCGGGCCATGTGCTTACTTCCAGTGCGGTTTCCGGCAACCAATGGTATAAAGACGACATCGCTATACCAGGCGCAACAGGTCAGACAGATTCTGCGATAACTACCGGCTGGTATACAGTAATGGTGACAAACAGCAATGGTTGTTCTGCTACTGCAGACTCTGTCTTCATCGACGTAACTGAAGGAGTTGCGATCATAGGCAGCAATTCCGGTATGAGTGTATATCCATCACCAACCACAGATATAGTGAACGTTGATTTTACAAATACAAAACATCTGACTGCCGCTAATCTTTATATAACAGACAATGTAGGACGGGTGGTATTTATCCAAAGCAATCTGCAACAGAAGAATAAGATATCCGTCAAAGATCTGTCTCCGGGTATCTATTTTATCGTTCTAAAAACTCCCGACGGGAAACAAACAATGCAAATAGTAAAACAATAGTATAAATCCCGGTATATAGTATATCGGGATTTATTCAAAAAATTAAAAAAACGAAAAAGATGAAACTTAAAATTCTTACCATAGCCATTGCCCTGATCGCCTGCATTACTGCTTTAGACAGCCAAGCTTCAATGATCAAAATTGATCCACCAACTGTGTCTGAAGATACCGATGCCCATACCATGCTGCACGCAGACTCAACTACCATTTATTTTGATGCCGTTGGAAATAAGATCGACACCAAAAAATTTGCAGAAAGCATGAAGAGCGGTAAGTTCACTATTTTACCGGATATTAAAGACGGTAAAGTTGTTAGTATAAAATTAAAAGCCTCTGAACAAAAAGTGGCAATGGGCTCTCCCGCACCCCGGGTTTCAGGTACCGATCTAAATGGACATACAATTGATCTAAAGGCACTAAGGGGCAAAACAGTAATCCTGAATTTCTGGTTTACCAGTTGTGTCCCTTGTATGGCTGAAATGCCGGAACTAAATGACTTGACAGCTAAATATAAAAATGACAGCAGCATTGTATTTGTCGCAATAACTTACAATTCACCAGAGCAGGTAAAGGCTTTCCTTAAGCATAAAGATTTTAAATTCAATATCCTGGCCGATCGCTCCGATATTATTGAGCAGTATGGCATTGTCGGGTATCCTACCAGCATAGTGATCGACCAATCAGGAAATATTACCTTTTTATTGACCACCTACGATGGGACCAATGTTGCCCAACTTGACGGCGTGATTAATGCATTGAAAAAAATATAAATACTGAAATGTTTGGAGCTATGCCACCTCAGACTTTGCTTGTAAACAAATGTATTCTACGATAACGGTACTAGTCACCTACAATATATTTTCTGCCAAACTTTAGGTTTACGGCTGGTAGTCTGTAATTTGATGTTTGTCACCTTATATTAAGTCTGTCTCATTAAACGTATTGCCGCCATCTGTAAAATCACGAAGATAGCTAACGATAATAGAAACGGTGGTATGTAGAAAAAACGAAAGGAGAGATAGGCCTCTGCCAGGCAGCTTGCCGAAATGATTCGAATCATGGCGCTCACAGGGCGTGGGGTAAGACGGGAAATGTTCGACAAAAACCAGAGGATAATTGTCAATGTGAGTAGAAGAACAGCAATGTAGAGTCCCCATCCAAAATAAAGGTTCCAATAGCTTGAGCGTTCTCCCACAAATATAAGGTCAACTGATTTCATCGAAGCAACAAGCTGCTTTTCCCGGAAGTTCTGGTCCTTGGTCCATGGGTATCCAGAGATATGTCCGATTGTTAAAACAACAAATAAGATCGAGCTGAGGCGGATCAATACCACTGGAGAAAGAAGAAAATCCAGCAGTTGTTTATTATTATTTTTCTTTTCTGATGTCAAAGAAGATGAGTTATCGGAAATTATTTTAGTCATGATTTTTACTTTGAGTAATTATTTATCACATTAAGAACGTTTCAACAATTTGGTATTTTCAACTACTTCTTCTATATAATCCTTCGACCATTCAAACCGGATAATTCAGCTCTGAGTTTTCCGGCAAAAACAGCCAATGTTAAAATGGATCTTATCGAGTTCTGATTGATCCCTTCATCAACTAACTCCTTAGTTAGCTTCTTTGCATGTATCTATACGCCGTTGCAAGAAATTACGTTCCATAGGATTACGTGCCAACGAGAGCGCTGTGGAGAGGTGTGCCTTTGCAACTGAGTAATTTCCTCGACGGAGTTCAAGTTCACCAAGCGTAGCCGGATAAAATGGGTAAGAAGAAAGGCGATGAAGATCATGAATGACCTGTATCTCCTGCAATCCCCGTTCCGGGCCATCCAGTTGTGCAATAGCAATCGCACGGTTAAGTGCAATGACCGGAGAAGGATGGATAACCATAAGCATATCATAAAGCGATACTATCTGTTTCCAATCGGTATCTTCGCTTCTTTCGGTACTGGTATGCATCGAAGCAATAGCTGCTTCAATATGATATTTTGTCAGCTCGGTACCGGAGGCTGAAAGATCAAGAAGTGCTTGTCCTTCTGCTATGAGTTTATGATTCCATAAAGACCGGTCCTGTTCAAAAAACGAAACAAGATTATCAGAACCATCTAAACGAGTTGGCATTCGGGCTGCGTTGAGGTACATCAACGCAGCAAGTGCATATGATTGGGGGGTTACTAAAGTAGCTCGTTCGATGAGTAGGTTTATAAGCAACATGGCTTCCTGACAAAGCTCCATGTGTACTGCCACCTGTGGAGAGGATCCATGATACCCTTCGTTGAAAAGCAGATATAATGCTTGTAGAACGGAGGAAAGCCTGGAGGGAAAATCCGCATCGGCAAGATCAAAAAGCTTCTTGGATTCCGACAATATTTTCTTTGCCCTAGCGATGCGTTTTTCAATAGCCGCATGACTGCTTACGAAGGCATGTGCAACCTCCTTTATACTGAACCCACATAATATGTGTAGTATAAGCGCAATTTGAGCCTCTTCAGAGAGATCAGGATGGCAACAGGAAAACATCATACGTAGCTGGGAATCGTTTATTGCATACGTACTAAATGCCTCCTCTACCGTGGGAACAAGCGTCCATTCCGATTCAAGAAACCGTGTTAGTTCTGGCTCAGACACCTTGGCCATATGTTCCCGGCGCAGGATATCCAGAGCTCGGTTCTTGGCAGTCGTCATCAGCCATGCAGAAGGGTTTTTCGGCAGACCGCGTAATTTCCATATTTCCATAGCACGGCAGAAGGCGTCTTGGGTGACGTCTTCTGCCAATGCGATATTACGGACTCCGAAAAGTCGGGTAAGCGTGGCAACAATTCTACCGAATTCATGCCGAAAAAAATGTCCTTCAATATCCATCGTCTTATTATTATAGTTGTCCCATTGGCCGTACCTCTACAGAGCCACCATCCTCGAAAATTGGACATCCCAGAGACAACGCCACAGCTTGTTCTATATCCTTAGCCATAATAATACTATAACCTCCCACCACATCCTTTGCTTCGGCATAGGGGCCATCGATCACCTGCTTTTTTTTGCCTTTCACTACCTTACCACTTGGCTGCAGGGGCTCTCCAAGCGATTTCACATATCCTTTGTCACTGAGATCCTTAAGCCAGGTCATCCATTTGGCCGTTTTCTTCTGCATTTCCTCAGGAGATGCAGGCAGTTCGTAACCTCGATAGAAATATACAAATTCAGTCATCGTAGTTTTCTTTATGTTGATGTTCATATTATATAATTTTTTGCCAGCAGATACTAATTGTCCAGGGCTCCCATCGTCAGATTGAGGGTCGTTCCCATCATCCCTGTTGCCTTATCTGAAGCCACAAAGACGGCTACATTGGCCATCTCTTCGAGTCTCAGGAAGCGTTTAGGATGGTTCATACCCGCAAGATAACCGCCGAACTGTTCCCAGGTTACGTCCGATGTCTTGGCCCTGCTTTCAAATATTTCCCGTATTGTCTCTGTCTCCGGCATGCCGTGTGGCTGCAGACCGATCACCCGGATGCCCTGAGGTGCTAGTTCAAGCGACAGGTAACGGGTAAGCGCCTCCTTGGCCGCTTGTGACGGACCATAACCTCCGTTTGGCGTGCCTATTTTTGCGGGAGGCGCAGTAATGGTCATGATCACCCCGGATTTATTTGGAAGCATGCGTCTTGCAGCTAAACGCGCAGTCAGAAAATATGATGTAGTATAGCTCGTGATCGGCATGGAGAATTGTTTAAGATCCATATCGACCAGCGATCCCCCCAAATACTTGGCTGGCGAGTTCCCCATCGCATTGAACGAAATATCAATACGACCTGCTTTAGCCATTACAGACTGCAAATGCGTATCTATAGCCTGTTCATCAAGGGCATTAACTTCTGCTGCCTCGGCAATGCCACCGGCAGACACGATGTCCTTGGCAACCGCTTCCACAGGCGCCAAACGGTGCCCGGTAAGAAAAACTTTGGCTCCTTCGCGTGCGAAAGCACGTGCAACAGCGCCGCCGATTCCGCCGCCTGCCCCGTAGATTACTGCCACTTTGTTTTTCAATTCATTCATAATTTTGCTTTTTAAAATGTTGAGAAATTACAGGCGAATCATTCACGCTGCATAACTAAGACGTTTGGGGTTAACGTTTTCAGACATTTTTCAGGCATTTTATTTCTTGATTAAGAAAGGAGTAACTGTTTCACAACCCTTGACTTGGCAGATCATGCAATTGAGATGGATGGCCTATGCTGTTCTCTGTATTCACTGTACAACGTTTATAGCGTACTGCATACTCCCCTACCGTTTCCACTTATCCTTTGCTTTCTTTCGCTGGGTAAGGCGGGCAATGTATTGCTGTGCAGAGCGGCGAAACATAAAGGTGCGCGCAAACAATGTAATGAAAGCAAATAAAGGACTGAGAAAAGTAACGCCTATGGCAAATGCCGCATTGCCCATAGCCAGGTTACAACCAACACGATATTCCCTTATCACAGTTACGGTAATTGTACTTTTAAGCAGCTCTTTATTATGAGTGGCATGGTCCCATATCGCATTCTGAAAATAAGTAATTATCAATATGTTTATGCTGTACATCAGCATGGCGGGCTTATTAAAAAAATCATTGCTCGTAAGTGAACTCGTAAATGGCAACAGTACAATAAAGAGCAGCCAGCAAATGTTATAGACCAGCAACCTGGAATCAATGGCCTTTATATACACAAAGAATCGGTGGTGGTTGACCCAGAAAACGGCTATGATGATAAACGAAAGAAAGAACGCGGCAAACTGGTGCCATGCGTTGCCTATATCTGCAAATGTAAGGTGAGGGCCTGCCGGCACAACCTTTAATTCTAACGCCAATAGAGTAATGGCAATAGCGATAACAGCATCGCTGAAAAATACAAGGCGCTCCAGTTCAAGATTTTTCTCATGTTGAGTGGGCTCCATATTCAGTCTGTTTAGAGTAATGCAGATAACTCCTGCTCTGTTGATGCGCCTTTATCCTTTGCATACCAGAGGTGTAGCTCGCGTTCTATCTCTTCAAAGCTTATTCCTTTGTGATCTGCCTTCCAGTCCATCATCATTTTCTGTGCAAAAGCCGGCCGCGGACCCCAGTTGAATAGCTCATTGCCATCCTTGTCTGTGGATATAAGTTTGGGTATACTTCTCCCGCCATTGGTCAGGTATTTGTCCATAATGGAGAGGTTTTCATCGCGCATAATGATGCGCAGATCTATATTGCCACCGGATGCCTCCGCTATTTTTGCCATTACAGGTAACGACTGAGCTGCATCCCCACACCATCCTTCATTTATCAGCCACCATATCTGCGGCTGCGCCGTAGTTGCCTTTGCGATGGTTATATCTGATAGCGTAAATATCTTATCCCATTTCTGGTAACGCTGCAGGTTGAGCTTTGTGTAAAAAACAAATTCAGGTGGATTATTTGTACCCGTTGTTTTTCCTTCCGCCACTAATGTCTCCATAAGCTGCAAAAACTCAGCATAAGAATAGTATTTCTGTACTGATGCAAACAGATCCATAGCGCGATATTTATTCTTCTATAAAATTAAGGTCTTTACCAAATGTTTCCTCGGTCATAAATACAGCCACAGTGCTTACTATCATCACCAGGATACCCGTTATTGCAGCCGCATCTACATAGCTAAAGCGTGGCTGCAGCCCTTTAAACATCCACAAAAGTAGTGGCAGGGAGCCACGCACCATGTTAGGTACAGTTGTAGCTGCAGTAGCTCTTAGATTAGTGCCGAAATGCTCCGCCGCCATCGTAACGAAAAGCGCCCAGAAACCCGTCCCGAAACCCATCAGCATACATACAAGATACATGGTGGTCAGGTTACCATGCGACTGGCAGAAAAACAGGATAATACCCAGAACCGTAATTGCATAAAATATGTATAACGCTTTTTTCCTGCTTCGTAATTCATGACTAAGAAAGCCAATCAGCAGGTCACCGATAGAAATTGCTACATAGGCAAGCATCACAGCCTTACCGGGATCAACCTCACCGTGTATACCAAAACGCTCTCCGAATTCTTTTGAAAATGTAATGAGTATGCCTATCACATACCATGTAGGCAACCCTATCAATATTGCCAGAAGATATTTCTTTAATCTTTTGCCATTTGTGAGTAGCATAAGAATATTTCCTTTTTGAACTTTAGCGTGTGCGATGTCTTTATACATCCCCGACTCAAATACGCTTACACGTAATAACAATAGGCAGAGCCCAAGGCCACCACCAACGAAGTAACATATACGCCAGCTATCGAACGAATGGGCCACAAAATAAGCGGCGATAGCACCTGTAAGCCCCACCCCGGCCACTATGGATGTTGCCTTCCCTCTTTGTTCTTTTGGTATCAGTTCACTAACCAGGGTTATACCTGCACCTAGTTCTCCCGCAAGGCCTATACCGGCAATAAAACGTGCTATTGCATACTCATTTACAGTGTGTACAAATCCATTCGCAATATTAGCCAATGAATAAAGCACGATAGACCCGAACAGGACTTTCAGCCTGCCTTTCTTATCGCCCAAAATGCCCCATAAAAACCCTCCGATAAGTAATCCCAGCATTTGTATGCTGATGATAAACTTACCGTCAGTATCTACCAAGGCATCTGTAAGGCCAATATCCTTAAGGCTTTTTACCCTGATGATGCTGAACAATAGCAGGTCGTAAATATCTACGAAGTAGCCAAGCGCGGCTACTATAACGGGTATGCTCAGTAAGCCGATAACTTTTTTCTGATCCATTATTTAGTGGGTTGATCATCGCCGCCAACTGGCAATGCTTTGCTTTTGCCGAATATCAGCTTTATAAGTACAGGACCTGTTGTAATAATAATAAGGGCAATTACGATCTTATCGAGATTTGTACGTACCCATTGTATCTGGCCAAGCCAGTAACCGGCCAGTGTCATGCTTATTACCCATGCAAGGCACCCTAGGATACTGAAGCTTATAAACTTTTTAAAGTTCATCTTTACAATACCTGCTACTATAGGCGCAAAGGTGCGAACAATGGGAAGGAAACGTCCTAATATTATAGCTGCACCACCTCTTTTTTCATAAAAATCGTGGGCCTGAACGAGGTGCTTTCTTTTAAATATCCACGTATCGCGTTTCTCAAAAAGCAGATGGCCCGATTCCCTGCCAAACCAATAACCGACAATATTACCAACGATACCACCTACCGAGATAAGCGATATCCAATAAACCAGGTCAAGCGCAACATTAGCAAAGGGAGCAGGAGATTGAGAAATGATCATGCCTGTTATGAACAATAATGAATCACCGGGAAGAAAAAAGCCCGCGAATAACCCTGTTTCTGCAAAAATAATAAGCATCACTACGTATAACCCTCCGTGGCTGATGATCCACTGAGCATCCATTAAGCTTTTTACAAATTCAATAATTTGATGCATGATAAGTCCCTATTGTACGGGTAAAAATAAAAAAATAAAGTGATAAGCCAAGAGCAACCTTTAAGCTATTCGTTTTTCAGCGCCCCTTCCCACTTACATACTACAACAGTTGCAACGCTGTTACCTATAACATTCATTGCAGCCCTGCCCATATCTAGTATAGGGTCTATACCTAACAGTAATGCAAGCCCCGCTTCAGGAATATGGAACGTAGCCAGCGTACCTGCCACTACTACCAGTGCTATACGCGGCACACCGGCTACGCCCTTGCTGGTGAGCATAAGTACAAGCAGCATGCTCATTTGTGTGCCCAGATCCAGGTGCATACCATAAGCCTGTGCTATAAATAATGAGGCAAACGTCATATACATCATCGATCCTGCAAGATTGAAAGAGTAACCCAATGGTAATACAAAGCTTACTATCTTATCATTGCAGCCAAAACGCTCCAGCTCCACCATCAGCTTAGGGAAAGCGGCCTCGCTGCTATTGGTAGAGAATGCAAGCAACGTAGGCTCTTTTATATGCTGTAGCAGTGTAAATACTTTACGCCTGATAACAAGAAACGTAACAAATAAAAGTATCGCAAGTAATATCAGTAGCCCAATATAAAACTCACCAATATAGACGGAATAAGTTTCCAGCACCCCTACCCCTTGCTTGGCTATAACGGCGGTCATAGCGCCAAAAACCGCTACTGGCGCAAACTGCATTACATAGCTGGTCATTTTAAGTATCACATGCGCTATTGCATCTAATGCTTTAATAACCACAGCCCCCAAATCGCCAATGGCTGCCGTAGCCACACCAAAGAACAATGCGAATATCACAACCTGCAATATCTCGTTCTTCGCCATAGCGTCTATAATGCTCGTCGGGAATACATGATAAATAAAATCGCGAAGGGTCAACGAAGTTTGTGCAGCATCTGTAGCCGCTACTTCCGGCAATGGCAGGTGCATTGCTACACCCGGGTGAAAAAAGTTGACGAGCACCATACCCAGAAATAAACTAACAAAAGAAGAAGCTATGAACCACAACATGGCCCTGCCGCCTATCCTGCCAACCGTTTTCGCGCTACCCTGCTTCGCTACCCCTACTACCAGTGTGGTAAATACAAGTGGCGCAATAAGCATCTTTATCAACCGGATAAAAATATCGGCCAGGATAGAGAACGGTTCCAGCTTTTTATCCTGCGCGGCAATAGCTTTGGTCTGGGCAGCCACCCAGTTGTTCTTCTGCACCAGCAATTCTTTATAAGAGATACTTGTGGTGTCCGATACCATTTTTAGCTTTTGGCGCAGCGCATCGATATTGGTGCGTGCTACAGCAGCCTTTGCTATATCGTTTTGTATGTAGGTATAATTAAGCACAAAGCCCAAACCAATACCGGCTACAAGTGCTATGAGTATATAAAGAGTAAGCCGACTGTTTTTGCCGGACGAAGATTTTTCCATTCAGCGCAAAATAATGTTTGTTGCGGATTTAATCACCTGTTTCTTTCAGCAAGTTCAATAATTCAATGCGCTCTGTATCGAAGCGTTGCCCTGCAATCCACCGGTGTGTATGCACAATATGTGCGCGTCAGCCGGAAAGACATTTTTTTGCAGCATTTGCTGCACGCCATACATCATCTTGCCTGTATAGATAATATCGAGCGGTATTTTATTTTGTGCATAAAACTCATTCATAAAAGCAATGAGTTCTTTATTCCACTTTCCAAATCCGCCAAAGTGCCACTCATCATGCAGTTCCCAGTTATGATTTCTGTCTGTTTGCAGATGCTCACCTATATAGTTTGTAAGATATGCCCCCTCCTTCATGGGCACAAAGCCTATCAACTGCTGCGCCTGTGCCGTCTTGTTCCTCAACCCTATGAATGTAGTACCCGTACCTACCGATACCGCGATATGTGTATAGCTGTCTTTAATAAACCTGTTTATTAGTCCCGCACCCTTTCTTCCCCACTCGTTCGCGCCACCCTCCGGTATAATGTAAAGATTATCAAACTGTGAGGTAAGTTTTTTAAGCCACCTTGTTTCCTGTTTGTCCTTATACTCTTCCTTCGAGATGAATACAAGCTCCATTCCCGCGTCTTTGCAGGCCTGCAGCGTTGGTGTAAGTTCCTTATAGGTTCCACGTACTATGCCCACGCTCTTCAGCCCGCTTTCCGTGGCCATCGCCGCGGTAGCTATAAGATGATTTGAAAATCCTCCGCCAAAGGTTACGATGGTCTTATAATTATTATCCAATGCGTAGCGGATATTCAGCTTTAGCTTGTACCATTTGTTACCCGATATTACAGGGTCTAAAAGATCGAGGCGCAGCATATCAATACCCGCGACCTTACCGTCGTACCAGTTTTTATTGAGGAGCTGTATGATTACCTTATGCTCATCCATTGTAACCGTATTCGCGCAGATAGTTATCGTTGTCGCGCCACTTAGGCCGCACTTTCACAAACAGTTCCAGGTGCACTTTCTTTTGCAGAAATTCTTCTATTACCTTTCTCGAGTTGATGCCAAGCTGCTTTATCATACTGCCGCCCCTGCCCAGTAATATCATTTTCTGTGTTTCACGGCTCACAATAATGTCGGCTTTTATTACATTCAGCGTGGTCTTTTCTTCAAATGCCTGTATGATCACCGCTGCGTGGTAAGGTATCTCTTCTTCATACAAATTATATATCTGCTCGCGTATCATCTCGCTTACAAAAAAGCGTTCCGATCTGTCAGATATACTATCATCCGGGTAGAATGCCGGCGCCACTGGCAGGTTCTCCAGTATCAGCGGCATTATCTTATCGGTATTTGCTTCCTTCCGTGCCGATATAGCCAGCACCACCCAGTTAGGGTAATGCTCTTTAAAAAGCTTCACCTGCACATCTATCTGTTTCTTATCTTTTAGAATGTCGATCTTATTGAGTAATAGTATCGCAGGCACTTTTAGTTTCAACCGGTCGCTGATTATCTTAAACTCCTCTATCGGTGTATTAATGTCATGCATCAGTATCGCCACATCTGCATCCTCGAGCGCGCTCTTCACGTGCGACATCATTTTTTCGTGCAGTTTATACTTCGGCTCTATAATCCCCGGCGTATCAGAGAACACTACCTGGTAAGTAGGCTCGCTGAGTATGCCTAGTATACGGTGGCGTGTAGTCTGTACCTTGGGCGATGTTATTACAAGCCGCTCACCCAGTAAAAGGTTCAGCAGTGTGGATTTACCCGCATTGGGGGCACCAAATATGTTTACAAAACCTGATTTAAAATTGTCTGGCATGGAACGTAAAAATACTATTCTGAATGGCAATAATAAGCCGTTCTGAAAATTAAAAATCTTTTAGTTTGTTTGGTAACCCCACAACCCCTATCTTTGCACTCCCAACAGCGCGAGGTAGAGCAGCGGTAGCTCGTCGGGCTCATAACCCGAAGGTCATAGGTTCGATCCCTGTCCTCGCTACATCCGCAAAAAGCCAGTCAGAAATGATTGGCTTTTTGTATTTTGTTATTTCTAAACTCACACTAAATGAGAGACTTTGATTTCGCAAATTTTTACAAAAATATTCAGGATGATTTACTAGAAGCCCGAAAACTTGTAGGGTCTATTGCAGCGGTTGAATTAAATGAAATGTATTACGGAGGAGGTGAAGATGTATATGACGAAGAAAAGGAGTTTAATAAAGAACGGCTTATAGATATTCTTAATTCTATTTTCCTTAAAATTCACTTTGCGTATGAATATATTGGTTTACCTAGGATGAGCGATAAACTTTCCGCCGAACTATCCAAATACGAAAACAAGTTTAGTGAATTGGAATATATATCATACGTAGATGTATTGTATTCTCCTGTCGAGTCTATCTTAAGAAAGCATATAGATGCAATGACAGCGCACGTTGAAATAGAAAAAAACGACAAAAATGAGGGAATAGAAGCAAAGCTTCTATTAGAACAAATATTACGTGGAATTCCTAAAATGCTTTCTGACAGGGAAATAGAACCAACAAACGAAGCAGTTGTTCGGAAAGAGGTTTATCAAACATTAATTCATGTATTTCCGGACACCATAAAAGAAATACCAATTGCAAAAGTTTCAAAGACATATAAACCAGACATAGGAATCAAAAGTTTGAAAAGCGCTGTGGAATACAAATTTGTAGATTCTGCTGAAGAAGCTAAAACTGTAATAGGTGGCGTGTTTGAAGATATCCAAGGTTATGCTGGATCTGAAGATTGGAAAACTTTTTATGCTGTCATTTACATGACTGACAATTATCTAACAATTGATCAAGTCCATGCAGAATTCAAATTATCGGAAGTCCCTCATAATTGGAAGCCAATAGTAATATTCGGAAAAGGTAAACGGAAAAAGAATTTACGAGTCGCTAAAGATGTCCCATTTAAATAAACAGCACAAACAAAGCGTTTATGACCGATCAAGAAATTAAAACTGACCTTGATGAAGTAGTTGGAATAGCTAAGATTGCTTTCTCCTCCTTTTTGGTGTTAGAATACTTGCATCAAACCATCTTTGGCATGGAGGGTGAAATCATCGACAATAACGCCTTTCTTCGCACCTCGATTTTTGCCTATTGGCGTTTAACTGTTCTGGAACTGACAAAGCCCCCACTCGTCCTCGTTTATAACGAGGATGCTACGGCATGGCGTTTGCAACGCCAGTCTCATTCAAGGCAACTGCAAGAAAAAGGCACCCCTGTTTCTCATACACAACAATACTATATTTGAATATGAATACGTCTGGTATTATGCAACTTAAAATCATTGAAACTGACCGGCTTCAACTGATACTGCTTACTCCGACCGATATAGCATACATTTTTGCCAATTACTCAATAGAAGATGTGCAAAAATTGTTTGGGTTTAAAACTCATGCAGAGTATATGGAGGAAAAATATAAATCAGATAACGGATACACTACCTTCCGGACTAAACTTATTAAATTCCTTCTGGTCGAAAAATCAACTGGTACTACCATTGGTACCTGTTCATTGCACAATTGGTATCCGGCTGATAGCCGATCTGAAATTGGTTACAAATTGTATCGGGAAGAACACAGAAAAAAAGGGTACATGTCTGAGGCTGTGGCAAGGATAATTTTCTATGGATTTGAAGAATTGAATCTGAACAGAATAGAAGCCTGGGCTGCAGTTGATAATCTCCCATCTCTGCGGCTATTGGAAAGAAACAATTTTATATCTGAAGGGCTTCTGCAACAAAGATTAGTTGTTGATGGTAAGTTCACTGACACATTTATGTTCGCATTACTCAGAGGAAATTATCGTCAATAACGTTTTGCTTCGTTAAATATCTATAATTTACCCCTTCCCTGTTTATCTGTATATAATGGGGATGTCACGGTACGGTATTTACGAAAGCGTTTCTATCTTACCTTTAGTAGTCTAAAAAATAATTTCTATGAATACAGAGAAAGCCATACTTGCAGGCGGTTGCTTTTGGGGAGTAGAAGAGCTGATAAGAAATCAGCCCGGTGTCATTTCAACCGTTGTAGGATATACCGGCGGTGATGTACCCAACGCCACATATCGAAACCACGGCACACATGCCGAGGGTATAGAAGTAACGTTCGACCCAACAATAATATCGTATCGCAAGTTGCTGGAATATTTCTTCCAGATACACGACCCTACCACGAAGAACAGGCAAGGCAATGATGTAGGTACGTCTTACCGCTCGGCCATCTTCTACAACAACGATACCCAGCGCGATACCGCCAAAGCCCTGATAGCTGAAATGGAAGCATCACACAAATGGCCCGGTAAAATAATAACGGAAGTAGTACCAGCTACCGACTTCTGGAATGCTGAAGAAGAGCATCAGAATTACTTACAAAAACATCCGTACGGCTACACTTGTCATTTCGAACGGCCTAGCTGGACGCTGTAAACTTTGCACGCCTATTATTTAGATCATGCACCATCAAGAATTCACGCCTCCTGAAGAACTTCAAGATACCATAAAGTGTTTTTGGTACAACAGAATGGATTTCGGAGAACAGGAATCAATTTTCGAGGTGCAACCTGATGGCTATGCTGAAATTATTTTTCATTTCGGGAGTGGCTGCAGCATTTCTTACAATGGAGGCTTGCAGCCATTGCCATCACCGTTTATGATGGGCTTGCTCGGTCAGCCAGTTATTTTTAGCACGAAGAACATTTTTGAGATCATTGCTATCAGGTGCTTTCCCTGGACCGTGTTCGATCTCCTCGGGCTACCGTCCGGTAAGGGCGGAGTGCGCATATTTGAGCATCCCATTGCTCAACTTCAATCTACTTTAGCCGAGTATATCAAAGCCGGCAATATAGAGGGAGCTATAGCCCATGTAAAACAATATTTCTTCAACGCACGGTCGCATGTCGCTACCGATAGTATGCTATTCAAGGCGGGAGTTGCCATGAGAGAAGCCAATGGCACTATGCCTGTAAGCGAGGTGGCCACAGCGGCGCATGCCACGGTTCGTACATTACAAAGGAACTTCAAGCGGTCTTCCGGCCATACCGTCAAAGATGTATCCGCATTGATACGCTTTGAGCAGGTACGAAATCAACTGTGGCATCACCCCAAGTCCAACCTTGCCGGTTTAGCACTCGAGCTGGGTTATACCGATCAATCCCACCTGAGCAGGGAATTCAAGCGTTACAGTGGTGCTACACCCGCAGCATTCGCGCGAAAAGCAAAAAAAGATCAACTGGCACTATCATCAATAGATCTGACCATTATTAACGGAATCGGTCACAAAACCAGACACAAGTAGAGTGTCCTTTAAATTATATTTGTCGTGTATAACCATTAAATTATGACCGAGCTAGAGCAATATATTCGTTCTTATTTTGGCGTTGCCAAAGAGGACATGTCAAAGATCGCCTCTCTTTTTAAACCTACCCTGCTCCGGAAAGGTGATTATTATCTAAAGGCAGGGAGCGCTTGCAATAAGCTTAGTTTCATTCAGTCCGGCTTTCTGAGAGTGTATGTATCGCTGGAAGATAAGGAGGTAACCCAATGGATAGGCACGAAAGGATATTTTATGACCGACCTGGCCAGCCTTACCTTCAATGTCCCTTCGCGCTGGAATATACAAGCACTCGCCGATACCGAACTGCACACAATTCATAGAGAAGATTATAACAAAATTGCAGAGCTGGTACCTGCATGGCCCGAGATGGAAAAACGCTTCATTGTTACGTGTTTCACCATTATGGAGAACCGGATATTTGCGCACTTATCTATGTCTGCAGAAGAACGCTATGCCCTTTTTTTTCAAGAGAATATGGAATTATTTAATCAGGTACCGCTGCAGTACATTGCCTCTATGCTTGGCATGACACCTGAAACATTCAGCCGCATCAGAAAGAAAAAACTGGCATAACTTTTCTTGATTTTTATCAAGTAGAGGTATCTGCTCTATAACTATTTTTGTGTTGTACAAAACAAAAACATACACCAATGTTTATCGGGCACTTCGGGTTATCATTTGCAGCTAAAAAGGTTGCTCCACGGGTTTCATTAGCCACTCTTTTTATCGCTACTCAATTTGTTGATATCCTTTGGCCATTCCTGCTCATATTTCATGTTGAGAAAGTAGCTATAGTACCGGACTATACAAAAACAAATGTGTTAGAATTTCTGTACTACCCTTATACACACAGTTTGTTCATGGGCGTGGTATGGGGTATTGTTTTAGGGGGCATCTACTGGCTGGTTAAACGTGATAAGCGAGGAGCTCTTGTAGTGGGCCTTTGTGTACTGAGCCATTGGTTTCTCGATCTTATTGTGCACACAGCCGACCTGCCTTTAACACCTTTCAGCGATTATAAAGTGGGGTTTGGTTTGTGGAACCATGTAGTGGTCACACTGGTTCTTGAAGCAATAATATTCCTGGCCGGTGTACTTATCTACGCCACCTGCACTAAAGCCAAAAATAAGATCGGCAAGTGGGGTCTGTGGATATTTGTTATTTTGTTGTTGGCATTTCAAATCTTCAACACGTATGGTCCTCCACCATCAGATTCCATTATGACGCTATTTGTTTCCGTAGTGATCCTGATGGTAGTTCTTATTTCTCTTTCGTATTGGATAGATCGAAACCGGGAGGTCGTTTATAAACAAGAATGATTATAAGCCGGACAGATTTTGTCGCGTTTGTACAAGCCTGGTACTAAAGCATTCCTGAATTTTGTGTTTCAATAATGCTATATGAACGCTACACCTGAAAACAAAAATTCCATACAAGATCATGCTATTTACGATGTAATTATTTCCGGCGCAGGACCAGTAGGTCTCTTCCTTGCCTGCGAACTGGCTCTGGCGAAATGTTCAGTGCTTATACTCGAAAAGGTGGAAGATCCGCACTCACCATTAAAGCAGCTTCCTTTCGGCATACGGGGTCTCTCCTCGCCTACCATCGAAGCGCTTTATCGTCGTGGGCTACTGCGAGAACTTGAGATACATAAAAATCTTAAAAACCCGCACAAAACCTCAGCTCCCACACAAGGGCCACGCCGCCAGGTAGGACATTTCGCCGGTATCCCATTTCACGAAGGCGATATAGATACAACGCAATGGGAGTATCGCCTGCCCGGCACTACTCCTACTAGTTTAATATCTGAGATACAGGAGCTGGAAACAACATTTACACGTCGGGCCGAAACCTTCGGCGTTGATATCAGGCGTGGCCAAGGCATCACTGGCTTTCAGCAGACCACTGAAAGCGTTACCGTTCAGTCTGGCGACCAAACCTTTCAAAGTAAATGGCTCGTGGGTTGCGATGGGGCTCGCAGTGTGGTCCGCAAAGCGGGCGGTTTTGAATTTGCAGGTACCGAGCCTGAATTTACCGGCTATTCTACCCTGGTCGATATTGCTGACCCCGAAAAACTCAAGCCCGGCCGCAACATGACAGCCACAGGTATGTACCTTCAATCACAACCGGGCTACCTGATGATACAGGATTTTGATGGCGGGGCATTTCATCGTTCAGAAGAGCCCATAACGCTTAGACATGTGCAGGAAGTACTACGCCGCATTTCGAATACTGACGTTACTATCAATTCCTTACATATCGCCACCACCTGGACAGACCGTGCACGCCAGGCCACAACCTACCTCAATGGACGTGTACTTTTGGCCGGCGACGCTGCACATATCCACGCTCCTTTGGGTGGCCAGGGGCTTAACCTTGGATTAGGTGATGCCATGAACCTCGGCTGGAAGCTTGCTGCAACTATTCACAATAAAGCGCCGGAAGGCTTGCTGGACAGCTACTATACCGAACGACATCCTATCGGTGCTCAGGTGCTCGATTGGTCACGCGCCCAGGTTGCTATAATGAAACCCGGCCCTACCGCCCGTGCGCTGAACGCAATTATCCGCGACCTAATTAATACGCGCGATGGTGCCACCTACTTTGCAGGAAGGGTGTGGGGCATTAATACACACTATGATCTCGGTGGCCACCACCCTCTTGTCGGCCACAGTGTTCCCAACTTTGAGTTCGAAGACGGCGCAACGATTGGCGAGCTAATGCACGACGGCCGGGGAATATTGCTTGACTTCAACAGGAACACTTCACTTAGAACTTTGGGAAGCGAATTCGGCGATCAAATAAAGTATGTATCAGGTCACGCAAAAGACCAGTTAGGCTTAAGTAGCGTACTGATACGTCCAGATGGTATTATCGCCTGGGCTGCTGACAATGATTCGGATTACAGCGAGCTTCAAAAGGCAACGGCTCGTTGGTTCGTTGAAAATTCAAGAGCATTAAAATAGCACATAAATTACTTACCCGGCATCATCCATTTTGCTCAGTATTTGATGATCAACATAGAAGGTGCCAAAAGGAATAATACAAGCGATCAGCACTTTCCATGTGGTAATTTTAAACTTCCAGTGTCGCTCTACTCCTACGCTCATCGTATTTATTACAAACAGCAGAAACAACGCTCCATGAATGGGCCCCAATGTTTTCACCATAGCAGGGTTATGCTGAAAATATTTGAGCGGCATAGCTATAAATACAAGTGCAAGCAGGGATATTCCTTCCAGGTAGGCGATGATGCGCAGGCGGCCAATGTTTGTTCTAAATAGATTTTTCATGTTTATTTATTAAAATGATCTTAAATAAGCCCGTTGAGCTAAAGGTGAAAACGGCCATGGAATAGCAATTAATATCAAAGCCAGTGCTATGCCGAACCAGATTAGCATTGTTTTAAATTTATTTCGGTCAGTCAACTGTCGCTTTGCTTTTGCTGAACCAATAGTGATAACGATGATAGCAATGAACATCATACAGATATGTATGATCCCAAAGAACACAGAATCATTTATCTTATCAGCACTTGCCGAACCATTAAACAATGATTTTACCGCGTAGCTCTGAGCATAAATATATATCCCCACCATTAGCTGGATATGCGCTACTGTAGCCGTCCAATGTCTTACTGAATTATCAGCCTTGCCAAACGGAAGCTTATAAACATAACCACGGTATCCACGGTATATAGAAATTAATAAGCCCGTCAGTACAAACCAGCGGATAATAGAATGAAGAGAAAGAAGTATAGTACACATATTAAATCTCAATACAAAACATACCACTTAGTATGTTTTTAGATCAAAAAAAAATCATTCAAGTCCATTAAGGTAATTTTTAAGCTCCTGCAGATACGTACGATAGCAACCAGCGCCTAAAAGCTTACCCATATTGCGTATGCCACTGTATCCTGCAACAATAAAACAAGCTACTTGCTTAGCGTCCACTTCATCGCGAATAGTACCTGCAGCTATAGCATTATTAAGGCTTTTCTCCATAGAATTTTGCCATTCCTTCATAAGTTGTCCAAGAGCTTTATGAAAAGCACTATTGAGCGGTGCCATTTCTTCAATGAGGTTAACGGCCGGGCAGCCGTATTTCACTTCAAAAAAAGGTGCCTTCGTTAACAGGCTGGTCATCATTAAATAAATTTCTTTCACCGGATCGCCCGAATTGATAAGTGGCTTTATCATCACATCATACATACCGGGGTACATGATCTCTTTTATCATCGCAAGCCCCATCTCTTCCTTGTTTTTAAAATGGTAAAAGAAGGCACCCTTGGTCACAGGGCTATCAACGAGGATATCGTCTATACTGGTTGCCTGATATCCATTCCGGTATATTAGCCCAAATGCTTTTTGTAAGATGCCCAATCGGGTGATTGTTGCTTTGGTCATTAAAATACTAGTTAGTATGTTTTATGCAAACATACTAACTAGTATCTAATTTTCAATAAAAAAATTATAGCGTTGTAGTAGTTGAGCTAAGCATTATTTCCCAGGTAGATTTTTAAATTACTCCCAATGATTTGTTTCCAGCCATCTTCAAATCTATGCCTTGCAAAGTGTGGATTATTTGGGAAGGACTCCAGGCCAATATGGGTAAGCTTGAGTCTCGTTTTATCTCCTTCTTTAAATAATTCAAAAGTAACTTCCGAACTACCAGGGCAACCTTTATAAACCCAGGTATGAGCTAATCTATGGCCAGCTGCAACGTCAGTGACTTTCCACTCTTTCTTATAATTTGAGCCGTCATCTATAAATTCAAACTCATACCCGATAACAGGTTCAAATTTCTCTATCTGGGGGAAATACCACACCTTCATTTTGTCCTTATTCGTTAGCGCTTCCCATACCTGTTCAATCGGGGCATTAAACAATTGTTCGTATATAAATGGAGTGCTTATAGTTTTCATCTGACAATTATTTCGCACAAAGGTCCTTATATTTTTCATCAAGAGCCTTATAGCCCCCGTATGCGCTTTGTGGGTCATACCCCCCTTGCGCAGATGCATTCACTTCAGCGTTTTACCAGCAAATGCATAGGTCTCTAAAACATCATAACTGTATTCTTGTTACCTGTTAATATCTTGCCAAATGTTAAAAACAGCTTTCGATAGCCCTCCATAGCTTGCTTTTCTAAGCCACAGCCCCTATTTTTGCCGCATATCAAACCATGCTGATGAACAAATTCTTACATACCGCCTTGGCATGCCTTCTTTTATCTGCTACACTGGTAGGCTGTCATACCAGCAAGCGTACTGCAGCAGCTTCAACTACACACAAACCTGAATTTCTTGATGATGTAGTAATGGACAAGCATACCAAACGCAATGTAAGTACTGAAACTGTTGCATCGCATCACAAAAAGAGTAAAACAAAAAATACAAAAGAGGTAATTGCCAGCACCGACAAGAATGCAGCAGGCGAGGATTTCAACCCGTTGAAAGTAAAGTACGCTGCTTTGATGGGTGTAACACCACAAGACATCATCAATCCATTAATATATCAGTTTATAGAAGAATGGTATGGCGTACGCTACCACTTAGGTGGCAATGATAAAAGCGGCATCGATTGTTCAGCATTCGTACAGCGTTTTTACAGTACCGTTTACGGTATGGATCTGGTACGTACCGCCGTTGAGCAGTTCAATAACTGCGAATACATACGTCGTGTCAGCAAGGCTACAGAGGGTGATCTTGTATTCTTCCACATCCACAGCAAGCACATTACACACGTAGGCATATACCTCATGAACGATTATTTTGTTCATGCTTCATCTACACAGGGTGTCGTTATCAGTAATCTTAATGATGACTACTGGCAGAAATATTTTGCCGGAGCAGGCAGAATACCGAGAGGCAACATGTAATTGCCGTTTCTTATTGTTTCAGCGTTTTCTTTATCATCGGTACTAGCCAGCCGGCCCATACACCATATTCCTTTCCTGATGGGTGTAGTCCGTCTTCAGCAGTATAACCTTCCTGAGTTGCATTATCGCGCGTGCTACCGGTAATGTCCAGGTATTGGCATTTGTTCTGGAGTGTTATTCCTTTGCAGGCAGCATTATAAGCATCTATCTCCTGCCCTATCTTATGTCTATCACGCCCTTCAGCAAAAGGCGTTACGCCCCAGTCCGGTATCGATACTACAAATACGTGCGATGGCTTGCCACCGGCATAAGCAATAGCTGTATGGAGCAGGTCTGTATATTCGGCCTTATAATTATCTACGCTGCGCCCGCGATATTGGTTGTTAACACCTATCAGCAGCGTCACAAAAGAGAATGTATCTTTTATATTATGCTCGCGGATAGAAGCTGCAAGTTCATCTGTCGTCCAGCCGGTAGTAGCTATAATTACAGGGTCTGCAACATCAAATTTATCTTTCTTCAGCAGTGTCACCATCTGATAAGGAAAGTTATCGTGCAGCGGCACCTGCTCACCAATGGTATAAGAGTCTCCTAATGCAAGATATGAGTACATGTGTTTCGACTTTGAGTGTGTATCTATTTTAGTAGACGAATATAATATTACAGAGCCACATATCAGCGCAGCAAAGACCAGAAAGACGTAAAGTTTTTTTAAGGACATAGTGTGCTATTCAATAGAAAACAAGACCTTAATAATTACGACCGCTTTACCTAAATGGTTCTGCTACTTTATATATACTGTCTTAATATTCACAAACTCCCTTATCCCGAAAGTACCTATCTCCCTGCCATAGCCGCTATGCTTTATACCTCCAAAAGGTAATCGTGGGTCTGAATGCACAAAATCATTTACAAAGCAGCTACCCGCTTGTAATTCATTCACTGCCAGTCGCTCTGCATTAGCCCTGTTCTTAGAGATGATGCCACCACCTAGTCCGTATACGCTGTCATTAGCAATACGTATAGCGTCTGTTTCATCTTTTGCTTCTATGATAGCAGCCACCGGGCCAAAAAGCTCTTCATCATAAGCTGGCATGCCTTTTTTAACATTCGTTAGTACACTCGGTGGATAATAAGCTCCTTGAGTATCAGGGATGAAACCACCACAAAGTAGTTTTGCCCCTTTATCTACACTCTTTACTACTTGTTCGTGGAGTTGGTCGCGCAGGTCAGCTCGTGCTATAGGGCCTATGCGGCTACTTTCATCCATGCCATCGCCATAAGTTGCAGCGCTCATTTCTTGCACCATACGGCGCTCAAATTCTTTGCGTATAGATTTCACCACTATAAAGCGCTTTGCAGATACACAGCTCTGCCCGCTATTTACCAGCCTGCCACGCACGCATATCTCTATTGCTTTATCCATATCCGCGTCTTCCAGTATCACATAAGCATCACTTCCGCCCAGTTCCAGTACTTGTTTTTTTAGGTTCCTGCCTGCTGCCGATGCTACTTTACTACCTGCGGCTGTGCTGCCGGTAAAGGTTACCGCAGCTATTGCATTATCGTCTATTAGTTTTTCTATTCTCGATGATGGCAGTATGAACGTGTGAAACAATCCTTTCGGAGCGCCTGCGTTCTTTATCACTTTTTCTATAGCCAGTGCACAACCGCTTACGTTCGATGCATGTTTCAGCACCATCACATTCCCGGCCATTACCGCCGGCGCCATAGCGCGGAATACTTGCCAGTAAGGGAAGTTCCACGGCATAATAGCCAGTACCACACCCAGCGGCTGAAAAGCCACATAGCTCTTCTTTGCATCGGTCTCTACCATTTCATTCGCAAGGAATTTTGGCCCTTCTTTCGCATAGAATTCAAGGCACTTAGCGCATTTTTCTACCTCGTCGCGGCTCTGCTGTATTGGCTTGCCCATCTCCTTGGTTGCAAGTCTCGCCAGCTTTTCTTTCTCTTTCCTCAGTTCTGCAGCTATATTTTTAAGTACTGCCGCCCTATCCTTAAACGGTAATTTCCTCCACTCTTCAAATGTTTTTTGGGCAGTTTTAAGTGCGTTTGACACTTTTTTCTCGTCGTATGCCTCGTAGGTGGCTATGTCTTTTCCCGTCGCCGGATCTATGGTTATTATTTTATCAGACATGGTTTCGTCTATTTTTTATTAAAATTAGTAACGTTGGCGTTCAAAACCTTTTATAAATTTGCGGCTCGTATGAAGGTTGTGTTAAAGTTGTTTCATAACCTGCTCAAAAATCTTACCATAAAATATGTCACCAGATAAAATAAAATTCGGAACCGACGGATGGCGCGCCATAATAGCGCAGGATTTCACTGTATTTAATGTAGCCCGTGTTAGCAAGGGCCTTGCCGACTGGCTCTTAAAAGATCATAAAGCCCCTTCAGTAGTTATAGGGCACGATTGCCGCTTCGGAGGTAAAATGTTCTCGGAAGTAGCTGCCGATGTGCTTTGCGCCAATGGTATTAAAGTGCTTTTGGCTAAAGGGTTTATCAGCACGCCTATGATATCGCTTGGCGTACTGAAGCTTGGTGCACAGCAAGGTGTTGTTATTACTGCATCACACAATCCGCCTACTTACAATGGTTACAAGCTTAAGGGTGCGCATGGCGGCCCTTCAAGCCCTAAAGACATTGCCGCTGTAGAGGCATTGATACCTGAGGATGTTATCATGCCTGGTAAGTCACCTGCATATTGGGAAGAACAGGGACTGTTGCAGTTCATAGACCTCGAGGATATGTATGTAGACTACCTCAGAGAAAAGTTTGACTTCGATGCATTGTCAAAGTCACCGTTCAAACTAGCCTATGATGCCATGTTCGGAGCAGGGCAGAATGTGATACGTCGCCTCTTGCCAAACGCTATTCTTATTCACTGTGAGGATAATCCCGGCTTCTTAGGACAAGCGCCTGAGCCCCTCGATAAAAACCTGAAAGAACTGTCAAAAACAGTTGCTACTACTCCCGAAATAAAGATTGGCCTCGCTACAGACGGCGATGCCGATCGTATAGGCCTTTATGACGAGGACGGCAATTTTGTGGATGCACACAATATCATTTTACTACTTATTCACTATTTGCACAAATACAAGCAGATGACTGGCAAGGTGGTAATAGCCTTCTCTGTTACAGATCGCGTAAAGAAGCTCTGCGAGACCTACGGCATACCTGTAGAAGTAACTGCTATTGGCTTCAAATATATCAGCGAAATAATGGTGCATGATGATGTGCTGGTAGGTGGTGAGGAAAGCGGCGGTATAGCTGTAAAGGGCCATATACCTGAGCGCGATGGCATCTACGATGGTCTGGTGATCTACGAATACATGACCAAATCAGGCAAGACGCTGAAGCAGCTATGCCAGGAAGTGTATGATATTGTAGGCACGTTCGTTTATGAGCGCAATGATTTACACATTGATAACGACAAGAAAAATGCCATCATGCAGAAGGCGCAGAACAATGAGTACAAAGATTTCGGCAAGTATAAATTCAACAAGGTAGAAACAATAGACGGTATCAAATATCACCTTACCAATGGCGGCTGGACCATGCTCCGTGCCTCAGGTACAGAACCCGTGCTCCGCATCTATGCCGAAGGAAACAGCAAAGAAGAAACACTTGATATACTTGAAGAAGTAAAGAAGAAAATACTTTAGCATATATTGAGCGTTGAATGATTGATAAGTTAGTTTTGTCAATGCTTGTACAAATGCTAAAGAAATAAGGATAATATACTAGGGTTAAGACGTCAGTTCTTAACCCTTTTTTCATGCAATAACATTTCAAATATTCAACCACCCTATTTAAATTAAATCAATAATTACACAAAAAACCTTTTGGCATTTTCAACAAAACATTTACCTTTGCCGCCCTGGCGAGTCTTATACGGCCAGCTCCTATTAATCCCCCAGGGCAGGAATGTAGCAAGGGCGTGTGGTCGAGCGGTGCGATGTAAGTAACTTGCCAGTTTTTTTATTTATAGTAGGTTTTCCCACAGCCTTTACACAATCACTTAATATTAGCATTTACTTCTCTTAGCAGCTAAAGTTTTTATTAACTTCGCAGCAGAAATCATCCTTATGAAATTTTTTATAGATACAGCCAATCTTGCGCAGATTAAAGAAGCTCACGAACTCGGTATTCTTGATGGCGTTACTACCAACCCTACCCTTATGGCCAAAGAAGGCATAAAAGGCGAAGCGGCAATTGCAGCGCACTACAAGACCATATGCGAAATGGTAGACGGCCCCGTAAGTGCGGAAGTGCTGGGAACTACCTTTGAAGGCATCGTTGAAGAAGGCAAGAAATTGGTAAAGATCCACAAGAACATCGTGGTAAAGGTACCAATGATAAAAGACGGTATCAAAGCTATAAAATGGTTTACCGATAACGATATACAAACCAACTGCACACTTGTATTCTCTGCTGGTCAGGCAATACTTGCAGCCAAGGCTGGTGCTACTTATGTATCACCGTTCATAGGCCGTATCGACGACGGTAGCTGGGATGGTGTGCAGCTGATAGAGCAGATAGTAAGTATTTACAACGCACAGGGCTTTATGACAGAAGTGCTTGCCGCTTCTATCCGTAGCCCGTTGCATATAGTACGTTGTGCAGAAGCCGGTGCCGATGTATGCACTTGTCCACTGCCTTCTATTCTAGGCCTCTTAAAGCACCCGCTTACAGATCTTGGTCTTGAGCAATTCCTGAAAGACGCACAGGCAATGCAATAGTAAAAAATTATTCAATTTATATAGAGCCAAAGAGGGAAACTTCTTTGGCTTTTTATTTATATCAAACAAGTTCTTTTAGATATTTTTTATAAATCCTACTATATCTATCACCAAATTCTACAAGAGTCCGGCTTTCCAAATCCTCATTCAATCGACAAATTGCATCTTTGGTTGTGACCGTCCTATGGATCTTTACATAATTCTTCTTTTCAATGTACTCTTATTAAGTAGGATAGAATTTGACGATAGCTTCTTTGTCATCTTTCATACTCTATTGCATAAATATAAAAAGATACTTAATTTTATAGCATGCAAAAGATAACCAACCTGTTCATGTTCGATGGTAAGGCAGAGGAAGCGATGAACTTCTATGTTTCTCTTTTCAGTAACTCTGCCGTTAGTAATTTGGTAAAATATGGCCCACATGAAGCCGGTAAAGAAGGTACTGTAAAACATGCCTCATTCACTTTAGCCGGACAAGAATATACTTGCATTGATAGCAGTGCCCAGCACGCATTTACTTTTACTCCATCCACCACCCTTGTTGTGAATTGTGATACGGAAGATGAAATCGGTAACTTGTATAGAAGCTTATCTGAAAATGGGCAGGTATTTATGCCACTTGCAGCTTACCCTTTCAGCAAAAAATTCGGGTGGGTCGCTGACAAATATGGTGTGTCGTGGCAAATGAAGCTCCTATAGTGGATACCGTACCTTGCACGCATAAAAAAGCATTGCATAGGCTTATATGCAAGTGAGGTTTCATTTTATTATTTTTATGTTCTTCGTTTTACTACTGTAATTATTTGAATACTGTATTTAAAAATGTTCATACGGCTTGTGGCCTGGTAATGTAATAGTAATAGGTAATCATGTGGCCGGGGCCGTATGAACACTTATTAGTAAAAGTTGTAGTTGCGCAACTGACAACGTATTGATTTTATCGCCTGAACTGACCGATGCGCTCCATACGAACAGCCAGACTTTGAAAGGGGAATTTACCGGTGATTCTTAAGGCAGTGCGACAAACCTCACATGGTACCTAATGATCCTTTCTTTCACGATACAAAGGTGTATTGAGTATTGATTTTTGCCAAAAGCAATCCGCATGATGCGGTTTTAAGCGGGCATGGTGCCGTCTTAAACGGGCATGATGCTGAAAAGTATTGAGGATTGGAGCGGGTTTGATGGTGTTTAAGTATGAATTTTCTGAGTAGAAAAAATTTTAGCACTTTGACCCTTTTCATGTCGCATTATTAAGATTAATCACCATAAGAATTTTAGTGATTTGGGAAGTAACTATTTCGTTTTTGATGATGTTGTTGCAATTTCCATGCATATCCTATCAACTGCAAGGATGCCTGCATACATGCTATTTTTTATGCCTACTTTTACATGATGCAAAACAACAATGAATTACGTTTCGCTGTGCTCATAGATGCCGACAATGTGCCTTATGCCAATGTAAAGGGCATGATGGAAGAAATAGCCAAGTATGGTACGCCTACCTTTAAGCGTATCTATGGCGACTGGACCAAGCCCACAGTATCTGGCTGGAAGTCTGTGTTGTTAGAAAATGCCATTACACCCATACAACAATATAGCTACACCAGCGGCAAGAATGCCACCGACTCTGCAATGATCATCGATGCAATGGATATACTTTATACCGGTAAGGTCGATGGTTTCTGCATCATATCCAGCGATAGCGATTTTACAAGACTGGCATTAAGACTGCGCGAAGCCGGTGCAAAAGTTATAGGCATGGGGCAAAAGAAAACACCCCTCCCCTTCATTGCCGCCTGCGATAAGTTCATCTACATAGAGATACTATCAGAGCAAACAAACGACACATCTAAAGAAGAAGACAGAAGAGAAAGCACCATTGATCCCGAAACAATAAAGGATGTTGACAGAAAAACTATCCAGCTAATCTCTACTACGGTGGGCGATCTTGCCGACGAATCAGGATGGGCGTTCCTGGGCGAAGTAGGTAACCTGGTACTCAAAAAACAACCCGATTTCGATCCGCGCAATTACGGCTTTAAGAAACTGGCGATGATGATAAAGAGCATCGATGATTTTGAGATCGACGAGCGGCAGAAAGACAACAGTAACATAAAGCTGGTATATGTAAAGATCAAACCTGTAAAGGCTGTCTCAGTACCTAAAAAACGGCCTGCAAAAAAGAAAGGCAAAACGCAGTAATGTTACGAAATCTTCTTATTAGCTTTTTTTATTACTCACCTATTTGGCATACCTTTGCCGCGTCTAAAAATATAACAATATGAATTTTAACCCGGCAGGTATAATGGAGGAAATGATCTCTACCACCAAAAAACTTGAGAAAGGATACGAAACATTACAACAGATTGATAATGTGGACGTTGCAATAACACCAAAAGATCTGGTATGGCAGCGCGATTATGTAAAATTGTATCATTATCAGCGTAGCACACCTGCAAAGTGTAAAACACCTGTATTGGTATCATTTGCAATGCTTAACAGGCACGATGTCCTTGATCTGCAGCAGGATCGCAGCCTTATGAAGAAGTTGCTGGACGAAGGTCTGGACATCTACATTATGGATTGGGGCTACCCTACTAAGGCAGATCGTTATGTAACTATGGAAGATTACATCGATGGCTTTATGAATGATGCTGTTGATTTTATCCGTAACGCGCATAAAGTAGATAAGATACACCAGATGGGTATTTGCCAGGCAGGTACATACTCTATGATATACGCTTCATTATATCCCGAAAAGATCAAGTCGCTCACTACGTATGTAGCGCCGTTCGACTTCTCTGATACAAAGTGCATGCTCTACAAATGGACAAAACACATTGATGTGGATGCAATGGTAGATAGCCTGGGTGTTATACCGGGCGAAATGCTGGATAGCTCTTTCGGTATGTTAAAGCCAAGCATGAACATCAGCAAGTACATAGGTATCATGGATTCCCTTGAGGACAAGAACAAGATGCTCAATTTCCTGCGTATGGAATCATGGAAGGCAGATCTTCCTGCTATTACCGGCGAAATGTACCGTAAATATATCAAGGACTTGTTCCGCGACAACCTATTGATAAAGGGAGAAATGACATTAGGTGGCCGCAAGATAAACCTTAAGAATGTCACCATGCCTTACCTCAATGTATATGCTACGGAAGACAACATCATCCCTAACGATAGTTCACTTGCTGTAATGTCTAAGATAGGCAGTAAGGATAAGAAGGAATATGCATTCCCGGGTGGCCATATCGGCGTATTCGTTGGCACTAAGTCTCAAAAGGAATTAGGTCCTGCGGTTGCTAAGTGGGTAATTGAAAGATGCTAAACGGATGGTTATTGTGGCAAGACAGTCAAGCCACAATAACGTAAGATCATAATAAACAAAAGGTGCGCTACGAAAGCGCACCTTTCTTAATTGATCACACACAACTTAAACTTATCTTATCTTTTTCATAGTGACAGGTAATTGTCTTTACCTTATAGAGAAATGCGTTTGGGCGCATTGGTTGTTCTTATCAAAAATGTCTTATACCCTTTGAAAAGATCTCCGACGTTTTCATAGCTTGGATCTGTTTCATGGTTATATGGTTTTCTTTTAGCTCTTCAGAGATGGCTCCAAAGGGTATAAGACGATTCTTGCTTAATGACGGCTGCTATCGTTCTTGTTCTTACGGTTCGCTTCGCGTCCTGTGTTTGTTTCCTCATCTTCAGTTTCCTGTGAGCGGTGTTGTCCTTTGCTCGAAGTGTTAGTCTTCTGGCTTTCTTCTGCACTCTGCTCACGGTTTGCACCTGTGTTGCTTTTGCTGGTTGATGATGATTTGCTGTTGTCGGAGCTTGTGCTGCCGCTCTTCTGTGAACCTTGTTGGTTCCTTGTGTTTTCAGACATTTTAATTAAGTTTTGTCAGTTAAAAAATAGTGATTAAGATTTGCCTTATCAGTATGGTAAGACATTGGGTATCTTAAAAAGAATATGCCACGAAACACTTGCTAAATGCCAATAAAAGCCGCATATATAGCGGTATAGACACTGATCTATATAAACTATATTGAATTAGAATTTTATACTTTATATCTTTTTAAACAGCGTAAACTAAATGCATACATGCACTTCGTTTGTGACACAGGTATAATGGTAGGGTGTAGATATTTGTACACAAGACAATAATAGCAAAGTGAGGAATACAGAAACGCAACGCTATCTTTACACAATATGACGGTAACAGCAGATGGGGCATTAGCATACAAGACGATAAGATTATCTAATGGGCATGAGGTGGCTTATATAGATGAAGGGAAGGGTGATAAGACACTGATGTTTATACATGGGCTTGCTACTTATTCGCTTAGCTGGCGGAAGAATATAGAATACCTGAAGAATTATTACAGGTGTATCGCCATAGACCTTCCCGGCAATGGCTATTCAGACCGTTACGATCAGGACTATAGTATCAACTTCTTTGCAGGAGCTGTATATGACTTTATGATGCAGTTGCAGCTCACTAATGTATACCTTGTAGGGCACTCCATGGGCGGACAGATAGCAATGACGCTGCTTATTAATCAACCGGAATGTGCTAAAGGGTTGATATTATGCGCAACGGCGGGTTTTGAACAATTCAGCGAATTTGAGAAAAGCATGTATCACAACACGATAAAGCTGCTCGATAATTTTTCGACCGATGAGAACAGCCTGAAAAAGACGATACGCAGCAGTTTCTATAATTACCCACCGCAGGCTGATGAAATGGTCAATGACCTGGTAGCTATTTTGAAAAACCATTCTGTAAAGAGCTATCGGAAAATGATAGATGGCTGTATAGCCGGTATGCTCAGAGAGCCTGTATTTAATGAGCTCGACCAGATACAACAGCCCACTCTGGTAATGTATGGTGAGCGTGACGCCCTGATACCCAACAAAATGATACACCCTACCACTACCAGGCAGATAGCAGAAGAAGGCATACGCAAAATGCCCCACGCTACGCTCGAAATGGTACCCCAATGCGGCCATTTCCTGCAATGGGAAAGAGCAGATGTAGTAAACAGGCTTATTAAAGAGTTTGTGGAGTAATTTATTTGTTCATTTTGGGGTATTTCATCTTCATACCTTTTAGCGTCTGCAGTAATGTTTTGGCTACGAGGTAGGATTTATACCAGTTCTGGTCAGAGGGGATGATGTGCCAGGGTATGACGTTGCAATGCTCGAACACATCTTCATAACATTTCCGATAATCTGACCATAGCTCTGACTCGTTCATATCGTTGGGATTATACTTCCACATTTTCTGTGGTTTTGTAGTACGATCCTTTAGCCTGTCTAACTGCTCGTCGTGCGATATGTGCAGATAAAATTTAAGTATGTAGGTATTGTTATCTTCAGTAAGCAGCCGCTCAAAATCATTGATAGACCTCATTCTGTTTTGAGCTGTCTTATCATCGATCATCTTGTGCACCCTTGTTATCAATACGCTCTCGTAATAAGAACGATTGAATGCCTGGATCATGCCCTTCGCAGGTGCATGCGGATGTACACGCCATAAAAAATCATGCGCATCCTCTTCTTTTGTAGGCACCTTAAATGAAGTAATATCAACGCCTGCGGGGTTCATGCTGGTAAATACATTTCTTACCACGCCGTCCTTGCCGCTGGCGTCCATGCCTTGTATTACTACAAGCAGGCTGCGCTTACTCTCTGCAAATAGCAGATTCTGCAACTCATCGAGCTCTTTAAGTATACCTGCAAGCGCACGCTTTGTAGCTTGTTTATCAACATCGTGCGGAGCACGGGTATCTATATCGTTCAGCTTTATCTTGTGCATATATTATACCCATGCGGAAGTTTATTGTCCGGATTCCGCATTGATCATTTTACGATAAGCCTTTATGAAAATTGCGCCAAGGTTTTTATACGGTGGTACATAGTCACTGAATTTGTCTATCAGGTCTGGCTTTTTAGAGAAATACGCATCAAGCTCGCCCCACATCTCTATCCAGTTTATATCCTTGCCTTCTACTAATCTTGTCTCAAGCGACCTGAGTATTGGCTCGTTAACTGAACCTGACCCTGTCTGCTTTGACGATACGATATGCGCATCGGGCGAGTGATCGAGCACAATAGAAAGGTTATGATAACCACCGCAAGAGCCGAGTATTACTATCTTTACCTGCTTGGTAAGTTTGGCAAGCGTAAGTGGCAAATGGTAACTATGCCCCCTGTGTATCATTATCGTCGGGTGTATATCTTTGTCGTTCAGGAATTTCGTAAGCCTGTTTTGCGCGTCTTCATCATTTGGCTCTTCCAGTGGCAGGTTGCCATAAATAACCACCTTCTTACCTTCAGTCGATGATATTACCGTCCAGTACTTCTCATATGTTATCTTCCACTTACCTTCTTTAAAATTAGCAAGGAAGCTCGCATAAGCAGCGGCTCCGTCTTCATCACCATAGAAAAATATTTGCTCGTATACTACACCTGAATCATCGACAAGATTATTGAATGGCACCAGGTTGATAGGCGCTAGTCCCAGCTTCTGAGACTCATCAGCAGCACCTGCGTCATTACCATTGGTTTTACTACCTTCAAACAGGCGCGCCAGCAGCCCGTATATTACAACCCCCTTCCTACTCCTCACTCTATAAGACAGCTCATAGTTCTCCTTTACTTTGTTCTGTAAAAACTCAGATAATGAAGAATCTTTAATACTGCCAAAAGCATCTGCAACATCTACTGCATCTTCCAGGTCGTCTTCTTTACCCTTCTCCAGCCCACCTATAAAGTTACTCATAAGCACTGTCCTGTTCGCTTCATCAATAGTACCGAGGAACGTACTCAGCGTATTATAACCGGCGCACATCCTCAGGAATGTGCGAAAGTGGTCATAATGTACAGAGTCGAGTAATTCGTCGCCCTTTGTGGGTGCCATGCGCTCCATTAACCTTTTAAACGTACCAAGGAAGCTACTGGTATATATCTCATCCTGTCCATACACCAGTATAAAGTAAAGCGCCTCAGGCGATAGACCATCAATGCTTTTAAACCGAACATTATCCGGAGACTCATGCAGATCGTCCATTTCGCGCACATACCTTAATCCGCGGTAAGCGAGCTCTGATGTATACACATCCCTTGCAATAGAATCATTTTGCAGCTTTAGCTTCACCAGTTCTTTATAATATACATCTTCATTAGCAGCAAGCGCATCTACTTCGACCAGGCTTTTGCGACCATAATAAATTTCTCCAAGAAAAGGCAATGCCCTTAGCGGTGCCCTCGAATGGTCCGCGATTTTCACAATGGTTTGCACCAAAGGGTCGCGACTACGGCGTACTGCGTTTCTTGTAGGGTAGTTTGTAGATGAAATGTAATCAAACAATTCTCCCGGCACAATGCGCGAGGCGTCAATGATTATATCATCGGCAAAAGGATCATCAGCATATTCTGCAAGGCGGCGTATCATTTTTCTCGGATCCTGCTTGCCAACGGTAACGTACACGTACGCTCGTACATCCATGTGCCCTTCAAACATTATTTTACCGTTTGCTATCGAGTATATATTAGCATTCGCTTTGGCGAAGTCCATTAATTTATTCTCGTTTGCAGCAATAAGCATATCGTGCATATTGGCAACGAGTTTCTTATAATAGTAAGGGTCAACTTTTATATCATTATTATAGTCCTGCAAAAGCCCGTTGACGGCGGTAAGGTACCGTATCTTGGTCTGGTTGTCCAGTTGCGCATCACGCCCGTTAGCAGGCATGTTCTCTATCATTATCTGCAGATGGTCAATATCTTTAAGTATAGCCTTTGTAAGTATGGCATTTAGTGTGGTATCTTCAGAAAAATAGATCGCGTTATGGTCATCACCGTTTGAGGCAGTAGCCTGGCGCTGCTGCTTATCTATTTTATCCTGAAAAAACATACGCTGACGGGGCATTATGTTAATCATAGTGTCCACATCATATATGCTTACCTTCTTGGCTTTAATAGTATCCTTTTTTGCATTCCTGTTCCTGAAATGCTGGGCATTTGCGGGCAAGGTGAAAAACAATACTAATAAACTAACCAATAACTGTATAAAAACGATCTTTCGCATAACTATTCTCAATTTCCTACAAATACAATACCATCCTCACTACTTCCACTCAGGGTACATCTCAAAACCGGCCATAAACTCATTCACTTCACCCTTCACTGTATTTATTACAGACTCATCATCAGGGCTCATCAATACTTTATCCAGCCAGTCTGCGATGTGTTGCATATCCGCTTCTTTAAGCCCACGTGTAGTTACAGCAGGTACACCCACACGAATACCCGATGTAATGAAAGGAGATTTATCATCAAACGGTACCATGTTCTTATTGATTGTGATGTCGGCCTTAACCAACGTATTTTCGGCTTTCTTACCGCTTATGTTTTTATTGCGTAGGTCTATGAGTAGCAGATGATTGTCTGTACCGCCCGATACGATATCATAACCTTTTTTAGTAAATGCAGTAGCCAGTGCCTGTGCATTATTGATTATCTGTTTCGCATAAACGGTAAACTCATCTTGTAATATCTCAAAGAACGAAACGGCCTTGGCAGCTATAACGTGCTCCAGCGGACCACCCTGTGTACCCGGGAACACAGCAAGGTCTATCATCTGGCTAAGTGTGCGCGTTTCGCCCTTAGGGCCTTTTACACCCCATGTGTTCTCAAAATCAGTCTTCATGAGTATGAGCCCACCACGAGGGCCGCGCAGCGTTTTGTGTGTAGTAGTAGTAACAAAATGACAATGATCAAAAGGGCTCTTCAATAATCCCTTGGCGATAAGGCCAGCAGGGTGAGCGATATCTGCCATTACAAGCGCACCTACACTATCTGCGATGGCACGGATGCGGGCATAATCCCAGTCGCGGCTATAAGCAGAAGCACCGCAAATGATAAGCTTTGGTTTATGCTTCTTTGCTTGTTCCTCCATCATATCATAGTCAACAATGCCGGTTTCTTTTTTTACACCATAGTGTACTGCATTATACAACTTACCTGAGAAATTAACAGGAGAGCCATGTGTAAGATGGCCACCCATACTCAGGTCGAGACCTAATATTGTATCACCGGGTTGTAGTATGGCAAGCATCAATGAAGCATTGGCTTGCGCACCGCTATGTGGTTGCACATTGGCATACCCTACGTTGAATATCTCTTTGGCCCTGTCTATAGCCAATTGTTCGCTTTTATCCACGACCTCACAACCACCATAGTAACGCTTACCAGGGTAGCCCTCGGCGTATTTATTGGTCATTACACTACCCATTGCCTGCATTACCTGCATGCTGGTAAAATTTTCAGATGCTATCAGTTCCAGTCCCCTTCTCTGGCGTCCCAGTTCTTCGTGTATCAGTTCAAATATGGCGGTGTCGCGTTGCATGTATGTTTATTTGTGGTGTAAATATAATCACAGATAACTAGTTGCCATAGTAAGAAATTCATAAAATAACAGTTAATAGTAAAACAGGCTCTACTTTACATATTACACACTATATAAATTCTCATTGTTAGTGTCTATACCATCTTATAAAATTAATGCTTGTTATAGCAAAATGCCGAAGTAACTTTGCAATATAATAAATGCTTAAAACCATGTGTGCACAGCATTCAGAGAATGATCCCGGCCTTTTAAAGAGTGTTTTCACTAATCGCTGCCCCAGATGCAGGCATGGGAAACTATTCTTAGAATCAAATCCTTATAAATTAAAAACAACTATGCGTATGCCTGAAAAGTGCCCTGTTTGCGGGCAGCCTTTTGAGCTACAAACAGGTTTTTATTTTGGCACAGGCTTCGTAAGCTACGGACTATCGGTTTTTTTACTGGGCATTTCGTTTGCAATATGGTACCTGACACTTGGCTTTTCTGTAAGGGATAACAGCGTTTTCATCTGGCTATCGGTAAGTGCGTTAATACTTATACTGGTGCAGCCAGTATTACAACGCTGGGCAAGATCAATATGGATAGCGTTTTTTGTGCGGTACAATGCACAATGGCGTACGATCATCCAATAAGCTAACGTACAGATGGGCTAATTAGTTTTATCTTAGCGCAAACAGCCTGCATGAAACGCTTTTTATATTTCATTATTGTTGTGGCACTCATAGCTTTTGTGGGCAACGGCATTTATAAAATGGCTATAGCATACAAGTCGTCGGGCAGCATATTCCCGAACAGTGAGCGCGTAACCCAGAGTGATGTCTTTGATGTGGCACTACAGATCATAAAGGATAAAGTACCTAATGCCAGCACAGCTAAATTTTCGGATATTGCTACAGATTACAGACAAGACGGCGACAATACATACACAGTAAAGTCTTTCGTGGACACGAAAAGCAGCTTTGGTAATGAGGTACGTAAATACTGGGTAGTGCGCCTGAAATACAATGGTGGCCCGACAAATAATTTAAACAGCTATGATGTACTTGAAGCAGACTTTAATGAGTAAAAAAAACTACCGCAATCCTTTTTATTTTATTGCCATATTGCTTTTCTGCAGCAGTAATTTGTTGGCACAAACTGATAATATCATCGTTCTTCCGCAAAATATAGCCGTGCCTGCCGAGGCTACAAAACTTGGCTCAATAAAGGCAGGTAACAATACATCAGCGATACATTGTGATTACGATGCAGTAATAAACGAAGCCAAAAGCAAGGCCAGGGCAATGGGTGGAAATGTTGTAAAAATAACAGAACTGATAAGCCCTGTATTTATAGGGAAGTGTTACAGTATTAATGCCGACGTTTTTTTAGCAAAAGATATTTCCGCATATCATCCTGCACAACCTGATAGCATGTCAGACCTATCGGCAGTTACAGACTATGCCATACTCTACGTTTATCGTATGCCTGATACAATAGCCCTTGCAACCTCGTACAACCTGCACTTGAATAATGACTCGGTGCTATGCAAAGTAAAAAGCAGATCGATAGACGTGATAAAAATTTACAAAGAAGGGCCTGCAACTTTATGGGCCAAAACGGAAAAACGTGCTGACGTAACGCTCAATGTGAAGTTTGGCGAGGAGTACTACGTAATGTGCGGACTTGTAAAAGGCGAACTGCGTATGATACCCGAACTACAAATCAGAAACAAAAAAGCCGGCATAGCAGACCTACAAAAATTAAATAAAAAGAAACGCAAAAAAGATATGAACGTAAAGTATTTGCAGCAGGTGCATTAGTGTACATAATTCACATTGTGTGCACGTGCAGGTGGATGATATATGACACCGGTATTGTGTGGAAGCATAGCATCACGCTGCTTATAGTAGGCACTATCCTCTTTCGACATAGTAAATTCTTTTTTGTAAATAAGATCGTCAACCTGATATTCTTCTTCCTTTACCAGTCTGCCATTCTTAGGGTCGTAATAGCGCCACCAGCCATGCTTTAGTGAACCACGGTCTGACGGAACAGACCTAAGTGTTTCAGCTCCGGTGACGGGATTTGTTACCATTATCGTATCAAAGGGGTAGTCGGGGTTAAGACCGCGGTAATGACCTACACAAATAAGGTGGCCCATATCGAAATATTTCGCTTCTCCATCGAGTGTATTCCGATTGTATGTTTCTATTGAGATAAGATCACCAGAGCTATTATCCATCTTATACCATACTCCTACTTTTTTGCCATGGTCGTAATTACCAAATTCCATCATGGCGGGCTCTCCCATCCTTTCAGGCTCGGACATTACCCACATACCGTTCTTCTTACCTGCATAATCTGTTTTATTAATGATGGGTATCTGCCTGACGGTGTCTGCAACCTGCGCAACACTATACAGCGACAAGCACAAGGCTGGCAATAAGAAAATGTATCTGAGTATATGCATTATTTTTTATACGGCAAATGAGGTACCACAGCCACAAGTGCTGCTTGCATTAGGATTATTGAATACGAAGCCACGCGCATTAAGGCCATCAGAAAAATCAACCTCCATGCCAAACAGATACAGGCCATGTGCCTGCTTCATTACCACAGGTATGCCTTGTATGTCATGTACTTCATCGTCTTCTTCACGTTTATCAAAACCCAGCACATAGGTCATACCGGAGCAACCGCCGCCCTTTACGCCTATACGAAGGAACTCATCCTGATTAAAACCAGGCTCGCTCATTAGTCTTCTTACTTCGGCTACTGTCCGTTCTGTCAACTTTACCGGGCTACTTACAACTGTTTCCATTTAAAATCTATTTATACAAATTTACCAAACCTGCAAGGGGTATCCAAATCGAGTACCTTAAAGTATCACTAATATCAATAAAAACATAGATAACCTATGTTCCCGAACATTTTTTACATTTGCTTTCCTTTTTAAAGCACGAACCAATGAGCGAGGCATTAGACATTATAACGCAGGACGTATCTGCACAGATGCAAAAAGCTATATCCCACCTGGAAGTGGAGATAAGCAAGATACGCGCCGGCAAGGCCACCCCACAGATAGTGGATGGCATATACGTTGATTACTATGGTAACCCTACCCCGCTAAGCCAGGTAGCGAATGTGCTGGTATCTGATGCACGAACCCTATCTATACAGCCATGGGAAAAGAATATGCTGCAAGCGATAGAAAAAGCAATAATAGCGGCTAACATAGGCCTCAATCCGCAAAACGATGGTACTTATATCCGCCTATTTTTACCGCCACTTACAGAGGAACGCCGCAAGGAACTGGTAAAAAGAGTGTATAACGAAGGTGAGCAAGGAAAAGTGGCCGTACGCAGCATACGCCGTGATGGTGTGGAGCAGGTAAAAAAACTACAGAAAGAGGGCCTCAGTGAAGACCTGGCAAAAGACTCTGAAGCGGAAATACAAGCAATTACAGACAAGCATATAGCCCTCGTAGACCAACACTGCAAGGAAAAGGAAAAGGAAATAATGACCGTTTAACAGTCTTATAGCATAGAAATATGCATACTATATTTTAACATACCGCCTTCGGGCGGTTTTTTTTATTACATTATCTTTGCGTTATGAATGCGTTGTATAAGGAGATATTGCTGGTCTTTTCTATCCCTATATATGCGCTTTTTATACCGCTGGAAATAATTCTCAGCAACTTTCATCAACACAAATTTTATAGCTGGAAGGAGACAGCTATGAATATCTACCTGAATTTATTGAATGCAGGTATTGATCTATCGATGCGTGTGGTAGCGCTTGCCGTACTTATCTTCTTCTATAATTATAGCCTTTCTATACACTGGAATCCAATAGCTTACTGGATATGTCTTCTATTTGCCGAGGACCTGTTTTTCTGGATAGAGCATTTCGTGGATCACAACGTGCGCCTGTTTTGGGCAGTGCATGTAACACACCATTCTTCAGAAGAGTACAACCTTACAACAGGTTTCCGCTCATCGGTGTTTATGCCGTTTTACAGATATCTCTATTTTGTGCCTTTGGCACTAATGCATTTCGCGCCTATCGATATACTATTTATGTATGCGGTAACACAGACGTTTGGGATACTTGTACATACGCAGGCCATCAAGAAACTTCCACGATGGGTAGAATTTATTTTCGTAACACCATCGCACCATCGTGTGCATCATGCAAGCAATATTCCGTACCTGGATAAAAATATGGGCACTATCTTCATCATCTGGGATAGGATATTCGGGACATTTATGGAGGAACTACCTGAGGAAAAACTACGCTATGGCCTTACAAAACCTTTAGATAATCCGCACAATCCCATAACTATTGTTACCCACGAATGGAAAGCAATAGGCAAAGATCTAAGCCGCAAAACATCTTTAGCTAACAAATTGAAATATCTCTTTCAGCCACCGGGATGGAGCCATGACGGAAGTAGTAAGACATCTAAAGAATTGCAAGCAGAGCTGAAATTCAGGGGCAAAGAAGCAGGGGCAGAAGGTAGTGTGGTGGACCATTAAGATAGCGGCAAGAAGCAGGGGGTAGCAGACCTATATTGCCGATCTATCGCTATCAACTAACACCGCCCATTTTTAATATCTTCTTGTACTCAGCTTCTGTAACGGAACTCACTGATAAGCGGCTGAGCTTTACCAACTGCATCTCAGAAAGACTTTTATCGGCTTTTATGTCTGCAAGTGTTACAGGATTGGGTATAGGTTTTACCGGCTTCAGATCAACGACCACCCATGCAGTTTCATCTGTTGTAGGGTCTTGATAAGCCTCTTTAGCGACCTCAGCAATACCGACTATTGCCAAACCCTCATTGCTATGATAGTACAGAACAATATCGCCTTTGGCCATATCCCTTAGATTATTGCGTGCGGTGTAATTCCGTACACCATCCCAGGTGGTGTTTTTATCTTTTACAAATTGATCCCAACTATATTTAACGGGTTCTGATTTTACAAGCCAGTATTTCATAATTATAAAAGTAAAAAATGAACTTATTATTTATCCCTGTGCAACAAATAGGCTGCAACCTCATACAGCGATTTCTTGCGCGATGATAGTATAGCTATATCCTCGAGACAATCAAAAGCCTTCTCAGAATATCGCTCTACCTCTTCCCTGCATGCTACATCAGCACCTGTATCTGTAAACAACGATAGCATAGCACTTACTTTATCCTTATCATCATTTTTTAGCAGCGTTTCTATTTCTTCACGTTGAGTAGTATGCGCATTCTCCTGTGCCTTTAGCAACATGTATGTTTTCTTATTTGCTTTTATATCGCCGCCATTCTGCTTGCCTATTACTTCTGAAGCACCATAAGCATCGAGGTAATCGTCCTGCAACTGAAACGCTATGCCCATATTCTTGCCGAACTCATAGAGCTTATTGGCATTGTCGCCAAGTGCGCCGCCTACAATAGCGCCCATCTTTAAGCTGCACGCCAGCAATACGGAGGTCTTCAGCGTTATCATCTTTATGTACTCTTCAATGCTCACATCATTGCGGCACTCAAAGTCCATATCCATCTGCTGCCCTTCGCATACTTCCATAGCTGTCTTGTTGAACAGGCGGAGCACTTTAGATAGATTGGTTTCTACATTCGCCAGCCGATTGTAAGCGAGTATGCTCATTACATCTCCACTGAGTATACCTGTGGTAAGCCCGTACTTTTCGTGCACAGTAGGCTGTCCGCGCCTTAGCGGCGCCTTGTCCATTATATCATCATGTATCAGGGTGAAGTTGTGAAACAACTCTATACCAAATGCGGCTTCCCATGCGTCCTTGTTTATTTCACCAAACAGTTCGTTACCCATCAGGCATAACACGGGGCGCACACGCTTGCCGCCTATCTGTAATAGGTAGCGGCACGGCTCATATAATGTATCGGGGCTACGCTGTGGCAGACCTTCCATAAAACGTTTTTCAAAAGCGGCTGTAAGCGCTGCGAATGACTGCATGTTTACTTTTTACGTTTGTGTTTTGGTTTGGCAGCAGATGGTTTTTTCTTTGCCGTGAACGGTTCCCGTTTTTTTGCAGGTGCCGGCCGCCTTCTATTGGTGTTCTCCGGCAATTCCAATACGCTGAAATCTATCTGCCTCTTTTCGAGGTTAGTAGATGTAACACGCACTTTTACCTTATCACCCATTGCGAAACGAAGACCTGTGCCGCGGCCTACAAGCGCGTATTCGCTTTCTATAAATTCAAAATCATCAAACTCGGCAAGATCTGCGATAGACACCATTCCTTCGCACTTGTGCTCTACCGTTTCAGCCCAAAAGCCGAAGGTAGCTACACCGCTGATAATAGCTTCGAAATCATCACCAACAAATTGCTGCATGAATTCCACCTGCTTGTATTTATTGGCAGCACGCTCTGTTTCCATAGCCCTACGCTCCTGATCAGAGCAATGACGGCATTGCGCTTCGAGATTTTTTATAGGGTGGATGTCATTTTCTAAACATTGCAGTAAAATACGGTGTACCAATACATCGGGGTACCGGCGTATGGGTGATGTGAAATGGCAATAGTCATCAAAACCAAGCCCATAATGGCCTATGTTCTCTGTGGTATATATCGCCTTAGACATAGTACGGATACCTAACTGTTCCAGCACGTGCTGTTCAGGCTTGCCATGTACAGCCTCCAGCATTTTATTAAAAGAAGTGGCTATCTGGTCAGGGTCGCTAAGATCGAGCCTTACGCCAAACCTTGCTGCGAACAGTGCAAAAGCTTTTAGTTTGTCCTCATCAGGTACGTCATGCACGCGATATGGAAATGGAACCGGCTCACCTTTATACTTTATCCCAGACACATATTTGGCAACCGTTCTGTTTGCCAACAACATAAACTCTTCTATGAGCTTATGCGCATCCTTGCTTTCTTTTATCACAATGCCTATCGGTACGCCCTTATCATCGAGCTTAAAGCGAACCTCCTGCGATGAGAAATTGATAGCGCCATGTTTAAAACGCTCAGCACGGAGTGCCTTTGCTATGCTGTCCATGACATGAAGTTCAGCCGCATTGTCGCCATCGGCACCTTCTATTATTTCCTGCACATCTTCGTATGAATATCTACGATCAGAATAGATGACCGTCTTACCGAGCCACGTATCCTTTATCTCACCCTTCTTATTTATCTTGAAAATGGCAGAAAAAGTATACTTCTCTTCGTTCGGGCGAAGCGAGCATAGCTCATTCGATAAACGCTCGGGTAGCATTGGCGATACCCTATCGGGCAGGTATACGCTGGTAGCCCGGCGATAAGCTTCTTTATCGAGCGCGGATCCTTCTTCTATATAGTGGCCCACATCGGCTATGTGCACACCTATCTCGTACCAGCCGCCTTTCAGGTCTTTAAATGATAAGGCATCGTCAAAGTCTTTTGCATCTGCGGGGTCGATAGTCATTGTCAGCACATCGCGCATATCGCGACGCTTCTTTATCTCTGCTTTATCTATTACTTCAGAATATCTTGCAGCATCTTCCAGTACATCATCAGGGAAAGTGAGTGGAAAACCATTTTCAGCCAGCAGGCCCTGCATGGCTATTTCGTTCATTGACTCATTGGTAAGGATGCTTACTATCTCGCCCACGGGGTTCTTTGACTTACCATCCCATTCTGTAATACGCGCCATGGCATGGTCGCCATCCTTTGCGCCGTTGAGATGATGCAACGGTATAAATATATCCACCGTCATTTTCTCACTATCCGGTATGAGGAAGGCGAAATTTGGGTGTACCTGCACTTTACCGTTAAATTCAGATTGCTTGCGGCGTACTACTGCTACGATTTGGCCTTCGAGCCGCTTATTACCATCTGCAAAGCCTCTTACTTCCACCTTTACTTCGTCGCCATTCAATGCAGTATTCAGGTGGTCGTGCTTTACGATGATGTCTTTCTCTTGTCCTTCTACTATCACGAAACCCATACCACTGCGGGTTATCTCCAGCTTGCCGGTATAGGTGTTTTTATTTGAGCTGATATTTTTGTCTTTCTTCTTTGTTTTCTTTGGCATTCATTATTTTTAATACCATAAAGATAAACTTAACCGCTCACATTTTGTTTTTATCAAGATTTGAAGCTGTGAAATTTGTGTAAAAATTAAACATCACTCCCACGGGAATTTATCTAATAACCTTAATTGTGGCGGCTTTCCGGTATTTGTATCTCCATATAAACGCTCTTCTATCCATTTTTCTCCGGTCTGTTCATCGAGGTAATACATTTTCCAATTGGCAGGGTCTGCCTTAACTTCCTTCATGCCTTTTATCTTTTCAAAAACCAGCTCCGGATTGCTGACCACATAATCCTCATTCTTTTCAACGTAACTGCTGCTCACTGTACCTCCCATTCCTTCATTATTTTCCGCCACAGCCTTCTCCAGATACTTCATTACCGCAGCATCAAATTCTGCACCTTTATCAAACAACACCATCACCGTTATCGGCAACACCACAATTTTTATGTCCCACTCCCGCAACTTGTCGTAGTGTAGTTGCAGGCGAGCTGCATCTTTTTCTGTAGTAACAATTATCTTGTTTGGTACATTCCAGTTAGCATTAGCTTCCTTTATTTCTTCCAGATCGCTGGTCACGAAATAATGATGGTCGGGATACGACAATACGTGTACATCACTCGCCTGTTGCTTCAGGTGCTCTACGAGTGGCTCAGGGCGGGCTATGCAGCATACCAGTATTATGTTATGCTGTTTCAGGCTTTCCTGCTCCTTTGTTATAAAGTTGTATGGTGTGTCGTAATTTATACCTGTAAAGAATACCTGTTGGTGCGCCAGTGGGTTTATTTTGTGCACAACATCATCGGCCTGCGTCTTATTCATATTCAGCGGGCACTTGGATACGATAATTGCATCTGCACGTTTGTATGCCCCCCTGCCCTCGCGCAGCCTGCCGTAAGGCAATATGTAATCAGTATAAAACGGACGGGAGAAGTCTGTAATAAGGATATTATATCCCGCCTTCACAGAACGGTGCTGGTAGGCATCGTCGAGCAGTATCACATCCACATCCGGCCTGCGTTGTAGTAGTAACGGTATACCCGTCATGCGCTCTTCACATACACTAACTACCAGTTCAGGGTACTTCATGTGATACTGCATAGGCTCATCACCAATTCTTAATGCATTCGTATTAGCATCAGCCAGTAAAAAACCCTGTGTATGGCGTTTGTACCCCCGGCTCATTGTAGCTACCTGGTAGCGATATTGCAGCAGACGTACGAGGTACTCTACATGCGGCGTTTTGCCCGTACCACCTACGGAGAGGTTACCTACTGTTATCACCGGCACGCTGAACTCGATCGAGGAGAAAAACTTAATATCATACATCCTGTTGCGCAGCCAAACGGATATGCCGTATATCAGCGCAAAGGGATACAATAGCACTCGTACCACCGAAAATATATAATACAGAAAGTTCTTTTGGCTCATATCCTTGTTATTCCTTGCATTAAGAATGGTAAAAATAGTGAATTGTAGTCCACTATACTATTGGCACTGAATTTATACAATGCATTGTATCACTTTTTACTAAAAAACTACACTATGAAAATCATTACTATCCTTTTATTAACAGCTATGCCCCTGGCAACTTTAGCACAGCCAACAATTACACATAATGAGTTCTACCACATTGGTGATAACATCGTAATGACCAATTGCGATACGACAGGCGTACGCGGAGGCAATGCCGGCGCAGGTGTTACCTGGGATTTTTCGGGGCTTGTAGCGGCAGGCACATATAGCTACAGCGTAGCAAATAATGCAACCGGCATGTTCCCAACCGCAGACATCGTTATTACTTTTTCTGATGGCACACAACAATTTATACAGGAAAACAGCACCGATAGCAGGCTGAACGGCTACATAGACGGCATAGGTGATACGATAACGTATAATATGCTCACTATCGCTCACAGGCCATTTACATACAACAGCTTTTATAATGATAGTGAGTACCAGATGAATATACCGGCTAACGGTACACATGGTGGAGGTAGCCTGACACTTAAAGGAGATGGCTATGGTACTTTAAAATTGCCTACGGGAAACTTCAGCAATGTGCTACGCATAAAAGAAGTACGCGAAGAGGGAGACTCCGCCATAGGTGATACGACCTTTTTTACGATCACCTCCTATCTCTGGTTCGACACCGCAACTACAGCACCGCTATTACGAATTGATTCGCTTATAGGCGTCAACCCCACAACAACGGTACGATACCTTAGTACACCTAGTGCAGTAAATAGTGTTGCGTTGAATAATGCCACCTTTACTGCGGCGCTTACTGCCAACCAGCTATTTATAAAAAGCGATATGCAGCAAGGACAGGAATATAAGATAGAGGTCCGCAATATTGTGGGACAAACGGTGTATGAGGATAAATTTATCGCATCGGGCAGTGAACAACACTTTAATACAAATGCACAGCTTAGCGATGGTATATATGTTATAGGGCTTACACAGAAGAACAGCAATGCGTCTACCAAATTCATAAAGGTAGTGAAGCAATAACATTCTCCATACTTCGTTTACTTTTGCGGCTGATATAAAATATCAGCCGCTTTTATGAACTGGATACAACACCCTGTAATTCTTGAAGGTGAACGAGTGAAGCTTGTGCCGCTGGAAAGCGAACACATACCTATACTTACAGAGATAGCGAAAGACACACGTATATGGCAATTTATGACCATAAACGGCGCAGAGGGAACTATACTGGCCACTAATCTTAAAAGCGCCATATTAAAAAGAGCGTCGGGCGAGCAATATGCTTTTGTGGTGATAGATAAGGTTTCGAATAAAATTATCGGCAGCACCATGTTCCACAATATATTTCCTGAGCATAAGAAGCTGGAAATAGGCTGGACATGGTACCAGCCCGACTATTGGCGTACAGGCTACAACAGGGAATGTAAACTCCTATTACTCACCTATTGCTTTGAAACGCTGGGTACACTACGGGTGCAGTTCCAGGTAGATAAACTAAACCTGCGCAGCCAGGAAGCAGTAAAAGGCATAGGTGCATCGTTTGAAGGTTTTTTGCGTAACGACCGCTTGCGGGCAAATGGTACGCAGCGCACATCTGCCATGTTAAGCATCATAGTCGAAGAATGGAATGAGGTAAAGAAAAATCTTATATCTAAACTCGCCCACGAATGAGCCAAGGGGTTACGCAATAAATTTTTACTTTTGTCCACTAAGTATAGCTATTTTGACATCAAAAGATAACAGATATAACCAACGCGGCGTAAGCGCGCAGAAAGAAGACGTACATAAAGCGGTGGCAAAGCTCGATAAGGGCCTTTATCCAAATGCTTTTTGTAAAATATACCCTGATTACTGGGGTAATGACGACGCTTATTGCAACCTGATGCATGCCGATGGTGCGGGTACTAAATCCATCCTCGCCTATATGTACTGGAAAGAAACCGGCAATATGAGCGTATGGAAGGGTATAGCTATCGACAGCATAGTTATGAACATAGACGACCTGCTGTGCGTGGGCGCTACAGGTCCGTTCACTTACTCATCAACCATAGGCCGTAACAAACATCTGATACCAGGAGATGTGATCTCTGAACTTATAAACGGCACACAATCTTATTTCGACAGGCTTAAAGAATATGGTATACACTCGTACCTACTGGGCGGCGAAACTGCTGATGTAGGTGATGTGGTGCGTACTGTAATAGTAGACGGCACCATGAGTTGCCGCATGGAGCGGAGTAAGCTGGTAACTACCGAGAAGATGATACCGGGTGACGTTATTGTATCCCTTGCCAGTTACGGACAGGCGACCTACGAAGATGAATATAATAGCGGTATGGGCAGTAATGGCCTCACCAGCGCGCGCCACGAAATGCTGAAGAAGGAGTATGCCACAAAATATCCTGAAAGTGTAGACCCCAACCTACCCGACGAAGTAGTATATAATGGCAAATACTCCCTTACAGATAAGACAAGTACGCCCCTGGATATAGGTAAAATGATATTATCCCCTACCCGCACTTATGCACCGGTAGTGCTGAAAATATTGCAGGAGCATTTTGATCAGATACATGGCATCATACATTGCAGTGGTGGTGGCCAGAGCAAATGCCTGCATTACTTACCCGCGCCACTCCGCGTGGTAAAGAATAACCTGCTGCCCGTACCACCACTATTTAAAATGATACAGGAATCTGCCGGTACCGACTGGAAAGAAATGTACCAGGTCTTTAACATGGGGCAGCGCCTGGAAATATTTACAGATAAGGACACAGCGGCTGCGATCGTGGCTATCGCCAAGACCTTTAATATAGATGCACAGATATCAGGACACATAGAAAAAGCCGAAAAGAAAGAGGTTGTGATAGACAGTGAGTATGGGAATTTTATCTATCACTAAAATCTGGCATTATATATGCTATGTTAATTAAAACTAAAAACTTTACTATGCACCTAAAAACCCTTCTACTCTCTGTTTTTGCAATTGTACTTTCCGGCGCCGTATTCGGGCAGGATAAAATTTACACACATGCCGGAGATATAATAACCGCCAAAGTAAAAGAGGTAGGCACAAAAACCATAATCTATAAACGTGCTGATAACCCTGACGGTCCTGAATATACTATTCGTAAAAACGAGGTAGACCACATAAAATATGAGAACGGCACTGTCGATGAATTTGATGAACCCAAAGCTGATGCACACGACCGCCATCCATCGCGCGCACATACGGATGTCAAACAGTCTAAAATAAATTACGGCAACAATATCATTTCATTTGCCCCTGTTATTTTTACAAACGATAACGTACAAAGCGGTGAAGCCGTAGGGATTAGCTACGAAAGAGTACTGGATAAGGATGGCATGTTCAGCGTCGTCATTCCTGTTGCCATTACCTTTTCAGGCACTTATAATCAAGACAATCTTTATAGCAGTGGCTACTCTATTACCGGTGTGGACAAGCCTACTACTGCATATTATTTTACGCCGGGTTTTAAATTTTACCCTACCGGCAACAGGGGTGTTGTGCGCTATGGTGTCGGCCCGTCTTTATACCTAGCTCTTGGTAGTCAAAATTACCAGGAAACCGTCTATGACCCGGGCACAGGTAACCCTACTTATCAATACATCAATAATAATTACACCATTTGGGGGATAATGATCAATAACTCACTAAATATTTACCCTTCAAAACATCTCTTTGTAGGTATGGATCTTGGCTTAGGCATCGCCTATTCCAAGCCTCAGTATTATCCTACCCATGTTACACTGCCACTGGCTCAGTTCGCATTCAGGGTAGGTTACCGCTTCTAAAGAATTCTAAACCCCAATGTATGTTACTGAAACACAGCTTCATTATTGCCTTATTGGCTGTAATTTCCTTTACAGCTACTGCGCAAGATATAATTTACAAAACAGATGGCGATAGTATCATAGCTAAAGTAAAAGCTGTAGAGCCACATAGTATTTCCTATACCCGCTTTGACAACATCAACGGGCCGGAATATACCCTTGCCAAAAGTGATGTGGCGAGGGTAAAGTATGCCAATGGCATGGAAGATACATTTAACGAGCGGGATATGGCTGCACGCCACCACCATGGTAATGAAATGCCGCACGAAAAAGACAAAGGGTATAGATACGGCAAAAATGTAATTACGTTTTCTCCTTTTCAGTTCACTGAAAATGGTTTAGGGTTTAGCTTTAGTTATGAGCGCACACTCGACAAGCAAAGCCTGGTATCGTTTTACATGCCGGTCATAGTGACCTTTAATGTATTCAACGCTCAGGATAATTACAATAATAGTAATCGTCCGGCCCCTGATGCAATGTTTTATGCTATGCCCGGTATTAAACTCTACCCAACCGGCAATAAAGGAAGAGTGAAGTATGCTATAGGCCCGAACCTGGTACTAGCCACAGGCCAGCATACCGATTATAATAATGGCTTTAACCCCGGTACAGGCAGTTATATACCCGCATATACGCAAAGCACGCATACAATATTTGGTATCCTAGTCACCAATTATGTAAACTTCAATCCTTCTAAACATGTAACCACAGGCTTTGAATTAGGGTTGGGCACAACGTATGTTAACCGGATAGCAGGCGTTGATAACAATGCTGCATTCCTGATACAGGGCGCATTTAAAATAGGGTACAGATTCTAATTCAGTATTTTACCGGCTAATGAAAAAGTAGTATTCAGGTTGACAGATGCCCCCGTAACAGGGACACTATCTAAATTACCGTGTATCCTGAAACTCATTACATCTCTAAAAAAGAATTTTCTAAGATCCAGCCCTTGTACAGCATCAAGATCTATTTGTGTTAACCCCTTGGGAATCTTAACCTTGTATGCTATTAATATTTCCTTCACGCTATCTGCAGACAAGTACACACCCACTGAGTCTAAAAAGTCGAAATTTGGTGCATTAGCTAACTGTAACTGCATGCCGGATAATGTAAATGATGAAATAAAACCGGTGTCTGTATTATTATCAGACATGTGCTGCTGATAATCGGTATTGACGGGATATTTGGGAAAATAAAGTGGTAAACCAGCCGCAGGTAGCGGTACATGCAGCGGATATGTTACTACAGGTACACTTTCTGAAAAACCATAAGATATAGTTGTATTTACATTTGTAAGCTTTTTCGACTTTCCACACCCTATTGCCATACAGGCTGCCATGACGAAAAAAAGTAAGAAAACACGGATAAATGACCGCTTCATGCTGATAAAGTTTGATTAAAGTTACTTATTAACGTTCACCGACATAATTTTATTATCAGTAATTTTGCAGCCTTACATGAGCAAATCAGTAGCATTTCACACATTAGGATGTAAACTCAACTATTCAGAGACTTCAACCCTTAGCCGTACGCTGGAGGCTGATGGCTTTGTGAAAAAGGATTTTGAGGATGCTGCTGATGTATATGTGATCAACACCTGTTCTGTAACAGACAACGCGGATAAGGAATGCCGCCACCTTGTAAGGCGCATACAACGACGTGCACCAGAGGCTATAGTAGTAATTACCGGCTGCTACGCACAGCTAAAACCAGAAGAGATCGCAAAAATAGAAGGCGTAGACCTCGTACTGGGCGCAGCTGAGAAATTCAACCTATCTCGCCACCTTAGCGAGTATACAAAGGGTGATAGCGCTAAAATATGCTCCTGCGATATTGAAGAAGTAGAAGGGTTTCACAGCTCCTATTCACTCAATGACCGCACACGTACGTTTCTAAAAGTGCAAGATGGGTGTGATTATAACTGTAGCTTTTGTACCATACCCCTCGCCCGTGGCCATAGTCGCAGCGACAGCATTGAAGGGGTCGTACAGAATGTACAGGAAATAGCCACTACCAATACCCGCGAAATAGTACTCACCGGTATTAATCTCGGAGATTTTGGGAAAGGCAATGATGGTGGCAAAAAGCGCGAAGAATCTTTTTATGAACTGATACAGGAGCTTGATAAGATCAAAGGCATTGACCGCTACCGTATATCGTCCATTGAGCCAAACCTGCTGACCGATGATATTATTAGGTTTGTAGCTCAGTCGCAAAAATTTATGCCGCACTTTCATATACCATTGCAAAGTGGCAGTGACACGATACTGGGCAGCATGCGCCGCAGATATCGGACCGACCTCTATAAAGAACGCATAGCCTATATAAAGGAACTAATGCCGCATTGCTGTATAGGCGCAGATGTAATAGTAGGCTTCCCGGGCGAGGGTGATAATGAATTTAAAGAAACATACGACTTGCTGCACAGCATTGAGGTATCGTACCTGCATGTTTTCACCTACTCGGAGCGCGATAATACCCATGCACTGAGCCTGAAGCCTGTTGTGCCTATCCACATACGCAATGAGCGCAACAAGGCACTACGCAACCTTTCCTACCAAAAAATGCAGTATTTCACAGAACAGCATCACGGCGAAACACGCAAAGTACTCTTTGAAATAGCGGACAAAAATGGCATAATGGAAGGCTATACAGATAACTACATCAAGGTGCAAACACCAGCCCGTGATGAATGGCGCAATCAGCTTATCGACTGGCACCTGTAGAATGCCCATTCTATTATCGCTAACTATTATATACTATCGACTATATATTAATTACTATCTATCACTACTTTTTTTGCTTCTGTCTTTTTACTTTTGAATTTTAATACTTATCTTTGCACTCCTTAAAAAAAGGAAATAACCGGTCTTTTAGCTCAGTTGGTTAGAGCAGCTGACTCTTAATCAGCGGGTCCAGGGTTCGAGTCCCTGAGGGACCACCAGTTAAAAAGTAACAAAATGCAATATAGGCGCTGTATATAGCGCCTATATTATTTTTAGCTATAAAAGCTGTTACTACTAATGAAATTTGCATACAGCTATAATGTATAAAACTTCAAAACGCCCTGCTATTGCAGGGCGTTTGTATTTTGATTGCTGATCAAATAAAAATGGCCTCACTTATAAAGCGAGGCCATTTTATGAGATAATAGATCGATACTATTTTTGTACTACGACCTTTCTTGTTATGTGAGTTCCTGCACTTTGCAGCTGCACCATATACACACCGGCAGGGAATCCTGCTGTAGAAAATGAGAGGTTATTTTGTCCTATAGCAAGTGCATCCTCATTCTTCATAAACAATACTCTTCCTGTCACATCGCTTATAGATACAGAGGCGTCTTTAGTGTCTTGCAGCGAAAAGCTGAGATTTATGTTATCACTGGCCGGATTAGGGAAAACCTTTAATGCTTCTTCTGTGGTCACACTTGCCACACCGGTTGTTGGCAATGTATAATATTCAATATCTACGGGATCTGTTGCCGATTCTGATGTATCAAAATCCAGGTGCAACAGCGAATGATGAAAATCACCGGCATACCAATCATAGCCTTCAGTGCCATATGTTTCTACTTCACTGCTGCCACCATATGCAAGACTATCTGTCTCTACTGTTATCTGGTGTAGGCGCAGCACATTTGTGTAAGTACCTGTTGGTAGCATCAACGTGCCATAGCCATCGCACACAAAACTATCCTTTACCGATGAATGCTCATAGAGGCCCATATAATTCACTGTAACTGCATAGCTATCAATATGCGTACTATTATACGTAAGCGGGTAATACACAATATCCAAATTACCCTCAATGCGCACAGCCAAGCCATCTTGATACACTCCAATGCCAGATAACGCAGAGGAACCCGCTGATGCATATTCGTATTGATTATTATCGAACAAAGCAATGTTGCTTCCCGGAAATGAATCACAATAAGGTGTTGACGCACAAGCCAGCATCGTAGTGGTATCCTTTCCTGTTTGAGTCAAAAATGAGTAATCCCAAGTTACACTTGCGCCATCAGATCCGGCCGATGTACCACCGGGATCTCCCTGTATGCCGTAAAAAACATCTCCTGCCACCGGGTTTAGCCCGGTAGCCGTCAGTGTAGGTTGTGCATAAGCAGAACTGCATAATGCAATTGCTGATGTGAATAACAATAAAGTTTTCTTCATGAATAAAGCATTTAATGGTATAAAGCTAAAAAACCTAGCTCTATTTTCCATAAAACGCACTTTTGTGTTATAAATTATCTACACTATAAAAAACTAAGTTAAACACGCCTACATTATCATAATTTACCATCATATATTATACACATTTCGCTATCTTTACGTACTATTATTATAAACTTATACGCCGGAAATATAAAATAATTGATACCTTAGGTGTATATACATACATTTGCTTATGAGGCTGGAGGAAGCAATTAAAAGTTCTAAATTCATAAACAATCGCCACAAGGCGAGCGTAAATCTACTCTTCACTAACTATTGGCTCAAGAACAGGTTAAGCAGCGCATTAAAAGAGAATGGGATAACGCTAGAGCAGCATAATGTATTACGCATACTAAATGGTAAACATCCCGAACAGATGTGTGTAAAAGATATCGCATCGCGCATGGTGGAGAAAAGCTCAAACGTACCACGCATCATCGACCGACTTTGTGCAAAAAAACTTGCCAGGCGCAGCACATCAAAAGTAGACAAAAGAGAAACACTCATAACACTTACAGATACAGGTATACAATTACTAAAAGTTGCCTCCCAAATAGTAAATGACCTGAGCATTGAGATTGGCCTTACGGAACAGGAAGCAGAAACATTCAATGAACTGCTGGAGAAAATGAGGGCTGTAGAGCAACATACAACTGATTTATAACCGCTAAAAATACAAACTATGGAAACAGCAAAATGGACACTCGATGCGGCACACTCAGAGCTTCAGTTTAAAGTGCGCCACATGATGATCTCAAACGTTACGGGTTACTTTCAGAAATTTGATGCTACCGTAGAGATGAATGGCACGAATGTAGAAACTGCAAAGGTTTCTTTTACAGCCGACGTATCATCACTATCTACAAATAACGAGCAGCGCGATGGTCATCTTAGGTCAGCCGATTTTTTTGATGCCGAAAATCATCCGCAGATAAAATTTGAAGGTGATAAACTGGTAAAGAAAAGCGGTGACGACTACGAGCTTACCGGTAACCTGACCATGCGCGGCACTACAAAACCAATTACCCTGCAGGTAGAATTTGGCGGCATAATAAAGGATCCTTATGGCAACGACCGAGCAGGCTTTACTGTAGAAGGTAAGATAAACCGTAAAGATTTCGGGCTAAACTGGAACGCGCTTACAGAAACAGGCGGCGTGGTAGTTAGCGACGAAGTAAAGCTGCACGCCAACGTACAGTTTACAAAAGCAAAATAGCAACCTCCATAAATTATCTGTTAAATACATTTACAAACCATGCGCGCAGCATGGTTTGTTTGCTTTATAAATGATACCTTCATAGTATCATCAGGTAAGACATTGGAACTGAAGCTTGTTTATAAAGCTTTGCGACTGCCTTCGCGTCTTTACGCCTTTGCGGTCATACCATATTACAAAATGTCGGGCCAGGTATAAAATTATCACATCATGCTGTTTAAAGGAAAGACCGTTTTCATTACAGGCGCCAGCAGGGGCATTGGTGAGGCAATAGCTTTACGCCTCGCAGCAGAAGGCGCCAACATCGTTATCGTAGCAAAATCTGTAAAAGAAGACCCACGTCTCGGAGGCACCATCTATACTACTGCAGAGAAGGTGGAACAAGCTGGTGGTAAAGCCCTTGCCATACAGTGCGATATACGTGATGAGGAGCAGATAATACGCGCGGTGCAGCAGGCTGATACGACCTTTGGCGGTATCGATGTACTAATCAACAACGCCTCTGCCATCTCCCCTACTAATACCGAGCAGACCGAAACAAAACGTTTCGCGCTTATGCACGATATAAATGTGCGGGGTACTTTCCTGGTTACAAAACATTGTATACCATTTTTAAAAAAATCTGCAAACCCGCATATCATTACGCTATCACCCCCCATCAGCCTCGACCCTAAGTGGATGGCGCCGTTCATTGCGTACACTGTAACAAAGTATAGCATGAGTATGATGACGCTGGGCTGGGCAGCGGAATATGCTAAAGCCGGCATAGCGGTTAATTCATTATGGCCCGTTACCACCATTGCTACAGCGGCTGTGCAGAACCTGCTTGGCGGCGAAGCACTCATAAACCGCAGCCGCAAACCCGCTATACTGGCCGATTCTGTGCATTATATATTGCAACAACCTGCCAAAGAGTGCACTGGCAACCTGTTTCTCGATGAAGAGGTGCTGAAAAGAGCAGGGATCACTGATCTCGACCAATATGCTGTAAACCCCGGCCAACCATTGCAGCGCGATCTTTACGTTTCCTAATTATCTTTACTACTATATTTATCACCTTCTAAAACTGTTACGCATTGGCATCCGTCCTTTCTATACAGCACATATCCAAATCATACGGCTCCATACAGGCCCTCAATGATGTCTCGTTTGATGTGCCGCAAGGCAGCATCTTCGGTATACTGGGGCCTAACGGCAGCGGTAAAACCACAATGCTGGGCATAGTGCTCGATGTATTAATGTCGAACGCAGGCAGCTATCATTGGTTTGACAATATGCAGCCAGATGCTGCCCGCAAGCAGATAGGCTCATTGCTTGAAACGCCGAATTTCTATCATTATATGTCTGCTGTCGACAACCTTAATATCACTACTGCCGTTCGCCAACGGGGCGCGGGAGATATTGATAAGGTGCTGGCACAGGTAGGTTTGTTAGAGCGCAAGGATAGCAAATTCCAAACCTATTCACTGGGTATGAAGCAGCGCCTGGCCATTGGCGCGGCACTGCTGGGCAGCCCCAAGGTGCTGGTGCTCGATGAGCCTACGAATGGTCTTGACCCTGCAGGCATAGCCGAGATACGCGAGCTTATAAAAGACCTCAACAAACAAGGCATCACCATCATTATAGCCAGTCACCTGCTAGATGAGATAGAAAAAGTATGCACCCATGTAGTGATACTGAAAAAGGGGAAGTTACTTATAAATGGTGCCGTTGATGACGTGCTCCGCAGCGAAGACCAGGTAGAAGTAAGAGCCGATGATATGCAAAAGCTGCAACAACTACTTGGCAGCATGCCGGGCATAGTTAAAGTGCAGCTTAGCAATAACTCTTTACAACTATCGTGCGATGCATCGGTAACACCCGCGCAGATCAATCAATATTGCTGTAGCAACGGCATAATACTATCTCATTTATTGCTCAGAAAAAAGAGCCTTGAAGCGCGCTTTATAGAGCTCACAAACTAAAACTGATTTATGAAAGCATTACTCAGCATAGAATGGCTTAAAATAAAACATTATCGCACTTTCTGGGTGTTAGCGGGGCTGTTTGCAGGCTTGCTGCTCTTGTGGAATTTGCTGATACTTTTCGGCGCCATGAAGCTAGGCGGTGGCGGCGTCAATCTGCTTAATAATAGCTATACCTTCCCTTCCGTATGGGATAACGTTTGTCACTGGACAAAACTCTTCTCGGGGCTGCTGGCAATAGTCATTGTTATACTTACCACAAACGAATATCAGTTCAAAACCAACAGGCAAAGCGTTATTGACGGATGGCAACGTGCAGAGTTCTTTCATGCTAAATGGTGGCTGGTGTTAGTAATGAGTATAGTAGTAACACTGTATACATTCATTTTAGGGTTTGTGTTCGCGGTATCAAACGGCTCATCTTTATCATTAATGGGCGACCATATTGAGAAGGTGTTGTATGTATTCATCCTGAACATGAATTACTTCGGTTTTGCGCTTACACTTTCTTTCTTCCTCAAAAGAAGCGGCATGACCATTGTAATTTTCCTGCTTTATTGCTATATTATAGAGATAATAATACAGCAGTTACTCAATTGGAAAATAGATGCCCGCCCAGGCGATTTCTTACCAATGCAATGCAGTGCGGAATTGCTTAACCTGCCATTAATAGATATGGCAAATAATGCAATGCACAAAACATCATCTTCTCATACCGTGTTAATGATAACATCTATTTTTTGGATCGTTGTTTATTACATAACAGGCCGTACAAAATTGCTGCGCAGCGACTGGTAACTTTAAGTTATGAAAACAGAGAAACCAATCATACTCATCACGAACGATGATGGCATTACCGCCCCCGGAATACGGGCGCTGGTAGAGGCAGTAAAAGACCTGGGACATGTAATAGTTGTAGCCCCTGATAGCCCGCAGTCGGGCATGGGGCATGCTGTAACCATTGGAGACCCACTGAGATTAAATAAAGTAGAAGTATTTGAAGGCATAGAATCTTACCAATGCAGCGGCACACCGGCAGATTGCGTAAAGCTGGCGCGGGATAAAGTACTGCACCGCAAGCCCGACCTTTGTCTGAGTGGCATCAATCATGGCGCCAATCATTCTATAAATGTCATTTACTCCGGCACTATGAGCGCTGCTATGGAAGCAGCTATAGAAGGCATACCATCTGTAGGCTTCTCCCTACTCGATTACCGCTTTGAAGCTGATTTCACACTCGCAAAAACCGTTGTGAAAGATATTGCTACGCGCCTGCTAAATGAAAAATTACCACCACATATCCTGTTGAATGTAAACATTCCTGTAGCGACTGCCACACAATATAAAGGCATGAAAATATGCAGGCAAGCACATGCTAAGTGGACTGAAGAATTTGACCAGCGTATAGACCCACGCGGTAAAGATTATTACTGGATGACCGGTAAATTTGTAAACATGGACAAAGACCCGGGTACAGATGCGGAAGCGCTAAAGGATGGCTACACCTCCATTGTCCCTATAAAAATAGACTTCACCGACATAAAAATGAAAGGCTGGCTGGAAAAAGAATGGAGCGATGTGGCGCGTTAGCCCATACCAGCTATCAACATAAATTGCGTTTCCTCTCATTACCAAGTTTCGATTTTTCATTTTATTTTCACGCTATGAGGATCATATCATATAACGTTAACGGCATACGCAGCGCAGCCAAGAAAGGGTTTATCCACTGGCTGAAAACAGACCCGGCAGATATCATTTGCCTACAGGAGATAAAGGCCAATAAAGAAGATGTGCCGGTGGCAGATATTGAAGCTGTGGGCTACAACGTCTACTCATTCTCCGCGCAAAAGAAAGGATATAGCGGGGTAGCCATACTTAGCAAAATAAAATTCGACAACGTACTCTATGGCAATGGCAATACGCAAAGTGACTTTGAAGGCCGCGTGATACGTGCTGACATGGGGGATACGACTCTCATCTGCGCATATTTCCCTAGTGGCACCAGTGGCGAGGAGCGGCAGGCATATAAATACGTATGGCTCGATGAGTTTTTTGAATACCTCACTGACCTGCGTAAGACGCGCAAAAAACTCATTGTGTGCGGCGACTACAACATTTGCCATCAGGCTATAGACATTCATGACCCTGTACGTAATAAAAACTATACAGGTTTCCTGCCTGATGAACGCAAATGGATGGATAAGCTCTTTGGTAATGGCTTTGTAGATTCTTTCAGGGAGTTCAATAAAGAGCCACATCAATACACCTGGTGGAGCGCATTCGGCGCCGCGCGCGCCAATAACAAGGGGTGGCGTATCGACTACATAAATGTATCTGATCCACTCAAGGACAAATTAAAACACGCAGAGATACTCCCCCACATCCGCCATAGCGACCACTGCCCGGTACTCCTGGAACTGGACATCAAAAAATAATATCCGCATCTATATACAGCGGTTCAATCACCGCACAAAAAAGGCGCCTAAAAGGCGCCTTTTTCAAAAAGAGATTATAGAACGGATTATTTCTTATTCTTTATCGCTTCCGCCATAGTAATGCCGATATTCGCAGGGCTGTCTACAACGTGTATACCACACTCGCGCATTATCTTCATTTTAGCAGCCGCAGTATCATCCGCACCACCTATTATAGCACCCGCATGACCCATACGACGACCCGCAGGAGCAGTTTGACCAGCTATAAAGCCTACCACGGGTTTGTTCATATTATTTTTCAGCCAGTTTGCAGCTTCAGCTTCCATGTTACCGCCTATCTCACCTATCATTATGATGCCGTCCGTTTCAGGGTCGTTCATCAGCAGTTCTACTGCTTCCTTAGTTGTAGTACCAATGATCGGGTCTCCGCCAATACCTATGGCAGTAGAAATACCCAGACCTGCCTTTACGGCCTGGTCTGCAGCTTCGTAAGTAAGCGTACCAGACTTTGATACGATACCTATACGGCCCGGTTTGAACACGAAGCCAGGCATAATGCCCACTTTAGCCTCACCAGCTGTTATAACACCCGGACAGTTAGGGCCTATCAGGCGGCAATCGCGCGCGCGTATGTATTCGCGTGCCTTTACCATATCCTGTACCGGTATACCTTCTGTAATACAGATGATCACCTTTATACCTGCATCGGCAGCTTCCATTATAGCATCAGCGGCAAATGCCGGCGGAACGAAGATGATAGATACATCAGCCCCTGTACCATCTACAGCATCTTTTACCGTATTGAATACCGGACGCTCAAGATGCTGAGTGCCACCCTTTGCCGGGGTTACACCACCTACTACGTTAGTACCGTAGTCTATCATCTGTGTAGCATGAAAAGTACCTTCCGTACCCGTAAAACCCTGTACTATAACCTTAGAATGTTTATTTACTAAAACTGCCATTGAATATCCGGTTTTTATAACGCCGCAAAAATAATAGAATTTATGACATTTAGCGTTGAATAACTGATATTAAAGAATTTTACAGATTTATACATGTCCGGACCTAATTATATAAATCACCTAAAATTTCACGCAGGAATAATATCAAATCAATACGTACTTTGCACCCCTCAAATCAAATTTCTTAATGAAAAAATTATTGATCGCAGCAATTGCTGTATTGCCATTATTTGCTCATGCGCAGGATGATCTTGTAAAGAAACTGGATGCAAATAAAAGCGACAGCGCAAAGAAATTCCGGTTCACGGATATTATAGACCTCGGCCGCACGTCTATAAAGAACCAGGCGAGCTCGGGTACATGCTGGAGTTATTCTACAAACTCCTTCCTGGAAAGTGAGATGATACGTATGGGTAAGAAGCCTGTAGAACTTGCAGAACTTTACAGCGCAAGATGGGTATATGTAGAAAAAGCAGATGCTTATGTACGTATGCACGGTGCTATATCGTGGGGTGATGGTGGTGAGTGCCACGACGTAATTAATATGTATGCCAAGCATGGGGCTATGCCACAATCAGTATACACAGGACTGCACTATGGTACTGCAAAGAATAAATTTGCAGAAATGCAGGCAATACTAAAATCGATGCTGGACGCGGTTGTTGCAAACCATAATGGCAAGCTTACCACATCGTGGATGCGCGCATATGTAGCAGTGCTTGACTCGTACCTGGGCGAAGTACCTGAGACATTTGACTACGAAGGCCACTCATATACTCCACGCAGCTTTGCCGACAAAGTAGTGGGCATACATCCTGAGGATTATGTAGAATTGTCTTCTTTTACAAATGCACCTTACTACAAAAAGACTATGCTTATGGTGCCTGACAACTGGGCATTCGGGATGGTGTATAATGTAAAGATGAATGACCTTACAGACATTATAGACAATGCACTGAACAATGGGTTTACAGTGGCATGGGCGGCAGATGTAAGCGAAAAATATTTTAGCTGGAAGAATGGCGTAGCTTATGTGCCTGTAAAAGATTTTGAAGACATGGACGATTCTGAGAAGAAGAACATGTTTAACGGTCCACAGCCGGAACGCACCATTACACCGGAAATGCGCCAAATCGCCTTTGACAATTATGAAACAACCGATGACCATGGTATGCATATAGTGGGCATGGGAAAAGACCAAAATGGCAAGAAATACTACATAGTTAAGAACTCCTGGGGAGACAAGAACGACTATAAGGGCTACATTTATGTAAGTAAAGACTATGTACGCTATAAAACTACCGGCATACTGCTACACAAAAACGGTATACCTGACAACCTGAGAAGTAAGATGGAGATGGATTAACCTGATTTCCAATCATAGTTATTAAACCGCTCCCAGTGAGCGGTTTATTTTTTAGGCCAATACAGGCATGCTTTTGTTATAAATATTTTTAAAACGAAGCTATGGCAAAGAACAAAACATCAAAAGTAATAGACAAGATAGGCGAAGGGATAGGTGTAGGTATCATTGCCGGATTGGCTGGCACAGTGGCTATAACCCTGTCGCAGATGATAGAAATGAAAATAACAGGACGTAAGCCAAGCACCGCCCCTGCAGAAGCGGCAACCAAAGTACTGAACATACATGCGAAGGCAGGTAAGAAGGAAAATTTTTCGAACGAGGTGCATTGGGCTTATGGCACATTGTGGGGCATAGTCCGCGGTATGCTTAATACCTGTGGCATACGCGGATGGGCAGCAACAGGTGTGCATTGCGCAGCCATTCTGGGCACTGGTCTAATAGTAGAACCTGCACTAAAGGTTGCGCCACCATTGAAGGAGTGGAAGCCTAAAGATATTGGCATAGACACAATACATCATATCGTGTATGCAGTGGCTGCCGGATTAGTGTTTGATGCAATAATAGATAACGATAAATAAAAAAGTGGTTATACACATTGCCATAGCGCATCGAGAAACCACGTCTTGCTATCATAAAAATGGCGGATAGGCTTAAAGCTTGCCGCAATTGCCATTTCATCAGTCTGAGCAACAGTATATTTCTGGGATATCTCCATGTGTATGGTCTCGCCCATTTTAAAGTGTATCCACCCTTCCTCGCCTATACGTACACGCTGATCTTTAGTGCTGCGTAGAAAACTCTCGCAAGTGCCTGTAGCTTCATTATAACGCGGGGCATGTTCAAAAGCAGAAATATCAAAGTCCGCATCGAGCATAGTATTGATACGCTTCAGTAAATTAAGGTTGAAGCGTTTGGTGATGCCACCCTTATCGTTATAAGCACTAAGAATTATATCCGGGTCTTTTTTTAAATCAAACCCTATAAGCAAAATATCACCAGGCAGCAGGTGTGACCGGAGCGCATTGAGAAAACCAACGGTTTCATCGAGCGGTATATTACCAATGCTGGAGCCAAGGAACAACACTATTTTATTCTTGCTCGATATTTCTTTTACTTCCTCCAGCATATCAAAGTAATCGCCATTAAGGCCATACATCTTTATCCCAGGTAATGCTGCAGGTAGTTTTTTACCAAGCTGGTTTATCACATTTTCAGAAATGTCTATAGGGTAGTACGTAAAATCAACCTTGTTTTTCATCAGTGACTCAAGCAGGTAAATAGACTTTGTACAGTCTCCGGCGCCCAATTCTACCACATCAAAATTCCTGAAGTGAGTGAGTATAGTATTCAGCAACTCACTATTCTGTTTAGAGAATATCTCCAGTTCACTACGGGTAAGATAATATTCCGGGCAGTCCATGATCTCCTGAAAAATACCATCACCCTCTTCATCATAAAAATATTTAGACTCCAGGTATTTAGGTGATGCATTGAGCCCCTTCCATATATCCTGAAAAAATTCGTTGGTAGCTTTTGTTGTAGCTGTTTCCATAGCAGTAATTATTGAGCCAATCTTATACCTGTGTATTGCCAACGCAGATATGGATGAAAAAAATTCCGGTAGGTACTGCGGCTATGGCCAGGCGGGGTAACATCTGATGCACCGCGCAGTATCATCTGGTTTATCATGAATTTACCATTATACTCTCCTATTGCGCCCGGCGCCTTTACAAATCCAGGGTATGGCAGGTATGCACTGTCTGTCCATTCCCATCGCCTGCCCCACTCCATTTTCTTTGCTGCAGTTTCCCATTCAAACTCTGTTGGTAGGCGCATGCCTTTCCAAGCAGCAAAAGCGGCAGCCTCATAAAAACTCACATGGCATAAAGTATCGTCCATATCTAAAGGCTGCAAACCATTGAGCGTATAACAATACCATGCCCCATCTATCTTATGCCAGTACATTGGGGCGATGATATGGTTGGTCTTTATCCAGTCGAGGCCTTCTGCATGCCAGTATTGAAACTTGGTATAGCCACCATCGTTTATGAAAGCTACATACTCCTTATTAGTAACAGGATACTTGGCTATTTCATAATCCTGTAAATAAACTTTATGTCTACCTAATTCATTATCAAAACAAAAGCTATCACCATCATAGCCTATTTCGTAAATACCCGAAGATATTTTTATAAATTGTTCACTATTAAAAGCATGCACAGTATTATCATGCACTTCATTATATGCAGGCAATAAAGGGTTATTACCTAGGATATATTTTATATCTGTCATCAACAATTCCTGATGTTGTTCTTCGTGATTGAGGCCGAGCGTAACAATATCCTGCAATTGCTTAGATAAGTTTGTTGACAGAAACTGTGTCATTGCCTCATCAACATAAGCCCTGTATTTGTAGACATCTTCCACAGTAGGGCGACTAAGATTACCACGATCGGTACGTACTACGCGCGCTCCAATTGTTTCGTAATAGCTATTAAATACAAAGTTATAATTGGGATCGTACTCTTTGTAGCCTTCCATGTTTGGCTTTAACACAAAGGTTTCGAAAAACCATGTAGTATGCCCTATGTGCCACTTAGGCGGGCTCACGTCTACCACCGGCTGCACTACATAATCCTCCGTTTTCAGCGGTTTACATATAGTTTCGCTGCGTTGCCGTACCGTTTTATATGCCTGTAATAATGACATTTCTATCGTTTTTCTAAGTACTTTTTAAGTCCTGATATAGAATTAACACCCAATTCCACGGATTGTTGCCGCCGCATCATTAAAGCGTAAGCATTATTAAACCCTATTGGCTTCAGCCATTTTATGTGGTACTGCTTCTCAAAATTATCATTTACATAATTATAGACGCTATCATTGTTCTTTATGAGTGCATTAGCAATACGTGCATCTGTTTTAAGTATCACTAACAAACCCGTGCCTGTATATTCAGGGTACATGTCTATCTGGTCATTGGTCATGGCATCAAAGCATATTTTGGTGCCGCCCAGGCCTGTTTTCGTTGCTACATCAAGGTCTGTATAGCCTTTTATGAGCATACTATACATATTGCCCAGTATGTATTGCTCACCAAAGATCTTAGTGCCTATCCGTACTATACCCTTCTTTCCGTTACGAGGCTCTTTCCATAATCCTTGTGCCATCAAGAAATTCCTTGCTATTTGCTCGGGCGACTGCTTCAAATGATCAGCTCTATAGTTGAGGTCGGTCATTACGGAGTCGTTGATGCGGCCTGCAAGCATATTCAGCGCTTGTTCCAATTCAGGGTATTTATCCAGAATGTCCATACGCACGACAGGGGCTGCATAATAGGGCGGAAAAATCCCCTTATCATCTTTAAGCGTTATCAGGTCATAAGCTTTCAAACGACCATCGGTGCTATAACCACTTATCACATCGAGTTTTTTATGGTAAAGTGCTTCGTACATCACGGCATCGCTTATCACTACAGTGCGGATATTGAGGCCATACTGTTTTTTAAGCCCCAGATAACCATCCGTACGCCCCATAAACTCAGGAGTAAAACCTGCCAATAATTTGCTGCTGTAGGCTACCGGCAATAAATAGAATGAGGATAGTATAAGAATGATAAAAGGGAAACTGATGTATGCAAGCCTTAGTTTCTTTACGTTCATTTTTTGTAACCGCGATAATAAAAAGTCGAAGATGATGGCGAGCAGCGCAGCGGGTATGGCACCAGCCAGTATCATGTTGGTGTTATTAAGAGATATTCCCCCGAAGATGAACTCGCCTAAGCCCCCCGCTGCTATGTATGCCGCGAGCGTAGCTACACCTACATTAATGACCGTTGCTGTGCGTATACCCGCAAATATTACCGGCATAGCCAGGGGTAGCTCAACTTTAAATAGCACCTGTGTACTGCTCATGCCTATTCCTTTTGCAGCCTCACGTATTGTGGCATCTACTCCTGTAATACCCGTGTAGGTATTGCGAATGATGGGGAGCAAGGCATAGAGTAGCAGCGCTACAATAGCGGGCTTTGGGCCAATGCCCAACAAGGGTATCATAAACCCTAACAACGCGATGCTGGGTATTGTTTGTAATACACCTGCGGTACCCAATACGATACCTGATAGTTTTTTGCGCCGACTTATCAATATACCCAGCGGCAAGCCAATGATAACAGCTATAAATAAAGAGATAAATGTAAGTCCTATATGCTCAAGTGTCTGCTCGAGCAGTTTGCCCGATTGTTCGCTCATAAAGCTCAATAACGACTGTTCCTGTGCCATCTATTTTGCTTTATAATTGCTTATAGCGTTATACAATGCTTCTCTGCCTATCGTTTTTGTAGCACCTTGCTTATTCCTTACTTGTATCAAGCTATTACCCGCATTGCCTTTCATCAGTCGCTCCATTACCTGCCACAGAGGTTCGTTATACTGTATACTAACTGCAGTTTGCGCGACTGTAACTGTTTCCTCCAGCGCATCCCATATATCATTTATCTGTACCGTCTTTAATACCAGTTGGAGATATGAGGAGGAGAAGAAAGAGCGCACAAAATCATTAGCCGGATGAAACAACAATTCGGACGGCTTTCCTTTTTGCATTATTTTGCCTTCATTCATCAGGCATATTTCATCACCCATCTCAAATGCCTCCTGTACATCATGCGTTACCATTACAATGGTTTTCCGTTTCAGCTCATCGAGCTCGCTAAATTCTTTACGGATAGACGCACGGGTTATAGTATCTAATGCACCAAAGGGCTCATCCATCAGTAACACATCAGGATTTGCGGCAAGCGCACGGGCAATGTTCACACGCTGCTGCTGGCCTCCACTTAGCTCACGTGGGTACGAGGTAAGATAAGATGCAGCAAGATTTACTTTGTGCATTAATTCTTCAGAACGCGTAACAATTTTTTGTTTATCCCACTTTAATAATTGCGGTACAGCGGCAATATTCTCCGCTACAGTGTAGTGGGGAAACAAACTATTATGTTGTAGCACATACCCAATATTCCTTCTTAATTGTTCCTGTGGCTGCGTCAATATATCTTTCCCGTTGATCGTTATTTTACCTGATGTTGGTTCTATAAGCCGGTTGAGCATGCGAAGTGTAGTAGTTTTACCACAGCCACTGGTGCCGAGCAATACCATTGTTTCTCCTTCCCTTACTTCAAAAGAGATATTATCGACAGCCTTTACCTTACCGAAATCTTTACTTACTTGTTCAAGTTTTATCATCAGGGCATTTTATCGATGCTCATAAATAAGTTATTGATAGACTCTGAAAAAGTAGGGTGCGCGAATATCATATTTCGCAACTCATCGTATTTAATATTGCCCATCATAGCCATCTGCAATACCGACATTAGCTCCCCACCCTGCGCTCCCAGTATAGCTACACCGAGTATCTTTTTTGACTTAGTATCTACAATAGCTTTCATCATGCCACGTGTATCATTTGTTTCCACCGCACGCGCAACGTGCTTCATAGGTAATGTGGCTACTAGTATCTGATAACCTTTTTCTTTTGCCTCTGTTTCTGTCATGCCTACTCTACCCAATTCAGGGTCGGTAAACATGCAGTAAGGCACTGCTCGATTTGTAGTTGTGGCATTTTGTTTTTCTAACAGGTTCTTTGTTACAATAACATAGTCGTTGTAAGATATGTGTGTGAATGCAGGGCCGCCCTTTACATCACCGAGTGCGTATATGCCTTTTACATTTGTTTGCAATTTTTTGTCGGCCTGTATATACCCGCGATCGTCTGTTTTTATATCAGCATTAGCAAGCTGCAGGTCGCCGGTGTTAGGTATTCTACCTGCCGCTATCAGTATGTGACTGCAGCTAATGGTTCGTTTGCGTTTATTGATACTTACCGTCACATCAATTTGCTTACCCTTCTTTGCAATGTTCAATGGGCTTGCATTTACATGCAGCGCTATACCATCTTCATGAATGATCTGCTGCATACAAGCGGCAATGTCTTCGTCTTCTTTGGGCAGAAAGCGTGGTGCATGTTCCAGTATCGTTACTTCACTACCAAACCGCCTGAACATCTGCCCAAACTCTAAAGCTATGTAACTGCCACCCACTATAAGCAAATGTTTTGGCACTTCTTTAAGGTCGAGTATGGAAGTAGATGTGAGGTAATCAATATCGTTGAGCCCATCTATACCGGGGATGGCAGTGCGCCCGCCTGTGTTAATAAAAATATGTGTTGCAGATAACTCCTTTTTACCACCTGCATTAAGTGCTACACTCACCGTTGTTTTATCAACAAACGATGCTGTACCATAAATAAGGTCAAGATTTTTAGTCGCCTCAATTGCCTGCTCGTTGCCCACACGGGCATGTGTTATTACTTTGTCCTTTCGCTTTATAATGGCAGGCATATCTACTTTATAGCTACCAACAGGTATGCCATACTCTTTACTACGACCTGCCATATAAGCCATACGTGCAGATGCAACCATTGTTTTAGTAGGCGTACAACCATAGTTGATACAGGTTCCGCCTACCAGCTCTCGCTCTATTAATGCGGTCTTCCAGCCTGCTTGTGCCAGCTTTTTTGCCAATGGCACTCCGGCCTGTCCTGCACCTATGATTATTGCATCGTATTTTTTCATGAGGTGTCTTTAGTTGGTTACCTGCACCCCTTTCCAGAAAGCTATGTAGTTCTCAATATTTTTCGCAGCATCCTTAGGATGTGGATAATACCATGCAGCATCTTTATTCTCTTTGCCATTCACATCGAGCGTGTAATAAGATGCTTCCCCCTTCCACGGACATGTGGTGTGTGTATCTGATGGTTTCAGATATTTCTTATCTACCGCGTCAGCAGGAAAGTAGTGGTTGTTCTCAACTACTATTGTTTTATCACTTTTTGCGATCACCTCATCATTCCAAATTGCTCTCATAATATATCGGTTTTATTATTTAAATATTTAAACTCTCTGTAAATTAAGATAACAATTCTAAATGCAATAGGTTTTAAGGCTTAAATTTAATGCCATTATGAAGCTCGGGATTTCTATTCTTCTTTTCTGCATATTGCTTAGTAACCAAAGCAGTATGGGACAAGAATATAAATACCTGGTACTAAAGGGTGGCGGCATAAGGGGTATTGCATATACAGGTGCATTAAAAGTACTTGAAGATAGGCACCTTACACAAACCATGGAACGTGTGGCAGGGACCTCTGTGGGTGCGATAACGGGTACGTTATTCGCGCTGGGCTATACTACCGACCAGATGCAGGAAATAATGCTGGGACTGGATATCTCTTCTTTCAATGATGGTGAATGGTTCTTTATAGGCGGACAAAAACGTGTGAGGAAGAACTACGGATGGTACAAGGGGAAGCGCCTGGAGCAGTGGATAGGCAGGCACATTAAAGAACGAACCGGAGATGAACAGACTACCTTTTTGCAACTGCACCATCTTGCACAAACCGATAAGAAATACAAAGACCTATACATTACGGCGACAAATCTCACTAAACAGAGAACAGAGGTATTTAGCTGGGAAACGTACCCGAACATGCCAATAAAGACCGCTGTAAGGGCAAGTGCTGCGATACCGTTATATTTTGGGGCAGTATTCATGGATAGCACGGGCAACGTCATAAATCGCCCTAAAAAGAACATGAATTATAACGTCTATGTGGACGGAGGACTGCTTGCCAACTATCCCATTAATATTTTTGATACGAAAGAGGATACTGCGGCTAATGTTATTGACAAATATACTATTGGTCTGAATCTTGAACGGCCGGAGCAGATAGCCTATTCTAAAGAGCAGGAAGGCATTGCGCCGTACAATATTCATTCATTTTTTAGTTATGTGGCAGCTTTATATAACCTTACCATAGAGCAATTGAATAAGAATACTAATCAGGCAGAGGAGCGAAAGCACACTATTTATATAAGTACGAGCAACCTAAGCCCCAAGGTGCGGCATATAACCATAGAACAAAAGAAAATGCTTTTTCACAATGGCGCCGAAGGGGCGAAAGCTTTCTTCGACAGCGATAAACGATGATATTCTTATATAATAACACCTAAGTTTCGCTTTCTTTTTTCAAAACTCATTACATTTGAGCGTTCTTTTAACTTTAACGATAACTATTAAACACAAACACACTTTTTAAAAATGGCTAAAATAAAAGTAGCAAATCCCGTGGTGGAGCTCGATGGCGATGAAATGACCCGCATCATCTGGAAATATATAAAAGACAAGCTGATACTCCCCTACTTAGACCTCGATATTAAATATTATGACCTCGGCATGGAGCACCGCGATGCTACCAACGACCAGGTAACCATAGATTCTGCCAACGCGATCAAGCAATATGGCGTAGGTATCAAATGCGCTACTATTACCCCTGATGAAGTACGCGTAAAGGAATTTAACCTGAAACAAATGTGGAAGAGCCCTAACGGCACTATCCGTAATATACTGGATGGTACCGTATTCCGTGAGCCGATCGTTATCAACAACATACCACGCCTTGTACCTAACTGGACTGCTCCAATCTGCATAGGCCGTCACGCGTTTGGCGACCAGTATCGCGCTACGGATTTCGTGGTAAAGGGTAAGGGTAAGCTGACCATCAAATTTGAAGGTGAAGACGGACAAACAATAGAGCATACTGTGTATGACTTTAAGGGCGATGGTGTAGCGCTTGCTATGTACAATACCGATGAGTCGATATCAGGTTTCGCACGCTCATGCTTTAACCTGGCCTTGTCTAAGAAATGGCCTTTATACCTGTCTACAAAGAACACTATCCTTAAGAAATACGATGGCCGTTTCAAAGACATATTTGAAGACATCTACGAGAAGGAGTTTAAGGCTGAATTTGAAAAAGCGGGTATCACTTATGAACACCGCCTTATTGATGACATGGTAGCCAGCGCGCTGAAATGGCATGGTAACTTTGTATGGGCTTGCAAGAACTACGATGGTGATGTACAGAGCGATACAGTAGCACAGGGCTTCGGTTCACTCGGCCTTATGACATCTGTATTGATTACGCCTGACGGCAATACGATGGAAGCGGAGGCCGCCCATGGTACTGTAACCCGCCACTACCGCGAATACCAGAAGGGCCGTCCTACATCTACTAACCCTATAGCTTCCATCTTCGCCTGGACAAGAGGGTTAGCATTCCGTGGCAAGCTCGATGGCAACCAGGAACTGATAGACTTCTGCGAAGCGCTTGAGCAGGTATGTATAGAAACTGTTGAGGAAGGCAAAATGACCAAAGACCTGGCAGTATGCATACACGGTAATAAAGTAGAGCATGGCAAGGATTATCTGTATACAGAAGAATTCCTCGATGCGCTCGATGAGAATCTGAAGAAGAAAAGAGGATAATAATTATAAATTCACATACTGAGAGGATATACTGAAAGGTGTATCCTCTTATTTTTTGTATATTTATTACATGCAAAACGTACATATCCCATCCCACTATCAGCAAATAATGCCCTACCTCATTGTGAAGGATGCAGAAGGGTTCATTAGTTTTCTGCAAACTGTATTTGATGGCGAACTCAAGGAAAAGCACATGCGTGATGAGCATGTAATTATGCATGCCGAAGTGGCTATTGGCTCCTCAACGATAATGATAGCAGAGAATACGACCAATTATCCATCTCAGCCGGCAGGCATGTTCATTTTTGTAGATGATGCTGATACCCGCTATGAAAAAGCGCTAAATGCAGGAGCTACAGTTGTAACGCCCATGTCAAACCAACCTTATGGCCGGAGTGGTGGGGTTAAAGATGTTTATGGTAATACATGGTGGGTAACCTCAGTAAAGCTGTAATATTTTAATTACCTATATTTAATTACCTATATTAATCTATAACACTTTGACAATTAGCTTTAAAATGGCTGATCATGCCTTAAAATCCATAGAAAAGATTATTTTCGCATCTTAATAAAAAACTTTATTATTTATACAATATGAAGTGGCTCATACTCGCTTTAGGTATCATATTCGAAGTGTTGGGCACTGTCTGTATGGAATATGCTAAAGGGTTCACTGTTTTAATTCCTTCTATATTAGCATTTGTATTCTATGGAATAAGTCTTGCAGTACTCATATTTGTATTGGAAAAGATGGAAGTCAGCATCGCTTATGCAATCTGGGCTGGTGGAGGTACCGCACTCATAACCATAATAGGCATCTTTCTTTTCAAAGAAAACCTATCTGTTATGAAGATAGTCTCCATTGGGTTTATAATATTGGGTATATTGGGACTGGAGTTATTTGATTAATGATTACACATATAATATGAATATTTTTTTAACGGGTGCAACTGGTTTAGTGGGGGGAGAATTACTTGTCAACCTTTCGAAGCGCAATGACGTAAAGAAGATATACTGTCTTACACGCGCTGGCTCAAAGGAAGACGCTATCACACGCCTGGCAAAGGTCTTTGCGCTGCGTGCAGATGAGTTTGATGAGAGTAAGATAATACCCGTTATTGGGAATCTATTTGATGAGTCACTTACGGATTCTTTGATAAACAATAGTTTGCTTAAAGAGGTGAACGTGGTTATTCATTCGGCTGCAAACACGTCTTTTTCCAAAATAAATGACGCTTTAGTGGAAAAGGCCAATATCGGTGGCCTCACCAAAATACTACTATGGGCAAAACAATTACCCGATCTTGAAACATTTTTATATGTAGGGACCGCTACTATCTGTGGCAGGGATATTACAAACCGCGTGGTACACGAGGATGAGTCACCCAATACAAGCGTAAACCACCTTGTAAGATATACCTATACAAAGATGCAGGGCGAATTGCTCCTTCGGGAGCACTTGCCTGAAAATAAGATACTCATTACCCGTCCATCAATTATTATGGGCGATAGCAGGCCCGTAATGCCCCGCTCTCCGGTCATACTGTGGGCTATGGCTACTATCAACCACCTGCGCCTGATACCTGTAAATCAGCACGCAAAACTGGATATGATACCGGTGGATTATACTGTAAAAGCCATTATAGGCTTGCTATTTGCAAAAAGAAAATATACCGTTTACCATATTTCAGCAGGTGAACAGGCTTCCACATCAGCACAAAAATTATCAGAAGCGCTGACCGAGTATTTCGATGATATGATACCTTTCCGGTTTATCGACAGGTCGTATCTTAATCAGCTAAAGCTGTGGAGCAAGAACAAACTACAGCCCGGCAGCGAAGTGCATGATAATCACCAGGAATACCTGGATTACTGGAAACATACTTTTGAAGAGGCGGGCAACTTAAGGATATTATTTGCAGGGCTTGACCCTTACCTCAATTTTATGGAGCTTGGGCAGGTATTTGACAACAGCCGTCTGCTCGAGGATTTCCCTGAAATAGGCGCGCCTGAGCCTGCAGATGTATATATGGCACGCTCTATGCACTTTGTAGAGAAGATCGACATTATGGAAGGGGCTATTGACCCGTAAATAAATACTATTCATTATAAAAGAACGGCGCAAAATAGTATGCTATCTTTGCGCCGTTGTATTTTACTATATTTCAAAAATAATTACATAAAGCAGTATGGGTTTATTCGACAAACTCTTTAAGCGGAACAAAGAGCAGCAGGAACAAAAGGAAGTGCTTGACGAAGGTCTTAAAAAAACCAAAGAAGGATTTTTCTCAAAGATCACCAAGGCTATTGCAGGTAAGGACAAGGTTGATGAAGAAGTGCTGGACCTTGTAGAAGATGCATTGGTTAGCGCCGATGTGGGTATAGATACTACTGTTACCATTATTAACCGTATAGAAGCGCGTGTAGCCAAGGATAAATATGTAGGCACATCACAGCTCAACAGCATACTGCAGGAAGAGATGATGGGCATTCTTACTTCTGCTCCGTCAAATGAATTTTCAACCTTCGATATACCTGCCGGTAAAAAGCCTTATGTAATACTTGTGGTAGGTGTGAATGGTGTAGGTAAAACAACAACGATCGGCAAGCTTGCATACAATTTTAAAAAGAATGGTAAGAATGTAATACTGGGTGCGGCAGATACATTCCGTGCGGCAGCAGTAGACCAGCTTACTATATGGAGCGAGCGTGTAGGCGTACCGATCGTAAAGAAAGAAATGGGTAGTGATCCAAGCTCTGTAGCATTTGATGCGGTAGCAAGCGGCATGGCAAAAGAAGCCGATGTAGTAATAATAGACACTGCAGGCCGTTTACATAATAAGGCGTACCTGATGGATGAGCTTGGTAAAATACGCCGGGTTATCAGTAAGAAAATGCCCGATGCACCACATGAAGTACTACTGGTACTTGACGGCAGCACAGGGCAGAATGCGCTGGAACAAGCCAAGCATTTTACCGCGGCAACAGATGTTACCGCCATAGCTATTACCAAACTCGACGGTACTGCAAAGGGCGGTGTAGTACTGGCCATAGCCAATCAGTTTAAGATACCTGTGAAGTATATAGGTGTAGGTGAGAAAATGGAAGACCTGCAGATATTCAATAAGGCAGAGTTTGTAGATAGCCTTTTCAATTTAGAAAAAGCCTAAATCATCTTCTCCGTGCCTATAACTAAAGAGCAAGCGATAAAAGATCTCCGTCGGATACCGGGTGTAGGGATCTCTATCGCTAATGATCTCTGGAACATCGGCATTAAAAGTGTTAATGAGTTAAAGGGGCTCGACCCTGAAGTGATATACGACCGCTCAAACAAATATGCGGGCCAAGTGCAGGATCGCTGCCTGTTATATGTATTTCACCAGGCAGTCTACTTTGCCGAAACCCCACCCGATGAGCATGAGCCGGAAAAACTGAAATGGTGGAACTGGAAGGAAACGGCTAATATGTCGAAGTAAGTATGTGCAGTAGTTCTATCACACCTTCTGTCGCAGGCTTTTCAATAGGCAGCACGTTTTTATACCTGCTTACTGATGGTATGTGCTTATCAATGACATACTTGGGCACATGCTCCCGCACATAATCTACAAGTCCAGCCGCAGGATATACCGCTAGAGAAGTACCTATCAGCACAAATATATCGGCACTGTACATAACAGGTATTGCTTGTTCAATCATTGGCACCGGCTCTTCGAACCACACAACATGCGGGCGAAATTGTCCTCCATCTTCGCTCTTATGACCCAATAATATGTCGTCTTTTATATCATAGAGTTTGTGCTCATTCTTTTCGCTGCGCATCTTTAGTATCTCACCATGCAGGTGAAGTACATGTTTAGATCCTGCACGCTCGTGCAGGTCGTCTATGTTTTGGGTAATGATTTGTACGTTGAATTTGTTTTGCAACTCGGCAAGCGCTTTATGAGCGGCATTAGGCTGTGCGGTCAATACATCGCGCCTGCGCATATTATAAAAGTCGAGTACCAACTGCTGATCTTTGCGCCATGCACGGGGAGTAGCTACATCTTCTATATTGTGCCCTTCCCATAACCCATCGCTATCCCTAAACGTGCGGAGGCCACTCTCTGCGCTGATACCGGCACCTGTGAGGACAACGAGTTTTTGTTTGGGCATAATGAATTATTTATCGAAAATTAGTACAAAATATCAATAAATTGCAATAGCTAAATTTATGTATGGGTGTGAATATTCTCGAAACAGAAAGACTTGTACTTTGTCGGCAAAGTGAAGATGATGCAACTTTCATTCTTGAATTGCTAAATAGCCCAGGATGGTTAAAGTATATAGGAGACAGAGGCGTGAAAACAACTTCTGATGCCGAAAAATATATTCTTGAAGGTGCAATGAAAAGCTACGAGCTTAATGGCTTCGGGCTATATGTTACAAAGCTCAGGGAAGGTGATATTCCAATAGGTATTTGTGGGTTGATAAAAAGACCAGGGCTGGACCAGGTAGACATTGGCTTTGCATTTTTAGAGCGGTATGCGGGTCAGGGATACGGCTTTGAATCTGCGTCAGCAATTATGAAGTATGCCAGGGAAGTATTAAGATTGGGCATAATTGTAGCAATAACAATGGAGCATAATGAGCCTTCTATTAAGTTATTAAATAAGCTACGTTTTAATTTTAAAGAAATGGTGCAGCTACCCGGCAGTGTAGAAGAACTGATGTTATTTGAAAATAGAATTAATAGCAGCATATAGATGCACTAGTTTTAAAGTAGCCATATCTCCTATACTATACCCTTTCCCATAACATACCACTATCTCTGAAAATTCGTAGACCATTCTCTGCACTGATACCAGTTCCAGTGAGGACAACGAGTTTTTGTTTTGGATATGGGATATGACTTATTAACCCTTCAAATGCTGCAGCATATCCGCTGTCATCTTATCGAGATCAAATTCATTCTTCCATCCCCAATCGTTACGGGCAGCGCTGTCATCGATACTCTTTGGCCATCCGTCGGCTATTTGCTGACGGAAGTCTGGTTTGTAGTCGATGGTAAAATCAGGGATGTATTTTTGAATAGCTACTGCTATTTCTTTTGGCGAAAAGCTCATTGCAGAAAGATTGTACGCCATGCGCGTTTTCATCTTTTCTACCGGTGCTTCCATTAGTTCTATGGTGCCGCGTATCGCGTCATCCATATACATCATGGGCAGGTATGTATGCTCAGAAAGGAAGGAAGTGTAATGTTTGTTCTTTAAGGCTTCGTGGTATATCTCTACAGCGTAGTCCGTAGTTCCACCACCGGGTTCACTCTTCCAGCTTATGAGGCCCGGGTAGCGCATGCTGCGCACATCAAGCCCCCAGCGTTGATTATAGTATTGGCACCATAGCTCGCCTGCGTACTTGCTGATGCCGTACACCGTTCGTGGTTCTACTACCGTTTGCTGTGGCGTGTGGTCGGCAGGTGTTGTTGGCCCGAAGACCGCTATAGAGCTTGGCCAGTATATTTTAGTGAGTTTTTCCTGCACGCCCAGTTCCAACGTCTGCAACAGGCTTTGCATATTCACCGCCCATGCTTTGTGTGGTTCTTTTTCACCTGTTGCTGATAGCATGGCTGCCAATAAGTATATCTGTGTTATGCCTTCCTTTTTTACAAGGCCGTGAATAGCTGCGCCATCCATCGCGTTAAGCACTGTATATGGGCCGCTATCTTTCAATAAAGGATGTGGTTCTGCTTTCAGGTCAGATGCTATAACATTGCTGTCGCCATATACTTTACGCAGTGCGAGTGTAAGCTCTACACCTATCTGGCCGCCTGCGCCTATTATGAGTATTTTTTCCTTTGTCATGTACGGTTAGTATAAAGTAGGGAGTCAAATGTATAAAGCGGTACGCTGCTATGCAATAGCCTGCCGTTTAAGATTTCGAAGTCATCATGCCAATGAACTGATCGAACAGGTATCGGCTGTCGTGCGGGCCAGGTGTTGCTTCCGGATGATATTGCACCGAAAAGGCGTTGTCCCTGTGCTTCATCCTGATTCCTTCTATAGAGCCGTCGTTCAGGTTTACATGTGTCACTTCTACTTTATCACTCTTCTTTATTGCCTCGGGGTCTACACCAAAGCCGTGATTTTGTGTAGTTATTTCAGACTTGCCTGTTACCAGATTTTTCACAGGATGGTTAAGTCCCCTGTGCCCGTGGTGCATCTTAAACGTAGGTATGTCGTTAGCCCTTGCCAGCAATTGGTGGCCGAGGCATATACCAAAGAATGGCTTATTGGTGGTAAGTATATCTTTTACAATATTCACGGCATAGTCCATAGATCCCGGATCACCTGGACCGTTAGATATAAAGTAGCCGTGTGGCTTAAACGCTTCTAGTTCAGCAAGCTGTGTTTTAGCAGGAAATACCTTCACAAATGCATTACGATCTGTAAGGTTTTGCAGTATGTTTATCTTCACACCATAGTCCATAACCGCCACACGAAGTGGAGCATCAGGATTACCCATAGTATATGGCTCTTTGGTGGATATCTCTGATGACAGCTCAAGGCCATCCATATCAGGTACCTTAGCAAGCTCAGCCTTCAGGCCTGCTTCGTCAGTCAGTTCAGTAGATATGATGCAATTCATTGCACCCTTGCTACGTACATGCTGTACCAGCGCACGCGTATCCACATCGTATATGGCCACAATGTTATTCGCTATAAGGTATTCTACCAGCCCGCCATCGGCCTTCATCCTTGAGAAACGGTGCGATACGTTTTTGCATATCAGACCCTTTATCTTTACGGAGTTGCTTTCTATGTCCGTTGCCTTGACACCATAGTTGCCTACATAGGCGTTATTCATTATAAGCACCTGCCCAGTATAGGAAGGGTCTGTGAATACTTCCTGGTAGCCGGTCATACCGGTATTAAAGCATATTTCGCCGCCGCAGGTACCCCTGGCGCCAAATGACTTTCCTTCCAATAATGTACCGTCTTCTAATAATAACCAGGCAGGAATAACTGTGTGTGTTTCAGGCATAAAAAACAAATTGTGCAAAGGTAATACTAAAAGAGAAGATTGTGTATGATTTTAGTGCAAAATGAGAAGAATTTTAGCAGAGCGTTGAATATAAAAATCACCCTTTTATTGTCACATTCCTGTAAAATCACCCCTTTACTAACCACAATATCTGCGTAACTTTACATTATGAAATGATTCATTTAACATCTAAATCTCTTTATATGGAAAATCATGATCAGAGTAAGCCGGCAGTAAATGATGTACATACGAACACACCACCATCTGTAACTGAAACAGGCAATCTGCAACCCGCTATAAACAGCGTGGATGAAAATCAGGAGCCACTAACGGATGAGCATAATCCCGGCAAGACCAATAAAGACAAACAACAAACACAGAACCATCATACATCGGCTATGTACGCAGGTAGTATGTGGCGGAATACTGTAGGCCATGTAAGGCCATACCATACGCCTATTACACAGCATTAGACTATATAAAGAATTTCATAAGCAAGACGACCAATACGCCGCCGTAGTTCTCTATGGCGGCTTTATTTTGCCTAAAAGAAAAGCCCCGCTTCACAATGTGTGAGGCGGGGCTTTGATAAAGTAGTATATATTTAGTTTCTCCTGTTACCAAAAAGACGAAGCAACATCAGGAACAGGTTAATGAAATCGAGGTAAAGCCTCAAAGCGCCCATAATTGCAAGCTTCTTGGTATCATTAGCTGATACATTTCCATATTCCAGACCCGCACCTATACGCTTCAGTACTTGTACATCATACGCTGTAAGACCGGTGAATACCGCTACACCTATGATGCTTATCAGGTAACCGAGCGCCGGACTTCCTAAAAACATATTGATAAGCATAGCTATTACAATACCTATTAGTCCCATCATTAACAGGCGGCCAAAAGAGGTAAGGTCCTTTTCTGTAGTATAACCCATGAAAGCCATAATACCGAACATTGCTGATGCTGCACCAAAGCAACCTATTACTGAACTGGATGTATAAACAAGAAGAATTGTACTTAAGCTCATACCCATTGTTGCTGCAAAAAGCAAAAAGAATAATGTAAGTGCTGGTGCGCTGAACTTATTAAACGCAAACGACATAATAAGTACGAAAACAATTGGCGCGAATGATATCGCCATACCAAGACCCGTAAGGCTAACACCCTTATCGGTTGGTGTATACATCATACCCATCAAAGAAGCATCTGTTGCAAATAATACCGACATTAATGTAGATATGCCTAAGGCAACGAACATCCATAAGAATACGCCTGCCATAAATTTTTTCGTAGCGGCACTGTTGCCTACTGCAGGTTGACTGTCTAACACAGTGTACCTTGAAAATTGTTGTTGATTGTTGTTATCCATATTTGTATATAATAATAGACGTAAAGTTAAGCTATAATTGTTTAATTTTTATTTGCCGTACAGTCGTATAACATTGATATTTTATCATTTAACGTACCATTTACATCACTGCCTGCGTACAATAAATACTTCTTTCCCATGTTATAGCAGGTAAATATGCCATCCAAAACTTACATTAGCACCATGAAATCTTTTGCACTCGTAAGCATTGCCCTTTTTACTACTTTACTATCACAGGCGCAGCCTGGCTGGCAGCAACATGTAGATACTAAAATAAGTGTGCGACTCGACGATAAAACGCATTTCCTGCATGGCTATGAGGAGATGACATACACAAATAACTCGCCTGACACCCTGCACTACATATATATACATTTGTGGCCAAACGCCTATAAAAATGACCACACCCCATTTGCAAAACAAATGGACCTAAATGGCAACACATCTTTTTATTATGCAAAGCCAAAAGACCGCGGCTACATTGACAGCCTGCAGTTTACCATAGATGACCAAAGCGTAGAATATTACAGCAGCGCAAACGCACCCGATATAGCAAGGATAGACCTACTAACCCCACTACTTCCCGGGCAAAAAGCAAAGATCACTACCCCATTCCGTGTAAAGGTGCCAATCGTATTCTCGCGCATGGGACATACCGGGCAGGCATACTTTATCTCTCAATGGTTTCCTAAACCAGCAGTATATGACCGCAAGGGTTGGCATCCGATCTCATACCTGGATCAGGGTGAATTTTTCAGCGACTATGGCTCTTACGATGTGAGTATAACACTGCCAAAGAATTATGTAGTAATGGCTACCGGCAACTGCACGGATGAAAGCGAAATGAAATGGCTCGATGAAATGGCCAAAAAGCCATTGCCATCTGATACATTGTATCGTCATTCTTCCCCCGTCAGTGATATAGAAATGAAAACGCTGCATTATCACGAGGATAATGTGCATGACTTTGCGTGGTTTGCAGACAAGCGCTGGATAGTGCGCAAAGACACTGTTTACTCTCCCGGCAATAATGAGTTGGTAACTGCATGGGCAGCGTTCCTACCATTCCATGAAAGCAAGTGGGTTAATGCTACAAGCTATTTAAAGGAAACTGTGAAGCATTACGGCAAATGGGTAGGGCCCTATACTTATAAAACAATAAAGGCAGTAGAAGGCGATATGCACGCAGGCGGAGGCATGGAGTACCCAACAGTTACTGTTATAGATAGAGCCTCGTCTGCAGCATTAAAAACCGTGGTGATACATGAAGCCGGGCATAACTGGTTTTACGGTATGCTGGGCAGTAACGAGCGCGACCATGCGTGGATGGACGAAGGCATCAACACCTTTTACGAAAAGAAAACTAACGATGACCTTATACCTTCACACAAGTCGCAGGGCAAGGCCTTGAATGAAGACCTTATTTATTATGAACTGGCACGAACAGATAAAGACCAGGCAATAGACCAGACCTCTGCCAACTTTGAGAAACTTAACTATGGCATAGATGTATATTACAAAACAACGCTGATGCTAAAATGGCTGGAAAGCTATATCGGTGAAAAAGATTTTAATGCCGGTATGCAGGATTATTACATCACGTGGCGTTACAAACATCCTTATCCCGAAGATTTTAAAGTATGTATGCAAAAACATACGTCAAAACAACTCGACTGGTTCTTTGACCAGATAATGAGCACCGATAAAAAGATAGACTTTACCATTCTGCACGCACACGTAAAGGACAACAATACAGAGGTTACTATCCGCAACAATAGTGGTGTACTATCCCCGGCGCTTATTGATGATTATAATGACACTATTGTAAGTAAAGTATGGACAGAACCATTTACCGGCACTACTACCCTATCCCTTCCTACTACTACGTGGCGCAAACTAAGCATTGATGATATTGTGCCAGATAGCAAGACAACTAATAATGAATACAGACGGTATGGCCTGTCGCATCGTTTTGGATTAAAAGTCAAACCATTCCTTGGTTTGAACAGAAGCGATAAGGAGAAACTATTTATAGCACCAGCGCTTGGTTATAATTATTATGATGGCTTTATGCTGGGCCTGCTGTTCCACAACCTTACGGTTCCTGAAAATCGATTCCGTTATGCGATAGCACCAATGTATGCCTTTGGCTCTAAAACCCTTACCGGATCGGGATCAATAGGTTACATCTGGTATCCTCGTGACGTGTTTAAAGAAATAATGCTGCAGGGAGATGTAAAAAGCTTTGACCAGTACGAAACGCATTATAACAACATCGACCTATACGCCAGCTATTTAAAGATAGCCCCATCACTGAGCTTCACATTCAATGAGCATGATCCGCTAAGTACCATTACACGTACGCTTACATTGAAGGAGTACAATATTACCGAGAACAATATAAATTATGGCATAAGCCCATCGTTAGTTCAATCACAAAAAACTTATGGTTTGCTGCGTTACAGGCATGAAAATGAGCGTACCTACAACCCGTTCAACTATAGCCTTGAAGGGCAGCTGGGTGCTGACTTTGCAAAAATCAATGTGGAAGGAAACCTCCGCATCGACTATCATGCAAAAAATAAAGCACTGTATGTGAGAGGCTATTTTGGCAAATTCTTCGCTATAAATAGCGACCCCGCAATAACAGAGCGCTACGAGCTGAACGCTACCTACACCGGTATTAATGACTACCTGTACGACGGAACTTACATAGGTCGTAACAATGCTAATGGCTTGGGCGCACAACAGGTATCTGTACAGGAAGGTGGGTTTAAAGTGCCTACCTACGGCAATATAGGTCGTAGTGACAACTGGATGGCCGCAGTCAATCTTAAATCTGACCTTCCATTTGGTAAGATACCCCTTCGGCTGTTCCTTGATGCAGGCCTCATCCCTAATCCTCTGCCCGATATACAGAACGCAAGTAATGCTAAAGTACTCTACGATGCAGGGCTGGAAGTATACCTCATAAAAAATACGGTGAGCATCTACGTGCCTATAATCATGAGTAGCGACTTCCAGAATTATCTCAGGGATACCTACGGCAATAAGAACCGTTTTACACGCGGCATATCATTCACCCTGCAATTGCGGAACATCAACTGGCTTAAGGAGCCGACAAAGATATTGAAGCTGACAAATTAGTATCCTAAAACGAATTAACTACTGCGCGCAGGCGCACCAGTTTTTCCATCAAAGGTTCAAGGTTAGCCAGATTCAGCATATTGGCGCCGTCGGACTTTGCGTGAGCGGGATCAGGATGCGTTTCTATAAAGAGCCCATCAGCACCAACAGCTATTGCTGCACGGGCTATTGTTTCTATCATTTGCGGATTGCCTCCGGTTACCCCGCTCGATTGATTGGGTTGTTGTAAAGAATGTGTACAATCCATCACCACAGGTACTTTAAGACCCTGCATAATAGGTATGGCCCGGTAATCAACTATCAGATCGTGGTAGCCAAACATCGTACCTCTATCGGTAAGTATTATTTTATCATTGCCGCTTTGCGTTATCTTATCCACTGCAAAACTCATAGACTCCGCCGATAGGAATTGTCCTTTCTTCACATTCACTATCTTACCCGTCTTTGCAGCAGCAACGAGTATATCCGTCTGCCTGCACAAAAAGGCTGGTATCTGCAATACATCTACATGCTCAGCTGCCATCTCGGCCTCATCAGCGGCGTGTATATCTGTAACGATAGGCACATTAAATGTATCTCGCACTTTGCTTAGTATCTTCAGCGCCTTCTCATCCCCTATCCCAGAAAAACTATCCAATCTGCTGCGGTTAGCCTTGCGATAAGACGACTTAAATATCAGTGGTATGTTCAACTTTGCACAAATGCTTATCACCTTTTCTGCCGTCCGCATGATCACTTCTTCACCCTCCACAACGCATGGCCCTGCCATCAGGAAGAAGTTGTTATTATTATTGACTGAAGGAAAGATACTTTCTAATGTTTTGTTCATAAAATGCTATTCGTTCTTCAAAAGTACGATTTGCTTTTGGTTTGAGGTTGCCGCTCTTGTAAAAGCAGCATAGTCATTAAATATATCCGCACTATAAATGCCTTCTATTTGTTTGTAATACCTGATTACCTGTATCACGTTATTATTGTACACCGTTTTATAAGAAAATGTACCAAATGGCTTTTCTATCGTTTCATCTTCCGGCAGATATTCTTTGGTATAACCTGTCCCAACAGTGATATTTGTCGTATCTGATATTACGAATGAATGAGGCAATTCAAACGGAGTTTCTCTGTGAGATGCATCATTAACGGTCAATATCTTCATCGGCACTATTTCAGGATCTATGATCATCCTTTTCCCTGAACGACTTACTTTTCCGGACCCGCTTAGCAGAACATGCTCCGTCAATACTGGGATACGTGCGCTTTCGTCATTGGTTATTTCAAAATTCTTAATTACAGACGTTGGTAATGATATAACTTCCCCAAAGTGCTTCTTTATCTCATTATTTGGTTCATCCTTTACACTCCGGTACTCTCTATTGTAAAAATAGCCACTGTTACTGCATGTGTATGATATTTCGCTATTATCCTGTTCATCAAAATGTACATCTACCCTCCGGCACAGTACATTCTCTTTGCATGTATAGTCGGGCGTTTTTACAACATATCCACCATCCGGTGTAAGCATCAGCGCTTTCCTGTTATTGGTAAAGTCTGACAAGTAACCGGCAGGATCGGTCTTAGAAACACAATCCATCCATACAGTGTCGTTTTTAAATGGCACACATAATATATAATGATTAAAGTAACTTGACGGGAAGTCTTCTACTATGCTATTCCTGTCTTTATCACTACCATATATTAATACACCATACGAAGGGATATTTATTTCCTTTAGCATAGCATGCATATAATTGCTGAGGCCTTTACAATCGCCATAACTGTTGGAGTACACAGATGCAGCATCAAAGCATTGAACACCGGATATATCTACCGTAACAGCAATATAGCGCGTCGTCTTTTTCAAATATTCATACAACACGCTTATTTTTCCCATGTCGGTCTTACAGGTATCAGTAAGCTCATGGACTTTCTTTCTTGCAGCTGTTGGCAGTGAATCTCTATCTGCATTCAGATCATAAACAAATTTTCCGAAGTCTTTCCACGAGCGGGTCTTACCGGATGTGCCACCATATTCAAAACTATCAGCGGCAAGTATCACAGCAGGATAACGAAAGGGCTCATCAGGTGCAAGTATTACCTTCTTCCGTGCCTTAATATCAGATACCGCTATACTTATCTTTTTACTGCCATCAGTATCAATTACCGACATGCACTTTTCAAGGTGCACCAGTTTGTAATGCACAGGTGTTTCATTAGGATAAACAACTTCTAATGATGCGTGCTCTACAGCACAATTATGATCAAACTGCACGTACCAATCAGGGATAAGAAAAAGTGAATTGAGGTGTGTTTCCATTTCCAGTTCTACTGTGAAAGGATACTGAGCATAATTAAAATCGTATACTTTTTCTCTTACATCGTTAAAAATGGATACTCCATCAAAATGTGAAACATCATGAAAATCTCTTTTACTGATCGATCGCAGTTCGTATCCTTCCTTATCTCTCAACGTTGCAGATAGATCTTTTATCTTCTTAAAGTTGCTGTAATGTTCATTAAGCCGGCAATAGTCATATCCGTCACTATTTAGCACAGTGATCACAAGTTTCTCAGTTACGTCAATGTCGTTAGGAGAAGTAACATTCATCCGCACATTATAGTCTCGAACAATGACATCAGCGTTCTTCAGCAAATCCGTAGGAATAGTAGCATAAGCATATTCAGGCTTACCTTTTGCAGATACGTTGCCAAGAAAAAAAAGGATAAAGGATAGCGGAAGTAATATGCGTGTGCTGCGTATCATTTTTCACTTTTTTTAAAGATTACGATCTCATCTTCATCCTTTATCATTTTCTCAAAGAACTCACGCATTGTCTCATAAGCAGATACATCAAAAACTGTTTTATTAGCTCTGAAGTCTGCATTGACCCTCAATACTTTTGACGTGGAATCATAATTTACAAGGTGCTCAAAGACCAACTGACTTTCTTCATAATTAATGGCCGATGATTTGGGAATATCATCAATTGTTACATTATCAGGGAGTTTAAGTGTCATCACATAACGATAGTTCATTTTGCATGGCAACTCTATAGGATACATGCGGGTGGGCTCCTTGAAAAGATTTTCTTTGAATGGCCTGCTAATGTCCGCATTAAAATAAAACGTGTTTATATTCGCTTTATTGGCCTTATAAAGTGTATACTTAATAACAAGGTTCGTGTCGGGATCATTAAGGTTTTTAACCTCGATACTATCTATATTAGTAAATGCCGCATTGCTTATATCGCTTTTTATAAATGTTGCTACCAATGAGGTGTCTTTTCTCCACTTTTTACGATATATGGATGACTGAAAAATGCCGATCTTTTCTGTTACTTCTATTTTAATGCAGCTATCAAAAATCCCAGAAACATTTGCAACAAAAATATTCCGCTCATCTATGTCATCGCCGGTAAGATACATAGAGCTTCCTTCATTATTTATGATGCGTGTGTATCCGTTATAACATTCAGGCGGCAGTATATTGAACGTATTATCCTTATCAGATGCGTCCAGCAGATATTGTGTGTGGCCAACCAAAACATGCGCTACAACATAGTTCAGCCTATTCAATAGTGGATAGTTTTCATAAAGCCTTAAAGATCCCTTTGTACTCAACACTTCGGGATCGGCATCAAGATCAGCAGACTTTAACATAGCTGTCAGCAACAGGTTTATTTCTGCTGCAGAACCTCGCTTGTTTGCAAAGACTGTTTTCAGGCTTTCGGTGTAGATGCCTCTTCGGTCGTTGCAATCAAAATTGGCCCGCACATAACTATAAATATTTTTCACCTTTTCAAGATCGTTAGTGGCATGCCTGGTAAGTGTATCAACAATATCACTTAAATACCCGTTTCTTTTGTCTATCTGTTTCCCAAAACGCTCATCTTCCATTAAAAATTTATCCAGTTTGGGCCAGCTTGTTAATACATTTTCTTTATTTATATCGCCACGATTTAACTCAGATAACTGCAAGTCCATACGCTCCGCATGGTTCTCAATACAACTGATAAAAGGCTCCTCTTTTATAGCTGGAATATTTCTTTTGCCCCAAATCACATCGAATCGTCCATTAACACCCGCATTAAAAATATGGTAGCATGATGTAGTATCTTTTAGCGCATCTTTCTCCTTATTATAATCTACGAAAACTACGTTTCCTACTGTCAGGCACATATAATTTAAACTGCGGGGTGCCTCAACCTGATATTCGCTATGTAATTTGGGTAACTTACCTTGTATATGCCATGCAGGCAATGAGTAGCTTAAAGGAGCTGTTGTCTGATAACTATATTCTATTATCGAACCGGCCTTTACATTGGGTAGCGCGAAGACCAATTCATTGTCATTAACTGATAACGTTTTATTATAGATCGCGTCTTTTTCAAGGTTGGTTTTTATAAGCGTGCCATTCTCTTCGTTATAGGTAGCACCTTTCACTTCATCAGCATACGCATCACCGCTATGACTATAATATGGAACACTAATATTTGCCGCATCAACACCAGCAGCGTTTATAATTTTTATCAGCCTGTAAATATGATGTTTCTGCTCAAAGCTACCCCAACTATTTATTGTTACCCAGATGTGGTCGTTTTCATAAAGCACAACAGCATTGGCATCGGTATCTATTGCAAACTTAGAAGTATTCAGATATTGCGATATCTGCTCATCACTTATATTCCCCCGACTTGAATTTGAGGGGGTAGCATTAACATACTGCGGTATTACCAGGCATACGCATAGTAAGAACGATAGGGTTCTACTCATAAAATTCTAATTGATAATCAGAAATAAATAATATGATTATTAATGCCGCAAATATAGCGTAAGAATTATTTTTCTTCGAAAATATTAGCGATTAATATCTCAAAAGGAGGTTTCAATGTTATTATTTTACAGGCTTTTAAATACTACTTTTTTTCGCGACTCATTATTTACTAAGTCTATTAACTTAGCATATTTCTCAAAAAGAGCGGCATCATAAACGCCACTGTTCAAAGCAAATTTGCGATACATAAATATTTTGTCGTCTGTTTTCGTAAAAGACAGTGAGTAACTACCAAAAGAATATGTTTCAGATACAGCATCTGGTATATGTTCCATACTACATTTCTCAGGCATCGTTAACTCAAAAGTATCACATACTGTATGGCTTTCCGACAAGTAAAATGATGTTTTCCGTTCTGATTCTGTTTCAACATCAGGTATATGCACCGGTATCGCGTCCATATTAATAAATATGCGGTCACCTGTTTTAGAGCTCATACCTGTTGCAGTTATAGAAGAGTTTTCATTGATAGCAAGCATTTGCGCCGCATCGCTTCTTTCATACTTATAGTCATTAACAGTGTAGCCATTCAAGTGAAACTTTGAATTAATATATTCTTGTTTGTCGTGGTCATTTTCATACTTAAGCTTCAGGTATACATATTCAGCATTTTGCCCCGTATACCTGTTATGCATGTCTATTTTTACACTTCCATCTTTATTATACGTTATCTGCGTTATATGTTTCGACAGATTAACAGAAGCATCATAAATTGGGGTATGCACGACTATGCCTCCGGCAGGCGTTATCATTAATGCATTTCTGTTTTGGGTAAAGTCACTTAAATAGTTTGCGGGCAGGTCTGCACTTGTACATTCCAGCCATATAGTATCGTTTTTAAAGGGCACACATAATATCTCGTGATTGAATTGTGTACAAACAAAATCTGTGATCATCTTATGTTTATTCTCTACGCCTGCATATATTATTACAGGATAGGCATTCACCCCAGCTGCTTTTAGCAATGACATCATGTAATTACTGAGCGCCTTACAGTCACCATATTGGTTTTTTGCAAGAAAGGCAGCATCGAGTGTCTGCCATCCCCCTACACCATACTCAACCGCTACATAACGTGTTACACCCTGCATATAAGAATAAAGCAGTTTTACCTTTTCATGCTCATCTGTTATACCACTGGTTATCTGAGCCACTTTATTTTTTATATCTTCAGGTAAAATGTCCCTGCCTTTATTCAGTTCGTAGATAAATTTGCCATAGTTATTCCAGTCATTTGCATTACCTAAGCTATCACCTAATTTAAATTGAGGCATCGCAAGTAGCACAGTCGGTCTTGAAAATTCATCTTCATAACCAAGAAATTCAGTTACATGTGCCGGCACATCAGCTATATGCCATGTATAGGATGTTTTAGCCGCGTTGATCTCTGGCTCCGCACCTATCTTGAAAGCCCTATATTTTATCATAGAACTATCTGTATGTACGATAAGCGTAGCTTTCTCTACAGCACAATGGTCGCCTTCTTGCGGTTCCCAAGCAGGCAAGTGAAAGGTGTGATTTTGACGGCTTACAACATCATATTCTACCGTGTATGGGTACTTTCTGTAATTGACTTTATATCTTTTAATCTTATCATCAGCATAGGTAGGGTTATTGATATACATAGGCAACTCAATAAAATCAGAGCTTTTTATCTTTTTTATTTTGTCACCATCGGCATCATATAGATTACCGCTGATGCTTTTTATCTTTTTTAACTGAGAAAAGTCTTCCTGCCAGTTTGCATATTCATCGCCTTTTTCATTGAGAACAGTAATAGCTATGTGTTCAGTAACCAGCACGTTGTTCAGTGAATTTATATCTATTTGCAAGCTGTAATCCCGAATAACAGCATTAGCTTTTACTAATAACTCCGGCTTAATTTTCTTGGTTTCATACGAAACATTATCATCTGCTGCAAGTAATTGCGCGCTTATCAGAACAAATGAAAAGAGTAAAAAGTATTTGAGTTTCATCAGCTTATCTTAATTAATCATCAATGCAGCTATAAATTATTTCTTTTTTATCACTATCATTTTCTGCTGCTCGTCAATCGTCTTTTGGTAAAATTCTTTTACCATGTCGTATTCACTCCTGTCGAAAGACACACGCTGCATCTGGTAGCGTGAATCTACGGTTATCAGGTTAGCATCTTTATCATAGGTCGAGAGATTTTTATACTGTACTTTATCATCAATTTTAACGATCGAAGATTTGGGCATCTCATCTACAACATATCCCGGTGGCAATTGTAGTTTGCAGAGGTAAGTAATATTTTGAGTAAACGGCATATCTATGGGATACATGCGTTGGTTACTTTTAAACGGATTGTCGTTATGAATTTTTATGAGATACGGACTCAGATAGATCATAGAAGTCGTATCCGGCCAAATTATCGAAATATTAAAGTCGAGCGTAAGCTGCCCGTCGGGGTTTTGTAAATTTTGTACGGAGAAACTTTTAAGTGTTGCATCCATGGGAAATTCTTTTACAAAATTCATCACATACTTTTTGATCTCCGCAGTATCCTTGTTCCATTTTTCACGACATGTATATGCAGACTGATCGCCATAGTAAAATTTAAAATTCAGGGTATAATCAGTTAATGAATTGTTGGTGGTCGTCATCATATAAAAGGATTTTTCCTTTGCCATGTCAGGTGTCATAATAATGCCTGCTGTGTCGTGCTTATCAATTACGCGCGCATAGCCATTATAGCATTCGGGCTGCATTGCGCCAAAAGGATTGTATTTACCTGAAGCATCTAAGTAGTATTTATCATTCCCAATTCTTAACTGGCAAACAGTGTAGTTATATTTTAAATAGTCAGGAAATTTACGATTAGGCAGCCCATTACTACGTGTACTAATGATCATTGGGCTGCATTTTAGTCCTGCATCCTGTAACATTGATATTAGTAAGAAATTTACATCTGCTACACTGCCTGATTTTTCTTCCAATACTTTCCCTAGATTTTTACTGCTATACATACTTTCATATCCATCACAGTTAATAGAGTCCCTGACAAAAGAGAATATTTTTTTTGCGATCGATAACTCATCCATATCAGATCGGGCGATTTCAATTGCTTTATTTTTTATAGTAATATGCCATGAGGTCGCTTGCCTATAAAAATTCAAGTTGGATATGAGTGCACTATTAACTTTAAACCAATTATCTAAAAAATTAAAATCAACACCTAGAATATGAACACCTAGTGCATGTAGCGTCATACGTTCTCTATAATTATCAATGCTTGAAATAACTGGCTCTTCAACAAATGCCAAGATATTTTTTCTTATCCATCGTTTGGTTGATGCATCTTCTCCTTTAATAAATAAATTTTCACCAAAAGCATATGCATCCGGGAGTGTAGAATCAGTTATGCTTGTATTATCGATCTTGAGAAAAAACGGTGTACGTTGTGTTTCTGTAGCGATATTATCCCTCCTGTCAAGAACAATTTCAAATTCACTATACAATTTGGGGATTTCTTCTTGTATAGCCCATGTCAATGAAACCGCACTTGATTCTATTTCATAAGTATAGTCTATAATTGAACCGTCCTTAACCGACGGCATGCTAAATTTTACCTGCTTTAGTATATCCGATTGTTGATCACCAATATTTTCTTCATCAACTCGCTGTCTTATAAGTTGACCATTATCAACATTATATGTACTTCCTTTAAGATTGTGTATATGATAATAACCGTATAGGGATCCCGGTAAGATTATGCTAACATCAGCATACTTTTCGCCTGCCTTATTTAATATTTTTATTATCCTTCGTACAGTATGTATTGGATAGGGCTCAACCATAAAATCATAAGAATCCTTCTCATACAACACAATAGCGGCAGCAGATGTATCAATGCTAAACTTGTCTTGCTTCAGATATTTCAGGAAAAAATCATCGTTTATCTCGCTTTTGCCGGCATAGCATTGAAAAGATAACGGTATTACCAGGCATACGCATAGTAAGAACGATAGGGTTCTACTCATAAAACTCCAATTGATAATCAGAAATAAATAATATAATTATTAATACCGCAAATATAGCGTAAGAATTATTTTTCTTCGAAAAATATTAACATTCGCTCAGGCTAATAGGTAGTTGCACTGCCAATCCCCCTTCTGCGGTTTCTTTATATTTGTGGTTCATGTCGAGCGCTGTTTCCCACATAGTGTTTACTACTGCATCTAGTGAAATGCGCGCCTTGCCTGGGTCGCTTTGCAGCGCCAGTTGAGACGCTGTGATAGCCTTTATCGCTCCCATAGTATTGCGCTCAATGCACGGCACTTGTACCAGGCCACCCACAGGATCGCAGGTAAGACCAAGGTGATGCTCCATAGCTATTTCTGCGGCCTGCAGGCATTGCCTTACAGTGCCGCCCATTACTTCGGTAAGCGCAGCTGCGGCCATCGATGATGATACACCTATCTCTGCCTGGCAACCACCCATGGCTGCCGATAGTGTGGCGCCCTTTTTAAATATGCTGCCTATCTCAGATGCCGTTAAAAGAAATTTAGTGATAAGAGCTGGATCATTACCATCACAGAAAGCAATAAAGTATTGCAACACCGCCGGCACTACACCAGCAGCACCATTAGTAGGCGCAGTTACTACCCTGCTGAATGAGGCATTCTCCTCATTCACCGCGAGTGCGAAACAGCTTACCCAATCGAGTGTGTACTTGAACGATTGTCCACCGCTACGGATGCACTCCAGCCATTCGTCATAAGAATTATATGTTTTGTCGCCAAGTAGTTTTTTATTCAATGTGGCAGCACGCCTCGTTACATGCAAGCCGCCCGGCAATTCGCCTGAAATGTGCACACCACGATAGATACAATCGCGCATTACATGCCATATATTCAGCACTCCATCTTTAGTTACATCTTCATTGCGCCACGCCTTTTCATTCTCCATCACCACACCCGATATATTCATGCCCGTTAGGTCTGCCGCTTTCAGCAGATTGTCTGCCGACTCTATCGGATATGGCAATTTGATCGAACTGCCGCCGGCATCATCCTCTCCTTCTTTCACTACAAATCCGCCACCTATAGAATAAAATGTTTCTGCTATTTCTTCTCCATTGCTCATAGAGCACAAAAAAGTGAGTGCATTAGGATGGTAAGGCAGGCTTTCATCAAACAAGAAAACAACCTCGGTTGCAGGGTCAAAAGCTATCTCCTTCTTTCCATCGAGCTTCATTTTTCGCTGCTCCGCGATCTGCTCCATCCGCGGGGTTATCTCATTCACATCAAATGTTACAGGATCTTCTCCACACAACCCTAATATTACTGCAACATCGGTACCATGCCCCTTACCTGTTTTAGCAAGCGAGCCATACAACAGCACTTTTACAGATTGTACTTTATCAATACCACGTGCTTCGAGGCTGGTTAAAAACCGAAGCGCAGCACGCCATGGGCCAAGTGTATGAGAACTGCTGGGGCCTACGCCTATCTTAAAAATGTCGAATACCGATATGTTTTCCTGACTCAACTTTCGATTTTTTGCAATAAAAAAGGAGGAATAAAATTCCTCCTAAAGATACTACAAAGTAACAAAACTTATGGCATCAAAACCTTGTTAACTACATGGATAACACCATTTTTCTGGTATACATCCTTTATAGTTACCATAGCAATACCGCCCTTGCTATCTTTCACTTCAAGGTTTTTTCCTTTCATCATCACGGTAAGTTGCTCGCCATTAACTGTTGTAAGCATTGCCATACCATTACCTTCTTTTATCTTAGCCATCAGCGCTTTAGAATCCAGCCTGCCTGCTACCACGTGGTAGGTAAGGATAGATGTCAGTGTGCCTTTATTCTCCGGCTTTACAAGGTTATCAACGGTACCTGCAGGAAGCTTGTTAAATGCTTCGTTGGTAGGGGCAAATACTGTGAAGGGACCTGCGCCTTCAAGTGTTTCTACAAGACCTGCCGCTTTTACAGCCGCTACCAGTGTAGTATGGTCTTTAGAATTCACCGCGTTCTCCACGATGTTCTTTGACGGATACATAGCTGCACCGCCTACCATTGTTGTTTTTTCTTGTGCAAAGCCTGTCATGTTGCTGCCCGCTATCATAGCTACTGCCAGTACGGGGATCAAAAGGATACGTTTCATAATTTTTTGACGTTTTTGTGGTTAGTGTAAAATGGTTACAGATACATTTACGGACGCTTTTGAATTTTGGTTTTATGAAATCTCAAAAAATAAGCTCCGCGGTATCTTTCGATACCGCGGAGCTTATTTAATGGCCGATAAAAACTTGTCCAGCTTAGTTTACAGAGAATACAAAGGGCATGGTCATCATTGCCCTACCATTCATTTTTTTCAGTGAACTTATCTGTTTGTAGATATCAAATTCACTGCCTAGCTCTTCTTTTAATGCTGTCCTCAACGCTTCAGATGCAGAAGTGTTCATTTTGATATGCTTTAGTAACCCGTCCAGTTTATCGCCGGCTTCAGGATAAGTAACTATCTTATAGTTGTCTAATTTAGCCATGCTTGCCGCGCTATGTATGGCACGGTCCAGGCCACCGAGCCCATCAATAAGTTTCATCTTCAGTGCGTCTGTGCCGGTCCATACACGCCCTTGCGCTATGCTGTCCACAGCCGCCGGATCCAATCTTCTGCCTTCGGCCACATGCCTTTTAAATAATGAATAAATAGTATCCACAGAGCGCTGCAGGCGTTGCCCTTCTTCCGCTGTCATAGTACGTGTTATGGTAGGCACATCTGCATAAGGTGCGTTCTTTACACCATCAAATTTTACACCCAGCTTATTATTCATCAGGTGGTCTATGCTGAACAGCATACTGAATACACCTATGCTACCTGTAATAGTAGTGGGTAATGCAAAAATGCTATCAGCCTGCGATGATATATAATAACCGCCGGATGCAGCATAGTCGCCCATGGATACAATAAGCGGTTTCTTTTCTTTCAGCAGTTGTAGTTCGCGCAATATCACTTCCGAAGCCAGCGCACTACCACCCGGCGAGTTTACACGCAGCACCACAGCCTTTATGTCGTCATTGTTCCTGATCTTGCGAATCGTTACTGCCATATTCTTAGACGCTATGCCGTATGCATCATCGCTTTCGCCATCGGTTATATCGCCTTCGGCAAATAATATAGCTATACGCTTATCTTTTACGTTACCGCTTCTTGCATTCAATGCATAGTCGTCCATAGATACGTACCGTATGCTTTCCCTTTCGCCTTGTCCTGTCTTCTGGCGTATCCTGTGTTCTACCTCATCCCAGTATAGCAACCCGTCTACCATCTTATGTTGCAGTGCATCATTAGGAAATTGTATAGCACCTGTCTGTGCCCATTGATTTACAGAATCTTTATCTGCATGTGTATGCTGTGAAACAGCTGTAAGAAAATCATCCCAAAGACTCGCCTGATAAGCCTGTATCTGTATCCTGTTCGGTTCGCTTATTTTATCAGCACGAAAAGGCTCGGTAGCACTTTTGAACTTGCCTGCATAATATATTTCCGGTACAATGTCCAGCTTATCCAGCGCGCCTTTAAAATAAGCCAGCTCTGTAGAAAACCCCTTTAGATCTATGCCGCCCGCAGGATTCAGATATACACTATCCGCAGCACTTGCCGCAAAATAAGTGCCTTGCGATATGTCCTCGCCATAAGCATATATAAATTTGTGCGATGACTTAAAGTCTACTAATCCCAGCCTTAGCTGCTGCAGCGTTGCCCATCCGTTTGGTGTGGGGCTTAGCTTTAGTAATATGCCCTTTATGCTATTGTCGGTTTTTGCATATTCCAGCGCCCTCAACATATCATATAACCCGGCCTCGTATGCTGAGCTGCCACTAAAAGCGGCAAAGCTGTTTTTCTGCCCCTGTTCGTGTATCTTCTTATCCATATCTATCACCAACACATCGCCACGTACTATCTTAGTATCCTTGCTAGAGAAAGAATTAGCCACGCTTACGATGACCAATATAAATATGATAAAACCGACTATCCCCAACACCACCATCGATAGCAGAGAAGCGAAGAACATTTTAAAAAATTCTTTCATAAAAATTTATTTTTCACCTTTTTGACATCCAAAGATACATTGACCGCAGATTAGTTTGTTATTTTGTTTGATACTTGCATATAGACGTTATGAATGACGCATACCTGTTGTTAGGGAGTAATGAAGGCGACCGTGAAGTATGGCTGCAACAAGCCATGGAGATGATACAGCAACGCTGCGGCAAAGTCGTAACATCATCCACTTTGTACCGCACCGCAGCATGGGGCAAGGAAGACCAACCCGACTTTCTGAATATGGTAACGCATATAAAAACAGAGAAAACTCCGCTCGACCTCCTCCATAGCACAAATGAAATAGAAAATTTACTCGGCAGGCAACGGGAAGTAAAATGGGGACAGCGCACCCTCGACATCGACATACTATTGTATAATAATAACATTGTAGATCTTCCTGAATTAAAGATACCTCACCCCTTTATGCAGGATCGCCGCTTTACATTGGTACCGCTTAATGAGATAGCCCCTAATATTATACATCCAAAACTCAACAAGACCATTCATCAATTACTACTGGAATGCCCCGATCCGCTCGAAGTGCATAAATTCAAATAGATTTGTGCCGCATGAGTTATAATTACATTGCCATAGAAGGGAACATAGGCGCCGGCAAAAGCACACTGGCAAACCTTTTGGCAAAACACTACAATGCCACGTTGGTACTTGAAGAGTTTGCTGACAATGTATTTCTCCCGAAGTTCTATAACGAACCCGCACGCTATGCCCTGCCATTAGAGCTTTCTTTCCTCACGGACAGGTACAGGCAGCTTAAGCAATTACACAGCGACAACAACACAGCTAACAAAAAAATTATCGCCGACTATACGCTTATAAAGAGCGACCTCTTTGCCCAAGTAAACCTTGAAGAACAGGAGTATGCATTATTCCAAAACATCTTTGGCATCATAAACCCAAATCTTCCTCACCCAGACCTGCTTATATACCTCGATGCGCCAATCCTTAAACTACAAGACAATATCCATAAACGTGGCCGGGCTTATGAGCAGTCTATACCCGATGAATATCTCGCTAAGGTTCAGTCGGTGTATCAGCAATATTTAAAACAAACATCCATCAAAACCATTATCATCGATACCATACAAGAAGACTTTATTACTAATCCTACCTCAATAAAAAACCTCCTATCCGTTTTGGATGGACAGGAGTAAGAAGTAGAACAAAGGGCTTTATTGTTTTACAAATTTTAGCATCATACCCTCGTTCACGTTCATTATATACATCCCGTTTGGCAGGGAGTTGATATCTATTGTTGCTTTATCAGTATTAAATTGCCCATTGTAAACGCTCTGGCCAAGCGGATTCAGAATACTTACACGTCCTATTTTTTCAGATGAAGAAACATCTATGTAAGATGTTGCAGGGTTTGGCGAAATGGACACATTATTATTAACAAGACTTAGATTTGTTACTGATGTTGGTGGAATAACTATACTACCGCAAATGTTTCCACCCCTGTTATAATATAAAAGCGACTGCATACCTATCATTGGGAAATCATCCCCACTATTGCTATAATCCAATATTAAACCTAGCCCTTGCCTATATGATGTTGTTGAATACGGCCCTTCAAATGGGGGTGTATAGACATTATTGTGAAGTTCATTATCGTCTGTAAAAGTATATAAAGGGGTAGTCATACAATAAGTTGTATCATTAGAGGTATAATAGTAAACGTTATGCTGGCCAAGTTCTTCCGGCATAAGTACATTATTAAATACCCTCGTAGTATCATATACAAAGAACCCAGTAGCGTTAGATGATAAGTAACTAAAATGTCCTGTAGTACTATATAATGCATAATCTAATTCCATAACACCGGCATTGTAAACAAATTCGGTGGTATCAGCATATTCGGTCTTTGAGGTCACAGTGTCAATAGAATAGGAATTAGGACTTGCACAATGAACAGAAGAGAATGGGATGCAATAAGAGTATTGATAGACATCACCAACATTCCAATCATATAGTGCTTGTATTGTGGGGTTTGAAAAAGAAGTACGATTAAATATTTGCGTATGTTTATTTAAGCCCATGTAATAGGATGTATAATAGCCGTACGGGCTGTAATATACAGTTTGATCCAGATAATAATCTAAGCCTTCAACATATACCGCATTAGGTTGGTGGTATGGGAAAGTATAGAGGTCAAATATTTTTACAAAACCATTATTCTTACTGAGTATTATTTCAAAACTATCGGCGGGATCTGCCACCACCATTCCTGAAGTATCCCATGCAGTTATCAATATTTTTTTCACCGAGTCAATAACTCCGGATGCAGTCATTGTATCCATACCTGTTATCGTTGCAAGGTAGTAGCGGGTGCTTGTATCTCTATAAAATATCCAATTATCGCCAATAGTACCATTCGCTCTAATTGTGATCGTGTTACCATTAATATTATCAAATAAGAAAAGGCTATCCCCTACCTGAGTAATGATTTTACCTACCCAGCTTCCACCTTGTGCGTCTAATGTATCTGAATATACACCCGGGAGCATATATATTCCCCTTGGCGTATGATAAGGATAATAGATCGTTGTGTCACTAATAGTGGTGGTTGAATCAATCCGTATCCCGCGCAGATACCCATTATCATTAATGAAATAAGGCTTCGCGTTGCTTTGTATGCACTGGTAATTTTGTGCATAAGAAAGTGTACTACTCAATAATAGAAGAACGAATAGAGTTTTTTTCATGTAGTGGTTTATATTAATAAAGTTACAGATTGTTCTTGAAAGACGATTATGAGTAGCAACTTAAAAACAAAATCATCCCTCATGGCACATTATTATTAGCCGATCCACAATATGACATTTTCTCCTATAGCAATGCTGTTTATACTCGCTATACCTATAGCTTGTATCGCATGGACTGTAACCCACGAGGAAGTATTTCGGGAACCTCGTGAATTCTGTATTAAATGGAGCAAAGAAGGCAAAACTATACTCGTAAGAAAATTCTTCTATTTGTTCACCTGCGAATATTGTTTCAGCCATTATGTGACAGCCCTATTTCTGATTTTTACACATTATACTTTGGCTTACACAGACTGGCGCGGGTATATAATATCAGGCTTCTCTCTTGTTTGGATAGCGAATGTGTACATGAGTGTTTTTGGCATAATTAGGGTTGGTCTCAAAGCAGAGAGGGCCGAAGCCAACCTGAAAGAAGAAGAATTAAAAGAAAAGCAACAATAGCCCGAGATGATGCGTGAACGCACTTCCACAACTGCATATCCTCAAACATTAAGTTTATTTTCACTTTTCGTATTAAAGTATTGCTTGTTATCACAAATTTAATTACCTTAACTGTCGTAAATTCGCAGTCTAAAAAATCGACCTTTTTATAGATAATCCCCCCTGCGGATGGCTGTTTATTAATTTCGGGTTAAAAATTTGTGTATGGAAGTAGCTAAGGGCGCTAAAAAGCCGAAGGAAAAAGTGGGAAAATTGAACCTGAAAAAAGAACTCCAAGCCCACTTTGGCTTTGATGGCTTTAAAGGCGATCAGGAGGAAATTATAAAAAGCATCATGTCTGGGCGCGATACCTTTGTTATTATGCCCACAGGCGGTGGCAAGTCGCTCTGCTACCAGTTGCCTGCCGTACTTAGTGAAGGCGTAGCCATCATCGTTTCTCCGCTTATAGCACTGATGAAAAATCAGGTCGACCTGGTTCGTGGCTATAGCAGCAAAGACAACATAGCGCACTTCCTCAACTCTACACTTAGCAAGGCACAGCAAAAGAAGGTAAAAGCAGACCTGGTAGACGGCACTACCAAGCTCCTCTATGTAGCTCCAGAAACGCTTACCAAACAAGAAAACATTGATTTCTTTTCAGATATAAAAATATCATTCATAGCTGTTGATGAGGCACATTGTATATCAGAATGGGGCCATGATTTCCGTCCTGAGTACAGAAAGCTACGCGGCATGATAGATGAGATAAATCCTGAATTGCCAATAATAGCGCTTACAGCAACTGCCACCCCTAAGGTGCAGGACGACATAGTAAAGAACCTTACATTAAGAAATGTAAATACATTTGTGGCTTCGTTTAACAGGCCAAACCTGTATTACGAAATACAACCAAAGGGTACTAAGGAACAGACGTTGAAGAACATGGTAAAGTTCATCAATACCATGAAAGGCAAAAGCGGTATCATATACACGCTAAACCGTAAAACTACAGAAGAGCTCGCAAATACCTTACAGGCAAATGGCATTAGTGCAGTAGCCTACCATGCCGGCCTCGAAGGGCCGCTTAGAGCACAGCGCCAGGACCAATTCCTAATGGAAAAGGTGGACGTAATTGTTGCTACCATAGCATTTGGTATGGGCATCGACAAGCCCGATGTACGCTTTGTAATACATTATAACATACCTAAATCGTTAGAGAACTACTACCAGGAAACCGGCCGTGGGGGTCGTGATGGTATGGAAGGTAAGTGTATCCTGTACTATTCTCTTAAAGATGTGCAGAAACTTGAGCACCTGATGCGCGACAAGCCCCTTAGCGAACGCGAAATGGGTGGACAACTTATCTCTGAAACACTATCGTACGTAGAAAGCGGTGTATGCCGTCGTAAATTATTGCTCTACTACTTTGGTGAAGAGTATAAGAAAGAGAATTGCGGTAACTGCGACAACTGCAACAATCCTAAGGAAAAACTGGAAGTAAAAGACAGCGTAAAAATAACTCTCGATACGATCAATGAGCTCGATGAGCGTTTTGGTATCGACTATGTAGTAAACATAATTCTTGGCAGGGCCAACCCACAGATACAGACCTTCAGGCATGATAAATTAAAATCATTCGGTAGTGGCCTTATTATGGAAATGGATACCAATTTCTGGACATCGCTCATAAGGCAGATGATGCTGGAAGGAATGGTAAGGAAGGATATAGAAGAGTATGGCCTGCTTAAAATAACTGAGAAAGGACAAAAATTCCTTAAGAAACCGTTCTCTATTATGGTGGCGCTCAATCATCAATACCAGGAGTCTGATGGTGGTGATGATGAAGATGTAAACAGCGGTGGCCCGGCAGCTACAGACCCGGTAATGTTCGAAATGTTGAAGGATCTGCGCAGACAGGTTGCCAAAGAAAAGAACCTGCCGCCGTTCGTTATCTTCCTCGAAAACTCGCTCGAGGATATGGCAACCAATTATCCAACAACGCTTGAAGAGCTAGAGAAGATACAGGGCGTAAGTAAGGGGAAAGCAATACGTTATGGTAAAAAATTCGTAGACCTCATCGCAAAATATGTTGAAGAAAATGATATAGCCAAGCCCGACGATTTTGTAATGAAGAGCGTGGTGAATAAGAGCGGCATGAAGGTATTTATCATACAAAATATTGATAAGAAAATACCGCTCGAAACCATCGCAAAGAACAAAGGACTAAGCTTGCCAGATCTGCTGGTGGAAATGGAAACCATCGTTGCCAGCGGCACAAGACTGAACCTCGACTACTGCCTGGAACAGGAACTGGACGATGAAGAGCAAGAAGATATATTTGACTTTTTCCGCAGCAGCCAGGACGACAATATGGATACTGCTTTCGAAGAGTTTAAAGATAGGGACGTAAGTGTAGAGCACCTGAAAATGATGCGCATAAAGTTCCTGAGCGAGTACGCTAACTAAAACAAGTAACTACGATACGAAAATTGCAGCAGGCATGACCGTAATGGTTATGCCTGTTTTGCTTCGTTCCATACTCTTCTGCCCTCTCCGGCTATCACGTGGCGCTCGCTATGGTAGGAAGAGCGAACCAGCGGGCCGCTTTCTACATAGTCGAGGCCCATTTCATAGCCCTTCTCACGATAGAACGCAAACTCATCCGGGTGTACAAAACGAACTACAGGCAAATGCTTTTGAGAAGGCTGCAGGTATTGTCCCAGTGTTACTACATCACACCCATTATCCGCAAGTGCCTGCAAGCTTTCAAGCACTTCATGTTGTTCCTCACCCAGACCCAGCATTATGCCGCTCTTGGTGCGCATGCCGCCATCTTTTAGCCTGCGTATCACCTCAAGGCTGCGGTGATATTTAGCTTGTATACGTACCTTCTTAGTAAGGCGCTCCACTGTTTCCAGGTTGTGAGAAACCACCTCAGGCGCTACATCTATAATGCGTTGCAGGTTTTCCCATTGTCCGCGGAAGTCAGGTATCAGGGTTTCAAGTGTAGTATCAGGGTTAAGGGCGCGTACGGCCTTAATGGTGTTCTGCCAGATGATGGAGCCACCGTCTTTAAGTTCATCACGATCTACAGAAGTAATGACAGCATGCTTTACTTTCATCAGGTGCATGGCTTCTGCCACACGTTGTGGCTCATCCCAATCCACAGCTTCCGGGCGGCCTGTAGCTACGGCACAAAAACCGCAGGAGCGTGTGCAGATATTGCCCAGTATCATAAAGGTAGCGGTACCTGCCCCCCAGCACTCACCCATGTTAGGGCAGTTGCCACTTTCGCAAATGGTATGCAGCTTATGTGTATCTACAAGGTTGCGCACATGGCGATATTCTTCGCCTATGGGCAGCTTTACACGAAGCCAGTTGGGCTTCTTTACACGCGTCTCGCTATTACTATCTATGGAACTTATTACGGGCAACTCTTGCATAACAAGTGCAAATTACGACCATCACCAACGTTTGCCAAATTGAAGCGCAATAAATGCGTCAAAAAAGACGGAAGAATTACTTTGATTAGCCATTATAGGCACCGGCTTTGTATAAAGCTCTACATTAAAGCCCGTTTCTAAGGCCAGTGCCGTTTTGCGGTTAGCAGAAAAATCAAAGTGAAGGGCCGACTTAAAATGAACACCCGGGATGATCGATATTTCGTTAAAGCCCTTACCAAAGCCCGCCTTGCCCACTATATCGCTCTGGCTAAGAAACACACTTTTTGTTGTGTCCGTGTACTTCACCTGTTGTTCACCGTTGCTGGTATAAGCATTCAGGTAGTATGGTTTTAGCAGCCCTATAGAGATGCCGCCTGTATTCACCCAGTGAATTGACACTGTGCCTGGATCGGGCTTGCCGGCTATCATCTTCCTGAAGCCATAACCAAGCTTTATAGCATAGAAATTATTGATCTTGCCATAGATGTAAGTCCCCGAACTGCCCCCTGAACCTGTACTGTTTTCACTGTTGGTTTTTTCTTCCTTCGGATTTTTCTTCTCAGTAACCTCAAACTCCACAAATCGCAAATTATAGAATAGGTCACTGTGCTTTGCATCGTCTGATTTTACTTTGCCATAGTCTACAAATCCGCTCCAGCCATTGGTATTGAGACGTGCGCCAAAGCTAAGCTCCTTGCTTATGGGTTTTATCTTGGGCACTTTAGGCTTTACAGCAATTTTATGTGCTACGCTCTTTTTTGACGTATCGATCGCGGGTTTTGTTGTAGTGTCGGCGGTAGCGGCGCTGTTGTATACTGCTTGTGCGTATGTACAGGTTGCCAATATACAGCACAGTACAGTAATTATTGATATTTTATATCCGCTCTTCATTTATATCCTTGCCACTAAATTAGTGTATTAACGTAAATTACAACTTTATCTTTTGTCAATTGACAACATCGTAAATTTAACACAAATCTATAGTATTATGACAGCTAAAGTAGTCTATACCACCGACCTGAGAACCGTTGCAACACACCTGCAATCTGGCAGCATTATCGAAACCGACGCACCAACAGACAATCAGGGAAAGGGTGATCGCTTCTCCCCTACTGATCTTGTAGCAACTGCGCTTGCATCGTGCATTGTTACTACGATGGCCATAGGTGGCAAAACACACAATCTTAACATAGATGGCACTGAGTGTGAGGTAACAAAAATCATGATAGCCGACCCGCGCAGAATAGGCGAAATAATTATCAACATAATAATGCCTAAGGGCAGCAACTATTCAGATAAAGAAAAGACAATACTGGAGCGCATAGCTAATACCTGCCCGGTACACGCCAGCCTGCATCCTGATCTGAAAAAGACAATAACATTTAACTGGGGCTAACCGGCGACAGGAGCCAATTTTATAATATTCAAACCTACTGTACATTCAAGACATCGCTTGTTTGTACAGTAGTTGTTGTAAAGCTGTATCAATGATTGAGACTGAGCGGCATTTTTAGCCGACCAGCCATTATCGTCCCATATACGGGTTATGTGATTTTTTTCTGCCGGCACCGACTCTAATAGTTGTAGTGCGCGCTCTTGCATTGCTGAGGTGTCCTGTTTACCAGCATACAGAAATTGTATAGGCGCAATAGTATTCATAACGATATTCTGGATCGAAGACTCACCTAATTTCTTTTTTTTCGGAACCTCCATCTCTACCTCAAACTGATAGTGTGTAGTCCAATACCGGCTGGCAGTAACATCAAGTATTGGTATTATCTCTTTCACGGAATTGATCTCAATTATCTGCGAGAAAAGGTGCAATGATTTGTGTATCAAGGCTGCAAACTGCGCTATACGCACCGTAGGGAAATTAGCGGGATGCAGGCGCATGAACTTCCATAAATGGCGCGCAATAGGCGTAAGCTTATACTTCTTTTGCAGATACTCATATTCCTGCTTCAGCTGTATAGGATAGGCTTCTGTAAACTCTATATTCAGCATACCCGCCTGCCCAAAAAGCAATGCTTCGATCTGCATCAGGTTCTCCTTATGCCGTGCAAGGATGTTCAGTGGTATCGATTGTGCTAATAGCAAAAAAGGTGTTGCATTTACCTTAAAGCCAAAGTTTGCAGCCATGCGCCAATAAAGCAGGTTGCGCCAATCTTCTGCGGAGTTGTGCAACAATATATTCCACTCGCCCAATTTCTCCTCCCAGCGCTCGGCAAGCAGGCGGCTCATCCAAGCCTCTTTGGTAATAGATTTTACTGTGGTATGCTGTGAAGCACACGGCAGTTTGGTTGATGCCTGCACCAATCCACTATAACGGGCTATGATATGCTGTGGTATATTCTTTGAAAGGTCCAAGACTGGTATGTTGCCTGCTACATCCTGCACATCGTTATTATATACTACATGGAGTATAAGGTGCTGATAAGCTGCATCATTCTGATGGCCATGTTTTAGCCAGTCGCTGCTGTTTATGTGCAGCTCTATGTTACCCACAAGCATGGTATCGCCTATCTTAATTTTTGCTTCAAGAAAGTCAGGGCCTGCATTCGTATTACGTGTACCACAAAAGATGATGGTGATAGGCTCACCATCGGTAGTTGACAGGCTCAGCGCGCCATACAGGCTGTGCTGCCAGATAAACTGGAATAGGTTTTCATTCATAACAGGTGGGGGCAAGTATTTTACTAATTACAAATCTATAAATATTTACTCATTTGCTGCTGATATTTTTGAGCTTCCTGTCCTGCAGCTTTTGCAAATTCGCCATCGTTGCCGGCGAATAAGATGCCACGTGATACGTTAATAAGAATTCCGCCATCACTATTCATAGCATTAGAGCATACGGTATCTACATCGCCGCCCTGCGCACCTACTCCGGGCACCAGGAAGAAATGATCCGGCAACAGATCGCGCACTTCTTTTAACTGCTCCTTACGGGTAGCGCCTATCACAAACATAATGTTAGCTGGTGTGCCCCAACTTGCTACTGTGCGCAGTACTTTTTGATACAGCAGTTCATCGCCGCATTGCTGCAACTGAAAGTCTGCACTGCCGGCATTCGAAGTAAGGCCAAGTACTATCGCCCAGTTGTCCTTAAACTGAAGGAAAGGCTTTACACTATCTGCACCCATATAAGGAGCCACCGTAACGCTATCGAAAGGATAGGTCTCAAAAAAGGTGCGGGCGTATTGGTCGCTGGTGTTGCCTATATCGCCACGCTTGGCATCGGCTATGGTGAATATATCTTTAGGTATGTAATCGAGCGTCTTGCTCATGCTTATCCAGCCTTTTATCCCCTGCGACTCATAGAATGCGGTATTGAGCTTATATGCCACTGTATAATCCTTGGTGGCATCTATAATGGCTTTGTTAAATGCAAAAACGGGATCATCTTCACCAAAGAGATGTTGTGGTATCTTTTCAATATCTGTATCGAGGCCCACGCAGAGCACCGACTTTTTCGCTCGTATAGCAGCAACTAACTGTGCACGGTTCATATCTGTTATTTAAAGTGCGAAGTTAAACTTTGCGGTAAAACCTTTCATTGTATTTTTATATCCTAAACAGAAAAACTTATGAGCAATATAGTACAGGAGTTTAACGACTACAGAGGCAAGATGAATGAAGTGATACTGGGCAAGCAGAACAAGGTCATCAACCGCCTCTTCAATCTCGATACAAATACTTATGCGGAAGGCGCGTTGTCTACCCACACAAAAGAGATGCTAGGCCTTGTGGCAAGCATGGTGCTGCGCTGTGATGACTGCATTAAATATCATTTGGGCAAGTGCCACGATGAGGGTGTAAGCACCGAAGAAATGTACGAGATATTTGCCGTAGCAAACATTGTAGGTGGCACCATAGTAATACCACATACACGCAGGGCTGCGGAGTACTGGGAGGAGTTGTTGAAAAGTTGATTATGTTGAATGGTTGATAGGTTGATTCAGTTGGAGCATAGCACACAATTCGCCATCAACGACGAACTCAACTATTTAACCTGTTAACCGATCAACTACTTCCGATAATCCGCGAGTACCTGCTGATACAGCTTTTCGTATTGAGGGATGATGTATTGCTTCTCAAAGGTGCGCGCCTGGTGCATAGCAGCTTTTTTGAAGTGCTCCAGCTTTGTGGCATCGTTAAGAATAGAGAGCGCGTTGGCCGACATCTCTTCAATGTCACCTACATTGCTCAGGTAGCCGGTCTTGCCATTGATATTTATCTCGGGCAACCCACCGGCATTAGTGGATATCACCGGCACGCCGCAGGCCATTGCTTCAAGTGCAGATAAGCCAAAGCTCTCCGTTTCTGATGGTAACAGGAAAAGGTCTGAGATACTGAGTATCTCGCTTATTTCCTCCTGCTTTCCAAGGAAGCGGATATCGTCATACAAGCCCAGATTGCGCGCAAGGTCTTCCGATTTCTGGCGATCGGGGCCATCACCTATCATTAGGAGTTTTGAGGGCGTGGTTTCCTGTATCTTCTGAAATATCTTTATAACATCCAGAACGCGTTTTACAGGACGGAAGTTGGACACATGTACCAGTATATGCTCGCCACCGGGCGCCAGCATTTGCTTGAAATGGTTTTTATCTGTATGATGAAAGCGCTTTATATCTACAAAATTCGGTATAACATGTATATCCTTCTCTATTGTAAAAGACTTAAATGTTTCCTCACGCAAATTAGCGGATACAGCGGTAATAGCATCCGACTCATTAATAGAGAACGTAACCACCGGTGCATAGGTAGTATCGCGACCAACGAGTGTTATGTCTGTGCCGTGTAGAGTTGTTATAAAAGGTATGTCCTGACCTGTCTTCTTTAATATCTGCCGTGCAAAATAAGCGGCTGAGGCATGCGGTATAGCATAGTGCAGGTGTAGCAGATCGAGCTTCTGATTAACGATCACATTGACCATAGCACTTGCCAGAGCAGTCTCATACGGAGGAAAATCAAATAACGGATAGGTTGGTACTTTTACTTCGTGATAGTAGATATTGGGGTGAAAATTGAGCCTTACCGGTTGCTCGTAAGTGATGAAATGCACTTCGTAGCCCTTATCAGACAAAGCCATGCCCAGTTCCGTAGCCAATACGCCACTGCCACCAAATGTAGGGTAACAAACTATTCCTATTTTCATGAGTGTTCCTTTCGATTGCAAATATCCATTTAACCACCCAATAAACGACAATAGGGTTATTAGTTTAAACAATAGATAACGTTTACACTCATCCCAAAATGAAAGCTCCATAATTTACCGTGATTTTGTAATATATGTTTGGTTGGGAGAAGTGCATTATCAGAAAATGATAATGACCCATAGAAAATGTAAGAAAATCTCCCCTCACCTATTATATTTATACCATGAAAACACGCCTTCTACTACTTATTGTAGCTATTGGTTTGCAAACAGGGTTTGCGCAGGACTCTGTAATGTTTCGTAAGATATCGGATGAGGTAATGCTACATGAACAGTGCTATGATAACTTACGTGTGCTGTGTAAAACAGTGGGGCATCGTATCAGCGGCTCACCGGAAGCAGCTAAGGCAGTGGTATGGGGAGAAAAAGCTATGAAGGAAGCGGGGGCTGATAAGGTATGGTTGATGCCTGCCGATGTGCCATACTGGCACCGTGGCAAGGAAAGCCTGGAATTGAAATATGGCAATGGTACATTTCAGAATGCAACTGTTTTATCGCTTGGGAATAGTGAGGGAACTGATGGCAAGCCACTGGAAGCTGAAGTAATAATGGTCGGTACGTTCGATGAGTTTGACGCATTGCCCGCTGATAAGGTAAAAGGCAAAATAGTATTCTTTAATTACCGTTTCAGACAAGACCTGATAGAAACATTTGACGCTTATGGCGATGCTGTACGATACAGAGGACGCGGCCCAAGCCTTGCAGCATCGAAAGGTGCGGTAGGTGTTATCATCCGCTCTATATCATCGGGCAAGGACGATTACCCACATACAGGTACTACACGATATGTGGATTCAATAAAGAAGATACCGGCTATGGCAGTAGGTAATATAACCGCTGATGTAATGGAAGCGAATTGCAAAAAGGGCATAGTAAGGGCAAGGATACAGTCGGAATGCCACCTGATGCCGGATCTTGTACACTCTTACAATGTAATAGGTGAAATAAAGGGCTCTGAGCAGCCGGAAAAGATAATTACTGTTGGCGGCCACCTCGATTCATGGGATGTGGGCGAAGGCGCAAATGATGATGGATCAGGCTGCGTACAGGCTATAGAAATAATCAGGGCGTTAAAGGTTATAGGTTACAAACCAAAGTACACCATACGTGCCGTTTTGTTCATGAACGAAGAGAACGGTGATAAAGGCGGCTGGGCTTATGCCGACTCAGCTAAGAGCAAAAAGGAGCAGCACATAATGGCCATAGAAAGCGATGCGGGAGGATTTTCTCCACGCGGCTTCGGTCTGGAGATGGCTAAGGATAAACAGCAACAGATACGTGTTTACAAGGACCTGTTCCTGCCTTATGGTGTATATGATTTTACCCGCGAAGAAGGCGGCACGGACATCAGCCCACTGGGACAAACAGGTGTGCCGATGGCAGGACTAATGCCTGATTCGCAGCGCTATTTCGACATCCATCATACCAATAATGATGTGTTCGAGCATGTGAGCCCTAGGGAGCTAAGCCTTGGCGCGGTGGTAATGGCGCAGCTTATATACCTTGTAAATGAGCATGGGCTTAATTAATGGCAAAAGCGGGCAGCAATACAATATTAAAAAAACTATTGCGCAAACCCGCATGTGTGGTGGCTATTGGCATCATTGTACTTACCTGTATCATATCGCTCCTGGCGTATGTACTGGCACCTGATAACACACCTTATGCCAATAGAATAATTGTGGAACTAGGTGCAAAAGAAGCAGGCTTTACAAAGACGCTGTTACTTATACCCAAACAAAACAAACAGGAAACACAAAGTACATTTACTAGCTGGGTAAGTGGCAAGCCTTCAAACTTTTCAGCACTGCCGGTAAATGGCTATCTCTTCAATGGCAATAAACTCACCGTGCGGCATTACATTGATGAGGGTATTGAAGATACCATTTCCTATTCATTACAGCAAGTATTGCCTATCGCTGAGTTATCACAGCCACTCGCCACGCAGCAGCAATATATAGCGCAACACCAGTTAAAAAAACGCACCTTTTATCTGGGCACCGATAGGTATGGGCGCGATATATTATCGCGGTTGCTTGTAGGCTCGCGGGTGAGTATCGCTGTTGGCCTTGTGGCGGTGTTGTTGTCACTGACTATAGGCATCATCTTAGGCTCGCTTGCAGGATATTATGGCGGCATTGTAGATAATGCGGTGATGTGGGTAATAAATATTCTCTGGGCTATCCCTACCCTGCTACTGGTATTCGCTATTACGCTCACGATAGGTAAAGGTTTCTGGGAGATATTCATAGCCATAGGCCTTACGATGTGGGTAAGTGCTGCCCGTCTTATTCGTGGGCAAGTGCTTGTACTCCGGGAGATGGAATATATAACCGCAGCAAAGGCACTTGGGCTTAATGATATGCGCATCATCTTCAGGCACATACTGCCCAATATTGCCGGCCCTATAATGGTCATAGCTGCCAGCAATTTTGCGGCAGCCATACTTATAGAAGCGGGGCTAAGTTTCCTTGGCATCGGAGTACAGCCACCACAGCCATCGTGGGGACTGATGATAAAGGAGCATTACAATTTTTTGCTCACAAATCGCCCGCTACTGGCACTGATACCCGGCATAGCCATTATGCTGCTGGTCTACGCTTTTAACATTTTAGGTAATGGTCTGCGGGATGTACTGGATGTGAAAGAGTAGTATCTTAGTTTCACAAATCCACCTGTATGAAACTGTCACCTTGTATTTTCCTTGTCGTCGCGTTACTATTCAACACACATCATTCATTTGCGCAAGACAAGGCCGACACCGGCGAGGTGCATGGCGTAAAAATATATTCGGGAAAGGAGTTTAGCGATGAAGAAATGAGTACCATATTCGGACATAAAGACTCAATGAATGATGAGCACATCGGCGAAAAATATGTGCCTTTTGACATCACTACTACAACAGGGCAGCACGTTAATAACGCATCATGCAAGGGAAAGGTAACGGTTCTATTCTTCTGGATGGTGACGGCAGGCTATGATCATATACCACCCATCAACAAAATATACGACAGTCTAAAGAACAATCCGAAATTCCAATTGATATCTGTTACTGATGAGGGCGAGTTGGTACCTGATTTCCTGAAACAGAACGAGGTACATTTCCCCATAGCCTATGTTGACCGCGAGGTTGAAGCCAGACGAATGAATTACGGTAACGGGTTCCCTTCATACGTAATACTTAACAAGGCAGGCATTGTAATCTCCGTACGGCATGGCATTAGCGAAATACCATCTCCCTATAGTACAAGCATTGACAAGGTATATGCAACTATAAATCGACTACTCTCCTATTGATTTCTTCGCGGCCACTTCATTACAAATAATTGAACCGCGAAAGCGCATTGCCTGATACGGATAATATTTTTGCACGGTGACTACCTCTATTCCTCTAAAATAAATAAGGGTAAGAAAGCTCTTGCCCTTATTGAAAAAAATATTATCGACTGACTTATTTTACTGATGCAGCAGATGCAGTGCTGTTAAGCGCGTTCATCGCTTCTGTATAATTGTTCCAGTTTGTATTAGGGTGTGCCATACGTTGAGATGCAGGTATTACAACCACGCGGAATGTTACCGTACCCGGGGTTGTAGCCGGTAGTGAACCATCTTCATTCCTGTTGTATATCTCTACATAACCAAGTTTAAAGTCATAACCGGTAGCATTGTTACCAACATGTTCAGGAAGGGCAGCCCATGTACCCGGAGAGTAAAATTTATATACTTCTACAAGTCCTTTATCCACTACATCCTGTGTAACATCGGGTACTGAATAGGTAGCCGTCCAACTCGAATCTGATGGGCCGGTACCCGTAGCAGTCCATAATGATATAGTAAATGCTCCTGTTCCCACAACATTAGCGTTGCCGGTAGCACCTGTAGGTCCGGTAGCACCTGTATCACCTTTTTTAGAACAGCTATTTAAAACAAGAAGGCCACCAAGAAGCACAGTAAGTATTTTGTTAGTCATTTCGTTGATTTTTATGTAGAAGACAAATATAAAGACTTTGCAGACAAACACAATACCAATCTGAAAAAATTACCCATTATAGCGTGGATGGTACTTTTCGAGGGTTTGGCGCAGGTAAGTACGGTCCAGGTGGGTGTATATCTCCGTAGTAGTAATGCTTTTGTGGCCCATCATTTCCTGCACAGCGCGCAGGTCTGCGCCCGCCTCTACAAGGTGTGTGGCAAAAGAGTGCCGCAAAGTATGCGGGTGTATGCTCTTCTTAAAGCCACATTTTGCAGCCAGGTCTTTTAGTATCATAAATACCATAACGCGCGATAGTCCGCTCCCTCTTCGGTTAAGGAACAATATATCTTCCTGGCCTGTTTTTATCTTGTCGAGGTGGCTGCGCACATGGTCTTTATACAGTTTTATCTGGTTCGCCGCTGTGCCACCAATGGGTACAAGACGTTCTTTATTCCCCTTGCCTACTACCCGTATAAAGCCTACGTCAAGGTACAGGTTAGAGATACAGATGCTTATTAGTTCGCTCACACGTAGGCCACAGCTATACATCACCTCTAACATGGCCCGGTTGCGCTGACCTTCAGGAGTGCTGTGGTCTATGGCTTCAAATAATTGCTCTATCTCTGCTATGCTTAATACATCAGGCAATGAGCGTTTTAGTTTCGGGGAGTCTATCAATTCTGTTGGGTCTTTCTTCACAACCTCTTCCAACAACAGGAAACGGAAAAATGACTTAATGCCGCTAAGTATCCTCGCCTGGGTGCCCGCCGATAATGACAGGTCGTGGATATGTGCAAGGAAATGCTGCAGATGGGCTTGAGTTACATCGTGCAGCGCAAAGCTGCCTTCCGTATCAGCTATATGTGCTGCAAACATAGCTACATCGTGCAGGTAAGCCTCTACAGTATTATCAGACATAGAGCGCTCTAACTGCAAGTAAGCCTTAAAACCTTTTATGTATGCGTCCCACATGTATCAGCCCGTCTCATTTATATAGTATCCTAAAGATAGGAATTGAAAACATTCCTATCTTGCCTAAAATTATTACCATGCTAAAGATAGCTATCGTTAACGGCCCTAATCTTAATCTGCTGGGCACCCGCGAGCCCGAGATATATGGCAAGGAAAGCCTGACGCATTACTATAAGCAACTAGCAGAGCGTTTTCCGCTGGTAGCTATCAGTTGTTATCAAAGTAATATTGAGGGTGAACTAATAAACTACCTGCATAGCTGCATAGGCAAGGCACAAGGTATTATACTCAACGCAGGTGCTTATACCCATACTAGCATTGCACTTGCTGATGCCATCAGCGGTATAAACATACCTACTGTGGAGGTGCATATCTCTAATGTGCTGGCTCGCGAAGATTACCGCAAAACATCATTCATAGCATCAAAATGTGTAGGCTCCATTAGTGGGCTAGGCATGGACGGCTACGCACTCGCTGTACAATATTTTATGGACAATATTGAAAAACTATCCACGAAAACCGCGTAAGAAAGACACCACATCCATACGTTTCTTGCCTTCTTGTTGTAATTCATCAACATATAACCAGCCATCCTGAGCGGCAAAACGCAGGTATGTTTCATTATCTGTATCAGATGTGCCCGGCTCATTTGTCTGCTCTTCTACCCTATAATCAGTACTGAATATTTTTATTGATTTATCGCCGAGGATTGTGTGTGCTCCTGGGTATGGTGCCATACCGCGTACAAAATTATCAATAGCCTCTACAGATTGATTCCAGTTAATAAGCAGGTCGTCCTTAAAAATTTTAGGGGCGTGTTTTATTTCCGTATCACTTTCGTTTTGTGATTGCTCTTTAATAACACCATCAGCAATGCCTCTTATTGTTTTCACAAGCAGTGCTGCACCTGCAGCCATAAGCTTATCGTGGAGTGTGCTTGCATTATCGGTAGGCTTAATAGCTACTTTTTGCTGCAACAATATATTACCGGTATCTATGGCATGCTGTAACTTGAATGTGGTAACGCCCGTTTCCGTTTCGCCATTTACAATGGCCCAGTTAATAGGCGCAGCTCCGCGGTATTGCGGCAGTAATGACGCATGTACGTTGATCGTACCAAAAGGCGGCATATTCCATACCACTTCCGGCAGCATCCTGAAAGCCACAACTACCTGCACATCGGCTTGCAGCGCGGTCAGTTCTTCAATAAATTGTGGATCCTTTAGCTTTTCTGGCTGTAATACGGGCAGTTTGTGTAGTAGTGCATATTCCTTTACAGCAGGCGATTGTACCTGCATGCCCCTGCCTGCCGGCTTATCGGGAGCAGTAACTACAGCAACAACATGAACGCCGGCCGTTACAAGTGCATCCAGTGATGCCACGGCAAAATCTGGGGTACCAAAAAATACAACTCTTATCTGCTCAAAGGGTTTCATAAGTCTGCAAAGCTACACGAATACAAGTTGCTTAAAATGATTGAAATGTGAAAATTATGATAAGGAATCTTATAAAATAAATTCCAATTGATGATTAAACTTTCATACTTTAGGTTTGTCTAATACGCCAAATATTACCATTGATGCCCGATGCGCTGGATGTGCCGGATGATAACTTGTTGGTAGCTTCTTTTAAGGATGAAAAATTAAAAGAGGCCTCTTTTACGAAACTGGTACGCAAATACCAGGAGCGGCTATACTGGCATGTGCGCCGTATGGTCGTGGAGCACGAGGATACCAACGATATTCTGCAAAATGTATTCATCAAAGTATGGAAGAACCTTGCCGATTTCAGGCAGGAATCTAATTTGTATACGTGGCTGTATCGTATAGCCACCAATGAAACACTGACGTGGATTGAGCAACAAAAACGTCGCACATCGGTATCACTGAGCGATAATGAGGACATATTCTCTGAAAAGCTATTGGCACAGAAAGGTTACGACCCGAATAAGATAGAATGGAAGTTACAACAGGCGATACAAAGCTTGCCCGATAAGCAAAAGGTAGTGTTCAACCTACGGTATTATGATGAGATGCCGTACGAAGAAATGGCAGAGATGCTGTCAACATCAGTAGGTGCGCTAAAGGCCTCTTACCACCATGCGGTAAAGAAGGTGGAAGGCTTCTTAAAAGGTAGTGATTAAACCTCCGAGCTTTACGAAGGTCTATATATTAGAACAATGAACAAGGGAAACGACATATTACAGGAATTACAAAGCATGAACAGCATATTAGCTGACATACCGCGTATTATGCCTTATGCCGTACCTGATGATTATTTTAATCGCTTTATTACCTCAATACACGAGCAAATACAGATAGAGCAAACACCGGATCCTGTAACAGTATGGAGTAAGATTAACCCTTATATAGCGCCCGATGGATATTTTGAAAATTTTGCTGACAAAATCGCGGATAATGTCCTAACGACCTCTGTAAGCATTGCCCACAATGACCCGTACGAAGTACCGGATGGTTATTTTGATACATTGCCTGCCCGGTCATTGACCGCTGCTAAGGATGCTGATAAACAACAACCAACAAGAATAATATCTTTACGTAGAAATATGTGGAAGCAGGTAAGATGGGCTGCCGCTGCGGTATTACTGATAGGATTAGGTGTTGGCTCTTATGAAATAGTAGAGATATCGCAGCCGCATCATAAAGCAGAGCGTATGCTGGCATCCATACCTGATAAAGATATTAGCGAATATATACAGCAGAATATCGATGATTTTGATCTGGACATGATCGTAAGCAACACAAACATCAGCGACGAAGACATTGCTCAATACCTGAATGAAACTGGTGTCGACACCAGTAAAGTTTATTAATTTAAAGTGGAATGAAACAGTTATTATTTGCTATTCTTATTGTGTTATGTGCTACAACTAGCTTCGCGCAGAAGCCGGGTATGGAGCGTATACTTGCAGCCAAAGCAGCATATGTAACCGACAAGATACATCTGAACAAAGATCAGTATGCCACTTTTTTACCGCTATATGATAGCTATGAGCGAGAGATATGGAGCACAAGAAAAGCGTTCAAACAAAAATACAAATCTGGCACGACAGATGATCATGGGTCGTGTATGCAGTTCGTTGATGATAATATTGACTTTCAGCAACAAGTACTGGATATAAAGAAAAAATATAAAGATCAATTTCTAAAGCTCATATCTGCACAGCAGCTTGCCGACCTCTATGTAGCCGAACGTGAATTTAACCAGCTACTATTAAAACGCATGAAAGAACGCCACGAAAAACACAATGAGGGAGCATCCAGATAACAATTACATTTTCGCCACCGGGCTTTTAATGTCATGGTAAAATAAAAACTGCCAGCCCTCTGCTTTACCTTTTGCAGCATACTCTTCACGCAGCATCATTGCTTTTCTGCCATCATTATCATACTTGGCTATGTATTTCATTTTCATCTGTTTCAATTGCGGCGCTTCGTCGCCACCAAAGAAAATTTTATCAGCGCCGTCTTCTATAAGATAAACGATGTGCTGTGGGCAGTGCGCCCCGGAGTGTGTGAAATGAATGTAACCGTCAATACTTCCCTGCTCACCATCGAGCCATTTCACCTGGCCTGTAGATAATATAGGTTCTATATCTTCCGGATGATAAGATGGGTATCCTACCTGTAATGCATAGTCGACCTCAGGACGATAGATATAGTAATCTGCGTTAGGAAATGTTGTATTTACCATGCCATTATCATCAGAGAACGTAAGACAACCGGCATGGTCCTTATGCAGATGCGACAGTAATACCTTTGTTACCTGGCCTGGTTCATAACCATGTGCGCGCAAGTTGTCGTGTATCTGCAAAATCCCCTCCTTATTCTTAAACCCAAGGCCTGTATCCAGTATAATAATATCCTTTGAGGTAACCACAAGAAAGGGCTGTACTTCTACCAATAAAGAGCCTGTTGGCCTGTCATTAAGCTCGTCTGTCTCTAAATGAAACGGCATAAAAGCCTTATCCCTGCCTACAGTAAATTCCCCTTCTGATAATGGATATATACTCGCCATGCTGCAAAGTTAACGTATCATCGCCTGCCTGTCAGCATCAAGACGTATCAATATAAAAATGAGTATACTAAACGATAATAGCGATGATCCGCCATAACTAAGGAACGGTAGGGTGATACCAATTACAGGTGCCAGACCTACGGTCATAGATATATTTACCGCAAAGTGAAAGAACAGGATCGAGGCCACGCAATAAGCATATACCCGAGTAAAATCAGATCTCTGTCGCTCGGCAATAAATATGATGCGCAGCATTAATGAGAGATACGCTCCTACCAGCACAAGGCTACCTACGAAGCCAAACTGCTCCCCTATTGCACAAAAGATAAAGTCGGTACTCTGCTCCGGCACAAACTGGTTTTTTGTAGATGTCCCATTCAAAAATCCTTTACCCCAGAAACCACCCGACCCTATGGCTATCTTTGACTGCATTACGTTGTAGTCTGAACTATTTACTTTTTTCACATCACCTTCATCTTCTCCTTCAGGCAAGCTTTTATCATACTCGGCGGGTATATCTTTACCAATTGTAGAAAATATACGGTCTATCTGGTGCTTTTGCAGTACATGCTTAAAAGCAAATGGCACCACCACCTGCGAGAATAATATACATACAAGCCATGAGCCTATGAGAATAATACGTGGCCTCATTTTCCTACGTAGTGTGTGCCGCATCAGCAAACCAATGAGAACTGCAAGCAATGTAACTCCGATAAATAATATTTTCCTGTCGACCAACAGCGTTGCCAATACAATGGCTATTGCCGAGAATCCTATTACCAGCACTGCATTAGGAAGCCCTTCGCGATATAATACAAGCAAAAAACAAAAGTACACAAGTGCAAGGCCTGTTTCTTTTTGCGCCAATACAAGCACTGCCGGTGCCAGCGCTATAGCTACACCAACCAGCCGGTCCTTTGTTCTTTTAAAGTTGGTTTCGGGTAAGGAGAGATATTTTGCGATAGCAAGAGCAGTGAATATTTTACAAACCTCACCGGGTTGAAAGCGGAATGCTCCCACTCCGAGCCATGATCGGGATCCCTTCACATCTACCCCTGCAAATATGGTAACGACAAGGATGGCCAAGCCCGCAGTATAGAACAAAAAAGCGAATGATGAAAAGAATTTACTATCAGTAAGCAATATTATCAACCCCAGCAATAATGAATAGCCAAACCACATAAGCTGTTTCATGTAGCTCGATTTCATCATAAACAATGAAGGATCGGTAGTATGATGCTCTACGGAAAATACCGCAAGCAGGCCTATTACCACCAGCAGCACATACAACAGCACTGTTGGTGTGTCTATTCTATAAAATAACGATTTGCGTAGCGAGCTCATGTTTATTTATTATTCTACAATGCTATTTTTTCTTGAATTGCCTGCTGTCTATCCAACGTGTATAAAGGATACTGTCCTGCGCATAATCTACACTGTCGGCTATGCGCTTGCGCTCAACTTTCGCTTCATATACCTCAGCATCATGGCGGCGCAATGCCGAGTCGATCGTATACACATAATGATCTATCAAATTTGCCTTTATCATTTTGTCTTCTATCGGCTTTCTTTTTGTGGCTACAGTATCAAACAAATATTTTTCAATAAGCAAACTAGCAATAGGGCCCGCCCACGTAGCACCAAACCCCGCATTCTCTATAGCTACTGCTATAGCTATCTTAGGATTCTCTCTTGGGGCAAAAGCAACGAACATAGAGTGGTTCTTCATCTTCATCACCTGACCGTTCACAAGCGCTTTATTTTCTGCAGTACCCGTCTTGGCACATATGTTTACACCATCTATCTTAGCGCCCACAGCAGTACCGCTTTCCACCACTTCCTGCATCGCATCCTGTATAACATTATAAACTGTATCAGATATATCTGTCACCTTGTTCTTCTTCAGGTATTTCTGTAGCTCTGGTGCATTAGCGTTCGTATCTATAGCCCGTACAAAATGCGGTGTATAATAATATCCTTTATTTGCAATGATGCACATACCATTTGCCATCTGCAATGGGGTTAATGCAAGCTCACCCTGGCCCATACCTACGAATACCACCGTACATGAGTTCCATACATTGTGATACCTGTCGTTATAATAAGCAGAGTCAGGAAGCAGGCCGCCTTTTTCGTATGGCAGATCTACACCGATAGGATGGCCGTAGCCAAATGATGAAAAGAAGTTATGCCATACCTGCAAACCTTTCTTAACCCCACCAAACCTATCGTTATCGATAGTGAGGCGAAAAATGTGACAGAAATAGGAATTACAGGAATGTGCCAGTGCAAGTCGAAAATTTGCAGCATGTCCCGCGTTCTTTTCTGTACAGGCAATAGGTCGCCCGCAGGCGTTGTAGCTTCCATAACACGCCAACCCGAAGGCAGGCGTAATAGCGCCCACACTCAGCGCTACAAGACCCGTCATAGGCTTGATAGTAGAGCCAGGCTGATAGGTGGCCTGCATAGCACGGTTCAGTAATGGTCGTGTAGCCTGCCTGAAAAGCGCTGCATAATTCTTAGCCCTATCACGGCCGTGTAATAGATTAGGATCATAAGTAGGGCTGCTCACCATGGCAAGGATACCTCCTGTTTTAGGATCTATCGCTACTACGCTGCCTATCTTGTTCACCATCAACTTCTCTGCATATTCCTGCAACTCGGCATCCATGTATAGTTGCAAGCTATGGCCTGCTATCTCAGGAGTGTCAAGTGCGCCGCCACGATATGGGTCACGCGGACGATTAAATTTATCACGCTCTTTGAAATGTACCCCGCGCGTACCACGCAATGCTTCTTCATATTGGCTTTCAAGGCCGTTAAGACCTACATAATCGCCCTGATGGTAAGATGCGTAACGCTCTTTTTTGAGCATATCAGACGACACCTCACCAATATAACCAAGAACGGCTGCAGACGTAGCATTAGGATACGCCCTGATATTACGCTCTACAGGCTCAAAACCTGGCTGAAATAAATACGAATTCTCATTAAAATGTGCTGCCTGCTCAGGGGTCAATTCCTCCATGAACACACTCTGCCGCACATCCAGATTACGTTTCAATACTTGTGTCAGTATTTTTTCATACGTGGGTTTGTCTATACCCAGTGAACTGCAGAATAATGCGGTATCAAAGTTCTTTGGAATGTTTTTGGGCGTTACCATAAGGTCTGTTACCTGCTGATTAAACAACATTACCTTATTCTTACGGTCGTATATAATGCCGCGCGGCGGATATACTACCTGTTTATAAATAGCGATATCATTGGCCATTATTTTATACTTGACCTCAAAATTCTGAAGAAAAAAAAGCCTCAGCAGAATAATGACCGCCACGCCTATAAAAATGAAGCGAACGATGTACTGGCGCGGGTTTGCCCCAATTGACATAACTGAAAATATTGAAAAAACGGATTCTGCTACAAACCTAACATAAATACGTCGCTCTAAAAATGGCTAAATGCAAATACAGCTATAATTTATCAACTTATTTATAACAAGCGTTTAAAAATGTTTTGGATATTTTAAAAAGCAAGAGTAACTTTGCAGCCCCTTCAAAAGGGACGGTTAGTCCGATGGTGTAACGGTAGCACCACAGTTTTTGGTACTGTTTGTCTAGGTTCGAATCCTGGTCGGACTACTTCAGAGTTAATAAAGGCTTGGCTGGAAACAGTTTCAAGCCTTTTCTCTTTTAATGGTTTAAACATAGTTTAAGCTTCGTCCTTCCCTTTCAAGATTACTCATAATATAGCTGCCACTCACAACTACATTCCCGTGAATCATGGTTAACGCTTGTTTTATGTTTGTTAAATCTTCAGGTATCCTGATTTTCAGTATGCGCTACAACTTCTCATGCTATTAATGCATATTTAGAAAATCTTATTACCCGTAATCTAAATAAAATATGCCATATACCTCAAACTTGAAAATATGCATCAATTAATTATCCTCTATTTATATTCTAATCTCCAAACATTATAGACATTAAGTATTTAAATAGATTTTTTTATTTTTTTTATCTATAATACTTGACATGACATTATTCAGATTGTAGATTTGTTTTCATTAACATCTTAATAACAATTTAAAACTTAAAAACATGAGACAAATCAAACAAATTTTCGTCGCATTTATGCTTGTTTTAAGCACTTTTTTCGTTGAAAAAGCGTATTGTAAAGCCCCGTTCCCTGTGGCAGAATGTACAATGCCAACGAATTTAAGCTGTAAGCCGATGGGCTCATCGGTATTTTTATCATGGACTGCAGTTCCGGGCGTCACCTCATACAATGTAAACCTATATGTTAATGACCCCGCATGTTGTTCTAATGGGCTACCCGGATATAATACAGTATTAACAACAGCAACAAATAGCATTACTGTTTCACTTCTAACGTACCCATGCTTTTCATGGCAGGTGGCGTCGGTATGTCGTGATGGATCCCAATCAGAATATTCTAAACCTCAATGTGCCTGTCAGCATATAGATCCACCTGCCGCTCCTTGCTCAACGTTTAACGACCCTGTTAATCCTGCCGGCAATTGGGTAACAAATAATGTGACAGCAGATTATACCCTTATCAATTCAATAGACGGCACACCATGCGTAACGCTTACCGATCTATCAGGCGCAACATCATATACCAACTCTGTAGATTATAATAATCTTGGTCAATACTTTTTGCATCAATGTTTATGTTTTGATTATGCCTTTGGATATGCAGCACCTTATGGAGGTATACCTTATCATCCAACTATATACTTAACAGACGGGATCAATACAATTGCGTTTGTAGCAAATGATGCTTTATATCCTGATAATAATGCTACATGGTATCACTTTTGTGCGCCTATAGAGCATTGCCAGGATGGAATATTCCCAGGTAATTCAGATGGTAATTGGGTAGACATAGCTGGTGTTGGTTTGACTTGTGACGAATTTAATCACGTTATGGATAATGCTACCGAACTGTGGCTTACTCCGGATATAAATGCCAATCCATCAGAGCAGATGAGCTTTGATAACATTTGCGTAATGCAATGCAACGGATGTAATTCAGATTTCCTGTTACAAACTACATTTAGCACAATGACAAACGCTGCTGATGCGTCAGTAGCATTAATTAGCACTGATCTGACCGCTACTTACGTTGTAGACTGGGGAGATGGCACTACTGGCCCTGTAACAACACCACACCATTATAGCAGCGCTGGTTCTTACGATGTATGTGTCACTGAAACACAGGCTGATGGAACGACATGTAAAACCTGCCTAAATTTCTGCTTCGGTAAAGGTGAACATTCACAAGGTAGAAATAGTGGAACTCAAAAAAGCTCAGCAAAGCCAATAACACCGCAAATGCTTAAAGAAATTGGCGAAGAAGAACTTAACATAAACAAGGATGTTGTTATATCGCCAAATCCGGCAAATAACAATGTCAGTGTACAGATGAGCTTGAAAAACAACGGAACAGTGTCAATTAGTATAGCTGATATGAACGGTAATAAACTGATGGAAAGTACTGGTAACTATAATGCCGGTATTCAAAACATACAGATAGACACCAAGCAACTTACAAATGGCGTTTATACAATTAAGATAAATGCTGATGGTAAGGAAAGTAACAGAAAATTATCTATTGTAAAATAAGATAGTTATTATTTACAAAAGAGTTGCCTGACTTCAGGCAACTCTTTTGCATTTATTGTGCCTGGTACTGAAATAGCGCGCACATGCTATGAGGTTATCAGGTAAATGTTGTTATTCAGACGTAATGCTTAAGCGCCATTAAGTTCTTCACTGCATCACCAATAGTATTGTTGAAATACACATAGACTATTTTACCTTCTTCTTCCCAATCCTTTATACGCCTTGCACAAGCAAGTAAAAAATCATTTGTATAACTGCCTTTATATCCTCTCTCCGGACCGTGAAATCGCAAATAGACGAAGCTTGTCGTAACATTAACTTCCGGAGTACCTGAAGCATGCATATCGTGGATAACAAGGGTTGTTTTGTAGTCATTTAGCAAAGCATACGTGTCTGTATTGTACCAACTTTTATTTCTGAATTCTACACAGAGTTTCCATTGCGATGAGGGGTCGTGGCGTTGTATTTCTTTGATCAATTTCCTTAATTGCCTGTCTGCATCTTTTAATGACGGGGGCAACTGAATCAATATACAGCCTTTCTTACTTTCAACAGGCGCAACAACGTGCATAAATTTTGCTACATCACCATTGCTAAAATCAAGGCCTGGTGCATGTGATATGCTTTGAGATATTTTAAAAGTGAATTGAAAACCGTCCGGCACACTTTCCGCCCATTTCTTAACGGTAACAGCCATGGGTAATTTATAGAAAGAGCTATTGATCTCAATACTATTAAACAAAGATGCATAGTATGTAAGCCTGCTCTTATGCTGAAATTCCGGAGGAAACATAGACTTATTAGGTACAGGCAATACCAACCCACTCGTACCTCCATAAAATGTGCGTTTATCTTGTTTCATTACTTATTCATTTCTAAAATATCAAGCAAAATCATGCCCTACGTTATAATTCGTTAGCTTAATTTTATACGCTATAAATAAGCGAACGTGCAAAAGAAAACAATGGATGAGCTGGGCCGCAAAAGCCCTGAAGAGATGGAAGAAGCCAGAAAGCATCCTATCATAGTGATATTGGATGATGTGCGCAGTATGCATAATGTAGGCTCTGTGTTTAGAACGTGCGATGCATTTGCCATAAGTGCGTTATATCTGTGTGGTTACACACCTACTCCACCCCATCGCGATATTCACAAGACTGCACTGGGTGCAACTGAAAGTGTTCACTGGGAACATTTTGCTACTACTACAGATGCGGTTAATAAAGCAAAAGAACTTGGTTATAAGGTATATGCCGTAGAGCAGGTACACAACAGTACCGCGCTAAATGATGTTGTCGCACAGGAATATACAGCGCTTGTATTTGGCAACGAAGTGACAGGCGTTAATGAAGAGGTGTTAAAAATAGCAGATGGATGTATAGAAATACCGCAATGGGGTACCAAACATTCACTTAATGTATCTGTGAGTGCGGGGATAGTGCTTTGGGAAATGGTAAGAAAATAGCAGCGCCATAATTGGAGCTGCTATAAATTTTAGGGTAGGTAGTGCGCGGTCTATAAGGGCGGGCATACAGAGCAAAAAGTATTCGCCAGTCTACAAGACGTAACATAAGACCTGAAAGTTAGTAATCAGACACATATTATTTAACGGCAATTAAATACCCTTATAAATGACTGCTAAGCATCTGCTGCACATATACCTTGTATAATGAATCAGGTACCATAGCCATCATTTCCTTTCGCTCCTCATCATTATGAAAAAAAGTATGCGAGAAAGAGTAAATAAAAACGTTTTCAATAGCGTTCTTCACTACACCATTTCCTTTTTTATATAGTTTTTCAGCTACTTGCAGACATTTCTTAGCAACCTTCACATTATGCTGTATTACGTTTTGTTTAGTAAAATTCAGTAGTAAACGCACTACAGAATAAGCGTTCTTGCAAGGTTCAGCCTGGCATATAGCAGATAATTCAGGAATATCCTTACTTATATATTCAGGCAATTCGCTTTGATCGATCATTTTTGCAGGTTTTAGTATAAAGGCATAAAATCTGTGCCATAATTTCTTAAAAAATTTATAATATCCATACTTGTTTGCAAAGCGTAGAATGGAAATGTATTTTTGATGCCTCAACACAAACACATGAAAGACTTTAAGAATGCAGTAATAGAGTGTGTGCCCAATTTTAGTGAAGGCCACAACATGGAATTGATAAAGCAGATAACCAATGAAATAGAAAAAATAGAAGGGGTGCAACTGCTGGATATAGACCCTGGCAAGGCCACCAACAGAACTGTAGTAACGTTTGTAGGCAATCCTCATGCGGTGATAGAAGCCGCCTACCAGGCAATTAAAAAAGCCGGTGAACTTATAGACATGACCACTCATAAAGGCGAGCACCCCCGCATGGGCGCAACCGATGTTTGTCCGCTGATACCAATATCAGGCATTACTGCCGAAGAAACAGTGGAGTTTGCAAAGATGCTGGGCAAGCGTGTGGGTGAAGAACTGCATATACCTGTGTACCTGTATGAATACGCAGCATCAGCAGAATATAGAAAAAATCTTGCAGATATAAGGAGCGGTGAGTACGAAGGCTTCCCTGCCAAAATATTAAAAAAGGAATGGCAACCGGACTATGGCGCACCTGTATTTAATACACGTAGCGGAGCTACAGTAATAGGTGTGCGCGATTTCCTGATAGCATACAATGTGAACCTCAATACCACATCGACACGCAGAGCAAATGCTGTAGCTTTCGACATACGCGAGAAGGGCAGGCAGAAAACAGGCAGCGACGGTAAGGCAATGAAGAACGAACAAGGTGAAGCTATCTGGGAACCGGGGCTGCTGAAAAGTGTAAAAGCAATTGGCTGGTATATAGAAGAGTATGGTGTGGCACAGGTGTCCATTAACCTTACCAATATGAACGATACGCCACTGCATAAAGTATTTGATACCGCATGCGAGCGCGCCGAAGCACGCGGCATGCGTGTAACGGGCAGTGAACTGGTAGGCCTTGTACCTCTGGAAGCGATGCTGGAAGCAGGCAAATATTTTCTGCGCAAACAGCAACGTAGTGTAGGTGTTAGCGAAGAAGACCTGATAAAGATAGCTGTATTATCACTTGGACTTAATGAGTTGACTCCGTTCGACCCACAGAAAAAAATAATAGAATACCAGTTACAAAATAAGGGCGAGAAAAAACTTGCATCACTTACCATTAAAGGTTTTGCTGATGAAACATCGCGCGAAACACCGGCACCGGGCGGCGGCTCCATATCAGCGTATTGTGGTGCGCTGGGTGCGGCCCTGGGCACTATGGTAGCTAATCTTTCCTCTCACAAAAAAGGATGGGATAGCAGATGGGAAGAATTTTCAAACCATGCAGAGAACGGGCAAGCGCTAATGAAAGAACTCCTCCACCTTGTGGATGAGGATACCAAGGCATTCAATAAGATCATGGATGCATTCGGTTTACCAAAGGGTAATGATGCGGAAAAAGCAGTTCGCAAACAAGCAATACAGGATGCTACCATCTACGCTATAAAAGTACCCTTCCGTACTATGGAGCTTGCCTTTGCGACATTTGATCTTGTAAGAGAAATGGCCGCTGTAGGAAACCCCAACAGCGTTAGTGACGCCGGCGTAGGCGCCTTATGCGCACGCGCTGCTGTAAAAGGTTGCTACCTGAATGTAAAAATCAATGCTCAGGACATAAAAGACAATGCTGAAATAGAAGCAATAATAGCCAAAGCGGAAACAATGAATACCGCCGCTGATGTAAAGGAAAAAGAAGTGTGGGATATTGTGATAGGAAAGATGAAGTAAAACTTATCCATACTCCTAAAATGAAATGGCCCGCGATTGCGGGCCATTTCATTTGTCATCAATCTTTTTATCTCTATTTCTGCGTCTTTGCCCACTCCGCCATTTTTTCGTGCAGTATGTTCAAAGGTACACATCCGTCTTTTAGCACCTCATCATGAAAGGCGGCGATATTGAACTTAGCACCTAACTCTTCGGTGTATTTTTTACGCTCACCGCTTATGGCCATCTGCCCTATTTTATAAGACAGCGCCTGTCCCGGTATGGCCATGTAGCGCTCTATCTCTTGTGTGGCATCCGCCTCTGATATAAGCTCATGTGTCATCATGTACTTTATGGCGTCTTCGCGGCTCATACCTTTGTAATGCAACCCGATATCCACTATAAGGCGGATGGCACGATGTATACCATCGCTCAGGTGGCCGAAATATTGATAAGGGTCGTTGTACACGCCCAGCTCTTTACCAAGTGTTTCGCAATAGTGCGCCCATCCCTCACCGTATGCGCCATACCATATAAACTTACGGAATGCGGGCAGCTCCTTATTTTCCTGCTGCAAAGATATCTGGTAATGGTGCCCGGGAATAGCCTCGTGCAGGAATAATGTGGTCATGTCGACCGCATTGTACTTTGTAGGGTCTATAATAGGCACATAAAATATACCGGGCCTTGAGCCATCTTCTGATGCCTGATTGTACTCTGCACTGGCAGATGCGGCACGGAAGGCTTCTGTTTGCCGTATTGTAAATTGTGTCTTAGGTACTTTATTGAATAGTTTTTTCAACTGTGGGTCTTCCATTTTCTTTATCCCCCAAAAGCTGTCGATTATCTGCTGCGGCTTTGTGAAAGGAAAGAATTTTCTGTCGGTACTGATGCTTTTAAAGAAGCTCTGCATGTCACCCTTATAGCCTACTTCGTCTTTTACTTTATTCATTTCACTTTCAAAACGAGCCACTTCTGCAAGGCCTATGTTGTATATGCTGTCTGGTGTTAGATCGGTAGTTGTCCAGTATTTAATGCAGTACTGGTAATACTCCTTGCCTCCGGGCATAGCATATATACCACTTGTAGTACGTGTTTTTGGCAGGTATTCTTTCTCAAAGTAAGCGTATAATTTGGCGTAAGTAGGGTTCACAATGCTATCAATGGCTTTCTTATATGCTGCAGTGAGGCGTTGTTTGTCATTGGCAGAAAAACTATCAGGCAGCATTTTCACAGGACCGTAGAAAATGCTTGCGGTATCATTGCTCACGACCATTGCTTTTAGTTGCGGCAATACCTTTATCGCCAGCGTGCGTGGCAATACCCAACCGGCAGCTATGCCCTTGTTCATATCATAAATGGCAGTATCGGCCCATGCGGGGAAAACAGCGAGGCGTTTCAGAAAATCATCATAATCTTTTACGGTCTTAAATGGCTGGTTGCCTGAACCGGAACCAAGTTGTGCAAGATCGAGCGTAAACGCCCAAAACTGGTTTATAGGAAGGTAATGCGTTGGGTATTTTAGTCCCTCAATACCCATCTGCATCTCATATTTAAACAGGCGATAGCTGATAAGGTCATTCCTGTTCAGCGATGCACTGTCTATTTTTTGCATACCGTCAAGGTATTTTTTATAAAACCGGCCCAGGCTGTCCCTGAAGCTCTCGGCGATGGTGATGGTTAGCTTATCATTATAACGATGGTCGCCATTGCCGGTTGCATCCGTAGGGAAAAGTTGCAAATGTTCCTGCCAATAGTCGTCCATCATCTTAGCCAGTTCGGCATTGCCCTTACCCGCATCTCCTGTTGCGGCAGTGTTATTTTTGCATGCAGCAAACAGTATGGGCAGCACCAATAGCATAATTATTTTCTTCATGTATATATTTTGAGTAAATAAAAGTAATTCTTTGAACACGTTTTTCACCTGTATCGGGGGAGTTTATTTTATCAACAGTTTTTTATCAATTTTCCTTATCCTGCTATTTATGGAGATACGCACGAATAAGGTTAACTTTGTATTCAAATAACAAAAAAGATGTACCCATTACAGATAGTTGCCCCAATGAAAGCCGAGCTTACAGATCATGGCTTTACAGAATTACTTTCACCTGAAGAGGTAGATAACGTGGTAAAAAAAGAAGGCACTACCCTTCTTTTTATTAACTCTGTTTGTGGCTGCTCGGCAGGTACCGCACGCCCGGGTGTTATAATGGCACTCCAGAACACTGAAAAGAAGCCCGACAACATTACTACCAGCTTTGCAGGATATGATGTTGATGCTGTAAAGCAGGCACGTAATTATTTACTCCCATACCCACCTTCTTCACCCGCTATAGCATTGCTGAAGGATGGTAAAGTAGTGCACATGATAGAGCGCCACATGATAGAAGGCCGTTCTGCACAAATGATAGCAGCTAATCTAAAAGAAGCATTTGCTACGCATTGTTAAATAAAAAATTACTTACATACACAGGCGCACTTAAAGTGCGCCTTTTTTATTATCACATATCCTTTAAAATGACAGAATAATTTGCTTTATTCGCATGAAAATAGCTGCATCCATTGGCTAAAGAGAAGATAATCATTATTACAGCCCCGTCGGGTTCGGGCAAAACAACCCTCGTAAAGCGGCTTATGGCCACTTGCCCGTTACTGGGATTTTCTATATCTGCTTGTACGCGCCAACCCCGTGTAGGCGAGGAACATGGCAAAGATTATTACTTTTATGAGGAGGATGCTTTTAAGAAACTGATAGATGAAGACTCATTTGTAGAATGGGAAATGGTGTATACCGGTAAATACTATGGCACACCAAAATCAGAGCTGCAACGTATATGGAACGATGACAAAACACCACTTGTGGATATAGACGTATTAGGCGCGCTGGCTATACACGATAAGTATCCTAAAGACTCACTGACCATATTTATAGAGGCCCCATCGCTGGAAGTACTGCGCGAAAGGTTGAAATTACGTGGAACGGAAACAATAAACAGCCTCGAGGAGCGTATTAATAAAGCGGCTTATGAACTTACATTCGCACCACAGTTTGATAAGATAATCATAAACGAAAATTTAGACCTTGCCACTGCGGAGTTGATACGGACAGTTGAAGAATTTTTAGCAAAATAAGCATAACGGAAATGTCGAAAAAGACTAAGACAAACGCTAAACCTTTACAAAAAACAGTAGCTGCAGAACCTGTAGCGACGCCCGTTATCGACATTCCTAAAAAACCGCTAACCATATTTAATTTTAAAGTGCAGGCAATAATCGTAGCCGCACTGGCATTTATACTCTACTTCAATAGTTTCTTTAATGAATATGCACACGATGATGGCATCGTGATAGTTAAGAACGAGTATGTATTGGAAGGCGTGGACGGTTTACATGATATTTTCACCAAAGATGCTTATGATAGTTATTACAAACAGCTTAATACCGTTAACGCCTTATCAGGCGGACGTTACAGACCATTGTCCATTGCTACATTTGCTTTAGAGCAGCAGTTTTTTGGTGCGGTATCAAAAGACGATGTGGATAGTGTGCTTAAGAGTACCATGTCTTACGGGGTACGGGGCGCCAATGAGCAAAAGTTGGTATTTGATATGCACATACGCCATGTTATTAATGTGCTGTGGTATATGCTATCTGTAGTGGTGCTGCTCTACTTCTTCAGGTACATTGTGTTTAAGAACAATGTTATTATGGCATTCATCGCTGCCATTATTTTCACCGTACACCCTATACATACAGAGGTAGTGGCCAATGTAAAAAGCCGGGATGAGATAATGTCGCTATTGTTCATCTGTCTCACTTTCATTCTCGCCTTCAAGTATCGCGAAACAAAAAAACTATGGATCCTCGGCGCCGCGTTGCTCAGTTATTTTCTTGCTTTCCTGTCAAAGGAGTATGCAATAACCCTGGTTGTGCTTTTACCTATGGCCTTCTGCCTGTTCGATGGTGACTCCATTACAAAAAGCCTTAAATCTTTTGCACCTTATCTTATAGTCGTGGTCGGTTACGCCGTTGTGCGGTTTGCGCTTATCATACCCATGAAGGATTGGGATTACGAGCTATTTAGCAAGATACATACGGCGCTAAAGGGCGCAGGCTCTGATGAGGTATTGAATAACCCTTACCTCTTTGCAACAAAGAGCCAGAAGGTAGCAACCGAGATCGCTACATCGCTCAACTATATAAAGCTGCTGATATTCCCAAGCCCCCTTTCTGCCGATTACTCTTATAACCAGATACCGTACAAATCTTTCTCTGATGTTATCGTATGGTTATCTATAATCATACATAGTACACTTTTTATAGTAATGATAGCGCAGATAAAGAAACGTCCTGTGATCTCATTCGCGATAGCATTCTACCTGTTGCACCTGATGCTGGTCAACAACATGGTGTTTGATATTGGCGCCACTATGGGTGAACGTCTTATATTCCATTCATCAGTAGGGTTTTCTATTGTGGTGGCTTATTTGTTAGTGAAAGGCTACGAACGTATACAGCCTGCCACCACCGCAAAGTATGCGCTTGCAGGCTTCATGGGTATCATTGTACTGCTGTCCGGCTACAAGACTATAGCTCGTAATGCCGACTGGAAAAACGACAAGACGCTGTTCATGCAGGATGTAAAAACAGTACCAAACAGTGTACTTGCCAATGCCAACGTTGCAGCATCACTTATCAGCATGGCCGACCTATCAAAAGACGAAAAACAAAAGAAGGCTGACCTTAATGAGGCAATTGGTTATCTGGATAAAGCTATTTCCATGCATCGTAAGTTTGTAGCAGGTTATCTTAATCGTGGACTTGCCTACTACAAACTAGGGGATATTAATCTCGCAAAGGCTAATATGGACTCGGTAAAAAAATACTATCCGTCATATCCCACCCTGCCTACGATGTATAAACTTTTATCAGATCACTACAATACGTATGGCTGGAACCAGTATGGAAAAGTAGGCAAGTACCCCGAAGCAATAGCGGAGTTCAAAAAGGGAATAGCCATTGACTCTACCAATGTAGAGCTATGGTACAACCTGGGTGGCGCATATTTCTCTAATAAGCAATATAATGAAGCCGTACAAGCGTGGACGATAACGCTGCGGCTAAAACCCGATTATGCACAGGCGCAAGGTGGCTACAGAGCAGCGATGGGTATTTTAGGCAAGTTGCCGCCTCCACCACAACCACCTGCAAAGCGATAACACTTATTACTGGCATTAATTTGTTATTTTTGACCACATGGACATTTCACACTTACTGTTGTATATAATAGGCTGTATCCTGCTTATTGGCTTTTTTGCCGGCACGGAGATAGCTTTCATATCAGCAAATAAGCTGAATATAGAGTTGCGCAAAAAGCAGGGGAAGTTTTCGGGGCAGATACTGGCCCGCTTTATGGAAAACCCATCTGAGTTCATTGGTACCAGTCTCGTAGGGGTTAATGTATTGCTAGTCATTTATGGTCTGCTGGCTGCGCAGGCAACTACACTGGCCTTATCCCATTATCATATAGTATTGCCGGAATATACCAAGCTGATCATTGACACATTACTTGCCACTATCATAATCTTGGTATTTGCCGAGTTTTTACCAAAAGCTATCTTCCGCTCCAAAGCCGAGACTGTGCTCACCATCTTCAGCTTCCCTATGTTGCTGATGTATTATATCTTTTTCCCTGTTGCCAAGGTATTCGTATCCATCTCAGAGTTCATACTTAAATACCTTTTTAATGTGCGGATAAAAGACAACAAGCAGGTCTTTAATCGCGTGGATCTCGAGGTATTTGTAAAGCAGAGTATGCACGGCCATGAGAATGAGAATAGCGAGGTAAATGCAGAACTGTTTGAGAACGCCCTGTATCTTGTAAACGTGCGTGTACGCAAGTGTATGGTACCGAGGAACGAGATAGAAGCCGTAGATATAACTACTCCTATCAGGGAGGCAAGAGATAAATTTATCAATACGAAGCTGTCTAAGATAATCGTGTATGATGATAATATCGACACGATACTCGGCTACATTCACCATCTCGATCTCAACCGCCATCCGCAAACTATTCGCGAGGTACTACATACTATAACTCCCGTACCGGAAGCCATGAGTGCAGTAGATCTTATGAACCGCTTTACCAAGGAGCGTAAAAGCATAGCCTGGGTTATAGATGAGTTTGGCGGTACTGCTGGTATCGTGACCATGGAAGATGTACTTGAAGAGATATTTGGCGACATAAACGATGAGTATGATGTAGAGGAATATGTGGAAAAACAGCTCGCAGAGAACGAATACATACTTTCCGGCAGGCTGGAACTCGACTACCTCAATGAAAAATACGGCTTCACCTTCCCTACCGATGATTCCGAAACATTATCGGGTTATATTATCGCTGAACACGAAACAATACCTACACAAAAAGAACGTATCATTATTGGCAAATACGAGTTCGATATACTGCTGGTAAGTGATACACGTATTGAAACAGTGAAGATGAAGGTGCTGAAGTAAGCCACAAACCCAAAACAACACTGTTACATTTTAAACTAATTTGCTTTAAACTAATTAACTCAACACAATGCCAGTAACACGTCCTTTCAATCTCGACAAATGGATAGCGGAGCACCGTCATTTATTAAAACCACCAGTGGGCAACCAATGTGTATATCAGGATGCAGGTGACTTTATAGTTATGGTGGTTGGTGGCCCTAACAGCCGTAAGGATTTTCATTTTAACGAAAGCGAAGAACTATTTTACCAATTGGAAGGCGATATAAATGTACGCATCCTGGAAGACGGTAAAATAGTGAACATACCTATCAAGCAGGGAGACATGTTCCTGCTCCCGGGCCGTACCCCCCACTCGCCACAACGCGGGCCAAACACGGTAGGCTTAGTGATAGAAAAGAAAAGAGAGACAACGGAGAACGACGGCTTTATGTGGTTTTGCGAGAACTGCGATAACAAGCTATATGAGGAACATGAGTACGTATCTGATATTGTTGCGCAGCTGCCACCTATCATGGAGCGCTTCTACTCAGATATAGATAAGCGTACATGCAAGAAATGTGGCACAGTAATGGAGCCACCGGTAAAGGCTAAATAACACTCAGATTTTTTTGTGGGAACATTTAGATAAATGAACCCAAACAAGTACATTTGCAACGTTATATAAATAATATACATGGCACACGAAACACATACTGAAGGAGCAGAAAAGAAATCCGTAATATCTTTCCGTTCTTCTTTTTGGCTGGTAATAATACTTGCTCTTCTTTTCATCGCGGCGCTCAATTTCATCAACGTAATGGGCAAAAGCGAAGGTGAAGGAAAGGAAAAAACAGAAGCTACAACTGAAACTGCACCTGCGGTTCAAAAAGGTGAAGTACACAGCACAGAAGGCAATCATAACAATACAGTTCCGCAGGATAGCACTCACAAAGAGAAGTAATCTCTTTCAGCAAAATGCAGGATAAGGATGTAATAGTAGTGACAGGAGCCGCGGGCTTCATCGGCAGCTATCTGGTTGGCTATCTTAATACTTTAGGATACAAGCAACTGGTACTTGTAGATGATTTTTCGAGCGAGCTGAAAGCGCACAACCTCAAAGGCAAAAAATACCTGCATAAAGTACACCGCGAGCAATTCACCGAATGGTACGATAAGCATACCGGTACAGTAAAGGCTGTGTTCCACCTTGGCGCACGCACCGATACCACCGAAATGGATTACGCGGTGCATAAGAAATGGAACCTCGATTATTCCAAGATGATATGGAGTATCTGTACAGATAATAACATTCCGCTTGTATATGCCTCATCGGCGGCCACTTATGGTAACGGCGAACATGGCTATACCGATTCACATGATATAGTTACAAAGCTTCATCCGCTTAACCCCTATGGCCGTTCAAAGAATGAGTTTGACATTTGGGCGCTGGAGCAAAAGCACACACCACCCTTTTGGGCAGGTGTAAAATTTTTCAATGTTTTTGGACCTAATGAATACCATAAAGGCCGCATGGCATCGGTTATTTTCCATGCCTACAATCAGATAAAAAAAGATGGCGCAGTAAAGCTCTTCCGTTCACATAATCCCGATTATAAAGATGGTGAACAGATACGCGACTTCGTGTACGTAAAAGACGTTGTGGAAATGTGTGTATGGCTGATGAAAAACAAACCAGACAACGGGCTATACAATGTAGGTACAGGCAAGGCAAGAACCTTTAAAGACCTTGTAACAGCAATATTCAACACGCTACACCTACCTGTAAATATCAGTTACATCGACACACCGATCGATATCCGCGACAAATACCAATATTTCACTGAGGCCGACATGGCCAAACTACGCACCGCCGGCTACAATAAGCCATTCTATTCTCTTGAAGAAGGTGTGAAGGAATACGTCAGTAATTTCTTAGAAAAAGGCTCATATTATTAGTCTTACTTTATTAGTTCTACATTTGCCCATGTTGCTGATTTTAAATCTTGTGAATGAAGATCTATTTGTTTGATCAGGAAAATAAGATGACCAAACACCTGCACCGTCTAAAAAAAGAAACGGTTATGCAGTATGATAGTAATCTATTAGAGGAAAAAATTTCGACAATCGAAATTAATATTGCTAAAACTATTGACAAGGTAAACCTTGACTTTTTATTCGCATACAATATCTTTCCAAAAAGCATAATGGGATTTAAAACCCAATGGTATGAGGAACGTAGAGAGATGCGAAAAAATGATACTATTGCTCAACAGGTGTATATTCCTCCAACAAAACTATTCTCCCAGAAAATAATATTTGGAGTAAGAATAAAAGATGTGATCAACGAAGCAAACAGAAAAGGTTTTAGTTATGAAACAATTAGTGGGCATGTAGAGAAAGGCATTTCTATTTTTACTGTAGAGCAGATAAATAATAAGCTCATTTTCAAAATACATACTTATTCATCACCAGGTAATTTGTTGACTAAACTTTTAAGCCCAATATTTTCCATTCCGTACCAGACATTTTGCACAAATAAGGCTTTAAACAACGTCAAAAAACAAATTGAATTACAATAGTATTTATAGTTAATCCTCACCCAATAGCTAGATATCGAAGCACTACCTTATCACTGTAAACCGATTATAATATTTATTGCTACCACTTTGTAGTACGCATACGTAAACTCCTTGCGTCAACGATGCTACTGGTATGCTTGTATGTTGCATTGTGGAGCTTACAGATGTTTCGAACAACTGCTGCCCTTCCATGTTTATGATGCTGATAGCTACATCCTGTTGTGGTAATCCGCTCCACGAAATATTAAGGACATCTTTAGCGGGGTTTGGGTACAATTGTACGCTGCCTTGCTGTTGTGCTGTTACTATTACCCCAGCCACATAGGCTTTGCGCTTATAAAATTTAAGTCCGCCCATAACATCACCCACTACCATTTCATAGTTGCCATCACCGGCTATATCGGCTACAGCTGGCGCACTACGGTAGTTGCCATAAATACCAAACGAGCTTCCCTGATGATTGTATGTGCGGTAAGTAGTATCTATATAAGAATACTGCGAATCGACCATTGTATACAACGCAGTAGTATCACCACTCTGAAACCCATCGTACCTGTAAATGTTACCTGAGTTGCTGCCCATCAATATATAATCTGTACCTGAATTATCTATTGCGCCTATGAAAGGAGTATTGTATATACCTAAATTCTGGCGAGGGTCAGCTTTTGCTTTGCCCAGCTTATCATTTACTTCTGTAAGGCTCAATGTGTCGGGTATACTGCTTGTGTTCCGATAGTATTGCAAATAGCCATACAGGCTGCCTATCAGCAGATCTTTCTTACCGTCTTTATCAATATCGTATATAAACGGCGCGGCATGCCCTCCACTATTTATGGTATCGCCTGCTACATTGGTTAGTTGCAGTTGCGCCAGTTGCCATACGGGCTGTACACTATCGCTTGCAGCCATGTTCTTAAAATAAGTAAGGGTACCGTTAGAGTGCCCTATTACAAGGTCAGCCTTTCCGTCATTATCTATATCTCCCACAGCCGGCGCGGCACCTGCAAAGTTGAAAGAATCAATGTTCAGAAAATCTCTGCTCATCAATGTAAATGAGGGATTACCCGCCGTGCTTGTATTCTGGTAATATGAGATACGGCTCCTGAAACTACCATCGCTTTGAAAATAGCCATCAGAGCCAACAAACATATCGGGCTTGCCGTCTTTGTTGTAGTCGAAAAACATGGGGTAAGCAGCGGTACCAAGGTCTATTGTTTTATCTATCAAAAAAGTATCCGACTGAAATACCCATGCAGGGCTGCCGGGTGTTGTTTCATTCTTATAGTACCAAATGCACTTATAATTTTCAGAAGTATTAAGCGCATTAGGCGCTATCAGCAGGTCCTTCTTGCCATCCTGATCTATATCCACATTAAACGCCGCAGGCCATATAGGCATCTCTATCGGTGTGCCGCCGCTTTGCCATGTAGTATCCTGCAATACCATACTATCGTTACCGCCATACTCCATCCGCCCATTCAGCAAAAAGGTCATTTCACTAAATGATACACTGCCATCAAGGTAGTCGTAATCGCCATCCATGTCATAATCAAACAGGCACGGAGTATTTCCCTGATGTGTTTTTTTACTTTCGGCAGTATCACTTGCATGCCTGCTCAGTCCAGCTTCCGAGCAGTCGTAATGCAATTCATGCGTGCGCCAAAAAGCCTGATATACCTTACCCCAGCAGCGGTCTTTAAGCTCTATGTGTATACTATCGCATGGCAGGCCAAGCTCTACACGCATGTTCTTATAAAAATTCAGGTTACCACCGTATACATCATAAGAAACAAAATCGAGATCACCATCATTATCCACATCCACTATTGCTGGTATATCGGGCGGGTTGGTGTATGCATTTCCCGGCAGCCCGACTGTGGTGGCATCATTAGTATAATACAAGCTCTGATAAAACGTAAAGCATAGCTCATTCGCTGCATTATAATATCCTTTGTATACAGAAAAACCCGTACTACCACGATGAAACAAGTCGGGAACGCCATCGCAATTATAATCCGCCAGTATAAGATAGTCAAAGATCGGTGGGAAGTTAATTTCATAGTGCGGGGTATACCTGTATTCCGGTGCACCTGCTGTGCCTATGTTTAAGAAAGTACGTACTCCCAGCCCCGGCTCAAAAATAACAAGGTCTTGCTTGCCATCATTGTTCAGGTCGCCCATGGTGAATTGCGGATTATTAAACCCACCGCACCATGCCAGCGTCTGCTCCGCACCAGCAGCGTATACCTTTACACTTGTATCCGGCTGGTAAAAGATAGACTGCGCACAAGTTCTCTGCCATGCAAACGACAATAACAGTAAAGCGCAGAAGCAGGTGTAACGCATACAATAAAATTAATCTAAAATGGCCGTACCACAGCGCTTCATTTTTACTTTACCGGCGTATACTTTACAAGTGGTGAATTGGGCTCTTTTAAGAAGTGCTTGTACACCATTTTGTCGGCAAGCTTCGGGAATAATTTATTAATGAGTACTGTAAGCTTCCCCTGCCCTGTCATTACGATCGTGCGCTTCCTGCTTTCCACACCATTAAGTATTATACGCGCGCATTCTTCCGCACTCATCAGCTTACTTTCGTCCATTGGTGTTTCACCCTGCGCTGTGCCATCACTACCCCTTGCCACATTGCGTATATTAGAAGCTATAAAGCCCGGGCATACCCACATCACATGCGTGCCCGTATATAATAGTTCTGTTCTCAGTGATTCAAGAAATCCTTGCAGTGCAAACTTGGATGCAGAATAACCTGTACGCGCCGGTAAGCCGCGATAGCCTGCTATAGATGATACGCCTGCAATAACACCCTTCTGCTTCATGATGGCGGGCAATGCATATTTCGTGCAGTATACCGCGCCCCAGAAATTCACATCCATTAATTCTTTTATAACAGAAAGATTTGCCTCTTCAAACAACGCACGCATGCTTATACCTGCATTATTTATCAGTACATCGGCCCTGCCCCATTTTTGAATGGCAGCTTCGATAAAATTTTTACAATCTGCCTCTATACTTACATCTGCTTTATACAGCATCAGATTCTGATGAGTGATGCCGGCAAATTCCGCATTCATCTTCTCGATATTACGGGCACATACCGCTACTTTAGCGCCACGCTTTAATGCATCCGCGGCCAGTGCCTTGCCTATGCCCGATGAGCCACCACTTATAATCACTACTTTATCTTTAAAGCCTTCCATTATCTGTAATTAGAGCGCAAAGGTAATCTGTCATTATCTAATATTTGCTTGTGCCAAACACTAATGAATAATAAAAAAAAAGATTTGCAGATGCGGTGGATAAATTAAATTACACACCTTATTATTAAGTGATAATTTCACTACAATACAATCTCACATTTTATGAAAGTAATGATCATTATGGGGTCCGAAACAGACAAAGCAGTAATGCAGGAATGCAGCAACTGGCTCAACTGGTTCACCATAGAAAATGAAATGGTGGTAGCGTCCGCACACCGCAATCCCGACCAGGTGCGGGAATTAATGGTAACTGCGCAAGAGAAAGGCTTTGGCGCAGTAGTAGCAGCAGCAGGTATGGCAGCGGCATTGCCCGGCGTATGTGCGGCATACACATCACTACCCGTGCTGGGCGTACCACTCGATGGTGGCTTACCAGGTGGCATAGATGCTTTATATAGTATTGTGCAGATGCCTGCAGGATTACCTGTTGGCACACTCGCAGTAGGTAAGGCAGGTGCGAAGAACGCTGCTGTTTTAGCAGCACGCATATTCGCATTGTCTGATACCAAAATAGCCAACAAGCTGGAAGCGTTCAAGAAGCTCGGGTACCGTATATCGTAAACTTAACAGAGGCGTAACACCCCTCGTGGCAGGCATTTTGTATATTTATTTGTAACCTAAAATAACGCAAATTGACAGAAGCTATCATCAACCTCGAGACTGTAAACCCGATAGAATTTTTCGGGATAAACAACGGCAAATTTGAGTTACTGAAACGTAAGTTTCCATTATTGAAAATTCTTTCGCGCGGATCGCAAATAAAAATCTCAGGTCAGCCTGATGAAGTTGACAACGCGCAGGTTAAAATAGGACAAATAGTACAATACCTTGAACGAAACGGCCACTTATCAGAGAACTATTTTTCAAAGATATTAGGCGATGAAGAAACAGGTGAATCTGTTGCCGAAGATGCGGCTAACAACGACATACTTGTATTTGGCCCTAACGGCCGTGTGATACGCGCCAAGACGCAGAATCAGAAACTGATGGCGCAAGTATCTGAAAAAAATGACATCATTTTCGCAATAGGCCCAGCAGGTACCGGTAAAACGTATACTGCTGTAGCACTTGCGGTGCGCGCTCTTAAGAACAAAGCGGTACGTAAGATAATCCTTACCCGTCCCGCAGTAGAGGCAGGCGAAAGTCTTGGCTTCCTGCCCGGTGACCTTAAGGAAAAGATAGACCCCTATCTGCGCCCGCTGTATGATGCGCTCGATGACATGATACCAAGCGACAAACTGAACTATTACATGGCCAACCGTATAATAGAGATAGCTCCGCTGGCCTATATGCGTGGTCGTACGCTCGATAATGCCTTTATTATACTCGATGAAGCACAGAATGCCACCGACCTGCAGATGAAGATGTTCCTGACACGTATAGGTGCATCTGCAAAGGCGATCATCACGGGTGACCTTACGCAGGTGGATCTACCAAAGAACCAAAAATCAGGGCTTCTTAAAGCAAGCAGGATACTACGCAACATCGACGGTATTGCATACATACAACTCGATGAGGCCGATGTGGTGCGTCACCGCCTTGTAAAGATGATCATCAAAGCATACGACGGCGAACAAAAACGAGAAGAAGAACTCGAAGAAAAACGCCATCAACGTAATGCGGAGAATAACGCCTAGATAGTTAATAATTTTTATTAGATATGGCACACCATTAAGGTGTGCCATATCTGTTTTTTGCAATGCATCATTTATTTTTTCTTTGAGTTCTTTCACATTAAAATTATTATTTTGGCATCCTAAACGAGGATGATGAAAGGAAAAAGAAGCCTGCTCTATATAATATCGCTTGCAGTGCTTATAATGGTGATGTACTTCGTGCTTCACGCAGGCAAAGACCTGCAAACGGCTAATATTGCAACAGCACAGCACCCTTCATCTGCTACGGTTCTTTTGCAGGATATTCTCGAAGCATTTAAGCATCCACTCGCCATATTTATTCTTCAGCTTATACTTATCTTATCTGTTTCACAATTATGTGGCTATCTTTTTAAAAAAATAGGACAGCCAACAGTTATGGGCGAGATAATCGCAGGCATATTACTTGGTCCGTCACTTATGGGTACATTATTTCCGCAGTTCAGCGCGTTCGTGTTCCCTGTATCCTCTATGGGTAATTTGCAAATGCTCAGCCAGGTAGGGCTTATCCTGTTTATGTTCGTTATAGGTATGGAGCTCGATATTGAAGTGCTAAAGAAACGCGCTGGTGCAGCAGTACTTATCAGCCACTTTAGCATTGTCATACCGTTTACGCTGGGCATTGGTTTGTCTTATTATTTATACAAACTATATGCCCCTACAGGTGTTACATTTTATGCGTTCTCTTTATTTACCGGTATTGCTATGAGCATCACAGCATTTCCCGTGCTGGCACGTATCATTAAGGAGCGTGGCATATCTAATACAAAACTGGGAACCATAGCCCTCACTTCTGCCGCCGTGGGCGATGTTACTGCATGGTGTGCGCTGGCGCTCATCATAGCCATTGCCAAGGCGGGCTCGCTTAGCTCATCTTTGTATACGATCGTATCCACCATAGCTTATGTATGTGTCATGTTGCTGATAGTACGTCCGTTACTGCTCAGACTATCTGCAGCTACTAATCACGACAAGCTCATAAAACGCTCCAAGCTCGCTATCATATTCCTTACACTGCTACTTAGCTCGTACTTATGCGAGGTAATCGGTATCCACGCCCTTTTCGGTGCCTTTCTCGCAGGTGTTATAATGCCGCACGAGTGGAATTTTCGTAAACTACTTATCGATAAGACAGAAGATGTAGCTCTTGTATTATTGCTTCCATTGTTCTTTGTATTTACCGGCCTCCGCACACAGATAGGGCTGATAAATGACCCTGCTCTTTGGGGCAGTTGCCTGATGATAATAGCAGTAGCTGTTATAGGTAAATTCGGTGGTAGCGCAATAGCTGCAAAGTTTGCAGGAGAAACGACAAGAGACAGCCTCTCTATTGGTGCGCTGATGAATACAAGAGGGCTGGTAGAGCTGGTGGTGCTCAACATTGGCTACGACATGCACATCCTCACACCCCAGATATTTACTATGATGGTCATCATGGCGCTCGTCACTACCTTCATGACCAATCCACTAATGAATATTATTAACAGGATCTACAAAAACTAATTTCAAGGCAAACAACCTTTCAACTTATCAACTATTCAACCTATCAACTAACCCCTACCACTCACTATTTGTCTCATTCAACCTGCCGGTACTAATTATTTTGCTGTTGATACCAAAGCGGATGCCTGAGTTATGCCCTCTGTAGCTATCCCACGATTGTACAAAATCTATCCTTAGTACTCGTAATAGCTTCCACCCAATATTGTCTATACCCACAAATGCCTCAGCATAGTAATCGCTCTGGCGTGCATAGAATGCATTACCACCAAAAAGCAGGTACCATCTTGCTTGTCGCAATAGCGGTATTTTATTACTGAGCAGCCCATTCAGATGATACTCCACATGCCCCTCACCATATAGTGGTTCTTTATTGCTAAAGTCGTAGTATTGAGCAAACTGAAAGCTGGATAAATAAGGTGATGCCAGCCCTATACCCCTATTTCCATAAAGATGCATCAGATCCGGTATAGATACATATTCGTTGTTCAAAAAGCCGCCCACGCCTATATTGTAAGAGAAGCTACCCAGCAATCTTAGCCTTATATCATCCGTAATAAAAAACTTAGCCTTATCAAAATTCGACACACTGTTAATGATGCCCGGTATGCCCTTATCGTATGTCAGGCTGAAGGTTGGCCACTTGCTATCTCCGCTCGAACCGATTTTATAGTCAGGGTATTGTATGTATGTATATCCTGGTTTATAAGAAAGACGTATGTGCAGTAACGCCGCGTCATTTTTCTCCCACGTTGTTACTTTCAGCAGATGCGCGGGCACATTATCATTATAATAGGTCGCAGTACTTGCGCCTTTAAATGAAAAATTTGTTGTTGTATCGAGCGGTAGCCTTTGTTGATAAGATGCCTTTATAAACCACTTGAACCCGTTACCATAGTCACGGCCTGCATAGGCCGATGCGTCCCAACGCTCATATAACTTAAGGTCGTTCTGGCGATAGAATAGCGCGGCAAGCGAATTGAATACAGGCAGCACGGGGTTCTCAGGGTCATATTGAAAAACATACTTACCGCCTTCTATACCATATAGCCATGCTCTGTTTTTCCAGCTTTTATCTTCGGTTGTATAGTATAGCCTGCCTATCAGGTCGAAATGATGATTACTGAATCCATAACGGGCGGCAGCGCCGCCATGCAGGTATTTTCCTGTATCTATACGGTGTCGCCAGTTTAGTTTGGGAGCAACATTAACGCCCTCAACTATATTAAAGTTAAGTATGTTGTCCGTCCCTATTCCTAAGAACAGCGGATTGATCGTATATGTATTCTTATACTTTTTACTGTTCAGTGTTATGCTGCTAAGTAATAGCTGGCTGGCCGTTATCTTATTCCCTTTGCGCCTTACGGAGTCTGTGTATGCAGGACTGTTCACATGTTTATTCGCACTGTCCTTTACAATAAAATCCCGTTTCTCATCTTTTTCCAGCGGTATTGGTCGCGATGTGGTCCAGTAGCTGCTGTCCTTTTTATTGGCTGCCTTATCATAAGAGCTGATGACCTTTTGCTGAAAAATGGAATCAGGTATCGGCTCATTTATTTTTTGGTCATTATATACTGTTACAAAGTTGGCAGTAATGTCAAACACAAGCAGCTTTATGGTTACGTATATCACCTGGCTTTTTATCACCCATGTATCGGCCTGCAATGGCAAAAATGTCTGATCAATGCGCACTGTATCGAAAACATCCATGCCGCTCTGCTTTGCCAGCAGCATATTAAGGCTATGTATCGCCCACTCATCATCATCTATGTATATGACACCGTTAAAGCATGGCTCGTACGAGCGTTTCTGTGTTACCTGTATCTTGTTTATCATGTGGCCGTTCTCCATGAACTCACCCAGCAATTTGTATTTGTAATAGTTCAACGCATTATCGCTTATCGGCGATATAAAGCCCCTTGAGCCACTACCAAACAGATTTATATTGTTCTCGTAAAAAGTGATTACTGATGGAAACTGTGCGAATCCCAGCCCGTTATCATTACCACTTTCGTGCGATGAGTGTATTACGGTGCGTTCTTTATCTCCTTTTGAGTAATAGCTGGCATCTTCTTCAGTAAGGTATAATACACCCTTACCACTATCAAGGCCCAGCTCCGGCGAGTTTATTTTTTGCCCCATGAACTTTTCAGGTAATTGCCGCGACCTTGCCACCCCCTTCAGGTATATCGATGTCTGAAAAGATTTCACCTGGTCCAGGTGAAACTTTCTCCGCTCTATAGCATGACGTATTATCCCATAAGCAGGATCTTCTGATGAGGCGTGGAATACATATTCCTTTATTTCAAGGCCCTCATCTTGAAGCGAGAAGTTATGTACTACCGTTTCCCCGTCCTTTATGGATAGGTTAAAACTGCTTTGTTTGAAGCCAATAAAGTGGCATACTACTTTATACAAGCCACCGGGTACAGTCAATTCATACTCCCCTTTGCCATTAGCATTCACACCATTAGTAGTACCTTCAAGATACACGGTGGCATATGGCAATACTTCGCCGTTGGCATCAGTCACTTTTCCTTTCAGCACACTTGCCGATACACATAAGGGGAATAAAAGGATAGCTATTAAACCATAAAGTAGTTTCATTAACGAAGGTTGTGGAGTATTAAAATAGCCCGTGCAACTGGGCGTCTATGCGGCGCACTACTTCTGCCATCTCCGTAGGGTGCTCGGCAAAATTGCAGGTGTTCACGTCTATTACTAACAACGGACCGTCAGTATAGTTGTCAATCCACTTATTATAAAGCTCATTAAGGCGCTTTAAGTAGTCGAGGCGTATATTCTCTTCATAATCACGTCCGCGCTTCTGTATCTGGTCTACAAGCGTAGGTATCGATGCTTTAAGATATATCAGCAGGTCGGGCGGTTGTATCAGCTCCTTCAGGTTATGAAAAAAGGATGAATAGTTCTCAAAATCCCGCTTGGTCATCAATCCCATCTCATACAAGTTCGGCGCGAATATATATGCATCTTCAAAAATGGTACGGTCCTGTATCACCACTTCCTTTCCCTTGCGTATCTCTATCAGGTGTTTTATACGGTTGTTCAGAAAGTATATCTGCAGGTTGAACGACCATCGCGGCATATCCTCATAAAAATCTACCAGGTATGGGTTGTGCTCCACATCTTCAAAATGCGGCTCCCATTTATAATGTTTGGCCAACATTCCGGCAAGGGTCGTTTTCCCCGAACCTATGTTGCCGGCTATGGCTATGTGCTTGGTAGTTTTTTTAGGAGGCATTTTTTGTTGTATCAGTGGCTTCACACAATATAGTGCGCTATTTCAAAAAAATCAGCATTGTAACAGGAATAATTTTCATAGACGTGCCACATCGCTGAGATGTGGCACGTCTTATAGAGTATCTCTGCTTAATAATAATGTATGCCTATCAGTCTACGGGCCTCCGCTATTGTCTTAGATGCGCTTTCGCGGGCCTTTTCGGCTCCGTCTTTTAATATCTTTTGCAGGCTTACCTCGTCTTTTTGCAACTCATCAGCCCGCTCTCGTATCGGCTGCACGTATGCGGCCATATCTTCTGCAAGCTGTTTTTTCATATCGCCATAGCGTATGTTACAGTTATTATACGCACTCCTGTATATATCTATCGTTTCAGGCTTTGATACCAGGTGCATCAGCAGAAACAGGTTTTGTATATAATCAGGCATTTGCGCATTCATTTCCTTAGGCCCCTCATCGGTCTTGGCCTTCATTATCTTCTTGCGTATTGTATCGTTATCGTCGCTAAGGTATATGGTAGAGTTTATGTTCTCACTTTTGCTCATCTTACCGGTGCCATCCAGCGCCATTATCTTCACAGTATCATTACTAAAACGGAACACCTGCGGTTCGGGAAAATATTCACCATAGCGACTGTTAAATCTCTGCGCAAAATTCCTCGCCATTTCCAGATGTTGCTCCTGATCCTTACCTACCGGCACTTTTACTGCACGATGTATCAATATATCAGCCGCCATCAGTACAGGATAGGTTAGCAATCCTGCATTTACATTGTTAGGGTTTTGGCGCACTTTATCTTTAAAGGTGGGCACTTTCTCCAGTTCGCCTACGTATGCCATCATGTTCAGCATCAGGTACAACTCAGGTATCTCCGGCACATCGCTCTGTGTATAAAGCGTTACTTTATTAGGGTCAAGGCCGCCGGCAATATTTTCCGCAAGCACATGAAACACATTTTTTTTCAGGCTCTTCGGGTCAGGATGCGTGGTCAGGGAATGATAATCCGCTACAAAAAAGTAGCAGTTATAGTCATCCTGCATTTTTACATAATTCTGTATCGCCCCGAAATAATTACCCAGATGCAGGTCGCCGGTCGAGCGTATGCCGCTTACTACAATTTCCTTACTCATAACGGCAGCAAGATACAAAAACACCTGCAACCGCTAAAATCCTGTTAAGCGGTTGCAGGCATATACTTAATTTTCAAGTTTGAATGATATCGGCAAATAGAAGGCCATAGGCGCTTTTTCTCCGTTTGCAAGCGTACCCGGCTTCCAGTCGGGGAATTTACTCACTACTGCCAGCGCTTCACGTGATAAAGAAGTATCGGGCGAATTCATTATTTCGGGCAATATTATTTTCCCTTTCTCATCTACAACAAACTTCACGGTTACTCTACCCTGTATCTTCATCATCCGCGCGTATTCGGGGTAATGAAGATTTTTATCCAGAAAAGCGTTGAAGTCATAGCCGGCATCCGACGCATGGGCAGCCTTTGCAACTATTTCTTTTGTGGCACCATGGATATTTGCTGGGCCTGAGTAGGAGAATTTATGATCTGCCTGTTTAGCGTTGTTGTCAGGTACTATGATTGGTGTCGCTTGGTTTGTAGGGGCGGCGCTATCTGTTTTTATTACTGCTGCATCTTGCTTGGCAGGCACTGCCTTGTCAGTTGCAGGTGTGTTTTCTTTACAGCTTTGCAGATAAACGATACCGCTTAAGAATACAGTGCTAAGCACTACTGCCTTCAGTTTACTAAAACCGACTTTCTTGTTTGTATTCGATTGTTGTAACATCATGATCCTTCTTTTTACAGGGTTAAGAAAAAATGTATGAGATAAATTGAATTGTCTTGTATGGAATATGTTGTTGAGTAATAGTATAGGATAAGCACTGTCCTCTTTCGCAGCCACAGCATCCGCCTGAAATTCATGCACCATTTTCAGTTCCTTTCTTATCAGGTACAGCACAGCATTTGGCCACAATACACATTGTATTACTCGTAGCAATATTATATCGTAGCTATGCCTGTAAGCAATGTGCGCCTGCTCATGTTCAAAGATGGATGGGTTATCATTTGCTCCCGGCAGGAATATGTAATTGCCGAAGCTGCCGGGTCCGGCTTCTGTATTTTCCAGCACTTTCACTCCATTCACCTCTTTGCTGCTATGCTGCCTTACAAACCTGCAGAAGCTACTATATTGCGATACCAGCACATATATCAATGCCACCGCAATAATGCAATACACCACTATCCATATTTGTGTTATCGGGTAGACGTTTTGTACGCTATTACCTGCATGCACCGTTACCGCAGGCAGCATATAAGATATATATCCCGCTATCGTGGTTGTTTGATGAATAGCTGGCAGCGTTATAAACGGGATGACAGGAGGCAATAATGCACACAGCAACAGATATACCCTGCTCCATCCATGCGATAAAGTATTTTTCAGCGCCACAACATATATAAGATATAGAGCAGCCGTGTACAAGGTTATTTGCAACAGATATAGCATAACTCTATTTTTTTGTGATTGTTGATTTTTTCAATTCCGTCAGTAGTTCTTCCAGTTCTTTTACGCTTATATCTTTCTCCTTTGCGAAGAATGAAACCATTCCCGAGAACGAACCGTCAAAGTACCCTTTCACAAATTGCTTCATCGATCGCTTAGTGTAATCATCTTTCTTTATCAGCGGGTAATACCTGTTCGATTTTCCAAACGACTCACTGCCAACAAAACCTTTATCACAGAGTATCTTAATGATAGTACTTACCGTGTTATAGTGGGGCTTAGGTGCGGGTATCTCTTCTACAATATCTTTTACAAATGCTTGGTCAAGCTTCCAGAGCACCTGCATTATCTCTTCTTCTGCCTTGGTTAGGGGTTTAAATGATTTCATAATATCAACTAATTTATTAGTAAATGTACTAATTATTTAGTTAATCAACTAATTTCTTAGTTAAACTAAAAAATATTTTCAGCGTTATTCTTTTTAGATTTGTTATACCATGAGCATGGACAACCATGAACGTTCCTTAGGCGATGTACACGAAAAGATAGATCCATCTGCCGCAAAAAGTAAATGGAAGAAGGTATTTGCCTTCTTCGGCCCTGCCTATCTGGTAAGTGTAGGCTATATGGACCCCGGTAATTGGGCTACTGATATAGCGGGTGGCAGCCAGTTTGGCTACAGGCTATTATGGGTACTGCTGTTAAGTAATTTCATGGCGTTGCTGTTGCAGTCACTTTCTGCACGCCTTGGCATAGTACGTGGCCGTGACCTTGCTCAATGCAGCCGTGAGATATACCCACAGCCAGTCACCGTTGTTTTATACATTCTTGCAGAGATAGCTATTGCCGCCTGCGACCTTGCCGAAGTATTAGGCATGGCCATAGGGCTTAATCTTTTATTCGGGTTGCCGCTTATCTATGGCGTGCTCATCACCCTGCTCGATACTATATTGCTGCTATACCTGCAAAAGCTGGGCATGCGCCGCCTCGAGGCATTCATCGTTGCATTGATAGCCATCATCGGTAGCTGCTTTCTTATAGAGATGTTCCTCGCAAAGCCCGACATGCACCAGGTAGTAAGAGGCTTCGTTCCTTACTTACCAAACCATGCTGCGCTCTACATTGCCATAGGTATCATCGGCGCCACGGTAATGCCGCACAACCTCTACCTCCACTCTGCCCTCGTACAGACCCGAAAAATAAATCGCAACGATAAAGACATAAAAAAGGCGCTTAAGTTCAATGCCGCCGATAGCACCATAGCACTTAATGTAGCCTTTCTCGTTAATGCTGCCATACTCATACTCGCGGCCGCGGTATTCTTTGTATCGGGCCATCAACAGGTGGCATCGTTGCAGGATGCGCACAAATTATTGTCTCCGCTGCTGGGCAGTAAATGGGCACCCATGTTATTCGCCATAGCCCTGATAGCTGCAGGCCAGAGCTCCACAGTTACCGGTACACTTGCCGGTCAGATAGTTATGGAAGGTTACTTGCGCATCCGTATCAATCCCGTAGTGCGCCGCTTGCTCACAAGACTATTAGCCATTGTACCTACCCTAATTGTCATCCTTGTTGCCGGCGATAGCATGGTCGATCAGTTACTTATCTTCAGCCAGGTGTTGCTCAGTATGCAACTTGCATTTGCTGTTATACCACTCATACATTTCGTCAGCGATAAAAAGAAGATGGGCAATTTCACCATAAAGCCCACCACCAAGATTGCGGCATGGTTCGTTGCCGCACTGATAATCACCCTCAACCTGAAGCTGTTCATGGAAAGTGTGCAGGACTGGCTAAAGGGAACAAATAACATTTGGGTACAAGCGCTTATTATTATCGCAGTTATTTTTGTGGCCGTTATTCTTGTTATAACAATTGTTTACCCACTTATATTACGCAAGCGCGAAAACAACATTGATATACATCACTATACACCAACAAACGTTTTGCAGAAATACGAACAAAAGCAATTCAAAAAGATAGCTCTTGCATTAGACTATAGTGATAAAGATCACTTTGTTATGCAGTATGCCCTGCAGCTCAGTTCCCCTGAAACAAACTTTATCCTGATACACGTTGTAGAAAGCGTCTCTGCAAGAATGATGGAAAGCGAGGCACACGACTACGAAACGATACAGGATATGGAGCGGCTCGATGCCTATGCGGCATTTTTATCAAATAAAGGATACAATGCGATAGCCGTATTAGGATTTAAAAGCCGCGCAAAGGAAATAGCACGTATTGTAACACAAGAAAATTGCGACTTGCTTATCATAGGCAGCCATGGCCACAAAACAATAAAAGACTGGATACTTGGCGAGACCATCAACTCCGTCCGCCACCTTATAAAAGTACCTGTATTTATTGCTCGTTAGCATTGTCTAACACAACATGTAACTAACCTATCAATACTGGCTAAAACGCTACATGCGCCCGCACCCCAAAAACATTAATAGGCCCGCGGTCTTTATTATATGCGGGATTCAGAATAAATTGGTAGTCGGGCGACAACCAGAAATTTTGAAAAAGGTATGCACCATAGTATAGCTCTAAGATCGATTCATACCCATAGTTCAGCTTGCCATCCCCTATTATAAAACCATAGCCACCTGCTGCCAGGTAATTTGCATGGTCATCAGATAATCCGTTTATCACAACCGCTGCGCCACACACATCATCTTTGCGTTTCCAATTATTGCCTTTTGATTGTATGCCTAACTGCAGCGACCGGTCGATCTCTGTGAATGCCCAGGTTTCATTCTTGCCATCGTTCCAACTATAACGCCCGAACATGCCCAGGTTATCTGTCAGTTCCTGCTCCACATTTACTACGAAGCCCGACTTTGTACGACCATACTCACGTGTCTTAGTTATATCCAGGCCATAGGTAGATATGTTTGTAGCTTCTTCGTAATTGCCCATGTAAGCAAACGTATTATATCCTATCAGGCGCAGCACACCTGGTCTCTGTGTTACGTTTATCTGCTTATCCAGTTCTAGTGTTTCAGAGTGGGCATTGCCTATGTTCATGTCCAGGTATGCGCCATTCGCTACCTCTGGCACCATAGTGCTTGCCAGCTTTATGCCCCATGTGGGTTTTATAAGTTCCAGTACTGCGCCATAAGTATAGCCGCGCGTATTTGCCGGATAGTCCCATGCACCAGCACTCATCAGCGACCAGTTCATAAATTGTGTCCGCGGGTCGTGGCTGTATGAGTTGGCATCAAACATATCTGTTATAGAGAACTTGCCTAGCGTTAGTACCAACCTGCTCTTTGATATCCTGCCACGCAGCGTATTCTGGTCGCTCTCCACATTGGTATAGTCTTTCGATAAGTTGAATGTCTGCCTGAAATAAATACGTCCTACGGTTATTACTGGCTCCGGGCTACCTACACGATAGGTTTCTCCGTTAGGAAAACCGGCAATGCCAAGTGTCATGCCAAGGCCTTTACCTCCGCTTAGCTCTGGGTTAAAAAATATTGATCCGCCCTTCCAAAGCCTCAGGCCTGCAAATAATGTAGCAGTAACAGATACAGCCGTTGGCTCGTCTGACAATTGACTGTTCTTACCCGCATATGGCGAATTGAAATCAGGATGATACTGACCTATGGTTGTGAATTGCAGATGCCAGCTAAAACGCTCGTCCTTGGCAATAGTATCTGCCTGTGCATCGCTTTTAGGTTTATCCGCCACAACCGTTTGCGCCTGTGCAATGCTGCAAACAAAACCGGCTAATAAAATAATAAATAATAAGAATTTCTTCATTAGTTTGATTCCTGAAAAGTGTGCGAACATACTACCAGCAAGACATACCTCCAAAGCATTGATATTATCTTACTGTAGTCATTTCCGTTTATAAAAAAACGGCCCTAACATACGTTAAGGCCGCGCAAAAGTAAGTTATTAATCTTTAAGACTGCTGCTCACCACCGGCTTGCGGAGGTGTATCACCTTTTGGTTTATCGTCATTGTTTGGTCGCTCCCTGCGCTCCGGCCTTGGGCCTCTTGGCGGGCGCTGCTTCTGCTGGCCTTGTTTATTGCCTTGCTGTCCCCCACTTGCTTCTTGTCCGTTAGCCTGTGGCTGATCAGCACCGGTCTGTGCTTCGCCCTGCGACCTGTTACCTTGGCCTCTATTACCTTGCGGCCTGTTGCCTTGAGGTCTGTTACCCTGTGGCTTGTTTCCCTGTGGCCTGTTACCTTGCGGTTTAGCACTCTGCTCCTGTCCGTCAGGTTGCCCTTCCGTTTTTGGTCCTTCTGCTCTTTGCGGCCTGTTTCCCTGCGGTTTATTGCTTTGCGGCCTGTCACCCTGTGGCTTCCTGCCACCTGCTTCTGGCCTGTCTCCCTGCTTCCTGCTGCCTGCTTCCTGTCCACCCTGCTTCCTGTCACCGCCTGCTGCTTCCTGCTTTCTACCGCTATTATTGCTGCCTTTCTTCTTATCCTTACGTTCAAAAGCCTTCAGGCTTATTTGGCCTGCATCGTTCACAAAACCCATATCCACCTTCACACCGCCCTTATTGCTGCGTGTTTCCAGTTCCACTGGCTGCAGTTCTTCAGCCTTTTGCCCTTGTTTATTAAGTATCTGTATCTCCTTTACCCGTGTTATGGTAAGTGGATATTGCTTGCTGCTATCGTGGAATGTATACCACATCAGGTTTTTGAATATATCTTTCTTCACCAGGTGCGCAACTCCCTTTATCGTTTCCAGCGACTCTACATTATCCGGAAATACCGATAAGGCATCCATATATGTATCCAACTCGTAGTTAAGGCAGCACTTAAGCCTGCCGCACTGTCCGCTGAGCTTTGTCTGATTTATGGAGAGATTCTGGTAACGCGCGGCCGTAGTATTCACCGACTTAAAGTCTGTAAGCCATGTACTGCAGCAAAGTTCCCTGCCACAAGAGCCTATACCACCCACCTTGCCACTTTCCTGGCGGGCGCCTATCTGCTTCATTTCTACCTTTAGCTTAAAATCTCCTGCAAATACCCTTATCAATTCGCGGAAATCCACACGCTGGTCTGCAGTATAGAAGAAGGTACCTTTTTTGCCATCTGCTTGTATTTCTACCTCGCACAGCTTCATTTCCAGGTTCAGGCTGCGCGCTATCGCGCGGCTGCGTATCAGCACTTCTGCTTCACGTTCTTTCTGTTTCTGGCTATGTGTTATTTCGTCATCGCTGGCGGGGCGCAGTACGCGCTTCATAGCGGGTGTATCCTGCACACCATATTTTTTCAGTTGCAGTTTTACCAGCTCGCCTGTAAGGCTCACCTGGCCCACATCATAACCACCCACTCCTTCTACGGCTATCATGTCGCCCTTCTCGAGGATATGCTGGGTACTATTGCGGAAAAAATCTTTGCGGCTACCCTTGTTAAAGGATACCTCTACGATCGGGTAGGGTTTTGCACCATCGTGCAGCGGAATGGCGCTAAGCCAGTCAAATACATTCAATCTGTTGCATCCGCCACTACTGCACCCACCATTGCCTTTGCAACCGCCCGGCTTACCACCGGTGCCGGTACTACAATTGCCACATCCCATTTATATATAATTATGTAGAGCATTGAGTGCGTCCCTGTTCACGGCCATTAGTATATGTCTGCGCCGCCCAATCTTCACACGCCCCTCACTGCCAAATTGTTAACAATAAAATCTAACTGTCACAAACTTACAACATTTTTAGTGGAATTGGAGGTTGTATTGTTGATTGGTTGAATGGGGGCGACTTGCATTGAATATCTATTCATCCTTTCTATTCCCTTTACGATTCAAAAGCGGTTTGTGTCTCTTAATTAAAAACTCTTCTAATTCATACCGCCCAAAGCTAACTGGATAAAACATGACACTGCATGTCTTTAAAAATATATTTATTGCTTTTTCTTCATTATCTAAAAGATACTTCTTTTTACCATTCTTTTCCTTTAGTTCAAAGGATAAAATTTCTGTAGCAATGTGCCGTCTTAACGCTGAAAAATATGTTCGATTACTATGCGTCGCATATCTTTCATTTATATCCGAACTTTCTCCTATATAAATTATATCACCGCTTTTTCCTTTAACAATGTAAAGTCCAGCTACTTTACGGACAATAGTATCATACCAGTTACTACAAGATTGCTTAAATACCTCTTTCTCCCCTTTTAATAGTAATTCTGATTTACGGCATTGTAATTCATCCCAAATCCCTTTGAATCTTATTATTCCTTGTAATGATCTTTTCCCAAGTTGGAAGCTATTAATAATTGTTGGCAGATTAACAATTCCAAACTCTTCTATTTCCTTCCTCCCTATCTGTGTTTCTATGTGCTGCACTTTAAAATCATCAATATATACTAGTTTATCTATATTATTTTGATCTGAATATTTCTTATAATTTTTATAAAATGTGGAGGTTGTTAGCTTAAACTGCTGTGTCAAGCGTTTATTTATGTCGTTTGTTTCGCCAATGTAATACGGACATTTCTTATGTGATATTAGATAGTTCCCATAATAGTTACCTGATACGTCTTGAAAAGAGTTGTACTGACTGTTTAAAAGTTCCCAACATCCGTCAGACAAATAGTGATCCGAATGTTTTTGTAATGACTCCCAAGTAATTTTCCCCATATAGTTTTGATTTTAGTCCCAGCCAGATCTCCTCCTTTATGGACTTGGCAACATCAAGGTACTAAAGATTATATTTAAATTTTAGCTGTTCTCTCCACAAGAAAAATCAGCTTCAATCAAAGGTTCAGACATACGCGACATCTCATAATCTTTTAATCCCATACATCATGGTTCAGACCAAAAACAATTAAAATTTTTTCTACTCAGAAAATCCACCACAAAACACCCTCAAAACCTTACCAATCCTCAATACTTTTCCGCATCATGCCCGTTTATGACGGTATCATGCCCGCTTAAAACCGCATCATGCGGATTGCTTTTGGCAAGATTCAATACCCGATACACCTTTGTGTCGTGAAAGAAAGGATCATTAGGTACCATGTAAGCGTTGTCGCACAGTGCTTAAGAATCATCGGTGAATTCCCCTTTCAAAGTCTGGCTGTTCGTAGGGAGCGCATCGGTCAGTTCAGGCGGTAAAATCAATACGTTGTCAGTTGCGCAGCTACAACTTTTACTAATAAGTGTTCATATGGCCCCGGCCACATGATTACCTATTACTATTACATTACCCGGCCACAAGCCGTATGAACATTTTTTATTAATAATTATAGAGAATACAAACAAGAAAAGAAAAAACAACACACCAACATAACGACAACAAAATATCAACCTGCGTTTCCTAAAAACGCACATTTCTTATGTCCACTACCCGGCAAATGACTAAATCAATCTATTCAACAATTCAACCTATCAACCAAACTCAGCCAATCACCTGCTCACTTCTCCCCTGCACTACATACACCAGCCGCAGCCCCATGGCGTGCAGTTGTGTTTTTGCATGGGCATTGCGCTCTATGAAAAAGATAGTATCAGATATGATGGCGATCATCTGTTGCAACTTCTCGAAATCTATTTTGCTGTTAGTACCCAGTTTACGTGCAAACTCTGCCTCATCTGGCGGCAAGGTAGCTTCAGCATTGGGAAGGTAGCGGGCACGTATACCCTGCTCTAATAGTTGTATGATATAGTGTAGTATGTTCTTTTGCTGCTCCCTACCCGCCTTACTCCACTCCTCGGCAAACTTTGATATGCCCGGGCCGCTATTAAGGAACAGTGCATTAAACAGGTCTTTGACATCGGGAAACAAGTCATTATCAGTATGGCGCACCAGTTTCAATGCTTCGGTATAGCTACCCATCGCCATGTGCGCCACCTGTGCGGCGCGCTTTGGGTCTGTGAGCGAACGGGCGGTAAGCCCCAGCGCTATATCCGCAGCAGAGACCGGCGACAGGCGCACGGTTTGTGTACGGGAGCGTATGGTGCCCAGTATATCATCCATATCCTCGGCTATCATAATGATGACCGTATCATTGGGTGGCTCCTCTATCAGTTTCAGTAGCATATTGCCTTCCTTACCCAGGTATTCGGGGCGCCATATTATTTGTATCTTTTTGCCTCCCTCGTACGATTTCAGGTTGAGCTTATCGATTATCTCACGGCACTCCTCGGCAGGTATGTTACCCTGTTTATTCTCGGCATTAATAAACTGTAGCCAGTCGTAAGTAGTACCGTAAGGCGACTGTTGTACAAACTCTTTAAACTCGCTGATAAAGAAGCGGCTCATAGCCTTAGTGCCCGGCTTGGGTGATATAGCAGGAAAAGTAAGATGCAAATCGGCATGCTCCAGCTTTGATACTTTGCTGCAACTGGGGCATACGCCGCAACTATCGGTAGCGCTCTTATTCTCGCAAAAAATGTATTGTGCCAGAGCAAGACCCATCGGCAACCCACCGGTTCCCTCACTCCCTACTATCATCAGCGCATGCGGCAGCACATTATTGTGCCACATCTTTAATAACCCATCCTTTGCACCCTGCTGCCCTACTACATTGCTGAATAACATACTGCTCAAAATTAATCAGAAAATGGATAATTCTGAAAGGGTTTTAACCACGAAGGGCACGAAGAAGGCACAAGGGCTATTACCGCGACTGTACACGAAGACCAAGTACAATACATACAAGAGGTTAACAAAGGGAAATATAAGGATATACAAACCTGTCTACGGTCTTTGTGCCCGTAAGGCCGCAACACCTTCGTGTATCTTCGTGCCCTCCGTGGTTAAACCTGTCTACGATCTTTGTGCCCATATAGCCGCAACACCTTCGTGTACCTCCGTGCCCTTTGTGGTTAAACCCTCTTCCATACCTTATGGTTAAAGAAAACAATGTCTTACTTTTATCCCTTAATTATGTCTACCTCGTACGAAGAACAAACATTTGAGCATGTCGACTATTCTTCGCAGGAAATGTATGGAATAGAGTACTACAAATGCACGTTCGTCAATTGTAACTTCTCTCATACTGCCTTGCGTAGCACCGACTTTATCGACTGCATCTTCAGTGGCTGTAACTTTTCGCTGGCTACCCTCGATGATGCAGGTTTGAAGAACGTACACTTTACATCGTGCAAATTGATAGGCATCAACTTCAGCGTATGTAAGCCATTGCTATTTTCTGTAGGTTTTAAAGATTGCCACCTCGATTACTCTACATTTTTCAAGAAGAATATGAAGAAGACGAAGTTCGATGGTTGCTCGCTGAAAGAAGTAGACTTTGAAGAAGCCGATCTGTCAATGGCCATCTTTAATAAGTGCGATATGACGAATACGCATTTTATTCACACTAATTTAGAGAAGGCCGACTTCCGCACCGCCACCAATTATACAATGGATGCGGAGATAAACAAACTAAAGAAAGCAAAGTTCTCATACCTTGGCATAGCAGGCCTGCTTGCCAAGTACAATATTGATATTGAATTTGAATAACAACTACACTATGCCACAAACATTTCCTTACCAACAGCTATACAATTTTACACATAGAGTATTTACAAGTATCGGCTGTAGCGAAGCGCATGCCACCACGGCCACAACTGTACTCCTTTCCGCAGATCTGCGTGGAATAGACAGCCACGGCGTGGCGCGCCTTACAGGTTATGTGCGGCTGTGGGAAGCAAAGCGCGTTAATGCCACGCCTGATATTAAGATAGTACACGAAACCCCGTCGACGGCAGTAGTGGATGGCGATGCAGGCCTGGGGCTTGTTGTGGCGCCATATGCCATGCAGATAGCTATTGATAAGGCCAGGATCGCAGGCACGGGATGGGTGAGCGTGCGCAACAGCAATCACTTTGGCATAGCGGGCTATCACGCCATGATGGCCTTACAGCACGATATGACCGGCATATCCATGACCAACGCCAGCGCACTCGTAGCGCCTACTTTTTCTACAGAGCGCATGCTGGGTACCAACCCCATAGCCGTGGCCATACCCGCCATGCACCAGCCACCATTCGTGGCCGACTTCGCAACCACAACGGCCGCCAATGGTAAATTGGAAATACTGCAACGAAAGAACGCGGATACGCCGCTGGGGTGGGTACAGGATGCAGACGGCAACCCGAGCACGGATGCTAACATCCTAAAAAAGAATGGTGCATTATTGCCTCTCGGCAGCGATAGGGAGCACGGCAGCCATAAAGGATATGCACTAGGTAGTATAGTAGATATCTTCAGTGCAGTGCTCAGCGGTGCCAGCTATGGCCCATGGGCACCACCATTCCCTGCCTACGTACCGATGCCAGACAATATGCCGGGACAAGGTCTCGGCCATTTCTTCGGTGCAATGCGTGTAGATGCGTTTCGCCCTGCGGACGAATTTAAACAGCACATGGATAACTGGATACAACGTTTCAGAAATGCCACACCAGCACCCAGTCACGAAAAAGTCCTCATACCCGGCGACCCTGAGCGCGAAATGGAAGCCATCCGCAGAGCAGAAGGTATACCTGTTGTGGATAGTGTTGTGGGTGAGTTAAAGATCGTGGGAGAACGGTTTGGAGTGGAGTTGTAATAACACATTCGGTTGACGGTCATTGCCGACGTAGCTACGCACCTTACTTCTTTTCTTGTCAGAAAGAATAAAAATACTGAATAGACGTAGTACGCGGCGACTCTATTTTTAGCGGACGCAGGGAGTAGGCAAGATTAAAGACATTATTGCAGATGATGGATATTTTATGCCTGTCTGTTATTTTGTAACTGATGCGCGCATCGAATATACTATACCCTTTGTGCGACTCCCAGAATTTTACCGCTTGTATCTGGTAGAAGTTAGGTATATCACCGGTCAGGTCTTGTATGTCCTGGAATGCTTTGTCTATATTCTGCATTTTACTGTAGTACCTATAGCTTACACCAACGCCAAACGCATGTATACGCACTTCAACATCAGCCTTTACCATATTCTTAAAGCGGTATTTCAATACATTACCTGCGGTATCTAGGCTGCTGTTCTTATAGCTTACCGACGAGTCTCCGGCTCCGCCAAGGGTCTTTGTATGGGCATAAACAAGGTTTGGCGTTAATGATATTGGATCTACATAAGTATAACCAATCAATGCTGTAAGCCCAAACTTCTTATTGTTCTCAGGTGTAGATGCCGCGACAGACATGTCTATACCCGTCACGCGCGAGTCGCCGGTATTCATGAACTTGAAACCTACCAGTGATACAGTTGGATCCCACACACCAAACAGATATTCGATAGTGTTATGGTAGTTTTGCTGGAAGCCTGCAATATCGAGATAGCCAAGACAGTCTCCGATCTTAAAGCCTTGCTTTATGCCCAGCTCAAAATTCTTACTCGTCTCCGGCTGAAGGTCCGGATTGGGGAACAGGCCAAACAGACCGACCTTGGTAAGTGTGTAGCGTTCTGTAATAGTAGGGTAACGAAGACCCTCGCCATAAGATGTGCGTATCCACGTGCCGGGCAATACCTTAAGGCTTGCTCCTGCACGATAAATAGGCGCAGCCACACTTTGCAGATCGTTGGTCTTAAAGTATTCATAACGAAGACCACCTGAAATATTGAGCACGTTCCATAATTTTTTGTCGAGTTGTATGTAGCCGGCAGCATTAGTGGTCTTATTATCGGGTGAGCCACTCGATGCATATATACTGGCATGCGACTGTGCAAGACTACCTACCAAACCACCGGTAAAGATGAAATTCTGATCCTTGAAGTTACGCTGCAATTGATACTCTCCATAGTATATCGTGCCGCTATTAGAAAGGTTATTAGTAATCACATCATTGGTATGGAACACACGCGTCACGAGGCTGTGACTAACACCATTATCATCTGTGTACCTTATAAAAGGATCGAGATTAAAGATAGTTTGGTTCTCGAGGAACATTGCGCCCGGATAGCTCTTATATAACCCTGTAGAATCATTTAGCCATGCAAGCGGCAAGTTGGTCTTATTGAGCATACCATTACCATTGATACCATAACTAAGCCCATGTATCTTCTTATTGCGATAGCGGAGGCTAAAGTTAAGTCGACCTCTTTCTTTAAGCAGGTCTTTGTTATCAAACGTGGGAATAGAATCAGTAAGTAGCAATGCTTTTTTAAGGTCGGGCGGCAGCGTTGGGAAAGGTGGTGCCGGACCTATATATCCCTGATCGAGATTAAAGTTGCCACCTATCACTAGGTCTATATTATCATTGATGATACGCGCATGCGAAAAATTAAGGTTGGTGAATCCGGGCAACGATGAGTTATACCAGTTGGCTGCCGGTGAGCGTGGGGCACTGTATTCCCCTACTGAATAATTTATGGTGGTCTTAGGTTTGCTGCGCGGGTAAGCTGTGCGCACATTAATGACGCCACTCAATGCCGATGAGCCGTATAGTACTGATGATGCGCCTTTAATGATCTCTATCTGCTCTATACTCTCTACCGGTATATAGCTCCATTCCGGCCGGCCGGCGTCGCCACTTAGCAGGGGTATACCATCGACCACTATACCCACCCTACTGCCTACACCAAATGTAAAACCACTACCACCGCGTATTTGCGGATCATTGTCAATGATGGCGAGCCCCGGAACCTGCTCCAGCGCTGTTTCTATACTGGTCGTGTTTTTATTATTAATAAGCGCGGGCTTTAATACATCCATCGATACGGTAAGGTCTTCAAGGTTCTGTTTAAACTTGCCTGATGATACCACTACCGTCTTTAGCAATTCGTCTGATGATATGATAAGGATATTATGCTCTGTAATGGTATTAGCAGTTATTTGCACCACAAACGTATCTGAATTGGCACCGATATACTCTACAAACATTTTATGCATACCCGTATCCAGTACTAAAGAATAGGTGCCATCCAGCTCTGATATAGTACCTTTTGCAACGTTGTTTACTTCCGCAATAGTGGCACCGGGCAATAGCTCTTTACTCGCGGCGTTAGCTACCCTACCCTTTAATACACCCGTAGGCTGCGCATAGCAGCAGGCTGTAACTAAAAGAAAAAGAATAAATAAATAACCGGAGCGTACAAACATGCTGCAAAAAATAAAACCCCGGCTTTTATAAGCCAGGGCCAGTTATAAAGTGCTGAATTATTGTATAAAGAGTTTTCCTGTCTGGCGGTTGCTGCCACATGTAAGCTGATAGATATAAACACCCGTCTTAGCATCAGGAAGTGTAAGCATATTGAGCTTGTTATTGATCATATGCGAGCGGGCTACTTCCCTGCCAGTAAGATCAAGGATAACAATGTCTGAAGCCAATTGGCTGAACTTTACAAAATTGACACAAACGTTATTGTCATAGCTGTATACTTTGGCTTCTTGTTCCGGATTGACAACTGTGTTAACGCCGGTTGGGTTATACACAACAGACAGATCATCGAGCCACAATTTGCTGCCAGAGATAGTTGTTGTTTGATTAGCAGAAGACGTCGCATTGATCATTATGTAGGCTGGTGTATTCGTGTTAACATAGGTAAACGGTATACTGAACCTTGTCCATGTAGTTACAGTATTTGTATCTGTAAGGAACAACGCATCCGCTATTTTGTTAGCTGTGGGGTTTGCGTGAAACGTAGTGGGTGTTTCAGGATCATAGTAGTCACCAATGTGCAGTATGGCACGTACTTTACCCTGCTCGCCTACACCCCCTTTTGAGTACTGATACCATCCTACGATACTATCGGGACGACCAACAAACGACATGCGCCGGTCGTCTGTAGTGCTGTCAGAAAAATTCTCTGTTCCTATGTATCCGTCAGATTTACTAAAGCTTGGGGCGTTGATAACACCTGTAGTTACGTTACCGTTCACGACCGTGCCAATAACAGGCACTGTTGTGCTTTCCAACCTTATAGATGCGCTACCTGTATGTACGATAGTACTATCCTTAAAACAGGTTTGCGGTCCCGCCATAGCAATACTGGACCCTGATTCATTTGAATACCAGTTGGTTGGCTCGTCAGATTTACCCGGGCTTGGATTTCCCCACGTTTCAAAACCACCATTAGCGATAGTTGTTTGCGCGATAGCCGTACCGCAAACGAAAGCCGATAACATAAGTGTAGAAAGTAGTTTCATATCTTATTCATTTTTTGTTTTGCAATACAGTAAAAGTAATAAAATAAAATACCTTAATAACTAAAAAAATAGCATCGCAACATAGACAGTTACTAATCAAAATAATACAGCGTAAAAAAATAGAGTTACATTTATAGTAATATCCCCCCACAAAGTAGAATGATGGAAGCTGAAATACCAAAGAATGAACCTGAACGTTTAGCATCGCTCTACGAGTACGACATATTGGATACGCTCCCTGAAAAAGACTTTGATGACATAACTAATATAGCCTCTGAAATATGCCATACGCCCATTTCGCTTATTACATTGATAGATGCCAACAGACAATGGTTCAAATCGAGGCATGGTATTGACGTTGAGGAAACACCACGGTCGCAGGCTTTTTGCGCGTATACGATCAACGATCCCAATAATGCCCTTATAGTAAACGATACAACAACAGACCAACGCTTTTTTGATCACCCTTTTGTAGCAGGCAGTCCACATGTACGCTTCTACGCAGGCATACCATTGGTTAATGAAGATGGCTTTGCGTTAGGCTCTCTTTGTGTAATAGACAACAAGACAAGTAGTATTACACCACATCAGCTGGAGATATTACAGGCGCTTGCAAGGCAGGTAGTGCGCCTGCTGGAACTACGCAGAAAAAACCTCCTGCTACAGCAAAAGCAAAAAGAGCTTCAGAACTCTTTTGATGACCTCGAAAAATTCTCAGTAGTAGCCTCGCACGATCTGCGCAGCCCCCTCAATAATATGATATCGCTGGCCCACCTGCTAAAGGAAGGTTATGAAGATAAACTTGATGAAGAAGGCCATGAGTACCTCGACTTCATCATACAATCTGCTCACAAGATGAATGAGCTGATAAAGGGTATACTTGAATATTCAAGATCGCCAAGGATGTTGCAGAACAGGAAAGAAGTTATTGTATTCCAGGACCTGATGGAAGAAATGAAGACGTTGGTAAATAATACAAAGCCATCAAAACTCACTTATTCATCGACCGTTGCTACTATCAGCACATCAAAGATGGCACTCACAAGAATACTGCTCAACCTCATTAATAATGCCATAAAGTATAATGACAAAGCAGAAGCGCTGGTAAACGTAACGCTCACCGAAGATAAGAAGTTCTATACTTTTGAGGTAACGGATAACGGTATCGGTATCGAAGATTTTGACTATAAGCGCATCTTCCAGATATTTCAGCAGCTAAAGAAAATAGATAGCGATGAAGGCAGTATTGGCGTTGGCCTTCCGATCGTGGAGAAGCTCGTGCAGCATTTAGGTGGAGAAATAAGCGTATCATCTGTACCCGGCGAGGGCACTACATTTACCTTCACATTAGCTAAATAAGCCGTTTACTCTGTAGGCATTTCGCTTTTGTTTACGTTCACCCTTCCTTTCAGATTAGTTATCTGGTACCAGGTAAAGTCTTTATTGGCTTCCATACCATCACCTTCCAGTACCTGCTGTGGCGTGGTAATGGTGACATGTCGCTCGGTAAAGAAACGTTGTATACTCTGGTTCCATATCAATTCATCGGTGTTAAGCCGCTCTCCCTTCTTGGTAATTACCTGTACACTATCCTGAAGATGCACGTTTTGCTGCTGCTCGTAGTAACGGGCGCTGCGCGCGGTTAATACACTCTCTATATTTCCGCTGTCGTTATAAAATTCCACTTTCAGCCCCTTCTTAAGGTCTATATAAGGTGGCTTCGCGGTTTCATTTCGCGTGTACTCGTGCGCAAATAACCGCGATTTTACCTTGCCGCTGTCGCTATATATGTACTCAATATCTTTTGCCTTATCTTCCTGTACATCACTCGCCGAAGTAAGCGCACGCACCTCGTTTATATCGTTCTTGCAGGCAGAGAAGAGTAGGCATACAAACAAAATACCCGCCCCGGCTGAACCGAGACGGGTAGATATTTTAGCAATACGATATGAAATACTATTAATCATAAGCTTTTTTCCTGAACCACCTATCATTGAATGAAACACCAAGCGTGAACCTTACATAGGTTTGCTGTATCAGTCCGTTTGTCTTTGTACCCAGCCTGCCAATATCGAACGCTGCGTGTATACGCGATGTAGTGCGTTTAAAAGGAAGACTGCCGCCAAATGTAATACCATATACCGGCAAGCTTGTGCTCTGCAGGTTCACAAAATCAGTACCGTAGTAGAAGCCTAAACGGTAGGTAACCTTTGCGAGATAATTACGTATGCTCGTTGGGTTAGGAGTATATTCACCACCTACAGATAACTTATAAGACTGGTTTCCGACACCTAAACTCATTGTAGAATCTACACTATTTCTAAAATGGCTCCATTGTGTAGCGGAGTAGTCAATACCTACGCTCCAGTTGCTCTGGTGAGAAAGCAATACACCGAAACTGTAAGACATAGGCATTGTAAGCTTACCTTCTTTTGTACTTGAATTGAGGGTAGTATCCTGTACAAGTGTATCACCGTAATTAAAAGAACCTATGTTATACGTGTTCTGTGTTACGTTCAGGCTTTGTTGCAGCGTAATAGTGGCGCCAATGTTTATTGAATAATCTTTATTGAGGTCGGCCTGATACAATGCACCACCCTTCCAATACAGTCCGCCTATCTTATTATACTTCGAAAATTCAGCGTCGTAGGCCCGTATGCTATCATCGATGTCTACCACTGAAGTACTGTTTCTGAGATCACCAAACATATAGCCGACATTGGCACCGAGGCTAAGACCTTTGTAGCGTGCGGCCACGCCGATGTAACCAAAGTTCATAGCACCCTGGCCTGAATAATATCTTGCGGTTCTGCCAATAGCTGTAGCAATAGTATCATCCATCGAATAGTACATGTGCGTATACGGACGTAACCCAAAACTGAGGCCGAAAGCAAAATCTTTATTATGCACCGGTATAGGTATACCTATATTCAGGTAGGCCAGCGATACAGTACCTGTACCGTAAGACGCCGTGTTAGTAGCTACGGTACGATAACTGGCTGTCATGCCAAGCTCGTAGGTAGTAAGCCCCAGAAAAGAATATGATGCGGGATTGTCACTATTTACCTCATATACGCTGGTAAAAGCAGATGTAATATTACCCATGCCCATCAGCGCCGCGTTATTGCCGTTCCACAGCTCTCCTACCCCATATTGAGAATACGGTGCATTCTCTCTTTCAGAAAGAGGGTTGCTTACCGTGCTCGTTTGAGCAGATGCCTTGACACAAACAACAAGGGATAAAAGAAATAATAAATACTTAGCGCGGTAATGGTGCATTATAATTTAAAATTAGGTTTACCCCTTTCAGAAGCAGGTCAGGGTCGGCAAATATCTTACTTTTAAGTTTGGTTGCAAAGTATGGGGCATCCCCACCCGTTAATATGGCGTTAAATTCGGGGTATTGGCTCTCAAAGTCCCTTATCATACCATCTATCTCCGCTGCCATGCCGTACACTGTGCCACTGCGCATACACGTAGCTGTATCATAGCCCAGCAAAAGCAATTCACCATTAAGGCCCACTTCAGGCAGCTTGTCGGTAAAATGGTGCATCGCCTTCAGGCGCATGTGCAGCCCCGGTGATATAGCGCCGCCACGGAATGTTTTATTTTTTTGTACAAAATTGTAGGTAATACACGTACCCAGACTTATCACGAGATTATTCTTCTCAGGAGCGCCCATGTGCGCCGCAGTAGCAAGTGCCACCCGGTCGGCACCCAGCGTATCGGATGAGAGATATGCGTTAACGATTGGTAGTCTTGTATAGCTATCCAGCTTCACAAATACCTTTATCCGCTCTTTTACAAAATGCGCTACCTCATCGGTATTGTTTGTAACAGCGCACAGTATAGCCTTCACAGGCTTGAAGGCATCTATGATAGATGAGAGCTTTTCAACCGCTGCACCATCTGAAAACACAAAGGAGTCTTGCAACTTATCATTATCAAATATGGCGGCCTTTACATTGGTATTACCCCAATCGATACACAGGTTAATGGACATGAGTCGTTATAAATTTGGGAAAGAGGAGCAATTTAAGAAAAATATCTAAGGATGTTTAATAATCCTGCCGATACTTACAATGTCAGTCTATACCCAGCGACAGATCGCGGAAATGGCCATTCATCTGTATGCGTGCCTTCATTTGCTCCAACTCTTTTACCACAGGCAGTATATTGTTCAGATGCCTGCGCAAATATTCCAGACGCTGCACCTCTGTAAATATACCCAGGAGCTCATACTCCTGCTCTTTCGACAGGCCTACCGTATGCCCTATTTCGTACGATATCATCGGCTTCTCCCATTTAGGGAATTTTGCAGCTACATCCAGCAGAGCATACATGCGCTTCACCTCATTGAGTATCGTTTTCGCAATATCGGTATCGCCGGGCTCGGCAATATTATCAGGATATGTGACTATAGCTCCACCATACAGTTTCTCGGGGATATCACCCACATGAGTAAGTATACGAAACACCTTTACTGCTTTGGTGCGCACATCCATTTCGCCATTGTCGTATTCTTTCACTACTTCTACTATTTCCATCAGCGTGCCCAGCTCATCACCTACTTTGTGTATTACAGACGGTATACCAAATGGCTTTTTTTCTGCTATGCAGTCTTTTACGAGCTCTTTATAACGTGCCTCAAACACATGCAGGTTCAGCTTCTCCTCGGGGAATACAACAATGTTTAATGGAAATACAGGGATAAAATTGGTCATAATTATTCTTTGTTTGCCGCTATGGTCTTAAAGCCCGGCACTTGCAGGGTTTCCTTCTGCCACAGCAGGAAGAACAAATATACGAATACCCCGAATTGCACTTCAAGTACAGGCTCTACAAGTAGTTGTATAAATAATACAAGCCATACCATAAAGAAGAAAAAGCTTTCCCTGTTTCGCCGCAGCCACGTGAGCGGCATAAATACCCATACAGCAAATAAGAGCATAGCGGGTATGCCGCAGCCCAGCGCCACTACAAGGAACTGATCGTGTGGCAGCAGCCTGTATTGTCCTTGTATCAGCGGGTACCATTTATCATAGCCCTTGTTCATCTCTGCCAGCATATCCCCGGTACCTACACCGGCAATGGGGTGTGCCTTGATAAGCCTTACAGCCACATCGTAAGAATTGAGGCGGGCAAGGTCGCCATAGATGCCTGTCTTATCCTGTCTTTTAAACTCAAAGTAATTTATTTGTATAGTGGATAATCGTTCTGAAAAAGTGGGAATATATTTTGCGGCAAACAGGAACGCACCAATAATGGCACCCATTACTATCAGCCCTACTACCCTTTTTCTAGCCACAATAAGATAGCAGCCCCAGGCTACCATGAACAGGTACAAAGCAAGCAGCCCGCTTTTGGATGCCAGTATATGCAGATAGGCCGCCAGCAACACTATACTAATGCCTGTGAACCACTTAGCAGCCTTATTGCCAAGGCTCGGGAATATGTAGATGCACCAGATAATAAATACAGCGATCGCAAGGCTGAACCGGATATAATCCTGCTTTACAGGTGTAGGTAATATGTGAGAGATATGGTACTGCTGTATGTAATAGTCCATATTGCCATACAGGAACGATACGCTGTAACCCGCGCCTGCAAGCAGCATCAATGCCGTAACAACGGTAAAAACACGGAGCTGTGCGGTATTGAACTTTGGCACGAATGCAAATGCCAATGGCAACAAAAGTATGGGCAATTTCACTTGCCAGCGGATATCCCAATTGTGCTTATCTGCGCTCCAGAAATAAGTAAGCACGTACATGGCCACCCATAGCAGCCCTATAAGCCACCACTTATGCTGCAGCCAGCGACGGGGATGTACATTCCATAAGGCATTGACGCCAAAGAGAAATACCCCAGCAGACAATAATGACCGGGATACTAAAAAACCGCCCATCATCATTAATACGCATATTAATGCTATATTAGACTTGTTTAGAAGTTTATGATTTAGTGAAGATGGTAAATTACTTTTGCTCACGGATCAAGTTCTGAATTCTATAAACGAAGAAAAACACTATTTAGTGCAAGGCAATATAAAACAACTTTCTGAACAGATACAAACCGGCAATTTTCGTGCCCTTGCAAGAGGCATTACTATTGTAGAAAATGAGCTGAAAGGATATGAGGCTTTGCTATCGCAACTGCAAGATACGGCTCATGCCCGTGTAGTAGGCATAACCGGCCCTCCCGGCGCGGGAAAAAGTACGCTGGTAAATACCCTGCTGCACCACTGGCTAAAGGAAAATAAAAAAATAGCCGTGATAGCCGTAGACCCATCCTCGCCGTTTAATTATGGCGCACTGCTTGGCGACCGCATACGTATGACAGAATTTTACACCAACCCCAATGTGTATATACGCTCCCTGGCATCGAGGGGCACACTAGGTGGGCTCAATGCCAAAATAATAGAAATAACCGACCTAGTAAAGCAAGCACCCTTTGACATAATACTCGTAGAGACAGTGGGCGTAGGCCAGAGCGAGGTAGAGATAGCAGGACTTGCCGATTGTACCGTGGTGACACTGGTACCGGAAGCCGGTGATGAGGTGCAAACTATAAAGGCCGGCATCATGGAGATAGCCAATATATTTGTGGTGAACAAAGCCGACCGTGATGCCGCTAATGGCTTATATAATAACCTACGGATATTAGTACACGAGCGTGCAGGCATGGGCAAAGAAACACCTGTTATAAAGACCATAGCAACAGAGCAGAAAGGCATTGAGGAACTGGCAAAAGCCATTGATACCTTTCTTGATGAGCAGCAAGGCATGCCCGAAAAACGCATGTACCTGCTTGCTGAAAAAAGCTGGCAACTGATGCAGGCGCAATTAATGAAACATATAAACAAAGAAAAGCTAAAACAGGAGTTGGCGAAAGCTATCAGCAATGGTGGCTTCAACCTTTATAACTTTACAAAAGATTTTCTGGCACGTGCCGGTGATAAAAAATAAACAGCTTCCAAAGACGTTATAAATATAAATGGGCATCTTCACTTCGGCATACGCACTGTATCTTTTTTCTGTCATCGGCTCGCTGATCATAAGCCTGTATGTGGTGCGCAAGGTGCTGTTCATAACACAGGAGCGCAAGATATATGACCTACCGGACGATACACGCAAGATACACGGCGCCAAAATACCCAGCCTGGGCGGTATAGGTATATTTATAGCGTATGGAACAATATCTACCTTTTTAGCGGTTGTGGGTGGATGGAATTTTATTATGGTATCATCGTTACTGCTGTTCTTTACCGGCATCTATGACGACCTTATGAACATGAGCCCTGCGAAAAAATTACTGCTACAGTTCATAGCCTCTTTTGTAACCGTATGCTTTGCAGAGGTGCAGCTACATTCTTTATATGGCCTGTTTGGCATTAACGATGTGCCTTATTATTTAGGGCTTATACTCACTACCCTCGCCTGCACCTTTTTTATCAATGTATTTAATTTTGCCGATGGCATAGACGGGCTGGCATGCGGGCTGGCTATTTTATATACAGCCGTGCTTGCTTATCTATTCACCACCATATCTCATACAGGTGTGGCGTGTATGGCTTTTAGCCTGCTAGGGGCGGTACTTGGGCTGCTCTATTACAACCGTGCGCCGGCTAAAATATACATGGGCGATACAGGCTCTATGCTGCTCGGCTTCAGCATCTTTACGCTTACTATACTATTCATAAACAGATACAGCCAGCATGGCTCCACGAGTAATGCCATACACTCACTGACGGGCGCTATGATACTGATGCTGTCGATACTTTACCTGCCGATATTCGACGGGCTACGCGTGTTCATCATTCGTGCATCAAAAGGCATATCACCACTAAGGGCCGACCGCACACACCTGCACTACTACCTACTTGATGCGGGCTGCACACATACACAGGCGGTGTTTGCATTACTGAGCACAAACATTGCAATCATAGGTATTGCATTTCTATTGCAGGATATGAATCCGCAATTAGCGTTGCTGGGCATGAGTGTACCGGCATTTGTGACGCTGGGTATTACTTATGTTGTGAGGAAGAAAAGAGTGCGCGCGGCTTCGACACTATAAAGTATTGTAAAGAAAGCCGAGCTTATTACATGATCCGGTCATTATACAATACCTTCGGCGTCGTTCTTATCTTTTTATATTTATCTATAAACATAAAATTCCTTCGATATCTATTATGGATAGGTCTATCATAATATAAGATAGCGTATGAACAGGTATTATTGCGTTACTATGTAAGAACCGCTCTGATAGCGATAGAGGTATACGTGCCTGTTTTCGTTGTAATAGATATTATCGTCTTTATCCCAGCGGGGTGAAATATCGAAGCGGGTGAATGGCGCCGTGTTATTACCGGTGTATTTTTTATTGAAGATAGTACCGTTTTGCAGCAGTAGGTTGGCATACCAGTACATATCCTCATAGCCTGTGTATACCATATCGCCCGGACGGCCACCATATTCCTTTTTGTATTTACCTTCTACATATTGCCCCATGGCGGTCGATGCATCGAAGTACGTAGGCGCTGTAATAGTAATGCCAATGTTAGGATACGCATCCGGCTTATGCAGGCTTGCTATACTCTTCCATGTAGGCATACCATACACTTCAAATTTATACGAAGGAAAATCATTGTGCAGGTCTTTTAGTATGCTATCAGCAAATGCATTGTCGATAATGGGTACTATTACAACATTGGTCTTTGTGCTATCAAACAACGGGAGCATTTTTTCGTGCGTAGGTAGTGTGTTTACCAGTAGCTTCTGATATTCTATATCAAGGCTCGTGTCTTTAATGATGATGTTATAAGCATTCTCGTCAGCCTTAGCGGTAGTACGATATAATACAGACACTGCACGACTGTGGTACTTTTTGTTTATTTCTTTCAATATAGCTTCGCAATGAAGTTGCAATGATGGCTGCATGAGCGTGAAATATTGATTATCCTTCACCCCACCATCGGATGGCGAAACAGCCGAAACAAAATTAATGTGCATCTTCTTTGCAAAGGATGCAATAACCGGTATATCGTGAGATTGTATAGCACCAATGATAAGATCAGCAGAATCGAGCTTGCCGCCGTTTACCAATTGTTCCGACGATGAATTAAATGTGGCAATATCGTGTACGTACACATCTATGGAGAAGCTATACCTGCTCAGTGTATCAACCGCCATCTTCAACCCCTCATAAAAGTCAAGCCCCAACAATGCTTTTTCCGGCACTTTATCTTTAAAGGTCACATACTCGCCATTCACCAGTTCATCGAGATACAGCGGCACTAACACATCTATACGATAGTGCTTCTTTATTTTAGAATCAGGATAAACTACCTCGTGCCTCTTACCGGCGAAAGATTTAGCCTTTACGGGCTCTTCAGGCGTATTCACGGACTTGTGAGGGCGAGGCTTACGCTTCTCTTCTTTTTTGCCAAACCAGTTTTTCCAGAATTGAGCCTCGGCATGGTTTGCCATACCTACGGCAAAAAGCGTGAGCATTAATACAAAACTGAACTTGCGCATTATCCTTATTGAGTTATCCCTATTAACTTGTTTTATTCCCACTCTATAGTTGCAGGTGGCTTAGAGCTTATGTCGTACACAACACGGTTTATACCACGTGCCTTGTTGATGATATCGTTAGATACCTTTGCAAGGAAATCATAAGGCAGGTGCGCCCAGTCGGCAGTCATGCCATCTACGGATGTTACGGCGCGCAGGGCTACAGTATACTCGTACGTACGCTCATCACCCATTACACCTACGCTCTGCACAGGTAGTAATATTGCGCCAGCCTGCCAAACCTCTTTGTAAAGACCGGTATCGCGTAGTAGTTGCGTATATATCGCATCTGCTTCCTGAAGCAGTTTTACTTTTTCTTCACTAACTGCACCCAATATACGTATGCCCAGGCCGGGGCCGGGGAACGGATGGCGGCCAATGAAAATATCGTCAATGCCCAACTCACGGCCTATCTTACGCACCTCGTCTTTAAACAAGAAACGAAGTGGCTCTACAAGCGACATGTGCATCTTCTCCGGCAATCCGCCCACATTGTGGTGCGACTTGATGGTAACAGAGGGGCCATGTACAGAAACAGATTCTATCACATCGGGGTATATAGTACCCTGACCTAAAAATTTCACGTCCTTTATTTTCAGCGCCTCTTCCTGGAAAACATCTATGAACAAGCCACCTATTATCTTTCTCTTTTTCTCGGGATCGCTTACATCTGCAAGGCCATCATAAAAACGCTGCTTAGCGTCTATACCCTTTGTATTTAAACCAAGGTGTTTGTAACCTTCCAATACCTGATCAAATTCGTTTTTGCGGAGCAGGCCGTTGTCTACGAATATGCAATATAGGTTTTCGCCTATAGCCTTGTGTATGAGCGTAGCAGCTACAGTACTATCAACCCCACCGCTTAGCGCCATTACGACCTTGCCATCGCCTACCTGTGCCTTGATGCGGGCTACTGTGTCTGTAATGAACGATGCGGGCGTCCAGTCTTGCTGGCAGCCACATACATCCAGTACAAAGTTCTTTAGCACCTGCTTGCCATCGGTACTGTGTGTTACCTCCGGATGAAACTGTATACCATATACATTATGCTTTGCGAAGTTATCGCCCGCTTTAAATGCAGCTACTGGTATACTGTCTGTCTTAGCGATAATAGTAAAGCCTTCGGGAAGTTTTTTTATGGTATCGCTGTGGCTCATCCATACCTGCGAACCGTTACTGATGGTAGTGAACAACTTATCGTGTGCTACATCCTGCAGGTGTGCACGGCCATATTCACGATGGGTAGACTTACCTACTTCTCCACCCGCTAAATCAGCTATAAGCTGTGCGCCATAGCAGAGACCCAATACCGATACGTGTGCAGCCATATCTTTTACATCAGGCTTTGGCGCGTTGGCATCGTTTACAGAGAACGGGCTGCCCGATAGTATAATGCCCTTCAGCCTGTCGTCGTAAACAACTGGCTTGGTGCATGGTTGTATCTCGCAATAAATATTGAGCTCGCGTATGCCACGTGCTATGAGCTGTGTGTACTGCCCGCCAAAGTCGAGTATAAGTATCCTGTCGTTCATTTTGTTTTACCCCAGCCCCTGAAGGGGCTTTTCCATCAATTCCTGATAATCAGGAACTATGTTGTGAATAATGCCTCCGACAGCAAAGAATTTCTTTAGAGCGGAGGGTAATGTTTATGCCTGTGCAGTAGGTGTGCCGAAGTTGAACGGCATTGCTATTGCTTCCTGATCTTTTATATTGCCATACTGGCCTTCAAAACGCTTTACATTATCTATCAGCGCTTTCATAAGGCGCTTAGCGTGCTGCGGGGTCATTACTATACGCGATTTTACCTTTGCCTTTGGCACATTTGGCATTACATTTACAAAATCTATTACAAATTCTGCGAATGAGTGTGTAATGATAGCAAGGTTGGCATAGGCGCCATCCGCCATTTCTTCGCTCAGCTCTATGTTCAGTTGTTGTTCCGGGGTTGCTTGTATCTCGTCTGCCATAATGTTATGATTAGGGTGCGAAATTAATAATAATCCCGCTCACTTCATAAACGGATGCTGTAATACAGGCCTGTGCTCCTTTTCGCAAGGTGAGGTTTGCGCACATTCGCCATTTTCGTTAGCTTTGGCGCATGTCACGTTACATAATAGTCTTTGTACTTTGTTTGCTCGCAGCCTCTTGCCGGCCACCTGTTTATAGTCCTAAACCGGCAGGATATTACCATATAGACCTACCTACACAGCATACTTACCAATTATTCGACAGGCCGGGCTTCCCGTACACATTTGAATATCCTACCTATAGCAATATTGAGCAGGATACGATGTTTTTTAATGAAAAACCCGAAAACCCGTACTGGATAAATATCGATTTCCCCGACCTGGGTGGTAAAATAAATATTACATACAAAGTAATATCTGCTACGCAACCTTACGACAAACTACTTGAAGACACACACAAACTCTCCTACTTCCACGACAAGAAAGCAGATAACATAACTCCGGAAACATTTGCAAACCCTAACGGGGTAAGCGGCGTGTTGTTTTACGTATCGGGTAATGCAGCCTCTTCGTACCAATTTATGGCCAGCGACTCTGTTAAGCATTTTATACACGGCGCCCTGTACTTTGACGTAACACCAAATGCCGACTCCCTGAAACCCGTAACGGATTTTATAAGTGAGGACATAAGGCACATGCTTATGACCATGAAGTGGCGGAATTAATACAATATAACTGTTGTATAGCTTTAAGAATAACCCTATTTTTGCACCTCTTAAAACAGGCTGGTCACATAGTTCAACGGATAGAATAGAAGTTTCCTAAACTTTAGATCCAGGTTCGATTCCTGGTGCGACCACCATCAACCGCTATAGATGCTTATCTGTGGCGGTTTTTCTTTTTGTGTACGTTTCCGTGTACGGATTGAGCTTCTTCCTTCTAGTTATAATTATCCTAAAGAAGTATTTTTGTGAGTACATCCCTGCTCTAACTGACTAGTCATGCATGCTATTTTAAAGGCCCATATTGAAAAGATGCTTGGAAACCCATTACCGGGTTATGAAGGCATAGAACGGTTCTTTGTACCTATAGAGCTGCGCAAGAAACAAAACCTGCTCGAGGAAGGCAAAATATGCCGCGCTAATTATTTTGTGGTGAAGGGTTGTATGAGGATGTTCTTCGTCAATGAAAAGGGTGTGGAGCAAACAGTACAGTTTGCACTCGAGCACTGGTGGCTAGCAGATTACACATCGTTCTCCGCCCAAAGCCCATCAGGCTTTTATATCCAGACTGTAGAGCCTACGCAGTTGCTAAGCCTTACCTATAGCGCACAGGAGGAATTGCTGAAAGAGTACCCGCAAATGGAGCGTTATTTCAGGCTGATACATCAGCGAGCACATGCCGCGTTCCAGTTCCGTATCACCTTATTGTATGGCAAGTCGAGAGAGGCGCTGTACTATCATTTCATCGATCGCTACCCTGAATTTGCACAGCGTATCCCTCAATACCTCCTTGCATCTTATTTAGGTTTTACTCCTGAATATCTGAGTGAGCTTCGTAAGCGCCATGTTTCTTAAACTAGTTTAAGCAATTGCATCAAGGGTTGGTTTTAGCTTTGCCTCATCAAAAAAACAAATTATGCAACAGCGAGTAAACATTGAGAAAACACAGCCTGCAGCATGGAAAGCCATGTACCATCTGTCCGGCGCAGTTACCAGTTCTACACTCACACCCATCCAGAAACACCTGATAAAAATAAGGGCTTCACAGATTAATTCCTGTGCCTATTGCATTAATATGCACACAAAGGAAGCCCTACAGGCTGGTGAAACCCAACAGCGCATTTTTTTGCTAAGCGCATGGAGGGAGACTGACTTATTTACCCCGGAAGAGAAAGCGATTCTTGCTCTGGCTGAAGAAGTAACGCTTATCAGTCAGCACGGCGTATCTGATAACACATACAAACAGGCACAAGAATTTTTTGACGACCAGACCATTGGTGAAATAATCATGTTCACTGTGCTGATCAATGCCTGGAATCGTATTTCTGTGAGTACGCAACTGCCTGTGCAGGCAGAATAATTGTTTCTAAATGCCGATTAGAAATCGGCTGCTTTAATTAACACCGGTCTTCTGAAATAGAAGACCGGTGTTAATGGAGTGAAACCTTTTCTCATTATGTGGCCGACCTATTAATTAAACGAATGCCTGAACTCTAATGGTGAAAGGTTTGTCTTTGTTTTGAAGAGTTTGCTGAATGATTGTGGATGTTCGAAGCCAAGTTCGTAGGCTATCTCGCTTACAGAAAGGTTGGTGGATGATAGTTTTTCTTTAGCCTTTTCTATCAGTTTATCGTGGATGTGTTGTTGGGTACTCTGACCTGTTAGTACTTTAAGCAAGCCGCTTAGATAATTGGGAGATACATTCAGCGCTTCCGCTACGTATTGTACGGTAGGCAGGCTTTTTTTTACAAGGTCGTCATTGTTGAAGTATGTGGTAAGTATATCTTCGAGGCGATCGAGGATACTGTGATTGGTGATCTTGCGGGTTATAAACTGACGCTGATAGAAACGCTCGGCATAAGTGAGCAGTAACTCTATTTGGGCAATGATGACGCTCTGACTGAACTTATCAATGTTGGAGTGGTATTCCTGCTCCATGCTGCGCATGAGACCTATAATTATGTTCTCTTCTTTGTCTGAAAGAAACAATGCTTCATGCACAGTATAGTCGAAATATTCGTACTGCTTTATTGCTTTTGCCAACGGAGTATTCCATAAAAAATCGGGGTGGATGAGTAACAGCCATCCTTGCCTTCTGAGTGGCACATCCTTCTGCACCTCTATGCCGAACACCTGACCCGGCGAGATAAAGAACATGATACCTTCATCAAAATCATAATCCTGCTGGCCGTATTTTATTTTGGCATTGAAATCCCTTTTTAGCGAGATAGAATAAAAATCAAATACCAGGCTACGTGCCTCATCACCCGGCGGATGCTCAATAGTACCAAGATCTATCACACTCACCAGCGGGTGATGAGGCTTAGGTAGCCCCATCACCTGGTGGTATTCGCTTATCGTCCTTATCCTGATCGGTTGCGTTTTCGCCATGATACAATTTAATTAATCCTTACCAATATGCCCTTATACTTTAAAGTAACTGTCTGTATCTATATCCGCTATGAGTCCCTGATGTGTGGGGTGCCAACCCAGAACTTCTTGCGTATGCTTACTTGAAGATGGACAATCGAACGCTGCGAAATGTGCGAACCAGGTAAAATGAGCTGCAGCCTCTTCAGGTGATTTACTCACCACCGGAATGTTAAGCCGTTTACCTATTATTTTAGCGATTTCGCGGAATGTGACGCCCTCCTCACCCACTCCATGAAAACGTGTACCCGGTGCAGGATTGGCTTCAAGCGCTAACTTAAACAGACGGGCGGCATCGAGGCGGTGTACCGCCGACCATCGGTTGAGCCCTTCTTCTTTATAAACAGATATGCCTTTCTCCCGCGCAATGCCGATGAGCATAGGAATGAAACCATGATCTCCCTCACCATGTACAGACGGTGGCAGACGCACTATGGAAACACGCACACCACGGGCTGCCAGATCATTTACCGCCTCATCAGATGCTATGCGGGGATTAGGGCCGGGTGCAGGCATATCTGCTTCAGTTGATACTTTGCCGGGTGCTAGGAGGCCTATACCAGAGGTAACGATAAAAGGACGATCAGAGCCGATGAGCACTTCACCAATCGCTTCGATAGCTTTCCTATCTGTTTCGCAAACCTCTTTGAACCTGGAAAAATCGTGAATAAAGCCGGTATGTATAACACCATCTGATGCTTCTGCGCCTTTGCGCAAACTTTCCAGGTCTTCAAGATCGCCACGATGTACCTCTGCGCCGGCAGCTTCAAGCGCTTTAGCGGCGGCATCTGAGCGAGCAAGCCCTAATACCTGGTGGCCTGCATCAATTAATTCTTTTACAACGGCTGAGCCTATAAAACCCGTAGCACCGGTAACAAATACACGCATATTTTTAGTTTTTTAGCATTATAATCTTATTGATCGAATGCTGTTGCAAAATCCTTTGCGAATTCAGTCATCTTTATTTTGCCCATTACCACAGGCCTGTTTTTGTAATAATCAGCGAACAATGTGCCGGTATGCATACAGGCGTTCATCTCCACAAGGCCAGCAGCCACAGCGGGCGCTACGCCTGCCGCTTCCATGCCTTGCTGCATCTTTTCATTGGGAATAACCAACCATTTCAGGTCAGGTTTACCGATGGCTTCACCTAAGATACTTGCTACCTTATTACAGGTAAGCTCATCGCTGGCTACGTAGCGCACTTTTCTGCCGGTAAGTGGTGTTATTATTTCATCAGCAATTGCATCGGCGATATCCGCAGGAGCCACCCATGCTACTACATCTTCAGCGCCGTAGTTTGATGCTATCATACCAGTGCTCTTTATAACAGGTATAAAACTGTACAGGTTGTAATAGAAGGCAACAGGGCGCATAAATGTAATTGCAACATCGTTCAAACCCTCCAGTATGTCTTCTACAGCGCGGTGAAGCAGGATGAGACCTGAGCCTTTGTGCATGTGTGCACCAATGCTGCTGAGATGCACTACCCGTTTTACACCCGACCGTTGAATAGCTTTTGCATAATTATTGCCTATCCTTTTGCAGAGCTGCATCAGGTCGAGCGTAGGATCTGAGAATTGTGGCGGAGGTAGCATGGTGTATACCGCATCTGCACCGGTAAAGGTTGTAGCTAAAAAATCAATATCCTCGATAGTGCCTATGGCTGCAGTAGCGCCTAATGCCTCAATATCTTTTTGCTTTTCGGCATTACTGCTGATGACTATTACATCATGGCCCTGCTTTACTAAATCTACTGTAAGTGGTTTGCCTATATGCCCTAATGAGCCTGTCAATACGAGTTTCATCTTTCTATTGTTTTGTTGACACAAAGGTCTGCGTAACAAAAACAACAGATGTAGCCAAACCTACGCTTATTGTAGCCGAACCTACTATTATTCTCTTAAAACTTCTTCCTGTAAATATGGTGATACGGGCTACCCCCTGTTTTTATCGTAGCCCTGGTGTACGCTTCACCAGCATAAAAGGGCCTTTTCTTTTAGCACTGCTATCCGTTTTATCCTTCGTTTTTTGCGGGTATGAATATCATTGATATAGAATTGACACAATGCCTTGTGTTCTTACTTGTGAAACGCTCACCCTCAAATACATGGCCAAGGTGTGCACCACAAGTATTGCAGACTATCTCTACCCTATGCCCGTCGGCATCCGGCACACGCTTTACAGCACCCGGTATCTCATCATCAAATGATGGCCAGCCGCAGTGCGAATCAAATTTATCTTTTGAGGTATACAGCGGCGTATTACACCTGCGGCATACATACGTGCCGGGTTGCTTATTGTCGGTGTATTCACCAGTGAATGCACGCTCTGTGCCCTTGTGCACTATCACTCTTTCTTCGTCCGGTGTCAGCTTATTGAATTCAGCCATTTTCGTTCTTTTATTTAATTAAAGTTAGCAATAAATATACGATCGGTACCAATAGTCGAATTGGTGTAATTGATACAAAAATGGCTTGTGCCTGCTGTAAAACAACGCTTAAGTTTCCCTATAACATAAAAGCCGCCCTTATACAGGCGGCAATCAGTTTCACAAGCTTTTAAAGGTTACTTGCCTGTTCTTTCTTTAAGATATTGCTCCGCCTTATGCAGATCATTATCTGATGCAATTACCGCGTTCAGCACTTCCTGCATATCTACATTATATTTTGCTTGCAGGTCGGTCAGTTCTTTGTCTTGTGCATCATATTTTTTCTTGCGTTCATCGCTGTTTGGATTAGACATAGCTGTTTGGTTTTTATACAATTTACACCAATTATCTCTACCAACCTAAACCGCTGAAGAGCACTAGTATACTTTATAGGCCATCGCAATGATTGATTTTTGCAAATAACTGATTGATTTTTATAACACTCGCACTTTGTTTTTATCTCATCTTTGTGGCCTAAAAAAATAAATAGATCTAAAGATGAAATTAGCGGACAATAAGATACTTATTACAGGCGGTGCAAGTGGCATAGGGCTGGGGCTTACAGAGCGTTTTATAAAAGAGGGCAATACTGTTATTATTTGCGGCCGGCGCGCAGAAGCATTGCAGGAAGTGGCGAATAAATATCCGTCCGTTATTACCAAGGTGTGCGATCTTTCTTTGGCAGAAGAGCGCACTGCGCTGTATCAATGGGTAAAGGAGCACCACAGCGATACAAATGTGCTGGTAAATAACGCGGGTGTGCAGCAATGGATGAATATCAGTGATGATAATTTTATGGAACGCGCGCACCTTGAGATCACCACCAATATAGAAGCGCCAATACATCTCACAAAGTTATTCTGTGATAACAGCAAGATTGATACTATTATCAATGTAACATCGGGGCTGGCGTTTGTGCCATTTACAAAAGTGCCGGTGTATAGTGCTACGAAGGCATTCTTTCACTCCTTCACACTTTCTACACGCTACCTGCTAAAGGCAAAGAACATTGAAGTGATAGAAATAATACCGCCTGCGCTTAATACCGACCTCGGCGGCAAGGGCCTGCACGATGCGGCACCACCGGTAAGTGAGTTTATAGATGGTGTTTTTGACCAACTGAAAGAAGGTAAGCAAGAAATTACTTTTGGCTTTAGTGTGGCACTGGCTACGGCTAATAAGGAGGAAGCACAAGTAATATTTGACAGGCTGAATCCATAAAAACAAACCCCTGCAGGTTTCGCCTGCAGGGGTTTAAAATTTCAAATAACTCCTACTTCTTAAAATAATCCGCAGGAAAAAACTCCTGGCCATATTTTTCTCCGAGGGCTTTCATTTGTGCCAGCACTTCCGGAGTGGGCGGGGGTGGTGGAGGCAAAAAGGTGCCGGGCGCTACGGGCTTGCCTATCTCCTTAAACATATTATCCATACCAGATGGTGTTACAATGCACAACAGGTGCGCCATGTGGTCTGATTCGTTCTTGAAGTTATGCACCGCACCACCAAAGGGTATATTTATAAATGCACCTTTGCGCGCAATATAGGTCTGCGTTTCTGAGCGCACTACTACCTCGCCATCGAGTACGTAAAAAGACTCCTGTACATCCTTATGGGCATGCGGACCAGGGCCACTATGAGGCGGCACCATCATGTCTATAATGGCGCAGTTACCGTTGGTCTGCGCACCATTGAGTAGTATGCGGTATGCACCGCCTGCTATGGAGAGTGTTTCCCCTGCCCCGGGGTCGGTAGTTATTACGTGGTCTGGTCGCATAGTTTTTGTGTTTGTATTAGGCTAATGTAGGATAATCCGTTAAACCAACGGGGCCGGGCGAGAAAAATGTTTTCGGATCGGGCTGCGCAAGCGCTGCATTAGCGGCTATGCGCTTGTCAAAGTCGGGGTTAGCCAGAAACGACCTACCGAACGCGATGATGTCTGCGAAGCCATCGTTCAGTGCCGCCTCACCTGTTTCGGGCGTAAAGCCATTACAAAAGATGATGGTGCCATTGTATGCAGTGCGCATAGCATCAAAAGTCCTTTGTTGTGCATCCTGTGTGCGGCCAATGTGTATGTAGGCGATGCCTACCTTATTGAGCTCTTGTGCAAGGTGCGTGTAGGTTTCGTGCACCTCATCGGCAGCATATAGCTGCTGGCTGCCAAGCGCTGAATATGGCGAGAAGCGGATACCTATCTTTTCCTTACCTATGGCCTCGGCTATCTGCGTTATCATATCCGTTACAAACTTTGTACGCGCGGCAACACTGCCACCATACTCATCGGTACGGTCATTGATAGTCGGGTTCAGGAATTGCTCTATCAGGTAGCCATTGGCACCATGCAGTTCTACCCCATCAAAGCCCGCAGCAATAGCATTCTTAGCGGCAGTAACATGACCTTTGATAATGTTCTTTACACCTTCGGTAGTGAGTGTCTGTGGTTCCGGATAATCCTGCATGCCAGCGGCATCTGTGTATATCTGTCCGTCTGCTTTTATGCGAGATACACCTACTACTTCGGTGCCATCGGGCATATTGCGTGCATGGCCTATGCGGCCCGTATGCATTATCTGTAAAAAGATCTTTGAGCCACCGGCATGTGCCGCATCTGTTGTTTTCTTCCAGCCATCGATCTGCGCCTGCGAAAAAATGCCGGGTATGCGCGGATAGCCAAGACCATCGGGCGTAGGCGATGTACCCTCTGTAACAATAAGGCCTGCGCCGGTGCGCTGCCCATAGTACTCGGCAATGATATCATTAGGAATGTTGTCGATAGCACGGCTGCGTGTCATTGGTGCCATTACAAGGTGGTTCTTTAAAGAGAAACTTCCTTTTGTATATGGCGTTAGTAGTTTGTTCATAATTGTATGTTTGTTTTAGGATGCAAAGGTTACAATTTTGCAATTGACCTTAATAAATAGTTGCATAGTATAATTCTATTGTGGCGGAACCTATGTAAAACAATAAAAGCGATAATAAAAGGCATTTGCACTATTCGGTCAGCCTTTTGATGCGCCGGAACACTGCCCAACGAATTTGCAGATACCATTGAAGCGAAAGGGGGTAAAGCAAATGGTAAGCGGCAATATCCGCCTATTATAAAATCAGCTGTTACTCCTTATCTTGCGCTATGATCATTCAGATAGATAGGAAAGAGTGTCTTGCTACTTACCCTAAATTCCCTACAACGGATGAATACAGAAATAAATTCTACTACCCAGATGTTTTTAAAGGTTATACGCTTACGGTAACTGCTGCATCAATACACCAACAGATAAAACAAGTAGCTATAGGATTGATAACCATCGCAGAAAGCATAAATATAGATACGCTTATTTTTCTCGGCGATACAACAACAGCACTGCGTTATCAGGATAATGAATACAAACCTGTTAAAGATTCGCTGCTGTTTCTAAAAAACAATAAGATAGGAAAAAGGTACAATGGTGCTATGGAAATTGCAGTAACAGAGCTACCTGTATTTTTAAAACATATATTCTGGCTGACAAGGTGTAATACAGCATTCCCCAAGGTGCATTTTATGGATAAAGAACAGCGTATAGTGGGTGATATCTGCAAGTATGGAAACCTGCATTTACAGACGATAGATAAAAAAACAGATAAAATAGTATCTGCAATAATCAGTACGCGTAATTTTTCACAGGTTGATGAGCGGGGTTGTTACAACCATTTTTCTACAAGCAGTGCTATAAAGGGAAGGAAGACTATAGCTTAGTTCGCTTATACATTCTTGCAATCGTGCTAATGAAATTTCTTAACCTTTATTTCATGATTGTTAAGAGAAAGAAATCGATAGCTTTGAACAAAAAAATCATGAAAAAACTATCTATCTTATCTGCACTTGTAGCAATTTCTTTTTACGGCTTTGCGCAAAACGTACCATCACCTGAATTCAAAAACAAAGTAATGTTTGTTGAAACCAACAATACATTGTCTGATCTGGATAAAACAGATATGACCACGACATTGAAAACAAGCATGACCGGACACTCCGAGGTAAACATTGTTGCAAATGGCAAAAGCTCTGCACAAAAACACATGGGAGCACCTACTGAAAATTTTATCGTAAAAATTGAACCAGGTATAGATCCGGAAAATGTAGTTGAGCTTTTCCAATTTAATAATAGTAAAAAAGACAGAAAAATACTTGTTGCTGAAATGAGCATGGGAAAAGATAATACTGTGGAATTAAAAAAATCAAAACTATCTTATAAGAAAATATCGGATGGTGTTTATGAAGTTTCTTGCAAAGAGCAACTGGAGGGCGGTGAATATTGCTTTTTAGTAAACAGGCCTAATATAACTGTTATGGGAGCAGCTAACTCACAAGCACTTGTTGGATACTGCTTTAGCGTAGAGGGGAAGTAATATTCTATCCGCTTACAAAAGCGTTATTGCTTATCGCAATAACGCTTTTGTATTTATTCCATCGCCTTTCGTAACTTTCTCATTACAAAAGCTATCTATGTCTACAGTAGCACTAAATAGTAAGGAAGGTAAGTGGGTGATGGTATCTACGATCATGGCCTCGGCTATGGCGTTTATAGACGGGTCGGCACTAAATGTAGTACTACCCTCATTACAGCAAAGCCTGCAGGCTACGGGTGCTGATCTCTTCTGGATATTGAATGCCTACCTGCTGATGCTAGCCTCACTGATATTGATAGGGGGCTCATTAGGCGATAAGCTGGGGCGCAAAAAAGCCTTCATGGCGGGCATCTTCATTTTTATTGTGGGATCAGGGTTGTGTGGATTTGCATCAAGTGTTTTTTTGCTTATTGTCTTCAGAATAATACAAGGTATTGGCGGCGCACTAATGATACCGGGCAGTTTATCACTTATATCCTCCTCTATAAATGAAGATGAGCGCGGTAAGGCAATAGGAACATGGTCGGCGGTAACGACAGTGGTAACCATAGGCGGCCCAATATTAGGTGGCGCGCTTGGTGATGCAGGACTGTGGCGTTATATTTTCTTCATCAATATCCCCATAGGCGTGGCGGCGCTTATTATATTATGGAAGCAGGTAAAAGAAAGCAGGGATGAGGAGAGTGATAAGTCATTAGATATAATAGGTGCTGTAGCAATAGCGCTTGGCCTTGCACTGCTCACCTTCGGGTTTCTGCGAATACCTGCAATAGGTTTCAACAACTGGCAGGTGTACACCTCACTTGCGGGCGGTGTCTTCTTACTCATCCTATTCATAATAATAGAAAAGAAGAGCAAACACCCTATGATGCCATTGCAACTATTCTCTAACCTTACCTTCACCGGGGCCAACCTGTTATCGTTCTTTTTGTATGCGGGCCTGGGAGCAGGTATGCTCTTCCTGTCGCTGAACCTGGTACAGGTACAAGGTTACAGCCAGTTACAGTCGGGCCTTACCTTCCTGCCGTTTACCATATTGATGATAACACTGGCACGCTACGCAGGCAGCCTTGCCGATAAGTATGGGCCGAGACTGTTCCTTATTGCAGGGCCGGCGGTAGCAGGTGCAGGCCTGTTGTTATTATCATTCATCCGGCAGACACATGGTGCATCTGAGTATTGGACGACCTTTTTCCCTGGCGTATTTCTGTTTGGGTTGGGCATGTCGTTTACCGTGGCACCACTTACTACCGCCGTTATGGGCTCTGTAAACAGTCATTTTTCAGGTACGGCATCAGGAGTAAATAATGCAGTAACCCGCATAGCCAATGTATTTGCCAATGCCGTTTTCGGAGCGCTCGCTGTATTGTTTTTTGCGGCTTCCATGCAAGCGCATGTACAGAAGATGCAGCTCAATACGCACGAACAACAAGCAGTAATGGCGCAGGTCGCTGACCTGGGTAATGCGAAAGTGCCTGCTACTATACAAGCAGATAAAAAAAACGTAGTAGCTACAGCATACCACGAAGGGTTTATAGACGCATACGCGAATATTATGCGCATATCGGCAGCGCTGGGGTTTGCAGGCGCGTTGATGTCTGTACTCTTTATAAAGAACAGTGCGGTAAAGAAAGGAGCAAAGAAGAGTGAAGCATAACAAGCTGATGATACTTATACAAGACATTTCGTTTATCATAACTACAGCATATAGAGCAGGCGAATAACAAACTCATTGTTGTATTCCGATACTCCATACTGGCTATAACGAACAGGCACCCTATCCCACGTGCGTATAGCGCTTATTGAGTGTTCATAGCGAATGCTGCCATACCAATGTTTGTTCTTGCGACTTATGCGCCTTGTGTATCCCACTACATAGTTATAATCTGTGCTATTAAACCTGTTTAGCACAGGGTCAATAACAACAGGCACATCGGCATAAGCCCATTCCTTTGTTTTTACAAGCAGCGCATACGAGATGCCGGCCTCATAATCAACGACATCGGCAAATCTAAGATGGAGCATGAGTGGCGCTTCCACATAATTCAGATTGAGGTAGTATTTGTCAATATAGGTGCCAATCGCTAATGATTCCTCGTCATTACCTCCCCTAGCCCCTTTTTGTGCATATAACAGTTCGCCACTGAAATAGAATATCCCTTTTAAATGCACGTATACTATACCACCTGCCTGTATCCCGATCTTATGAAAACCATCGTACATATCACCGTCCACTCGATTTATATTAGCCCCAAATGTTAACCCTCCCTGAAATATGGGCGGGGTCTTTTCATACCAATCATCATCCTGTGCAAAGCTTTGGCAACAAAGAGCACATAGCATAGATAAAAAAGTAAGCCGTAATAAAACTGACATAAAAATCCCCCGGTAACAGGGATAACGCAAAAATCAGATTTGCAGTATATTTATAGTTATTTTAAAAGCAATAAACATGAAAGCAATATTTACGTTCTTACTTGTAGCATTACTGATCAATACATCCTACGCACAGAAAATGCCTCATAGCACCACGCCATTTGTATTGGGCGTGGTAGATAGCCTGCAGTCCAAAGAGCTATCTGAAAAAAGAATGTTGAATATCTATCTGCCTAATGGATATAATATGGATACTGCCAGCTACCCTGTCATTTATTTACTAGACGGCTCGGCAGATGAGGACTTTGTGCATATCGTGGGGCTAGTGCAGTTCCTGACTATGATTCAGATGATGCCACCATCTATAGTAGTAGGGGTAGCTAATGTAGACAGAAAGCGTGATTTCACATTCCCTACACGCAATACAAAAGACAAGCATGACTACCCCACAACGGGCAGCTCTGCCAAATTTATAGCGTTTGTAGAAAAAGACCTGCAACCTTTTGTACAAAAGAACTACCATACCAACGCTCAGAAAACGATCATAGGGCAGTCGCTTGGCGGCTTGGTGGCAAGTGAGATACTACTTAGAAAACCCAACCTTTTTACAAAGTATATAATTGTAAGCCCAAGCCTTTGGTGGGATGCAGAGTCGCTATTGGCTGCTGCTAACGACCTTGTAAAAACACCACATAATGATGATATAAAAGTATTTATTGCTGTGGGCAATGAAGGTGATACAATGATCAATGATGCTACTAAACTGGCGGCATTACTAAAGACAAACAAACAACTACAGGTAGATATGATAAATATGCCTGAAGAAGACCACCTTACAATACTACATAATGCAGCCTATAAGGCGCTTGAGGCTGTCAATAAGAAATAGAGCATTATTTGAAAACAAGATGACCTCTATGCCCTCATGGCCTGTTTGTTGTACTTGTTCCTATACTCTATTGGCGACAGGCCCGTTATCTTTTTAAAAGTAGTGCGGAAGGCTTTAGTATCTGAGTAGCCAACCTCGTACATTATCTCGTTGATGTTTTTTCTGCTGACCTCGAAGCCTTTTTTCGCCGCCTCTATCTTTACACGTTGTATGTATTCTATAACGGTATTGGCTGTGGCTTTCTTAAACCGACGCTCGAAATTCCTGCGCCCCATGGCCACCATAGAGGTCAGTTGTTCAATGGTTATCTTGTCCTGATAGTTTTTCTCGATAAACTCCTGCGCTATTTTTACAGGCTCGTCTTCATGTTCCTTCTGGCCATTAAATATTATAAACGGCGACTGGCTAACACGGTCTATATCTATCATAAATACCTTAGCAGCCATGACTGCTATCTCTCGCCCGGCGAATTTCTCCACGAGGTATAATAGTACATTGAGATAAGCATACGCCCCCCCGCTTGTGTATATGCCATCTTCCTCCGTCATTATCTTATCATCTACCAGTTTCACAGCGGGAAACATTGCCCTGAAGCTATTTGCAGCCGTCCAGTGCGTGGCACAGTGCTTCCCGTCCAGTAATCCCGTTGCTGCAAGAAAGAACGCCCCTATACAGAAGCTAACTACTGCAGCACCCTCGCTATACCGGTCTATTATCCATGGAGCAAATTCTTTATTAAGCTCGTAAGCCTTTATAGGATCACCCATCATGGCAGGTATGATGATGATATCGGTCTTATGCACGTCCTTCATCAATGAGTCGGGGCTGATGACAAAAAGCCCATCGCGCTGGCTGGCCTCTTTTGAAAGGCCTACAAGATGCACATCGAATACGGGTTCTTTACCCATCCTTTTCATAAAGCCATTTACCTCTGAGAATACCTGGTGCGTGCCCTCGATATTAGAGATGCTGGTGTGCCCATACGGAATAAGTATCGATACGTGTTTCATACTGTAAATATAAAAAATATCATTGTCGTAATCAACCCCTAAGAATGGCACTATTACCCATTACTACATAAATACAGCGACAGTATTTTTGCATTAGCGAAACAACTAATTATGACACAGATAAATACGTACATCAATTTTGACGGTAATTGCCGCGAAGCGATGAATTTTTATAAGGATTGCCTGGGCGGAGAATTAAACCTGCAAACTGTTGCAGGATCACCAATTGCTGACCAATGCCCGCCAAAAATGCAAGACCAGATATTACATGCTACACTAATAAATGACGCGTTATTACTTATGGGATCGGATATGACCGGGCCAGATGGTTATTATAAAGGGAATAACGTAGCCCTGTCTCTTAACTGCAGCAGTGATGAGGAAATACAACGTTTCTTTAATTCGCTATCAGCAGGGGGAAAGGTAATACACCAGCTAAGGGTAGAATTTTGGGGCGCAACATTTGGTGTATTCACAGACAAGTATGGCATAGGCTGGATGTTGAATTACGATAAGACCATACAAAAATAATAACGTTAATCACCCCTTACAATAGCGAAAATATTATGCATGATATGTATCTTACAAAACGAATATTGTATTAAAACATCAAATAATGTAGATACTGATAGCCATGGTAGTACTGATAGTAATATTGCTTATAGCCGCTGCTGCAAGTGCCGATTCTATACCATTTTCGAAAATAAAATCTTTTATTTAACCTTCAAAAACAAAAATGAAAATGAAAAAGATCAACATTCTGTATTGGATATTTAATGGCCTGTTCGCCGCATTTATGCTTATGAGTGGCATACAGGAAATAATATGCAACGATGATGCTATGAAATTGATAGTGCATCTGGGCTATCCTGTTTATTTTATCCCATTCCTTGGTGTAGCTAAAATACTTGGTGTTATAGCCATATTGATACCGGGCATACCTCGTCTTAAGGAATGGGCTTATGCGGGATTTACTTTTGATCTTATCGCTGCAACGTATTCTATACTAAAGACCGATGGCGCAAAACCCGAAGAAGCATTTATGCTGGTATTTTTCCTATTCCTGGCTTTTGCATACATAACTTACCAAAGGAGAAAAAGAGCATTAGGTAAAGCATAATAATATCAATAATGGTAGAGGTATTTAAAACAAACGTAGAGCGGCAACAAGAGTCAGAAATACTGGCTCAGATACTACTTGCCCACTACCCTGCCGCGCGTATAACATTTGACCTTGAAGATCATGACCGCGTACTGCGTGTTGAAGAACATGACCTCTGTGCTGAAAAGATAATGGGGCTTGTTACCAAGTATGGTTATCAATGTGAAGTATTACCGGAATAATATAAAGGCAACAAAAATAAAACGGGCGTTGATGTTATATCAACGCCCGTTCTTTATGTCTGTGATCTTTGTTATCTCACTAATATCACTTCACCTTTCGTTTCTACTGTCTTACCATCGCAGTCGTACTTTGCGTAGTAGAAGTAAGTGCCCATATCCTGTGGCACACCGTTAAAGTTACCATCCCACGCGCCTTTCTCATCTGCCGATTGAAAGACAGTTTGTCCCCAACGGTTATCTATGCGGAACAAGTGAAATTTATGGTGCCCGTTAGTAACCGGGCGGAACACGTCATTTGTACCGTCCTTGTTTGGCGAGAACGCATCGGGGAAGTACACACCACAGCAAGACATCGTTTGCATGGCAACGCTGTCGGAAGCAGTACAACCAAACTCACTGCTTACGGTAAGTGTTACGAATCCCGGTAACGCTATCTTGCCATATACAGTTGGTCCTGTACTGATATCAAAGAATTGCTTTGGCGTCCATTGGTAAGAATATCCCTGCACGGTATCTTTAGCCTCGAGCAATATACTATCGCCTATACATATTGGTGTACCACTGATGGGCTGGATGCTCGCATCCGGGTTAGGATGCACGAGAACCGTGTCTGTATACACCAGTGAGTGACAGCCCAAGTTATTTATTGATTCAACCGATACATAATGTAATCCCGCATCCGGCCATGTGATCTTGTAAGGACCTGAGCTATGCGAATTGCTTGCCACAACAGTAGCATTACCGAAATTCCATGCGTAGCCGGTATCAGTAACCACGGTATTCACCAATGCCACAGACATTGTATCAGCGATACATATCTCTGGCTTGATATAGAAAGCAGCAACAGGAGCCGGTGTTACTACTATTGCTACACTATCAGTGCTACTGCATTTTTTATTGGCAGTTGTAATTGTAACAACAACCTCACCAGTTAGAACGGAATCAAAACGTATCACGTAAGGGCCACCATCACTGCCACTTAGTATTGTACTACCAAAAGTCGGGAAGGACCATGCGTATGTTCCTCCAGGTGTTGGAGTGCCGCTATATACTGCGGTAACTGTATCGTACTGGCAAATGCTAACCTTGCTGATCGATATAGCCGCAACAGGCGGTGGTGGATTTATCAATGTTACCGGACCAACCGTATTCGATACACAACCGGCAGTAGTAGTCGCGGTAAAGTCAACATAATTGCCAGGAGAAAGATTATTGATCGTACCTGTTCCGGATGCATTACCATATACGCTTGCAGCTGTAAGCGTACCATCCAGTGTGAATTTGATAGTATATGACGTACCATTTACAAGTCCGCCAAATGTTACCGTGCCATCTGTAGCTCCGCAGACTGTAGGCTGTGTATAGCTATCAAGCGTAATGACAGGCGTGATATTTACGGTAACGGATGCGGTCATAACAGATGATATACAACCGTCCCGCGTAGCAGTTACAGAATACACACCACCATTTGCAATTACCACGTCCGGTATTGTAGGATTTGATGATGTAGATGTATAACTTGAAGGACCAGTCCAGCTGTAAGTTATAGTACCTGTAGATGTATCTGTAGCGTTAAGCATTAATGTGCTGCCTTCGCATAGGGGGCTGTTAGTGGTCACCTTAGGCGCGGCAGGAGGCATAACATTTATCAAAACAAGAGGACCAGGATATGAAGCCGATGTGCAACCTGAATCAAAAACTGTAAAATTAGAATAGGTAGCTGCTGATAAAGAAGAGATCACTACATCGCCGCTGGCATCGGCAACAATAGTAGCAGTTTGCGCCACACTACCCTTCTGGTAATTTACGGTATATGAAACGCCTGATGTAAGGCCGGTCAATGTTATGGTCCCTAATGGGCTTACACAACCCGGGTTAACTGCTTTTACTGTATCTATAACAGGGGTTATTTTTACAACTACCGGAGTCGTTACTACCGGCGCTGAGCATCCGCTACGCGTCACAGTAAGAGAGTAGGTACCGGCATTTGCCAATGTTGCAGAGGGTATTACAGGATTTTGTAACGTAGATGCAAACGCTGCAGGGCCTGTCCAGCTAAAAGTTACACCGGCTGTTGATTCTAATGCTGTAAGGTCTATAGCATTACCGGTACATACGGGTGTGTTGCTCGATACGACAGGGGAAGCAGGTATAATATTTACAATAGCATTTGTTGAATCAGGAGCGGATGTACATCCGCTTGATGTTACTGTTACATGATACAGACCACTATCGGCAGCTGTTGCAGACGCTATAATTGGATATTCCATGGTAGAGGTAAAACCACCTGGGCCTGTCCAACTATAGGTAGGCGTTCCCGTGGCAGATGATGTACATGAAAGGTCCAATGCAGAACCAACACATACAGGGCCGCTATTGCTTATGGAGGTAATAGTAGGTGCTGCAGGGTCTACGAGCGTATCGGGGCCCGGAACAGTATTAGACAAACAACCGGCCGCGACATTAAACGCACTATATACACCGGCAGATAAGCCGGTGATGATCACCTGACCAGAGGCATTAGCGACCACCGTTACCGTGTCCGCCGTAACACCCTTTGTATAATGAACAGTATATGAAGTACCTGCTGTTAATCCATTGAGTGTAATTGTACCGCTCGTGCCACCGCATGTGGTAGGGTTAGACTTTGTTACACTACTGATAGTGTCGTCTGAGCCTATAAATACTACAATACTATCCACCTTGGATGGACAACCATTCAATGTAGCCGTTAGAGAATAGACACCGGCAGCAGCCGTTGTAGCAGGCGATATTGCAGTGTCTTGTACGGTAGCGGTAAAACCAGATGGCCCGCTCCAACTATACGTAACACCGCTTGTGGCATCTGTTGCAGTTAGTTGCAGTACACTATCTATACAAACGGGGCTATTGCTTAGCGCAACCGGTGTAGCAGGTGTGACTTTTATTGTCGCGAATGTAGAATCAGGAGCTGAAGGACAACCGCCTACTGTCATTACTAATACATATTCACCACTATCGGCAAGAACAGTAGTAGGAATAACCGGGTTTTGGAGGGTAGACGTAAAACCGGCAGGTCCTGTCCAGCTATAGGTAGCGGTGGCCACGGTACCGGAAGTAAGATCGAGCGCGCTACCCGCGCATATCGGGCTATTATTGCCAATAGAATCTATTACAGGAACTATCGGATTGACAAGTACATACGGACCAGCAACCGTGTCTGATGTGCATGATGCAGATGTACTAGCACTGAAAGCAGAATATGAATCAGCTCCAAGGCCTGTAAGCGTAATATCGCCTAATGCATCTGCTGTAACTGTAGCAGACGCAGGCACACCACTTGTTGAGTAAAGCCCGGTTACTATATAATGAACCGTATAGGTAGTACCTGATATAAGGCCGCTAAATGTTATAGAACCATCATTACTGGTACATGTAGTAGGATTGGTATCTGATAAGTAAGCAATAGTAATAACCGGGTTTGTTAATACCGCATATGTTGAAATGACTGTAGAAGTGCACCCTGCAGTAGTTGTAACACTGAACCCTGAGTATACACCCGCAACAAGACCGGTCAAGGTAAGATTGCCCGATGCATCAGCAGTGTCAGCTACACTATGTGATGTACCTGTAGTAGTATCTGTATAATTAAAAGTATACGCAACGCCTGCAGTAAGTCCGCTTAAAACGATCGTACCGTCTGCTGCACCACATACTGTAGGATTTGTGCTTGTGGAATAAGTAACAGTAAATGGTGGAGCAGTAAGCGTATCAGGACCTGCCAAAGTATCTGATGAGCAACCTGAAATTGTGACACTAATATTTGTGTATACTCCAACGGTTAAGCTCGAAATAGTGATATCACCTGAGGCATCAGCAGTATCAGTAGCTGTCGCTGCAGTACCATCTTTTGTATAGTTAACGGTGTAGACCGAATCTGCTGTCAGCCCGCTTATTTTAATTGCGCCATCTGTACTGTTACACGTAGTAGGTTGTACACTGGAAACATACGCGATAATTATCGGCGGCGCGGCAAGTGTATATGGCCCAGCTAAAGTGTCTGATGAACAACCTGAAATCGTGACACTGATATTTGTGTATACACCGGCAGTTAAGCTGAGAATAGTAACATTACCTGAGGCATCGGCAGTATCAGTAGCTGTCGCTGTAGTACCATCTTTTGTATAGTTAACAGTATACACTGAATCTATTGTCAGCCCGCTTATTTTAATTGCACCATCAGTACTGTTACACGTAGTAGGTTGTACACTGGAAACATACGCGATAATTATCGGAGGAGCTGCAAGTGTATATGGACCCGTTAAAGTATCTGATGAGCAACCTGAAATTGTGACACTGATATTTGCGTATACACCGGCAGTTAAGCCGAGAATAGTAACGTTACCAGTGGCATCGGCTGTATCAGTAACTGTCGCTGCAGTACCATCTTTTGTATAGTTAACAGTATACACTGAATCTATTGTCAGCCCGTTTATTTTAATTGCACCATCTGTACTATTACACGTAGTAGGTTGTACGCTAGAAACATACGCGATAGTGATCGGAGGAGCTGCAAGCGTATACGGACCCGCTAAAGTATCCGATGAACAACCTGCAATTGTAACACTGATATTTGTGTATACACCCGCAGTTAAGCTCGGAATAGTAACATCACCCGAGGCATCGGCAGTAACAGTAGCTGTCGCAGCAGTGCCGTCGTCTGTATAGTTAACAGTATAGGACGAACCTGTTATCAGGCCGCTTATCGTTATGGAGCCATCTGTACTATTACAGGTAGTAGGTTGTACACTAGAGACATATGTGATAGTTATCGGGTTAGCAGCAAGCGTATATGGACCTGCTAAAGTGTCTGATGTAACACCTCCCGAAGCAGAGACACTGATATTGGTATATGCGCCGGCAGGTAAGCCAAGAATAGTAACATTACCTGTGGCACCTGCAGTATCAGTGGCTGTTTCCACAGTACCGTCTTCTGTATAATTAACAGTATAAACTGAATCTGCTGTCAATCCGCTTATTGTTATTGACCCATCTGTACTATTACAGGTGGTAGGGTTTACATCAGAAACATACGTGATGGTTAATGGGGTTTGCGCATGTGCATGGACTATGGCAAGGGAACAGATAAGAGTGATAAAAAATTTAAGTGTATTCTTGTATTGCATAGATGTTTTTTTTCGGATACTAATCTCCAAATTACTCAAATATTTCCTAAATACAAATTATTAATAAATAATGAAATATAAGTAAACAAATAATCACTTCATATTAATTTTATCGTAAGTGAATTTTTGGGATAATTATGCGGATACTATTATTTAATTAAAGATTTATAATGCCCACGATACAGATGGCAATAATTAACTACCAGTTAAAGCAATTGTAGAATATCTTACAATTGAAAATTGTTTCAGCTTCTTTGTTTGCACTATTTTTGAGCAATTAATCACAATACATGAAACGCTACACCTTTTTTATATTTATTCTGGCTATCTTATCACTCATATCGGGTTACCTTATCTCTAAAGTATCGTGGTTCGCACGTGTGGGCATGAGCCTTTTCTATCAGCAATATGATTTTTTGAAGGATTGGAAACTGGCAAGCCTTACAGTTTTTTCAACGCTAATGGTATTATTTATCATTCACGCAATATTGGAAAAGATACTCTCGAAGAATGTATCTGTAATCGTAAACATAATTACATTCCTTGCAGCAATTGTCGGGCTCTATACTACATACCACGATTTTCGCCACGACCTTACCCACCGGTGGACCGGCGAGCGTTTCCACATAGGGTTTTATCTATTCTGGCTATGCTGGATGTTGATCAGCATCTTTTTCATCTTGCATAAAAAGCAGGTAAAGCTTAAAGACCTGAATAATATGGGTGCAGCAAATCAATAAATCTGCTGGTGTAATTAATGCCTTCCTTTATCACTAATGTCTCTTGTAGGCAAGCATCTTTGCGTGTCTTGCCAAACAACCCCACTATCCGCTTCACTTTCGCATCGGTTGCATGTTTTACATTCAATTGATGGAACGTGTGCAGTCCTTTTTCGTTGGCCATTTGTTCAAAGATCACAAATTCATCAACAGGCAGCAGCACCGAGATGTAGCCACTATCCGCTAACAAATTATTCATAATGTTTAATAGATCATCGTAAGAAAGCGATAGCGTATGCCTGGCTATATTCCGGCCAATGTTATCACCTGTAAGACTATTATTGAAGAAGGGCGGATTGCATATTATAAGGTCATATTTTTTTACTGAGGAATATTCGCGTGCATCAGCACTGATAACTTTTATCCGATCCCTCCATGGTGATGATAGCACATTTTCAGCAGCTTGTTCAGCCGCAGCACTATCAATTTCAATTGCATCAATTTGCACATTTGCATTACGTTGCGCAAGCATTAATGACAGCAAACCGGTACCTGTACCAATGTCTAACACATGCCTTACATCATCGCGTACGGGTGTCCATGCACCCTGTATGCATGCATCTGTGGATACCTTCATAGCGCAGCTACCCTGCTTTATCCTGAACTGCTTGAATTGAAAATACCCGTTGCTCATATTACCATGTAGCACGTGCTGTAGGGCTTACAGATAGATCCGTAAACTGCCCCAGTAGATATTTATGGAAACCCGTGATGCCTATCATGGCTGCGTTATCGGTGCAATACTCAAATTTGGGTATGTATACCTTCCACCCATTCTTTTCGCCTGCCTCAACTATCGCTTTTCTCAATCCGCTATTTGCAGATACACCACCTGCTATGCCTATGCTTTTTATACCGAGATCTTTGGCTGCCTTTTCTAATTTGGCCATCAGCATTTTTACAATAGTGTATTGTACTGATGCGCAAATATCATTCATATTCTTTTCTGCAAAATCAGGGTCTGCTTTTCTTTGTGCTTGTAGAAAATACAATACCGACGTTTTTATACCACTGAAGCTGAATGTATAATCCTTCATCTGCGTAGCAGGAAATGTAAATCGTTTGGGGTCACCTGTTGCAGCATACTTGTCTACCAATGGACCGCCAGGATAAGGTAGACCTAACATCTTTGCCACTTTATCAAATGCTTCACCTGCGGCATCATCAACCGTTTCACCTAGTACTTCCATATCCAGGTAGTCCCTGCACAATACTATTTGTGTATGCCCACCCGACACAGTTAAGCATAGAAAAGGGAACGAAGGTTTTGGGTCTTCTATAAAGTGAGCTAGCACATGCGCCTGCATGTGGTGTACTGCTATAAGCGGTATATTTAATGCCTGTGCATAAGACTTTGCAAAGCACGCACCTACAAGTAGTGAGCCTATCAACCCAGGTGCCTGTGTAAATGCCACCGCCTGTATGTCTTTCTTATCTACACCTGCATCTTTTAATGCCACATCTACTACAGGTACTATATTCTGCATGTGTGCCCTCGATGCCATCTCCGGCACAACCCCGCCAAACCGCTCATGCACTTTTTGTGTGGCAATTACATTGCTCAATACTACCCCATTCTTTACAACTGCGGCGCTTGTTTCATCGCACGAAGATTCAATTGCAAGGATATTTATATGTTCCGACATCGGGGTGCAAGTTACGAAAGGTATAAAAACTAAAAGTCCCCAGCCGCTGTCCGACAGCACTTAGGGAAATTCGTGTAGTAAACTACATGAGGTATAGTACAATTACTGTGCCACATTACCCAACAAAAGGCTCTACAGCATCGTCAATATCCACTTCTATCGTGGTATTTAGCTCTACGATAAAGTTGTTTCTGCCTGTACCTATCAATATAGCTAAAAATTTATTCTGTATAAGCTCAAGCATTGCAAGGAAGGTAAATATGGCATGTATCCTGTTTTCACATGTAGCAAAAAGTGTTTCAAATGGCACTCTTTTCTTTTCGTTAAGATGATCTACAAGAAAGGTACGCTGCCCTTCAAGGCTATAATTATATTTTACAACTACGTGCTGTGGCTTATTATGCCGCTCTTTGAACTTCTTTATCACTTTCTCATACGCCTGCAGCAGCTTATACATGGTCACTGTTTGTATCTCCGTCCCTTCAGCGTAAGTCTCGCCGAGGGCGTCCATTTCCATTTTTATATTACCTCGCTTCTGCTGCATCTGGCGCTCAGCTTCCATTACCACCATCTGCTCTGCAGCTTCCTTAAAGCGTTTGTATTCCAATATTTTATCAACAAGTTCCTGTCTTGGATCTATCTCATTACCATGTGCATCTACTTCTTTGCGTGGCAATAACATCCGCGCCTTTATACGCATCAGTGTAGACACGAACAAGATAAATTCACTCGCTAACTCTATATTAAGTATCTCCAACGAGTGGATATAGCTCAAAAAATCATTGGTAAGCGTAGTGATCGGTATGTTGTAAATATCCAGCTCATCGCGCTCTATAAAGAACAGCAACAGGTCGAAAGGGCCCTCAAACTGAGGTAATTTTATTTGGTACGATGCAGACATTAAACTAAATAATTATTAATACTATACGGCTAAACCCAAAAATAAGTTTATTTATAAACTCCGGTTGGTTTATTTATAAACTTTCAACTACATCAGAACTTATACTCCACTCCTAAAGTAAATATCTGCTTTACCTGCAGCCAGCCTAGCCCCTGTCCTGGATCTTTCTGCACGACAGGGTCAGTATTTTTCACATACGGAATATCATTATCATATATAAAGGTAGCACCGATCGTGAGACTCACATATTTCGATGCTTTCCACGAGAACAGGTTATCAAATAGCACACTGATGTTGCCAGGGTTATCCTTCTTCACCACCGTGCCTGTACTATCTTTTACATCCTTTGCCAGATAGTTAGAATATAGGTCCAGACGTGTTTTGAAGATCATGTTCTTGTTGATATTTACCACATATCTGCCGGAAAAATATGCTCCCAATGCCATACGCGATGTCTTATCATAAGGTACACCAAATGCGCCTGCGGGTGTCATATCTGTGTAGTATTTGCTCGCAACGGTAAGCCGTGCCGCTATCGGCGACAGGAACAAACTTACATCAGTACCTCTTCTATATTCTGCACCTATCGCTGCGGTAAAATATGCCGGAGATAAAAATTTAGAAGTAGAACTGTCCTTGAAATCGGCCTTAGTATAATCATATCCTTTTGTGAACTGCGACTTGAAGTTAAATAACCCTGTAAGGTAGAAATTCTTTGTGGTGTCTATACGCACTCCGTATTTCGAGGTAAAATCAATACGGTCGTCTGTTTTGCGTGGAACAAAACTATTAGAATATGCGTAGAACAGGCCGTATGTCATATCAAGATTGTTACCCCATATCTCCCGTCCATGTAGCCTTTCAAGGTGCCCGCTAAACAAGCCATTCACAGTAAGAGATGCAATTTCACCCCCTGCCGACCAATTGTGCAAAAAACCCTCATTGAGCCCAATATCTAACACCCCACCATAAGTCCATGCTATTGTGTCTTTATTCTCTGTCGATAATTCTTTTTGCACTTCATCGACCTTGCTAAGCTGTGCCTTTACTGGCTGCAAGAAAAATAATACCGCTGCTACAAGTAGAGTAATTCTTCTCATGTTGTTTATTTTTTGCGTTATCAATCAAAATTAAAAATTATTCGACCGTGCCTACTGACACTGCCTGCTAAAAACTATTTCCCAGGTCTATACTTCGAATCATTTAAAAACTGCGGCGACTCGATGTTCTGCATCAGCAATTGTGATAAAGTCGTCTTCGGATGCTGCGCCATGTATGCGCTTACTATCCTGTACCCTATCCATGTACCTATGTTACCCGGGCTCTCATGCTTCGGGCCATCGGGTTCCAGGCTCTTTGCAAACGGACCATCAGAAATGTACGGCATTGTGGTGCGTAGTTCTTTTTCATACAGCATATTGTTAGCTATAAAGAAGTTGTACACATAAGCCTCGTTCTTAGTACTCCAGTCTATTTGCGTTTGTGTAAATCCAAACAATGTAGAGTCCGGTACACCCGGCAATATTTTATGCAGATAATATTGTTCCTTGCCTTTCTGTATCATCATATCCAGCAACGTTTTATTATCGAACTGGAATGTGTGGTCGTCCTGATAAATGGCGCTGAATACTGCCACAGGTATATATGCCGTCGTTAAATGCCCATCCATATACGCGGGTATACTTACAGAGCTGTAATAAGGATACTGTCTGCCAAGAAACATATCAAGCCCTATAAACACTACTTCTTTCCCATAAGTAAGCACGCCTATCTTATTAAGCCCGGAAGTAAAATAAACAAGCTGCGGTACTTTATAATCAGGGAAGTAATACTTCATGTATTGAAACCCTTTCGTAAGCGAAACTTCCACATCTTTAGTATCAGGATAATGTGCATTGATCGTATCGTGCAAGCCCACAAAATCTTTATAGGTAAGGAACACCTTTAGACCGCCACGTATGCCTTCGTTGGTATCTACATAATTTCCTTGTATACCAAAACCCATCATTGTATCAAGGTAAAAATTCAGCACATCAGGATAAGTAGCCTGTAGTGCACGTAACCCGTCACTTATATTGTTTGTATCTATTTTGTAGATATCCTTATCCAGCCTGCGGCTTTGCAATTGTACTTTTATACCCGATACATCGGGTGCATGTACGCTGCTATCACAGCTACCAAATGACACAAGGATCATCAACGACAATACACCCAATAAAGGCTTCAGCCCACCACTCTTTTTAAACATGCAAAGATCATTTGTCGCAAAAGTAATATCCTAATCGCATCTTTTACCTACAAGTGTATGTAAATTGCTTTTTTATAATGTTTCTTACCTCTAATATAACCACAACTAAATAGGCAATACCTTTGCAGCAATAACCATACTTCTTATTATATAAGCAATGAAGATATTTCTCGCTCAGCAAAATTATCACATAGGCAATTTCGAGGCCAATACAGATAAAATAATTGGAGCAATACGCGAAGCAAAAAAACAAAATGGCGACCTCATCGTCTTTTCAGAGCTATCAGTTTGCGGCTATCCCCCGCGCGACTTTCTGGAGTTCAATGACTTTATAGAACAATGTCTTGCATCAATTGATAAGATAAAGGAAGAGGCTGATACAATAGGAGTATTGGTAGGTTGCCCATCTCGCAATCCAAAGATAGAAGGTAAAGACCTCTTCAACAGCGCCTACCTGCTTTACGATAAAAAGATACAGACAACCGTACATAAAACATTACTACCTACATACGACATATTTGATGAGTACCGCCAGTTTGAGCCTGCCTACGAATGGAATACGATCACCTTCAAAGGCAAAAAGATAGCAGTCACTATCTGTGAAGACATCTGGAATTTTGGCGACGACCCTATGTACCGTATATGCCCTATGGACGTGCTGATAGAAGAGCAGCCGGAACTGATGATAAACATCAGCGCATCACCATTCGATTATGTACATGCCGCAGGCCGTAAGGACATTGTAAAGCAAAACGTTGCCAAGTATAAGTTACCGATGATATACTGCAACACCATAGGTGCACAGACGGATGTGGTATTTGACGGTGGCTCATTGGTAATGGATGCAAGCGGAAATATAATTTCTGAGTTGCCTTACTTTACAGAAGCACTCGCATCTGTAATATTAAACGATGACAACACTTTTGCCGAAACTATTATTACAACAGCAGATAAGATACCCAACATTCACTTAGTACCTGATGCCTTCGACCCTGAAAAAAATATGCACCAGATACACCAGGCATTACTACTGGGCATCCGCGATTATTTCAGCAAGATGGGCTTTACAAAGGCCATAGTGGCGTCGTCAGGCGGCATAGACAGCGCAGTGGTACTTGCTCTTGCATCTGAGGCCTTGGGTGCTGAAAATGTGCGCGCATTACTGATGCCTTCTCAATTTTCCACAGGCCATTCCGTAACTGATGCCGAGCAGCTCTCTAAAAACCTGGGCGGGCAATATGATACCATAGCTATCGAAGATATCTTTAATCAGTTCTCGACCGCGCTTCATCCTGTATTCAAAGACCTCCCGTTCAATGTGGCGGAAGAGAATCTGCAATCGCGCATACGTGGTGCATTAGTAATGGCCATGTCGAATAAATTTGGTTCTATATTATTGAACACTTCTAATAAAAGCGAACTGGCAACCGGCTACGGCACCCTATATGGCGACATGGCAGGCGGCCTGGGCGTACTGGGCGACCTGTATAAATTACAGGTCTACGCACTTGCACGCTACATAAATCGCAACAAAGAAATTATACCCGTAAACATCATAGACAAAGCCCCCAGTGCGGAGCTACGCCACGACCAGAAAGACAGCGACAGCCTCCCAGAATATACCGAGCTCGACCCGATACTCTACCAATATATAGAACGCTTTCAGGGACCGAAAGAAATTATAAAAATGGGCAATAATGAAAAACTGGTAACACGTATACTACGCTTAGTAAACATGAACGAATATAAACGCAACCAGTTCTGTCCTATTCTGCGGGTATCACCAAAGGCATTTGGTGTGGGGAGAAGGGTGCCTATTGTGGCGAAGTATTTGTCGTAGAAATTCAGAAAAGCGAACCGGATAAAGGCTATAAATAAATATAAGGTGCCTCAATGAGGCACCTTATATTTTGTATTCGAACTTTGCTTTATTGTTTAAAAAACTTTAAGGTTTGTACCTTATCGTTATCGCTGAATACATTAAAAATATACATACCACTTGCAAGGTTGCTTACATCAATACTTGTAGCTTGTTGCTGAATAGTATTAGTGAGTAATACCTGACCGAGCATGTTAGTGATCTTATAATGATCGCCAGCAACCTTAACATTAGACGATAAATTTAAGGTACCGCTGGTTGGGTTAGGGTATAGACTCCAAGCAGTAGTGTTATTTACAACTTGCTGCGTTGATGTCGGACTCATCTCACGGCCTCCGATTGGACCAGTAGCAACTACACTTATTGCAATTTCGGATGCATATGGTGGCACACTCCATATACATCTAGGGTTGGTGGGATAAAAAATTATTGCTTCAAATTCGCAATTCCCCCGTTGCACACATACAAAAACAGGAATGCAGAGTGAATTAGCAGCGGCTTCTGCCTCTGCTATTAGTTCGGGCGTTAAGCCATCAACGCAAGTAGGTATAGGAGGGTACCAATGGCCGGGTTCACCACCGCCTGCTATCGCTACGAAATCGGTTGGTCCGGTTTGATTTGTTGCACACCAACCCTCTGTCGTTAGCTGGTTATAAAGTGCCGGGCTAATAGTAAGCGTTCCGGGAACACCCACACCCTCTGCCGCATTAACCTTTTGACAGCTAAATAATACCACTAAAACAATAAACCAGTTAAATAAGTTTTTACGCTTCATAAAATATGATTTTAGTTAACTAAATGTAAAAAAATCATTTCAATAAAAACAAATAATAAATCATGTAATAACTAAAAGATTGTAAATCAAAATAATATTGAAATACATTTGATGCGATTGGCTAAAATTACATCATCATAAGCCCATTATTAACGTCTAATAACCAATTTTTGCACAATTGTTACTAATAATTCTTTCCATCAGAAGCCATTTTTAAGATATTACATGTTTTAAGAGCAAGAACAATTAAGGTATATGCTTACGCACAGCTTTTGCATTCGGCACTACCCACGATTTCTTCCATATTAGAAGCCATTATGTCGAGACTATAAGTGTTACTTTAAATGTTCTTCCATACCACAGCCGCAATCATGAGGCTTGGATGTATAACAGGAGGCTAACCCAACGATTGAAATGAATGTTGCAGAAAGGATCAACAGACATAGTATTTTGTTCATAGTGAACATATATTTGACAGTAAAAAATAATTATCGGCTAGTTACCAAACTACTATTGTTTATTGATTTTCTTACGCTTTGGATGATAAGTATAATACTTATCCAATTTAGCTATCTGCATAGATAATTGCGGACTATCATATAAATAAATGCAATCGACTAAATTACCTTTCAAATTATTTAAAGGCGAGGTTTGCAATTGTTTGACATAGCTAATTACAAACGAATCAATTGCAAAGTATGCTTCTACGCTATATCTGATTCATCAAATAATAGCGAGTTAGAAAAATCTTCATCAATTTTACCTTGACTTTCAATATTCATTAAGCATGTGCAAAGTGCGCGGCGGCGCATGTTTTTACGATTATATTGAAGACTATAATTTTTATAGTTTCTGTTCCCTTCATTAAATATATTATCCTTTAGAGACTGAGATTTGGCAGTATTTGAAAAAATAAATGCCAAAATGATAAGGTAGAAGACGCGCATAAATAAAATTAAGTTTCAGTTGTATGCCAATATACCACCTACCCCACGGCCTTCACATTCGGAACCACCCAGAATTTCTTTACTTGATCACTAACCACATTCATGTCTAGTTCGCGCATACACTTAAAGTGACCCTTGGGGCATTTATTATAGCCTATCTTGCTGCATGGATGGCAGTGCAGGCTTTTATTTTCTATTATCACTGATTGCGGCGCCACTCTATCTTTCAGGTTGTTATAACCATAGTAGGGAAACATACCCATCTCCGGCGATGTATTGCCCCATAGCGATATCACAGGCTTATCAAAAGCCGCAGCTACATGCATCAGCCCCGTATCATTACTCACTACTACTCTTGATAGCTTTACCAGCTCTGCGGATTCATTAAGGTTGAACTTACCACAAGCATTGTATATCTTGATCGTGTCCTGCTCAGCTATCACTCTGCCCTCATCCCTGTCTTCAGGTCCACCAAGCAATACCACGGGATAAGGCACCGTGGCACAAAACTTCTGCCACTGCTCCACCGGCAGTTTCTTTGTATTATAAGATCCACCTATCACGCATGCCACGTAGCCACTCCAGTGGCTCATAGGTATGTCGTTATTAGTGAGCTTCATATTTTCAGGTACAAAATAGTCCAGCCCTTTACCATCGTTATGCACCTCAAGGTCGCGCACCGTTTCAAAGTAGCGCTCCACTATGCTCTTATCCGGCATCAGGTCTATCTTCAGATTCGTAAGCAGCCACTTTTTTATATTCAGTTTTGGGAAACTAAAGCTCTGCACATTCAGCGCTTTTTTTACTCTTAGTGTGCGCAGATTATTGTGGAGGTCTATGACCACATCAAACTTTTCCTTTTCTAACTCTGCAATTACAGGCTCCAGGTTATCATCAAAATAGTGTAGCTTATCTATGTAAGGATTGTGCCCCACTACAGACCTGTATGCAGACTTTGTAAGATAATGCAGCTCCATATCCGGCCTTTGCTGCTTCAGGCAACGCACCACAGGCGTGGTCAATACAATATCGCCAATAGAAGAAAACCGGATAACTAAAACCTTCATAAACCTGAATACCTTTTAATAATGCTGTCAACGTCATTGCGAAGAACGAAGCAACCATTCAACTAATCAACTACTTAACAATCCTAATAGCTCGCAAAAGACAACTCACACCACAGCTTATCACCCGTTTCGCCCAGCGCTTCTTTAGCAGAGCTGCTCACGCCTATTATACTGTTTGCGTATTGTTTCGTCTCCGGCAGTGGCCCAAGTACTTTTACATATACACTCTTACCATTACCGGGGTTATAGACTTTAATGATAGTACCACGCTTAGTTGTGTTGTGAAACGCGTAAAACATGCCCGGCTTACCTGCATTATCAAAGAACACTGCGGGGCCTTTCTCTGTCATCACACTCTGGCCATTGTTGGTCTGCGAGTTATACGTATTCATCTCGGCATCCTGCTGCACGGTTACCCGCTTAGTGGTAGTATCTTCATGCGTGCCCAGCGTTATCGTTGCTGCGGCATTGTCAATATTTTCTGTTGTCATTTTCAGCATACCTACATACAACACCTGGCCCGGGGTTATTTTATTTCCATGCAGGTTATTCATATTGCGCAACTCTTCCCTCGTAACTCCTGCATAAGTGCTCACAACTGCAATATCATCATGGTCGCCAACGCGGTAATACAACGGATGAAGGTTTGTTACATCCAGTTGTTTTGTGGTTACAAAATTTTCGGTCATTACTGGTATGTAAACGAATTGCCCAGGTTTTAGTTTATCGCCATTACTCATGCTGTTATTGCTGGTAAGTACTGCTTGCGATATAAAATATTGCTGCGCCAGTGAGCCTACTGACTCACCACTCTTCACCACATGCGCCAATGCCCATGTACCACCCCTGCGTGTTGCAAAAAGGCTGTCATTGGTCTGCGCGCTCATTTTGAAACACGAAAAACACAACAATGCTATAAAAAGTATTTTAGACATATATCTTTAATTAATTACTGCTGAAAAGTACAACTTTTATGCCCAATCTGCGTCGCCTATCTCCATACGGATGCGCCAGTGCTTGGGCAGGTAGTTATTTATCCGGTTGCCGAGCGATTTTATCCACCCCAGCCCTATACCATTATAGCAAACGAGGTGCCAACCTTTACCGATACCCTCGAGATTCATTTCTTCTTTCTTCAAAAAATGCAATGCTTGTTCCTTACTCACATTTACAGATAACAGATCAATAGTCCTATCCACACTCATTGCTACCTCATGGTCGGGCAACCATTCCTTTGCCGTAGGCATCCCCAGCATCAATCCTGTTTTGCGCAGGTACAAGGCTTTTAGCAAAATTTGCAGGTCGGCCTCGTGCTCGGGGTGTATGGCATAATGATTTTCTTTATCTCTTTGTATAAATGTGTACTCCCCTGCCTGCAAAAGATACCCCGCCTGCTGATGCAGCTTCTTATCATCTGCCGACTTAAATCGTACAGACCGCAGTGTATCAGGTTCTTCTTTCTTCCTCAGTGCTGCTATAAAAAAACCCTCACCTTTCACCTTGTCAGGAAAGAACCTATACCCGGCCATCTTATGCACAGATGATGTAACGCTTACTACACCCCACTCTTCCGGCACATCCATAGCGATGCTTTCTACCTTGTACATCGTTGCCAGTTCATCCAGTATCTGCTCATCCTCTTGTTCGCTATACGAGCAGGTAGCGTATATAAGTACCCCGTCTTCTTTGAGCGATGGCCATACATCGGCAAGTATCCGTTGTTGTCGTTGGCTGCACAATGCCACATTGCCCTCACTCCACTCATCCAGCGCGCGTTTATCTTTTCTAAATAACCCCGACCCACTACACGGAGCATCCACTACTATTATATCAAAATAACCAGGTAGTCTCCCGAAATCCCTCGGATCATTACTCGTTACCCATGTATTCATATACCCCCACCGTGTCATGTTCTCTTCCAGTATCGATGCACGGGTACGTATCACTTCGTTACTTACCAGCAGGCTGCTCTTATCAAGGTAAGACGCTATCAGCGTACTCTTCCCCCCCGGTGCCGCGCATAGATCCAGCACGCGCAATCCCTTTCTATCCCCCGCTACCTGCTTCAATACATGATGCAAAAACATCGACGAAGCCTCCTGCACATAATACGCACCACCATGATAAGCAGGGTCGACTGTAAACACAGGCCGGGCATCTAAGTATCTTCCTGCATCACACCATGGTACTCGCATATTTGCATCAAAACTACCACTACTCTTTACAGGATGCACCCGCACACTCGTCGCCGCGGCAGCCTCATGCGCAGCAATAAAAGCCTTTTCATCAAAGCCCTTTACTGTTTGCAGATCGTGTAGTAATTTTTGTGGGAGCATAATAATTATCAATACAACATCTTAGCGTCTTTGCGCTTTAGTGGTTAAACCCTTTAATGCGAATTAGCCGATTAACATGTTCTCTTCGGAGTGCCTGCAAAGGCATGAGCGCAGCTCAAGGATATAGGCCTCTTACATCTTAAACCCCACACCCGTATAGTTGTGCGGTGTTATCGCCTTAAGTTCTTTTTTCACCTTCGCATTCACATTCAGCGTGCCAATGAAGTCATGTATATCCTGCTTGGTGATGCTCGTCTTGCCACGAGTTAATTCCTTTAGCGCCTCATAAGGCTTTGGATAATTTTCACGGCGTAGTACCGTTTGTATTGCCTCTGCCACAACAGCCCAGTTATGCTCCAGGTCATCTTCCATTTTCTGCTTGTTGAGCAACAGCTTGCCTACACCCTTCTCTATACTGCGCAATGCCAAAAAACTGTGCGAGAGTGGTACACCTACATTACGCAGCACCGTACTATCCGTAAGGTCGCGCTGAAGGCGACTGATGGGCAACTTTGCGCTCAGATGTTCATACAGCGCATTTGCTATACCCAGATTACCCTCAGCATTTTCAAAATCTATGGGATTTACTTTGTGCGGCATGGCACTGCTGCCTACTTCTCCTGTCTTTACCTTCTGCTTAAAATACTCCATGCTGATATACTGCCATACATCCCTGCAGAAGTCTATCAGTATCGTATTGATACGCTTTAGCGCGTCAAACTGCGCTGCTATATTATCATAATGCTCTATCTGCGTAGTGTACTGCATACGCTCCAGTCCCAGCTTCTTATTCACAAAGTCGTTTCCAAATTTCTGCCAGTCAATATTCCCGAACGCGACATAATGTGCATTAAAATTACCCGTAGCCCCGCCAAATTTCGCAGCAAAAGGCACATGACTCAGCAGGCGCACCTGCCCTTCCAACCGCTCTACAAACACCATCCATTCCTTACCCAGCGTGGTAGGCGACGCCGGTTGACCGTGCGTACGCGCCAGCAGCGGTATGCCGTTCCATTCCTTGGCCATCTTGCGCAGTTGCAGCACCATGTTCTGCAGCAGCGGCAGGTACTGTTCTTCCAGTGCTTCTTTCCATAGCAGCGGCACGGCGGTATTATTTATATCCTGCGATGTAAGCCCGAAATGTATCCACTCCACGCTATCGCCAGCACCTAATGCTTTCAGTTTATCCTTCAAAAAATACTCCACCGCCTTCACATCATGGTTGGTAACCTTCTCAGTGGCCTTTATCTGTAGCGCATCGGCTTCTGTAAAGTCCTGGTAGATAGCACGCAGCTTTGCAGGCTTTACACCCGCAGGCAGACTTATTATCTTCTTCTCCGCGAGGAATAGGAAATATTCCACCTCCACCCGTACACGATAACGTATCAGGCCAAATTCAGAGAAATAAGGAGCAAGCGTAGCAAGTTGTCCACGGTAGCGCCCATCAATTGGGCTTATAGCAGTAAGCACATTTAATTCCATGCGGTAAAGATAATCTTCTTTAAATTTTTCGATGTGGGATAAATATTTACGATGTATTTCCTATTACAAATTATATTTTATATCTTTCTAATCTAAACACACACATTATGAACTGGAAACTCATTTGTGGCCTGTCTTTGTTCGGGCTATTCATGGCATTTGCTACCGTATATTTTATACCGTCAAATGTTGAATTATTTTGCTGGATCGTTATATTTATTATCTGTGCAGTAATTATAGGCAAAAACGCACCAGGCAAGTATTTCGCACATGGTTTCATGGTAAGTATAGTAAACTGCATCTGGATTACAAGCGCTCATGTATTACTATATGATAAGTATATAACCAAACATCAAGATGAATTACAACAAATGGCTCCTATGGTTGAAAAAATGCACATAAGTAATCAAGCAGTAATGATGATTATGGGACCTGTTATAGGGATTTTATGTGGCCTTGTCTTAGGACTCTTATCTATGATTGCAGGCAAGGCATTGGGCAAGAAAAAACCTATGTACACGACTTAGGTTATCCCACATAGCAATCCCTTTCGCCGCAAATTTAGAACAGCGATGCTCACGACATATCGCGCGTAGCAAGAAACACTTATTCAGATGGTACGTCATTGCTAGAAGCGTCAGTACTTATGTGCGAGCCGCAACGAAGCGATCTAAAGAATGACATTATTCCATTAATACCATTCATCCTTTACTTTTACACACATGAACATCGAAGAACTACATGAATATGCCATCAGCAAACCCGGCTCGGAAGATAGCTTCCCCTTTGGCAACAGCACACTCGTATTCAAGGTGAACAACAAAATATTCCTGCTCGTAAGCATAGATGCAAATCCTATAAGATTCAACGCAAAGTGCGACCCCGAAAAAGCCATAGAACTTCGCGAGCAATATGAGTGTATCACCCCCGGCTACCACATGAATAAGAAACACTGGAACTCTGTGTTAATTGACGGCACGCTCACCAACAAACAGTTAAAGGCCATCATTGATGATTCTTATAATTTAGTGGCAAAAAGGAAATAAATTTGCGCTCTATGAAATATGTTATCGCTCTCGCTTTATTAATATCGCTACACCACACCTGTGCCGCACAGGCTGACATTCCTTTTGCCTTTACATCCGATGAGGATAATCGCCTGCTCAAAGATGGTGAGGCGGGCAAGTCGTATGTGGCCAGTGGCGATACTACAAATGTGGTGTACCTGAACGAAGAAACGTTTGTATACAAACTCTACAACAACACACACAAACTTATAACAGAAGGCAGCTATAGCAACGAAGGCGATAGGTATTATCATGAAGGCAAGTGGATCGTGTACTATGATAATGGTAAGCCAAAAATGACCGGCCATTACAAAAAGAATAAACCCATTGGCTTATGGCAAGAATTCTACGAGAATGGCAAACAAAAAGCAACTTATAATTACGCACCTATCTCTTACGAAGGGTATAACTTTAGCTGTATGGCTGGCGGCTACGAGGAGTTTTACGACAATGGTAAATTAAAAATCACCGGCATTTATGGTGCTAACCTCGAATCTAGTTGCATAGATACAGTTAGCGCGGTCAACCCCGTTTCAGGTATGGAAGAGATGAAAGTCGTAAAGACGAAGTGTCCCCTGCCCGTTAAAATGGGCACATGGGAGTACTATAAAGAAAGCGGCGAGCTCGACAGAAAAGAAGATTTCTAACCCATCAGGCTTAGCCATTTGTCTATTTCTTTACGATTCTTACCTAGTTTAGCTTGTAGCGATAGTAATAGTTCTTCTTCCTGTCCTATTTTTAAAAGCAATTCGTCATCGCTTATGTTTGGATATTCTTTCTGAATCTTATTTTTTATGGCGGGCCATGTTGCGTGCAGTTTATCGTAGTTCATGCTGGCTTTTTGCATTTATTACTAAAATCTTATGCCATCAATAACAATTGCTTCTTTTAAACTGTACTACATTTGATACGTCAAAGTAAAAATAAATACATAATGATAAAAGGTAAATTCACTGCATTAGTTGCATTAGTTATTATCTTATTTGCTGCTTCCTGCTCAAAAGAAGGCCCTAATGGCGCTACAGGTCTCACAGGCCCTATAGGTCCAGCAGGTCCTTCAGACACTGGAGGCATCAGTGGTCATCTCCAGCTATTCGACCAATATGGCAGCCGCGTGCTCGTTGGCCTTTACGGCACACAGATAACGTTAAGTACGGGTGTAGTTACATATGCCGACAGCAACGGCCGTTATCTTTTTACACCCGTTACTACCGGCGCTTATTCACTTTATGTACACGACACAGCCACAAGTACCCTTTATGCTGATACAAGGATCAGCGGCTTCCAGTTCATCAGCGATACACTCAACAGGGATGTAAAGATGTCGGCCATTCCATCGTTCTCGCCCACAAGTATTACCTCAGTAGATACACCCGGATCTGTTTATGTGACCGTAAATTTTGCTGCAGATACGAGGCTAAGAAGTTGCATCATATTCCTGAATGCTGCTACTGCTACCAATACTAATTACCTCATTGCCTATACAAAAAATATTCCAGCCAATGCTACAAAAATATCTTTCAATGTAGCACCTTCTGAATTTTATAATGCAGGTATAACATCAGGTGCTACTGCCTACTTGACGGCTTATGGGTACCCTGTTTCAGATCAGTCGGTCTTTGAAGATATAAGCACGGGAAAGATGGTGTATAATGCCGTGAGCGCTGCACCGCAAAGTACAAGCATCGTAGTGCCATAGCACTTCCGGTTATTTAAAAATATAAGGGCGTTCTGCATGGTGCAGAACGCCCTTTGTATTGATGCACTACTTATTCTTCTGTGCCCAGTTCTTCTGTCTCTTCATTGTGTTCATCTTCAGTGCTTTCTTCTGTTTCATCTTCATCTTCGAACGTTGTTTCTTCTACATCGTTCTCTTGTTCTTCTTCGCGTGGCTCTTTTTCTTCGGTAGTGTTATTTACCGGCAGTAGGTCTTCCATTAACATTTCGATTGACATAAGGATGATTTTTATGGTTAAAAAAGATTTACTACAATTTATGCCAATTAATACATGACAAAACAGCGCCATAAATACTTAACCCAAGCACAATATTTTCTTATCATAACCTTAATACACTAGCTAACGGCATAATATTTTATAGGTGTATACAGAACTAAACACAACAAGAATGAAAAAGGCAATAATGATGATACTGTTTGTATCAACAACCCTGTTTGCAGTGGCACAGGATTCAAAAACAACAGTGGTGGAAGACAAGAAAACAGTTAAAAAGACCTCGTCTGTGCCGCAAAAGGTGCACAATACCTTCAGTAAGCACAAGCACTATAATGGTAAAAAAACTACCCACGTAAAAAAGGTAGAGAAGACTAGTAATTAATACTTTATCTCAAGTACTGCAACGCATATCACAAGTATGCGTTGCAGTTTCTTTACGAATGTATCATTTCATTATTTTATAAATATATATTCAATCGTATTTAAAGTTTACAAAGCATTACTATCTTTGAACCGAGCATTTCAATATGCTGCCGGAAAACGTACTTAACGCAAACTATCTTAAATGCCAATGCCCCGTTTCTTATCTCTTAATGTTCTTTGCTATCTATGCCTATCGATGTAATAATAATCGGTGCTGGTGCTTCAGGGCTAATGGCTGCACGGGAACTTAGCCGGGAAGGTAAAAAAGTAGTGGTGATCGAGGCGCGCGACCGCATAGGTGGCCGCATATATACGGAATATGATGCTACATTTAATACACATGCTGAGTTAGGCGCTGAATTCATACATGGCAGACAACCCGTGACACTCGACTTACTGGATGAAGCAAACCTTCCATACCAAAAGACCGGGGGCGAAATGTGGCACTCAAAAGATGGCCGGCTGATACAGGATAGCAATGGAATAGAACACTGGGATATATTTGCCAAAGAGTTGATGCAACTCAAAAAAGACATGACCATCAATGAGTTTCTGGATGAGTACTTTACCGGTGAGCAATACACTTCATTGAGAGATTTTGTAAGAAGGTATGCATCGGGTTACGACACTGCCAATCCTGAGGATGCGAGTGCCATGCTACTCGGCAGGGAATGGTTCAGTGAAGACGATAAGCACCAATACAGGATGATGGGCACAGGCTATCAACAACTAATGAACTATCTCGCGGAAGAGATAAAAAGTCACAATGGCGAAATAGCGCTTTCATCGGTCGTTACACATATGCGATGGGATAAAGACGCGATAACTGTTGTTACCGATAACAGTTATGTTTATTCCGCAAGCAAGGCCATAGTTACAATACCTATTGGTGTACTCCAGGCAGCACCTCCACAACAGGGTGCTATTGCCTTTTCACCTGCTATCACAAAAAAACTTATAGCTGCCAGGCGAATGGGTATGGGCTCTGTGATAAAGATATTGATGCAGTTCACAAATACCTTCTGGGAAGATGATGCGGTGAAAGAGATGGCAGGTAAGGATTTGAATGGTCTCGGCTTCGTTCTTTCCTCAGAAGCGATACCTACATGGTGGACACAATATCCGCAGCAAAACGCTTTACTCACAGGATGGATAGGTGGCCCTGCCTCTGAAGCATTGGAAAGTATGAGTAAGGATGATCTGCTTAACGTCGCGCTGTCATCACTGGCAAACATCTTTAAGGTAGATATTGATAAGTTAAAAGCTGAGCTATCTGCGTGGCGCATCGTTGATTGGAATAAAGATCCTTATAGCAGGGGTTCCTATTCATATCCTACCACCTTTACAGAAAAGGCGCGTAAAACATTATCTGAACCTGTAGAAGATACATTATACTTTGCCGGAGAAGCCCTGTATGAAGGCGCTTTGATGGGTACGGTAGAGGCAGCATTATCAAACGGACGTGATGTTGCAAGAAAGATCCTGTCTTAGTTATTAGTGGCTACATAATGCCTGAACTCATCCGGTATCTGTATCTTCTCTTCGTTTTCAAAATCATACATTACTATAACATCATGCGCCTCGGCGGCTACTTCATTGTGCTCATTGAGAATGCGATGATGCAACCCAAAACTGGTGTTCTTTATAAACTCAACACGCGCCTCTATAGTAATGTTACCGGGGTAGCGCAGTGGTTTTATAAACTGGCAACCTGTCGACAAAAGTATTGGCCCCATCTTCATTTTGGTGAATAGTGCGGTAAGCATGCTCGCTTCCCAATAGTTCACCCTCGATGATTGTATAAATCTGAAATAAGCAACATTATTTACATGGCCGAAGAGATCCATATCGCTCCAGTCGAGCCGCAGCTTTAGTTGCATGGGAAAGTATAGCGTGTTATCCATTTTAGAAAAATAAGTACATCAATCTTATTGTGTACAGGTTATTATACTGTGGTGCCTTACTGTAGGTCTGTGGTATACTGGTACGTATGGGTATCAGCGAATACTGGAAGCGTAGATTCAGGAACAGCCCCTTTATAATGTGAATATTACCTCCTATCAAAAAATTCAAATCACCTTTTTTAAACGGGTACTGATCCAGATTATACGCCTGTGGTGGCGCGGTAGTAATATATTCGCTGCTGCTTGCCAGTCTTGAATAAGATAATCCCGCACCAAAGTTGCTTTTTTTCTTCAGATAGTAGTTTAACATTACAGGCACCTCTGCGTAGTTCAGTTTTATGCCGTAAGTAGTTATTACCATCCCGCTGCTTAACTGCTGTGCTCCCGCACTCTTGCTGCCCTTCTGCGAATACAGTATCTCCATGCTACCCGATATGTTATCAAACAAGTGCGCATACACGATACCTCCGAAGTTGAAACCTACTTTATGATAGCCTGCAAAGTCATCACCATCAACTTGTGTAAAGTTAAGTCCACCAACAAACCCACCTGTAAATGTCTTTTCGTCCTCTATATAATAGTTGTCTTGCGCGCCTGCCTTACAAAATAGGCTCAACGCTACAATGAGCATAGTCAAACAATAAAGACGCTCTATACGCACCATAGCGGGGTTCATTTATATAAAGAGGTACATCAGCCTTACAACCCAAAGGTTATTATACTGCTGGCTGCGCGCATAGTTGGCAGGTACGGTAGCTCTTACCGGCGTTATAGAATACTGGAAACGTACGTTCAGAAACAATCCCTGCCATAAATGAAGTTCTACACCTGCCAGCACATCAAACGAGTTCTTTTTGAACGGGTACAAATTATTCAAATTGATGCTTTGCACAACGTTACTGGTATCTATAGTGTGCAATGTTTCATTACTGCTTATAAGCCTGCTATAAGATACCCCTACCCCGAAATGGCTTTTACGCTTATCGAAGTAATTTATCATAACGGGTATCTCCGCGTAATTATTGTTGATACCATAGTCTAGGATATAAGTGTCGGGGATCTTTTTAGAGCTTTGCGCACCATCACTTTTACTGCCCTTCTGCGAGTAAAGTATCTCCATGCTTAACGCCACGTGCTTCGCTATCTGCGCATAGGCTATGCCACCTACATTTAGCCCTACCTTATGATAGCCCGCATAATAGTCACCATCTATCTGGCTAAAATTTGCGCCTGCCAATAATCCTGCATAAAATACCTTAGGCTTTTCTACATACAAACCATGTGGCTCTTCTTCATCAGCTATCTGAGCCATGACTTTTCCAGCTAAACCTGATAAAATAAGAGTTATAAGTATAAATGCTACGAATTTTCTACTTTTATTCATCGAAACAGCAATAACAAATGAGCTTCAAATATACACCAAACACGCTAAAAAAGCTGGAAGAGCTTTACGAAGAGGCCCGCTACATCATCCGTTATGAAAAGGGAAACTTCAACAGCGGGTATTGCATACTCGAGGATAAAAGGGTTGTGGTCATTAATAAATTCTTCAGTACAGAAGGCCGTATCAATGCGCTTATAGAAATACTGCCATCTATAAATGTAATAGAGTCTGAGCTGAGTAGTGAAATGCTGAAATGGTATAATCAGATAAAAGAACAACCAGCCGAAAGCGATGATACCACACAAACAAAGATAGACCTGTGAAAGTAACATTTTTAGGCACCGGCACATCGCAAGGCGTACCCTTCATCGGTTGCGACTGCCCTATATGTACCTCTGAAAATAAAAAGGATAACCGCCTTCGTACATCTGTATGGATAGAAACACCGGAGACGAGTATAGTGATAGACGCGGGGCCCGATTTCCGCTACCAGATGCTGCGCGCCAATGTGCGCAAGCTAGATGCTATTGTTTTTACGCATAGCCATAAAGACCATATCGCCGGCCTCGATGACGTACGTGCATACAATTATCACGACAACAAACCAATGCAAGTCTATGCTACAGAGGAAACGCAGGTAGCGCTGCGTCGGGAATATGCTTATGTATTCCATAACACTACATACCCGGGTATACCACAATTAATACTCAATACCATCAATGCGAGCGATCCTTTTACTATCAATGGCCTTACTATAACGCCCATCAGGGTGCTGCATTATAAGATGGAAGTGCTGGGCTTTCGCATCAATAACTTCACCTATATCACAGATGCCAACTACATCGCTCCCGAAGAAATGGCAAAAATAAAAGGCAGCGATGCACTGGTGCTCAATGCGCTTCGTCATGAGGTGCATATATCGCACTATGCCCTCAAAGAAGCCATAGAAGTAGCAAAAGTCGCGGGCGCAAAAGACACTTACTTTACACACATCAGCCACCAGTTAGGGCTCCACGACGAGATAGATAGTGAATTGCCACCGGGCATGCACCTTGCTTACGATGGGCTTGTACTGGAATTATGATTTTCTTTAGCTGTTGTTCCCTATATTTACACACCTTTAAAATCTAAAATACATAATGAAAAAAATACTTACAATGCTCGCTTTATCGCTGGGCGTATGCTATGGCGCACATGCGCAGTATGAAAACACTACCGTAAAGGTGGGTATGAAGGCTCCTGAACTTGCTTATCCTAACCCTGATGGCAAGGTGATAAAACTGTCTGAGGTAAATAAGGGCCGTTATGTGTTGGTAGACTTCTGGGCATCATGGTGCGGACCTTGCCGCAACGCCAATCCCGGCCTGGTAAAAATGTATAACAACTACAGCAAAAAGAAATTCAAAGGCGCCAAAAATGGCTTTACGGTCCTCAGTGTATCGCTCGATGCCAACAAAGCTTCCTGGGTAGCGGCTATACAAAAAGACAATCTTAGCTGGCCTTACCAGATAAGCGACTTGAAACAATGGCACTCTGATGCAGCTAAATTATACGGTATAGAGTTCATTCCACAGGCGTTTTTAGTAGATCCAAGCGGCAAAGTGGTTAGCTGGTATATGACTGCTGAACAGGCTAATAACGATCTGCAAAAGCTTGCTATTGAGTAATTTGCAGCTATTGCGGCAATTATTTTGAATAAAATATTATTTCCCTTACCTTTGCACACTTAATTCACCGCATGGCAAAACCCATGCATTAAAAATAAAAACAATGAAAAAAGGCATCCATCCAGACGGATATCGTGTAGTTATCTTCAAAGATACATCTAACGACTACGCATTTTTAACACGCTCTGCAGCCCCTACAAAGGAAACCATGCTGTGGGAAGACGGTACTGAATACCCTGTAGTAAAGGTCGAAATATCTCACAAATCGCACCCTTTCTATACCGGTAAGTCAATGTTCGTAGATACTGCAGGCCGTATCGAAAAATTCAAGAACCGTTACGCAAAGAAAGCAAAATAAGCTATTACATATTACTTGCATTACGCTGGAAAAATCCCGACTTTTGTCGGGATTTTTGTTTGTTTACACGCCTTGCGTAAAGAGATAATTGTCTGCAATTGTTATGAACTACACTCTTTTTGACGACGCCACAAGACTCAGCTTATTGCCCTTCACGCATACCCGCCCTATTGCGGATATACGGTGTGGTATCCTTACCATGCGCGAGCGTTGGGAACTATTGCTGCAACAGGCCACCACTACGCTTACAGAAACGTACGTGCAACCCGTATTTCCCGGCAACACAAGCGGCGATACGCTGTACATCAACGGCAGCATATTTGCCACAGAGGCATTGGCTAAAGCCATTAATACTTTACAGCCCGACAGCTATCTTATAAAAGACGCACTTATTATTGCTGTGCGCACAAACAAAGAACTTACGTTTGATACAATAACAGAACAAACAAAGTCGCTTGCTTCGAATATATTCGATGGTGATGTTCATGCGCTAAAAAATGTGTGGGACATCTTTCAGCAAAATGACCGCGCACTGCGCGATGATTTTAAATTGCTGACCGGCGGGAAAAAGAGCGCTCCCCTGCCCGATGGGATTACTGTTAGCGGTAAGGAAAATCTCTTTATTGAAGAAGGCGCTAATATTTATCCCGGCTGTATCATCAACGCTACCACAGGGCCTGTATACATTGCAAAGGATACCGAAGTATTGGAAGGCACTATGATACGCGGCCCACTGGCGCTTTGCGAACATGGCGTTATAAAAATGGGCTCCAAAATATATGGTGCTACTACCATAGGCCCCGGCTGCAAGGTAGGTGGCGAAATAAATAATGCCATATTTTTTGCCAACAGCAACAAAGCACACGATGGTTACTTAGGCAATGCTGTTATAGGCGAATGGTGTAACCTGGGCGCAGATACCAACTGCTCTAACCTTAAGAACAACTATGATGAGGTAAAGATATGGGACGAGCATAACTTTAAGTCTATAGGCACCGGCCTCACCTTCTGTGGCCTGCTGATGGGCGACCACTCGAAATGCGCTATCAACACCGCCTTTAATACAGGTACTGTAGTAGGCGTATCAGCAAATATATTTGGCAGCGGTTTCCCTGAGAAGTTCGTACCATCATTTAGCTGGGGCGGATCAGATAACATTACTACCTATCAGCTTAACAGGGCCATGGAAACTGCCAACCGCATGATGGGCAGGCGTAATAAAAAACTGTCGGCTGCGGAAACAGAAATGTACCGTCATATATTTGAGGCCACAGAAAAACAAAGAACATTATTTGCAAATTCTAAATAACAACGATATTCAAATGAGAAAAAAAATTGTAGCAGGCAACTGGAAGATGAACCTCGACCTTACAGAAGGTAAAGAGTTGGTATCAGGCATACTTAGTGGCCTGCCACAGCTAAGCGACGACAAACAAGTAGTGATAGCCCCGCCTTACCTGCACATTACACAAACAGCAGCACAACTCAACGGACATAACCATATATACACTGGCGCACAAAACTGTAGCAGCGAAGCGGCAGGTGCATATACCGGTGAAGTATCTGCAGGTATGCTTACCAGCGCAGGCGTGAAGTACGTTATCATAGGCCACTCTGAGCGCAGGGAATACTATAAAGAAGACAATACCATCATTGCAAAGAAAGTAAGCCAGGCGCTGAGCAGTGGTCTACAGGTCATCTTCTGCTGTGGAGAGCTTTTAGAGATACGCGATGCAGGCATACAGAACGAGTATGTGGCGCACCAGGTAAAAACAGGCATTTTTCATCTTACAGCCGATGAATTAAAAAATACAGTAATTGCTTATGAACCAATATGGGCCATAGGCACAGGCCGCACAGCTACATCGCAGCAGGCGCAGGATATGCACAAACACATACGTCATGTGGTTGCTGAGCAATACGGTAAAGACGTTGCTAATAGCACAAGTATACTTTATGGCGGCAGTTGCAAGCCTTCAAACGCGACAGAACTTTTCGCATGCGCTGATGTAGATGGCGGATTGATAGGCGGTGCGGCATTAAAAGCAGCAGATTTCCTGGGTATTATTGATGCAATGGCGAATGCTTAAAAAAAAGTGAACGTGAAATTTGGCGCAAACAAAAACGTACGTTATCTTTGCACTCCGAATTTGACAATGGCGTGTTGGTCAATCGGTTAAGACGCCTCCCTTTCACGGAGGAATGACGGGTTCGACTCCCGTACATGCTACTAAAGCCAATCATTAATTTGATTGGCTTTTTTTGTTACTTTCATCAATTACTCTTTTGTATAACTCATTTACTATGTCCGATAAATTATATGCAGGATTTAATTTTTCACTTTTAGATGACCCTAGATTCAAAGAAGAAAGTGTAAGAGAAGAACTTATATCGCCATTAATTAAGCGTTTGGGCTATGCGAATTCTGGAAACACTCAGGTAATTCGTAATCATGGGCTAAAACATCCGTTCGTATCTATTGGTTCATCAAGACGAAATATTACAGTCATTCCGGATTACCTAATGAAAATAGCAGAAAAACCAGCTTGGGTGCTGGAAGCCAAATCTCCTTTTGAATATATTAATCAGACAAAACATGCCGAGCAAGCATATTCCTATGCGATTCATCCAGAAATAAGAGTAAACTACTTTGCACTATGTAATGGAAGAGAATTTATTTTATACAATATTAGTGACGAAAAACCAATAATGCATTTTCCACTTCCAGCAATTAATCAATATATAGATTTGTTGCACGAAGTAATAGGTCCAACAACAATATTCACAACCAATGATGTTTCGATAGCTAAAGATTTGGGGTTGCATATAAAACGTTTGGGATTTAGACCAACTGACAAAATATTAATTATTGGTTGTCAACTGATGTTTATAATTAAATATACAGATGATCATTTTAGCTTTTCTGCACCGATAGGGACAAATGAAAGCTCCACCTATTTAGGGACATTTGATTTCAATCTTGAAACTGCAATGCAGTTAAAAATGATACTTGGAGAACAACAATTTTCAAAATTAATACAGCCAACTCAAGGAAAACATTTGCAGTTTCACCTAAACGACACTCTAAATCTAAATATCACAATTTCACTTTCTGAAAAAGATAACTTAATCGAAAATGACAAAGAGATTTTTTTACCCTTAATAGTCAAAGACTTTATTTTTAGCTAATCATACTTCTTGCTATCAACCTCAAAAGGCATTTTGTCATCAATATTTTTCTATTCTTTTTTAATTAACAGGGAAGCATCAAGCAAATAATCTGATATAGTTTCATCCATATTTTCGGATGTACCGTTAACGTGTCATACATACGGATAAAACGACGATCGACTTAACAATTGTTTACAAATCTCCTCTGGCGTGATTATTTTGTGTTCCTGCAAAACAAATACTATGCGTATCGTATCACTTGAAGAACATATATCATTCCCTGAGCTTACCAAGACCATCCCGAAGGGTTTACTGCCCGCCCTTAGCAATTCGCCTGTAATGAAGGGTGTAGCGGATAAGCTGGCCGATGTGACCGGCGAACGCCTGCAGTCGATGGATGATGACGGTATAACCATGCAGGTGCTATCTGTGACAGGTGCTGGTGCAGAACTCTTATCACCAAAAGACGGGCCTGCCTTTGCAGAGCAATACAACAATGACATAGCACAAAAGATAGCCGGACATACCAACAGGTTTGCAGCATTCGCACATCTACCAATGACCGCTCCTCTTGCCGCCTCCGATGAACTGGAACGCGCCGTAAAAGATCTGAATTTTCGCGGGGCGCTGATAAACGGACTAACGCAGGAAGAGTTCCTCGATGATAAAAAGTTTCACCCGATATTTCAAAGAGCAGAGCAACTGGACGTGCCCATATACCTGCACCCCGCACTGCCTCCAGAGGCGGTAAACAAAGCCTATTACAGCGACCTGCCAAAGGGCGCAGGCATGGTACTATCGATAGCAGGATGGGGGTGGCACTCCGAGACAGCACTGCATATACTGCGCCTCATCGTATCTGGTACACTGGATAAATATCCACGGCTGAAAATAATTATAGGACACATGGGCGAGATGCTGCCAATGATGATGCACCGCTGCGATAATGTGTTCGGAATAAATATGGCAGGAGCTAATCGCCGCTCTATATCACAGACCCTGCGCGAACAGGTATATATAACTACAAGCGGCATTTTCACCCAACCACCGCTCACCTTGGCTATAGACACTTTCGGTATCGATAATATTATGTTCTCGGTTGACTATCCTTTTAGCAGTAACGACCAGGGGCTGCATTTTCTGCGGCATATAAACCTACCCGAGCAACAGATAGCACAAATAGCGCACGGTAATGCAGACAGAATACTAAAATTGTAAGAGTGCCCTACTCTGCACTTTTTCGCTTGCCCAGCATTATATGCAGGGCTATGCTTAACAGAAAAAACGTAACCGGCACATAGAACGGATTAAAGCCATGCCCATAATATTTACCACTCTTGTCGAACGCAATAACAGCACAAGAAATAATAGCTATGTAAAGAAATATTTTAGGTAGCAGCCTCATGGTGTAAAGATAACGGGATAATATGTTTTTATGGACATGCGCAAGCATCTCAACAAATTCAATTCACAATGCACATCACCCTATTTATATTTCAAAACTTATATCACAACAAAAATAAAGTTGCATAACATCTATCCTTTCATCCTCTCTGCTCCGGCCTTACTAAGCTGTTTCAATATAAATACAGGGGCAAAGCGGCTCATAAGGTAGAGCATTTTTGCGAGGCCAGGATATATTTCCGGTTTGTCTTTTTGCAGGCCTTTTATAGCTGTGTCAATAAGCTTTATTGGGTCCATGAGTATTTTTGGATCAAAACCGTCTTCGTTGATAAACTTATCATTAAGCGGTGTTTTAGCGCCTGGTGCTACAAGCTCAAATACTTTGATGCCAGTATGCTTTAATTGCACCCTCAATGATTTTGTATAAGAGCGCAGTCCGGCTTTTGTAGCGCCATAAATGGGCGATATAGGAAAGGGTACAAGAGCGATACCGGATGTAACATTGAGGATAGCAGCATTGCTTTTTGTTTTGAGGTGCGGCAAAAACTGCTGCACCATACGCACAGGCCCCATGAGGTTGATCTCTATCTCGCGGGTAATGTCGTAGAGGTCTATGGAAGTATCATGCAGGCTTATCTTTCTCATTTCGCCGGCATTGTTGATGAGCATGTTTACACCGGGGAATTGTGTGATAACGTTTTGATATAGCGCAGTGATCGCTTCGGGGTCGCTCACATCGCTTTGAAAAGTATGTAGTTGCGGAATAGCAGCTTTTGCTTGTGCCAGCTTTACATTGTCCCTGCCGGTAATGAGCACTGTATTGCCAAGGGCTACAAGGCGTTTTGCAAATTCGAGCCCCAGGCCGCTTGTACCGCCGGTGATGAGTATTGTATTGTTGCTGAGTTCCATCGTTTTTTTGTTTTAAATGATGGTACAAAGATGGCACACAATACAGGTATGGCTGTTGCAAACATCAATCCATTGTTTGCAAAATTCAAATCAGCACATTACGCCCTGAAGGCAGCGGGAGAAACAGATGTCTGCTTCTTAAAAAAGTTAGAGAAATGGGCTACCTCTTCAAAGCCCATGCTGTAGGCTATCTCAGAGATATTCCAGTCGGTCTGCTTCAGGAGTATTTTGGCCTCCTGCGCTACACGGGTGCTGATGATGTCGGTAGTGGTTTTGCCGGTATTCTCTTTAAGTATCTTGTTGAGGTGGTTCACATGTACGGATAGGCGTTGTGCATAGTCTTTAGCGGTACGGAGTTTCAGCCGCTGGTTGGGTGACTCTATAGGAAACTGGCGCTCCAGTAATTCAACAAACAATGATGATACGCGTGCCGATGCCGTATGCTGCGGATAAAGCGCAGTAGCGGGTTGCAGCTTTTGACCGTAGTGTATGAGCTCCATAACGTAGTTGCGTATAAGATCGTACTTATAAGCATAGCCTGAAGATAGCTCTGTGTGCATCTTTTGAAAGATAGCGGCTATCTGCTCTGCTTCCTCATCCGATACCTGGAAGACGGGATAACCATCAGCGCGGAACAATGGTAGCTCATCGAGGATAATGCCACTTTTTGATTGCACAAGGAACTCGTCTGTGAACACACAAAAGTGACCGGCCTGGTTCATATCCTGTGGCAGATAATGATATGGTACCCTGGGCGTGGAGAACAGCAGGCCGTTCTTCTTTATCTCTATTACTTTATCGGCATACTCGGCTATATTGTGGCCACGCACCAGGCTTATCTTGTAGTATGCGCGGCGGTTGTAGGGCATAACGGGCTTCACCCGCGTGCGGCTGTGAAGCTCGTTGATGTTAAAGACATTGAAGTGGCCTATCTCGCGGGTGATGCCATCGGGTAACAGGTAGCCGGGAGCATCATTAGCTGGTGAAGATATCTCTTTATAGAACTGTTCAATGGTTATCGGATCGTGCTGCATAGTTGTAAAATTCAAATTTACGCTTTTTTTAACCACTAAGGGCACGAAGGGAGGACAAAGGCGTTGCGGCATTAGGGGCACGAGGGCTAGGCTGACCGTTTGATCAACTGCCTGATTGCTGTAAGATGGGCGAATAATACTGCGGGAACAATGAACGCGGGTAGCCACACGAAGGGGAAATAAAGGATGGCTATGTTGGGCTGATCGAAAGCGAATTGCTGAAACGGTAGTGGCGCTGAAAGGACAGCGTTGCCAACAACATTAAAGAGAAGTGCAAGGCAAACAAAGTTCCATACAAGGATAATGCGTAGTGATATGGTCTTCTTCACAAAACCCAAATAGAAGATAACAGGCGCTGTGATGCCGGAAATAATATCAAAGTTGCGCCCCTCGAAGGTTAGGATGCCCGGTACTTTCTTGTAAATAAAAAGGAGTAACAATACTACCTCAACGATTACCCTTACCGTATGGAGCAATGTAAGCACACGAAGGTTTAAGCCATCAACAAACGACCTGCCCCTGCGTGTAAGAAACAGCAGTACAATAAAAAGTATTGGCGGAGCTACCAGCAGCAGGAAACGAGGAGGCGTAGTATCTGTAACAGTATAATAACCGGTATGAGCCAGGAGACCAGTAAGCGCGAGCCAGCCAAACATAATAAGCATAAAAAACCGTGGTATGCGCGCCGCGAACAGGAAGCAAAAAGTATACACCGTCGCTGCAAGAAATATCAGGCTTACATAAAGAGGAAGATCATTCATTATAATTTCGTTTTAGCAAAGGTGATACTTGGCTAAAACTATCTGCTTGCCAAATGACAAGAAATATCTAACCGTGAGTAATTTCCTTACGAATACGGCTAAGTGAGCTATCTGTGATGCCAAGATAGGAAGCGATATGTCGGAGCTGTGCGTGCTGGAGTATCTCGGGATTTGTAGCAAGTAATGTCTGATAACGTTCCTCAGCGGTTTCGTTTATCATGGATAACATTCTTTGCTTCAACGTCACAAAACCATTGACCAGTACCCCCCTCCCGAACTCCCGAAACTCGGGGATGGAATGAAACAGTTCGTTTAAACGCTGGCACTCGAGATACCAGCCAGTACAATCTATAAGGGCTTGTATACTCTCCAGAGAATTGATACGTTTAAAATAAGAAGCCGTTTCGAACACGATACTATCGGGTGTATGAAAACCGGTTGTTACATCATTGCCATCGGTATCATGTGTAAAGGCGCGCATAAAGCCCTGCTCAAGGAACATATAGTCGTTACAGACCTTCCCTTCTTTAAGCAGAAACTCGTTCTTGGCAATATACTTTTCATCAAAATGCGCAGCAATGCCTTGCGCGGCTGTATCAGAAACAGGAATAATACTTTGAATGAATGCAACTAAACGCTCTCTGCCCATTGTAGGTTGTTAATCAGCAATACAAGATAAGGCAATAAATGGAACTGCGTTGGGTTAAGCACGGAGGGTTGAGTGGTTGAATAGTTGATTGGTTGAAAAGTCTTAACCACGAAGGACACGGAGAAGGCACAAAGGCGTTGCGGCATTAAGGATACGAAGGCATTGCAATTACTGACTGAACCGCTCCTCATACGCAGAAGCTACGGAGGATAAAAATAACACAAAGCAATACGCCTTTGCAGTAAAGTGTTTTACCGCAAAGGCGCATAGACGCAAAGTATGTAACTATCTATATTTTATCCTTGCTATTCAGAGTTTTTTTCTTCTCCGCCCTCTTTGCTCTTGCGGTCTTCGTGCTCCTGAGCGATGTCGTATTCGAGTTCAGGGTCGATGTTCTCCATTTCAGCACGTTTGTTTCGCTCCATAAGCTCCTCGTGATGATCCTGCAGGTAGGCAAGCTCTTTTTTACCGTAAGAGAGTTTTGTGATGACTACGAACAATACAGGCACTATGAATATGGCAAGGCTGGATGCAGCTATCATTCCGCCGAGTACGGTAAAACCAATGGTCTTACGGGCAACTGCACCGGCACCTGTTGCGAACACAAGCGGCATAACACCGAGAATGAACGCGAGGGAAGTCATGATGATTGGGCGCAGACGAAGCTTTACAGCTTCGAGAGTAGACTTGATAAGCTCTTCGCCACGGTCCACACGCACCTTTGCAAACTCTACTATGAGTATGGCGTTCTTGGCCGACAGGCCTATGAGCGTAATAAGGCCTATCTGTGCATACACATTATTCGTGAGCTTGGGTATGCAGATGAGCATAAGTATGGCACCAAACGCGCTTATAGGCACAGCAAGCATTACAGATAATGGTACCGACCAACTTTCGTATAGTGCTGCAAGAAACAGGAATACGAAGGTGATAGAGAAAATAAAGATATAGACCGTGGTAGAGCCTGCCTTTATCTCCTCGAGGCTTAGCCCCGAGAACTCGTAGGTATAGCCTTGTGGCAATACTTTAGCCGCGGTTTCTTTAAGCGCTTCTATACCCTCACCTGTACTATAACCGGCAGGTGTAGAACCATTGACCTCGGCGGAGCGGAAGATATTGAAATGCGTGATGAGCGGTGGAGCCTCTGTAAGTTTGTAGCTGATGACCGTGCTTAACGGCAGCATCTGTCCCGCATCGTTACGCACATAGTATTTGTCCATGTTCTTTATCAACATACGAAAGGCCGTATCGGCCTGTACCACTACGTGAAAGGTGCGGTTGTAGAGTGTAAGATTGTTTACGAACAGGCTACCCATATATGCCTGCATAGTGGTAAAGACGGATGATATATTTACGCCGAGCTTCTCGCACTTTTCCCGGTCGAGAGAAACATCGTAGCTGGGAGTATGCGCCGTAAAGTAACAGAACGCAGTAGATGTAGCGGGGTGCTTGTGCGCCTCAGCGACAAACTTTTTCAACACACTCTCGAATGCATGTACATCATCGCTTGTATTACCCTGCTCTACCTGTACACTAAAGCCCGCCGACTGGCCAATACCACGAATAGGTGGCGGCGGTATCACCACAACACTCGCGTCTTTGATACCGGCGGCGGCAATGCGTTTCTTTATTACGTCCATAAGGCCGGGCACGCGCTGCTCCGGGGTATTGCGCTGCTCCCACGGCTTTAGCGTAACGAAGAGGGTACCACAGTTAGACGTTGCACCGCCGTTAAGGATGTTAAGGCCCGAAAGTGCGGCATAGTGCAGTACGCCGGGCGTACTGTCCATTATCTTCATCAGCTTCTCCATCACAGCAACCGAGCGGGTAACGGATGATGCATCGGGCAACTGGTAAGTAACATACAAGCGGCCCTCATCTTCTGATGGGATGAAGCCGGATGGTTTGTTTTTAAATAAGAATACAGTACCAACACAAATACAGATGAGTATCACTATCACAAACTTAGAAGCCTTGATACTGCGCCTCACACCGTGAGAATAGCTTTCAGTAAACCTATCGAACCATGCATTAAAACGAATAAAGAAACGCTCAACGATATTGTGCTTTTTGTTCTTATTAGATGGTTTTAATAAGAGCGTACATAGTGCCGGGGTAAGTGATAACGCTACAAATGCCGAGAGCATCACCGATATGGCAATGGTAATAGCAAACTGCTGATACAGACGGCCAACGATACCTGGAATGAAACCAACCGGGACAAAGACAGATGCAAGAATAAGCGCGATAGCTACAACAGGGCCGGAGATATCTTTCATCGCATTATACGTAGCTTCCTTTGCAGACATGCCATGCTCATCGATATAATGCTGCACGGCCTCTACAACTATAATGGCATCATCAACCACTATACCTATTGCCAGTACGAAGCCAAACATGGTAAGTGTATTGATAGTAAAACCAAGCGGTATAAAGAAAATAAAGGTGCCGAGGATAGAAACAGGGATAGCCAATATAGGAATAAGCGTAGAGCGCAGATTCTGCAGGAAGAGGAATACCACTATTGCTACAAGCGCCAAAGCTTTGAGCAAAGTATCTATTACCTCGTGCATAGATACTTTGATGATGGTTATTGATTCAAAGGGAACCGAATAATCAACATCAGCAGGAAAAGATTTTTTGAGCTGCGCAAGGGCTGCATACACATTATCCGCTGTCTGTAATGCATTACTGCCCGGGGCCTGGTATATCTGAAGATAGGAGGCTCGCCTGCCATCGACATAAGAATTACTGGAGAAAGTGAACTTGCCAAGCTCTATCCTCGCTACATCTTTAAGATATACAAGCTCGCCTGTAGCGGGCACGGTCTTCACAACAACTTTTTCAAAGTCATCAGTATTTTTAAGCTGGCCGTTAACAAGTATACCCAACTCCTGCGACTGATCACTTTTCTGAGGAGGAGCACCGGCAGAGCCTGCGGCTACCTGTACATTCTGCGCATTGAGGGCGGCAATAACATCAGCAGGGGTGAGGCTATGGGCGGCCATTTTTTCCGGATCCATCCACACGCGCATACTGAATGGATCGGTACGGGTGGTAACGTCACCAACGCCCGGCACACGTAGTATGGCATCCTCTATGAATACATTGGTGTAGTTATCGAGGAAGGTAATGTTGTGTGTTCCCTTTGGCGCGTAGATGGCCACCATCATCAGCATATCGGGGTTACGGGCACGTACGGTAAGCCCCAGCCTGCTAACAACAGAGGGCAGCAGTGGCGTAGCGATACCTACACGGTTCTGCACGTTGAGCGCGGCAATGTGCACATTGGTGCCCACCTTGAAAGTAACGTTGATACGCACCGATCCTGTATTGGTATTGGTGCTGGTCATGTACTCCATGCCCGGCGTACCATTTATCTGCTCTTCTACGGGAGTAGCTACCGTCTGCTCGGCGGTCTGCGCATCGGCACCGGTATACTGTCCTGCTACAGATACAGCAGGAGGAGTGATATCAGGATACTGGTCTACGGCAAGGTTAAAAATACAAATGGTACCCGCTATTATTAATACGAGGGATATAACTATTGCAGTTACCGGCCGTTTGATAAATGTATTGGCGATCATTGGTTAAGTCAAAAGTTATTTCTTATCCTGTTCTTGTTCTGTCTGTCCGTTATTCTCATCACTTGGCTTATGCTTCTCGCGTGCCTTTTGTATTTCATATTCCAGTTCCGGATCTATGTTCTGCTCTTCCACTTTCTTTGCCTTTTCCATCAGCGTATCGTGATGAGCGATGAGATAGTCGAGCTTAGCCTTACCATAAGATACACGAGTGATGATAACATATAGCACGGGCACTATGAATATTGCCAATGTAGATGCAGCCAACATGCCGCCTAATACCGTAAAGCCAATCGTTTGTCGGGCAACCGCGCCGGCACCTGTAGCAAATACAAGTGGCAGCACACCCAGTATAAAGGCAAGCGACGTCATAACAATAGGCCGAAGACGCAGCTTCACCGCTTCTATGGTCGACTTAACAAGTTCCTCTCCCCTATCCACACGCACCTTGGCAAACTCGACAATAAGAATCGCGTTCTTGGCAGCAAGCCCTATGAGTGTAATAAGACCTATCTGTGCATAAACGTTATTAGAGATGCCCGGTAAAAATATGAGCGTGAGTATAGCACCGAAGGCACCGATAGGTACCGCAAGCAGTACAGAGAATGGTACAGACCAACTTTCGTATAGCGCAGCAAGAAACAAGAATACAAAGGTGATGGAGAATATGAAGATATATATAGTAGTAGAGCCTGCCTTCTCTTCTTCATAGCTCAAGCCGGAGAATTCTACTGCATAACCTTCCGGCAATACACGACTTGCCACCTTTTGCAATGCAGCCAATGTTTGTGTACTACTATAGCCGGGAGCTGAAGAACCATCGACCTCGGCAGAACGGAAGATATTGAAATGTGATATAAGCGGTGCAGTTTCAGTAGGCGCATAACTGATGAGTGTACCCAACGGCACCATTTGCGAGGCAGAGTTGCGCACGTAATATTTATTCATGTCGGTGATCAACCCCCGGTACATAGTATCGGCCTGTATCACTACGTGGAAAGTACGGTTGTAGGTAGTAAAGTCATTGATATACAAGCTACCCATGTACGCCTGTATGGTAGTAAATACATCGGCAATATTTACACCCAGTTTCTCACACTTATCACGATCTACAGTGAGGTTGAAATTTGGAGTACGGGCGGTATAGTAAGTGAATGCCTTTGTAATGGCCGGGTCGTTGTTAGCTTCTTTGATAAATTTCTGTACTACGCTTTCAAAAGCATGCAGATCATCATTGGTATTGCGCTGCTCTATCTGGAAACTAAAGCCGACCGTAGAACCGACACCAGGTATTGGCGATGGCTGTATGACCTGTACACTGGCACCCCTTATGCCCGCATCGGCAATACGCTTCTGCAATACAGATACGATACCCGGCACCTGCTCACTCGACTTATTGCGATCCTCCCACGGACTAAGCTGGCAATAAATAGTACCACAGTTAGAGTTAGTTGCATTAGTAATAACATTAAGGCCTGAAAGTGCGGCATAGTGTGCTACACCCGGAGTGGTGCTCACCACCTTCATCAACTGCGTCATTACACCTACCGACTGTGCGGTAGATGATGCCGGCGGCAACTGAAAAGTTACATACAGATTACCATCATCCTCAGACGGAATGAAGCCAGTAGGCTTGCTGCGGAATAAGAATACCGTACCTACACAAATACAGATGAGTATGATAACAACGAGCCTCGACGCCTTGATACTTTTCTTTACACCTTCGGAGTACTTGTCCGTTACCTTATCAAACCATTTGTTGAATTTAGCAAATTGCCTGTCGAGCCAGTTTGCTTTTTTAACATCGGGTGTCGGCCTAAGAAGTAAAGTACACAGTGCCGGCGTAAGCGACAACGCGATGAACGCCGACAGCATTACCGATATGGCAATGGTGATAGCGAACTGCTGATACAAACGACCTACGATACCCGGTATAAAGCCTACCGGCACAAACACCGCAGCAAGAATAAGGGCAATAGCAACCACCGGCGCGGAGATATCTTTCATGGCCTGGTAAGTCGCTTCTTTGGCCGACATGTGGTCGTGGTCTATATAATGTTGCACCGCCTCTACCACAATAATGGCATCATCGACCACTATACCAATAGCCAGCACAAAGCCGAACATAGTAAGCGTATTGATAGTGAAGCCAAGCGGTATAAAAAATATGAATGTACCGAGTATGGAAACAGGGATGGCAAGTACGGGTATAAGCGTAGAGCGCCAGTTTTGCAGGAACAGGAAAACAACAACAGCAACAAGACCGAGTGTTTTTAGCAAGGTGCCTACCACATCGTCCATAGATACCTTTACCACAGTAACCGATTCAAACGGCACACTGTAATCCACATCTGCGGGGAAAGATTTTTTGAGGGTGGCGAGGGCTTTGTAAATACCATTGGCTGTTTCAAGCGCATTGCTGCCGGGAGCCTGATATATCTGCAAATATGACGCACGCTTACCATCTACAAATGAATTGCTGGAGAAGGTAAACTTACCAAGCTCTACCCTTGCTACATCTCTAAGATAAACCAACTCACCTGTCGCAGGATTTGCTTTTACAATAACGCTCTCAAAATCTTTTACCTTGCTCAATCGCCCATTTACCAATATACCTAACTCGAATGTCTGGTCTCTTGGCTGAGGCGGCACACCGGCAGAGCCTGCAGCCACCTGTACGTTTTGCGCATTGAGGGCGGCAATAACATCGGCTGGCGTAAGGCTATATGTAGCCATTTTTTCCGGGTTCATCCAGATACGCATACTGAAGTCGTCGGTGAACCTGTTGATGCTACCTACACCGGGCACGCGCAATAAGGCATCCTGTACAAATATGTTCGTGTAGTTATCAAGGAAGGTAATATCGTGAGAGCTTTTAGGTGCATATATAGCCACCATCATCAGCATGCTGGGGTTTACCGCACGCACGGTGAGGCCAAGACGACTTACAACCGCAGGCAACAACGGTGACGCAATACTTACACGGTTCTGTACATCGAGCGTAGCAATGTCTATATCGGTACCTATTTTAAAGGTAACGTTCATCGTCATTAAACCATTATTGGTATTGTTGCTCTGCATGTATTCCATGCCGGGCGTACCATTTACCTGCTGCTCTATGGGCGTGGCAACCGTCTGCTCTACCGTCTGTGCATCCGCACCGGTAAACTGGCCGTTGACCTGCACTACAGGCGGTGTGATATCGGGATACTGATCTATGGGGAGGTTAAGGATACAAATGGTACCCGTAATAACCAGCACGATGGATATAACGATAGCAGTTACCGGCCTTTTAATAAATGTATTAGCGATCATTGTCTAAGTCAAAAGTTAAAAGTCAAAACCAGAAAATGCATTTGGCCTTGTATTACGTGGTTACTGTTTCTTTTTTACTAATCAATTTATTTGCCCTTGCCGGTTGATGGGCCCATCTTATTGGCTGTGGTTATAGGCGAGCCATCGTGGAGGGTCTGCACACCGTCCATAACGATCTTGTCGCCAACCTCTATACCGCTCTTTATTATCACATTCCCGCCAATTGTCTCACCAACCTGTACTTTTTTCTGTATGGCATACAGACCTTGTTTCGGTTCTGCATGTTTATGCTCTTTGGATGTGTCAGCAGGGTTGGCAGTCGCTATAGCCGTGTCTTTAGCAATAAACACAAAGTATTCGCCCATCTGCTCTACAACCGCCTTGTTAGGGATGGTCATTTGCGGCTGCTCATTTTGGTTGCGGACACGTACCACACAGCTCATACCGGCACGCAGGTAATTGGCAGAATTAGAAAACACAAGCCTTACTCTTATAGAGCCTGTCTGCGGATCTACAGCGCGATCTATAACAGATATTTTGCCGGCAGCTGGATAGAAGGAGTTATTGGGGAGTACAAGGCTAAAGAGTGAATCAACATTACTGAACTTGCCCTGCGCCAACTCTTCGAAATAAGGAAGCTGTTTTTCGTTTATCACGAAATCTACCGCCATTGGGTCGTCGGTTGAAACAGTGTTAAGTACCGTTTGTCCCACGTTCATCAGGTCGCCCATTTTTACCTGGCTAAAACCTATAGTACCATCAAAGGGGGCAACGATAACTGAATAGTTGAGGTTCTGTTTTGCCGTCTTTACCGCCTGCTCAGATCCCGCAACCGTATTCTTTGAGTTTTGCAAGGTTATTATTGCATGGTCGTATAACTGGGTGGCAACTGCTTTTTCTTTGTTCAGGTAGGTATAACGATCCGCATCTTCCTGCGATTGCCTGAGTGTACCTTGCGATACTTTCAGATTTGCTACCGCAGCATCATAGTTGTTCTGATAAATGCGGCTGTCGATATCATAGAGCTTCTGCCCCTTCTTAACGTGGCTACCCTCTTTAAAGAAAATGCCGGTTATATATCCCTGTACCTGTGCCAGTAAATTTACCTGACTCAGTGCAACCGTAGTTGCGGGATATCTGTCGTAATAAACTACAGGCGCCGATTTGACCGTATATAAGTTTACAGGTGTAGGCGGTGCAGGTGGCGTCTTTTTTTCGGTACATGAAAAAAGTAGCAGGCAACCGGCGAGTGTGATACTTAAAGCTGCTTTTATCATAAATAGGTTCGTTTTCATTCTATTAATAATTTGATGGGATATCGCCCATTGCTTTTTGAAGGTCTATCTTGCTTGACAAGAGTTGGAAGAGTGCATTTACCTCCCCTGTTTCCGCTGAAATAAGATTTGACTCGGCAACTATCATATTGAGGTAAGCTACTATGCCTTGCTTGTATTGAAGCGATACTATGCGGTATACATTTTTTGCACGTACCATATTATCCTGCAGCAGCTTCCAGTTATACAGGTTGCCTTTATAGTTCGCAAGTGCGGTGGTGTATTCAAGGTATATCTGTGACTTAAGGTTCACTTCAGCCCAGTTCACAACATCTTCCTGCAGGCGTGCTTTGTGTACATTCTCTATACGGGAAAAACCTGTGAACAAAGGAAAATTGAATGTGAGCCCGAAGTAGGAGTATGGATATGAGTTTGCAAAAAGATCGGATGAGTTGTTGTTCTCGTATTCGTAGAAGTAGTTGTAGACAGCGCCTACAGTTGGCAGGAAGGCGAGGCCGTAATACCCTGTAAGTGCGTGCTGTATTTTCCTGGTGTTCTGTATCTGGCGATATTCTATTCGCTTATCATATTGCAATTGCTCAGTGGTGTCGAAGGCTATTTCCTGTATCATTTGCGTAGTATCAAAATCGACATTAAACTCCCTATCGGGTGGATAACCCATAAATTGTTTTAGCTGTGCATATTGCGGTACTACATTCTCTATCTGTTGTTTTAACTGTGCCTTGGAGTTATTGAGGGTAATAATGGCCTCATCGTAATCTGTTTCATCAACAATACCGCCTACAAATTGATGGTAGGTGTCCATTACGTTCCTATCAAGACGAGCCGTATCTTCTTTCAGTATATTTATCTGCTCGAGTGTGAGCAGCAAGTTGTAGAAGGATTTACTAACGTTTGAAACCAGGCTTATTGCAGCACTATCTACTATTTGCTTTGCTTGTGTGACATATAAAGGAGCGCTACGGGCCGCATACAGCAGTTGCGGGTTGAATATGGTTTGCGAAGCAGACAACTCCGGTATAAAAGTATTGACCACACCGGTGTGTTGAGACCGTGGCGGACCAACATAGCCGGCAGAATCTGTGATAAGCGTAGAAGGCAGCTCATTATAATGTACCAGATTGCCAGAAAGATTAACCTGTGGCAACCAACCCGATAAGTTGATGGCATTTGTTGTTTTGGCAATGGACAGGCCAATACGCGACTGATTAAGACCAGGCTGGTGCTGCACCGCATAAGAGATACACTGCTCCAACGTAAGCGAAGGAATAGACGGATCGGCATGAGCAGAGTCTGCCGGATTATATGGCTGCGCATTGGCGCAAAAAGATACTGCAAGGAAAATAAACGCGAAACATAATCGTATCGCGCATCTATTTTTCGCAGGCGTTTGTTGTAAACGGCGAACTAAGTTATTTGTTTTCAATTGTATAGTTTGTAGCATTTGCATGCTGTGTTTGCTAACAGAGCTAAACGATAATTATACCAATAATTATTATATATTTAATACATAATAATTAATCAACAACTAATAGAATGGAAAAATCAGACCTGTAGCTTCCTGAGATACAGATACAATGGCACACCCTGACCGGTGAGCAATAAAGGCGCATATGTTTTTTGAAGCTTATTGTTCCTGATAAACAGAGACAGAACAATTAATGATGCTGTTACAAAAAACAAGAACTCAACATCGGTGGTATGTTGCGCGATAACGTGAACAAGGGGTGTAATCTCTTTTTTCTCCCTATACCATGTATGGAGTTTCTTATCGAAAGAGATAGAAGATGAATTGGCAATTGCAGGTGAAAAACGTTGCTCTATAAGCTTCTTAACAGGGCCACAGAATACTACCAGCATCACTGCAAGGCATAACCATGCTGTGCGTGCTGTTAAAGAATATCGTGCAACTGTGTTTTTCATGAAAAGATAGCAGCCGCAAATATAGTGATATAATTTTTTGACAATGAATATTCTATTATGTTAAAATTATTTTAAGCCTGTGGATGGTTAAAAGGCGGTGGTGGTGGGACTTTGAGGAAGTTAAATCGCTTTGGCGCATGCTCTGCGATGACATGGGAATAAATATTGGGCAAAATAGATGTGCCACACCTTTTCAAGTGTGGCACATCTTTGTGTTATCTACTATTTATTTAAGCACAGGTGTGCTATTATTGCTGTTGTGGTTTGCCTGCCATTTGTTTTTTGGCTTCGATGCTGAGGGTAGCATGTGGTACTGCGCGGAGGCGTGCTTTGTCTATAAGTTTGCCTGTAACCCGGCAGATGCCATACGTTTTGTTCTCGATACGCACCATTGCTTTTTCGAGGTTGCCCATGAACTGTATCTGGCGGCTGGCAAGCTGCGCAAGTTGCTCACGCTCCATTGCGCCACTACCATCTTCCATATTCATATAGCGGTTCTCCGTGTCTTCAGTACCGGCTTCATCCTTGCGGGTGATGAGGCCCTGAAGATAGTTGAGCTCTTTGCGAGCTGCATCGAGGCGCTGTACAATTATCTCCCTAAATTCTGTCAGTTCTTCATCGCTATAACGATATACAGGGCCTGTCTGATCTTTGGGCTCATCAAGTATAGAACGGTATGTATCGGGCTGGTAAGTAACCATTGTTTTACCGGCTTCTGTAGGCTTGGTAGCTTTGTCTGCAAGACGGCGATGTGCAATGATAACGTTAGGCTTCTTTTCTATAGTGCGTACCGCAGGTGTAGCTGTAGGCCTTACCGCGTTGCTTGAAGGCACTTTAAATGTAACACCCTTTGCCGTAGTAACAATCTTTTTAGATGGTGTCTTACCGCCAACCTTTGCTTTTTTAGGTGCAGCCGGTGGTGGTGCAGGCGCTGCTTTTACAGGCTCAACTTTTGCCTTTGCTACCGGTTTTGCAACAGGCGCGGGCGCCGCTTTCTTAACCGGGGCAGCAGGTTTTGCAGGTGCTGCTTTTTTAGCAGGCTCAGGCTTCTTTGCTGTTTTAGCAGCTGGGGCAGGTTTCTTTGTTTCAGGTGCTTTCTTGGTAGCTGGTTTTGAAGCGGCTACTGCTTTTTTAGCAGGTGCAACCACTTTCTTTGCCGGGGGTGCCGGCGTCTTTTTTGCTGGTGCTACGGCCTTCTTAGCCGTCGTTTTGCTATCTTTCTTATTCACAGTCTTTGGATTATGTTTAGTTTCGACTTTTTTGGATGAAGCTGCTTTTTTAGCAGGCACTACTTTTTTAACGGGAGCGGCTTTCTTAACAGGTGCTGATTTTTTAGCGACAGGTTTCGGTGCCACTTTCTTAACAGCAGCTTTTTTAACAGGCACTGCCTTCGCAGGCGTTTTTTTCACAACTTTATTAGCCACCGCTTTTTTTACGGGCGCAGATTTTTTTGCTGCAGGAGCAGGTTTAACTGTTTTTGTTGGCTTTGCGCCTTTTTGCGGTTTTGTGGCCATATCCGTTAAGCGGTTTTTGATATTAAGACTTTAATGGTAACATCGTTAACTTCTATATCAGTTCCACCGGGAACATCAGAAACGATATTTATATTATTTGCCAATATTTCGGCGCAAATATAATCACTAAATTTTATTATAGCGTTTTTTAATGGTTCATACTCCTGTATATCAACCACTATGCGATCCATAAGCTCTAAACCAGAGTCTTTACGAATTTTCTGAATACGATTTACCAGTTCGCGGGCATTACCTTCTTCCTCCAATTCGGAAGAAATAGTAATATCAAGCGCAACAGTAAGGTTGTCTTTATTGGCAACCGACCATCCCGGAATGTCTTCAGCAATGATATCCACGTCTTCGATCCCTATCTCAACCTGCTCATCATTTACCTGCAAAGCAAAACTTCTATTTTTCTCTAAAGTGCTAATATCGTGCTGGCTCATCTGGTTGATGGCCGCAGCAACTGTCTTCATTTTAGGTCCCATGCGGGCACCTAATGTCTTAAAGTTTGCCTTTAACTTCTTTTTTATAAACCCTTCTGTATCAGTTAAGTATTCTATGTTTTTTATGTTAACCTCATTCTTTATTAAATCTTCTATCTGCTGTATCTGCACCTGCATGTGCTTATCGAGCACCGGGATAAGGATACGCTGTAATGGCTGACGAACTTTTATATTCATCTTTTTACGGATGGATAAAACGAGGGAACAAATGTCCTGCGCCAACTGCATACGCTCTTCCAACTCTTCATCAATACAATCAACATCGACCTGGGGGAAATCTGCGAGATGTACGGAAGCGGCCTTTTCGCGGTTCGTAATACTATTCAGATTAAGGAACAACCAATCGGCAAAGAAAGGAGCGATTGGCGCCATTAATAATGATAACGTTTCAAGGCATTCATATAGCGTTTGATATGCACATATTTTGTCATGCTCGTACTCACCCTTCCAGAAGCGGCGGCGGCAAAGACGAACATACCAGTTGCTCAAATGCTCATCGAGGAAGTACTCCATAGCACGACCTGCCTGGGTAGGCTCATAATCATTAAGATACTTTGTAACATCCCTCACCAAAGAGTGAAGTGACGAAAGTATCCAACGGTCGATTTCCGGACGGTCCTCGACAGGTATATATTTTTCCTTGAACGTAAAGCCGTCTACATTGGCATACAAAGCAAAGAACTGATAAGTATTGTAGAGTGTACCAAAATATTTGCGCTGTATCTCCTTGATGCCATCCGTATCAAAACGGAGACTATCCCATGGAGAAGCATTTGTTATCAGGTACCAACGGGTGGCATCAGCACTGTATTTTTCTATAGTTTCAAACGGGTCAACTACATTACCGACACGCTTACTCATCTTATTGCCGTTCTTATCGAGCACAAGGCCATTGCTGACAACGGTCTTGTATGCTACGCTATCGAAAAGCATAACGCTGAGCGCATGCAAAGTATAGAACCAACCACGCGTCTGATCCACACCTTCTGCGATGAAATCTGCAGGGAAGTTTTGTTTCAGATCTTTCTGATGATGTGGCTCAAAGGGGTAATGCAACTGCGCATAAGGCATAGCACCACTATCGAACCATACATCTATAAGATCGGGTTCGCGGTGCATAGGCTTACCAGTATCGCTGACCAGTATTATCTGATCGACGAACGGCTTATGCAGATCGAGGTCTTCTTTGCGGGTAGGCTTAAATGTAAGCGTACCTACTGTGTCATCATCATCTGTAGTTTCTGTTTCCTGCTCGAGCAATTGATTAAGACCAAGTTTCTTGTTGGCCTTCTGTGCTTCGCTTACCAACTCGTCGATACTACCGATGCACTTCATCTCTGTACCATCTTCGCTTACCCAAACAGGCAGCGGAGTGCCCCAGAAGCGGCTACGACTAAGGTTCCAGTCGACCATGTTCTCGAGCCAGTTACCAAAACGGCCTTCGCCGGTGGCTTTGGGTTTCCAGTTGATGGTCTTGTTGAGCTCTATCATTCTGTCCTTAACGGCGGTGGTACGTATGAACCACGCATCGAGCGGATAGTATATGATGGGCTTATCGGTACGCCAGCAATGCGGATAAGTATGTTCGTACTTTTCGACTTTGAATGCGCGGCCTTCCAGCTTGAGCTTTACAGATATATCGACATCAACATCTTTGTAATCAGGATCGCTTTTGTAATTCTTTACATAGCGGCCGCTATACTCACCCATGTAATCGATAAACTTACCTTGCTTATCGACCATGATGAGGATACCTATATTATTCTTCTTACCAACGCGATAGTCATCGGCACCAAAAGCAGGGGCCGTATGCACGATGCCAGTACCATCTTCAGTAGTAACGAAATCACCTGTGATAACGCGCCATGGATCGCCGCCAGCTACCTCGCGAGTGTTACCTTCGAAAGGAAGCAATTGCTCATAACGCAGGTTTTCGAACTCGCTGCCTTTAAAACTGCCTATTATTTTCCACGGGAGTATTTTAGATTCCGCAGTATATATTTCGAAATCGCTTTCTTCACCTTCGGGCCTGAAATACTTGCTTAGCAAAGGCTTTGCGAGTATAACGTTCGTAGGCTTGTGGGTATATGGATTGAACGTTTGTACGAGTACGTATTCGATATTGGGCCCTACGGTAAGTGCGCAGTTGGATGGTAATGTCCATGGTGTGGTGGTCCATGCCATGAAGAAGACATCAGAGAGGATGTCATTTCCTTGTGCGAAAGGCGCCCATGCTTTGGCTGCTATTTCGTGCAGCTCTTTTTGTAATGGATTTTCGGGTTGTAATGCACCAGACCTGTCAACGTTTTCTGCAGCACTGCCACTTTGTGATAACCGGAACATGGCTACAACAGTAGTATCCTTTACATCTTTGTAAGTACCCGGCTGATTGAGCTCGTGACTGCTGAGTCCAGTACCCGCCGCGGGCGAGTATGGCTGTATGCTGACGCTTTTATAAAGCAGATCTTTATCAAAGAGTTGCTTGAGCGCCCACCAGAGTGTTTCGATATACTTGTTATCGAACGTGACGTATGGGTTTTTCATATCTACCCAATACCCCATTTTCTCTGTGATATTTTCCCATTGCTGCTTGTAGCGCATTACTACTTCGCGGCACTTTTTATTGTATTCTTCTACGGTTATTTTTTTGCCTATATCCTCTTTAGTGATACCGAGCTCTTTTTCCACGCCAAGCTCCACGGGGAGACCATGCGTATCCCAGCCTGCTTTGCGCTGCACCTGAAAGCCCTGCATAGTTTTGAACCTGCAAATAAGATCTTTTAACGTACGGGAAATGACGTGGTGAATACCGGGCATGCCATTAGCACTCGGAGGACCATCGTAGAAAACGAACGGCTCACTACCCTCGCGTATCTTTATACTCTCTTCAAAATATTCGCCATCCTTCCATTTAGCAAGAAATTCCTGCTCTATAGACGGCATATTCAATCCCTTGTATTCCTTATATCTATTGGCCATAAACTATGCCGAAAATCTTAAATTTCAAGTGCGCAAAGGTAGGAAAAAGTATGATATTTATGATACATGAGGATATGTATTATTTGGGATTTATGACTTATGATAGCTTTGCGGGGTTGCAATACAGGTTATATTTCTGATATGAAATTTAATTAGTAACATTAATGCCTGTAACCTTATTCATATATGCGCTATCTTCTTTTATTAGTATTGTTTTATGTATGTTCCATCAACGCCTCAGCGCAAAACATTGACAGCAACCTATCTAATATCTATGTACCAGAGAACCCATCGGAAGTTATTATCCATGCAGTAAATAGCATCCAAAGCATTATCGGCAGGCACCACTATATAAGTATCGACATTACCTGTACACCCGGAAATGAATTGTCTGATAGTCTGCAATCTTATATAGATACGCAGGTAAGCAGGCGATGTCCTGTAGAATTATTATTGATCGAAGAATGTGCCGTTTATGATACGTATCAGAAAAAATGGGGAGGGCATGGTATATGGCATGGCGAATATTATCATTCAATTTCCAAAATGGTACAAAAATTAGCCGAATATGACTGTAAAATGGGCGGCAAGTATCAGAGACATATGCAGGACGGATTATGGGGCTTGAATTGGCTACCATCAAAAGACACTACTTCAAAAGTATTTCTATACCTCGTGAGCCAAAACGATACACCTGTATCAGCAGAAAATTTCAATAAGCTCAACATTGATAAAAAGCTGACGACGCATGCAATACTATTTGATGCTGATAAATCAGAGATAAAAACGGAGAGCATGGGTTATATAAAAGAACTGGCTAAATGGCTGAATGATAACAAAGACGTAAAACTGGAAATAGACGGACACACAGATAGCGACGGCACAAAGGAACAGAATTTGAAATTATCAAAAGCACGCGCAGAAGCGGTAAAAAAACAACTGATTTTATTCGGAGTAGAAGATATAAGGCTACAGGTGAAAGGTTATGGTGCAAGTATGCCTTTATCACCGAACACGACTATCGAAGGGAAGGCAAATAACAGACGTGTGGAGTTTATAAAGCTATAATTTTTTGAACAAAGGTCTATGGCAGTGTCACTTTATTCTTATTTTGCTTTTACAATAAATCTGCAAATATGAAAATCGCTACCTATAATGTAAATGGAGTGAATGGTCGGCTGCCGGTACTGCTGCGGTGGCTGGAAGAAACACAACCCGATGTAGCTTGCCTGCAGGAACTGAAGGCGCCACAAGAAAAGTTCCCGCTGCAAGCCATTACTGATGCAGGTTACAATGCTGTATGGCATGGACAGAAGAGTTGGAATGGTGTAGCGATACTAACACGCGGCCATGAGATAACAGAAGTAAATACGGGATTGGCGGGAGATGATGAAGATGTACAAAGCAGGTACATCGAGGCAATAATAAAGGGTATACACATAGGGTGTTTGTATATGCCCAATGGCAATCCTGCTCCCGGGCCAAAGTTTGATTATAAGTTGCGGTGGTTTGAGCGACTGACGGAACATGCGGCAAAGCTGCTGGCATCGAAGAAGCCGGTAGTGCTGACAGGCGATTACAATGTAATGCCTACGGAACTCGATGTGTACAAGCCGGAGCGATGGGTGAATGACGCGCTCTTCAGACCAGAGACGAGGGCAGCTTTTAAAAAGCTGTTGGACCAGGGATGGACGGATGCAATACGGAAATTATATCCTGATGAAACGATATATACTTTCTGGGATTATTTCAGACAAGCTTATGAACGTAATGCGGGTTTACGGATAGATCATTTTTTGCTGAGCCCTGAGATGGATAAACGATTAGTTGCGGCAGGTGTGGACCGGAATGTGCGCGGCTGGGAGAAATCGAGCGACCATGGGCCGGTGTGGATAGAGGTAAAGGATAAGTGATTCAGGAGATGTCGTTATAAGCAAAAAGTGTGTCGTGGTTTGACAAGCTTACCATGACACACTTTTTTATTTTTTACTAGCTATTCTATAGCTTACTAATAGTTTGTTTCTTCCTCACATTTCCCTGAGCATCTTTTATCAGAATGATGTAGGTGCCGGTAGGTATGGTGGATAATGAATAGTTGTTATTATTTGCTGTACCAATATTTACCTGTGCTCCCATCATGTTATAAAGGGTTACGTTGTCGCCGGGGTTGAGGCCGGTGACTGTGAGGTTATTTGTGGTGGGATTAGGGAAAATGGTGATCTTCTTACTGATTTTAATATGATTTACAGCTGCGGTAGTAGTATCAGTACCGCCGGTAGTATCCGTGCCGGTAGTAGTATCAATGACAGGTGGGTTTAGTGCTTGTGATAATGCAAATGGTGCAAAGACATAGAAATATGTTAGCGTCATACTGTTTGCAGGGCGAAAATGTCCATAATGCGGATCAAAAACACTATCAGCCGCACTATCGGTGCCTGAAAAATGGTCAATTTTAAAAGCGAGGCTTATGGCTTCATCCTGATAAATATCACTATCACCCTCGATACCAGTGCCATAAGCTAAATAACCCATATCATCAGGTAAGTCGTATAAAATCCCTAAATCTGCTGCCGAATCTAACGGCCAAGGGCCATAGCAACCTACAGAAGCATTAGCCACCTTTGTTGCCAATGCCATATATGGCTTTCTGATCGTTTCGCCGGTAGTGTATACTACTGAAGCATTTGCTGTATCAGGCCTTTGATAGAGAATATAAGCATTTGTTGCATAATCGCTGTCGAGGGAAAACTGATTATCGGGATCTGCTGTTCTTAAATAGTAGATATTATTGTGTGGAACAGTGTCTGTATTGGTAAGGGTAACACGGAGCGTGATATATAGATTTGATGTGTCTAGAATTGCGACCTGTGTAATGTCGATACCATCAAAATCCCCTTGCCACGTGCCTGTAACTGTGCGCCCGGATGCTGCATAATCTGTATTGCTGCCGGTAAGACCATTTGTATATTCCCCATTGTTATTGTCCCAAGCATCAGCCCGGAGCCCATCAACACTGATCGACCATCCCTCATAGGGAGTACCAGGTGTAATAAAATCTCCATAAAACGGAGGTGTACCTACTGTAAACCCATCTGTGTCGGGATCTGCCACAAAACCTAAAGAAGGGCCAATCAACAATCCTGAATCGCATATATTGACCACAGGAAATTGGGGATGTATATTAGCATGATAGCCGGGAGGTGCAGCTACGGTAGCACCGAATGCGCCATTTGGAGAAATGCCTGCTTCGAGATATCTACCTGATAAAAATACGTTGCAATCTACCATCTGAGCAAATAAAGAATTATAAGCGCAGAGAATTATTACGATAATAAACAGGAATGATCTTTTCATTAAACAGGGTTTTGTTCTTTAAAAATCAAAGTTACAAAATTTGCAAATTGCATAGATATAATGACATCACATTGATCTTTATAATGCGGACAGCATAAGCAAAAAAGTGTATCATAGTTCGACAAGCTCACCATGACACACTTTTTTATTTTTTACTAGCTATTCTATAGCTTACTAATAGTTTGTTTCTTCCTCACATTTCCCTGAGCATCTTTTATCAGAATGATGTAGGTGCCGGTAGGTATGGTGGATAATGAATAGTTGCTATTATTTGCTGTACCAATATTTACCTGTGCTCCCATCATGTTATAAAGGGTTACATTATCGCCGGGGTTGAGGCCAGTGACTGTGAGGTTATTTGTGGTGGGATTAGGGAAAATGGTGATTGGTTTTCTGTTGATGTTATTTGCAGAAAGAATAGTACCCTTTGTAGTATCTGTTGTAGCTGCAATTGCATTTAAAGTAGCAGGAATGCCAAATGAATAAAACATAGTAATGGTCTTGCTATTAGCAGGGTGATAGGAAGCCGTTGTACGCCCAACGCTATCTACTGCACTATCTACGGGTGCAAGATGGCCAATATTAAAAATCAATGCAATAGCATTGTCTCCGTTAAGTGAATCACCCATGACGTATTGATGCGTGCCGATTCCAGGCACAAACCCGGCGGAATCTGCATATATTGTAGCAAGTGAGGCATCTGTGTCTATTGGCCAATATTCATAAATAAGGCACTTTGCGTTTGTATCTGCCGTGCCTAAGGCCAAATAGGCATCAGGGTAAAGTGTACCAGTAGCTGTAACTACAGATGCATTAAGTGAATCAGGCCTTTGATAAACGATCTTGTTATTTGTGACAAAGCTATAGCTTTCAATCTCATCATTATCTGGATCGACTGTACGCATATAATAAATATCATTGTGCGCCACAGTATCTGTATTTGTAAACGTAATTTTTATAGTAAAATAAAGAGCGCCAGTATCTAATGTAGTTACCTGTGTAATTGTCACGCCACGATACAATCCCAACCATGTTGCTATAGAGGAAGTGTCTGTAGTCACATAACTAATATTGCTTCCAGTAAGCGTAGGAACATCGAAGCTGGTATCCATTGTAGCAAAAGCATTTGCCCGCATACCATCAATGCTGACACTCCAGCCTTCAAAGGGGGCACCAGGTGTAAAGTAATCGCCATAAAACGGGGGAGTGCCTACCGTAAAGCCATCCATGTGAGGGTCGGCAATAAAACCAACACCAGGCGCGCTATGTAACGAGTCACAAAAGGCCCATGTTGATGTGTTACCATAGTAACCTACGGGCTGAGGTGCAGTACCGAATGCTCCATTAGGGGCAATACCTGCCTGTATGTAATTACCGGAGATAAATGCGCTGCAATCTACAAGTTGCGCATGTGCGGCCGAATTGAACGCGAAAAGGCCTAACATTAGCAAGCCTTTGAAAAGAGAGGGTTTATTCATAAGAATGATTTTTATAAAACTAATAAAAATTTATAAAAGCACGTACTATATTTTTTGAAGGTCTGGCTTTTGATGGTAGAAGTTTATGCGAAAAAATTCGTGTTGATAAACAAAATGCACAATAAAAAGTGTGTCATAGTTCGACAAGCTCACCATGACACACTTTTTTATTTTTTACTAGCTATTCTATAGCTTACTAATAGTTTGTTTCTTCCTCACATTTCCCTGAGCATCTTTTATCAAAATGATATAGTTGCCGGTAGGTATGGCGGACAATGAATAGTTGTTACTATTTGCTGTACCAATATTTACCTGTGCTCCCATCATGTTATAAAGGGTTACATTGTCGCCAGGGTTGAGGCCGGTGACTGTGAGGTTATTTGTGGTGGGGTTAGGGAAGATTGTGATTGGTTTTTTACTGATATTATTTACCGCAGTTGGTGTTGCTGTGCTTAAAGCACTATTGACAGCAGGTGCACCGAAAGCATAGAAGTAGTTAACGGTCTTACTATTTGCCGGATGATAACTGCTGGTAGTACGGTTTGCAACACTGTCACCTGCGCTGTCGACAGAAGCAAGATGGCCGACATTGAACACAAGGCCAATGGCAACATCGCTTATAATAGAATCACCCATTCCATATGCACTAGTACCAAGGCCACCTATAGCAGTATCTGCATATAAATCACCTAACGGGATAGAACTTGAGATCGGCCAGCTTGAGTAAATGAAACATTTCGCACTCGTATCACCTGAACCCAAAGCAAGAAACGCAGAATCATATACCGTACCAGTGGCAGTAACAACGGATGCATTTAATGGATTAGGAAGCTGATAAAGGATTTGATTCTTAGTTGAAAAACTACCGCTTTCTACTTCATCGTTATCCGGGTCTAGTGTTCTTAAATAGTAAATATCGTGCGCTACAGTATCGGTATTAGTAATGGTAACGCTCATACTAAAAAATAATGCGCTACTATCGAGATTGGTAACCTGTGTAATGCTCACTCCATTGAACATGCCCTGCCAGGTCGTTTGTACCCCGCTCGCAGTAGCTGTATAACCGATATTACTACCCGTCATACCACCAGTGCATGCACCATATGCAGTGCCAAAAGCATCAGCACGTACACCATCAACACTAATACTCCAGCCTTCGAAAGGTGAGCCGGGTGTGAAGAAGTCGCCGTAATATGCAGGCGAGCCAACAGTAAAACCATCCATAGCCGGATCAGATATAAAGCCCAGCTGATAACCTGTCATTACAGAAGAGTCACAGATATTTAGCGGTGCATTACCTGCATTGACATAATAACCAGTGGGAGCAGTGGTAGTGGTACCAAAAGCGCCATTAGGCGAGATACCTGCCTGTATATAATTGCCTGACAGAAAAGCGTTACAGTCTACAAGCTGCGCATGAGCGGCATTAGCCAGTGGCAGCATTGTTACTGCTAATGCAAATTTGATGAGTGAATGTTTTTTCATGAGCTATGATTTCTATAAAAATAATCATATTTCACAAAACTTATTAAAAATATTTTTATTGCTAAAAGTTAATAATTAGTGTATCCTATCACCCCTCGGCACAAGGTCTTGCAGTATTTGTTCTTCTGTTTTGAGCCATTGCTGCCAGGTGGTTTTTACTTTTTCTGCGGGGTAGTATTCGTTGGCGAGGTCGATAAAGGTGCGGTAGTGGCCGGCTTCTGAGATCATGAATTTGTGATAAAAGGCGCGGAGTGATTCGTCTTCGAGGTTTTCTGAAAGCAGACGGAAACGCTCACAACTGCGAGCCTCGATGAGGGCACACACCATGAGGCGATGCAGGAGTATATCGTCTGCAGGAATATTCTTGGGGGTATTGAGAAGCAACATATTCACATACTCATCTTTGCGTTGGCGGCCAAGGGTGAAGCCACGTTTTTTCATCTCGGACCATACCATACGAAAATGCCCCCACTCTTCTGTGACTATAGGTGAAAGGGTATTTACGAGTGCTTCTTTTTCAGGAAAGCGCTGTATGAGTGATATGAATTGTGTAGCGGCCTTTTGCTCGCAGAACGCATGGTCGGTAAGTATATCCCGTAATGACATAGCAGCAAGATTTGCCCAACGAGGGTCTGTAGGGAGCTTGAGGCCAAGTATGGAATTATCGGTAGTGGACATGATGTTGCAAAGATGAGGAAAGTTTATTGATTGGTTGAATAGTTAAAAGGGTTAACCACGAAGGGCACGGAGGGACACAAAGGCATTGCGGCTGTCGGGCGCGGAGCATTGCAGCGATTAGCCTCACCCCAGCCCCCTCTCCACGGAGAGGAGTGTTATACGACTAACTCGTGTTGACGGTGGTGCGAGGTGAGATCCTCCGTTCCTCAGCATGACAGGCTACTTTTATATTTTAAATGATTTTAGTCGTGGGTTTTCGAAGACGTTACCGGTACGTTTGAGGACACCCCAGCTTTGCAATTCACCTTTTAAGGCGCGGCGGATAGCCTTGTAAAGCACATAGAGCATAAGCCAGCGATATACAATACGCTGTGGTATAAGCCAGATAAGCTTGCCCAGCTTTTCTTTTTCGAAGATGAAGGCAAGTACGCCTACGGCAGCATCGACTAGCATAAAGAGGGCGTAATATTTGAATATCATCAACCCATTGCCTGTAAAAATGCCAATGAACATAAACACATCTGCCAACGGAGCTATGAGTGGTATGAGTATCTGGAACACCAGTATGTTTGGCAGGGCTACCCAGCCAAGCGTGCCGTAAGTGCGATTAAAAAGAGCATCACGGTTTTTCCAGAACGACTGCATGACACCAAACGTCCAGCGGAAACGCTGTTTTAAGAATTGCTTGCGCGTCTCGGGGGCTTCTGTAAGGGCTATCGCCTTATTCTCGTTCTTTATCACATAGCCAGCACGAAGCAGACGTATGGTAAGGTCGCAATCTTCGGCAAACGTATCGCTGGTAAAACCGCCTGCTTCTTCAATAGCTTTCTTACGGAAGCAACCGATGGCACCAGGCACAACGGTTATGGCATTAATATTGGCAAAAGCATTCCGGTCAAAATTCTGGCTGGTAATATATTCGATACTCTGCCAGCGGGTAAGCATATTTACTACATTACCCACCTTTACATTACCGGCTACAGCGCCTACTTCTTTATCAGCAAAATGGCGAACAAGTATTGCTAAGGCATCTGGCTGCAGATGAGTATCGGCATCGATGCAAAGTGCATATTCGGCAGTGGCTTGCTGAATGCCGAAGTTGAGCGCAGAGGCTTTGCCGCCATTGGGCTTGGTCAGTATGGTTACCCTGTCATTATCCTTAAACGCATCGAATACATTCTGATAGGTGGCGTCCTTACTGCCATCATCGACAAATATGATATTGAAATTAGGATAGGTACTTTGCAACAGATCGTTAACGGAGCGTACTGCATTCACTTCTTCATTATACGCAGGAACGATGATACTAACCAGGGGGCTGCCCGCAAGTGGTGGCAGATTTTCCTTCTTCTCATTAAAATACTCTTTGGTAGCAAAGAATGCTAATATAAGGATGCGCAGCACCGACAGTATAATGCAGATAACAAAAAGTGAGAATAAAATACGGCTGCCATAGAACCCAAACTGTGCTATATAATAAGTAGACTGTACAAGGTAGTAAGTGCTACTCTTTGGCACAGCAGGCATTAATTTATCGCGCGACTCACTAAGAAGATCAGCTACGGTGGTGAAGGTGTAACCCTCATCTTTAAAATGTTTTATGATGCGCGGTAATACTTTTACTGTCTGCTCGCGATTACCGCCTGCATCGTGTAGCAGTATAATACTACCTAATTGTTCTTGCTGCAATACGCGGCTGTAGATAGTATCGGCGGTGACGCCTTTCTCCCAATCGTTAGGGTCGATGGACTCTCCTACCGTGAGGTAATTATTCTTTTTAGCGAAAGCCACAGGCTCCAGTTCCTGCATGGTTTCGGGCTCTGAATCGGCGTTGTATGGCGCACGGAACAAAACGGTGGAATGACCTGTAATGCTCTCTATCAAAAGACGCGTAGCATTGAGTTCCAGGGCTGCGCGATTAGTACTTATCTCGGCGATATTAGGGTGTGTGAAAGTATGATTGCCTATCTCGAAACCTTCGTTATAAATACGTTTTACAAGGGGTATATTTTTTTCGGCATTAATACCTATCATAAAGAAAACGGCAGGCACATGCTCACGACTAAGTATGTCGAGTATCTGTGGCGTATATTCTTTATCGGGACCATCATCAAACGACAGCACTAGTTTCTTCGGCTTTTTGCCATATTTTTTAATGACGAAGATAGAGGGCATGCGCTCATAGCTTTCATTGCTTACAAGATCCTCGGCTGTATCTACTATCGTATTAATAAGGCCGGGCTGTGGCGTGCTTATCACATCAAGTACCTCGCCTTCGCCCACATAATCAACATCATTACTTATCTGCACATAATTGAGTATGTTATAATTAAAACTATCGACCCCATCATCGGAAAGGTCTTTATTGTAGAATGTCCACAGGCGGCTATCCTCTGAACCCATACGCCACAGCGCAACTCCTTTTACACCATACTCCGCAGCATAGCGCATTGTATTGAAATTGGTAGCGGCATCAGTAAAATGAACAATATGCTCTATGTTGTTATCATCGTAATAGGTATATGAAAGGTTGTAGGTGTCAGGATCAAAAGATAGTTTACCATCAGACTCCGATGCTATACTGAGCGCTTCTTCGTAAGTAACATCGGCACCTTTGGAGCCTTTGGGCCAATCGTAACCATAACCCGCTATGCACAGTACCAACTTGTCGGGGTCTATTTTATTCAGGGCATCATCAAGCGCTGCCTGAATCCACTTTTGTGAGCTAATAGGGCCGGGAGCACCATCTCCACTATGCTCATCGTATGCCATGAGGAATATATAGTCGTTATACTTCGATAGCTCTTTGAGGTTGTAGTCTGAATTAAATGGCGATACATCTTGCGTTACCAACAATTTCTGTGCATGCAGACGTTCGTAGAGTTCCTTCATAAAGGATATGAACGGCTCATCGGAAGTTTCCTGTAGTTCTTCGAAATCAATATTGACACCTGCAAAATGGTTTGATTGCAGAATGTCTATCAGACTGGTTATCAACTTTGTTTTCTTTGCCGGATCGTTTAGTATGCGGTGTAACGGCGTACCATTAAAATCATCGCCCGAAAAATTGGAGAGCATAGCCACGACGGGCACACCGGATGCTTTTATAATGTCGGCACCACGGATGTCGGGATTTACAATTATAGTGTCAGCAGAAGAGTCTATGGTCATCCACTGGGGCAGCAGCATATTGACCTTTGAGATATTATTCTTTAGAGAAAAGTAGGACTGCTCATCAGACGCATCATAAAACGCTGCACGGATGGGGATAGCATAAGCATGTTCGCTATCGGCCTTTGTTACATAGTTAATATGCTTTACCTGTGCTTCTTTGTTGCTGATGTATTCTTTAAAGCCCTTGTATTTTGCATTGATATCATTATTTACAGCAGCCTTGCCTTTGTTCATAAGGGCAGTGTATTGCGCGCTATCGGTCTTAGGCTGTAATAGTGTGGGTGTATAAATATTCGCAATGGCCACGGCAACCAGCACTATGACCATCAACAATAAAAAAACAAGTACACGGGTAGACCATTTGAAGCGCTGCCAACGTGTGGGGGATTGGGTAAGGAATATCTGTTTTTGTTCTTCAGGCATTATAAAAGGTTTAACCGCAAAAGTGTAGAGCAGCTGAGATATAGAACTGTGATAAAGTAGTGATTAAATTAAGAAGGCCGGTATAGCTACCGGCCTTTGATTACAAAAGTAATAAATTTTATATCCTTTTTATACCACAACCTACTGATTTTGTAGTGTTAGGGTTGATGGTCTTGCCTGCAACAAGGTTGTCGATAGCATCATTGATATAAATGTGCTTAGCACTTGCAGGGTCTGATGGGTTATCGTTCATAGCGCCTTTGTACACCAGTTTGCCATCTTTATTGAACAAAAATATCTCTGGCGTGTGCGTTGCGCCAAACATATCTGCAACTGCTGCTTTATCATCGAGCAAGTAAGGAACAGTGTAGCCCTGTTCCTTGGCATATTTCCCCATAGCGGCATATGAATCTTCATCGCTGCGCTGGTTTTCGTTAGAGTTGATGACTACCATATTAATATTATGCTCCTTGGCATACTTAATAGTAGCGTTGGTCACAGGCTGGTTGCGCACTACATAAGGACATGTGTTACAGGAAAACATAACGAGCAGGCCGTTCTTGCCTTCCTGTGCTTTTAAAGTTGTTGCGTTGCCACCCACGCTCTTCATAGATATATCGGCGCCGGGTATTTTATCGCCTGGGGTAAGGGTTTGTATCTTGTGCCCTTGTGCAAAAAGCGATGTAGAGAGCGCAAAAACTGATGCAATGGTTAAGACTAAATTTTTCATGTGCCGGTTTTTTTGTAAAAATAGGTTATTGTACAAACAAGACTGATAGTTGCGGAGATATTATGGTTTATTTAGGGAATGGGTTGCGCAACATTAATTTAACCACAAAGGGCACAAAGAATGCACAAAGGCTATTACGGCAAATGGACACAAAGACCAAATTACCTTTCTTTCTAAAGAGTTTTAAATTTATTCTTTATTTGGTTTCGAGTGAGATGTTCTCGTCGCCGGACTGATATGGGAGGTAGGTGATAATGAACTGAAACATCTCATCAGTAGCCTTCATACTGCCGTTACGATCGCGGACGAGTTGTGGTGGACTGAAAGGATTGTTGAGGTTTTTTGTGGTATTGTCATAGACACCTTCTGCCACGATGGTGCTACCGGCTGGTATCTTTACCATTTTTTTAAACGTGTAGAAATATTGCCAGTTAAAGTCCCAGCGGGGTATGGATATAAGGCGAATTGTATCGCCATTTGGTTGCAGGGCGTAGGCTTTAAAGCTTTGGCCAAGCAGATGCATATGCGGGTTTATAGTAAGTATAGAAATATCTTTAGGTATGGTGTACCTGCTCGATACTTGCTTTACAGTATTAGGCTGTATAATAAGGTCGGGCAATACGGGTGCAATACCTAGAGTGCCAAGCTGAAACTCCTGTACAGGACGGTTTGGTGGCGACTTTGTAAAGAATATATTGATGTATGAGCTATCGGTTATATCATCCTTTGACGTAAAGCCATAGTGCAGATCATTGAGGAGAAAGGCTCCCTTACGTGGAAGGAAGTATCCACCGAGGCCATCGGGGTATTTCTGCCCTACTGCGCCGGGCAAATAGTTTACAACAGACTTTTGTAATGTAGGATATGAACCATCGTCATTTGGCAGTCCAAGTTTTTCGAAGGCTTTTACCAGAGAAGCTGTATCCTCTACCATATCTACTATCCTGTCACCCGCATTTACATTCTGCTTCTTATCGAAATCGTACTTGACCATATCACCATTAACGTGATGTACCACATTATGACGGCCGGGAACAAACTCTATCAGGCTTGCGAAAGTATCCCGCGGCAATGTGAATGGGACCTTTATGAGCAAGAATTTATCAGAGCTATTGCTTTTTAAAAAGTATGGCTGCACGGGTATGCGCATATCAGGCACACCTACTGTAGAGCCTTCGGGATATTTAGGAATAGCAGGTAATTTATCTGTTGGGCCTTCAGGGGTACCCTCTTGCAGCCATTTCGCCAACACCTTTATATCACGGTCATTGAGCAGGCGCTGCCCTACAAATTCCGTATAGTGCGGATCGGCAGGCCATGGCGGCATCATCTTCTCTTTTGTAACATAGGCAATGGAGGATGCGTAAGTGCGCGCCTGCGCATAAGTCTCTAATGCAAAATGAGCATTACCGCCTGCACGATGGCAAATAGTGCAATTGTTATATAGTATTGGCGCTACATGCTCTGTAAAAGTCACGGTATCGGGTACGTTGCTCTTGTCATTACACGCCGTGTATAACGATATGATCAAAGCACCTACCGACAAACTATACAGTGATATCTTCCTCATCCTCTTCTTGTGATAACCTGCCTAATAATATACTTACATTAAGCTCGTAGCCGAGCAAAATTATAACAACATTGAGCCACAGCCAAACCATGAATGCTATCAATGTGCCGATAGAACCGTAAACCTTATTATAATTAAGAAAGTGATTGACCAGAAAGAAGAAGACAGATGAAACGATAAGTATCATGGATGTAGCGAAAAGAGAGCCTACAGAAATAAGCGGAGAACGGTGTGATAAGGAAGGGCCGTATTTATAAATAATGGAAATAGCGAAGAATATAATAACAATGAGAATAAAGATACTAAGCACTTTTATAGCGATGACATTATGAAAGATGCGCAGCACCCAAACATTAAGCTGTTGTGACTGAATGATAAGTACGGAGATGGCGAGCAGGCTAACCGCAATAAGCATAAAGGTGAGCTTTACTGCCGTCCACCGGCGGGAAAGGCCTGTACGCTTTACATACAGCGACTGGCTCTTATCAAAACTGCGCATAAGCCCCATCATGCCATTGGAGGAGAAGAACAATATGAGCAAGACACCGAAAGAAAGCACATCGGGCTTAGGGGTATTCATAAAATCTATCAGTACCTTGCTTACCGTATCATAGATATGATCATTAGGAGTTATCAGCCGGAGTATAGATAGTATGGTTTGCTGTACATGCTGCAAAGGCATGTATGGTATGAGCGAAAATAAGAACAGGAACACAGGTGGCATAGCCATCAAAAAATTATACGTAACCCCTGCCGCACGCTCAGTGAGCTTTAAAGTTCTTAGCTCCTTGAAGAAAAATTTACTAACATCGTACAACGATGCACCATCTACAGCAGGCAATATTATCTGCCTTGCCTTTTGAATAATGTAGCGAACTGGTGGCCACTTATATACTCGTATGCGAAACTTAGCCATCAGAGGTATTACAGGTTGTTGAGTATAAATTCGGTCATACGGCGGTATAAGTGATAACGCGTGTTACCGCCGGATATACCGTGATTTTTATTTGGGTAATATTCGCTGTCGTATTCTTTGTTGGCCTTTATCATAGCATCAACCATCATTACTGAATTCTGGAAATGTACGTTATCATCAGCCGTGCCGTGTACTAATAATAGTTTGCCTTTTAAGTTACTAACCATTTTTTCAGGGGCATTATCGTCATACCCCTTTTCGTTCTCCTGCGGGGTGCGCATGTAACGCTCCGTATAAATGTTATCGTAGTAACGCCAGTTTGTAACAGGCGCCACCGCAATGGCCATTTTAAAAATGTCATTGCCCTTCATAAGGCACGTACTGCTCATGAACGCACCATAGCTCCAACCCCAGATGCCTATTCTGTCTTTATTTACATAAGGCAGTTTCGCAAGGTTCTTAGCAACCGCTATCTGGTCATCGCTTTCGTATTTGCCAAGCTGTAAGTAAGTTTTCTTTCTGAACTCCTCCCCCCTATAGCCAGTACCTGTACCATCAACGCACACTACAATATATCCTTTCTCGGCAAGCATCTGGTGCCAGAAAAAGTCGTGTATAGGAAACATGTCTGCGGCCTCTTGCGATGCCGGCCCGCTATATTGATACATCAGTACAGGGTATTGTCTGGTGCTATCAAAGTCGGGAGGCGTTATCATCCAGCCATTAAGTGATGCATCTACACCTTTTATTTTTGTAAATCCTATCTTACCCAGCGAGTATTCCTGCATCTTTGCCTTCAGTTCTTTATTGTCTTCGAGCGTACGTATGATATTGCCATCCGCATCGAGCAAATTATATACAGGAACTTTATTTATCCTTGAAAATCTATCAAGAAAGAATTTATTACCTACACAAGGTGTTATCTTATGCGTGCCTTTTTCCGGAGTAAGGCAGTGTTTATTTTTCCCGTTCCAATCAACCACGTACAGATTACGCTCGAGCGGCGACCTTTCGGCAGCAGTATAGTAAAGCACTTGTTTTTCTTTATCAATGCCAACCAATGATTCTACATCGAAATCTCCTTTTGTAAGATCGGTCATTTTATCTTTTTCCCAGTCGTAGTTATAGAAATGCTCAAAGCCATTGCGCTCGCTGCGGAGGATGAGGGAGTGACCATCAGGCAGAAAAGTTATCTCGTCGTCTATTTTCACATAATACTTATTCTTCTCTTCATAGATAATGTGTGATTTACCCGTTGTGGCATTTGCAGATAATAGCTCGAGGCGGTTCTGATGCCTGTTGAGGCGATAGATGCACAACTCAGAAGCATTTTGTGTCCATTTGATGCGAGGGATATACTGATCGGTCTCTTTGCCAATATTTGCATTTACTATTTTCTTAGATGCCAGGTCGTAGAGCTTTACCTCTACAAGTGAATTGCGCTCACCGGCCTTTGGGTATTTGTATGTGTTTTGCTGCGGGTAGAGCCCATTGTACATGGCAATAGTGTAATCGGGTACAAGGCTTTCATCGAAACGATAGAATGCTATGTGCTGACCATCAGGAGCCCACTCGTAAGCACGGGTAAACCCAAACTCTTCTTCGTATACCCAGTCACAGTTGCCATTAACGATATGGTTTTTCTCGCCATCAGTAGTGACAGGAACAGTGCTGCCGGATTGCAGGTCTTTGTAGTAAAGATTGTTGTTCTTTACAAAGGCTACTTTTTGCCCGTCGGGAGAGAATGTGGCATGTAATACTTTGTCGTAGTCGAGGAGTTGAAGGCTACCGGACTTAATATCATATATATACACACGGTGCAATACAGAACGGCGGTAAATGTTCTCGCTCTCAGTTAGCAGCAGCATTTTCTGTTCATCCTTGCTGAAGATGTATTCGTCGACATTTATGGTCGTTCCACCCATCTGCTGTTTGCCATTGTCGAACAACGTTCTTTCCTGCTTGCCGGTCTGTAGGTTGTAGACACGAATGTATTGATGCTTGTCTTCCTTGTCGAGACGGGTATAGTGAGTACCATCTGCCATTGCATTAAAGCCGGGGACATCTTTTACTTTGAAGGTATTGTCCTTCCAAAGATCTTCTAAGGTGATGAGCTTTGTGCCATTTTGGGCAAATGATGGTGTAGCAAACAGTAAGGCTATAAAAAGCCACACATAACGCATGAAAACAAATTAAAAAGTGAAATCTAAACGTAAAAGTAATTAGTCTGAACCGGAATTTCAGGAATTTAAAGAATTGATAGGAAGTTTTGTGGGTATGGTGGCCATGTTGTAAATTTCAAGTGTATTGCAAAAAAGATGTATTGAAAACAATAAGTATCAATAAAGTGAGTAGCGTTAGATTAATATTGGCCCTATCGTATTTATTAGTTTGTTGTAAATCCGACACTCAAACAAGTAAATCGGCTTATATAATTGCACTGAAGAACAAGCCAGAAGAAATTATCAAAATAAAGGCTGCGCTCCAAAAAATCTATTTAAAAGACCAGCAATACAGGACAGATGTAACTGTATTCAATAAATATTACCTTTCGAATGACAACAAATCAGTAGAACCGGTTCAGAAGAGTGATTCTGAAAATCTGAATTATGTTCTATCCCTTATTGACACGTATGAATGGCTACCGGAAAGTATTGTGGGTGCGGAAGGAAGTGAAACAATGTTTTTTGTCGTGCAACATTCAAACTTTAAGACAATGATAAAGGTGTTGCCATTGGTCTATAAAGCTGCGATCGAGGGTGATGTGCGTAAATACGAATGTGCATATCTGTATGACAGGATATTAACAATGATACTAGGCAAACAACTTTATGGAACGCAATACTATTATACAGCTAATAATAGTATTGTGAGATATCCATACATCTACCCAACGTTCGTAAATCAGTTAAGACAGTCGGTGGATATGCCATCGATAGAAAGTGGTATATCAGCTTTATAAGTTGGCAATTACATTATTCGCTTGCATCACAACAAATACTTTTGCTATAATCTCCTAATTCAGTACCAACGATACATCATATTAATAATATAATAATTCTCATACTCTTGCGTTAATAATTATGGTGGCCTCATTTTTTAATAAATGTTAATTATCAAGGTTTTTTATACCCTCATAAGAAAATTGTGAGTTTATGAAAAATAATCACTAAATTTAAGAAACGGCCTTTAAGAAGGTTAGTAGAAAATTAGTAGAATATAACGTGCTATGAGAAAGGTGAAAATTTTGCTGCTGTTAATGATCGTATGTGCAGGTGGCGCATGCCATGCTACTGACAATACTAATTCAGAGAACCTGATATCCATATTAACGATGAGCACAGATGATGCGAATCAGAATCAGGTTACTACGCTATTGGGTAAACCTGAGCGAGTGGAAGAGAGCAAGAAGAAAAGCAAGTGGTATTATACTAATGGTAGCATAAGCCTGGTTATCTACTGGACAAATGCTACCGAGAAGATGGAAAAATTCTCCTTCACCTCTTTATCTGCAAAGAAAAACGTGTGGGACAATAACGCATCAAAGAAATTACGTACCGGCAGAACAAATGTAAACCAGGCAATAGCCATACTGGGTATGCCTAAAGATATGCTGGTAAAGAATGGCACACAGCAAATGCACTACAATTACCAATCGAACGTACTTAGATTGTTTTTCAGGAACAGAACGCTGGTAGATTATACGCTTTATTAATAGTCGATAGTAGCTTGTATTCCCCTGTCTATCAATGCTTCAGCCTGCGGACGCAGTTCTTCGAAGCTACCTTTTTTCACTGCGTACTTACCTTTGTGATGGATAAATAGCGCACATTGCTCTGCCTGCTCGGTGGTATGCTCACAAACATCTACCAGCGAGCTTATTACCCAGTCGAAGGTATTTACCTCATCATTCCACACTATGAGGTTGTTCAGGCTTTCCTCAATCACGTCGGTATCCGTCTGCTCCTCACTCTGCCACTGGATACCGGGCTGCATATCCGGGTATACACTCATAAAAGATAATTTATGCAAAGATACTACATTATAAAAAATCAACGACAAACAGTTGCGTCTATCCTTATATTTGCACCTCAAATAAAAAGATGAACCAGTCTCTTAGCAATGAGCAGCTTATAGCTGCGGCAACAGAATTCGGTACACCGGTATACGTGTACCATGCGGAAAAGATAGCGGAACAGTATAATAAGCTGCAAAACGCATTTAAGGCACACCCAACGAAGTTTTTCTACGCGTGCAAGGCACTAACCAATATTAATGTGCTGAAATACCTGCGCTCGCTGGGCTCTAACCTGGACTGTGTAAGCATCAATGAAGTGAAGCTGGGACTAAAGTGTGGCTTTGAACCAAAACAGATACTTTTTACCCCAAACTGTGTAGACCTTAACGAGATCATCGAAGCGAAGGAACTAGGCGTAAATATCAATATCGACAACATTTCTATACTGGAACAGTTTGGCAACCGTTTTGGCGGCAGCTACCCTATCTGCATCCGTATCAATCCACATATAGAGGCGGGCGGTAACTATAAAATATCCACCGGGCATATAGATAGTAAGTTCGGTATCTCAATACACCAGATGCGCCATATAGAGCGTATCGTAAAGACAACAGGACTGCATGTACAAGGGCTGCATATGCATACTGGCAGCGAAATAAAGGACGTAGAAGTGTTTCTTCAGGCACTGGATGTATTACTATCTGTAGCGAAGCATTTCGCGGCTCTGGAGTTTCTGGACCTGGGTAGCGGATTTAAAGTACCCTATAAAGAAGGCGACCATGAAACAGATGTTGTGCGGCTGGGCAGCAGACTTACGGATGCTATCAAAGAGTTTGAAGAGGAATATAACCACCCATTGGAAATATGGTTTGAGCCGGGTAAATACCTGGTGAGTGAGTGTGGGTACTTTGTAGTGAAAGCAAATGTGCTGAAACAAACTACTGCAACCGTATTTGCAGGTGTTGATTCGGGTTTTAATCACCTTATCCGCCCGATGTTCTACGATTCTTATCACCGCATCACCAATATTACAAACCCGGCAGGTGCTGAACGCATCTATACCGTGGTTGGGAATATTTGTGAAACAGATACGTTCGCTTGGGACAGGGTGCTGCATGAGGTAAGAGAAAACGATTTCCTTGTGTTTCACAATGCAGGTGCTTATGGATTTGAGATGAGCAGTAATTTCAACTCGCGCCTGAAGCCGGCAGAGGTAATGATAAAGGATGGTGTGGCGTTCCTGGTGCGCAAGCGCGATACGGTGGAAGACCTTACGAGAAACCAGGTGGAGGTTTTGTAATTTCGACAATTGATCGCAGTGACTAGTTTAACCACGAAGGTTTTGGCTAAAGCCAATACTTATTAATAGTTAGCCCCCGGCCATCAGGCCGGGGGCTATTGTTTTTGTTTATTTTATTGTATACCTCTTAGTTTGTAAGGACGCGGAATACATCTTCAAGGGTTTGCGTCTGGGCTTGCAGGGAACTGATGTTTATATCGTGTTTTACGGCCCATTGCATCACTTCGCGGCGCAGATTTTCCGGGTCTGTTGTGAGGAGTTTCCATTTGTTGGCACCATCGGGTTCCGCGTTTTGCAGGTTCTTTAATTCACCGAACAGTTTTTTGTCTACTGCACTCTCAAATGTAACAACGAGAATATCCTGACGAGTATTCACCTGCTGCAGTTTCTCGATAGAATCGTCGGCAACTATCTTACCATTATTGATAATAATGACACGGGTACACATGGCCTGCACCTCCTGCATAATGTGTGTGGAGAGCAGTACTGTCTTCTCCTGCCCTATCTGTTTTATTACGTTTCTTATCTCTACTATCTGGTTCGGGTCGAGGCCTGATGTAGGCTCATCCAGTATCAATACCTCAGGGTCGTGAAGCATAGCCTGTGCAAGGCCAACACGCTGCTTGTACCCTTTTGATAAAGCACCTATTTTTTTGTGCGATTCCTTGCCAAGACCGGTAAGGGCTATCATATCCTCAATACGTTTCTTGCTGTTCTTTAACTTATGTATACCTGCGGTAAGCTCCAGATATTCGCGAACATACATTTCGTAATACAGAGGATTAGCTTCGGGGAGATAACCTACTCTTTTACGAACCTCCATAGGTTGCTGCTGCACATCAAAGCCACACACTATTGCCGTACCTTCAGTTGGTGGCAGATAGCCTGTAATGATCTTCATGGTGGTTGATTTACCAGCGCCATTAGGGCCCAGAAAACCAACAATCTCACCCTTTTTTAGCTCGAAGGAGATGTTATCTACCGCCTTTTGTGTGTCGTATATCTTTGTAAGTGAAGCAACTTTGATGGACATAGGGCAAATCTACTGATTTTAATAAAAAAAGCCCCGCGTATGCGGAGCTTTGGGAATATTTATGATTTTGTGCTTAATCTTATTTTGTGCCGAGGAAATTGCATTTGTTTATAATAGTATCGGCGGGATTTTGATAGTCCTCCTCGTCTGTGAACAAAGAAACTTTTTTATCGTCCTGAAGGGTAAGCGAGTACTTTTTGAAATAATGCGACATTGAGGTTGTAGCAATAACTATCGAGTAAGTACCCTGTGTTAGCATAACCTCTCCGTCCAGCGTATCCAAAGGGTGCATACGTTGTGTAACCCTTACAGAACTAAGATCGCCATTGCCCTGATATATGTACACGCTATCTATGACAAGTCCGGCACCATTACACGTAGTATAGCCACCATAAATACCAAGATAACGAGCCCTGGAAAGTGTTTCGCAAGAGGTGCCTTCATAACCTGAAGGGCAACGGCATACACCTGCCGCGCAAGAGCCACCATTCTGACATGAAACATTTACACATCCATCCTTTTCACAAGCCGTGTATAGAACAGTTGAGGTGATACCTAAGAATACGATAGTCGTAAGCAGCGTTTGTTTCCAAAACTTCATGCAATGTGATTATTTACCCCCTAAAGTACAAAAATTATGTTAACATGCTATTTTTTTTCTTCAAAAGCGTTCCATCCCTGGGCCATCAGCTTATGCTTGTTGCCCTGTGGAGTTTCGAGCTGTGCACCTTCGTTTTTATCAGTGATATAACCGATAATGCTTAAGGCGCTATTTTTCGCTACTTTTTCATAATCTGCCTGTGGTATAGTAAAAAGCAATTCATAGTCCTCTCCCCCACTCAGCGCACATGCCGCAGAACCAACCTGAAACTCGAAGGCCATTTTTTTCACCTCTTCGCTAACCGGTATCTTTTCTTCATAGACGAGGCAGCCCACATCGCTACGCCTGCAGATATGCAGCAGCTCAGAACTAAGGCCATCGCTAACATCTATCATAGAAGTAGGTACAATATTGTGCTCCTGAAGCCACTCCACAATATCCAGCCTTGCTTCGGGCTTTAATATACGGCCTACGAGGTATGCCTGATTTTCGAGGTCTGGCTGAACGCCGGGACTTTCGAGGTATATTTTCTTTTCACGCTCCAGCAACTGCAGGCCAAGGTATGCACCACCAAGATCGCCGGAAACACAGATAAGATCGCCCTTCTTTGCGCCACTTCGTGTAACATATTTACCCGGGGCCACCTCTCCAATCGCAGTAACACTGATGATAAAACCTTTCTGTGAGCTGGATGTATCACCACCTATAAGATCAACATTATATTTTTCGCATGCGGCATACACCCCTTCGTAAAACTCATCGAGTGCCTCTAAGGAAAACCTGTTAGAGAATGCGACACTAAGCGTAATGTGTGTGGGTGTGGCATACATGGCACAGATGTCCGACACATTTACCGCAACAGCCTTATAGCCAAGATGCTTTAGGGGTGTGTACATTAGGTCGAAATGTATACCCTCAATCAGCAGATCTGTACTGATAACAGACTGCCTGCCAAACTGATCTATTACGGCGCCATCGTCCCCTACACTAAGTATGGTACTTGCCTGTACTGTTTCGTTGTTCTCCGTTAAATGGTCTATTAGCCCAAACTCACCGAGGTCGGCAATTTCTGTTCTTTGTTCGTCTTGCATAAATTTTTATTTCTTTATCAGCCGCAGCATTTCGTCGTGAATAAGGCCGTTGGTAGCGAGGGTTTCTTTATCAAATACATTGTAAGGGTCGCCATCAAAATTGGTGACCTTACCACCCGCTTCCTGCACTATCAGGTAACCCGCAGCAATATCCCACGAACTAAGATTGTATTCCCAAAAACCATCGAAGCGACCACAAGCCACCCAGCAAAGGTCTATAGCCGCAGAGCCAAGACGACGCACGGGAAGCCCTTGTAAAATAAAACGCTCGAATACTTTTATTGGATGCTCTGCATTGTTTGGCCACTTGTAAGGAAAACCGGTAACCAGGCAGGCGGTTTTAAAATCGCTCTTTTTAGAAACGGAGATAGCCGTGCCATTCAGCGTAGCGCCCTTGCCTTTCTCCGCAAAGAACAGCTCGTTCATCATTGGATTGTAGACGGCACCATATAGCATCTCGTCTTTGTGTTTTAAGCCTATGCTTACGCAACAGATGGGTATACCATGAGCAAAATTGACGGTACCATCGATGGGGTCAATTATCCACTGATAATCAGATACCTGCATAGCCTCGCCTGCCTCCTCACTGATGATAGAATGACCGGGGAAGTGAAGTTTAATGATGCTTATTACTTTATCCTCAGACATCTTATCGACCTCAGTAACAAGATCGTTGATGCTGCTTTTATTCTCTATTTTAAAAGTACCGTTGAAGTAATGCTGAATAATTTCCCCCGCCTCCATTGTTGCCTCAAGCAACACTTCTTTCATATCCGCCATAATTACAGTTTTAGCTCTTTGCCCAAATAATAATCAATCACCTTCAGCTTAAAAATAAGATCATATTTGGCGCCAACAAGATTTGAAGATGCAGCAAAAGCGGAGTTCTGAGTAACGAGCAGATCGACCGTACTTGTGAGACCCAGATCGTAACGTTTCTTTGCAAAGTCGAGTGCGCGCTGGGCAGCATCCGCGGCACGCTGGGCGGCGTAGAATTTCTGTATAGAATTAATAGCGTTGTTGTGCGCCTTGTAAACGTTTTGCTTTAGCGTAAGTGCGGCATTATATTCATTAAGCTGCTGTGTTTCCAGATTTATTTTAGCCTGCTTTACATTGTATTGTGCCTGCCAGCCATTAAAAATGGGAACATTCAGGTTGAGGAAAACAGTTTGCCGGAAGTTATTTTGAAACTGGGTACCGAACGGTGTGTTGACCAATGTAGGAATCGAATACGGGGAAAATACGGTATCTATATGACCTGAAGATGTATTATTAAAAAAGCCGGAAGGCTGCAACGATGTCTGGTAGCTGCCTACCTGCTGATAATTGGTAGCATACGTGGTACCAATCTGATAACCCACACTCAATTGCGGGTAAAGAGCGCCTTTAGCCGCGGCAACGTTTTTATCTGCCGCCTTAACACGCAACTCGCTGGCTTTTATAGCACCAAAATGTGTCAATGCCTTCTGGAATATCTCCTCGGGCTGCATGTTAGTGACCAGCAACTGATCGCCTACCTGCATATCAGGTACCTGGATGTTGAAAGGAGTGCCAAAATCGAGGTTTAATAATGTTTTAAGATCGAGTATTGCAGCGTTGTAATTAGATATAGCTGTAATAAGGTTAGAACTATCCGTAGCCAGTTGTGATTCCAGTTGCGCATTATTTAATTCGGGTAGCCTACCGGAAGTAACAAATGCCTGCGTCTGCTCTAATTGCGCCTTCGACACACTTACCTGATTCTCACTGACGTGCACCTGCTCCTGTAGCAACAATACATTTAAGAAGCTATTAGCCACATTTATCGACACATCATCCTTTAGCTGGTCGAGGTCGGCAATAGACGCCTGCAAGCTATACTTATTGCGCTCAATACTGTTGCGCACCTGCAGCCAGCCAAATAAGACAAGGTTTGCAGTACCTGACGGATTGAGGAAGTTATAGTCACCGTCGACAAACTGGTTCGTAGCAGGGTTAATAGAACGGCCAAAACTACGCCCATAAGAGCCGGAAGCATTGACTGTGGGCAACTGAGATAGCTGCGTTTGCCGTAACGTATACTTTGCCTGCCGGGCATTAATGGAGTCTTGCTTAATGGAGATATTGTGTTCTATGGCAAATTGCACACAATCCTGCAATGTCCACACATTACCATTTTGCTGTGCACCACAAGGCACATGCAACAGTAAGGCAACAGCAATCATTATACAGCTAACAAAATAACGCATGTGGCAAAAATAAATGAAATTGTATAGAGTATAGCATAAAGTGCAGCCGACTATGACGGATTGTAAAAACAATTACGGCAACGAGGCTCATATACATCCTTTTCACCAAGCAATATGCGATCATCGATCTTTGCTTTGCGGTAGCTATAATTGGCTATCTCGCCACACCGCATACATATAGCATGCAGTTTTGTGATGTACTCGGCCTGCGCCAGCAAGGCCGGCATGGGACCAAAAGGTTTGCCGGTATAATCCATATCGAGGCCTGCTATTATGACACGCACATTCTGCCGTGCAAGTTCAGTAACTACATCGATGATGCCATCATCAAAAAACTGTGCTTCATCTATGCCTACCACATCCATGCCGGACGCATAGAGCAGGATATTAGTAGGATGCTCGACCGGTGTGGAGCGAATACGGGAGGCATCGTGCGATACTATATCGCGCTCATCGTAGCGGATATCCGTATTTGGTTTAAATATCTCTACACGCTGGCCGGCTATCTGCGCACGCTTCAGCCTGCGTATAAGTTCTTCGGTTTTGCCGGAGAACATACAGCCGCAAATTACTTCTACCCAACCTTTTTTGCCGCCGGAGCGGTATGGCTCAATAAACATTAGAATGTTTTTCTGGCATTAAAGATAATTAACAAGATAGAAACGAAAGCGAAAGGAGGGATGCTTATTTTTGTTTAAACGGATATTATGCAGCACATCAATCACCTGTTAACTAAAATAAAAGGCCTGACAGATACAGAGAACATAACAGTACTGGACATAGACCTGATGATGGAGCATACAAGGGCTGTATACGCTGCGCTGATAGAAAAAAGGAATGAACTGGCAACAGGAACAGCACAGCAGGAAACAGAAAAGAAGGAACCTACACTTAATGAATACGTGGCATCAATAGCGGAAGAACCTATTGAAAATGAAACGCGCCATGCACCTACTTATCTAGAGATAGAAGAAGAGATAGCGGAGGAATATGATGCGCTGGAAGAAGAAAATGAAGAACCGGAAATAACTGCCCAACAGGTAGCATTTGAAACGCCTGAACAAGTTGCAGCAACGATCGAAGCGGAAGAAATACCTGCGCCCAAAGAAGTAATTACAGAAGGCATGCCTGCAGAGCGTATAACACTGGAATTACCGCATATACCTGCAATGCCATTAGTACCACACAAGATACATGACACCGACATACGGCATAAGATAGGCATCAACGATAAATACCAATTTATCAGTGAGTTATTCGGGAATAATAAGGAGGCCTATGAGGAAGTATTAAATGAGCTGAATACATTTGAAACATATCAGGATGGGGTAAAATGGCTGCACTCATCCATATACAACGTATATAACTGGCACGAGGAAAACGAAACACTGCAAATGTTTTATGGGATGCTGGAGAAGTTTTATGGGACGCATTGAAAACGAGCAAGCGTGGATGCTTGCTCGTTGTATAAATGATCTTATTTCGCTTCCTTGTTCTGCATTGCAATAACCTTTTCAACTTTGGCTAAAGCTCTATCGAGGGCTTTCTTTTGGAGTTCATTCTCTTTTTCGTCGTAAGACTTATCGTGAGCTATTTCTTTTTCTTCAAGCCCTTTGCGCATTTCTTCAGCTTTGTCCATGTAGTCGAGAAGCTTCATTTCGTGTTTGTATACTGCGGTAAGGTTCTCGAATAGCTTTTTGTTGCCTTTTATGTAGCCGGAGTAGTTAGCAATATCTTTATTGTAATTGTCGATAGCATCTGTGTAACTCTTTACCATTTCAGCATACTTGGCATTTATCGTGGTATCGCTGCTCTTCCATTTTTTGTACTGCTCCAAATCGCGAAGAGTCTTTTTATAGACGTCCATTTGCTGTATCTGTACCTTTTGCAAGCGGTCGTTGAGCGCGCTAACGGTATCGTAGTTTGCGAGATAATACTTCTGTAGTGAATCAGAACCCTGATTCTTTAATATCCTGAACTGCTCTGAGTATGTAATCACATCATCATCATAGTTGTCCTGCAGACTGAGACGCGCACGCGTTTCGAGCACAAGTAAAGAATCTGCGGCAGATAATCTATCGGCAAGTGTATCGAGGCGTATACCGTTCTCGTCCCGGGCTGATTGCAATAATGTTTCTTTGGCTGTAATGCCTTTCTGTAAATCCGCTATCTGTCCTTCCCTTGCGCTAATACTGTCTGTAAGCGCCATTAACGCGGGGTCGTGGTTATCCTTCTCTGTTTTGCCGCTTATGTCCTTTATCTTCTGTGCAGATAACCCTTTCTTCCTCTTATTCACCTGCGTATACTTTTGGTTTGCCTTATCGCTTTTTTGCTTGGCGCTTTTCGCATATTTATCGCACTGCGCTGATAGTTTCTTATCATCTGTACGCACCTTTTGAATATATGCTTTAGCCAGGCGGTTCTTGGTAGTGTTTTTCTTTTTCAGTTCGCTATAATGGTCGGGGAAATATTTCTTCTGCTCCTTGATGTAATCGTCCGATTTTTTAAGCGCGTTGCGCGCATCTGCGATCACCAGGTCGGGATTTTGTATTGTAGAGTCTGTAAAACAACTCTGTATCTCTGCCACTGCACGCACTTCTTCCCTCACGGCAAGTATCGCCTTATAATTATCGTTGTACTTATTGGCCCGATTGGCATAGCCAAACATCTTCTTATCCTCATCAAGTGTACTTACAGAATCCAGATCGGGGTTACTTTGTACAAGCGTGGTATAGGTAGCATTAAACTGCTTGATGGCGCTATCCCCTTTCTCAAATACTATGATGGGCATAGCAGTATCGGTAAGCTGCCATTCAGGATCAGATGGTGCATGCTTAAAACGAAATGCCAATGGATCCTGCATAAAGTATTGTGGGTCGTAGTGGAACTGGAATTTCACCTTCTTGGAATACATTACTTTGTTCTTCGTCAGTTTATTCAGTTGCCTGCGCATCCATCCCGGCGATTGCGACAGGCCACCTGCGCCCCATGTGGGGTCAGCGAGTTCCCATTTGCCATTTATTTCTACAGCAGCCCACATGTGGCGGGGTATGTATAACTTATCGCCATTATCAAACATCCAGTCTTTAGCATAACCTTCTACATTAACAGCTTTCAGGCCGGCCTCGCGACACATGGCAGTGAACAATACTGAATACCCCTCGCAAACCCCTTTGCGCTTACGGAATATTACAGCGGGGTCTGTCTGTTTTGTGTTATGGCTCTTAGCAGCCTTTATATCGTATTTGATATTGTGTGTGATCCAATTGTAAATAGCATTAGCCTTTAGCTGCTCGTTATTTATACCATCACACAGGTAATGCGACAATTCAATATAATTAGCATATTCCGATTTTTGCACATAAGCACCCAAAGATGTATCGATAGCGACGGGGGTTGTCTGAGCAGATGAATGAAGGGTAAATGCCAGCAGTATGACAAGAAAAAATAAAGGTTTATTCATAGGTGGCTAAAATAACAAATGTTTCAGACCTATGCGAATATGCATTCGTTATTTTTTAAACATTCATACATTCGTAGTATGATCAGATACATAGCCATGCTGCGGGGCATTAATGTAGGTGGCAAGACGGTAAAAATGGCTGTTTTGAAGGAATATTTTGAAGTATTGAAATTCAAAAACATCGTTACCTATATACAAAGCGGCAATGTACTTTTTGATACAAAAGAAACCGACGAGGCAAAATTAGTAAAGAAGATAACCAAAGATCTGAATAAGACATTTGGCTTTGACATAGAAGTAGTGATACGTACTATAAACGAAGTGCAAGAAGTCATAGCCAATAATCCTTTTAAAAAACGGAAGTTCAATAATAAAGAGCAATTGTATGTAAGCTTTTTATCGGCATGTCCTGATGAGGCATTGATAAATACATTAGCTCCCTATATAAAAGACGGCGAGGCGTATACCATAATTAACCGCGAGGTATATATAGTATCCGAGAAATACGGCGAAACCAAGTTATCTAATAACCTCATAGAAAAGAAACTAAAAGTTGTCTCTACTACGCGCAACTGGGCTACGGTAAATAAGGTAATAACCCTATAGCAACAAATATCCTACGTGGCTTTAATATCAATACTTCGTGAAAGGCCTGGTAACATAAGAGCCATCAGCATTGCGAATCATTATAAGCCAGGTACCAGGTGCAAAAGAAGAAATATCAAGCGTTACTGAAGCGTTGTTCACAGCTTGTTTTTTTACACATACACCTACTGTATTGAATACTTGTATTTGTGTGGCATTATGCATACCAGATACAGTTATCTTGCTACTTGCGGGGTCAGGGAATATCGTTAGCTGGTTCTCGTTTGCAGTATTAGATACGCCGGTTGTAATAATGGAAACATCCATGCACCATTTACCCGTTCCGCAACCAGAATATGCGGTAGCACATACATCGTATGTTCCGACAGTTGTATAAGTATGTGTAGGAGAAAACGAGGTTACTCCTGCTGTGCTATCTCCAAAATTCCACACAACACTATCTGCTGAGCCGGTACCGTCATAATTGAATAACATTGTAATCGAACCAGTAGTTGTAAAGTGCGGCGAAGGAATTGAATCCGGCGTACAATCACAATTATAACCATACTTGGTAACGAAGAAATCGGTATTTCCGCCTGTAGATATAAAATACAAACTGTCGTTTATATGCATACTGTCTGACACCATACCACCAAGAAAGATATCTCCCATTTTGTTACTAGCAATAGCACAGCCCCAATTATAAAAACCGTCTCCACGATAATGCTGATAGTAGTCAAGCGTACCGGATGTATCGAAAATGGCTATCATCGGCTGTTGCGCCCCGGTAGTATTGGTCATGGTATCCCCCATGTAACCGAAACTGTATATAAAATCACCTGTCACTGCCAGCTTCCCAGCAGGCAAAATACATATCCCTGTAAAACTGCCATTAGTTCCAAAGTCCACATCAATATGTTTAACAATATGACCTGTTGTATCCATTCGCATTATCGATCCGGAATAGCCATACATAGTTGCCTCAAACAGGCTGTCACCACCTATTGAAAATGGCACTCCGCAACAACCTTCTGCAGTAGTATAGAGCTCCCCTGCTCCATCACACGCAATATCGCTTATCCCAATCGGCCAATTAACAGTATCCACCCATAACACTGTTCCGTCATGAGAGAAGGACTCCACCCAATTAGATGAAACCCCTACCAACCAGGAACCATCAAAATACACACTATCAGTAGTATGGTATTGCTCAATAAATAAATTGTTATTGCTTTTGTTCACAATCACTTTCACTACAAGCTCTGTAGAATCCAGATCCAGCCGTGTGGCACTTAGCATATTGCCACTTGGGTCGTAAACAAGATCATAGGTGCCTATGGTTGAAACCATAGACGGCATAATCTGCACTCCTGTTCTCAGATAATCGCAATAATGAATATACCCATATCCATCTACCGCAACATTGTTATAGAAGTAACTATTACCATACTGGCCCGTTTTTAAATCATTGCCTGTGGTATCTTTTCCTACAAAACGTACCCATTTAAACTGTCCTGATGTATCTATCTTTATCACATAGTCTGTAAGGTTATTATTATTGATGACCGTATCATTGCCTATGTGCTTATTTTCGTAATACATACAGCCGGCAAGGTATACACTGCCATTGCTATATGCCAAACCTGTACTAGATGCGCCCGTTTCTGCATCTATCACTTTAGCCCAACGCAACCTACCATTGCAATCGTAACTTGTTATAAATACATTGTCTGCATCATCACCGCCATAGTTATATGCTTCAGCAAGTAAAAATGTATCTGTACGTATATTATCGCTGGCTACTACAGATATTACGTACACATTACGGTCATCGTCCGTACACATATAGGCCACTTTCTCCAGGTCATTATATATCGGTGTTGTTCCGGTACTACTTCCGCCACCGGTTATCCACTTGTACTGTAATTGGGCTGCGGCACTAGCAGATATCAAAAAAAGGCAAAATAACAATTGAGTAAAAAAAAGTTTCTTCATCTACGTAGTATTACATAATAAGACACCAATGATGTTATTATAGTTGGGAAGAATACAAATATTTTTTATAGATTTCCTTTTAAGAGTAATATAGTGATCCGCTCAATCGTAAAATCAGAGATTCACAACGCAATTATTTTGATTAGTTTTGAGTATTGAATGTATTTGCCCAATAAAATATTATTAAAATGGCTGCAAGGAAGCGCATAGTAAAGAAATTACCTGAATTCAGATCTGCAAGGGATAAGCAACAATCAGAAGAAGAGGACCTGAAGAAAGTAAAGGCACAAGCACTTAAAGATCTCGAAACGGATGAAAAGAATAAAAAAGAATGGTACGACAAAGAGCTGGAAAAAAACTTGAAGAAACAATAAGCTTGATTTGAGCTTAAAGAAGTATTGACGCAGCCATCGTGATTATTTCTTCTTTTTACTGAAGAGTTTACCTAAGAAGGTTTTCTTCTTTCCACCATCTTTTGCATCACCCTTACCCATCAGATCTATTATTTTACCATTGCGCAGCGCGGTCTTTTCTGCGCCCTGTAATATGTTCTTCCAGATAAGGCTGAAGAATGATTTGTAAGGATTACGTACAAGACTGGTGCTCACTTTTCTTACTTCCTTACCATCCATGGGGTTGTTAGGGTATAGGATCAAGGAGTTGGTAAGGAATGATAATACACCACGTTTCTTTTCTTTGGTCTCCTCCCCACTACTATCCATCTTCATGAGTGTTACATTGAGATCGCTGTAGAGCAGGGTAAAGTTGCCCTGTCCGTGGGCTTCGTTACCCTCTACGTGCATATCCATACGGCTAAGGTGAAAAGATGATATTTCTGCCAGGGCCAGCGCACGGGCTGTTTCATTTACCTCATTTGCTTCGAGGTTCTTCACCCATCCGTCAACCTTAAAACCACCTTTTTTATCAGAAAGATCCAGATCAAACGTTGCCTGCATATCGCTCTTGCCCATAAATTTACCCCGCAGAAAGATCATGCAGTTTTTATTCTGCGCAATAAGTGTATCATCATTGGTCACATTGCTTAGACTACCATTCACATTTTCAAACCTTATAGTACCGGATTTCTTAGTCTTTTCACTTACCTCTGTGTATTTAAAATGTCCGTTAGTAAGATTCAGGCTATCAACCTTTACTTTTAGCTTTAATTTTTGTAACAGTTGATGCGGGTATTTACCAATCTTACTCTCCTTATTTTCGGCATACAGCCTGCTGAAATATATTTCGAGTGATGCACTATCTATATTAATGGCCTTTGCTTCGAACGTCTTTTCATTCATCAACTTTCTCCAGTTAAAGCCCACTAACTGCACTGAGGGAAATACCATGTTGTATATTTCTTTTTGATGTCCCACCTGCTTGTAGAATGCTTCTCTACTCTCTAATGGAGTCAGCATTATATTTTTCAGTTTAATGCTATCTCCATTAGTATTAAAATCGAGGTTAGAAGATCTCATACCATATAGGCTGCCGGGCTTACTATAAATAAAGCTATCGAGTTGAATGCGACCACTCTTTGCGAAAATGAATCTTGAAGAATCTTTCTTTGTTTCAGCACCGAGTTTCCAATCGTTTAATATTATCTCCCCGCCCTTCATATAGCAATAAAAGCTATCATCCGGTCCTGAAAAGTGATAAGTAATATTTGGCCTTACAACATCTATTTTGCCGGCAGCCAAACTTTGTACAATTCCTTGTGGTTTTTTAACTGTATCCAAGGCTTTTGTTTGTGCAATAAATGTAGAATCAGCCTGCGTTTTAGGTATACCGGATATTAATATCCGTGGTTCTATTATCTGAAAATTACCACATACAATAGACTGATCTGCGATAAGATCTTCCCACATAATACCTGTCGCCTCTACTTTGGGAATGTGTATATCAAAAGTGGTGAATGGACCAAGGCCACGCTTGCGAACAGTATTTACCTGGTTTGTATCAGGCCAGAAATGTACATTTTCAATGGTTACACTACGGGTGATGATATTGATACTTATATCCCCTACTGATACGTTATACATGCTGTCGGTAGTCTTAGCTACCCATCCCGGTATACGCTGCTTGAGTATATGCGCATAATGTTGCGAAACATATACCATAAAGCCCCCTACGCTTACCAAAATAAGGAGAACTATACCTACTATTATGCGTAAAGCTGTGTGTTTCTTATTTTTAGTCACATTAGGGTAAATGTAAAATCATGCCATCCAAAGCTACAGATAAATAATATTAATAAAATACAGCATGCCAATTATCTGCTATTTCAACTGATTAAAGGCGTTCTGTATTCAACCTTTCAATTTATCAGCCTATCTTGCAGCTGTTTTTCAACTCAATAATATGTATCGTACACACAATTGTGGCGAGCTGCGTATGCAGCACGCGGGGACCGAGGTAACGCTTGCCGGATGGGTGCAAACCGTTCGTAAATTCGGAAGTATCACGTTTGTAGACCTGCGCGACCGCTATGGAATAACACAGTTATTGTTTAATGAACAACTTAATAACGAGCTTGATAAAAACCCGATAGGCAGGGAGTATGTAATACAGGTAAAAGGTAAGGTACAGGAGCGCAGCAACAAAAACCCTAAGCTATTAACCGGCGATGTGGAGATGGAAGTACTATCGTTTATTATAATGAATGCCGCTGCAGTGCCACCATTTACTATAGAAGAGGAAACTGATGGCGGCGATGAGCTGCGTATGAAGTATCGGTTTCTGGACCTTAGGAGACCTACATTAAAAAGGAACTTAGAGCTACGCTACAAAGTAAACCGCTCGGTACGTAACTACTTAGATACACAAGGTTTTTGGGATATAGAAACACCGTTCCTTATAAAGTCTACCCCGGAAGGTGCAAGAGATTTCGTAGTGCCATCGCGTATGAACGGGGGACAGTTTTATGCTTTACCCCAAAGCCCACAGACCTTTAAGCAACTGCTAATGGTGAGTGGATATGACCGCTACTACCAGATAGTAAAATGCTTCAGGGACGAAGATCTAAGAGCAGACAGACAGCCGGAGTTTACACAGATAGACTGCGAGATGAGCTTTGTGGAACAGGAGGATATATTGAACACTTTTGAAGGGCTGTTTAAGCATGTTTTTAAAGATGTAAAGGGTGTAGATATTAAAGAGGCATTTCCACGTATGACGTGGGATGATGCAATGTGGCACTATGGTAATGATAAGCCTGATCTGCGTTTTGAAATGAAAATACAAAATGCAAAGGCCGAAGGCAAAGTGCATGCCGAGGTATTGAACAAAGTAGACTTTAAAGTATTTAGTGATGCTGAAAGTATACTGGCTATCTGTGTGCCAGGTGCTGCAGAATATACACGCAAGCAACTTGATGAACTGACCGAATGGGTGAAGCGCCCGCAGATAGGCATGACGGGCGTAGTGTATATAAAGTGCAACGCAGATGGTACATATAAAAGCAGCGTTGATAAATTTTTTGATGAAGAAAAACTGAAAGAATTGTCGGGCTTTTGCGGTGCTAAGCAAGGTGATCTTATTTTAATACTTGCCGGAGCTGAAACACGTACCCGCAAAGCTATGAGCGAGCTGCGACTGGAAATGGGTAACCGACTGGGCCTGCGTAACCCGGATGACTATAAGCCACTGTGGGTAATGGACTTCCCGTTGTTTGAACATGACGAGGAAGAAAACAGATGGGTAGCACGCCACCACCCTTTTACCTCGCCAAAGCCGGAGCATATAGAAATGATGAATGACCTGAGCCGTTATGCAGAGATAAAAGCCAACGCATACGATATAGTACTGAATGGAACGGAGATAGGTGGCGGATCGATACGTATCTACCAACGCGACCTGCAGGAAAAGATGTTTGCTGCACTGGGCATGAGCAAGGAAGAATCGCAAGAGAAATTTGGTTTCCTGCTGGGTGCATTTGATTATGGTGCGCCGCCACATGGAGGTATCGCATTTGGTTTTGATAGGCTCTGCGCATTGCTTGGCGGCCAGGAAACGATACGCGACTTTATTGCATTCCCTAAAAATAATTCAGGGCGGGATATGATGCTGGACGCACCATCTGCAATAGATGACAAGCAACTTAAAGAACTGAATCTGAAGACAACGATATAAGATGTTCTCAAAAAAAACGGGCGATAGTTACTAACTATCGCCCGTTTGCTATAGGTCTATTCCCAAGCCAAATACGAACTTTCCGTTTTTGCCAATATCTGTAACCGGTGTGATGTGATAGTAATAACCGGCACCAAAAGTGATGTAATAAACATTGAAATAGTTTATTCTTATCAGGTTGTTGAGTAGTATTCCGGCCTCGCTATAGCCATTATCTGGCACGGAGAACGTGGTGTTCTGTACTTCGCGGTGATCCATAGCACCATAGAGATAATCAAAGCCGAGGCTTATGTTTGGCGCCGAGCTGAACTTTGATTTTGGTATTTTGAATTTATATAGTTTCCAATCAAAATCGTGTCGCCATATAGCGCTGATAAACCGGTCTGAATAATAATCATAAGGATACATAGTAAGAAACCCGCCAAAAGCATATAATGAGAATTGATCGTATCTGTAACCATTACCCGCAAACAATTTACTAAGTGGTAGCGGATCATTGCTCCACGATTTACCACCTGTTATCAGAAAATGTTCGAAACCTATACGATTAATGTGCTTATTATACAATACTGCACCTATTGCTTGTGTATAAGGCACCTGCATACTACCACTTTGAAGACTGCCTTCCGTTAACTTACCATAAAGTACGGGATATTTTGTACCCACACTGTAGTAATAGCCAAACACAGGCGCAGTACGCTCAGCATAAGCATAGCGGACGTTCAGTGACATTTCATTTGCGGTGAAGTGATCGTACTGATTGCCTTCGTAAGATAGGGAATAAGTATATAATGGCGTTATATCCTCGTGCCGAGCAGATAGCGTAACGTTGGCGTAGCCAAACTTCTTTTTCACAGAGAGCGTATAAGACTTTATATGGTCTACCCTGCTCAGCAGATAGGTACTGAGGTAGTTGCGATCTAAAGCCTTATCGATATGTATGCGTCCGGGATCTTGTATATCATCACTATATGCGCCGCGTATCACAAACTCCTTATACTTGTCGAGATAGGTTTCAAAAAAGCCGCCGTACTTCCAGTGAGCATCTGTAAATCCATACCCAGCCCAGCCGCCTACAGACAGCCATTTCATCATCTTTTCATTTGTCTGTAAACCCACCCCTGCCCTTATACCTTCATAATGATTCTCTGCTATAAGGCGCTTCAGGTCTATATCTATCATACCTATCGGCAGCTTACCTTCCGGCAGTTTTCGCAAGTACTCCATTATTCTATCAGCATGTATAGAACCACCTACGCTATCCATAAAATGATAGGTATTCCGTTCTTTTTCGTCAAGTGCTATCGGGCGGAATTTTTCCCATTCTTCATTGGTCAACTCATCGGCCTTACCCAGTAGCCGAACAGTATGTATTTTATCAAAGTGGTAGTTCTTATCCTTATCAAAGCTTACAGAGTCTATTTTGGAATTACCCTTCATTACCAGATCATAGCTGATAGAATCTTTTGATTGATTAGATTGCTGTACGGTCCATTTAATAATATAATTAAGCTCCTGTGGAAACCATTTACTGGTACCATCTCCCACTGGCATATTTTTATATTGCTGCTCAAGATGCACGTTTAATTTAAGGTCAGTATCATTTGCATACGCAAGCAAATATGCGATGGCATAGCCATTAGAGTTTATATATACGGTGCCGGTAAGTTCATTACCAGCCTGCTTTTTAGGATGAAATCCTAACTCCCACAGTGTATCCTTTCCCTGTAATATTTCATTGTTCAGATTAAAAGAATAGCGTTGTGAAAATCCTTTACATATTGGGTTATGGTAATCCTTACCATTAAGCGTGATATAATCATTGTACGCATGAAACGGTAGTACGTTTGTAACAAGGCTTGTGAACATGGACTTATTAAACCCGGATAGTCTTGTAGCCAATACATCTTCCTGTAATTTCTGCGGCCGCTCCCAGGTACGTATACTGTATGTTTCGGACATGAGCAGGTGTTGCTTATCCATGATGGCCATTAGCTCCCTGTTATTTTCGCTGGTGTCCTTTTGAGTTACAGAGTCGGCCCCGGCTACATCTGCTACCATTTTATAGTACACATGGCATTTATACCAGTCGTATTTATCGGGGTTATTCTTATCGCGGTTAGCAATAGCCATATTTATAATACGGCGCATTTTATCATAGGGAGGCTTTACGACAACTTCCTGCAGATCGTTATCCTGGATATGCATGTATACACTGAGCAAATCTCCCGTGTATGGTAGGGATACTTTTACCGGCTGGTAGCCGAGATACCTCACTTCTATAAATGAGATACCCTTCTTTAACTGAGCGTTAAACTTACCGTCAAGATCTGCTACTGTCCCTTCGCCACTACTACCAAATTTTACGGTTGCAAAGGGCAATGGTTGCTTTGTGACAGCGTCAAATACCCGGCCTGTTACTACTTGCTGCGACCAAACCTGTGCACAAAAACAAATACAACCAATGAGAAATAAATAACGTAACTTATACTGCATAATCTTTTTTAGCAAAAAGTATTCCGAAAAGAATGTTTTGTATTATATTACAATGCTTATTATCTTTATACCCATTAAATTCAAGTCATGAAGAAGATCGTTTTAGCTTTACTAACCCTTACGGCAACCGTATTTTTTACGGCATGCTCTAACGGCGATTATATTGCCAACCCCTCATCGAGTTCCAATAACTCACTTAATCCGCTACACCCACCTGCTTTTGACTGGACAGGAACGGGTACAATGAGCGCTGTGATAGATGGTGTGCCATGGGCAGCTGATACTAATACTACTTTTTTCATTCAGGATACAACGGTTTATTTTGTAGAAGGCTTCACTCATTTAACAACACCTGCTATATCGCAGGCAATGATAGTAAAAGTTACAAACGCATACGCCGGTAATGTCTATGACCTTAGCTCTACAGGCTACTACCAAAACGGTATATGGCTGGATAGCGCTACAAACGGCAACTATTGGTTTTACAGTGCATCCGGCAACGTCGGCCAAATGAAATTACTTGAAGAAGACAGCCTTCATGTTAAAGGTTTATTCTACTTCCAGGGCATCAGTCCGACGGGTAAAATTGTTAACGTGACCAAGGGTTACTTTAATGTAAAAAAATAATAACGTAACTTCATAAGGTTTATTGCCGCCTCAATTACTGAGGCGGCTTTTTTATGTAATTATTTTTTAGCCCCGTAGAGATACATGAGCAGGCATAAGAATGCAGTGAGGACTATTACAATGTACGGAAGGTATTTTTGTTGCTGTGCACGTTTCTTACGCTCACTTATTTCTTGCTGTAAAAGTTGTTGCCGCTCTGTAGATACAATGCTTCCTAACGGAGCAACAATATCATCGAGGTATTCTTCATCAAGCGACCTGGTGGCTTTTAATATCTCTGAAACTATACGGTCGTTTATAGATTTATCATTTGCAGACAGCAATATGCCTATGTGAGCATCAGATAATATCATCAATACATAATCGCGTAGTGACCTGTGGCTCATACGATGTGTATCAATGGTTGCTATGTGCTTGCTCAGTTTCTCGCACTCATGCAATATCCATGCGGGTGTTATAGCTTGCTTGTCGCGCATGCGGTTGCCCATGCCCGATAGCCATCGCTCCTCATCGTATTTTACACGCTTTGTAGGGTTTGAAAGTACAGCATACGCTTCCTGCACTTCTTTAAATTGAGCTTCAGCAAAAGCATTGTCCGGATTTTTATCGGGGTGATATTTGACGGCAAGCGAGCGGTATGCCTTTTTAATATCGGCAGCGGGAGCGGCAGGTATAACACCAAGTGTTCTGTAATGATCTTTGAGTTGCATAAGGTGCCGTAGTATTTATTTAGCATCCTTATATTTCCACAAATAGAAACATGCATAGGTACGGTATGGCGACCACTTTGCAGATATCTTCAACATTTTTTCGCGCATTATCTTTTTATCTGTGGGGTCTATCTTATACACCTTTTCCATAGCCTGCTGTATACCCAGGTCATCAACGGCAAAGACATCTTCCCTGCCTAGCGTGAACATGAGCAACATTTCTACCGTCCACCTGCCAATACCTTTTATCGGCGTAAGGAAGGCTACAACCTCTTCATCATCCATCTTTTGCAGTTTCTTATCATCTATCTTATGCTCTATAAAATAACGAGCTACATTCTGTACATAAGTAACCTTTGCGTTTGAAAGGCCAATAGCGCGTAATACATCATGCGGCTTTTCGAGGATCTGCTGCGGCGTAGGCTCTACCCCACCAAAAAGTTCAAGAAAACGCTTGTAAATGACCTCCGCCACTTTTGTCGACAACTGCTGGCTCATTATTGACGCACACAGGCGTATGCAGACATTCTTCCTTTTTTTGAGCAGGTATGGCTCAACCGTATTCAATAACGGCAACAATTTCTTATCTTTCGATAAATGCTCAAAGTACACATCAGCGTTTTTCAATGCCATGCATAAATTTAGGCAAAAAGCTTTTCTGTGGGGATATAATTTGAGCTTATACTACTATTCAGCATCTGATTTTTAAATAAATGTACATACACGTAACTTTGTATCATGTCAACATTAGCTGTATTAGAAACACTAGGAAGAAGTTTATTACCATCTGAAAGGATGCCTGTATTATTCATAGGTCATGGAAGCCCTATGAACGCAATAGAGGATAATGTGTATAGCCAGAGCTGGGCGGCACTAGGTAAGAAACTGCCACATCCGCAAGCGATATTATCTATATCCGCACATTGGATAACACGTGGCACCAAAGTATCTACAATGCTGCACCCGGAAACAATACATGATTTTGGTGGCTTCCCAAAACAGTTGTTTGACGCACAGTACCCTGCACCAGGCAGTCCTGACTTTGCTATGCTTACCAAGGAACTGATAACGCAAAGCCATATACAAACAGACGATAGCCGCGGACTGGATCATGGTACATGGAGTGTGTTATTACCTATGTACCCGTCAGCAGATATACCTACCTATCAGCTAAGCCTCGACTACGACCAACCAGCTTCGTACCATTACGAGATAGGTAAACAATTAAATAAACTGCGCGATAAAGGCGTACTGATAATAGGCAGCGGCAATCTTGTACATAACCTGCGACAGATAGACTGGAGTGGTAGCAATAAAGTGTATGACTGGGCAAAGGAATTTGATGAAAAATTTACGACATGGATAGAGAGCGGCGATCATGCATCCATCATAAACTATCAGAAAATATTGGGCAATACAGCGCAGATGGCACACCCTACTTACGACCATCTTTTACCGATATTTTATACACTGGGTTTGCAGCAAAAGAGCGATAAGATCAGTTTCTTCAACCAGCAGTTTGACATGGGTTCTATATCGATGAAGTCGATGCTGATAGGAAACTAACTAAGACTTGCTGATTGTAGCTGCAGGCCTATTTATATACTCGCGGATAAAATATGCAACAATACCCGAAGCAATAATAGCTAAAGCGTACAGCTGAAACTTTGCTTCGTTGCTAAAGAAAATAAACATCCATATCACAATGCTGATAATAGCAGGCAATGGGAACAATGGCATTTTGTATGGCCGGTTGTCTTTGGGATATTTGTAATGCCATATAAGCACCCCAACTGTTTGCGATATGAATTGTATGAGTATACGCATCATCAGTATAGCTGATATCGCATCCTTGAGTTTGAATACTAAGCTAAACACAAACCCTAATGCCCCTATTGCTAACAAGGAGATATGCGGGAATTTATATTTAGGGTGGACCTTTGCAAATACTTTGAAAAAATCGCCATTTTGTGCTGCCGCATAAGGAATGCGAGAATAGCCTAATATACCTGCAAACAAAGCCGACATAGCAATGATAAGAATAAGGACAGTTGCTATTTGCCCTACCAGGTGACTACTATATATATGTTCAAAGTACAAACTTACCGCAAACTCAGAATTGGCCACCCTTTGCCATGGCAATACACCCAAAACTACTGACTGCATACATATATACAGTATAGCGATGCCTGTGATCGATAAAAGGATGCTGCGCGGAATATTCCGTGTAGGGTCTTTTATTTCGGCACCTAAATGACAGACATTGTAATAACCTAAGTAAGAATATACAGCCTTTGTGGATGACATACCAATTGCCGCAAACAACAGACTATTGGTTTTAAAACCCTGAAAATGAATATCAAATGCTTGTGCTCCATTAAAGTGACCTATGCCGGATAATATAAGCCAGAGTATGGTGCCCCCGGTAACCACAGACAGCACAACAGATATTTTACCAATGCTTTTTATATTCCGGTATAGCAATGCAACCAGCAGAATCACCAACCCGCCGCTAACTATTTTTTGCTGTATCGGGTTAATTGGTACGAGAAATGAGAAATATTGAGAAAAGCCAATAGCACCGCTGGCTATTACCAGAGGCGCCTGTATGGTGGTTTGCCAGATGAATAAAAAGGTCATAAGCCGGCCTATCTTAAAATTACCATAGAGCTTTTGTAGGAATACATAGCTTCCACCTGCTTCCGGCCATTTAGCCCCCAACTCAGACCATACTAAGCCATCCATGTAGGCCAGCAGCGCACCAAGCAACCATGCCAGGATGCTGGCAGATCCTTGCATAGCGCCTACTATAATAGACAATGTAACGAAAGGCCCTATGCCCACCATATCTATCATATTGATAGCGGTAGCTTGTGCCAGGGATAGCCCTCTTTCTAATTTATGGTCTGTAACAGTTGCCAATAAAACAAATTATACTGCAAAGTATAAAATAGACCGCAGCAATTCGCTTAGCGACGGTCTGATTTTATTGATGGCATAATAACTAATTTCGTATGGTGCGTTATTTATTATTCTTTATACTATCGCTGTGCGCCTATCTGCCACTGGAAGCACAGGAACATATTGTAGATACTCCGGGCATACGTCTGGAGCATTATGAATATCCATACCATGTGTACTATATGCATACTACTGTGCAGAATAATGCTGTGGAAATAGCCTATATGGATGAAACCCCGGAACAATGGAATCGCAAAACAGTATTATTACTGCATGGCAAGAACTTCCCTGCAGCTTACTGGGCCAATACCATACATGAGCTAAATGATGCAGGGTATAGAGTTATAGCACCCGATGCACTAGGTTTTGGCAAATCGTCGAAGCCGATGATACGGTATAGTTTTTCATTGTTGGCGCTGCTCACCAAGCAACTATTAGATACATTGCATGTGCAGCATACGGCTATTATAGGACACTCGACAGGGGGTATGCTGGCAACACGGGTAGCGCTCGAATATCCTGAAATGATAACACACCTGATACTTGCTGACCCGATAGGCCTTGAAGACTGGCGGGCTGAGGGTGCACCTTACAGGAGAGTAGACGAATGGTACAAGGAAGAGAAAAATGCTTCCTACGAGGACGTACTGAATCTTCACAAGAATTACTATGCGGAATGGAAGGATGAGTATAAAGTATGGGCCGACCTGCAATATGGTATGTCGCAGAGCGCGAATGCAGACCAGTATGCATGGGTAAGCGCGCTTACTTACGATATGATATTTACCGAACCTGTGGTATATGAATTTCCCAACATCAAAGTGCCTACACTTGTAATTGTTGGCAAGGACGATAAAACTAAAATTGCTAAAGGCGCGCCTCAAGAAGTATCTCAGCACATGGGCAACTATACAGAGCTTGGCATAAAGGCTGCAAATGAAATATCAGACTCAAGATTGATAGAATATAGCAATTGCGGCCACCTACCTTTTTTCGAAACGGCAACGCCATTTTATAAGGATGTAAAGGATTTTCTCGTAACACCCACATTAGAATTGGTGTATACCGATACATCCTACCAGTTAGTTGGCATAGGCCTTTCAAAAAAAGGGAGAATGTTCATCAATTATCCGGTGATGAACGACCATAACAAATACGCAGTGGTGGAGATACAGAAAGATGGCACTGCGACACCATATCCCGACAATTCATGGAACTACTGGAATGAAGGCGAGGATGGCAAAAAGAAATGGGTAAGCGTACAGGCGCTATACGTTGATGATAAAGACGACTTGTGGGTAGTAGATGCTGCCAGCCCCAAACAACACAGGGTTTATCAAAAAAGTAATAAACTGGTACAGATAAACCTGAACAATAATAAAGTGAAACATATATACCCGCTTTATGACGTAGGAAATGATAGTACATATCTGAACGATGTACGTGTGGACACAAAAAAACATGAAGCTTACCTTACCAACTCATCGACAGGTGGCGTAGTGGTGGTGAATTTAGAAAGCGGAAACGCGCGTATGCTTTTTCAAAACAGCCCCTCAGTAAAAGCAGATACAAATTATGTGTTTAAAATAGATAGCATTCCATTGGTATCGGATAAAGGGCCTTTCCGTACAAATGCTGATGGACTAGCCTTATCGCCCGATGGACAATGGCTGTATTTTAAGCCACTCAGCGATAAACACCTATACCGTATACAAACGAAATACCTGACAGTTGCAAAGATGGGCGCTGATGAACTTGCAAAGCAGGTAGAAAACGTGGGCGATTACACCACCACCGGCGGCATGATAATGGATAAAAATGGGTTCTTATATTTTGGCGATATAGAGCATCATGCTATTGTGCGTATAGATACAAAAGACAAGTCATCAAAAGTATTATTGACAGATAAGCGCCTCATGTGGCCGGATAGTTATGCGATATCAGAGGATGGATACCTGTATATCACTTGCTCGCAGATAGATAATATGCCACAGTTTCATGGGGGCGTAAGTATGCGCAAACGGCCTTATGCAGTGTATAGGATGAAGTTGTAAGCACTTTATATAAATTTATTATCCTTCGCTGTTTTTATAGCATCTGCCTTTGAGTGTACATTCAGTTTGTGGTAGATGTTCTTTATGTGGGATTTCACCGTTTCAAGATCAATGAATAACTCCTCTGCAATGCGTTTGCGGCTCTTACCCGTGGCTATCTGTTCCAATATCTCTGTCTCCCTGCGTGTAAGCGGTGATGATTCATTACGCTGAAAAGAATGAATGACCATACGTGCTATGTGCGCACTCATTGGTCCGCCGCCTTCCATTACTTCGTATATAGCAGCAATTATCTTTTCCGGTGGAGTGTTCTTTGTGAGATAACCGGCAGCTCCATTACCTAAAGCACGGAATATTAGCAAATCCTGTTCATAAACGGTAAGTATGAGTATGTGTGTTTCAGGAAGTAATTTTTTGAGCTTGGGTATAGCATCTATCCCCGATATGCCCGGCAGCTCTACATCGAGCAATATCACATCAGGGTCATCATGAACTATTTTCTTTGCCGCATCCTCAAATGATGGATAGGTGCCTGCGATCTTATATCCTTTTGTATTACCTATCAGGAAGGCATACCCCTCCCTTATTGTTTCATCATCTTCTATAATACATACGCGTATATCCAGATCTCTGCTCATAAGTAACGACGTTTCTACGAAGTTCCTAATTTATTCCTAATATGGCATCACCTGTTTAGCGGTATTTTAAAGGTGAGATTTGTTATTGTGCCCTTATTTTCACGCGAATCGATGTGCAGGCGGCCATGTATACGTTCAGCACGTACGTTCATATTGTTGATACCATGGCCACGTTTTACATTCTTCATATCAAAGCCAATACCGTTATCCCTTAATATGATCTGTAGCCCGTCTTTTCCTTTGAAAGCAATGTCCATGCTCACTTCTGTTGCCTTTGAGTATTTAAGACAGTTATTGAGCGCTTCTTTAAATATCATAATGAGGTTACGGCTCATATCCATCGGCAACCGGTAGTTTTTCCACTTTTCATCATTACCTGTAAAGATGAATTTTACATCTGTATCTCCAAACAGTTCATTACCAAAATCACGTATGCGGTAGAGTATCTCGTACAGATTATCATTGCTTGGCTTTAACGACCACAGTATATCACGGGTGCCACCGTAAAGTTGGTTGGTGTTATCTTCTATCTGATTTAATATTCTTGTAGTATCCGGGTTGGGTATTATCTTCTGCTTTAGTATGTTGGTAAGCACATTGATGCGTGTAAGCTTATTGCCCACCTCGTCATGAAAGTCTTCTGCGGTACGCATGCGTATTTTACCTTGTTCTTCTCTCCTCAGCTTTTCTAAAAGCTTCAGGCGTCTTTGTTTCCGGCTGTTTACAATGTACTGCAACACTATACCAAGTAGTATACATGCACCGAATATGGCAAACCTGAACCACTTCGTTTTTTGAAATGGTGTTATTATTTCAAACGGGTATTCTAAGTCTTTTGTCTGTTGGCCATCAGCAGTATTACACTCTACTTTAAAAACGTACTTACCGGGCGGCAATGCAGAATAAGTAACAGAGTTTGTAGTAGACCAGTCGGACCACGGAGCATCAAGCCCATCTATACGATAGCGGTATTGCAACTGCTGATCTGCTCCAAGCGTTATGGCCTGAAAGGTGAATGTTATATTGTTCTTTTTATAGGGCAGGTGCAGATGATACGGCACACCGTACCAGTTGTCTGTACTGTCAAAGTAATTTGTTTCAATAATGTTCTCGCCGGGTAGTTTAACCGATTGCATCACAATACTGGTAGGGTGTGATGATACTACAACTGAATGAGGTTGATAATGTAACGCCCCATTTGTAGTACCAAACCATATACTGCCATCATGCATTTTAAGTACGGAGTTCTGGTTACTTTCCATACCCGTTATTCCCTGGCTTTTTCCAAAGAATGCTATTGTTGGTAGATTGTTCCCGTTCGTAGTTACACGATGTATGCCAAAGCCGGTACCCAACCAAATGTTACGATCATTATCTACTACAATGTTATAAATAAAGTCAGAGCGCAGGCCATTGTTCTTATTGATGCTGTATGATCGTTTCGTATCGAGATTGTAGCAGATAACACCATTATCGCTGGTGCCTATCCATAGCTCACGCCCGCGCATGGTAAAGCATTGTACCGAGGAACTATCTATAACACCATTGGTAATAAAATGCGACACTGTGCCATTATTATATAACAGTAGTTTCTTTTCGGTGGCCATCAGCACACTGTCACTACCGATGGTGAGGAATGCCTCTACCGAACTGTTCTTTGTCAGGATAGTTCTGAATGTATCGCGCTCGTATACCATAGCACCATCTACGAACCCTATCCATAATCTTTTGGCGGTATCCTCGTACAATGCAGTAATAAAGTTTGACGGAAACTTACGCTCCGGTAAAGCGTACTGGGTAAAGATGTTGTCATACCGCCATAACCCGCGCCCCTTTGTGCCTATCCATAATTTAGAATCGTGTGTATAGCACATAGAGGTAATGATAGGTGTTGGGTTAGAAGGAAATGACAGAGGGCTTACAGAACCATTATCGAACGTGTATAGCCCCGCATCATATGTACCTAAAAACAACTTACCGCTTTTATCAGCGGCAATGGCCATTATTTGCGCACTGGGTAGGCCCATAGTTTCATCAAGACCGGTAAAGCGTGTACCGGAGAACCTGAATATCCCTTGCCCGTCTGATGCCAGCCATATATTTCCTTCGGCATCGGTAAGCACATCAAAGATGGTGTTATCCGTTAGGCCGTTTTTTTTGTTATAGTATTGTGCATTATTACCTGTTAGCTTTATAGCTCCGCTCGATGTACCAATCCATATAGCGCCGGCGTTGTCTTCAGTTATTCCCAGTAGTTGTGGTAAGTAGGGTAACTGAGGGCTATAAACCGGGTGCGGAAGTATTTTACCTTGTACAACATTGTACAAACCATTAGTGGTTGTTAACCATATCTGTTTCCCTTTATCCTGATATATCTTGTAGATATATGGGATCATTGCGCCTTGTGGCAGGTTAAAGGAAAGTGTATCCCATTTCTTACCATTCAGCCTGTATATATCCCCATTCTTTGCTACCCATACACCACCCGGCATAGCCAATATAGCAGATACATTGCCTTGCCCCGGGGTTTGTACATAAGTGTACTTATCTTTTGTAATGCGGTATAAGACGCCAAATACGCGCCACCAGGTGGTATCGTTTAATATCTTTATTTCCTGAGAGCTATTCGACGACCTGTTTTCCTGCTGCTGTAGTTTATAATGATGAAATGTTTTGCCATTGTATACAGAAAGGCCGGCTGGGCCTCCTATCCATATATTGCCATCCTTATCAGCGGTAACTGCGTCAACAGAATTATTTAGCATACCATTACGCACAGAGTAGTTGGTAAACTCCTTGCCATCAAAACGCGCCAACCCTCCAAGTGTGCCAATCCATAAATTACCCGCCTGGTCCTGCGTCATACACATCGCCTGCGATTGTATAAGCCCGTTCTCTACGTTCAGGTTATAAAATGGATAACGTTGTGCAAAGGAAGTATTGCAATACAACACACACGCAAGTAGTGTGACAGTAAAAATAGTATGAAGACCTCTTTTCATTTACTCTGTGAAATTAAAGCTAATCGCACGATTATACTATATTCTATACGCTCATTTTATGTTAGAGGCTTGTAAATCACCCTCGTTGGGGGAACGCCGGGCTTGTTTTGGCGGATACTTTTGTATGAAAGATGGTTATGAGAACGCACCGTTATTTTCTGTTGATATTTTTACTACTCGTCACTGCAGGTAATGCCATAGCAAACGTGTCGGTATCCGGTAAAGTGATAGATGCAAAGTCTGGTGGAATAGGTTCTGCAAACGTAATCCTGTTACACGCAGCAGACTCAACACTTGCTAAAGCTGACATTGCAAATGATGACGGTACATTCAAGATTGAAGATATAGCGGTGGGTATCTACATTTTAAAAGTGGCGCTCATTGGATATAATACCTACAGTTCTGAAAAGATAATAATTGCAGACAAGGATATAACACTACCGGTAATTACTTTGCTAGCCAGTGGCACAGACCTGAAAGAAGTATCTGTAAGAGGCCAAAAACCATTTATAGAAATACACGCTGATAAGATAGTAGTGAATGTAGAGAACAGCATTGTAAATGCAGGCTCATCTGCAATGGATGTACTTACACGCTCACCGGGTGTGACGGTTGACCAGAATGACAAAATAAGCCTGAAAGGGAAACAAGGCGTGACGATTATGATAGACGGCAAGATAACGCCTATAGCAGGCGCAGACCTTGCCAACCTGCTGAAAAGTATGCCATCTAATTCTATAGAAAGTATAGAGCTGATATCAAACCCATCGGCAAAATATGATGCTGCAGGCACGGCAAGCATTATCAATATTAAATTGAAGAAAGATAAAAAGATAGGTTTGAATGGCAGCGTGAACGGCACTTATGGACAAGGGGTATACCCAAAGAGCAACTTAGGATTTAACCTCAATTACCGTAATAAAAAATTCAACATTTTTGCCAGTTACAATTATGCTTACAGAAAAGGGTTTAATCATCTTACCCTTACCCGCAATTTTTACAACAACAGCAATTTTGCAGGCGCATACGATCAGGACGATCATTTCCTTTTCCCTATTGTATCACATACAGCTAACGCGGGTATGGATTATAATGTTTCTTCAAAAACGACCATTGGCTTCGTAGTAAGCGGCAATTCGACACATTTCGACCCCACAGGAACGAATTTTACCAATGTTGTTGACTCTGCAACCCGAAGGATAGATTCTTTTTTTACCACAACCAATAATTCGCATGACCAACTGAGTAATTATGCCGCTAATGTAAACCTGCGCCATACTTTCGATAGCAGTGGCCAGCAGCTGAGTGTAGATGCTGACTATGCACGATACACCAATTCATCAACACAGAACTATACGACAAACTATTATAACTATATGCCGGATGGTACTTCTATTGCATCACCGTCGCAACCGCCCTATATATTGCTGGGGCAGTTATCAGGCATAACACAGATACGCTCGTTAAAAGCAGATTATGAAAATCCTTTAAAGAACAATGCGAAACTGGAAGCCGGTATAAAAACTAGCTTTGTGACATCCGACAATGAACCTGCATTCTATAACAAAACAGATACAGGCTATGTGCTTGACAAAACAAAAAGCGACCACTTTATTTATAATGAAAACATAAACGCTGCCTATATTAATTTCAGCAAAGACTGGCCTAAATGGAGTACACAGATAGGCTTGCGCGGTGAGCAAACTATTGCCACAGGCGATGAGAAAGCTACCGACTCTACCTTTAGCCGTAATTATTTCCAACTGTTCCCCAGCCTTGCCGTTCAGTGGCATGTCGACGCTAATAATGACCTTGGCATAACGCTGAGCCGCCGCATTGAACGTCCGAGTTACGATCAGCTTAATCCCTTCAAGTACTTTCTTGACCCCACCACTTATAAAGCGGGTTATCCATACCTTAATCCTGCCCTATCATATTCTGCAGAGCTATCGTATACATACAAACAAAAATTCATCACTACGTTCAACTATACCATAACGAATGACCCTATAACAGAAGTGATACAACCCAGCGAAACTGAGAACAGAGTAACGATACAAACTACCAAAAACCTTACCAGCATGGCATATTATGGAATCAGTGGTGCATACCAGTTACAGTTCTTTAAATGGTGGAGCAACACCACTAATTTTAATGCTTATTACAGCCAGTATAAAGGTGATCTTGCAGGTACTACGCTCAATAATGGCAGGGCAACATTTGATGTGAATACTTCAAACAGCTTCATCCTGCCAAAGAATTTCTCCGCAGAGCTAAGTTTTTTTTACCAGGCGCCAATGACTTATGGATATATGTATGTGCGGCCATCATGGATGCTCAACGCAGGTGTACAAAAAAATCTGTTCGACAAGCGCGCTACTATCCGGCTTAACTGTACTGATATATTCTGGAGAGGGTGGCCAAGCGGTACATCATACTACAACAACTATGTAGAAAGTTTTGTTGCAAAGAGGGATACAAGACAGTTAAGTCTATCATTTACGTATCGTTTTGGCAAGCGCAGTGTAGGGCAAGTTAACAAACATAATGGCGGCGCTGAAGATGAGAAAAGACGTGTAGGAGGTGCAGGATAGTACTACAGGCTATTGATCACCTGTTTTACTTCTCCAAGAGAATATAGAAACTGCATATTGGCGGTAGGTACATACTTCTTAGCGCGCAGCATGCTGCCTGAAACAAATATTTTACGACCCGCAAAGGTTTTACCTAATTTTTGCAAATACTTATTCCCATCAAACTCTTCTACCACAGATGTCATGTGCAAATAGAGATATGCAGGATCATGTATTTCGCATACATACTCCACTTCTTTTAAAGGTGTATTAGGGCCTAAATAAATGACGTTCTTTGTATGTTTTAATGCCAGGTAGTGTACGTATATCAATGCCAGATCGTGTATCTCTCCTTCCGGCAAGAAGAGCAATATCTTTGGCGCATTAACAAACTCCTTTGGCGGCAGCGACTCTATAGCCACAGCAAGCTTACGGTAGACAACATTACTTGCCAGATGCTCCTGCGCAGGAAACATACGATCGGTCATCCACATAAGGCCTATCTTATCAAGAAACTGAAAAATAAGGTCTTCGATAGTGCGCTCCGTACCATATGTCTGTTGGTACATATTAATTAGTTGCTCGAAGGCGTCCATGTCCATTGCGAGGGTAGCTTCAAGTAGTTCGTTGATGACCAGTTGCAACTTAAAATCGCTATCTGTGATCTTATGGATGACCGCATTCATCTCATCATTATTCATTTTATGGATGCGGGATATCTTATAACCATGGTCGTTCAGCAGTGCAATACGCAGTGCTATTTTAAGGTCATCGGATGTATAATAACGGATATTCGTGGAAGTACGCTTTGGCGTAAGTATACCATAGCGCTGCTCCCATATACGAATGGTATGGGCCTTCACCCCAGTTAGGTTTTCAATATCTTTTATACTGAACCTATTCATCTCCGTTATTTTTCAGCAAGGCTATAATTTAGATGGAAACAAATTATAAGGAAATATTGTTCAATCTTTTTTGTTAAACAATTGATCTATTTTCATACGCCTATATTCAAAGATATTATGTAATTGCTTCCGTACATATAGTGTATGTGCTATGCCACCCAGAAACCCTAAAGGTAGTGCATAGTGTACAAGGTCGGTCATTAATACACCTTCATTCGTCTCTTTAAAGTGATGTTGATGATGCCAGATCGTATAGGGGCCAGAACGCTGATCGTCTACAAAGCGCTCATTTTTAACCACATGCGTTATCTCAGTCATCCATGAGATAGGAATGTTTAATAGCGGCGATAATGTATAAGTTATCACTTGTCCCTCGTATACTTGATTCAACAGATCGGGAGATGTAATTTTGATATTCATATACGAGGGTGTGATAGCAGCCAGATTATTAGCGCTTGAGAAAAAATCCCAAACATCATCAATAGCCGCATTAATAAGCTGCTGTCGCTGTAGTTTATATATTTTCATAATAGAATAACACTTAAGGAGTGAAATGGTTCCAGTAATGATGCTATTATCGTACTACTCTATACGCTGATTGAAAATACCATTCCTTATCCAATGTATAACGCACTTGCAATATCGTAACTTTATCAAAGCACATAGCTAAATATACTTTCCAGATTTATGAATGGCTTTATTTTTTCGAAGTACGATCCTGCAGACAATAGCAAAAAACCTTTTGATAAGTTGCTTGACCTTTTCATGCAACTGTTACAACACACGAATGGCGATGCTGGCGAATCGCTTAACTGGCTCACGGAACTCGATAAAGAATATAAGCTTACCGATAAAGATTATGGCATTGGCGACTTTATAGAAGACCTTAAGGAGCATGGCTACCTGAAAGAAAACGAGCAGGATGGCGCATATAAGATAACAGCCAAGTCTGAGCAAACGATACGCAAGCGCTCACTCGAAGAGATCTTCGGAAAGATGAAGAAGGCCAAGCAAGGCAGTCATCGCACATTCCGCAGTGGGCAGGGCGATGAAATAAACCCTGAAACACGTCCGTATGAATTTGGTGATGCGCTGGATACTATCGATTATACCGGCAGCCTTAAGAATGCTTTCATCAATCATGGTATAGATAGCCTTTCCATGCATCAGGACGACCTGGAGATACATGAAACGGACTTTAAATCACAGACATCCACGGTGCTGATGATAGACATATCGCACTCAATGATATTGTATGGCGAAGACCGTATAACGCCGGCAAAAAAAGTAGCTATGGCGTTGAGCGAGCTCATTACCACGCGCTACCCAAAGGATACGCTGGACATAGTTGTGTTTGGTAACGACGCATGGCAGATAGAAATGAAAGACCTGCCGTATCTTGAAGTAGGACCTTATCATACCAATACTGTCGCGGGCCTCGAGCTGTCAATGGAAATACTACGTCGCCGCAAGAACCCAAACAAGCAAATATTTATGATAACCGATGGCAAGCCTACATGCCTCAAGATCGGGAATAAGTATTACAAGAACAGTTTCGGGATAGATAGCAAGATACTTAATCGCACATTAAATCTTGCAGGCCAGCTCCGCAGGCTTAAGATACCTGTTATCACGTTCATGATAGCCAGTGATCCTTACCTGCAATCGTTCGTAAAGAATTTCACAGAGGTAAATGGTGGTAAAGCATTCTACTCATCGCTCGATGGGCTAGGCCATTATATCTTTGAAGATTATGAGCGCAATAAGCGGAAACGAGTGAAGTAAATATCCTTCTTTAGTAAGACCTTTAAATTACCCTTCCAGATGTATGGAAATAATAACCGTACGCGTGTGCAGCGACTGTATTGCATTGCTCAATGGCAGGCCGGCATCGGGATGCAATTGGTTCAGCAGGCCCTGGCTTAGCTTAATTTCCGGTGAGAATATGAAGTTAGGGTTGTAAAATTCAAAACCTACCCCTATCTCGTAACCGAGATCTACAGGGCTCACCTTCAAAAACTCGTCGGGGCGGTGAGAACGGGCATTTGCGGCAAGATCATAATCGAATTTACCACCAAGCAGACCATAAAAGCGAAAGTTTTTTATACGTTCGCTTTTAAATTTCAACTGCAACGGCAAATGCATGTATATTGATTCTATACTACGGGTTGATGTGCTGTCATTAGGTACACCATATTCAAACACAAGCCTTTTTTCAGAAAACTCCAAAGACGGAACAAACCTTATGTCTATGAAATTGGTGATTTTTAAATTACCTAAAAGCCCGAGATTAAAGCCCGGCTGCCAGTGAGGCTGTATCTTTTTTATAGAGTCGTTTTGAGCGAATGAGTTGGAAAAGTTGACCTGGTAAGTAGAATAATTCAGCCCAAAAGTGATACCGAAGTAATACTTCTTGTCATCATGATCTACCATGTTCAGTGGGTTGCGTTGCGCACGCGCAGGCACTGCAAATAATAGAATTAAAAAAAACAATAGGTTGCCTCGGCGCATGTACGTAAGATTCGTCAAAGTAACGCAATATACGAAGTTACAGTATGTTGCATGTCATCAATTGCATTTGTAAAGTATAAAAAAAGCTTTCCTTTACAAAAATTTAGCTTTTCGCGGTGGTAAACGCCTTAGATACGATATCGCAGGCCTACCGTCATAGGAAAATAGAATAGTTTGTAATGGTACGGATCATCGGGCAAGGTGGTCGATGGGTCTTTATAATTATAATCGACATAGCGCATGGCCGCCTCTACATTTACTCCAAAATGTTTACTCAAATCTGCAACAAATCCTGCTTGCAGACCCACTACATAACCAAATGCACCATTATAAGCAGTTGTATATCCGGTAACAACTGTACCACTATATTCCTCTGTATTAATACCGATTTTGGCAATAACGCCACCGGCCATCAAGCCCCCGTACACATAGCCCACAGAAGAGCGCTTTACAAAATTGTAGAACACATAGGGAGCGGTCAATGGTTTGGCCAAATGGTCATGCACCTTCATCGTATAGTTTGGCGCCAGAAAATTTGTCTGATCTATCTGCGTCATTTCAATGGCTATACCTATCTGCGCGTTAGGTAACAGAAGATCGCCACGGGCATTCCATACAAAACTCGACAAAGGCTTATCCTGATGTGTATAAATATTGCCTGCAGGTAGCGAATGAAAGCTAATACCTCCATTCACCCCTAACTCAAAACTTTGTGCATTGGCAAACATGGGAAGTACAACAATAAATAAAAACAATTTTCTCATGAGTGTGATTGAATGTACAAATACCTTAAAATCAATGCCATGAAAAATATGGCACGATTATCATATAACAGATATTAAACCAAAGTTACGCCACAAAAAATATAATGGCATAATGTTTTAAGTATAACGATAACAATATCCATCAACTATTATTTATGAAAAAGAACACACGAAACATCCGGTATTTTATGACAGTACTAATGATGAGCCTGCTAGGTACTGTTTATGCAGTAGCACAAGATAGTAGCTCTACTGTTACAAAAAACACTTCTGCCTCCACATCATCAGCAACAGCGCCCGACCCTGCTGCATGGTATATGCAACCATGGGCATGGGTAGCAGGCGGCGTATTGGTACTCATTATCCTTATAGTCCTGCTACGCGGTAGCGGTAACAAGCGTACAGAAGTAACGCGCACTACCATCACTCGTACCGATGAAACAGGTACTGTTTAATTATTCACTAACCAATAAACAAAAAACACCATGAAAAAGTACATTGTAATGGCCATCCTCGCAATAGGCGTGGGTACCACATCCTTCGCACAGGACGTGCAAACGACAACTTCTACTAACCAAGGTCCTGAAACCAAAAAGAAGGAAGAAAAGGCTGTAAAAAAAGAAGACAAAGCGCAAAAGAAGGAATACAATGGCAGCCATCGCAAAGCCATAAAGAAAGAAGAAAAAGCAGAAAAGAAAGTTGACAAAGCAGAGATGAAAGACGAACAGCATAAATAAATTGCTGCTCTGAAAATAATTATAAAGTCACTTCAACTGAAGTGGCTTTATTACTTTCTGCAAGTGCTATACAAACTTATATTTGTCTATGATCTTTTGCACATCATCCTTGTATGTGCTGCCAATTGTCAGCAACTCTGTCTTTACTTTTATCGCATTGCCATCTATCTCAGATATATATTTCAGGTTCACGATGTAGGATTTATTGATACGGATAAATTGAGGGTTAGATGCAAGCTGATCCTCAAAACTCTTCATAGTACTATGCACGATCACCTTACCGTTATTCAGCCATAGCCTCACATAATTTTTCAGCCCCTCCACAAACCACAGTTCACTCAGATCTATCTTTACCATCTTCCCTTCCGATTTTATAAATAATATATCATCAGGCGTTTTCATACCTTGAATGTGGCTGGCGGTTATTGTTTCTCTCTTGTTATCGTCTGTGTTTTTCGCCTTATCTACAGCCTTCATAAACCTATCGAAGGTGATAGGTTTTAGTAAATAGTCCACAGCATTAAGATTGTAACTCTCCACAGCAAACTCAGCATACGCAGTCGTAAACACTACAGCCGGGGGATTTTTTAACGCCTTAATAAAATCTATCCCATTTATCTCCGGCATATTAATGTCGAGAAAGAGAAGGTCTATGGTTTGCGTATTTAAAACAGAAAAAGCTTCCAGTGCGTTCTCGCACATGCCGGCAAGCGTTAGTCCGGGCATTTTCTGCACGTAAGTTTCCAGCAATGTTCTTGCCAGCGGCTCATCATCTACAATTAATATGTTCATGCGAGGTCAATATTTACACGTGTTGTATAATGGTCACCTTCCATACCAGAAAATATGCTGTGTTTCTGCGGATATAGTAATATAAGGCGCTGTTTTAGATTATCCAGCCCTATACCTCCTGTTTTTTCAAGATTATTGTGCGTATCATTCTTAAAGTTGTTTTTTGAGGTTATGGTTAGCTTACCTGCCGCAATATGGAAATGATAATCAATAAAATGGTCGTTACCGATATAACGAGTACCATGTTTGAACACATTTTCAAGCACAGGCACCCAAAGCAATGGCGGCAGCTGATAAGGCCGGTCTGCAGTAAATGAAAAATGCATGTTATCTTTCTTCGTAAGGCGCAATAATTCCAGATCTATATATGCCTGCATTATTTCTTTTTCTTTTTCAAAAGATACTTCGGTCGTATTAGACTCATACAGCAGGTACCGTAGTATGATCGACAACTTAGATACTACTTCCGGTGCCATATCAGATTTTGTTATGGTAAGGGTATAGAGATTGTTGAGCGTATTGAACAAAAAATGTGGGTTTATCTGGCTCTTCAGAAACTTCAATTCCGCTTCCACTTGTTTCTTTTGCGCTTCTTCTATTTTTCTTTTTTGATTCCTGTAATCTTGCATATACCAGGCCATTGTAAACATTACAGCACACACTACCATGGTAAATGTCCAGCCTAATGCTTCAAAAAATGTGATCCACCGCGAAGGAACATCTACCCTCACACTCAAAAAAAGGCTTATGTCCTCCATCTGTATCTTAGGAAAACGCACATCAAGCATTTCAAACAAAAGTGCATAACAAAGCCCTACCAGGTAGGAAATCAAAATCAACAAAAAGACATATCGCGCATACTTCCGCTTTACAAAAAATCGGGGTACAAGCCATAGGTTATTTGTATATACTACCACCATTACCAGCAGTGTGGTAACAGACTGGAATAATACATACCATCCCTGGGCATAATAATAATGACCATGCCTGCTGTGAAAGTTAAACACGAACTCAAGTAAAATATAGAATACCCAGAAGTATACATTGAGCGCCACCCTGCTTTTTAGTAAATTCAGGAAATGATCTATAGTTAATTTCATAAAACAAATAAGGCGAATAAACCCCTAATGGAGAAATAAGATACACCAAATGAACGAAAACAGGGACGAAAATGCATTTTTACCTATCCGTCTATTTCGTCAAAATATAATATGTATTGGTGTAATAAATTATATACACTGCCGGCATTGTCGTCTTTTTGAGGTAATAAAAAACACACAGTCATGAAAAAGATAATCACATTAGCGTTATCAGCCTTAATAGCGATAACAACGTATGCACAACCTTCTAAGGCGCGCATCGACAGCCTCATGAGTTTTTACGACACAGCATACGGCTTTAATGGCGTAGCGCTTGTATCGTATAAAGGTGAGCTATTACTCGACAAGGGTTATGGGTACAGGAATATAGAAAAGAAGATAAAGAATGACCCGAGCACGATCTTTCAAATGGGCTCTAATACAAAGCAATTCACAGCAGAAGTAATTTTGATGCTGGAAAAGGAAGGAAAGCTTAGTGTAGGGGATAAACTATCCAAGTACTTTCCGGATTATCCAAATGGTGACAAGATAAAGCTGGAGAATTTGCTAACACACACTTCCGGTATCTATAATTATACTGATGATACCAGCTGGCAGAAAGATCTTGAAAAAGGCATGTCACAATCGCAGATGATAGCATTGTTTCGCGACAGGCCACTATTGTTTACTCCCGGCGAAAAATTCGAATATAGCAATTCAAACTACATACTGCTGGGCTATATTATCGAACAAGTAACGAAGGAGAAATACGAGCAGGTAGTCCACGAACGCATTCTTACACCACTTGGCATGTCACATTCTGGGTTCGACTATACGCATCTTAACAATAGTAACAAAGCCATTGGCTATTATACGATACGCACAGGAGTAGGCAACATTGCTCCTGTTTCCGATTCTACCATTCCGTTTGCCGCAGGAGCGCTCTATAGTACCGCTGCCGATATGCTGAAATGGCACGATGCACTTACTGATTATACATTACTATCTAAAGAATGGCAGGAAAAAGCTTACGTACCATTTAAAGACAGATATGCCTACGGATGGTTCGTTGATACGGCATTTGGCAAAAGACTTATTGGACATAGTGGTGGTGTACCGGGCTTTTATACTTATGAATCGCGTATACCGGAAGACAATTTATGTATACTATTATTGCAAAACTGCGAGCTGCCGGATATGGACAATAATACTATCTCCAACCAGATCATTAGTAGCATGTATAACAAGGATTTTAAAATGCCTGAAGCTAAGAAAGCAATACACGTAAACGCAGATATACTGCAGCAGTATGCAGGTGTGTATAATGTAATGGATGGTTTCGACCTCACAATTACAGTAAAAGATGGCCACCTGTATGCACAAGGTACAGACCAGGATAGTTTTATGGTAACGGCTGAAAATGAAACGAAATTTTTTAGTAAAGAAGTAGGCGCTACGATAGAATTTAAGAAAAATGATAACGGCAAATTTGATAAGCTCGTACTCACACAAAACAGCCAGGAAATACCCGCTAAGCGGAAGTCATAATAACGATTATGCTAAATAAGAAGAGCGCGCAACAATTGTTGCGCGCTCTTCTTATTTACAGTTTCTAATTAAGTTCCATTATCAGGTCATTGGTGTTTACCAATGTACCCGCCTTTAATTCTATATGCCCTATCTGCGCGTCAAATGGAGCCGTAATAATGGTTTCCATCTTCATAGCCTCGATAACGAATAGTGGCTGATTCTTTTTTACAGCGGCATTTTTTTCTACAAGCAGTTTTGATAACAGTCCCTGCAGCGGCGAGCCTATATGATTCGCATTGCCTTTATCGGTCTTCTTATTTTCTACTGTTGTTACTTTTACAGTCTTATCCTGTATCTCTACATTCCTTGTCTGCCCGTTCAGCTTAAAGAATACGGTTCTTTTGCCCGCTTCATCGGCAGGACCTATGCTCAGCAACCGTATCAGCAGTGTCTTCCCTTTATCTATGCTTATGGTGGTATCCTCGCCCATCTTCATACCATATAGAAACAATGGCGTAGGTATCATTGACACATCGCCATACTCCCTCCAGAATTTCAATCCATCTTCAAATACTTTCGGATAGAATTTATAAGATAAGAAATCAGTCAATGTCAGGTCGATGCCAAATTGAGCTTTAAACTCTTTTAGCTCTTTATCAAAATCTATCGGTGGTAAATGTTTATTTGCCCGGTCACTAAACGGCTGTTTATCCTTCAAGATTATTTTTTGCAAGTCCTTAGGAAAGCCACCTTCCGGCTGCCCTATCTCGCCCATAAAATATTGCTGTACAGATTCGGGGAACGAAATATTCTGCCCCTTCTCATATACATCTTCCCTACTCAGGTTATTAGCCACCATGAATTGCGCCATATCCCCTACCACCTTTGAGCTTGGCGTTACCTTAACTATATCGCCAAACATATCATTGACGGTGGCATACATATCCTTTATCTGTTCGAATTTATCTCCCAGCCCCAAAGCTATTGCCTGTGGTTTTAAGTTAGAATACTGCCCACCCGGTATCTCATGTTGGTATACCTCTGCGGAGCTTGCCTTCAGCCCTGATTCGAATGGATAGTAATATTCCCTTACTGCCTCCCAATAATTAGAGAACTGATTGAGTGATTTTATGTCAAATTCATTTTCACGTTCATTAAAACGCATCATTTCCACAATAGCATTCAGGTTTGGTTGTGATGTCAGTCCCGACAATGCACCGAGAGCGCAATCCACTACGTCCACACCGGCATCTATTGCTTTAAGATAAGAAGCAGACTGTAGCGATGACGTATCGTGTGTATGCAGGTGTATAGGTATCTTCACAGTATCCTTTAGCGCTTCTACCAGCAATTTCGCCGCATAAGGCTTCAATAGCCCCGACATATCCTTGATGCATAGTATATGCGAACCAGCATTCTCCAGATCCTTAGCCAGACGTGTATAATACTTCAGGTCATACTTACTCCTTTTAGGATCCAGTATATCACCTGTGTAGCATAGCGCGCCTTCCGCAAGCCCGCTGGTGCGCTTCCGCACCATGTCTATGCATGGTGCTATATTCTCCATCCAGTTAAGGGAGTCAAATATCCTAAAGATATCCACGCCTTTTTCCCATGACTGCTCTACAAATTTTTCTATCAGGTTATCGGGGTATGCAGCATAGCCTACGCCATTACATCCGCGTATCAGCATCTGCAGCAATATGTTTGGTATAGCTTTGCGCAGGTCTTCAAGCCGCTTCCATGGATCTTCGCGCAGAAAACGAATACATACATCGAATGTGGCCCCGCCCCATACTTCCATACTAAAAAGCTGCGGATGATGTATAGCAAACGACTTGGCCACCTTTAGCATATCATGTGTACGCATACGTGTTGCCAGTAGCGACTGATGCCCGTCCCTGAATGTAGTATCTGTATAATGTATCTTCTTCTCCGCCTTCAGCCATTCGCTGAATTTTTCAGGGCCCAGTTCGGTCAGTAGGTCTTTAGTGCCTTTGGGATAAGCCGCTGTAACATCAAACTTTGGAACAACTGGCTGCTCAAATATTACTTTGGCATTTACATTCTTTACATCGGGGTTGCCATTTACGGTCACCTCACCAAGGAAGTTCAGCATTTTAGACCCTCTGTCCAATCTGCTTTTAAAGGTGAACAGTTCAGGATGATCCTGTATAAAATTCACCGTTGCTTTGCCTTCGGTAAAATCTTCTGTTGTAATGAGGTTTTCTAAAAACTGTATATTGTTCTTTACGCCGCGTATACGAAACTCCCTTAGCGCACGGTGCATCTTTGTCGCCGCTTCTTGTAGCGACTTGCCAGATGTGCTCACTTTCACCAGCATGCTATCAAAGAATGGACTGATCTTCATACCCGGGTATATACTACCCTCATCCAGCCTTACGCCAAAACCTGTTGCATTACGGTAGGTAAGTAGGGTACCATAGTCCGGCTTAAAGCTATTTAGCGGATCTTCAGTCGTTATACGGCACTGTATTGCAAAACCTGTTTTAGGTATAGCCTCCTGATCACCAAGGCCTATTTCAGGGTCAGATAATTTGTACCCCGATGCAATGTATAACTGCGTTTTTATAAGGTCGATACCGGTTATCATCTCTGTTACCGTATGCTCAACCTGTATACGCGGATTTACTTCTATGAAGTATATGTTTTCTGCGGCATCAACAAGAAACTCTACGGTACCTACATTATTATAGTTTACCGCTTTCGCTATTTCTTTAGCATAGTTGTATAATTTTTGCTGCGTCGCCTGCTGTAATCTTGCTGATGGTGCAAACTCCACCACCTTCTGAAACCTGCGCTGCACAGAGCAGTCGCGCTCATAAAGATGCACGATATTACCGTGACTGTCGCCTGCTATCTGTACTTCTATATGCTTGGGGTTCTCTACAAATTTCTCAAGAAATACAGTATCATCACCAAATGCGTTCTTTGCCTCACTCCTTGCCTCAGGGAAAGATCTGCTCAACTGCTCATCATCGCGCACCACGCGCATACCTCTGCCGCCGCCACCCGCAGTCGCCTTCAGCATCAATGGATAGCCTATACGATTCGCTTCTTTCAACGCTATCTCTATATCGGTGAGCGCCGCTTTGCTGCTTTCTATTATAGGAATATTTGTCTTTTCAGCTACTTTCTTTGCCGTTATTTTATCGCCCAAAGCTTGCATTACCTCAGGGCGGGGGCCTATGAACAGTATGCCATTATCTATACATTTCTGCGCAAACACCGCATTCTCTGAGAGGAAACCATAACCGGGATGTACCGCATTAGCGCCACATTCCTTCGCTACCGCTATGATGGCATCCATATCCAGGTATGGCTTCAAAGGGTCGGTATCTGCTCCCACCTGGTAGGCCTCATCAGCCTTATAGCGGTGCAGTGAATACCGGTCTTCGTAAGTATACACAGCCACGGTCGATATATTCAGCTCCGTTGCTGCGCGGCTAACACGTATAGCTATTTCGCCCCTGTTGGCAATAAGTAGTTTGGTAATTTTCATGGGTGCTTTATGTTATAAACGTTATGGACGTATGTTATTTCAGATTCTTCAGTGCTTCTTCCAGTTGACTGAACATCTGATCAAGATCTTCGAGTTTGCAAGTACCTATGCTTATTCTATACCAGGGCGAATTAGCATCTGCCCCAAATGCGGAGAAAGGTACGATCGCCAGTTTGGCTTTACTAAGTATATAATCTGTCACATCGCGTTGTGTCGCTAATACATTTCCATCAGCGCTCTTACCTGCCACATCTATTTTCACAGTAAGGTATATGGCCGCCTGCGGAGCTATGGCATCTACATTATAGCCCTTCTCTTTGAGTAGCATAAACCCTTTGTGAATGCGAAGCAACCGCTCCTCGAGGCCAGCCTTGAATTTAGTAAGGTATGCCTTAACCACGTCCTTTTGTACAAGAAATGCCGCCGTGGCCTTCTGCTCGGGCATAGGCGCCCAAGCACCTATATGACTTAGCAACGCCTTCACCTTACCAATAATATTTGCAGGCCCGAAAGACCACCCTATACGCAAACCCGTTGCGGCAAAAGCCTTCGACAATCCATCAACGAACACCGTATACTCTTTCATCTCCGGCTTCAACGATACAGGGTTATAATGCTCTATGCCGCCATATGTAAGAGTGGAATACATCTGGTCAAACATTACGTAGAGCTTCTTGTCATCCGCGCCGCGCTTTTTGTTCTCTTCTATGACCAGATCGCATATTTTAAAAAGCTCATTTTTACCAAGCGTAGTACCCGTCGGGTTTTGTGGCGTGCACAGGCACAGCAGTGTCGCTCCGCTAACGTGCGGGGCAATGTCATCCGCTGTAGGCATAAAATTATTTTCGGGCATCACTTCTATCACGCAATGCATGCCGCCATTCATATGTACATAATGGTTATTATTCCACGAGGGAACAGCATATATCACCTTATCTCCCGGATCTACAATAGCGCGGAATATAGAGTAGATAAGCGGCCTTCCTCCACTGGCTATCTGTATCTCATTAATAGCATAGTCAAGTCCCTGTTGCTCTTTTATAAAACCGGCAACTGCCTTTCTCAGTTCAGACACCCCATCGCCGGGCGGATAATTGGTGTATTTATTACGGTAAGCGTTCACCACCTCGTCCTCCAATTCCTTTGGTATAGGAAATATCTTGGGGTCAAAATCCCCGATGGTATAGTTATATATCTGCTCGCCCTTACCGATGCGGATATTTATCTCATTTCCCAATCTTACTATTTCCGACCCTATAAGCGTCTCCGCAAGGTGGCTAAGTTTACTCATTTGCTATATTTATGTGGTAAAAATAAGGGACTTGTAATAAATATCAGGTTGAATTTATCCAACATTGACCTACATAGAAATATTGTGCCCGATAAATAAGTATAATCACTTACTATCGACACGCTCAATTAAAGAATAAAGCCTGATAAACGGAGAGGTAGTATATGGCTGGCGCTAAGATAAGATTCTATTGATAGGTGTCTGAAACTTGAAAATCGAGCCTACACTTCTCAATAGTTAACTTTATATTTTTACTTTTTACTTTTGAGTTCAAAAGCCTCGGCTAGTAGCTCAAAGGACCTCAGTCTGTCCTTTCGTGAATATGTCATGGTCGTAACAATGATCTCATTTACGCCAAATTCTTCAGCTAATGTGGTCAGTTGCGCCTTCACCTGCTCCGGTGTACCGGATACAATACGGCCACTGTTGTTGCGTATGCGCATCAACTCATCGTCATTAAATTCGTATCCTGCTATCTCATCATAGCTGCCCATCGGCTCATAAATACCACGCTCAAATTTCAGCAGGTTCATATCACTTAGCTTACGCATCTGCGCCGCTTTTTCCTCTGTATCTGCACATAACACAGTAATGGCCAGCATTACCTCTGGCTTAGGAAACTGAACCGATGGCTGAAAATTGTCCTTGTATTGCTTAACAATGTATGCACTTGCGTTACCGTTTATAAAACGTGCTATCACCAGCCCAAGGCCGTACTTAGCCGCTATTACACCACTGCCATTGGGGCTGCTGCCAAGTATCCACTGTGCGGGTATGCCCTCGCTTTGCGGCACTGCCAGTAGCGGCCCATATTGTGTTTGCGCCTCATCATTAAAATATGCCTGTAGATGGTCCAGTTGTTGCAAATAATCTTCTTCACTAAATCCGCTCGATGGGTTCAGCATACGCGCTGTAATACGGTCGCTTCCCGGCGCCCTGCCTATTCCAAGGTCTATACGGCCGGGAAATAGGGTTTCCAGCATACGGAAATTCTCCGCCACTTTCAACGCACTATGGTTCGGCAACATCACCCCACCCGACCCTATACGTATCGTGCTCGTTTCATCTGCCAGTTTCACCATCAGCACCTCCGGCGTAGAGCCGGCTATCATCACAGAGTTATGATGCTCCGATACCCAAAAACGATGATACCCCAACTGCTCTGCAAGCTTCACTGTTTCTATTGTTTCAGCAATAGCCTGTGCCGCAGTGCCACCCTTCCTAACCACCGACTGGTCAAGTATGCTCAATCTTATTTTCCTGTCCCTCATTAGTTCTTCTTTATATCACTCCAAAGTTCCTTAAAATAAACCGGTGTTACGACTACTCGCAACACCGGCCTAATATACCTCAATTCAATGATTGCCATTTTATAGCCGTCACTTACTTTTTGCTTTTAACTTATCACTTTTACCTTAAGCTGTAACCGGCTCAGTAACCTTTACAAATTCAGCCTGTGCATGTATCGCTACATCATCACCCAGCAATATGCCGCCTGTTTCAGACACCATACCAAAGCTAACGCCATAGTCTTTACGGTTTATCTTGCCATTTATAGTAAAACCTACACGTGTATTGCCCCATGGGTCAGTCACCATACCGCCGAATTCCACATCAAGTGTTTCATTCTTCGTAGTGCCCCTCATAGTGAGCGCGCCATGCAGCTTGTAGTTTTCTTCATCTACCTTTTCCAGCTTGCTGCTTACAAAGGTCATCTTAGGGTGGTTCTCCGCATCAAAGAAGTCATTGTTCTTCAGATGTGCATCACGCTGTTCATTGTTTGTAGAGATAGAATCTATCTCAGCAGTAAAGTTCACCTTTGCAGTGTTCAGGTCGTCACCTTCTGTCGTTACACTTGCGTCAAACTTGTTGAACTGTCCTGTTACTTTAGAGATCATCAAGTGCTTTACCTTAAATTGGATCTCAGAGTGCGCCGGGTCTAAAGCCCATTGTGTTGTTGCCATAATTGGTTGTTTTTAAATTGTTTTGTTTATAAAATAAAAAACTTTAAATATTCTTAATAGCGGCAATGAAAAGCCATTGAAGTGCTTGGGGTGAACAGACCTAACAATTCCCATTCACATCACACACATCACCATCTGTTTCCGTCATCACTAGTGTTGGATGCGCTGCTTCATACTCCGCCCACGCCTGTTGCAGCGCAGATGAAAATGTTTCCGGCGATTGTGCACCCGATATGCCATATTTGTCATTCAGCACAAAGAAGGGCACACCATTTATTCCATATTCCCTGGCTTTATCTTCATCAGCACGTACTTCTTTGGTATATTTCTTCGATGCCAGCATATTACTTACGGCTTGCTTATCCAGTCCTATACTTGCACCTATTACTGCCAGCGTTTCTGTATCATCTATATTTTTACCATCCGTAAAGTATGCCTTTAGCAAAGCCTCTTTAGCTGCATCACCCTTACCCGCTTCTTTTGCCATGTGTATAAGGCGGTGTGCATTAAATGAGTTCGCGATAACGGCTTTATCAAAGTTGTATGTCAGTCCCACCTCGTAAGCGGTCTGCTTTATATTATCATGCATTTGCACGGACCACTCACGCGATTGCCCCTTTATCTCGGCGAGATAAGTGTACACATCCTTGGTTGTGTCTGTCTTTGCCGTAGGATCCAGCTCAAAGCTGTGCCATATAACTTCTACCTTATTCCGTTGCGGGAATGTCGATAATGCCTTTTCAAATTTGCGTTTGCCTATGTAGCAAAACGGGCATCTTATATCCGACCATATATCTACTTTCATATTCAATGTTTAGCGTTACTATATTTCCTAACAGTGTTAACCTTTTACGACAAAAAAATATCAACCCTTTATCCCGTATATAAATCCTTTCAGCAGGTCTTTTAATACCATTGCATTCAATTCGTCACGCGTATTTTCTTTGCTCATCATATTTATTGAGATGAGCCCGTGCAACATCGACCAAAAAGTGTGCAGTTTCAAAAACGCGTCCTGATTTGTTCCACTAGCTGCTATCAGTTTCGTTATAGGCTCACTGATGAGGCCGGTAAACTGTTTCAATTCCGGTATCTGGTTCACCGTTTCACAACCCGGCAGCCCTAGTCCATACATCAACTGGTAGTAAGCCCTGTTGTTAAACGCAAAATCCCAATATGCATAAGCAATGGCTTCTATCTGCTGCTCAGGATTATCAGAGGTTGCTGCAGCCTTAATGATACCCTCATTCAATAGTTGAAAACCCTTCTTTGTAAACTGAAAAAAGATAGCTTCCTTATTCTCAAAATGATCATAGATAACAGGCACACTGTACTCTATCGCATCCGCTATTTTGCGTACCGATAATGCCTGCCATCCTTCTGCCTCTACCAGCTGCCAGGCAGCAGTAAGTATGGAAGCGCGAACTTCCTCCTTCTGTCTTTGCCTGCGTTCTGTTATACCCATTTTACGCGCCGTTATTTTTCCTAACGTCGTTAGCAAAGGTATGCACTATGCTCATAACTACAAATAAGTAATGCTTATAGCAGGATAGTTAAAACTAAAAACAGCCTGCAATAATCTGTTGCAGGCTGTTAAAAATGATTGCAATTATAAAGTAGCCATATCTATCACAAAGCGATATTTCACATCACCCTTCAGCATACGCACATATGCATTGTCGATGTCCTTCATCGGTATCACCTCCACATCTGATACTATATTGTGCTCTGCACAATAATCCAGCATCTCCTGTGTTTCAGGCAGGCCGCCTATCAGTGAGCCGGCAAGGCTCTTACGCCCGCCAATAAGGTTAAAAGCTATTATCTGCGATGGCGTTGGTGGTGCGCCCACACATATCATCACGCCATCTGTATTTAGCATAGCTAAGTAGTCGTTGTAGTTATGCTCCGCAGATACGGTGTCTATTATAAAGTCAAATTTCCCTGCCAATGCCTTCATTTGCTCAGCATCCTTGGTTAAAGCAAAATGGTGCGCACCAAGGTGACGTGCATCTTCTTCTTTCTTAGGCGATGTGCTGAGCATAGTAACATCTGCGCCAAATGATGCCGCAAACTTCACAGCCATATGCCCCAAACCTCCAAGGCCAACAACAGCTACTTTATGTCCCTTGCCCACCTTCCAGTGACGCAGTGGAGAGTAGGTAGTGATACCTGCACACAGCAGTGGTGCTACCGCTTCCAGCGGCAGTTTATCAGATACCTTCAGCACAAAGTCTTCTGTTACTACGATCTGGTTAGAATATCCGCCATACGTAACTCCTCCCGATACCTTGTCAGGATTATTGTAAGTACCGGTAGATCCATTACGACAGAATTGTTCTAATCCTTTCTTACAATTATCACATTCCCTGCACGAGTCTACCAGGCAACCAACGCCTGCAAGGTCTCCTATCTTAAACTTCTTTACATGCTCACCTACCTTTGTTACACGGCCTACTATCTCATGTCCTGGCACCATTGGGTATACGCTTGCGCCCCATTCATTCTTTACCTGGTGCAGATCAGAGTGGCACACACCACAATAAAGTATTTCGAACTGTACATCATGCGGACCTACTTCCCTTCTTTCAAAACTAAAATCGCCAAGTGCGTCCGTGGCGTTAAATGCGGCATATCCCTTTGCTGTTGTCATAGTTTATAATTTAATGACAGCAAAGCTAAAGGAAAAGAGAACTGCCATCGACGATAGGCAGATAAGATAACGTTATAGATACGTCAGAACAATGCAGCCTGCACAGGCTGCGGCCCGGTATTAAACAAAAACTCCTTATCCACCTGCCAGTTGCCGGAATCATGCAACCACAAAAAAACACGATCCAGCATAAACGAGCCCTCAAACTTTCGTTTGGAATAATCAGTCATTACCCTTGGGAAGATAGCCTTTGGTATATCGCGGTAACCAATAGTAAAATGTGGCTTGTATGCGCTATTACTTTTATCCACAGGAAGATCATCCGTTATCTGTGCCACAAATTTCTTACGCAGTTCAGATAGTGCCGGGTTCTTCACAACATTGATATACACCACAGGGTTTACGTGGTTCTCAAAAAAGGCATAATTATGCAGTTCTATTTTAAAAGGCAACTGCTGCTTTATCAGTTTCTCAATATTGCCCAGGTCATCATCAATCCGCTCATCCAGTGTAAAGGGCTCGAACAATGTAATATGTACCGGAGGTTTTAATCCTTTAAAGCAATTATAGTTTTCCGAAAAACGCACACGCTCCGTCTGTATCCTGTGCGCCAGGTCTTCAGGTGGCATTATCGCAAACATGTATAAGTAGCTCAAGTATATTTTTTATAAACAAAAATAAGGAAGTAAACTAAAACAGCACAGCCATCCTGCTATCAAAATTGAGCAAAGCAGGATGGCTGTACAAAACAATAAGGCATTACTAGCTTTTCGCTAATGACCCCTTCAAAAAGTCTATCACTTTTACTTCGGTAGCATCTACTTCATGCAGGTCCGCAAGCAGCACGGATATCCAGTCTGTAATGTGAATGAAATAAAATATTTTCTCCCAATAGCCCTTCCCTTTCGAGTATATTTCTATAATGTTGGGCGTATATTTCTTAATGATCTTTTTATTGATCTCCATACGCGTCTGCACACGTTCGTAATCGTCTTCATTCCTCAGCAGCAATACCACTTTATCATCGGCTTTATCTCGCCAGCCTACTAATTCATTATGGTTCATTTCCGGTATAGCACCATGCCATGCCAGTACCTTTCCGTTTTCATTCAGTTGCTGCCTGAAACGTATTGCCATACCTTCAAAATCACTTGCAGAATATATTACAGGAAGCTTGCCCGATATTTTCTTTGCAATAACAGCGGCTTTTTTCTGTATGTCTGTTTCTTCTGTCTTCAGCAACTTTATCGCAGCCTTTATTTCTTTCTGGAAATCATTTTTTATCAGACCGAAGTAAGCAAGTGTGAATAATATCTGTACTAAAGAATAACCAATACACGAGCGTGGTGGCATGCCTGCAGGTACAAGTATACAATCGATATGTTTCTTATTGGCTATCTCAGATACTTTACCACCCGATGTAATGCACACGATCGTTGCCTGGCTCTTCCTTGCTTGTTCCAGAGCAGCAATAGTTTCTTCCGTATTTCCGGAATAAGAACAAACTATAACAAGGGAATTTTTATTTACAAATGCAGGAAGGAAATAATCCTTATTTACAATAAAGGGCGTCTTTAGTTTATCAAAAACATAGTTCTGCACAATAGACCCACCTATACCGCTGCCACCTAACCCTGTAACTACGACATTTGCAAAGCTCTGTGTTGTTGCTTTAAACCGATAATTCTGTCCTATTATTAATGCTTCTTGTAACTGTATGGGGAAGTCTAAAACTAATTTTTTCATGTTTATATTTACAGCTTTGTAACTCTAATGTCCAAACATAAAGAAACTGGGATAAAAGGCGAACAATTAGCAGCAAACTTTTTGCTAAATAATGGTTATATTATTTTAGAACGTAATTGGCGTTTTGGCAAAAAAGAGGTCGATATCATTGCTAAACAAGGCAATACACTCGTTTTTGTAGAAGTAAAAGCCCGCAATAGCTTTGATTTTGGCTTTCCTGAAGAGGCGGTTACCATCACAAAACAGAATTTTCTTAAGATTGCGGCTGAAGCTTATGCTGACACAAATAATGATTATGAAAATATTAGATTCGATATCCTTAGTATTCTACTCAACCACGATGAGCTAAAAGAAATAGTTCATTTCGAAGATGCCTTCTTTTAGTACCTGCTCAGTGTTGCTTTTTAGTTTAATTTTATAACTATACTTAAATACAAGAAATGAAAAGAATTTTATCCTTATTGTTAATCATGCTTTGTTCTGCCGTCGTTTCACCTGCACAGCAAACGATCGCTTCTCCTGCTAAAGTATCTGCAAGTACATTACAATATTTGCACGATGCAGGAAAACAATTAAACGCAAGCACACGTTTACCGGGCTATGTATACAAGCGTATCAATAATAAAACGTACGTCAGCGCCTTTATAAAGGTAAATAGTAGCATCGACCTTTCTTCGCTCGATGTGATTGGGGTGTACATTGGCACAAAGGCTGGTAATGTATGGACAGCCCAGATACCTGTAGAAAAAATATCTGCGCTCATCAGCACAGCGGGTATAGACTATATAGCACTCGACGAGCCTATCATCCGTAACCTCGACCAGGCAAGAAAACAAACAAAGGCCGACTCTGCACAAAACGGCATTGGCCTGTCGCAGCGCATGACAGGTAAGAACGTTGTACTTGGCGTGATAGATGCAGGCTTTGATTTCACCCACCCTACATTGTTCGATACCTCTTATGCAGCCTATCGTGTAAAAAGGGTGTGGAGGCAAAAAAGAGATGGTGTTCCTCCCACAGGTTTTGCCTATGGTACAGAGATCACTGACTCAGCTGCTATATTATCCATGGGATCCGATACTACTATTTTATCGCACGGCACGCATGTTGCAGGTATCGCTGGGGGTTCAGGCTATGGCAGCCATACTAATAACCTATACCGTGGTATGGCTTACGAAAGCGAAATGGCCATGGTATGCATCATGCCCGCACCAGGCGAATGGGCTGTTGCAGGTGAATCCGATATTGTAGATGGTGTTAATTATATCTTCAACTATGCTACATCTGTTGGTAAGCCCGCAGTAGTTAATCTTAGCTGGGGCAGCACTATTGGCCCGCACGATGGCAGTTCATTATTCAGCCAGGCAATAGATGGACTTACTGGTCCCGGTAAAATATTTGTTTGCGCGGCGGGTAACAATGGCGAGGATACGGTACATCTGAAGAAGATCTTCACCGCTACGGATTCTATTGTAAATACCTTCGTTACCTTCTCTCCCTACCTCGATAGCGCTAACCAAAGGACATGGGTAGATATCTGGGGTGATACTGGTAAAAGCTACTGCATTAATTTAAAGCTCTATAATACCGATACCGTTGCTATTGACTCAACCGGTTATATTTGCCTTGATGGCACCACACACGACACTTATCTTATAGGATCTAACGGTGACACATGCTTCATAAACGTTACAACTATAGCATCAGAATATAACGACAAGCCACACATGCTGCTATATGCTTACAGCCGCGTACACGACAATCTTTGTCTGTCTGCCAAGGCAACCGACGGTACTGTAAATATGTGGGAAGGATATGTACTGCCACCCGAAGGATATTACGGATATCTGAAAAGCCTGAACTACCCGTGGGCCGTGAACGGAGATGTAAATATGACTGTATCAGACATAGGTTGTACACGCTCTGCAATTACAGTTGGCGCTTATACTTCTAAGACTGGATTCACCAATATTAGCGGAGAAGCACTGGGCTATCCCGGCGCACTAGCAAAGCATATTGCACCGTTCTCCAGTCTGGGCCCTACATGCGACGGCAGGATAAAACCTGATATTACCGCTCCCGGTTTTGCATTGGCTTCATCTATCAATTCTTTTGATACCACATACCTTTCTGGTGGCACAAATTACATTGGCATAGTAGCACAATACATCAGCGCTGTTACAGGCCGCACATATTCTTATGCTATGCTTGCTGGCACATCCATGGCGTCACCTTGTGCGTCGGGTATTATAGCCATGCTGTTGCAGCTCAATGCTACACTTACACCCGATAGCGTAAAAGCGATCCTCGACTCCACTGCAATTAAAGATATATACACAGGCACTATACCCGCGGCTGGTAGTAATATATGGGGCCATGGCAAGATAAATGCCTATGGCGGGGTAAAACATATTGTTGCAGAGAGCGTAGAAAGCATCAACATCGACCCGCTCGATTGCATCCTCTACCCTAACCCAAACAAAGGCATGTTTACAATAGACTATAAGAGTAGTACCGCCGAGCAGTTAAAGATCGAGCTATTCAATAATTCAGGTCAGGTTATAACAACGCAATATTGGAATGTAATTGCAAGAAACAATAGTAAACAATACAATCTTTCATCATTGGCAAAAGGCATTTACTTCACAAAAGTATCCGCACACAAAGGTTATAACGTTATAAAAACGGTAATAGAATAACTATTTCATTGTAGAGACAAGGCATGCCTTGTCTCTACATATATACCTTCACAACAACTTATAGCTGTTAAACAATTTATTGATCTCGTCCCTGTACGTACTGCCTATTATCACCTCTTGCTCTTTTATCCTTATTGTATTACCATCTATCTCTTTGATGCAGTTAATGTTCACAATGTAGGATTTGCTCACACGCACAAAATAATTTACTCCAGATAATTGCTCCTCTATACTCTTCATCGTGGCATGTACGATTACTTTCCCGCTCTCCGTCCAGAAACGTACATAGTCCTTCAGCCCCTCTACAAACCACAATTTCGACAGATCTATCTTCACCAACTTCCCTTCTGACTTTACAAACAGTAGACTTTCTCCAGTGTTAGACATTGTTACCGCAGGTGCATTGCCGCCTTTCGCTGTATGCAGTAGTTCCGTTGCTTTATTTATCGCTTTTAGAAATCGCTCAAAAGATATGGGCTTTACAAGGTAATCCACTGCATTCAATTCATAACTCGCCACCGCAAACTCAGAATAAGCAGTTGTGAATATCGTCATTGGTGGCTTCTTAAGCGTTCTGAGAAATTCTATCCCGCTTATCTCCGGCATATTTATATCCAGCAGCATCAGATTTATCTCCTGCTTATTCAGCACACTAAATGCCTCCAATGCATTCTTACATTTACCCGCTATCTCCAACCCTGGTATTTTGTTTATATACGCTTCCAGTATTTCTTGTGCCAATGGCTCATCATCTACTATTAATACTTTTGTGTTCATGGCTATTAGAGTTTTATCTGCACATTAGTAGTGTAATATTCACTATTTGCTGCTATATCTATATTGTGCCGGTCTTTGTATAATATCATTAGTCTTTTTTGCAGGTTCTCAATACCTATTCCACCACTCTTCGGTTCCTGCCTTATAGCATTCGTCACCTTGTTATTATTTTTGGAATAAATAGTTAATATTCCCTTTTCGATAATAAAACGATAATCAACAAAATGATTATCCATTATAATACGCGTGCCATGCTTAAATATGTTCTCCAGCACTGGCAACCATAACAGTGGCGGAATATTATAAGCGTCATCAGCTTGTATAGTGAACTGCATATTACCCGTTTCAGATAGGCGTAAAAGCTCTAAGTCTATATAAGCCTGCATGATCTCTTTCTCTCTTGCAAACGACACTTCCGATGTATTTGACTCATACAGCAGGTATCTCAGTATAGCAGATAATTTCAAAATTATATCCGGTGTCTTCTCTGAGTTCTTCAATGCAAGCGCATATAGGTTATTCAGATTATTGAAAAGAAAGTGAGGGTTTAGCTGGCTTTTCAAAAAAGTAAGTTCCGTCTCCGCTTGCTTTCGCTGTGCCTCCTGCGATATCTTTTTTTGCTTCGAATGGTCGTTTACGTACCATGCCATTGTAAAAGACGGCACCCACACAAGCATAAGCGATATAAAATAGTACAGCGAGCTTTTCATTATTATCGCCGCGCTCCACTTGCCGCTATATACCTTTAAAGATAAAGGACTAAGCGCCCAGCCGGGTATCTTTGGGTAGTGTGGTAATATGATGGCCATCGTCCCAACTAAAAGGTACGACCATAAAAATGTATTCACTATTACCAACGACCAGTGTACAACAAACTTGCCCTTAGCAAGAAATCGTGGTACAAGTATAAAGTTGTTAGTATAAGCTACGATGGCAAGAAAAATAAAATTGAAGGATTGAAGGAACCATATCGTGTGGATAGAATATGGTAATGGCTCCGCACCTGCTGTTTCTGTAAAGTTGTAGATATATAATACCCAGAATATTAAATTCCTGAATAAACGGCTCTTTAAAAATTTAATTACACCATTAAAAAAACTTTTCATCAACATGCTTTTTGCAAAAGACTATCAAAATATTACAGCCTTAAAATATAATAGACAAAATAGCTGATTTTTTAGACAAAACACATCATTACCATACTTTCTCCGGTCGACCTATGCTAAAGCAAAAGGCTGCTGAAACACAGCAGCCTTTATAATATTTTCGCAAACCCTATTATTCATACACCATTTTTGCCTGGTATGCTATACTACCTACTTTCATACGTAAGTAGTAAACACCCTTAGGGTTTCTAAAGGTGTGCAAAGTGCTTAGGTTGTTCCATGTTGTGGAGGTAAATGTCTGATCGTACATGCTCTTACCTACAGCGTCAGTGATATTTACCTCCATTGTGGTCCCTGCATCAGCATGCCATACGATATTGAAAGTTCCGTCTGTATTGGGGTTGGGATATATATTTGCTATTGCGCCAGCACCAGTCCACTCCACAGTTTGTATAGGCAGTACTACTTGCGTACCATTAAACAGCGTCGCCGTAAGCCGGTAATGTATTTTCGTACCTGTTGCAGGATTACCCGGAGCATCGGTTTCATAATACTTCTGGCCATAATGTTGTAACGATGTAGTTGTTCCAATAGTGCTGTACCCTCCACTTTCTATTGCACGCTCCAGTGTATAATAGCTTACAATGCCATCTATGTAAGAGGTCCAGTCGGCAAGAACATTTTGGCTGCTGACCCTGTTTGCCTCAAATGTTACCAGGTTCGTTGTCGAGTCATTATAATCCACCTTACGTATCGGTGAGTAGCATACACTATCCGTTGCCAACATATTCCATGTAAGTCTGTAATACACGGGCGAAGTAGGCGTAATAGCAGGCGTATCAATATAAGTGTACTGTCCCGGAGTGCTGTCCTTAGAGGTCGCGGTATGTATATTGTTGAAATACACCCCGTCATCCGACCGCTGTAAAATATACTGCACCACCGCAGTGTCAATAAAAGATGTCCAGAAAAGCGTGACGTTGCTACTACCTTTTATCGCTACAAAGTTCAGGTAATCATTACCCGCTGCAAAATTACCCGTAGGGCCGCCATTGTTAAACCACAGTTCAGAAAACGATGTTGCGCTTATCTGTGCTTCATACCCCTGGTCATAGGGCACCCAGGTCACTTGTTTGTAAGGATAGTAGGTATACACGCCGCCGGTATCGTCTGCCAGTGTACCATTCTCTGCATTCTTATTATTGTTGTTATCGTATTTGGTAATACCGAGTGTATACGCATCCGGAAAGCGCGTACATGATGGACATGTTGTATCCTCCAGCACGCTTACCACATCGCTTTCCAGCAAATATAATTTTACAAGTGCGCTATCGGCGGGGTTTTCCGAAGCCTGTACCAGGTAGCTTCTTGGAAAGGTGTATTGCGTAGCACCTGTATTATATAGTGCATTATGCCCGTATAGCGTCACAGCTGTCTTAGGCATGGCACTGCTACCTGGTTGTATCTGCGCCAGCAATTGGTTCGATTGTATATAATTGGTCCACTGATTTGCTGTAGCATCTTGCAGTATAGAGGTGTTACTATCCGCAGGAAAAATAGAATATACCTTGTCGAATATATGCACATCGTCTACGCCTACCCCTTCGTAGGTACCCCCAGGGTCTGATGACAGTGCTATCCTGAAGCGTATAGCCTGTCCTGCAGGTGGCTGTGGCAGCGGTATCGATGCTACGTGCCAGCGATAAAAGCCTTGTGTATTCCACACGTTGATAGCGTTATCATACCAGTTAGTCCCTTGTCCTTCGGCACCTAATTTCGACCAGCTGGCACCATCAAACGAATACTCTATATATGCCTGATCACAAAGCGAACCGCCACAATTTTCCACATCCAGTGCCAGGCTAAAGCTAAGCATAGGGTTAGTTAATGACGCTATATCAAAGCATGGAGTATATAAGTATGAATGCTCCATATTGTTGTAATGCCCGGTAAGATTTGTCTTCCATGCTTTAGTGCCGCTCGCTGCCTTGTTTATGTGTTGCGATGCAGGCGTACCATATTGCCATGAGTCATTAATACCATCTGTATAGAAGCCACCATTGCCTGCCTCAAAATTTTCGAGGTATGGGTAGTTGCTGATGATCTGATTATTTCTGAAAGTAAAATTAAGTATGCTGTCATTGCTGTTATAAGTATCGCCCGTTTCTGTCAGCCATACATTCAGTGTATGTGATACCGTTGTGCCTATCGACAGTTGTTGCGAAAAAGTGTAGTTCAAAGTATCCTTTGGTTTCAACGAATCAATTGTGCCGGCAAATACCGCCCCCCCGTCCAGCTTGTAAAACAGATGCACATTGTGCAGCGTATAGTTCACTCCGTTATGTACCTGCACCGTCAGCGGCACAGAAGAAGGTAAGCCACACCCATTAGCGGCAGGACTTACAATACTGGTAAGCTCCGCATCATTGGTCACGGAATACAATGCAAAATTATCTATTGTAAGCCCATTGCCATAATTGCGTTGCGCTATTACAGAAGTGTCGCTCTGCCCAAAGTTTATTTGGGTGCTGGTTGAAAAATTCTGGCCGCTAAGGCGCAGTGCATCTGTAACAGATAACGACTTCGCATGATTAACTACGCCAGGTGTCGCATTCAGATAATATGTATATAGCGGGGCAAAATTCTTTGTATCCATACCACGCGCCTGTACATTATTACCGCTCGCATTCTTAGGCGAGCCACTCAGCATATAGTCAAAATCCATGCGAACCTCCGTATTGGCAGTATCATACGCCCCCAGATTAAAGGTGCCGATAAAATTATTCTGACCACTCGTTATCGTAGCCTGGCTTTCATCCATGCTTACAGACCTTATACCGCTTATCACTACACTGTCTGATACTAAAGACCGTAATCTGCCGGTATCATTGGCTGTAACAAAATCCCAGTGTCCGTTTGGCGAGATGCCTACAGAGTCGTCTGTAGCTGTAAATACCGGCATGCTTTCAAAGTCGTCAACAAATGGTGTAGCAAGATCTATAGGTGCATTCGGTAAACTTAGCACAGTAAAATTAAGAGAGTCATTACCCGGCTGCGGGTCCGTCAATGAAAGATTGTGTATCGCAGTCCTGATCGCATACGTGCCCGGCGTGGCAAGGTCCAGCCCCGGCACACTAATAACGATAGTTGTATCAGCAGGTATAGCATCAGGGTTCACCAATGTCTGCCACATACCGCCATTTACGCTGTAAGACAGTGTATAGTTATTACAGTCGGCCTGATAAAGGTTCCTCACCTTTACACCCAGCAATTCGCTGGAACTAAGTTCCGATGATGTATACATCCTGCCACTTTTTGGCAGGATGATCTTATCTATTCTTATATCCCCCACCGAAGCGGCGGCAAGACAGCTGCCATCATTAGGTATTCTTATAGCAGCAATACTTCGGTATCCTGCAAGGCCATTTATTATGGGGCTTACAGCTACATAATTTTTTATGCTCGGGTTTAGCGCTCCAAAAGAATATGCAGTATCTGTCACCGTATCTACTACTTGCATATAAGGCCCTCTTTTACAAAGCATCTGGTAAGAGGTCGCATTTGGTATAGGGCTCCAGTGTACGTTCACATAGCCTGGGCACTGCAGGCTGTCAATCTTCAAAACAGGTTGTGTGTTAATAGCAAATGCAGCAGATGTAGATTGCTGCGAAGTGCCATTGCGAAGCACACGCGCCATACAGTTACCTGAGTTAAAACCAGATGGCATCCAGCTATAATGACGCAGGCTGGCGTCAACAGTAGCAGAAAGCGTGGTCCACGTACTGCCACCATTTGAGGAAAACTGTACAGTAAATGTATTGCCATCTGTGGGCCCGTCCCAAAAAATACGCATACTGTCTGCATTCGATACTTTCTCGCCACCTATAGGGTAAGTAAGTTGCAAGCCTTTGCTTACAATATCATAAGAGATAGCAAACGCCTGCGGGCCCGATGGTATACTAAAGCCAAATACCGTCATAGAATAATTACCTGCGGCGGGGTTATCTATCGTTACCTGTTCCACATTATTCAGGTGGTCGGTATTCTGTATCGCGTTGTTATTTACATTGGCAGGTGTTGGGTCAAGTACCCATGGCTTATGCGTTGCCAAACCAGGGTCTTTTACTGTAAGATCCAGATCATTCACAAGTTGCTTCGATGATGCCGGGCTTGCAGGCATATCATTCCAGCACACTAATACTTTCAATTGTGCTGTATTTGCAGGCACCGTGATCGGAAACGATTGCACCGCACCATTTGCTACGCTGCCTTCAAAGTAATGCCCCCCGTTCAGTATCAGCATAGAACGGTACACGTTCATCGCTCCATAGCCATAAATAAAATCTGGGCCGGGATTACCCAGATCCGATGCGCCATTCAGCAACATAGATCGCAATACAGCGGCACTTGGTTGCGCGCCGAAGTTCAGTTGTTTATATCTTTCCGTTAGCAAAGCAAGGCCGCCTGCTACTTGTGGCGATGCCATACTGGTACCATCCGCATATTCATAACCATCAATATCTATTGTCGAGTACACATCAGTACCCACCGCTACCAGTTCAGGCTTTAACCGGCCGTCTTTTACGGGCCCGTGCGATCCGTATATACTGATGCTTTGATCATCCTTCATATTACTTACTACAAGGGCGTTCTTAGCAGGCTGATACCCGCCTGCCACTGTAGCATACCCCAATGGATAAGGCGTACAGGACAGCGCACCATCATTACCCGATGCAAACACATGCTGCACAGCAGGATATTGTATTGCTATCGTATCCATCAGTACTGCGTAAGCATCATAAGTGCCGGCATAGCTACAGTCACCTTCTATCACCGCATAAGAGTTATTGGTGATGGTCATGTTGTAATCATTGAGCATTGAGCCCGTGGCAGGTAATATCAGGTCAAAATAGTAGTCTACGAGATTCACATGCGGCGCCATGCCTTCTGCCAGCGGATCTACAATGGCCGCACCACCCACTATGCCATTCACATGCTCGCCATGATGCGTTATAGCTGCGGGATTGAAATTATTAATGCGGTCTTTAATATCCGCATGGAATATGCCTGATGTGTTATCACCTACACCCACTGTCACTCCATCGCCTTGCAGATCATAACCGCCATAAGTTACAGGGCTGACAGCTACATTACCTTTCACTGCCGGCCTCGATTGCAGATCCAGTGGCACCATACTCGTCACAGGACTTATATATTTTACTCCATACCACGCTGCAAGGTATTTTACCTTACCGGCCGCAATGATGACCTTGTAATTATTATATTGCTCCAGCGGCGAGTTGTCTATACGCCCGCCTGCATCCGTAATAAATTGTCGTACAGCTTTGCTATCTATATCCTTAAAGAATGTAACCAACACCTCAACCGCGCCATCCTGTGTATTCACTTTACGCCACAGGTAGTCGTCGGCTTTCCACTCTGCGTTCATCTGCACAATACTGTACAACGAAACACTGTTCAGCAACGATGTATTTACAGGCAACTGAATGAAGGCTGTATAGGTGTTATCAGGGATGTAGTCGTATAAGGTGATGCCACTTTGCTTAAGCGCGTCTTTCTGTTGTGCGGTAGGCAGTTCATTAAAGTGTACCAATACTTGCACAGGTTCATTACTCGCAGCCACATGCGCCATACTATCAAGCCACTTCCATCCGTTTTGCGGCAATGTAAGTTCAGCGCTTTTAAGATGCACTATATGAATTTGGTTTGCTCGTTGCGCAAAAACAGGAGTGCCTAAAAGCACAAAAAGTAAAGTAATGTATATATAGTGTATTTGTTTTTTCATAGCCGTTATCATACCTGCGTAAAGCCTTAATTAGCAACGCAAAAAGACATATAAAATATTACATTTTCAGACAGACAAGGTACTGCTTTTAAGGCAATATTTTCCGTTATACAATTGCTAACGATTGATGTCTTTCTATGGGTATAACCTGGCAATCTACAGAAAGCCATCTATCTGATATTGAAGCACATACTTGCCTATAATCAATGTACTGTTTCAATGCCCAATCATCAAGATCTGCTAGATCTGGTATGTCGTTATAGATTCCGGCATTTTGTAATCTGCCACTGATGAAGAACATACTATTTGCGGTACCATGGTCGGTCCCGTTAAATTCATTCTCCGCCACTCTTCTTCCAAACTCTGAATTGGTCATTATCATCACATCCTTAAACCGATCGCTTCTCTTCAGATCCTCTACAAACGCCATCACCGCGTTGTCTAATTCGTCAAGCAGTTTATGATGATGTTCTTTCTGATCTACATGTGTATCATAGCCGGTATGTGTAGCATAATAGATCCTTGTCCCAACATCCGCTTTTATAAGCTTTCCTATTCCCTTCATCTGCTCACCAATTGGTAGTGCGGCGTCTGTAGATATTACACGTCCGTTCATGGCATCAGTCAGTGTTCTATTCGTTTCGATCAAGCGACGCTCACTACTTCTATGCGACCTGTCATCGGTCTCCACCCCTACTCCATTCACAATACTCACGCACCCCCCATCATACAATCGCCCTATCCCCGTCAATGCAGGATGCAGGCCCACCTCATCCGTAAGTCTTATCGCATTTCTTCCTTCAATACTTATATTCGGCCTGCTGCGATAGTAAATATCATTCCTGTAAGGTATTACCGTATTCAGCCCGTCATTGCCACCCTGCATATTTATGACCACAAGTATCTTATTGCTCTGCCTCGCTATCTTCTCAGATGCCAATCCCCTCAGCACATCAGGCACCATAAACGATGCACTAGCCAATGCACTCAACTGTAAAAAGCCTCTGCGGGATGTAGACATAAATATCTTTACTAAGTAAATTTAAGCATTTGCCCTAAACAAAAAGCCACCCGTAAACGGGTGGCTCTGTATCATTTCAGTTAATGACGATATGCTGACTATTCAGCGCTATTCTCGCCTTCTTCTGCTTTCTTCATTTTGTCCTTGATAGCAGCCAGTGCTCCGAGGTCGCCAAGTGTTGGCTTCTCTACTTTGCTCTGCAGATTCTTCACCGCTTTCTTGGTCTTTTCGTTTTCAGAAGTTGCTTCTTTCTTAGCAGCTTCCTTTTCTTCTACCTTACCTTGTTCCCAAACCTTTGAATGAGATACCATGATACGCTTGTCGTTACGATCAAATTCAATGATCATGAACGGAAGTGTTTCTTCAGCTTCTACATTGCTGCCATCTTCCTTACGGAGGTGACGTGCTGGTGCATAAGCTTCAAGGCCGTACTGGAGCTGTACTGTAGCACCCTTGTCATCCTTGCGGGTAACACTGCCATCATGTATAGAACCAATAGGGAACACTGTTTCAAATGTATTCCAAGGATCTTCTTCTAACTGTTTGTGGCCAAGAGCCAGCTTACGGTTTTCCTTATCGATAGACAGTATCACTACATCTATCTTTTCGCCGGTCTTTACAAACTCACTTGGGTGATTGTAGCGCTTGATCCAGCTAAGGTCGCTGATGTGTATCATGCCACCGATGCCTGTTTCCAGTTCTACAAATACGCCGTAAGGAGTGATGTTCTTAACAGTACCTGAGTGGCGGCTGTCAATTGGGAACTTATTTTCGATAGTATCCCATGGGTCTTCAGTAAGTTGCTTGATAGACAAGCTCATCTTACGTTCGTCCTTATCAAGAGTTACAACTACTGCTTCGTGCTCTTCACCCATCTTGAAGAATTCCTTCGCGTTGATAGGCTGTGAAGACCAGGTAATTTCTGATACGTGCACAAGGCCTTCTACGCCCGGCATGATCTCAAGGAATGCACCGTAATCTTCTATGTTCACTACTTTACCCTTTACATGAGCGCCTTCTACTATTTCTGCAGGCAGGTTATCCCATGGGTGAGGAGTAAGTTGTTTCAGGCCAAGGCTGATACGTTTCTTCTCATCATCGAAGTCAAGAACCACGACGTTAAGTTTCTGGCCATTCTGCAGCACTTCGTTAGGGTGCGATACACGTCCCCAGCTGATGTCTGTGATATACAGCAAGCCATCAACACCACCAAGGTCGATGAACGCACCAAAGTCGGTAACATTCTTAACAGTACCTTCCAGTACCTGTCCTTTCTCCAGTTGGCCGATGATAACACTACGCTGCTGTTCGATATCGCTTTCTATCAGCGCCTTGTGAGATACTACGGCATTGCGGATAGCTTCGTTTATCTTAACGATCTTAAAGTCCATTGTTTTACCAACGTACTGGTCGTAATCTGTTACAGGCTTAACATCTATCTGTGAACCAGGTAGGAATGTTTCCAGACCATAAACGTCAACGATAAGACCACCCTTTGTTTTAGATGTGATAGTACCGGTAACCACTTCACCTGTCTTGTAGAAGTCAACGATCTGCTGCCAAGCACGTGTAGCGCGCGCTAACTTGCGGCTAAGGTGAAGGTGGCCATGTTTGTCTTCTTTTTCTACCACCATTACTTCCACTTCTTCTCCGATGTTAACCGAAGCCATATCGCGGAATTCATTCAGTGATATCAGACCATCAGATTTGAAACCAATGTTGATGATAACGTCGGTCTTTGTAACACCAACGATTGTACCATGCAGAAGTTCTGACTCCTGTATAGCTTTGAATGTGCTGTCATACACTTTCTCCAGCGTTTCGCGCTGTGCGGAAGGGTAAGAAGCTACGTTACGCTTGTCAACGCTCCAATCAAAATCATCATGAGATGTGTTTGCTGTTTCATGTGCATGATCATCAGCATACATTGACTTTCTTTTAGGCGTTACCGGTTCTGCAACCGGATTTTCAGCTACTGTATCTGTAACTGGGTTTGCAGCTTGCTCAGGTGTAGTGCTTGCTGCGTCAGTTTGTACGGACTCGTCATTTGGCGTTCCGGCTGTTTGTGAAATTTGTTCTTCCAAAATATTAGATCCCCTTGTTTTTTTGAGGAGTGCAAAGATACGATTTTATCATCAACTTGCCCAAATAGATCATTATCTCAACTAAGTTTATTTGAATATTTTGTACTATACTTTCATTCAATATAAAATATAGCCGTATTAATATAATCTTTCATCATTCAAAACAATTTAAAACATCGCAATATAGTATTGCCGCTACTTAGTTGGATTATTCATAATTTTATCAAAACCTTATCTTATGTTTCGAAAAATATTCATATTCGCGATAGGAGCCATCATAACTCTGCTACATATCTCTATCATATCCCGGGCGCAAAAAATACATTTCACAGATTCAACAAATGTTTGGACTTATGCAGGCGTTAGAGGCATGGATCCATCTTATCTATTTGAAACCCAACTTAGTTATCGACAGGATAGTATAGTTGACGGTGTTACCTACCGTAACATGAATGATGTTTACTTAATCAGAGAAGATACCACAACGCATAGAGTATACTGCCGTGTTATAGGCATGGATAGCACAGATAGGCTGTTATATCGCTACGATTTAAATGTAGGAGATACAGTTCATTTTGATAATTCCCTTGGTGGTATGGTTAGCGGGCCATTCATAGATAGCGTGGTAAGCATTGATTCAACATTGATAGATGGCGTTTATCACAAAGTTTTCACGCTGCAAGATACTGGATATTATGACCTTGGTCATGGCTTTACATACGTTGAGGGTTTGGGTGGATTAGCAGAACCATTATTAGGAATATATGTAGGGTGTGGGGAGTTAGCAGAAAAAGATGTGTGCTTTTCTCAGGCAGGTGTATATCCATACATAAATGTCAAATTCAAAAATTGTTACGCCCCTATAGATTCATTTGTTAACTCCTCTTTATGCACTGATCCATTCCTGTCTGTAAAAAGCATTGCTGGGATCCCCGATATATCTATAAACCCCAATCCTTTTTTCAACATAATATCTGTCAGAATAACAAACAACGATAACAAACAATATAATATAAATGTGCGCGATGTTGTAGGGAAAACTATTTATAGCAATAAGATGAATGACACTCACTTGAACATCAATACGGGTGCTTGGCAATCAGGCTTTTACATTTTAAACATACAAAATGAAGTTTCCACGATTAGTAAAAAAATCATGAAGCAATAGTAATTTGCTTAAGTATTTATTCAATTAGCACAATGCAAACAAACAACCCTACTCATAATACTAAATCAAATATTTTCAATAAAGCGTTTTTCGAAACTTTACTGATCGCGTTACTTTATGGAATTATCATCTACTACCTTCAATCCTTTCTTGCAAAAGCAAGCTTTGTCACACAACATCTGAACGAAACCACCCTTTTTCACTGGGATGCGGGAGTATATCTGAATATTGCAAAGAACGGATATACATACCCCGATCCTAAAGCAAATAATACAGGTTGTTACATTTTATTCCCGCTGATCTGGAGGTGGTTGCACGTTGGCGTTAAAGGTATATGTATCATCAATTACCTGTTTTTCTCTGTGGGGTTTGCGCTCTTAACCCAGCTATATAAGATCACTACACTCGAAAAGATCTTGTGGCTTTCCATGCCTGCGGTATATGTAATGTTCATACCATATACAGAAGCTGTTTTCTTTTTACTTATTACGCTTATTTTTTATGGCATTAAAGTTCATAATAAATGGTTTGTATGGATATGTTTATTCCTGGCAGCACTTACCAGGGCCACAAGTATTTTTTTAATCCCGGCTATGCTTGTTATGGAACTGGTGGCTAATACAAATATGAAGTGGTATAAAGCGCTGTATGCTTATTTCATCAACTATGCTCTTCCCCTTATCGCAGGCACAGCGTTATTTATTTGGTACCAATATCACTCTGTGCATATTTGGTTCGCCTATTTTATACAACAAGCCGAATATGAAGGACATAAATTCAACATGCCTAAATTACCATTTTCCAGCATGGAGGGCGCCCGTAATATCTGGATATCTGCGATAGCGGTATTCTGTTGCGTCATTTCAGTTATCTATGCGGTAACAATTTGTATCAGATGGTTATTTAAAAACAAGCAAGAGCCCGATAAATTGCTGGTTTTATCTTTAGTTTATTTTGCCATCACACTCTATAAAAATATTTTCTATAACCCCACATGGGGCACAGGCTCTACGCTTACGATCGGAATTTTCAGGTACGTATTTGCCACTCCGTTTTTTTATATTTTTCTCCACAGGTTTACGCACAAAGACATACCCTATAAAGTAGTTGATTTTATTTTGATTTTCATACTGTGCAATGTTGTCTGGCTAATTTGTGGCGGAAACGCTGACATCAAATATTTCCTGTACTTCAATTTTTGCTCGCTCATCATAATGCTGTACATGTTACTTCCAGACAAAAAGCTGAGCTGGCCTATAACGGCAGCAATAGCATTAAATGTGTTATTCCAGATGCTAATGTTCGACCAATATCTGAGTGGCCTCGGGATAGATTAATTTGGGTCCTGTCAAACAGTCATCATTATTAATCTAGGTGCAGTTCTCTTCATTTTCGATAGTTTATTATGTATGACGCCATTCAGCATCAAAGGTTTAGATTGTGATATAAACAAGACGGCAAAATCAATGCCAGATATTTTGCCATGTAGCCTATGGCACCGATAGAAAATACCTTTATTTTACCCCACCAATAATCCATGTACACCAAACAAGAAACATCAAGAAACAAACAAGCTTTCTGGACCACATTTGGCCAATATATGCAGCCTGTATCACCTGCTGACGACGTACAGGTCAACTGGATAAACTATAAGACCGGTGTGGCAGGAATAAACTTCAGAATGGATGCAGACAACACAAACGCAATTATAGGTATCGTACTGTCGCACAAAGATAAAGAGATACAGGCAGCACATTACAACCAACTGCTGCAACTAAAGACAATGCTTCGTCGTGCCATGGGTGAAGAGTGGCAGTGGCAACCTATGATAACGAACGAATTTGGCAAGGTCATCAGTCGCGTTAGCAAAACGCTATCTGCAATTAACGTAAAGAATACCGACAACTGGCCAGCGCTTATCTCTTTTTTCAAACCACGCATTATCGCACTCGATGCCTTTTGGAGTGATGTGAAATATGGATTTGATGTGTAACTAATACAAAAACGCCCGACTTTTTCAGGCTATACAACCTGCAACATCTCATCATCTTTTAATCTAATTAATCACGGTTCAGACCAAAAAACACTAAAATTTTTTCGTTCGAAAAAATTCACCCCAAAACACCCTTAAACCCGCACCAGCACTCAATACTTTTCCGCGTCATGCCAGTTTAAGGCGGCATCGTGCCTGCTTAAAACCGCATCATGCGGATTGCTTTTGGTAAAAATAAATACCCGATACACCTTTGTGTCGTGAACGAAAGGATTGCCAATACCATGTGAGGGACGTCGCTCTCCCTCAAGAATCATTGGTGAATTCCCCTTCAAAGTCTGGTTGCCCGTAGATATGCGCATCGGTCAGTTCGGGCGAGGGCGCCGTTGGTCGCAAGTAACCAACATCATTGCCGTTGTCAGTTGCGCAACTACAACTTTTTAATGCCACTGTTGGTCGCTGACCAACAATATCAAATAGTGTTCATACGGCCTCGGCCACATGATTACCTATTACTAACGTTGTTGGTCGCCTGACCAACGACACTCAAGTGGCCTCAAGCCGTATGAACACTTTTATTAAACAAACATCAAAACACGACAACAATGAGATCTTGATTAATCTTAGAAAAATATTTAGCTTAAACATCAGCGCTTGCACAGATATTATGCAAATGCTGCCGCATTATACGTGCCTGGTAGCACAGTGCATTGAGCATGTCGTCAATAAAGAAAATATACCCCCGCAATTATCGTAATATTGCATATCACTAAAATAGTCACACATTGGTGCAGGTAGGAGGTTATAATACGCTTAAGGTAGTAAAGGAAGTAGATTTCGGTATGTATCTCGATGGTGGTGCCGATGAGATATTGCTGCCTAAACGGTATGTCCCTGCCGATCTTAAGGTTGATGACGAGATCACCGTATTCGTATATCACGACAACGAGGGCCGCCTCATAGCTACAACAGTAAAACCTAAGGGTGTTGTGGGTGATATCGCGTATCTGGAGGCCGTAGATGTAAACCCTTCTGGTGCCTTTGTAGCCATGGGTATTATGAAGGACCTCTTCGTACCCATATCGCAGCAGAACGCCCGGATGATTGTTGGCAGAAGTTATTTTATAAAAATATTCATAGACGAGCGTACCGGCCGCATGACCGGCACCGAGAAGATAGATAAATACATTAGCAACTACGATCTTACAGTTAAGGTACAAGACGTTGTAGACCTGTTAGTGTACCAAAAAACAGATATAGGCTACAAAGTTATCATCAACAATATGCACATGGGGCTGCTACATTTTAATGAAGTGTTTCGCGAGTTGCAGATAGGTGAAAGCCTGAAAGGGTTCATAAAGCACATACGCCCCGACAATAAGATAGATGTTGCCGCAGGTGAGCGTGGCTACGCAAAAGTAAGTGGCGAGGAAGAGAAGATAATATCACTGCTAAAAGATAACGCGGGCTACCTGCCCTACAATGACAAGTCTGCACCCGATGATATTTATGCATTCTTTGGGATGAGTAAAAAGGTCTTTAAGATGACACTGGGTGCGCTGTATAAGAAGAAACTTATCAGTTTCACGCAAACAGGTACGAAGCTGGAAGAAAGCGAGTAATACTATACACCTCACTATAATATGGAATTGTGCTCTTTATACTTATCTAAATACACCCTTTGTGCCTTTTCTGTACACTTTGTGGTTAAAAAACTGAATCAACTTATCAACCTTCAACTCTAAAGTCCTGAATAATAATCATAACCTTGTTCTGCCCAATAATCAGCAGGTTTGGTATTACTGAAATACATGGTACCAATACGTTTCAGGTGCTTGATACCATATTTTACAGGAATGATAAGCCGTAAGGGATAACCCTGATTCATAGGCAGTGGCTGGCCGTTCATTTCGTAGCATAGAATGGTTTGCGACTGTAGCATACTCGGCATATCGATACCCACATAGTATGCCTCATCAGGCGTTATAAGCCCCACATATTTCTGTGCCTGGTCTGATGCGAGGTTGTACTTCTGTATAAAATCTGTGAAGCGCACACCTGCCCAGCGCGTCACCTGGCTCCAGCCTTCAATGCATTTGAAGTCAAATATGACTTCTGTTCTGGGAAGCGCCTGGATATCATCGATTGTAAGCACAAGTGTATCTCCTGGCTTACGAGCTACTTTAAGTCGCCATGCTTTTACATCAAAATCGTTACCCATGCCTACATTTCCGTTTACGCGCACTTTCTTTACAGCATCTGCTTCAGTATATTTTTTTGCTTCGTGGCTTTTGTCAAAAAGTTTACCAAATATCTTCTCATTAGCCTCATGACTCTTCCTTAGGGTAGATTGTATGTTATCTGTTTCCTGCTCGTGGTAGAGGTGGCGCCATGCAAGATAACCACAACCGAGAAGAGCAAAAAAGATGACAAATGAAAATAGGGTACGCCATATCACTTGTCGTTTAGTAACTGTTCGCGCTCGTTTCGAAAAATAATCCTGCTTACTCATTCGTCTTGCCCTCCTTTATCTTTCTTGCTTTTTCTTTTCTTAATTCAAAACCCGTCACCATTGCCTGAAAATTATTCCATCCCGCAAGTATTACCTGTATCACATGAATAAGGAAGAACAATACATAACCGATAGTAAGCGTAAAGTGTATGATGCGCGCAAACTCATACCCACCACAAAGTGTACAGAGCCAGTTAAACTGTACAGGTTTATAGATGGCAAGACCAGTAACCAGTGAACCAACTCCCATAACAATAATAGCCGTGTAAGCAATGCGCTGGGCCGCATTGTATTTCTCTTGTGGAGGAGCGGTCTTGCGAATATGCAAATCGTGTAGCACTACCTGCCACGCTTCTTTGAACGAATGCCTGTTTGGAAGCATGTATCGCCATTCACCTGAAATTATAGTATATGAAACATACAGGAAGCCGTTGAGAAAGAAAAACCACATGAAGAAAAAGTGAAAACCCATACCTACTGCAAGGTGCGCATTCACATCAAGGGCATCGTAGAACGATTGTGGGAAGAACTTCACAAGCGTTTTATCGCCCCAACCCAGTCGGTATATATCATTGGCCCAGTAAATAAGAAGCCCGCTCCATATCATAATTGTGAGCACAGGGAAATTTACCCAGTGAAACCAACGGATTGCAAGCGGATGTTTTTTGAGAATCTTCTTATCGGACAAGGACTATCTTATATTTCTATAAATATAGGTAAAGTAAGTAAATGGCGATGCAATATCCTGAGTGAGCCCAATTCTCTGTTATAATACTATATAGTTTTCTTTTTTCGAAGCAAGAAATTTTATATAGCGTCTGTAATTAATAGTGGGGAGGTCTTTAGCTTTAGCGATATAATGAGCAGTATCGGGAATATCAAAGCCCATTTTTAACGTGTGGAGGCATCTATCGTGATAGGCAGCAGTAATAGATGACAGTATATGACCATATGCATCATAATGCTCATGCCCTACTATTTCCTTTACCTGATCTGTAAATTCTGTTAGGTGCATAAAAGTTAGGCCGTATCACAGAATAGTATCAAAATCATACCATAGTATATGTTTAATATTATGTAAATATTTTAGAAAAATGCATAAACAAAAATATCCCCACTTCGTGGAGATATTTTAAAAGATCTGTTTTTTTTATTAACGCCAATGACCTGGTTTCCAATAGTCGCCACGAGGACCATGTTTCCAATGACCACCAACCCACACTGCACGTGGGCGCGGAGGTTCTGCCCAATGACCGCCGACAAATGCATACGAGCCACCACGCGGCTCCCATTCTTCGTCTATCCATACGTGGCGTGGGCTAGGACGCTCTACACGTACATAATGGGGCACCGGAGGTCTTACTGTTACAAATATCTGCGCTGATGCACTATATGAAAGTGAACCAACAGCAAGCAATAACATTAATAAAAATTTCTGTGCATTTTTCATGACGAAATGATTTTGGTTATTACTAAGAATAAAATTATCGTGCCGAGTTTAATAAGGGCGGAGGAAAGACGTCATCTTTTAACGACTTTTTAGAAACAACGAGTAACATCATTATACGCGTTAAGGCTGCATGCGCCTATATCGCCCCACCCTACCGCATAATAAAGGTGATTAACAGCAGAGCACGCAAAGAATACGCGATAAGCCTTACCGGGTTGCAAGTATGCCGGATTGATCTTTATAAGATTATTTACTAACTGGCTATCTATAGCAAAGCTACAGCCCGATGTCAGCACATTTAATTGCTCGTCTGTAATGGCATAACTTACTATGCAGCTATATTGTACATTAACGGTAAACCGGTAGTAAGAGTCGGGGGTATCAATGCCAATGGGGCAGACACCCGGAGTAATAAAAACATCGCCTGGTTTTGTAAGATACCAGTCGGGGTAGGAATTATAATTTACTGGTAGTAACGCCAACTGTTGTGCAGTAAGTGTATAGCCGTTCACTTTCCAGTCGTTATCAGTATTACCATTCCATCTTACAAAACTATCGTTGTAGTTAATTATCTGCATGCCAGAGTACCAAGGGCTGCTATGTTTTTGACATGCAGTACAGGTAATTACAAAAAGCAGTGCAACAACGACAAGTTTTTTCATAGAACATGTCAGCAAAATTCATAAAAAAAGCTGTGATTATATCACAGCTTAAACCTTTAAAAGGTATAACTTTTTATTTCTTTTTCTTGTTGTAGAGCTTTTTAGCGCCATAACCGATACCGGCTGCTACTAAAAGACTAATACCTCCGTCTATAGGCAAATCTGTTACATCAGTTGACGCTGGTGCCGACTGAGCAAACGATATAACCGGAATTGCAATGATGCAAGCGAGGAGTAATAAACTGCGTAGTGTGTTCATAGTTTTCTTTTTCAGGTGTGTGCAAAATTATAATATAAAATAATAATTATCGTATTTTTTTCAAAAATTGAAAAACAGGACTATAGTTATAGAAAATATACTCCTTATTTCTTTTTTTTGTTGTAGAGCTTTTTAGCTCCGTAGCCAATACCTGCTGCTACTAAAAGGCTAATACCTCCGTCAATAGGTAAATCCGTCACATCGGTTGAAGCCGGAGCTGACTGGGCAAACGAAATAACCGGAATTGCAATAGTACAAGCCAGGAGTAATAAAGTTCGTAATGTCTTCATAGTTTTTTTTTCTGTTGGTTGCAAAGTTAGGATATAAAATAATAATTACAACGTTTTACTATTAAGAAATTGGGAAGAATCTATAAAACCTTCGACTAATAGTTAATAATTGGTGCGATTAGCAATCAGATAACAATAACAAGCTACTGCCTGATGTCCATTTCTTTTATAAGATTATCTGCATGCCCCATTTTATCTACAAGAAAAAGTATAAAACGGATGTCGCAAACAATGGTGCGTTTGTATTTTTTATCAAAAGCGATATCACCGCTCATAGCTTCCCAGTTACCATCAAATGCGGCACCTATCAGCTCGCCATTAGCATTCATTACCGGGCTGCCAGAGTTACCTCCTGTTATATCGTTATTGGTAATAAAGCAGGTATGTATTTTCCCATCATCCGCATCTGCATAGCGGCCATAGTCTTTTGCATTGTAGAGGTCTATGAGTTGCTGCGGCGCATCAAACTCATCGCTACCGGGTTTGTATTTAGCAATGAGGCCATCGAGCGTGGTAAAATAATTGTAATGCACACCATCCTGCGGGTTGTAGCTTTTTACTGTACCGTAAGATATACGCATCGTTGAGTTTGCATCAGGATACCACAGCTTATTGCTTTTCTGTTGCATCATATCTCCTACATATTCTTTGCTGAGTATCGCTTTTTCATTCGCGAAGGCCTCGACTTTAGGCTGATAGTTTTTGGTATAATTAGTTACATAGCTCAAAGCATATACTACAGCTGCATCCTTCTTTAATTTTTCTAAAGTAGGCGCGTCACATAACTCATTGAATTTATTACTATCAAGCAACGAAGTGTTCCTGAATACATAATCTGCATAATCACTGTACACTTTAGCATCACTTTTCTTAAATTTTTTGAAGATAACAGTGGTGTAAATATCCGGAAGCTGATCTGCAGGTACGTTCTCGTAATACATCTTAGTCATCTCTGCCAGCATGTCTTTTTCTGTACCGTTATCAAATTCCTTTACCAATGAGCGGCGATTGGCCTGTGCTATACTTACGTACTTCTTTATAGAATCCTTGTTCGTAACACCTCTTTCAAGCGCATCATAAAGCGGCTTCATTCCAGCGCCCATACGAGCGAGTGCAGATGCACGGAAGCACTCTGAATAATACACTGCGTGCTTTGCATACGGTTTGTAACCGGCATACATAGCATCGAATTTATTCATCAGCGCGACATCTTTACCATTTTCTTTTGCCCACGTTATAAATGTAGCTTCGCTCTTTGCTTTTTTGTTTACTACATCAAGGCGCTTTAATTGTTCTGTCTGGCCAATGTAATACTTCCAGTAATTGGCGATACGTGAGTAAAGCGATGTTATCTGCAGGTAAGTAGCCTTATCCATATCCATGTGGCGGCGTATGATAGCGAGACGCATATCGCGAATTGCAACGATCGATGGATTAACAACATTTACCGCAAGGTCTACGCCATAAGATACCTCGTATCTGTTAGTGCGGCCGGGATAGCCAAATATCATTGCATAATCGCCTTCCTGCTGACCCTTAATGGAAATGGGGAGGAATTTACGTGGCTTAAATGGTACATTCGAAGCGCTGTATGCTTTTGGTTCGTTGTTCTCATCTGCGTATACACGAAACATGGAGAAGTCGGAAGTATGGCGCGGCCACATCCAGTTGTCGGTATCACCACCGAATTTACCCAATGACTTAGGAGGTGTACCTACAAGGCGCACATCGGTATAGCGTTTGTAGATAAGCAGAAAATACTGATTGCCGTTGAAGTATTCTTTTACGTTAGCAACGAACTTACCATTCATCCCCTCGCGGTCTTCTATTTCTTTTCTTACTTTGTCGAACTTCTTAGTATACTCATCGCCGGTGCTGTTACCTACGGCCGTTTTTACCTGGTCGGTAACATCTTCCATGCGCTGTAAGAACAACGCAGTAACACCCGCAGCGGGTAGCTCTTCCTGCATATTGTGCGCCCAGAAACCATTATCCAGTAAGTCTCTGTCTACGGTGCTGAGTGTAGCTATGGCATCATAACCGCAGTGGTGGTTAGTGAGCAATAAGCCGTTTGCAGAGATCATCTCAGCAGTACAGCCACCACCAAACTGCACTATGGCATCCTTAATACTGCTATGATTGATACTATACAGGTCGTCCTTCGACAGTTTCAACCCTTCGCGCTGCATCTCGTCATAGTTCTTACCTATCAGCATGGGTATCCACATACCCTCATCGGCTCTGGCCGACTGAAATACAGAAACTGCAACGAACAGTAATAGTAATAGCTTTTTCATTAGAAATATTTAGGCTGCAAAAGTAAGCTGTAAATGATGGAAAAGGAAGTACATGCACCATTAATTATGGCTGCCATGCCCGAACCTATACCCTACCGCGAAATTGAGCGTAGCGCCAATGGTTGTAGTTGCCCCTGTTTCCGCGCCAATCGCGCCGAGGTTTACATCAACCGGTGTTTTATAATCATCGTCAGGATGTTGCCTGCCGGTCTGCGATACTATGCGGTATTTAACGCCCAGCCCTGCGTATGTCTCAAACATAAAATGCCTGCCACATTTCTTTATCAGCCCCCATTTTATATTCCAGCCATACATTTCTTTATGCAGGTTGTAATGGTCTTCATATTGCGTGGAATCTATACTACTAATAAATGTGCCCTCTACACCAGAGTTGTATTTTGTATAGTGGAGCTCGCCCGCTACATAAAAATTAAGCTTGTGCTTTACATGGAAGTACCTGCGGTATTCACCTTTGAAACGAAACCCATTTACAAAATGGCTATTACTCAAATCTTCCGCAAAATAATTCATGCTTATCCCACCAATCACCTGCGCCGAGTTATGCGCATCAAAGCGCCGTTCAAGGCCAACTTGTAGATTAGATTATTAGGGTCAATAAAATTAAATACCGGCAGCTTTACTGCCCAGTATTTATCAATAGCAGGTGTAGGTAAGCAGTTTTGCGCAAAAGCAAGATTGCAATAAAATACAAATAAAATGACCGTGAGGTAGCGCATGCGTAGTATTTAATGTAGTGAAATATTGGTAAAGTCATTTTTCATATTGTCCTTACGATAGACTCCCCTACCATTTTCCACCGTGATCTTGTAATTAGCCATGTTCAGAAATATTCGCACTGGAACGGCCTTTCCATTCAGCATGGCTGGTTTGGTTATAGGCGCGTTTTTCATCAAACCAGGTATTGCGCCACCAAACCCAATAACTCGTAACCTTCCATCTTTGATCATCATAGCCTTGGCATCTACATCGTCATAAAATACGATACTACCATGTTCATCTATAACTATATAATTAAGCTGCATTCTAACAACATCCGGCATTTTCGGCCAAATAGGCATTTGCCTTGTTATACTATCGAGCAGATAATTTTCAAAAGAAAAATCTTTATGCAAATACTGTGGTTGTTCATTTACTTCGTCAAGGCTGTAAACCTTATTTCCGTTCATTTCTACCGGCATATATTCACCTCCTTTTATTACCGTGTATTTCTTCATCCCGTCGATAGGACTGACTGAAAATACGGTATCATCAGGACCACCATTTTGGACTATCTTAAAGACGTTGTTTCCAAAATGTACCGTATCACTGCTGTTACGTTGTGCAAAGGAATGTACGTTACAACATAACGCCAGTATAAAGAAAACACCTTTCACCCATTCACTATTAGTATTCATGGGGCTTATTGTCTTTTGTGTAGGTGATTTTCGAGCCATTCTTTTCAATTCTATAATTTGCCAGATTTACATTCAGCCTTACAAGTACCTTTTCCCCGTTTACAACTCCAGGCTTTAAAACAGGAGCACCGGCTATAATCTGCTTGATTATTTCCTCGTAGTTAATTGATCTTAGAGCATGACCGGTCCGTTCCCTGGCACGGCCGCCATCATTAGCATAAAATACAATTTTCCCGTTTTGGTCAATAATAAAATTGTCGATATTTAGTCTCATCATACTCCAGTCAAACAGCTTCGAAATTTTACTCTCTATAAATTGCTCAAGAATATACTTTTCAAGTGTGGCGTCTGCTGTCTCAAATTGATCAAATGGTATAAGTTCGCTTTCAGCATATATCCGGTAACTATTCATTGCAACAGGTTGCAATATTGAATCTGTAATGTAATAACACGCTTCTCCATTGAACGGATTCTCAATGTATGTAGTGTCGATTAACTTACTTTTTTTCCAGTCAAAAAAGTTGCCCTCTGCAAACATGACCGTATCCGTCATTTTGTCTTTGCTATGGCGTATAACTATATCACCATCCTTTTCAGTTCCTTGTGCAAAGCAACAGACCGAAAAGGTGTTTAAGATGCATAGTAATAATAGTGAGTTTTTCATGGGGATAACATGCTTCATAAATTTACAAATAATCTTTAAAACAAAAACGGCTACCAATTGGCAGCCGTTTTCAAAAGTATATTCCTTGTAAAAATTAAGCGTTTGTTTCTTCTGTGCTTGTTGCTTCGTCTTGCGCAGGAGCTTCAGTTGTAGGCTCTGCAGCAGGTGTTTCAACGGCAGCAGCTACAGGAGCAGCAGTTTCTGTCTTCTTAGCGGCAGTACCTGCACCACGACGGCTACGACGTGTTTTCTTGGCAGCAGCAGCTTCAGCATCCTTACCATAGATATCGTTGAAGTCAACGAGCTCTATCATTGCCATATCAGCAGCATCACCGGCACGTGTAGGCAACTTGATGATACGTGTATAACCACCCGGACGATCAGCAACCTTGTCGCTGATAACACCGAACAATTCCTTGATAGCTTCTTTATCCTGCAGGTAGCTGAATACAACACGACGGTTGTTTGTGTTATCTTCTTTGCAACGTGTTACCAGTGGCTCGAAGTATACACGCAGCGCCTTAGCTTTTGCAAGTGTAGTAGTGATACGCTTGTGCTCGATGATCTGGCAAGCGAGGTTGCTCATCAACGCCCTTCTGTGAGAAGCGGTGCGGCTTAAATTTTTGATCTTGTCTCCGTGACGCATGACATTTGTGTTTGTACCTCATACCGTGTCAGGAATTATGAGGCTTGTTAAATTAAAAATTCAAAAGTAAAAAAGTCAATAACCGAAGTTGATTAGTGACCTAAAATTTAAAAAGTCAAAATTCAGAAGTTTACCTTTTGAATTTTGACTTTTTAATTATAATTAATCTTCTCCTCTGCGGAATTTGCTGATGTCCATACCGAAGTGCAGACCACGATCGTGAAGTACCTGCTCTATTTCAGACAATGATTTCTGTCCGAAGTTGCGGAACTTCATCAGTTCTTCCTGGGTGTATTGTACCAGTTCGCTCAGTGAGTTGATCTTAGCTGCTTTAAGGCAGTTGAACGCACGTACAGAAAGCTCGAGGTCTTCCAGTGGTGTGTTCAATACTTTACGTACCTGTAAAGTTTCTTCGTCTACTACTGATTCTTTTTCTTCGCGTTTTGTATCCAGTGATATGTTCTCATCAGTGATGATCATTAGGTGCTGGATGAGTATGCGTGATGCTTCTTTTACCGCTTCTTCAGGATGTATCGTACCATCGGTAGTAACTTCCATTATCAGCTTTTCGAAGTCTGTGCGCTGCTCAACACGTGTATTTTCTATCGTGTACTTAACGTTTTTGATAGGCGTGTAAATAGAGTCGATAGCGATAACGCCCAGTGGAGCGTCTTCAGTACGGTTCTCTTCGCTAGGCACATAACCACGGCCTTTGCCAATGTGTATCTCTATCTGTAAAGTAGTACCTGGCTGCATATTGCAGATGATCAGGTCGGGGTTCATTACCTGGAAGTTAGGCAATGCCTCGCCTATCATACCTGCGGTAAATACTTCCTTGCCCTTGATGTTCAGCTCTATCTTCTCACCACCATGTTCGCCACCATGCTCTGTATTAGCTTTAAGACGAACCTGCTTTAAGTTCAGTATTATTTCGGTAACGTCTTCAAGCACGCCCTTTAATGTAGCGAACTCATGATCAGCGCCCGGTATTTTTATAGCGGTAATAGCATAACCTTCCAATGAAGAAAGCAGTACACGACGCAGCGCATTACCAATGGTAACACCGTAGCCGGGTTCAAGCGGGCGGAACTCGAACTGCGCTTCAAAATCAGTTGTTTTTTGAAGAGAGATCTTGTCCGGTTTCTGGAAATTTAATATAGCCATTTTATTTTTTTTACTAGTTAGTTGTTAGTGATAAAGCAATAGCAGAAAGCTGTATGCTTTCTGCCAAAGGCTTTTATTATTTAGAATACAATTCCACTATCAGCTGCTCCTTGATATTCTCAGGAACTGACTCACGCTCAGGGTGAGCCATATAAGTACCCTTCATATCTTTTTCGCTCCAGTCAACCCAGTTAATGCGTGGGTTACGGCCGCGTATCATACCTGTAACGGTTGTGTTCGCTTTGCTCTTAGGTTTCAGCTCTATAACATCACCCGGCTTAAGGCTGAATGAAGGTATATTCACTATCTCACCATTCACCATAAGGTGTTTGTGTGATACCAGCTGGCGTGCAGCAGGGCGTGTAGGAGCGATACCCATACGGTAAACCGTATTATCAAGGCGTGCTTCGAGCAGCTTGATAAGGTTTTCACCGGTAGCACCCTTAAGACGAGAAGCCTCAACGTAAGTGTTAGCGAATTGTTTTTCCAGCAGGCCGTAAGTATACTTAGCCTTTTGTTTTTCCTTAAGCTGCACTGCGTACTCACTCGCTGTTTTGCGTTTGCGGGTACCGCCATGCTGGCCCGGAGGGTTGCTGTTCTTACCTAAACTCTTGCCTGATCCGAGGATAGGCTCGCCGAAGATGCGGCAGATTCTGTTTTTTGGTCCTGTATAACGTGCCATTCGATCTTTGTTTTAACTGCCCCGTCTCATTTAAAGATCGTGAAACCCGATCCGGAACAGCGTTGATTAAAAAATGAAAATTTGTATAAAAGCAGGAAAAGCTGCATATAGCAACTGTTTCCTGCTGTGTTGAGTATAAATTAAACCCTACGTTTCTTAGCCGGGCGACAACCGTTGTGCGGCAATGGTGTAACGTCTTTTATAGACACTACTTCGATACCATTGTTGCTGAGGGCACGGATAGCGCTTTCGCGGCCTGAACCCGGACCTTTCACAGTTACATCGACCCTTTTAAGACCTGCATCAGTAGCTACTTTGGCACAATCCTGTGCTGCCATCTGTGCGGCGTACGGGGTATTTTTCTTAGAACCACGGAAACCCATCTTACCAGCAGATGACCAAGAGATAACCTGGCCGGTCTTATTGGTAATGCTGATGATAATGTTATTGAATGTAGCACTTATGTGTACATCTCCGTGTGTGTCCACTTTCACGACGCGCTTCTTGGCGACGGTCTTTGCGGATGATTGTGCTTTTGCCATTTTTCTTTTTTAAAATAGGTAGTCAACAATAAATAAGCTGATGCTATCAGCTGCGCGCGCTCCTCCCCTATGCCGCTAAGCATGGATCCGGCAGCAACGCTAATAAATTACTTCTTAGCTGCCTTCTTCTTACCTGCAACTGTCTTACGCTTACCTTTACGTGTACGGCTGTTAGTACGAGTACGCTGACCACGTAAAGGAAGACCTTTACGGTGACGCACACCACGATAACAAGCGATATCCATAAGGCGCTTAATGTTCATTTGCACTTCAGAACGCAGTTGACCTTCAACTTTGAACTCACTGTTGATGATATTACGAATTGCAGTCTGCTCCTCATCGTTCCACTCAATGGCTTTCTTATCATAAGAAATACCAGCTTTGTCGAGGATGTAACGAGCAGTACTGTTACCAATACCGAAAATATAGGTAAGCGCTATCTCACCACGTTTGTTCTTTGGAAGGTCAATACCAGCTATACGAGCCATTAAAACGAAAAATTAAAAAATTAAAAATTAAAAATTATCCTTGCCTTTGTTTGAAGCGAGGATTCTTTTTGTTGATGATATACAGCTTACCTTTACGGCGTACGATCTTGCAATCAACGCTGCGTTTTTTTATAGATGCTCTTACTTTCATGTTCTATATTAATTAAAAATTCAAAAATTCAAAATTCAAAAACAGCTATTATACAATGAGCTGTTTAACCCTTACTTATATCTGTAGATAATTCTACCACGGCTAAGGTCGTATGGGCTCATCTCCACTCCTACCTTGTCTCCAGGCAGGATACGGATGTAGTGCATGCGCATTTTGCCGGATATTGTAGCAAGAATTTCGTGACCGTTTTCCAAGCGTACACGGAACATAGCATTGGATAATGCCTCAACTATTGTTCCATCCTGCTTGATTAAAGACTGTTTAGCCATATTTTAAAGGACTGCAAAGGTAATTAAAACTTTTTATTTAACAAGAAAATTTCTTTTGCATGTTTTAGTGAAATTTTCATTGTTTTCTTGAGGGAAACCATAAAATAAAAATGCATGTCAATTATAATATAATTGACATGCAAAAAATAGAATGATTAAATTAAATAATTTTATTTACCTATGAATCACAACCAGCCAACTGACCACCACCTTTAACTAAAGCCACAGGTAATGTAGCCGCCCATACACACAAAGATGAATATTGCTCATCTATAAGATCGTGCGGTAAAGTGAACGGCTCGTGCTTGGTGGTAAGGAAAATAGTTTTCATTGCCAGACGCTTGCCAAACTCCATATCGCTGATACTGTTACCAACCATTATACTGTTCTTAAAGTCAATTGCCGGAAAATCTTCCTGCGCCTGCATGCCCATGCCGACATTCGGCTTACGATTGTGGTCGTCATCGGATGTAGCGGTGCAGCAATATACCTTATCTATACGGCCACCGGCTGCACCTATAGCAGTACTCATGTTGTTGTTTATCTCGCGGAGCGCCTCGATGGGCATAATGCCCCTGCCTACGCCGCGCTGGTTAGATACCACCACGATAGCACTGAATAAGTGACTTACTGCTGCCAGCGCATCAAGCACACCATCGTGAAACTGAAACTCGCTCCAAGATGTGATGTACGATCCTACTGATTCAATATTGATAACACCGTCCCTGTCGAGGAATAATGCCGGTCTTTTGTCTTGTTCTGAGTTGTTACTGTCTAAGGGGCTCATCTTTCGTTCCTTGTATTTAAAATAAATTCGCTTCAACCAACTGGCAAATGATATGGCCAACCATGATGTGCGATTCCTGTATGCGTGGCGTATCGGTACTGGGTACGTTGAGCAGATAGTCGCAGTTGTCTTTCATTTTGCCACCGGTCTCTCCTGTTAAACATACAGTAATCATACCAAGTTTTTTGGCTTCGACCAATGCATTGATAATATTAACAGAATTGCCGGATGTGCTTAACCCTACCAACACATCGCCTTTCTTACCCATACCCTTTATCATTCTACTATAGACGACATCGTAACCATAATCGTTGGCAACCGCGGTAATAAAAGATGTATTGCAATGCAACGCCTCAGATGGCAATGCATCCCTATCGATATAAAAACGGCCGCTGAACTCCGCTGCAAGATGTTGGGCGTCGGCAGCGCTGCCGCCATTGCCGCAAAACAGCACTTTGTTGCCATTTTTGAACGCCTGCGTCATTACCTCTGTTACCTGTGCAATTTTTTCTACCATAGCACTATCCTGCAATAGCTTTTGCTTGGTATCGATAGATGCCTGTATAATACTCTTTATCTTTTGCTGCATACAATTTCAAAAATACAAACAGCGCACGAATATCGTGCGCTGTGGTAACGTATTTTCTTTATTGATTATTGTCTGTTAGTTAATTATAACGTATTTATGACAGATTTATAACACTAGCATAGCATCGCCATAGCTGAAGAAACGATACTTTTCTTTTATCGCTGTTTCGTAAGCGTGCATGGTGAGATCGAAACCCGCGAACGCACAAACCATGATCATAAGGCTTGTCTTAGGCAGATGAAAATTAGTGATGAGTGAATCTGCAATAGAGAATTCATGCGGCGGATGGATGAACAAATTCGTCCAGCCTTCTTCCGGCTTTAACAGGCCTTGTGCCGTTACCGAGCTTTCGAGGGCACGCATAGTAGTTGTACCCACGGAGCAGATATGGCGATGTTCCGTCTTAGCCTTGTTCACCAGGTTAGCAGAGTATTCATCTACCTTAAAATATTCCGCATCCATTTTATGCTTGGAAAGATCTTCAACTTCTATTGGACGGAAAGTACCGAGGCCGGTATGCAAAGTAACCTCTGCAAACTTTACACCAACAATTTCGAGACGCTTAATAAGCTCACGGCTGAAGTGCATACCAGCAGTAGGGGCAGCAACTGCGCCCTCGTATTTAGCGTATACCGTTTGGTAACGCTCCTTATCTTCTTCTTCCGGTTTGCGCTTTATATACTTAGGCAATGGTGTTTCGCCCAGCAACTCCAACATACCTTTAAACTCCTGATCAGTACCATCAAAAAGGAAACGGATGGTACGGCCACGGGATGTGGTGTTATCTATTACTTCCGCAACCAACTCATCGTTATCGCCGAAGTATAATTTATTACCTACACGTATTTTACGGGCTGGGTCTACTATTACATCCCACAGATGATTTGGTTTGTTCAGTTCGCGCAGCAAGAATACTTCTATCTTGGCGCCGGTCTTCTCCTTACGGCCGTAGAGGCGTGCAGGGAATACTTTGGTATTGTTAACTACCATTACATCCTTATCGTTAAAGTAGCCAAGAACATCTTTAAATATCTTGTGTTCTATCTTTCCCGTATCACGATGCACGATCATTAAACGGCTATCTTCGCGTTTTTTGGTTGGGTGCTGTGCTATAAGGTTAAGTGGGAGTTCGAATTTGAATTGAGACAACTTCATATTACGGTACGAGTTTTGAAAGTGTGCAAAGTTACTAAAAAATTACGAAATCATATTTTATAGTAGAGGCCAGTGGTATCTACCCACTTTTACAGGGTTTGTTCTACAAAGCACAAAAACCAGCCGAAATGGCCAATATATCTTCTACTCCGCCCACAATGGGATCATTGAGTTTAAAGTGTTTACCTAGCTTTTTACGGAGGTAGAAGGAAGCATAGGTAGCACCTACTGCAACGGCTGCACCAAGTACTGCACCCGTTAACGTATTGCCTTTGTTGATCTTATAGATAGTACCACCAGCAATGGCACCGGATATGCCACGGCCAATAACGCCACCAATATTGGTACGATTGGGCGTTTCAGGCAACTTGTCGCCTACCAACTCACCTATTGCCGCCAGTGCCATTACGCCTGTACATATCCCAGACTGGAGAAAAGCGCATTTTGTATCGGCCAGGAGTTTTGATGGCCTGCGATACAGCGAAAGGCAAAGCAGGGCAGGCGCCATCATGGCACGAGACCCAGCTACGGTAGCTAATATGATCGTTTGCTTTATATTTTCAATATTGTTGTTTTTCATGTAATGGGGTGTAACAATAACATGCCATTGGGCAAATGCTTATTTTCGCTAAAAAATATAACAATGGGTATAGCAGATAGATTATTTCAGCAGAAGGCGGATACCGCAGCTGCAAACCTGAAGGCAGGTGAAGATTTCCTTGAGGCAAACAAATCTAAAGAAGGCGTTGTGGCACTGCCAAGCGGCCTGCAATATGAAGTAATAAAAGAAGGTACCGGCCCTAAGCCAAGTGCACAGGATAAGGTAACCTGCCACTATCATGGTACGCTGATAAACGGTACGGTGTTCGATAGCTCTGTGCAGCGCGGACAGCCGGCATCTTTTCCGCTACAAGCGGTAATAAAGGGCTGGACAGAAGGCGTGCCTTTGATGAATGTAGGTAGCAAATGGCGCTTCTTTATACCACCGCACCTGGGCTATGGCGACAGGCAGGTGAGCGCACAGATAGGCCCTAACAGCACACTGATATTTGAAGTGGAATTGCTAGGCATCAATTAAAGAGTAAAAACAAACGCTTACTGAAATAACAATCCTTTGTTTCAGTAAGCGTTTTACATTGTACAAAAATGGACGAATGAGAAAGACAACTGTTTTGTTATTAGCAGGTATATGCAGCATAGGGTATGTAGCCTGCAAGAAGAGTAAAAACACTACGACACCTGACCCTGTGCTACCTGCAGGTATCTTTGCTAAAATAAATGGCGTACCATGGACAGGCCAACAGATGTCCATCAGCAGCATATCAGGTACAGGTGCGGGTGACTTCGTGGAAATAACCGATTATGACAGTACGGGAAAAACTATAGACCTGCGTATACTGAATTTTATAAAGAAAGGCACATTCAGCGTGCCGCAAGCCAATGATTCTATATTCTATAGTATAGATTACGGTGCGCTCAGCACACCACAAGTAGCAAAGTCGGGTAGCATATCTATTGAAATCGTGAATGATACAGCGGTGGGTGGTACCTTCTCCTTTACTACTGATAGTGTAACGGTAACAGAAGGAACATTTAAAGGGAACTACTAAGCAGAATCAAAGATATAACGTTATATATCCGCAATGGCTTCACAGCTATTGCGGATATTTCTTTTACACCATGTATGTTTTTGTATATTGGCGGCAAATACGCACCATGTACAAAATACCACTGATAGCATTACTCTTGCTTTCCTTCTCCGTGAGCGCACAGGATATTGATAAATATTTTGAAAGCATCAGGAATAACAACGCTGAGCTGACGGCCTTCTTTTCGCAGATGCCCAAGGGCGGGGACCTGCACAATCATTACAGCGGATCGGTATATGCTGAAACATATATAGATTACGTGGTGGGCCGTGATTATGTTATCAATGGAAATACGCTTGAAGTAAGGGCATCATTCCCTAACGATACTACAGGATGGTTTCATTTTTCGGCACTCGATAATAACGGGCTTGCTACTTATAAGCAGAAGCTGATACAGAAATGGTCTGTGAAGGATTATAATGGCGTCAGCTATCCATCGGACAAGCAATTCTTTGAAACCTTTAATGGTTTTGGTATTGCAAATGATACCATAACACGACTGGCAGTAGGATTGCTGGAGCTAAAGCACAGAGCGCAGAAAGAGCATGTGAATTATATAGAAACGATGTTTACCAGTATACCATGTGCCGCAAACAGGGTACCGGATGCGGAGTTCAATACACAGTTTGAAGATGCACAGGCAGGACACGATGTTGCAAAAGTTACAGCGACAATGGATAAGCTCTGGAAACTGGAACAAACAAGAAATGTAAAAACATATGCTGATGCATTTAACGATACCGTGGTAACAAGGCTGCACGAGGAGCTAAAGATAGATGATGCCACCTTTACTATGCGCTATCAGAACTATGTGGTACGCGTAATACCACCCGCAGACGTATTTAAAGCACTGATAGTGGCGTTTCAGTCGGCAAGCACTTGCCCGCTGGTAGTGGGGGTGAACATTGTGGCACCAGAGAATAATGATGTATCGATGCACGACTACTGGCTACACATGCAGATGTTCCGCTATTGCCATAAACTATTCCCTAATGTAAAATATGCAATGCACGCCGGTGAACTGGTACTGGGTATGGTGAAGCCTGAAGAACTTACATGGCACATAAACGAAGCCGTAAGGGTGGCGGGCGCCAACCGTATAGGTCACGGTGTGGATATAGCGCACGAGGATAGCTGCTATAAACTGCTGGAGTACATGGCGCACAACGATATACCCGTAGAGATAAACCTGTACAGCAACGAATTCATATTGAAAGTAAAAGACGACCAGCACCCCGTGACACTGTATAATGAATTTAAAGTGCCAATCGTAATATCATCGGACGACGCGGGTGTACTGCGGAGTAACCTTACAGACCAATTCGTGCTGCTGGCAAAGCGCTATAAGAACATATCTTACAAGGAGATAAAGCAATTTGTGTATAACAGCATACGCTACAGTTTTATAAAAGAACAAGGCGTAAAGGATAATATTACAAAGCAACTGGATACGGAATTCAGCAAATTTGAGCGGGAAACCCTGGCTGCGCACCCTAAATTCTAACAAATTATTGTCTGCCGCATTTCATTGATACTACTTACATTTGACCTCTAAATAATTTAAACACATGCAAGCCTGGAAAGACTACCAATCACAAAACAAAGACCGCTTTCTTGATGAACTGCTGGACCTGCTCCGTATACCATCTGTAAGCGCCGACAGTAAATATAAAGGCGATGTGGCGCGTTGCGCCGATGCTGTAAAAGAACACATGCTGAAGGCCGGCTGCGACAAGGCAGAAATATGCCCTACAGCAGGCCACCCTATTGTGTATGGCGAGAAAATAATTGACAAATCGTTACCTACAGTGCTGGTATATGGCCACTACGATGTGCAACCTGCAGACCCACTGAATCTGTGGACAAGCGGCCCGTTTGAGCCAGTAATAAAAGATGGCAAAATATATGCCCGCGGCGCATGCGATGATAAGGGACAAATGTTTATGCACATAAAGGCATTGGAAGTAATGGTGAAGACCAACACCCTGCCCTGCAATGTGAAGATAATGATAGAAGGTGAAGAGGAAGTAGGATCTGATAACCTAGGTAAATTCCTCGAAGACAATAAAGAAAAACTGGCTGCTGATATAGTACTGGTATCGGACACGTCTATGATAAGCATGGAACACCCGTCCATAGAAAGCGGGCTGCGTGGCCTTGCCTATATGGAAGTAGAAGTAACAGGCCCTAACCGCGACCTGCACAGTGGTGTGTATGGCGGTGCTGTGGCGAACCCAATAAATATACTTGCAAAGATGATAGCATCGATGCACGATGAGAATAACCACATAACCATACCGGGCTTTTATGATAAAGTACAGGATCTTAGCGCAAGCGAGCGTACTGAACTGAACAAGGCACCATTCGACCTGAAGGAGTACAAGGAAGAACTGGGCGTAAAAGATGTATGGGGCGAAAAAGGCTACACCACACTGGAACGTACCGGCATACGCCCAACCCTCGATGTGAATGGTATATGGGGCGGCTATACGGGTGAAGGCGCCAAGACCGTATTGCCATCAAAGGCCAACGCTAAAATATCTATGAGGCTGGTACCTAATCAGAGCAGCGGAGAGATAGCTGAAATGTTCAAAAAACACTTCGAAAAGATAGCACCGGATAATGTAACCGTAAAGGTAACAGCTCATCATGGCGGCGAAGCGGTTGTAACACCAACGGACTCACCTGCTTATAAGGCGGCAGCAAAGGCGATACAAACAACCTTTGGCAAAGACCCTATACCTACACGTGGCGGAGGCAGCATACCAATAGTGGCATTATTTGAGAAGACACTGGGCCTTAAAACAGTGCTTTTAGGCTTTGGGCTGGATAATGATAACATCCACTCTCCTAACGAGAAATATGATGTATTCAACTATTACAAAGGCATAGAAACGATACCTTATTTTCACAAATACTTTGCCGAAAGCAAGAAAGGGTAATTGTTGTAACAATAAATAACAGGCAGGGTATCTTAACAGATATCCTGCTTTTTTTGTGCCGAAAGAGCATGTAATAAATCAGCTAATAAACTAACTTTGTCGGGATGTCGGCGCATAAAATAATCATAGCTATTGACGGATTTTCGTCTTGCGGCAAGAGTACCCTTGCAAGGGAACTTGCTGCACGGCTTGGCTATAATTATATAGATAGCGGAGCCATGTACCGTGCCATTACACTTTATTTTCTGCGTAACAATGTGGACTACGCTAATACCAGGCAAGTACACCAGGCACTTGGCGACATAAACCTCTCATTTGTATTCAATGAGCAGACCATGCAGTCTGACATTCACCTCAATGATGAGGATGTAGAACCTTACATCAGAGACATGATCGTATCTGAAAAGGTGAGTGAAGTGGCGGCTATTAGTGAGGTGCGCTCATTTGCAGTAGCACAGCAGAAGCGTATGGGCAAGAAGAAAGGCATAGTGATGGACGGGCGGGATATAGGCACTGTTGTATTTACCGATGCTGAGCTAAAGATATTCATGACCGCAGACCCGGGCGTACGTGTGCTGCGCCGCTTCAAAGAAATGTTTGTGACCACCCCTTCCATAACTATGGATGAAGTGCGCCATAACCTGGAGCTACGTGATTATATAGATAGCAACCGGGAAGACAGCCCTCTGCGACAGGCCGATGATGCCATACTCCTCGACAACAGCGCCCTTACCAAAGAAGAGCAACTGGAAAAGGTATTAGAATGGGTAAAAGAACGTGCAACGAATGTTACCCAATAAACAAATAACCCTCCGGTTTGGGAGGGTTATCTATCTGATAAAGCGGATTCGCTCATCATAATGATTTAAGCCATTTTATTACCTCATCGCGTGTTTTCCCCAACTTCTGTTGTATACGTCCTATCGTTTCGTCGTCTTTACCGTCTTCGTACTGAAGGTCATCGTCTGTGAGGTTGGCGTTGGCTTGCTTTATCTTGCCTTTCCATTCGTTCCATTTACCTTTAAATTCCAGCTTGTCCATGATGTCGTTTCTTTTGTTACGAAGAAGTATTAAAATTCCGTGCCAGCCATCCGGCAATAGCTACATATCGGTAGTTTTTGTATTTTTATTCACAACTTCTAAAATATACCACCATGAAATTGCTGAAAAATTCCGCCATATTGCTTGTTGCAGCCACATCGTTATTCATCACATCCTGCCATAGAGATAATCATTCATCGGGCTACCGCTATAGCTTTGATGATGAATTCAATTACGACGCATACAATTGGTCGTTTAATGATCCATCAACGGGTGCTTCAGTAGGTGTATCGGGAGGGTACCTCAATTACAATTATTACCCATCCCTGAATGGAAGCAATACAGTTGCGAAAGACATGGGATTAGACGTAACCTCCGATTTTTCCGTACGGGCACGCATAAAAACAAACTACCAGATGGGTATTGCGTTCGGCGTTTCTAATACCGACTATGGATATGCGCTCTTCATTGACAACAGCGGCAAATATGCGCTATACGACGAGGGAAATTCATCCATCAAACCCATTCCTATTGTAGACTGGACGCGTGGCCAGGTAATATCTAACGCATTTAACACCGTAGAGATAGACCAGGCAGGTAGTAGCTGGATAGGCTATATAAATGGCACCATCGTATTCACCGTACCTGCTCATACCTTCTACGGCACTGAGGCGGGTTTCATCGTTAATGCCAGCACCACTGGTTATGCGGACTACCTGAACGTGCAATGGAGATAATTATTTACTAAACAATCCTGCAATAAAAAATGCTGCCGCAGCGGCAACGGAGCCTATTACTGTAACACGTATAGCGCCGGCCCACGGGTTTTGCCCTGTTACTTTCGATTTTAAGAATCCGAAGATGAACAGGCAGCATATAGTAATCACACATGACCATTTAAGCCCATCTGCAGGCACACTGGTAAAGAAGTATGGAGATAGTGGCACAATGCCACCTACGATGTAAGACAACCCTATATTCATAGCGCTTCTGCGGGCGCGCTTAGGGTCAGGCTTTTCGAGGCCCAGTTCGTAGCGCATCATAAAGTCTACCCATTTTTCTTTGTCTTTCGACATCTCCTCAACGATGAGGTGCTGTGTATCCTCGCTCATGCCCATCTTCGCAAATATCTCCCGCACCTCTTCCTTCTCTTTTTCGGGCATGTTATCTACCTCATATTCTTCGCGCTTCACCTCAGCAGCATAGTGATCTTGCTCCGTACGTCCTGCAAGGTAGCCACCAAGTCCCATGGCGATAGAGCCCGCAGCTATCTCCGCCAACCCTGCAGTGATGATGATGCCGGTATGGCTCACCGCCCCACTCAAACCCGCTGCCAGCGCGAACGGCACTGTAAGCCCGTCGGACATTCCAATTACGATATCCGTTACAAGGTCTGAGCTTTGAAAATGCGTCTCGGTGTGTTTTGCTGTTGCCATTCTACTGCTAAGATAATTATTCTAAAGATTGAATATTGCAATACATTTTTAGCAACCTTAGAGACTATTGAAACGCAATACCCACTCGCTTCCACGTAATAGTTGTTTTATAAGCAGGCTCCATGATATTGCTACCCTGCGGCGCACGACCTCCACCATTGTATCCTCCGCCGGGCGCGTACCGCATGCCCCCCATACCAAATCCCATTGAAGGGCGCATACCACCTCCTCGACCGCCGGCAGGCCGCGTGCCTTTGGGTCTTTCCAGACCGGTGGTCTCAAAAGCTATACTTATTGGTCGGCCCATATCCATGCGGCCAATCTGCGGTTTAAAATAGAACGACTTAAACGGAACAACAGCTTCCCATACCAATTCGTTTTGATCATCGAGACCTATGCGTACCATTACGCCACAAGTATCCGTCTGTGCAATGGGAAAGAACCCATTGCAACGCTTAAACCCTTCCAGCGAATATTCATGCGCTGCTGGTAAGAGGGCTTTTACACGCTCCACAAGATCGAGCCTGGCACCGTCGCCATCACCCAATGCCGATTTCATCGTGCCGCCCTGCGGACGGTCTTCTTGTCTTTGTTCCTGCCTTGTAGAGCCGGTATTAGGTAGTGGATAATTGATAGCTATTTTCTCCTCCTTCTCGCCTGTTTTATCAATCCATACGGTGAGCCCTTCGCGCAGTATCTTTAGCTGCGTAGCGGCATCGCCCGTTTCTACGGTTATATACAGGTTGTCTTTGTCGTTCGTAACCATGTAACCGAGGCCTGCTTCTACATCATAATCGCTATATGGTGAAGGCCAGTCGAGGTTGCTACCATCGATAGTGATTGGTGTGCCCTGCCACTTGCCGGTGAACTTATTGTTCCCACCCTTTGTGCCTGCGCACGAAAAGAACGTTACCGAACCCAGCACAAGAAAAGTGACCGCGACAAAAAATTTTTTCATGAGATTATATATGCACCAAAAATAAGAAGTGCAGTAATGTAGAGTTGTTAAAGTTTCTTACTTCCCCTCCATCATTAACTCGCGTATATACTTTACCGGTGCGCTGCCGTAGCTCAGGAATTTCTCATGAAATTGTTTGAGGTTGAATTTCGGGCCAAGCTTCTTTTTCATCTCTTCGCGGAAGTCATATATCTCTGTGTAGCCGGTAAAGTAGCAATCGAGCTGTACCTGCGTTACAGATACACGTTTCCATTTTCCTTCTGCCTCGGTCTTTTGCTGAAACGCTTCCTTCATCAGTAGCTGCATAGCATCTTCCTTGCTCATATCCTTTGTATGCACGCTGTAGTCGAGTATGGTATTGCAGGTGCTGCGCAAATTCCATTTGTAATACATCAGCCACATTTCAGGCGACGCCTCTGTGCTGTTCGCACCACGGTCGCCATCATAGCCGTTCTCCAGCATCATACGCTCTGTATATACCGCCCAGCCCTCAATCATAGCGTTGTTACCCAATATGGCCTTTATGATACTTGGCGACTGGTTGGCATACACAAGCTGCGTATAGTGGCCGGGTATGGCCTCGTGTATATTCAATATCTGCAGTATATAGTGGTTGTATTCGCGCAGATAGCTTTCTGCCTTGTCTTTATCCCAGCCAGCGAGGCTGCCTACATTGTAGTAGGTATTTCCATTCTTATCATAAGGGCCCGGAGCCGATACCGATGCGCCTGCCACACCAGCCATGTAATCGGGCTCCTTGCGCACCACCAGCGGCTTTGAAGGATCTATGTAAATAAGGTCTTTGTTCTTTATAAATTCTATCAGCACGGGCAGCTGATGTTCTATAGCTGTCTGGAAGTCGGCAGCGGCAACGTGATTAACAGATAGCGTATCGATCATTTTCTTTATCGCATCGAGCCTGTTGCCCGGTATCACACGGTCAGAGAAATACTTAGGCCATAACTGACGGGTGATGGCATACATCTTTTCGTGCAGCTCGGTTTTGTGTTTCAGCGCTTTCTCATATACTTCATCCACCGTATAGCCCGACTGTATATCAAACTCGAATTTCTTAGCATATAGCTCCTTGCCCAACCTGAAACTGCGTGGGTGGTCGTTCTTCATTGTCTTCAGGAAGTTCACATAATCATTGATTGCCGCTACTGCTGCCTTCACCCTTATAAATATCTGCTCCTTCTCTGAGGTACTCAGGGTCGACTTCATAAGCGCATCGGGCAGGTCCTTATCAAATACCGACAGGCCACCGAGGTTCTGGTCTATGGCAAGTTGTGTATGCTCCAGTGTAGGGTTCTTTATGTTCTTCTTCGCAGCCTCATAATAGGCAGGCACGTTCGCCAGCTTCAGGTAAAAATTATGCAGACGAGTATCTAACTTATCATAATCATTGCCCAGCATATCTGCAAAGCTGCCAGAAACGTTGTATGATGAGGGATCCCACTCATAACTTTTCTGCTCTTTAATGCCCCACTCTGCAGATTTTAATTGATTCTCAATAAGATGGTAGTCGGTCTTGTTCACATCCGTCAATAGTGTAAGATCAAAGCCCTTCAACGAATCAAGCTCATCTTTACAGAATTTTAATTCTTTCTGTAGCTCCGCAGCATCGGTTACTACCAACGCGCTGTCGTAAACATGATAACCTACGCTGCTCGCCCATGCGGGATACGTTTTCCACAGGTCCAGTACAAAACGTTCTTTGTATGCGTCAAACTTTGTATTTACATCTGGCATAATATTTTTTGCATTTATTGTAGCGCTGTAAAATAAAGCGGCCGACAAGCATAATATAGTTGCAGTTTTTTTCATTGCGTCGTTTTATCACTTACAAACATAGTATTTGTGCCGCTTAACATTGGCATTATTTAAGTATATTTATTAACACGGCTTTAGGTAGCATTTATTCCTTCTAGCTGTTATTATACACCATGATAACATTTGATAACTGTGGTATCTATTGCAAACAAGCCGGACTCTATATAGACCCGTGGAAGCCTGTAGATAAGGCAATCATTACTCATGCACATTCTGACCACGCCAGAGAGGGTATGAAGGCTTACTTAGCACATAAGGATGCGATACCGGTAATGCGTTTCCGTCTTGGTGCAGACATAAACGCCCAGTCTTTAGCGTATAATGAGGTTGTAGAAGTGAATGGTGTAAGAATAAGCCTGCATCCCGCAGGGCACATCTGGGGATCAGCCCAGGTACGTCTGGAATATAAAGGAGAGGTATGGGTAATAAGTGGTGATTATAAATTGCAAAAAGATGGTGTCTCTACCCCATTCGAACCGGTAAAGTGTAATTCATTTATTACCGAAAGCACCTTTGGTTTGCCAATCTATAATTTCCCCGATCCGCAGATAATACACGGCAATATCAACGACTGGTGGCGACAAAATAAAGCAGAGGGTAAAAACTCCGTAATCCTTGCTTATGCACTCGGAAAGGCGCAACGCGTGATAGAACACTTAGATACCAACATCGGCCTTATATATACACATGGCGCGGTAGATAACATCAATAAAATATACGAAGAGACTATCAACAAATTGCCACCCACACACCGAATCGACGCTACTCTAAATCGCAAAGAGATACAAGGCGCAATGATCATAGCACCTCCATCAGCGGCAGACACCCCATGGATGAAAAAGCTAAGCCCATATAAACTGGGAATATGCAGCGGATGGATGCAGTTGCGCGGCACACGGAGACGCCGCAACGCCGATCGTGGCTTTATACTATCGGATCACTGCGACTGGGCACAACTCAACACGGCGGTAAAAGCCACCGGTGCAGAAAATGTGTATGTGACACATGGCTACAAAAGCGTTTACGCAAAATGGCTGCAAAGCGAGTATGGACTTAATGCTACAGAAGTGGAAACACTCTATACAGGCGAGCAACTCGACGACAATATGGATATAAAAGAAACAGGTAATACAGGTACTACCGATAGCAGCGAAATAAAAAGCAATGAAGGCATTCAGTAAGTTATTTACCGAGATAGACCAGACTACATCTACCAACGAAAAGATAGATGCGCTGGTGAGCTATTTCGGCACTGCTGCACCTGAAGATGCCATATGGTGTGTGGCACTGCTCACCGGCAAACGCCCAAAACGTACGGTAAAGACAAGCGAATTGTGGGAATGGAGCGCAGAGATGAGTGGCCTGCCTACATGGCTATTAGGCGAATCTTACCACATAGTGGGCGATATGGCTGAAACTATTTCCCTTCTATTGCCTGGGAATAAACAAACGGAAAATTTCCCACTACATACAATCATAGAATCATTAATAGACCTTGGCAATAAAGATGATCTGCAGCGTAAAGAATATATAACGCACATGTGGCGACAGTTTGAGTCGCAGGAGCTGTTTATTTTTACAAAGCTCATTACAGGCAATTTCCGCATGGGTGTATCTGACAAGATCATCATCAAGGCGCTTGCGAAGCATTATAATGTAGATGAAAACATAGTGGCACACCGCCTTACAGGCAACTGGGTGGCGCAAGGTAATTCATTGAAAAACCTTGTTGCCGAAGAACACAGCAGTGATGATCTTTCAAAGCCCTATCCCTTCTACCTTGCTTACCCCCTAGAACAGCAGATAGAAGAATTGGGTGATGTACACGACTGGCTGATAGAAAGAAAGTATGATGGCATCCGCGGTCAGATCATTGTTCGCGACAATCAGCTTTTCGTATGGAGCCGTGGGGAAGACCTGCTCACAGATAAGTTTATAGAGTTGCAGCAATTAGTAGATATACTACCAAACGGTACCGTGATAGATGGTGAGATACTACCGTTCAGAGATGAAAAATTCCTCCCGTTTCACGTAATGCAGACACGCATTGGCAGAAAGAATGTTACAAAGAAGATACTTCAGGATGCACCTTTGGTAATGGTATGCTATGATATTTTAGAAAATAATGGGGCAGACATTCGTCACCTGTCGATGCAGGAGCGAAGAGATATTTTATCGCACCTGCTGGCAAGTGTAAAAGAAACGCACCCCGATGTGCCGCTACAATTATCACCGGAGGTAAAGGGAGATACATGGGAGGAAATAACACAAGAGCGTCTCAATTCCCGTGTGTACAATTGTGAAGGCCTGATGCTGAAGCGCAAGACCAGTGAGTACAAAACAGGCCGCAAACGCGGCGACTGGTGGAAGTGGAAAGTAGACCCGCTATCGATAGATGGTGTACTTATCTATGCACAGCGTGGACATGGCCGCCGCGCAGATCTCTATACCGATTATACACTTGCAGTTTGGGATGGCGATGAACTCGTGCCATTTGCCAAAGCATACTCAGGCCTTACAGACAAAGAATTGCTACAGGTAGATAACTGGATCAAAAAAAACACTACTGATAAATTCGGGCCGGTACGTAGTGTTATTCCATCGCTTGTTTTTGAGATAGGCTTTGAAGGCATCAGCCCATCACCGCGACATAAGTCAGGCATAGCGCTGCGTTTCCCTCGTATATTACGGTGGCGTACCGATAAGAGCGCAAAAGAAGCCAACACAAAAGAAGACCTATTAGAAATGCTAAAAGTGCAGCAGATTGAGTGATAAATACCCCATAGCGAACGAATGGTTCAGCCGTAGCGGCTGGCAGCCGTACGACTTCCAGATCAAGACGTGGGATGCTATTTTGAGTGGATATTCCGGCCTGCTCAATGCACCTACCGGTTATGGTAAGACGTATGCTATATGGTTTGGTGTTGTGCAACAATACTTTAATAAAAAGAAACAGCCAGCAGGGTTGCACTGCCTATGGATAACACCACTGCGGGCACTCTCTAAGGAAATACACATGGCCACGGAGCGTGTAAGCGACGAGTTGGGTATCGACTATACCATAGGCCTGCGTACCGGTGACACCAGCAATAAAGAACGTACAGCTCAGAAAAAGAAAATGCCTAATGGCCTCATCACCACACCCGAAAGCGTGCACCTGCTGCTGGCACAAAAGGGGTATGCAGATACATTCAAACACATTGAATTTATAGTGGTGGATGAGTGGCATGAACTTATGGGTACAAAGCGTGGTGTACAGATAGAACTGGCCATATCGCGCCTGCGAGCTATAAATCCGAAGCTGAAGGTTTGGGGTATATCGGCAACCATAGGCAATCTCGAAGAGGCAAAAGAAGTGCTGCTGGGTAGTGCACCACAAAAGCAGACAATGATACGCGCTAAGCTGGACAAGAAAATCATTATTGAAACACTACTGCCTGATGTTATAGAAAAATACCCCTGGGCGGGACACCTTGGCATTACGCTCATCGATAAGATCCTTCCGGTTATCCATCAGAGCAATTCGACCCTGATATTTACTAATACCCGCTCTCAATGCGAGATATGGTACCAGCGCTTGCTGCAATACGATCCCGACCTTGCGGGTATTATAGCCCTGCACCATGGCTCACTAAGCGAAGAGGTAAGGCAGTGGGTGGAAGAAGCATTGCATGAAGGCAAGCTTAAAGCAGTGGTCAGCACCAGCAGTCTCGACCTTGGTGTTGATTTTCGCCCTGTGGATACAGTGGTGCAGATAGGCTCACCAAAAGGCGTAGCACGCTTTATGCAGCGGGCAGGCCGCAGTGGCCATCAGCCCGGCGCTACAAGCAAGATATATTTCCTGCCCACGCACTCCCTCGAGATCATAGAAGGCAGCGCTATACGGTATGCCATCAAAGAACATCTTATAGAACAACGCATACCATACATCCGCTCATTCGATGTGCTGATACAATACCTCGTAACACTTGCGGTTTCAGACGGGTTCCATGCCGACATTATATATAACGAGATCGTACAAACACACTGCTACGAATCCGTAACCCGCGATGAGTTCGACTGGTGCCTCGCTTTCATTACACAGGGTGGCCAGTTGCTCGACAATTACGATGAGTTTCATAAAGTGGTAATAGAAGATGGCATATATAAAGTTACCAGCCGCCGCATAGCTATGCGCCATAGGCTAAATATGGGCACTATTGTAAGCGAGAGTATGATGCAGGTAAAATACCTGGGTGGCGCAAGACTTGGGGCTATAGAAGAATGGTTCATATCCAGACTGAAGCCGGGTGATGCGTTTTGGTTTGCAGGCAAACATGTAGAGCTGATAAGTGTAAAAGAAATGAGCGCTTTCGTGCGCAAAAGCACAACTAATAAAGGCCTGTTCCCTTCGTGGCAAGGCGGTAAGATGCCCTTGTCTTCGCAGTTATCAAAAACGATACGCCACCGGCTCAATGAATATCAGAGCGGCGCAAAACTTGATGCGGAGATGGATAAGCTTGCACCATTATTTGAAGAGCAAAAGAGACGAAGCCATTTGCCACACGAGGATGAGTTGCTTATAGAGACGGCAAAAACCCGCGATGGCTATCATGTGTTCTTTTATCCCTTTGAAGGCAGGAATGTACATGAAGGTTTGTCGGCATTATTTGCCTACCGCATAGCGCAAATAAAGCCGATGTCGTTCTCTATCGCATTCAATGACTATGGCTTTGAACTACTCAGCGACCAAGAGATACCGCTTGAGGAGGCGCTGGCAAATGGCCTACTCAATAACGATAATCTTACCGAGGATATGCTGGCATGTGTAAATATTACAGAAATGGCCAAGCGCAAATTTCGTGATATAGCACATATTGCGGGGCTGGTGTTCAGTGGCTACCCGGGAAAGCCGGTGAAGGCGCGGCATATGCAGGCTTCCTCACAATTATTCTTTTCCGTGTTCTCTGATAATGAGAAAAATAATCTGTTGCTACAACAGGCTTATGACGAAGTATTGACGTTTCAAATGGAGCAGGTACGTACATTGCAGAGTATGGAGCGTATACAGCACCAAAAGGTGGTTATACAGCATCTCGAAAAATTAAGCCCATTTTGTTTTCCTATTCTTGCCGAGCGTTTTCGCGAAAAGCTCAGCAATGAAAAGCTGGAGGATAGATTGCAGAAGTTGATAAAACAGTTAGAAAAATAGATGCGAATACAGTTACAAAATTGCGAATTTATCTTACTTCCCGAAAAAGCTTTATACCGTCCCGATGAGTCACTGCTTGTAATAGCGGATGTACATCTGGGCAAGGCGCGTCATTTTCGCAGTGAGGGTATCGCTATTCCAGCTAGCGCTCAAAATGGTGACTATGAAAAACTAAGAACGCTGTTTGATAAGTTCCATCCATTTAAAGTATATTTCCTGGGAGACCTGTTCCACAGCAGATTAAATAATGACTGGCAACTGTTCGAATCCCTCATTAACCAATATCCGCATATCACCTTCACGCTTGTTAAGGGCAATCACGACATCATTAACAAAACCCTTTTTCAGCAATTGCACATACAGGTCGTCAATCATATCGAGGATAAGTGTTTCATTTATTCTCATGAGCCATTAAAAGAAAACGCAAGTGGCAAAGTAAACATTGCAGGACATATACATCCCGGCATACACTTATCCGGCAAAGCAAATCAATCGCTACGGCTCCCCTGCTTTTATAGTACAGGTACCACCTTCATTCTCCCGGCCTTCGGCAGCCTTACAGGCCTCTTTATGATGGATAGAAATAACGATACAGAAGTTTATGTGGTATTACCGGATAATATAAAAAAGATATAGCGCTGAGAGACTACAATCAAAATATGGCATATTGATTTCTGACCAAGTCAGATATACCAAAAGTAAATCCATTAAATTTACACAATGCAAGTCATAAAAGCCCTTACCGCCACATCCGCATTTCTGCTTGAGTTGTTCATGCTCTTCAGCCTTGCCTACTATGGCTATCACAGCTCCACAAACAAGATATTAAATATTGTTCTCGCTATTGGGCTTCCACTGATTGCCATTGTAATATGGGGCCTATTTGCCGCACCTAAAGCAAACTATCGCATCACACAACCTTATCGTATGCTATTTGAACTCACCCTGTTTCTCATCTCCGCATTCCTCCTCTATAAAACCGGCAAACAAACCTGGGCTATCGCCTTTGCCATTGTAGCCATTGTTACAGAAGTCCTTGCTTTCCTGCTTAAGATATAAACAACACAACTGCTTATTAACCTTATCAACAAAGCACACGTTTCATAAAAAAACCATACTATTGTTCACACACATTTTCAAATGAAAAAGTTACTGACAATAATATTACTGCTCATAGCTATTCCCGCTATCGCGCAAAATGATCACCTCATAAATTATGTAGACCCGATAATCGGGACTCAACGAATGGGTCATACCTATCCCGGCGCTACCGTACCGTTTGGCATGGTGCAGCTCAGCCCTGAAACAGACACACTGAGCTATGAGCTCAATGGCAAGTACAATCCCGATGTATACAAGTATTGCGCAGGCTACCAGTACGACGATAAGACCATTGTAGGTTTTAGTCATACACACTTCAGCGGTACCGGCCATTCTGACCTAGGTGATTTCCTTATTATGCCTACCACAGGAGTTTTGCAGCTAAACCCCGGCACTGCTGACAAACCGCACAGTGGTTACCGCTCTGCATACTCCCATGCAAATGAAGTAGCACAACCCAATTATTATAAGGTGAAGCTCGATGACCATAATATCATTGCAGAGCTAACCACTACTACACGGGTAGGTGTACACCAATATACCTTTCCTGCATCTGATAGCGCACACATCATCCTCGACCTCACATCCGGTATTTATAACTACCCTGATAAAAATGTATGGACATACGTACGTGTGGTCAACGATACACTGATAACAGGCTACAGGCAAACAGAAGGCTGGGCACGTGATCGTGTATTATATTTTGCAATGGTGTTTTCAAAGCCTTTCAAAAGTCATGGCTACCACAATTATTCAGGCAAGGAGGTGTATCGTGGCTTTTGGGGCAAGTTCGATCAGGCGCATAATTTCCCCGAAATAGCAGGAAGGCAAATAAAGGCGTACTTCGATTTTAATACCACAGAGGGCGAAAAAATAAAAATAAAGTTTGCGCTATCGCCTGTTAGTATGGAAGGGGCTTTTAACAACATGAAAGTAGAAACGCCCGGTTGGGATTTTGACGCCATAAAAAATGCAGGACAGCAACAATGGGAAACAGAGCTGCATAAAATTGCTATTACAGCAGGTAGCAAAGAAGATATGCTGAATTTTTACACCTCCATGTATCACACTATGATAAACCCTACCGTATATATGGATGTTGATGGGCAATATATGGGCCTGGACCGCAACATTCATAAAGCAGATGGCTTTACAAACTACACAACATTCTCTCTGTGGGATACTCACCGCGCCCTACACCCGCTCTTTAATATCATAGAGCCTGCGCGCAATGCAGACATGATACACTCCATGCTCGTCCATTACGACCAGAGTCCTGAGCACATGCTGCCTGTATGGTCTAACTCTGCTAATGAGAACTGGTGCATGTCGGGCTATCATAGCGTATCGGTTATTGCAGATGCCATTGTAAAAGGCAATACAGGCTTTGATGCAAATAAAGCACTCGATGCATGTATCGTAACCGCACACCACCGCAATTACGAAGGGCTTGGCTATTATATAGACATGGGCTACATCCCTGATGAGAAGGATGGAGTATCGGTATCCAGCACACTCGAATACGCATATGATGACTGGTGTATAGCGCAGGCGGCAAAAAAACTCGACCGTATGGATGTGTACAATGAGTTTATAAAACGTTCGGAGAATTATAAAAATGTTTACGACCCTGCATCCGGCTTTATGCATCCAAAACTGATGGATGGTTCGTTTCGCAAAGACTTCGATCCGCTCACTACTATCAACCAGGGCTTTATAGAAGGTAATGCGTGGAATTACACACTATATGTACCACATGCACCAACTGAGCTTATAAAACTTATGGGCGGACAAAAGCGCTTCGTCAGCTACCTCGATTCACTCTTCACTATGAACCTCCCAGATAAATACTTTGCCGAAACGGAGGACATTACCCGCGATGGTATCATAGGTAACTATGTACATGGTAACGAACCTTCGCACCATGTAGCCTACCTCTATAATTATACCGACTACCCCTGGAAAACACAAGAGCGTGTGCGCATGATACTAAAGAAAATGTACAAGCCTACACCCGATGGTTTGGGAGGAAACGACGATACCGGGCAGATGAGTGCATGGTATATCTTTAGCGCGCTTGGCTTCTACCCTGTAGCTCCGGGTAGCGACGAATATGCACTCGGCAGCCCTTCTATCAATAGCGCTACAATACAACTACCCGCTGGTAAAATATTTACTATCACAGTAAAAAACCAAAGTGATAAAAATGTGTACGTTAAAAAAGCAATACTGAATGGCAATACCCTATCCCGTCCCTTCATTACGCACAACGACATAATGAAAGGAGGCGAGATAGTGTTTTATATGGGCAGTAAACACTGACATACTATTTAGTAATACGACAGAAAGCAATCAACAAGAGCTAATGGTGAACGGAAAAAGCTACGCCGCCTTAGGCTCTATAAACACCTGCTTCATGTTAGGGTACTGTTGCTGAATGGCTTTTGTTATCCGTTCTATTGCATCTGTTATCTGTTGCGTAGTAAGGTTCAGCTTAAATACAATGTCCAGTTGCACCAGTATTTCCTCCGGCGCCATATACATGGAAGCATACTTTTTCACCTTTATCACAGATGCATCTGCCTGTGTAAGCGAGACAATTTTTTTCAGTGTCTTCCTGCTTATAGGCTCACCCATCAGCAGGCTTTTACTTTCGCGCACCAGCAGTATGGATATAGCTATAAGTATCAGCCCGATAATAATAGACGCAACACCATCGTAATACGGATTGTGAAGCATCCTCCCCAGGTAAATACCCAGGAATGCAACCAGCAACCCCAACATATCGCCGACATCGCCCAGCAGCACGATAAAGGTTGAAGGGTCTTTACTAAGGGTTACAGCCTCCCAGAAAGATATATCACCACGTTGCTTATTAAATACCTTTAGGGCTGATGTGAGTGATACCCCATTGAATACGAACGCAATAGCTAATATGCTGTAGTTCCATATTGGCTCACCGATAAACCCGGGATGCCTGAAGCGCACAAGACCTTCATACACTGATATACAGCCACCCAAAATAAAAATGATGAGCGATACCATGAAAGACCAGAAATACAGTTCCTTTCCATACCCAAAAGGGCGATACTCATCTGCGGGCTTACGGCTTTTCCTCACACCCCATATCAGCAATAACTGGCTACCCGCATCTATAACAGAATGTATACCTTCCGATATCATAGATGAACTACCAGTAAAGCCTGCTGCTACAAATTTAGATATAGCTATCAGCACATCTACGGCAAGCGATATGTATAAGAAGGATTTTGTTTTCATTGTTCATTATGACTTGCTATGCACTACTGCAAATCTATTCCAATTTATATATCAGCAACACATATGCTAGCCACATTCATAACATATGAAAGCATAAATCGCGAATCAACCAGCCATAAATACTATGAAGCCACCCATGCCTTTGCAGCATCTAACTGGCTGATGGTAAATGATTTCACCTCACCCGGCATTAAGTGTCCAGCTATGTCTGTAAATTTATTTACGCCCGACTGGTTGCTCACTATGGCCATTTTGCGCCATTGCAACAGATGTTTAATGCCTACTAGCAGGTCATCGTACCATGCACCTGCAGATAGATTACTTATATCTGTATCAAGTACAAACAGGTAATTAATTTTACCCGTGGCATCTGCAAGTTTATTTACAGCAGGTATAAGCACAGTATCATATTCTTCTTTAGTAACTTTTCCACTCGCACGGAAGCCCACAACATTAGTAGGAAGATCTTGTAATTGCGTTATCATAATATATTTTTTATCTATCAGGGTAGCAACAATTTCGTGCCATCCACCATGACTGCAGGCATAATACTTCATTAACTTTATCATCGTTTTAAAACCAATCGCATGAACAATACAAAAAGTAAAACATTTACTATAGGCGGCGACCTTACAGTAAACAGAATGGGATATGGCGCCATGCGTATTACCGGGAAGGGCATCTGGGGGCAACCCGAAGACAAAGCAGAAGCAATAAAAGTATTACAGGCCCTACATACCGAAGGTGTTAATTTTATTGATACCGCTGATTGTTACGGTCCGTATGTATCTGAAGAACTGATAACCGAAGCACTATACCCCTACCCCGCAGGTATGGTGATAGCAACTAAAGGAGGTCTTGAACGTTCCGGCCCTAATGAATGGTATTCGAATGCACATCCAGACCACCTGAAAGAGGCACTGGAAGGCAGCCTGAAACGCCTGAAGGTATCGAAGATAGACTTGTATCAACTGCACCGTATTGATCCAAAAGTACCTTTTGAGAAGACGATGAAGTTTCTGCAGCAGGCACAACAGGAAGGTATGATAAAACACATAGGCCTATCTGAAGTAAGCATTGCCGATATAAAGAAAGCAAGAGAATTTACGGATATAGTATCTGTACAGAACAAGTACAGCATCGTTTACCGAAACTGGGAACCAGAACTGCAATATTGCAACGAAGAAGGTATTGCCTTTATACCATGGAACCCAATTAATGCAGGCAATATACTCTATGTAGAAAAGCTAAAAGAAATAGCAGGCAAGCATAATGCTACAATGCAGCAGGTGGCACTTAGTTGGTTATTTCATCATGCAGGCAATATACTATTGATACCTGGCACATCGAAAGTAGCGCACCTTGAAGAAAATATGAAAGCGCCTGATTTGATTTTGAGCGAGGAAGAAATGAAGGAACTTGGAGATCTGAAAGAATAATGACATACTTCATCGGAGCTGGTGTGAATACCTGCTCCGGTGAAGTATTAACTAATCGTCTATACCCTTTCCATCAAGTATCTGCGGTATAGATTTTTCAACCCTTGCCTCCCGGGTCTTAGGCAATTTGGGTTGGGAAAAATGAAAAATGTATGCTCTTTGCCGCCCAGGTGTTAATGCTTTAAAAGCTCTTTTCAAATCTGCGCTTTTATCTAATTGTTTTTGAAACTCCTCAGGGATCGTGTATTCCGAAGTCTTTTTTAATTCAACTTTTAAGCCTGCCCTCTCTATTTCAATAGCTTGATTTATATACTTTTTCAAAGTAGCCTTTAGCTTCACTATTTCCTGAACGCTTGTGAAACGTACCTGGCGCGCTGATTGCACATTCTCTGTTTGCTGGATCAGAATACTTTTAGGATCGTCTAATAAGGCGCCTTTCATGAATAGCAAAGCGCAGTACTCTTTAAACCCATGTATCAGAACAACATTGGCTCCCTCGGATGTGTAGCAAGGACAACCCCACTTTAATTCTTCGACTAATCCACAATCGAGCACAATAGATCTCAGTTGCTTATACTCTTCCTGCCACTTTGTGGGCTTATTAAAAAAGAAATCGACTTTAGAATTCATACCGTTCATTTTATTTGTTAACTGAAATTATCTTTCTAGTCGCTGGCCTGAAATACCATGACAAAATAATAAAAACAATTTGCATTATTGGACCTATCATTTCTTTAATACCATGATCCCCGCATACCAGATGTGAAATAAGTGCTCCTGTCATAGTGAAGAAGAAGCCGGCATAAGCCCACTCTTTTACAATTTTAATTCCAGGTACTAAAATAGCTATAACTCCAAGTATTTTCCATGTACCAATTATCTTCATAAAGTATGACGGATAACCCAAATGGGCGATCATATCGGCCATCTCTTTTGTCTGGAATATTTGCTGCATGCCACTTGTAAGCATACCAAATGCGAGTAATACAGTGGCTACCCAATAGATGATCTTGTTTCCCTTTGTCATGATTTATTATTTTAGATTGTTTAGAATTTCCTGCATACGGTTGTGCGCCATGTTGATGCCTTGTGTAAAGGGCAGTTTAAGCACCTGGTCTCTTTGCTCTGCAGATTCATATACTACATGCATTTTAAGGCGACTGGTGTCATCGGTCAATTGTTCAAATTGATAGACCTCAAGTTGCACACCATAGGGAGTACCTTCCATTTGAAACGTGCGGGTTATCTTTTGATCAGGTATCAGCTCGTGGATCACGCCATTAAATCCATACTTATTTCCTTTAGGGTCAGTCGTTTCGAACTGATAGCTGCCGTGCTTTTTACTTTCCAATTTCAGCACTTTTGTCCCCATCCACTGTTCTACAAGATCGGGTTCTATGTATGCTTTAAAAAGCAAGTCTACGGGCAGATCGAAATCTCTTGTTATTGTCAGATCCTGCGCACCATCTACGGCATTTACCTTTGTTTTTAGTTCCATATTATTTGGTTTTATGTTTTTTCATTATGGTTTCTAATTTATTGAACCTGTCATCCCACATTTGGCGGAATGGCTCAATGAAATCTGATACTTCTTTCATTTTTCCTGCGTTGATCTGATAATAGATCTCTCTGCCGTTCTGCTCTTGCTTAAGTAATTCGCACTCAGTGAGTATCTGCAGGTGTTTTGAAACAGTGGGTCTTGCTGTATCAAAGTTGGCGGCTATTGCGCCGGCTGTCATTGACTGTGAGGCTACTAACAGCAGTATAGCCCTTCTTGTGGGGTCTGCTATGGCCTGAAAAACATCTCGTCTTAAATTCATTGTGTAGCTATGTGACTACAAATATACATGTAGTTATTTAACTACGCAAATTTTTCTATAAAATTTTAAAAAAGGCGCTGGCATAGAATTATAGCATCATCAAGAAAACAAACAAATACAATGAAAGCGGTAAGGATACATGAATACGGCGACAGCAGCGTACTTATTTACGAAGATGCGCCAATACCGGAGATAGGCCCGGATGAGGTACTGATAAAAGTAGCCGCATGCGGTGTAAACCCTATAGACTGGAAAGTAAGGCAAGGCCACGCCAAAGACAGGATGAAGATAAAGTTTCCGTTCATTCTTGGATGGGATGCTTCGGGAGTAGTTGAAAAAGTAGGGTCGCTCGCGGCTCCTTTTAAAATTGGCGACAAAGTATTTACACGCAATAACTCATCGCGCGATGGCGCTTATGCAGCATATGTAAGCGTACGTGCCTCAGAAGTAGCTTACGCACCTAAAAGCTTATCGGCAATAGAGGCAGCAGGTATACCACTTGCCGGACAAACAGCATGGGCAGGGCTGTTTGAACAAGGGGCGCTGAGAAAAGGGCAGTCGGTATTGATACACGGCGGATCAGGCGGTGTGGGAACATTTGCCATACAATTTGCAAAGCTGGCAGGAGCCTATGTTATTACGACAGCATCTGCAAAGAATATAGACCTTGTAAAGTCATTGGGCGCCGATGAAGCCATAGATTACAAAGCAGATGACTTCAGTAAAAAGCTAAAAGATATAGACCTAGTATTTGATACTATAGGTGGAGATACGCAGAAGAAATCGTGGGGCATTATAAAGAAAGGCGGCACGCTTGTATCGACAGTAGGCGCAGATGAGCAGGCAGGCAAGGAACACGGCGTGATAGCTAAGAGCTTTATGGTAGACTCTAACGGGGCAAGGCTACAAGAAATAGCTGCAATAGCTGACCAAGGAAAACTTAAAGTAATTATTGAAAAAGAGTTTCCACTTGCAGAAGCTAGAGCAGCACATGACCTAAGTGAAACAGGGCATGCAGTAGGAAAGATAATTCTGGTTGTGGAATAATTCAGAAGTATGTAACACTGGTCGAAGTGAGACGCTTCGACCAGTGTTACATTTTAGCAAGTAAAGACCATACTAAAATTGTGTAACGTTTTTTCTATCCCCACTCAAATCCTGTCAATACCCAATTTCTTTGTTTGTCTATTACCGGGGCATCGCAGTAGGTGCAATGATCTTCTGTAGTATCAGTGTAAGGGGCGCCACATGAGCTACACTCATAACTATAAACGGTTTCGCCGGCTTTAGTGAGTACCTTCTCGTTGCGCGACAGTTCCATACGGTAGTTACGGGTCACAAAGTCGTTATCGAGCATTTGTACCTTATTGCCTTGTATAGATACACGACGATAGGTGGCACTCATATCAAAGTACAGTTTCACCATACCATCTGCAACAGTGTAAGTGCTAAGCGTAAGACTATTGAGATATAAACGGTCGAAAATGAATGGCTGCAGGTTCTTCTTCTGCGCAAGTAAGGACGCTTCCGTAGCATCGTCTGCAAAACGGGAGAGGCGTTTTTCCTCACCCAACGTAAACACCTCCATTATCTGCATAAAGATATTGGAAGCGATATCTTCCATCCGCTGTACTGCAAAGAACGGATCGTTCTGCATGAGTTTATCGAGGCCGGCATCGTTACTAAGACCTGCACCACCGCTATATTCTTCTGACTGTGTTATTTCGCTCAGCACCCAATCGTAAGCGGCACTATTGGTGAGTGTATTACAATTGCTGCAACGACTTATCTCGCCCATCTTCACTTCAAATGGTGCGCCGCAGTTAGGGCAACTGCTATTGTCGTACAGATTCTTTTCATTAGTACTATCTGTGCGCTTTATAAACGTCCAGTATTCAGTAGCAGAATCGCCAGCGTATTTCTCATTGAACTGTGGATACTTATTGCTGATAAAGTTATCATCCATAGTAAACGAGATAGCCACCTCTGCCGTCTGATAATGACCGTCGGCATGTGTATCGCTCACCCAGATGTTATCGATGCGTATATTGCTGAGTATATTCGACTGACCAAGAATATCCATCATCTTGAACTGCGTAGTAAGCCGTTGATACATACCATCCGACAGCCATTTATCTTTATCTCGTTATCATAGCGGGGAAATTTCCACACCAAAATATCAGAATTGCCCTGATCGGGCCAGTCGATAATATCTATAAACTCATTCCGGAGTCTGTCTAAGAAGCTCATGTGTAAAGTTTTAAAGGAATTGTAAATATAGGGAATAAGTGTAACGTCAAAAGTGGTTTTTTTCTTAAAATATCCACAATAGTATTGAAAATAAAATCACAATAGAATATTGTATTTTTAATTCACAAAAACCACTATCATGAAAGTAAAGCCTTATCTACTACTCGTTTGCCTCGGCTTCATGTGCAGTTGTAGCAGGTATTATTATACCCCTAATGGAGTAAATGCACCAATGCTTACAAAAGCGAACGATGCACATATCTCTGCGAATGTCAGCCTTAACAGTAATGGTACATTTACAGATATACAGGCATCTTACTCGCCCGTGAAACATTTGGGCATAATAGGCAACTATAGCTCTTTCTCTTATCAAAGAGATGACATTAATGTAGCGAACGGCGAAGTGAACGCATACGCGCGTATAGGAGAGCTAGGCGCGGGTTATTATTATGCAACGGATATGGGAATGGAACAATTCATCTTTGATATATATGGCGGTGCAGGCACAGGGTACCTGCAAAGTGATGTAAATATGAATCTGCACCGGTATTTTGTACAACCGGGCATAGGGATACGCACACCCTATTTTGAAGTATCACTGAACTACAGGATAGCAGCATTAAAATATAGTAACCTAAATATCAATGGGCATGACAGCACCTACCTTGCTGATAACAAACTGATATACGGCAACAGTAATGACAAAAGTATAGTGAGTAATGCTTACTGGTTTAGTGAACCTGCTATCACATTGCGCGGCGGTTATAAGTTCATCAAAATACAAACGCAATATGTCCTCTCAAGTGCTATATCGCAAGTACCTTGGAAATACGGCACAAGTGAAATGAGCATAGGAATAAGTTTTGAGCTGGAAGACCTGTTAGGCGCAATAAAAAACTCTCGAAATAAGAGAAGTAAGATAGAATAGAAATATCCCGCAGCCTACTCTATTATGATCTTCTGTACCTCTGTGCCATTAGCTGTAACTAACTGAATGAAATACATCCCCCGTGGCCATGTAATAGTATTTATTTCTATTTTTCCTGCATTATTACGCTCAGGCATACTATACTGCACTTGACCATTTATGTTGCAAACCTTTAATAGCACACTACTATTACTACTATTAAGATCGTAGGATATCGTCACTTCGTTATGGGCTGGGTCCGGATAAACAGATATATGACGTGTGTTTACTGATTCTATACCCAGACCACTACAACTACCCGTACCCCATATACAATCCGCATATTCAGGATGGTCAATGAACGGATTTCGGTTTCCCTGTACGGCATAAGCAGCATTATTACGGGCTATTTCTTTTGCGCTTACAGGGTCCATGTGATGCCATTCAAGTAGCATCTGCACAGTCCATGGAGTGAGCGTTACATGGTTGGCCATCTCCCAGTTACTAAATACTGAACTATCATTCCTGTAGCATGTAGAGATATAAAAATAGGTACGCGCAAGGTCACCCTTAAAAGAGTCTATTGGCTCAAAGCAGTTACCTACCGGTGCACCCGCATAAACGTTGTTTCCTATTTTAGTTCCGTTGGTAAAAGTTTGGGCAGCTGTACCTACTTTTCCATAAGGCAGGTTGCCGCGATGATTATTTACCCAATAGTCTGTGGGATAAACAATGAACACATCCGTTTGCATAGGTGTATCGCTGGAAAAGTAGCTCTGCGGCCATGTATGCTCGCGGTTATAACAGCCACCTTCTGCTGAAGGGCCGGCACTTCCACACTGGTCTGTGCCAAGCGTAAATTCATATGCTGGCGTACCACCTGGTACATCAGAATATATGTCCCATAATTTACCATCTGCTTTTTTATCCGTTGTATAATATGCATCCCACAAGCCAGGGGTATAAGAAAGCTTTGTATGCGGGCGAATTATATTTCTAAGAGCAAGGCGAAGCGGCTGACCACTCAACCCTGTAGCCGATGTGTAATAGCCCACCGGTTGTGCCGTAACAATAAAGGGTAGCAAAAGAAATATCAATGCGTATATTTTCTTCATAAACTAAATAACTAAAATGCTTGTTTGTGCTATTATGTAATAACGGCAGCAGGCTTTGCCCCGCTGCCGTTTAGATATTTGTATACAAATACTATTCTTTTATCAATCTCCGGGTTAGTACCTTATTTCCACAAGATACCTGTACGAGGTACATACCTGCAGACAAAGTGTTTAACGATAGTTTTTTGCTGCCTTGCTGTGCGGTACCGAGATCGGCATGTATCAAAGAGATTCCTGCAACATCTACGATATTCAGCGACTTAGCATCCGCGCTTGAGAAAGTATAGTTTATAGTCAATTCAGATGTAGCCGGGTTTGGTATAAGCGACACGTTCATACTTTCCACAGTGGTGGTAGTAACCGACGTGGTATTAGGTGTCTGAACCATAGCCAGTTCTAATCGGTTGTCACCTTGAGATAAGGTATCGGCAGAAATTGTAAAAGTATAGTTGCTGCCCATCAATAACTCTTGGTATGTACCCGTATACTTATCGTGCAGGAATAGCTGACCGCCATCCGGCACTGTGAATTTGTCTACTTTAATGGTGAACGTCTGTGGTTTGTCGGTAGTAATACCCAATGGTATCACTTTGTCATTTACAAACGGGCGGGCGTCAAAATTAAGCTTATCACGACCAGGCGTTAACGTGTAAAAATCAAGGTCGGGGTTATGTATTTTACCGTTATCATGCGCTTCTTTTATTTCACTTGCAGCATCATTGAAGTATAGATAAGTTCTGTCCCAATCTTTGCCATTAGTGTCATATAGATGGAGCATAACAAACGGCTCAGGGCTTGCGGTTGTTCTTAACAGTGCATCTGTTGCCGTTGTCGCTTTGTTTATTTCATTGAAAACAAGTTGTGCACCATCGTACATTGCACTAACCTCAAACGATGCAAGACTTTCTAAATTGTATATAGACGGCGCTCCAATACCAATAGGCATTGTTACATAAGCTCCCCGTACGGCAATGTAAGGATCCCATACCCAGAAAGCTGAACCGCTCACATTTCCAGACTGCTGAGCATTATAGACAACCGTACCTATATCTACAGGTGATGGATAAGGATTACTTATCACATTATAATTAGAGGTATCACCCATAGCTAGCGTTATACTTTGCACCTGCTGATTTATGTGACCTGTTAATGAAATTGTTACAGGGCTTGGCGTATAGCAAGTATCGCATACCCATAAACCCTCATATTTCTGCCCTCTTACAAGCACATAGATACCTTGATACCTGTTCCAGCTATCTGTAATATTTGTATAGCTTTTCCAACCCGTACTATCTTTTATCGTTGAGCCGCTGCCGGTATATGTGTCATACCAGAAGGAAGAAGGATTATTAGTATAAGTAGAAGTGAACCCATTTAAAGCCCCGCCACTGCCCGTAACATCAATATTATCCTCCAACTGTTGCAACGTTATTGCCGAGCTGAACGGATGGCCAAGGAAACGGAATGCTCTTTTACCACCCGGTAAATATTGCTGGCAGGTAACATTACCATTCACTGACGATGTAGCCGCTAAGGCGCCTATATTAGCAGTTGACGTGGCATTTGATAATAACACTAACGAATCACCGGTATTAAATGTTCCGGAGCCGGGTGTAAATGTGAGACCACCAGATAAATGCAATGCACCTGTTATTGTGGCGCTTGTTGTATTATCCAGCTCGAGGTTGCTGATAGCCATAGAGCCTATGATAGCTTGTGGCGTTGTACCGGACAATATTATCTTACCCGCGCCCACGATATTGCCATTGCTTACCAACGCGCTATCTACGTTCAGAGTACTACCGGCATCAATAGTAAGCACACCGCCTGGTGCAATATTTAGGCCATTCACCTCAAAACTCCCCGATAAAATCTCCGGATCGTGTGGTGTACCGGAAGGGATATTTACAGATACTGCAGCAGAAGGGGCACTACCACAAGCCCAGTTAGTACCGATACTCCAGTCGCTGCTTGTTGTACCAAGCCATGTGCCACCGGCAACAGGTGTTATTGTAATATTTGTATCTATTACTAATGTGCATGTGCTATTTGCAGTAGTTAGCAACTCATACGCAACAGGCATCGTAATACTGCCGGTAGCAACCGTGTAACTGCCCGTACCATCAAGCACTACAGTAGGTTGTGTAGCACCATTCATGCTGTAAACAATACTATCACCCGCAGTACCATTAAAAATTACGTTTGTCGATGACCCGATGCATGGTACATCAGCGCTTGCAATATCACCCGTGGGATTGACCGTACTTACGTGTATATTAAAGGGATAATTACTACTGCAACCTGTTATATTCTGTATCTTAATAACACCGGAATAAGTAGCGCCGGCTGAAGCACCCGTATATACAGGTACTGCAAGCGGGCTTGAAGTAACAGACGCCCCAATGATATTAGTAAAACCTGCAGTAACCGCAGTAGGATCCCAGGTAACAGCATAAGTAGTAGGAGACACAGCAGCAGCAGTATAAGTAAGTAGCGCGGAAGTTGCACCAATACATATGTTAGGATCAGCGCCTAATACAACTGTTGGTGAGGGGTTCACATTAACCGTAACACTACCAATAGCACTTGCCGCATGGTTAACAGATGTGTTGATGCTTACCAATGCATAAACATAAGCAGAAGGAGTATCCACAGATGTCAGTGGCGCTATAAGTGTATCATATCCTGTGTTACCTATTACAATGGTTTGACCAACACCATTCAGCGTATATGTAACGGAATCACCGGGGTTGCCTGAAAATAATATTTTTGAACTATCACCATTACAAATAGTAGCAGGCGTCAATAAAGAAATATGTGCATAACTAGATGGTGTAAAACATACACCTCTGAAATTTGAAGTGGCTGTTGATGATAAAAGTGTGGTTGCGGATGAGCCAGAACCACCATCTATAACCTGTATCAATGCATTGGGTGGCGCAGTTGGCGCAGTCGTTGCATAGATAGTATAAGGTGTGGTCGTAAAATCCGCGGTTAAGCCACGGGCTGCCGTTGCATTTACAATGTAAGAGAATGTAAAAGTGCCACTACCACCCGTTCTTGTGAACTTTTGTATACCAGCAACGTCATCTGCTACATATAATGTATTACCATCGGGGCTGATAGTAAAGCTATATGGGCTTGTACCTATCCCTGCACCTACAGCACTGACAAGTGTACCCGTAACTGATGTTGATGGAATACCTGTTCCTGCTTCATATATACCTTGCGTACCGCTACTTGTTGAGAAATATAGTCCACCATTGTATATCTGCACTACGCGTGTATTATTTGCAGGGGTTGTACATATTGCTGATGAAGCAGATGCTGTAGCCAGCCTTATGCCACCGGGGCCGCCAGTAGATGCAGTACCTGATGTATAATAATTAGTACCGTTAGCTGTTGCGGAGCGAATATTATTTACTGTATACGCAGCTGATTGAGGTACGTTTGATACAATAGAAAATATGGAAGAAGGAGGAACGCTGCACAACACCCTGTTAATGCCGGCAGCACTTGCAACACCTCCTACCCCGGCAGAAGTATCATACCCTGTAACTATAATATGCGTTCGTTCAGCATCAAGCGTCATTTGGCCTTCTGATGAAGCAGAACCACTCGACACTATTCTGCCCGCACCACTTGACGGAAGTGTTGTAGTGCCTGCGATAACACCTGAAGTACTACACTCTACCAATGATATAGAAGTACCAGCACTTGTATTGCCATTCGTTTTGCAAATGACAAGGTTGCCTGATGTAAATGGAGTCACTATTGTTATAGTAGCACTACCCGTAACAGCTTGGTCGCAACCGGCTATATTAACATCCGTTAAAGCATATACTGTGGTTATTGTGGGTGTAACGGTAAGACTATAATTACCTAAGCCATCGAGCGTGATCGTCAACGGCCCGGAACCATTTGCAGTATAACCTACAACACCTCCGGGTGTACCTGTAAAGGTTAAGACAGTACTATCGCCGATCGGTATAATGGTTGTACCTGTTATTATTGCAGTGGGCAATGGCCTTACCGCAATAACGGCGTTGCCGGAAAGCGAAGAATCACAACTTGTAACAGGATTAGTTACAGATAATAACTGGTATGTAGTAGTGACGGTAGGTGATACCGGTAATACATAACCACCACCCGAGCTTAATGTAAAAGTAGCAGTAGTGGTGCCGCCATCTGTTGTATAAGTAACAACGGCGTCCGGGGTCCCCGCAAAAGTAACAGAAGCACCGGCACCATTACATATAGTATCTGCAGACACCGAAACAATAGATGCCGTAGGGCGTGTGTTTATTGTTACTGTAACCGAACTGGAAATAGTTTCAGTATCACCTGAAGATGCTACATAGCTAATACTGTATACAGATGTAACTGAAGGGAATACAACCATTGAATAATTACCGGATGCATCAAGCATTAACGATAACGGCGTTCCTGCGTTGATCGTGTATACAACAGTAGCACTTGGTGTGCCCGAAAATGCAAGTGTAGCACTACCGCCGGGGCATATTGCTGTGGTACCACTAACCGAAGCCGTAGCCGCTGCACCAACTGTAACCGTTACCGAGCCGGAAACCGTAGCACTGCAACCGACCGATGACATAGCGCTTACAAGTGCATAAGTAGTGCTTGTTGATAGTGTTACAGAAAGGGTATCCGTGCCTGATGCGTTAAGTACTACGCTAAAAGGCCCGGAACCATTTGCTGTATAATAAACCGTGGCACCAGGTGTGCCATTAAATATAATGTTGGTTGTACCTCCTGATGGTATGGCTGCGGTGCCGCTTATAGTAGTTGTTGGCAATGCATTTACGGTAATAGTATCATACATAGCTATAACACCACATCCGCCTGTAACGGCATAAGAGATAATAGCCATGCCTGCAGCGCCACCTGTTACCACACCAGTGCTGCCTACAGAAGCCGTACCAGTTGTAAGGCTTGACCACGTACCTCCGACGGTGGTATCGCTAAGTGTAATAGTGCTGCCACTACATACATTTGGAGGGCCTGTTATAGCACCTACTACCGGTAATGGATTAACTGTAATTACCGCATTACCTGTAACCGGTGAATTTGAGCAGATGCTGGTGGAGATACTTACAAGCGCGTAAGTGTAAGTAGCGCTGCCCGGGCCGGAATTTGTAAGCGTACCGGTGCTAACATACGCCCTGCCATTGCTACCTAAAATAACTGTTTGCGGCGTACCACCGTTTACCTTATACGTAATAGTGTCATTAGGATTACCCGTAAAGGTTACATAAGCTGTACTACCTGAGCATATCGTTGCCGTACCTGAAATATTGGCAAAGCAGGCAGGGGCAAAAGACACTCCGCGGAAAACAGTATTTACAGGCGCTGTCGCTAATGTAGCAATTGCAGAAGATGCTCCTGCGTCAGATATCTTAATCAGCGTATTGGCGCTGGCTACTGCGGTTGTAGCGTATATTACATAAGGTGATGCGGTATAATCAACAGTAATCCCCCTGCATGTAGTGGTCGTTACGGTGTAGGCAAATGTAAAAGGTCCTGCTCCACCTGTACGTGTATATTTACGTATACCTGTATTGTCATCCGCTATATAAAGCGTATTACTATCAGGGCTTATAGAAAAGCCATAAGGGCTTACCGTAGCACCCGCCAGCACAGATGTTGCTCCTGTAACCGCCGGTATACCAGTACCAACAGAATAAACACCGGTCGTACCGCTGCCGGTTGATACATACATCTGACCGTTGAATATTTGCACCACACGAGTGTTTGTAGGTGATGATGTGATTTGTACCGACGAACTCGCGCCCATTAATTGAATACCCGCCAGGGATCCAGCGCCGCTGCCATAATAGTTATTACCATTAGCAGTGCCACCACGTATATTATTTGCAGTATAGACAATACTTTGTGGAAGGTCTATTACCCGCACAGGCATAGCAGAGGGGCCTACAGAATATAGAACACGGTTTATGTTTGCAGCACTTGCCACACCCGTTACCCTAATAGTAGTGTCATACCCTGCAAGTATAAGATGCGTGCGTTCTGCATCTAATGAAAGTGAACCTTCAGAAGTGGCCGATCCGCTGTTAACTATTCTTGAACTACCGGTAAAAGGTAGCGTATCTATACTTACTTGAACACCTGCTGTAGTATATTCTACAAGGGATATCGGAGTACCCAAACCGGAAGTGCTATCGTCTCGTAATACTACAAGATTGCCTGAGGTATACGCCGTTTGTGCAAATGAAGAATATGATAGAAGTAATACTGATAAAAATGTTATCCAACTCGTATTTATCTTATTAACAACTACTTTATTAAAATAATTTTTTCTCATACTTACCATATTTCATGCGAAGAACGTAAACGAATGTTATGGCAATAAAATCCTGACATTATCATTGCATTAAGACAATGTAAACAAGCAATTAAAACAATATAAACAAGCCTTACTGGATTGTTAGAACCTTAGAATAAACACTGTTATTAATAAACATTTTAAGGAAATAAACACCTTTTTGAGAAACGCGGAATAGATGATTATGATAGCCTGCCTGCTCCTTTTCAGAAATTACGTGTATTGTTAGCCGTCCCATTTCATTATAAACATCAATGACCACATTCCCGGTCTCAGACAGTTCATACGATACTTGTACATCTCCCGTACTTGGGTTTGGAAAAACTGTTATGTCGCTAACTGCATTTGTAATAGTATTAACATTAGTAGTACAGCCCGACACCTGGGCTAGTGAACCACCAAACAAGATAAAATTTGCATAGAATGATTGATAGTATTGGTCTGCCACATCTTTATCATGCACAATTACCGCGTTCTCATCATTTTTCGTGTTAGCACTCGCGCTCCAGTTATGTGAGCCAGTAAGTACCACAGGGTCTGAGCATGGCGCAGAACGGTCTACAATAAGAAATTTGTTGTGGTAGATACCAGTGCCATGATACGATATGAATTTACTTCCAAGCGCAGCCGACAGTGTATCATACGTATCATAACCATCGCTAAATTCATCATTGATGCCTGCTACATAAACGCCCGCCCTGTATTGCTGCGCGATAAGCTTTGCATCATCAATATAGGTGAATGTGTACATACCAAAATAGAGGTCTGTATTTGCGGATAAAATAGTGCTCTCAATATGATTGTTCGTATGATCGGAAGGGCTGAAATACAATTCAACATGTTGCCCGTCGATCGTAAACGAATGCCGGCCCAGGTCGGTCTTGTGTGGACCAAATTTCGATAAAGCAGAATCGGGAGTTGTAGTTGTACTGCCCCACATCATATTAAACTCTTGCGTATAAACGTGTGCCAATGCAGAGTCCTGAAATATAATGATGTTGTTATAGTCTGTCGCCAATTGCTCTGATGTCCAGTTTGTAGAGCCCGTCCATACTATCGCGTCTGAAGTATCATCAGAATATGCATCGATGACCATAAATTTATTGTGCATGATACCATAGGCACTTGTAGTAGGGCTTGCAATAGAGTAAATACCTGAATTAAGCAAATCAACACCCGTATTAGACGAGCTACCATCATAGATCCAACGCACTTTTACTCCCCTGCTATAAGCTGCATTGACTGCATTGGCAATATTAGAGAAGCTGCCCTGTACATAGTTATACATTGCAATATCGAGCGAATACTTAGCTCTGTTGATATATGCGATCACCGTGTCGGCTACGCAGTTATTCAGATATATAGCATCTACATTCTGCGCAACTGCAGTATCTACGGGATGATTAAAATATACTTTTATCTTTCCGTCTGCCAACGCATACAAACTGCTCATTGCAAACGCCACAATCAATAATGCTTTTTTCATTTTTGTATATTTCTGTTACTACCTGATGAGCGTTACTTCGCCCTTTCTGTTAATGATACCGCCGGTTACACAACCGATGATTATCTCGTAAAAGTATGTACCAGCATCCGCCGCTTTATTATTGAACGTACCATCCCACGAATCGCTGTTACCACTAAATACCAACTGCCCCCATCTGTTATAAATACCTATAGACTCTATCACATAGCCCGCATCTTTCGATACATGGAATTTGTCATTTACACCATCGCCGTTGGGCGTAAAAGCTGATGGTATGAAGAATATACCATCACAGCACTTTTGAACCAATACAGATATCTCGGCCTTCGGGCTTTCGCATCCGTTAGCTGACTGTGATACAAAATAATTACTCGTGCCCGTCTCCGATGTTTGTATAAGTGGCGCAGTATTGCTAGCCGTGCCTGTATCTGCGTTATACCACTGTAAGGCTGCACCCTGCGCTGACAGCGCAACAGGCTGTGCACCCTGGCAAATAGCAATTGGAGATATTACAATAGGAGTACTAATAACAGCAACTTGTACATCTGTGGTTGCCATAGTGGCACATTTACTTAGTGTATCGGTCACCACAAGATTGTATATTCCCACATTCTCCTGCTTAATATCATTTAAAGTAATGTTAGCGCTTGCATCCTCTATACCGGATGGTCCGCTCCATGCATAACTATAACCACGACTAGCCGGCAAAACGGCAGGTTGCAAAATCAAGGCGCTATTAAGACATACTGTTGTATCGGCAACCAGATAAACGGTAGGAGTTGGTTTTATATTGATGCCTAATGTGGCTGATGCCATACACGAAGTGCCTGCCAATGCCGCAGTAACTGTATATATGGTAGGAGTTGCGATAAAGATACCTGGCTGTTGCGTTCCTGAATTATCCATTCCTGTTATAGGCGCCCAGCTATAGGTATAGATACTATCCCCTGTTGCCATTGCCTGTACTGTATCGTTACCACATTTGTTTACCACAGACGGTGCTATAACTATGTGTGCTGTATCATAGATCACTACTTCCGCACTATCCACAATACTTGTGCCCGTACAAGCAAAAGATGCCAGCAGATTCAGGTGTAATGTCTTCGTTCCTGCCAATGGTGTAGGCAGGCAATTTACGGCGAGCACCACACCTGTATCACCGGCTGGTATTGTAATGCTATCGGGTAATGCGGAATAATCAACACTGCTTATTGCCGTACCTTTAGTGATATATTTAAGTGTTTGGCTCTCGGCAGTGCTGCCCTGTCGGGTTATTAAAAACTTAGCCGGCAGACAACCCTTTACCGCAAACGGAGCATGACCACTATCCAATGTATTTATTGCGCTTATATGATACGCACTGGTATGCAAGCTGCCTGCCTCTAAAAACACACCTGAATCATACGTCTCATTGCCGCCATCGGCTATAACAATTTTAAGATGATAGGTAGCACATGGTGTTACATGATGAAACGCCCGAAGTTTTGCAGTAAGCCCGAAATGCGTGAGTGTAGTACCTGTTGAATTATCTATATAATCCGCAGTAAATGGCGACCCTGCACCCATGCTTATGCAACCGCTGAGACTCCACATTGAGCCGGGTGTACCACTGTTAACTGTATTAATGGTAACAGGGATATTAGTGCCGGGTATCAGTGCCATGTTATCGCTGCCGCTGATGCCGGGGCCGGATATAAAGAACGCAAAAGCGTCGTTATAAGGACCGCATACGGCATTTTTATACTCTTCTGAACTGAACACGTAATTAAAGCTAACCGTGTCGCCCTGTGGTACTATATCAAACTCAAGTCCGCAGGCATCGTATGTTGTTACGCCGGCCAGCGCTTCAAGCTGTGCGTCACCTGGTGCGCCGTTGTTAGTACTGGCAAGAAAAGAAGACGCGCCGTTTACACCGTAACTACCACCCGATGTTGCAGCTCTGCCTGTTGTCAGCACTATACCACTATCAATGCTTACCGTGCTGCTTACTACTTTAAATGTGCCATTAGCATGTGCGGGGCAATTAAGTACCGGATTCATTATTGTTACACCCTGCCCTGTTAGCTGTTGCGCAAGCGCCAACGCTGTTATATTATCAGTAACTTGTATCTGCCCTTGCGAAACTTTTGGTAAAAGAAAAACTACAGGGGTGCATAACACTAACTTCAAAAAAAACACCCGATATCTATATCTTAAAAAAATCATCTTATCAGTATTCTTTATTTACCATAAAGCCTGACACTTTTCCTTTCTTCCATTCTGCCAGGTCTTCATTGTAATACTTCTTATTCCTTTCTATCGTTTGTTTTGTCTCCATGTTATCGAGCTTCGGCTTACCGGCATTTACCCACGCTGTGTACCACATAGAAGATGCCGCGTTCACTGCGTTTCTCATCTGTATTTCCACCATGCCATTCAGCGCCTTATGATAAGCGGTTGCATACTCTTTCGATCGTACCGGGCTGCCATATGCTGTTTTAATTGTTACGCCTTGTGCATTCCTGGCATACATATCACTATCATGATATTGCGTACGTAATGTGCGATCGGCAAGCAACATGGTGTCTGCAAGTTTATGGCTGCGCGCTATAAAGTCCCATACATACGCAGATACATCGGTTATGTACTCCGGGGCAATAGTGTGAAGATTATATCCATCGCCAAACATCTCCGGCAATTGTGACTCCCAGAAAGCGTGTATACCTTGTTGACCAGTCAGTTGTCCATCATGGTTGGAGGATGTGTGCAGCGGCATCTGCGCGTCTGCAATGTAGTGACCGAGGTCTGCAGCAATCAGTAATATCTCTGTTTTGTTCTTATCCTTAAACGCCTTTGTCAGTTTCACCATCATATCTTCTATATACCATGGCAGTATACCCGCACGTTGTATGCTATCCTTGCCAAAACGCTCTGTCGCCTGTGCCATGCTTGCAGGCATATTAGCGGGTGTAGTATAACGATACTCTTCAAGGTCTATAAAATGACGTGGGCCTTCTGTCTTATCCCCCATCAGGTATTTTCTTATGTCCGGCACTATCGACTCTTCAACCATAAAATCAGCATGGTCATAAAAAAACAAGCCCATATCAGTCGGCAGAGCCATAACTGCAGCTTTATTGATGTGTTGATGCCCCCAGCGGCCCCATGCCAGCGCATGCAAATTGGCTAATACCAGTAGTGAAAGGATAACTATTTTCTTGTTCATAATTAATTAGTTGGTCACGATTAGTTTGAAAGTATGCAGATACCCATTGCACTGTACTTTTACAAAATAACATCCCTTAGATAATATCAATGGTATATTATCTCCATTTCTGAGATTTTTATACGACCGCTCAAGTACTACGCTACCAGACTCTGTAATAGCCTGTACACTAACATTGTCTGCATCATGCCGTGCCAGCAATGAGGCTTTGTCGGTTGTCGGATCAGGAAACAAAACAAACATGTCTGTTTCTGATGTAATAGAAGATACTGCTGTTGCTACTGTATCGTCCGTGGCTAGCCATATAGTTGCATTCATGAGTAACCTGCGATGGTTACCCCCCACTTCATCACGGTAACTGGAATATAAACTACAATCAGGATTACCAGTACCGTCATCCGGAGGAGAACTATCTCCCATTGCCGCTACCTTGCCGCTACCAAATTTCGAATATGCGAACATTGCGTTCGTATTGCCCGCAGTAGTTCCATTTTTAAATATCACACCCTTCACGGTACTATTCAGTGATGGGTTTAATGTCATTGATGTACCGTCCGACCACTTAACGGATGTCACAGCCCCGATGGGGCCATGTATCACAGGGTCAATAACGCCACTTACCACATTAGTGCATGTTTGAGAAAAATCTACTGTGTCAAAATATATACCGAACGGATAAGATTGAATTGAATTATTGGCTAAGAGGTCGTCCCAAATATGGGGCGAATCCCAACCATCACCATTACGATCGCTATTGTTATGATCTGATATCATAAAGAGCCCACCACCATGCTGTACAAAAGATACTATAGCAGACTGCTCAGCAGCAGAGAAGCGGATGTTAGGCTCATCAATGATGAATACTTTGTAGTTCGAAAGATCCTGGGCATTGCTTGTATTGCCATAAGAGATCGCACCATTATAAGGCAATGTTTCTACACCATACCCCTGTTTTACAAGGTCTATGGCCCATGACGACAATGCACCCTCCCAATAAGTCTCGTCCGTTGTTGCAGTTATCGTGCTTTGATCAGGCGTTGGGTATCGTTGTGGATTACTTTGATGACCACTGCTACTTGTATAAGCATTTGGACCGTATCTTAAATTAGCCAGGTCAGCATCTATCACCCAATCTGCATTACCTGCCATCTCAGCCTTTGTCGCATCAAATAATATGCGAACCGATTGCCCATGCACAGCGATAGAGATAAGACACAACAGTGTTACAAAAAGGGGATCAAATACACGCCTCATACTTACTTATATTATAATAGCAAAGTGCCTCTGTTTTAAAGAGGCACCTTAACTATGTCTTGATTATTTTTAGTTAATTACAAATTTTACTGTAGTAACAGTTGCGCCGTTTGTCATCCTGCCTATATACAAGCCGGGTGCAAGATGCAGACCGTTAACGTGTATATTTTGAGGTGTATTTGTTGCAGATAATTCTGTGGCATAAACGTTGCGGCCAGTCATATCCATGATAGCAAGGTTATAGTTGCCTTCCAATGGTGAAGCATACTGTATCATTATATTATCAGATGATGCTTTGCCTAAAACCTTTAAAGTTAAACCTGTATTGCCGGATACGTTTCTTACCGCCGTAGTAGTATCAATAGGTGCGGTACCGGTAATGAACGTTATAGAAAAATCATCAATAGCCAGTCCATCATCAGAACCAAGGATGTTGATGTCCTTCCATTTGAGAGTGATGTTGCGTGTTGGCAGTACAGTTACTACAACTGTATCTGTCTTCATCGAAAAGTTTGCATTACCATTGATCCTTCCAGACCCTACAAGTACTATAGAGTTAAGGTTCAATGCAGGCGCGTAAGACCATGCATTACCTGTATCACTTACACCTGTTGCTGCTGTACTGTACATGAACAATGTAGTATCAACAATAGATGCAGTATCCCCTACTCTCCACTGTTCACAACGGTAGCTTACTGCAAACGATATGATCGTATCGGTAGTGTTATTTGTAAATTGCACGCCGTAAGATGTGCTGTTTGATCCTGAAGCTACTGAGCCAAGTGCACGCTCTGTGCTCGCAGAGTCACCGTAGCTATATACATCACCTGCATTGCTACCACCATCGTTGCCTCTGTACATGTTATTTGCATAGGCACTGGTGCCGTATTCAAATATAGACCAGCCGGTAGGCAAGCTGCTACTATTTGCAAAAGCAGTATCAAGGGTATTGAAATCCTGTGTGTAGGTAAGAGCGCCAGGAGTAAGGCTTATAGATTGAGCCATAGCGGTGCCTGCTGTAACGAGGCTTAGAAAGAATAAGGTAATTTTTTTCATCATTATATTTTTTTGTAAAAGTATTTCCGGAATGTTGCCTCAGTATTATCCGAGTATTAAGCCATCATTAACCCTCGGTGTAAAATGTTTATTGTATGTCTCCTAGGTTTCTTATCTGCAATTGGAATGAGGATGAATATTTACCAACGATAGTAGTATAGTTCTTACTTGCGGCATATACAGTTGCAGACGCAAATGTAGATGAGGCAGCTGTATAAAGCGTTGTAGAGCCGGTAGCATCGGTAAGCGTTTTATTACCACTATAAGTAGTAGTACTGCCGGATAGCGTTGCTCCCATTATCTGCACAAGTGTAGATTCATAAGTAGCATAGGACGAGCCTGTTACCTGGGCAATTGTAGCTACCCTTACTTCCGGATGGCCACCACCCGCAGCCGCAACAATAGCTTTTCCGGGAGATATACCGCTTATTTCCATCACTCCATTATAAGATGTAAGTGTAGCGCCGGTAAGGTCTATTGTTACCGAATCATTTTCCGACAAGCTATGTGCAGATGAAAAGAAAAATGTCATCCCCCTTTCGCCGTCTTGTAATATCATATTCTTACTACCGAAATTACCATTGCTCTTATCTGATATAACTACACCTGATATTTTAACAGACGGCAAGGTAACATCTGTGCCTGAGTACATTTTGCGCAAGCTGTCCACGCTGATAAATTGAGCTGAAACAGGACTGGTGCCGTCACAACGTACGGCATTTGTCAGCTGCACATCGCTGGTATCTCGGATAAAGAACTGCGACTTAGTGCCATACCAGGAGTACACACCTGTTATATTACCCTTGCCAGATGGTGTAAGTATAGGCTGAAAATCTGCATAACCGCTGTTATACATAGCAACAGAGTTACCGAAACAATCTTCCACAGTTAATGATGTGGCAGTAGCTAATGTAGCAGGCTGTGCATAAGGAACACCATAGGATGCCGCATTAAACTCTACACTATCCAGCCTTACCAATGTGTTTATATACTTATTAGGAGTTGCGCTCACTGCAGCTAATGTAACATCCAAAGGCTTCACCACATTTGGATAAGTAGCTTTAACGATGTAGTTTGTAACTAAAGCCGATGGAATGCCAATAATAGCACCGGTATTATCAAAACCATATACCAATTCAGGCACGCCCTTATAGTTAACAAGTTGCAGACCCTTTGTCTTTATATATATCTTGCGCCCAACAGGGTAATCATTATATAAATATGTACGAGCAATAGCTACGGTGATACCACCTGTAGAATCCTGTATCACTATCTGTTTATAAAAATTACCAGACCTATCATCGGCGATTACCACACCTTCCAGGATGCTGTCGCCAAGCTCTATGTTTAAAGTTGGAAATGAAAATGCCGCGGCAGATAACTGACCGATACTAACATTTACTTTCAAATGTGGATCTACATCATTCTGATTTGGCGGGTTGTCATACGACTGCTTTAAGCAAGAGGAGAACGCCAGTGTTATCAGGGCTATCAATACAATATTTAACTTTTTCATTTTTCTATACTTTTATTTTCTATAACTATTTCAATTAAAATTTCAGGCTTACATTCAGAAAGAAGTTGATGCCATAACCATACTCATATTTTGTGGGGAACTTGTCCGTGTTTTTGTCAGAGAAATCATAGCGTAGTTGCTCATAACCTCTCGTTATTACGTTAGTATTATTCAACAGATTATTAACACCTACATTGATACTTAATAGTGTTCCACCAGCAGATACTTTCCTCATGGCAGCAGACTTTTTGAATAACAGGAAGGTCTTACCTGCTCTTAAGTCTACGGTAAATGCGGCGGGTAATTTTTCCTGACCTACAACAGAGTTCCATTGTGCTGAGCCAGGCGTCAGCAGATCCACAGCTTCCGGTGTGCGCCTGTCCGGGTTAATATCTACATAGTTCCTGTCCATGTAGTTGAGGTTGATATCTGCAAACCAATGGCCCGATGGATGATAGTTAAACCCAAGTGTATAAAAAGACTGAGGGCCTACTGCCAGGTAGTAATTTTTAATGTACACGGTACGCGCAATAGTTGTTCTGGCAGTATCTACGTCTTTGTACTCGCTTACGGTAGGTGCATTTGTATAAAACGCCTGCCCTACAGATGCCACACCGTTAATATCCAGAACGGGCAGTACTTTTACATCCAGAGCAAGTTCAGTACCTATATGTCGTGTAGCTACATTCTGCATTATATAATTCACAAACGTCTGTACCGCCGGGTCATCATCATAAAAACGCTCTATGACTGTACTGTTCTTTACATCACTTGCGTAGCCGGATACACGTGCATTAAAAATAGAAGAATGCATACGGTAACCGCCTTCTACACCTGTTTCATTTTGCGTCTGTGGATTGCTTACTGCAAAATCACGCGTTTGTGCTGATATATATGTATTTTCGGGCGAAGGTGGAGTTGCATCGACTATAGCATTTACATATACATCGTTACGCGGATCTATTACATACTTCAGGCCACCTTTTACAGCGTATGTAAAAAAGCTTTGTGTTGTACTCTGCCCATAAGAGTTATTTGGGAATAATCCGTTACGTACCTCACCCACTCTATAGAACATATCTGAGCCTGCAGTAGCGGCAAGAAAAGCTTCAAATCTGTTGTAATTAACGACAGCTTGCCCCCATACTTTTGCATTGGTATAGCGTATATCATAATCATATCCGTACTTGTCACCAACACGTATTATCCTGTTTGGATTATTTACATCGTTTTGATAGTAATTGGTATTACCTACATACTCCTGTGCAGCAAATTGATTATAATTCACAAAATAATCTCCGCCAAGCAAGTCTGCGAGCTGTTTATAGTTTTCTGTGCTCTGGTGTATCAGCGTAGCACCAGCATATACTGTAAAATATTTGCTTACTGCATGCGAAAGCGTTGTATTGAATACCCACTTCTTAAGATCGCTTACATTATTAGCAAACACATATTCAGACCTTCTTCCTGTATAGTCGTTACCCGCCACGCCATTTATGTTTGATAGTGTTTGAGTATTCGTGTAGTTATCATTGTACATTCTGTTCCAGTCTATCTGCAATTTTTGTGGGTTATTCATCAGGTCTTGCCTCACAGCGGCGGCTGTAGTAGGATCTGATGGAACTTCATTTTCGTAAAAGCTGGGTAGGTTTCTGTAATAGTCTGGGTAAGGGCTAAACGCATTATAACCATCAAGCGTAGAGTGCTTATATTTACCAAACTCATAACTTACCGCCGTGTGTAATTTTGTCTTATCATTTGGCGAGTATGTATGCGCCAGAATGAATTGCGGCTGAAATGTATTTGTTATGTTCGCGTTTCTCTTTTGTCCGCCCTGGTAGCCCCAATCAGGGTTGTAGTAGTTTGTACCGGAGAGTGTACGCATTTCATTTGTAACAGTTGTGGCCCCACCTCTTTTTGTAGGTGCACCATACGCTATTATGTCAAATTGATGCTTACGATATATTTTACTTGCTGCTGCGTAATACCCATAACCATCATAAAAGGTGCCGGGTATATATCCTTCCTTGGCCCATTTCTTAGAAACGGACACAGAATAGGCCCACCCAGTTTTGCTAATGCCGCTGCTATACGTCACCATTACCCTGTTTTTGTAAGTACGATCCGTAAGCGAATAAGAAACATGCAAGCCTGCACGTTGTGCAGCTGCCGAGGCATCAAAATATTGTGAACCAAGTACACCGCCAAAAGCATATTCAGATGGCGTAAGGCCATAAGTGACATCCCTGTTATGAAAAACATCAGTCAATCCGCCAAACTGCTCCCAGCTTGCATTTCCATTCTCTAAGTTATTTACCGGTATACCATTTACCTCGGTTTCAGATTCGTTTCTGCCAGATCTTCTTTGGGTACGGCCATAGCCACGCGCCATATAACGATAAGCGCCCCATACAAATGTTGAGGTGTATAAAAACGGATCTTTGTCAGCGACTATTATACCACCATTGCTACCTCCGTCAGAGCCACCTTCCTCATCTGCACTCACTTCACTACCATCCAGGCTACCTATTGTTGGTATTTCCACATTTTCAGGAGATGCCTTTTGTTCGGTAGGCGTTGCATACATCTCTTTCAGATCAGTTACATTACTACCTACAACTATTAATACAGTTTTGTTTACAACACCTGTACCGGATATTGTCATATCGTACTTTCCATAAGGCACATCATTAAAAATAAAATCACCCTCACCATTGGTTGTAGTTTCTACTTTAATATCAGGAATGGATATTCTTACATCGCTGAAAGGCTCTTTGGTAGCTGTATTTAGCAATTTACCCTTTACAATCCCTTTGCCTTTGCCCGCATAGGCATTAGCAGTAAGCTGAAAAGAAAACAATAGAACTGTTACAAATAATATAAAGCGGGTAGCGTACGACATAAAATGGCTGAATCTTAACAAGTTGCAAACTTACCGTCTTGAACTTGCAGCTAATATTTTTGGGCGTTACGATATTGTTATGGGAAAAAGAACTTTCTATTACTTCGCAACACCTATGAATACCCGATGCGTTTTTTCATTTTCTTTTGCTCGAAAATTATCTATGCATAACAAGACGATTGGAATATCCCTTTTATTATTAGGAATGGCGTTGTCAGCAGAGGCGCAAAAAAAGTACAAGGTGATGGCAGTAGGTTTTTATAACTGTGAAAACTTTTTTGATGCTGTCCATGACACAAACAAAGAAGATATTCCTTTTACTCCTAACGGTGAATATCACTATACAGAAGAAATTTACAAACAGAAAGTACATAACATTGCTACGGTAATAAAAGCAATGGGAACCGATGTAACACCCGATGGGCCGGCGATTGTGGGACTGGCGGAAGTAGAAAATGGTAAAGTATTAACTGATTTATGCGACGAGCCGGAATTAAAAGATCGCCATTACAAATACGAATGGTTCTATACGCCCGATGTGCGCGGTATCAGCACCGGCATGCTGTACAACCCTAAGTATTTTCACCCAATATCGGCAAGGCCGTTAACGGTGCCCATGGAACAAATAGGTCAAACACGGCCTACACGCGATATACTATATGTTTATGGCGTATTGGCAGGTGATACGGTACATGTGCTTGTAAACCACTGGCCGTCAAAAAGCGGTGGCGAAACGGCGAGCGCACCTGGCCGTCGCCTTGCGGCAGGTGTAGATAAGCATATTGTAGACTCACTCACTATTGCCGATCCAAATGTAAAGATCATCATAGTGGGAGACCTCAATGATAATCCAACAAGTGAGGGTGTTATGGAAGTACTGAATGCCAAGGCAGATCCAAAGGACGCTTTACCATCAGGCATCTATAATCCCTGGATAAACAAGTATAATAAAGGTGAAGGAACAGAAAACTACCGCGGCGAGTGGAACCTAATAGATCAGATAATGGTATCGGGTGGCTTTATAACAGATAAAAACAATAAATGGAAGTACTATAAATCTGAAATATACCACAATGATATGCTGGTATATCACCTTGGTAAAAACAAAGGGCTACCACACCGCTCTTTCACCATCAACAAAACGTGGGATAATGGCTACAGCGACCACTTTCCGGTACTTACTTATTTTGTAGAGGAGTAAAGCTATACCAATCCATAATAAAGACTTTGAGAATCATAAAATGTTTTCAGGTTTCTATCAGGTTGACCCGTCCTAAAAAAACGATACAGGTTATTAAAGAATAAATGTAGAATAATTAAACAGTAGCTGGTTCATTCCTGCTACTGTTTTTTCGTTTATATGTTCTCATCTGTATCTCACTTTGATTATG